>Ga0315287_10000005_pt1 | contig 441043 bp, 393 predicted proteins | sample YL17G11_0_MG_FD_205037 | JGI IMG/M metagenome (GOLD analysis project Ga0315287, IMG submission 205037) | Sediment microbial communities from Yellowstone Lake, YNP, Wyoming, USA - YL17G11_0 | ecosystem: Environmental > Aquatic > Freshwater > Lake > Sediment | place: USA: Wyoming | collected... | reverse complement strand
ACGCGCTCCCGACACCACGCCCCAACGGCGTGTAGGCAAAACCCCCGCCACGCCTGCGTACCCTCCAAACGCTTTCACCGCAAGGCTCTAGGTCGCTTTATTGTCACTACTCACTGTACAAGACCAGACGGGCTCCTAGCCGGATTCGGCGCGTAGCGTCCTTGCCCTGCGAATGGGGAAACAGTGAGAGGGGGGAGGGGTACTGCGGGCGCGGGGGGCCTCGCTTGGGAGAGCGGGTTCGACCATCGCCCGGAAGCTCACTCCCCTGGAGCGTGCAGCAGTCTTTGCAGCCATTCCTTTACCAGCGCACTGAATAGGGTTTCTTGTTCGATCTGCACGTTATGCCCTGCCATATCCAGTGCGGCAAAGGAGGCTCTGGGGTAGTTCTCGATTATGCTGAAGGCGTCGCGGTAGCCCACGGCCGCATCCTGCCTTCCCGTGAGTATCAGAGAAGGCTTGGCAAAAGGCTCCTGCAACCTGTCAGTGTCAAAGGAAAATGCATAGCCATCCCGCTGGAACCTGTTCAGGAATTCCTCGTCAGCCAGCTCCAGGCCCGACATTATCTCGTCTCTGAAGCGCTCCCAGTGCCTTTGACTCTGCACCACTGCCATTTCGTTGAATGCCTCAAGATCCTTTTCACTCAAGCCCGCCATGGACTCCTCGTTACGGACTAAGAGGGTTTTCGGAGGTAGACTCCTCTTGGACGCGTCAGGGATGATGCAGGGGCATATGAGCAACATGCCATCCACAAGCTCAGGCCTCCTGCAGACAATTCCCCTGGAGAGATATCCTCCGTAGGATTCCCCGGCAAGGGCAAAGCTCCGCCCACCGATTACCGATGAAGCAAATTCCAGGACAATGTCAAGCATCTGATCCGCACTTCTCAGCCATTCCGGAGCTCTCGTCCTGCCCATGCCGGGAAGGTCGATGTAAATCCTCTTCCAGCCGTCGACCTCGAGAAATATGGGCTCCATGCATCCTTCCATCATGCGATGGTCAGGGGAATAACCGTGAATAAGCAGTATAGGCCTGCCTTCTCCGCGCACCTCATAGTTGACAGACATGTTCTTGAGCCTACACTCCATTGCGCTTCCCCTCCACCGGCTGCGTCCGCGGCATCCGTTTGACACGAGATGCCAATCTCCTGGGCGACGTCGCTGACGGTCCAGGATGTCCTGCCCCGTGCGCGGCAGGAAGCTGCCCCCTTGGCGAGAAAGTGCTTCCATCAGCCGGTGCCGAGGGGGAGTTCGAGTGAGGGTAACGGCCAGACGTCTTGCCAGGGCGGGGCTGCCCGGTCTGCTCGTATTGACTGTGTTCCTCATGTTCCTCACACCGGGCTGCGCCCGGCGGGGGTCCGACGCTTCCGACCAGCGCATCCCGACCACGCGGGACGGCGCGGTCACCCGGTTGGGCCCCTTGAGTTATCGTACGGGCCTGTCGACGGCGACCTTGAGCCCGGATGGCCGGTACCTGGCCCTGGCCGGGTTCAGTGGCGCCAAAAGCGAAGTCTGGCTCCTGAACCTGGCCGCCGGCGAGGCGTATTGCTGCGCGAGCCGGTCGTGGCCGTCCGGATCCGATCGGAGAAAGACCTTCACCCTGATGCCGATGTCTTGGGTCGGCGACCGGCTGGCCTTCTTAGTCTGGGGCTTTCAGACGGCCGGACCTAACCAGGGGGAAAGCGGTTGTTGGATCGCGTCGGTTCCTTCGGACGGCGGCGCCGCGGAGACGATTGCGTTCATCCCGGGTGTCTACAGTCCGCAGGAGTACGTGCCGGTTGCCGACGGCACAGCTGCCGTGATCCTCTTCGGCGGGGAGACCCACTGGGTGGACCTGGTCAGCGGGCAGATTCACTCCCTGCCCACGAATCTCACTGGGTACGTGATGGACTGGACGATCCGGCCGTCCTTCTCTGCCGACGGGCGCCACGCCGTGAGCGGGGCCGAGCTGGAAATCGTCGACCTGCGCACAGGCACGACCGTCCGCCTGCAACGGCGGGGTGAGGACGCCACGTCTTACGAGACCTTGGGCTGGACAGCCGGCGGGCTCATCGTGCAGGGGGCCGTGGCGTACGGGGACTCGGTGCGCTTAGGCGACTTTGGAATGGGCTACCCGGCCGGGTACGTCGGCCTCCGCCTCCTCGACGTCACGGGGACCGCAAAGCACGAGGTCGCCGCCCAGGGCGGCCAGGACTGGCGCATCGGCTGGTTGGCCTGGGCACCCGAAGGCGACTCGCTCCTTCTTGCCTGCGGGCCGATGGGCCGGCAGACCGGCTCGGGGGGAGTGGAACAGCCGCAGGTCGAGACCAAGGAACTCTGGGAATGGTCCGCCGCGGACGGCACTTACCGCATATTGGCCGGCATTGACGGGCGCGTTCACCACATCGACTGGGGCGCCCCGGGGCTCTGCCAGGTCTGGTACTGCCAGGAGAATGGCGATACGACCCGGAGGGGACTCGAGATAAGACTCGATACCGCGGAGTCCATCGTGTCCCCAAGGTCTGTCCCCACTCCATTCAGAGAGGTCGGCGATTCGGCGCTCCGGCCCATCAAGCTACCCGGCATTTGGGGCGGGATGGACCGCCTTCTCGGCGAATGTCAGGGCGTTCCCATCGTGGCCCGGTTCCTGGGTTCCGGCAACTGGCGCGTGGTGGCCGCGGGCGCGGAGGGTGATACGGTCATCCGCGAGCTGTCGACCTCGTACGCCGACTTCCGGTTGTGTGGGAGCTGGCTTCTGGTTAGCTACGGTCCACTGGGGCAATCGGAATACTTCATCGACGTCATCGCGCTAGCGCCCTAGGAGCTTGTCGGGCTAAGCCCGTCTGACACGGCTGTTGTGCTTGCCATCTGGCGCCGAAGAGGCCCGGTCGGGCCTTGGGGTCGCTCGCTCACGGTTGGCGTGGGCGACGGGCCAGCGAATCCGGGCCAGGGCGTCCGGTCCGGGCTGTGCCTTGGTCCAGTTCGGGCTATGCTTCCGCCAGTGTTGGCCGGGAGCCATAGCGAAAGAGCTTGCGGAGGTTGTGGGCGAGGCAGACAAGCTGCCATTCAGCCGAGACCTGGGCGAACCCGCGCAGGGAGAACCTCCGGAACCCTCGCGCTTCCTTGATCTGCCCGAACACGGGGTCGACGATAGCCTTGCGCCTCGCGTAAGCCTGCCGCCCCGGCTCCGTGCGAAGCCTGTATCTCATCCTCCTAGGGCTGCTCGGCGCATTCGGGCCTGGCACTGAGCCTTGGTTTGAGGAGTTTGTCGGCGTCAACTACTGGCGGCGAAGCCTCTCGGACCGTTTCTTCACCTCAAGCACGGCCTCGGAGGCGTAGGCGGCGGCGTGGGGAGCATGGGCGGCAACGCCGGTCCTTCGCGCCCTTCCCGTCCCGGACGAGAATCCCGCTACGGGCAAAGTCAAGGTCCTGGACCCGGAGACGCAGGCATTCCATAAGGCGCAGCCCCGCGCCGTACATGAGCGAGGCTATGATTCACTTGTCGCGTGCGACGTTCACCAGCACGGCTTTCACTTCCTCGCGGGTCATGACCACAGGCAGGCGCTGGGGCTTGCGGGCACGGATGACCCCGCCCAAGTCGCCGACCTCGCGGCCGATGACGTGGCGATAGAGGAACAGCAGCGCCGAGAGAGCCTGGTTCTGCGTCGAGGCGTTGACCTTCTCCTTGACCGCCAAGTGCGTCAGGAAAGCGTTGATCTCCGGCTCGGCCATCTCGGCGGGGTGACGGACGTGATGGAAGTGGATGAACCGCTTGACCCACAGGGTATACGTTTGCTCGGTGCGTCGGCTGTAATGGCGTGAGCGCAGTGCCTCACGCAATTGGTCCAGCAGTCTGGGCGCGGGCAAGGTCACTCCATCGCTTTCGCCAGTTCGACGCCCCACAGCAGCGCCCGCTGCAGTTCGCCGTCCTGTAGCGGTCCGTACGTGCCCGTCACGATGAAGCTGCACGGCTCCGCGAGTGGGGCGTACCCCGCTTTCTCCAGCCCCCGGGCGATTCCCGGAGTGGATTTGCCCCAGGGACCGCGAATGCGCGTCTCGAAGGCGGCCGAGCGGCCGGGCCTCTTTGGTAGGGCCTTGAGCCACGAGCGCATCGACGGGTGCGAGAGATCGGGCGGAGTCGGCGCCCGGCCCGGGTTCGCGCCGATCGACTCCCGTAGCTTGTCGGTCGGAAGCATGAAGGCCAGCACCGGCGCGCCGGCCACGACAAGGTCCGCGTTCGCTATCGCCGCGCCGGATGCCTCGGCCGTAGAAAGGGCTCGCGCCTCCGGCCCGAGGCCTTCGGCTATGGCTCGGGCGATGGCGGCCGTGTTCCCCCACAAGGACTCGTAGACGACGATAGCCTTCATGGAACCCACCTTCCGGTCAGCAGACTGCGGGACCTCTGCGGGAGGAGGGTTCTCCCAGCGGTTGCCTAGGCCTGCTCCCTTCCGCATACGGTCTGGACTAGGACCACAGGAAATCGGTCGATTCTGGGGAACCTTTGCAGTGATGGTAGGTCAAGGAGGCCGGGCTGATGGCGACAAGCTTTCCGCTGCTAGGGAAGGAGATAGCCTTCAGCGACGCGCGGGAGGAGTACAACATTCTGCGCAAGGAGTACGCTGAACTGGCCGCGGGACAGGCGGCCGCGTTCGCCGGAGACTACCTGACCCATAACCGAAGTCTCGCCGACGTGTACCACAACGTGCGGCAGCAAGGCCTCAGACGCATCGACGAGGCCTGTGACTACTCTCTCCGCCGGCTGGCGGGCCAAGGCCTCCGCGGCATCGACCGAGCTTGGTTCTGGACCGCTTACTACGGCCAGTACTGCGACTGGGAGGCCACCGTCAGGACCGTCACGGCCAAGTACGAGGAGATCATGCTCGGCCGACAGCCGACGACCGGGCCGGTCGGGGGCCGAGGCCTCGGCGACAGGTTGGCGGGCGCGGCGGAGGCCCAGGTCATGAGCGGGGTCGGGAGCCTGATGGGGCAGGCCTTCTCCTCGGCCGGGGGCGCCGCCCTGGCCGGCGCGGGCCTCGGTGGCGCGCTGGCGGGGGCCGCGCAGGCCGGCGCGATGACCGCCATCGGCGGCGCCATCCACGGCGCCCGGGGCGCCGTCGGCCGAGCCATCTCCACGGCCGGCGCCGCCATCAGAGTGAACCAGGTCTTTCACGATCCCCCGACCCTGGCCAGTCTGGAGAAAGGGCTCGAGCGGGCCGTGCTCGCCATGCACCTGGCCGTGCTGCAAGCCCTCCGAGACCGCGGCCTGACTACGGCCGAAGCCGTCGGCTCAGAGCCGGCAGGCCGGGCCGCGGCCATGTTCGGTCGCCTCGTGGACGGCAACGCGCCGGAGGCCGACGCGGCCAGGGTCCTGACGGAGATCGTCAGCCTGAACCCCTACGAACCCCGTTACCTCGCCCTGATTGTGGACCGCTTCGGCGACAGCCGGCTCGAGGTCTCCCGACTGGCCGCGTACCTGGGTCTGGAAGAGGTTGAACGGTTCAAGAAGCTCAAGCTGGCGCGGCAGTTGGAGGGGCTACCCCTCTCACCCCGGGGCGAAGCCGCTAAGTCTTTGGCGAAGGCCCGCGAGTACGCCGCCGCCCTCGGCCTGGAGCCCCAGGGTCCTTGGTTTGAGATGGCGGAGGGACGCTGAGCTTTGCAATCCCCACCCCCAGGCGGCTATAATGGGGTACCGTTCCTGTACAAGCCTGGCCCGGTCCCGTTTGGACCGGGCCCGTTTTCGGACGATTCGCTCGGGCTAGCCGGGGCGATTGGCGACAAGGACGAGACACGACAAGAATTTGATTCGGAGGTCAACAACTGGTGGAAGAAACACTGAAAGGCCGCGCCAGCCGCGGTACCATGCGGGTGGGCTTTTTGGGCGGTCAGGGAGAGATTGGCAAGAACTGCTGCTTCATCGAGCACGACGGTCAGATAATCCTCATCGACTGCGGGATGACTTTTCCCGACGAAGATTTTTTCGGCGTGGACATCATCCTGCCGGACCTGACCTTCCTCACCCAACGGGGCAAGGACGTCAAGGCCCTCTTCATCACCCACGGTCATGAGGACCACATAGGGGCGGTGCCCTATCTTCTTCGGGAGATGAAGATCCCGGTCTACGCCAGCCCGCTGGTCCTGGGGATGCTCCAGCCTAAGCTGGAGGAGATGAAGGTCAGGAACTTCGAGGGCAAGAAGGTCGAGCCTGGGCGGTCGGTCACCGTCGGGCCCTTCGAGGTCACCCCCTTCCGTGTGAACCACAGCATCCCCGACTCCTTCGGGTTCGCGGTCAAGACCGCGGTGGGGACCATGATTCACACCGGTGACTTCAAGTTCGACCAGACCCCGATCGACGGCAAGGTCGCCGACTACCAGGCCCTCGGTGAGTACGCCGAACGCGGCGTGCTGGCCCTCCTCATGGACAGCACCAATGCCGAAAGGGTCGGCTACACCGCCTCCGAGCGCGTGGTCGGCCAGCGCCTCCGCGAGATTTTCTGGAACCGGACCGGCCGTATCCTGGTGACGACCTTCGCCTCGAACGTTCACCGGATCCAGCAGGTCTTGGACGCGGCGCGCAGCGTCGGCCGCAAGGTCGGGGTCACCGGCCGGAGCATGTCCGACACGGTGGAGATCGCCTCCCGCCTCGGCTACCTGCGCCTTCCGCCTGACACCCTGGTGGAGATGGACGAGCTTAACCGGCTGCCGTCTGAGCGCGTCGTCCTGCTCACCACGGGCAGTCAGGGTGAGCCGATGTCGGCCCTGGCCCGCATCGCCGCCGGCGAGTACCGCCGGACCGAGATAAAGCCCGGGGACACCGTGGTCTTCGCGGCCACGCCGGTGCCCGGGAACGAGACCCTGGTCGCCCGCACGGTGGACCTGCTCTTCCGCCAGGGGGCGGACGTCATCTACGAAGCCTCCAGCGGGGTGCACGTCTCCGGCCACGCTTCTCAGGAAGAACTGAAGCTGATGATGAACATCGTCCGGCCGAAGTTCTTCGTCCCGATGCACGGCGAATGGCGGCACATGGTGAGAAACAGCCAACTCGCCCGGGATGTCGGGATTGCGAAGGAGAACATCCATCTCGTGGAAAACGGGGCGGTCCTGGAGTTCACGCGCGACCGCGTGCGTCCGGCCGGGAAGGTTCATTCCGGGCAGATTATGATCGACGGTCTGGGTGTCGGTGACGTGGGCGACATCGTCCTCCGCGACCGACGCCAGCTCGCCCAGGACGGCATCGTCCTCATCTCCGTCGCCGTCAACCCGGCGGCCGGCGAGATTCTGTCCGGGCCGGAGGTCATCTCGCGGGGCTTCGTCTACGCCCGCGAGTCCGAGGAACTCATCGACGAGGCCAAGGACCGGGTCAGGGAGACTCTCCTCGCGCTCTACGCCGGCGGGAGCCGCGAGTGGCCCAAGGTCAAGAGCCGGGTCCGGCAGGCCGTGTCCAACCTGTTCAACGATCGGACGCGCCGGAGGCCGATGATCATCCCGGTCATCCTGGAGGTCGGCTCGGGCGGGACGCGCGTCCGCGAGGCGAGCGAGGACTACCCGCAGGATGAGGGACCGGGCGAGGCCGCCGGCAAGACGGGGAAGGTCCGGCCGATAGAGGGCTAAGACAGGCCAATAGGACGAGCACGGTTGCGGGCATCCTATCCGGGTCGTACGACCTGGAGGGATGCCCTTGTTTTGGCAGGCAGGCCGAGGTCCGGAAGGTGTTCCCGGGCCGACCGTTCCCGGACAGCCCTGGACGGCCCCGCCCGGACCGCCCTCGCCCGGCGGGCCGGCGCCGTCGCCCGAGGTGGCCCCTCATCAGCCCCAGGGGCCGGCGGGGCCTCGCCCCTCCGACGGAGGTCGCCGGTACGCGGGTCCGAGCCCGGACCCCGACTCCGACTCCGACCTGCCGCCCGAGGACGAAGAGGCCACGATCGAGGCCATCGAGAAGTTCGGCGTCACCGAGGTCCCGCGGGGCAAGAGTAACATCCATTGCCTGACCATCGTCGGCCAGATCGAGGGCCACATCGTCCTGCCCTCGCAGAACAAAACGACCAAGTACGAACACATCATGCCCCAGCTTGTGGCGGTCGAGATGAACCCGGACATCGAAGGCCTCCTGGTCATCCTCAACACCGTGGGGGGCGACGTCGAGGCCGGCCTGGCTCTGGCCGAACTCCTGGCGACCATGGCCACGCCGACGGTCTCGCTCATCCTGGGTGGCGGGCACAGCATCGGCATCCCCGTCGCCGTGGCGGCCGACCACTCCTTCATCACCCCGACGGCCACCATGACCATCCATCCCATCCGCCTGAGCGGTCTGGTCATCGGGGTCCCGCAGACGTACGAGTACCTGGACAAGATGCAGGACCGGGTGGTCCGGTTCATCGTCGCCAACTCCCGCGTCAGCGAAGGGCGGTTGCGCGGGCTCATGTTCCGGACAGGTGAGCTCGCCCGGGACATCGGGACCGTGCTCATCGGGGAGGAGGCGGTGAGCGAGGGCCTCATCGACGAGGTGGGTGGAGTGTCCCAGGCCCTCGGCCGGCTCAACGCCCTCATCGCCGACGCGCGGGCCAAGAAGGGGGTGCTCCCGGCGTGATTCTCTACACGGTGATGCCCGAGGAGTTCGTCCTCGCCGGAATCGGACACGGCGTGGGCGACGCCGTCGACTGGCCTTGCCCGCCCGTGGCTTCCGGGCTGGTCGAGTGCGCCGCCCGGGGACGCTCCGGGTCCGTGCGGCTTCTGGTGGAGCCCGCTTCCGGCGGCGGCTGGCAGGTGAGCCGGCTCCTCAGCTCCGACCCCGCGGACTACCTCGACCCGCGTTTCGGCCCGGGTCGCCGAGTGGACGTGGCTGGACTGTGGCTGGCCCTGCTATAATTGGGTAGCCACTAAGACATAGCCACCGTGGGAGAGAGCGGCCCATGACCTGGTTCACGTGGGTGTTCCTTGGCGTCCTGCAAGGTCTGACCGAGTTCCTTCCCGTCTCTAGTTCCGGTCATCTCGTCCTGGCCCAGAGCGTCCTCGGCGTGACCGTGGCCGGGGTGGTCCTGGAGGTCACCGTGCACGTGGCGACGGCCCTGGCCGTCGTCGTCCTCTACTGGCGGGACCTCGCGCGGATGCTCACCGCCGTGGCCCGCTGGCCCTTCCGGCGCCGGCCCGGCCTCCGCGGCGCGGCCGTCGTCCGCGAGGACTACGCCTGGCGCGGTTTGGCCACGAACATCCTCCTGGCCACGCTGGTGACCTCGGCCATCGGCTTTGGTTTCCAGCCCTTCTTCCGCGGCGCCTTCGAACAGCCCAAGGTGGCGGCGGGCATGCTCCTGGTCACCGGGGCCGTCCTCTACGCGTCGCGCTGGATCCGCAAGGGACGCCGCAGCCCGAGCGACCTCGGCCCGGCGGACGCCTTCTGGGTCGGGATCGCTCAGGGTTTGGCCATCCTTCCCGGACTCTCGCGTTCCGGTTTGACCATCGTCGGCGGGCTCACGCGGAAGCTGCGCGGGGAGGCCGCCGCCCGCTTCGCTTTCCTCTTGGCCATCCCGGCCGTCCTGGGGGCCGCCCTCGTCGAAACGGTAGGTTCAGGGGAGTTCTCCGCCGCCCTCCGGGCCGGGGTGTCCCTGGGCGGACTGGGGGCCGCCTTCGCCGCCGCGTTCGTCGCGGGGCTGGGGGCCATGGTCTTGCTCGTGAGGGTCGTCGAGCGCGGGCAGCTCCATCGCTTCGCCTGGTACTGCTGGCTGGCCGGCGGCGCCGCCCTGGCCTGGCTCTACTTGGCCGGCGGGCCGGGATAGGGTGGGGGGGAGGTTTCGGGCGCCGGGCCGTAGAAGTGTGAAGGCTGGTCGCGCTTCACGGCCCCCGGAAGTGAGGGACGGACCCGTGTTCGCCAACCTTCGGGATGAGATAAAGCAGGAGATTCTCGGCGTTGCCCTGGTCTCGGTGACCGTCCTCGTCTACCTTGGACTGTCCTCCCGAGCCGGGGTCTTGGGTGACTTCGTCAAACAGTTCCTGAGCGCCGCCTTCGGCGACGTCCAGATGTTCGTTCCCGCCCTGCTCGGCTTGATCGGGGTCCTCTGCGTCTTCCAGAAGGGGTACCTTTTCGCCGGGACCCGGGCGGTGGGGTGGGGCCTCGGGCTCCTCGTGGCCCTGGGCTGGGTCCACCGTTTCCAGCCCGGCACGACGGGGGCGGAGTTCTACAACGTCACCTTCGGTCTGGGCGGGGGGGTGGTCGGCGCGGCCGTCACCTGGGCCCTGCGCTCGGTCCTCGGTCCGCTGGGGCGCGACGTGGCCCTGGCTTGTCTCAGCCTCATCGCCTTCCTCCTCGCCGCCGACACCTCGCTGGTCCGCTTGGCTCAGGGCTTGGGGGCCGGCGTCACGGGCGCGGCGCGCTGGACCGCCCAGACCTCGGGCAAGTTCGTCGGCCGCTTCGGGCGGGAAAAGAAACCTCGCCGCAAGGGTCCAACGCCGGAGTACGAACCCCGCGGGTACGCCGCGCGAGGGCCGGAGCCGGTGGCGACGACGGCGCTGAGCCGCTTTTCCCCCGGTGTGCGTCCGGGTCAGGGCGTATCAGGCGTGAACCTGGCCCCGGGCGCGGCTGTCCGGTTCGGGTCGGGCAGGGCGGTGAGCGGTGAGTCGGCGTCCGCGGCCGGGGCGACGGCGGCCGCCGCGACCGGCGTCTTGGGCGTGGCCGCCGGCTCCTCCGGGACCGCGGTTCGCGCCATCGGCCAGCCGGCCGGCGCCGCCAAGGCCGCCGGCGCCCGGAAACCGTACGACCAGATTTCTCTCACGGAAGACCTGCTCTATGAACTGCCGCCCCTGTCTCTGTTGGACCCGACCCCGCCGGCCAAGGGCCGCCGCAGCCGGCAGGATTTCGAAGAGAAGGCTCGCATCCTCGAAGACACCCTCGCCAGCTTCGGAGTCGGCGGGAAGGTCCTGGAGAGCAGGCGCGGTCCGGTTGTGACCCGTTTCGAGTTCCAGCCGGCGCCGGGGGTGAAGGTGGCCCGCATCGTCGCCCTGGCGGACGACATCGCCTTGCACATGGCCTCGCAAGGCGTGCGTATCGAGGCCCCGATACCCGGGAAGCACGCCGTGGGCATCGAGGTCCCGAACCTGGAGGTCTCCACGGTGCCGCTCCGCGAGGTCTTGGAAGACCCCGAGGTCCAGAACCTGTCCTCCAAGCTCACCGTGGTCTTCGGCAAGGAGATCACCGGCCGGCCCATCACCGGCGACCTCGGCCGCCTGCTGCACGTCCTCATCGCCGGCACCACCGGTTCGGGCAAGAGCGTGTGCATCAACGCCCTCCTGGCGAGCCTGCTCCTGCGGGCCAAGCCCAATGAAGTGAAGCTGCTCCTCATCGACCCGAAGGTCGTCGAACTGAGCATGTACGAGGGCATCCCGCATCTTCTGGCCCCGGTGGTGACCGACCCCAAGAAGGCCGCCGGCTGCCTGCGCTGGGCGGTCAAGCAGATGGAGGAGAGGTACGAGCTCTTCGCCGCGGCGGGGGTCCGCGACATCAACCGGTACAACGCCATGGTCGCGGAATGGGACCGGCCGGCGGTCCCCGGTCCGCAGCCTCTGCCCTACATCGTCATCATCATCGACGAACTCGGCGACCTCATGATGGTCGCCCCGGTGGACGTGGAGGATGCCATCTGGCGGTTGGCCCAGATGGCCCGGGCGGCCGGCATCCATCTGGTGGTGGCCACCCAGCGCCCGTCCGTTGACGTCGTCACCGGCACCATCAAGGCCAACATTCCGACCCGCGTCGCCTTCAAGGTGGCCTCACAGGTCGACTCCAGGACCATCATCGACGGGCCCGGGGCCGAGAAGCTCCTCGGGCAGGGCGACATGCTCTACATGCCTGTCGGCACCAGCAAGCCCATCCGGGTCCAGGGCGCCTACGTCACGGAACGGGAGATCGAGGCCATCGTGGCCCACGCCAAGGCCCAGGCGCGACCGCGTTACGTGTCGGACATCCTGTCGGCCGAAGAGGTCGCGCATGGCCCGGAGGAAGAAGCCGACGACACCCTCTTCGAGGACGCCATCCGGGTGGTCATGGAGTCGGGCCAGGCCTCCATCTCCATGCTCCAGCGCAAGCTGCGCGTGGGCTACACGCGAGCCGGCCGCCTGATTGACATGATGGAGGAGAAGGGCATCGTCGGGCCCTTCGAGGGGTCGAAAGCCCGCGACATCCTGATGACTTACGAGCACTACCGGCGCCTGAAGGAGGCCGGGAGGCGGGCGGCTCGGGCCGGGGCGACGTCCCCGCCGGAGCCGGCGGAAGACGTCCAGGGGGAGGGGGAAGGGGAGACGTGACCCTGGGCCCCCTGTTCCTTACCGCGCTGGCCATCGGTTTCTCCGGGGCCGTCACTCCAGGTCCCCTGCTTGTCGCCTGCCTCACCCGTTCGGCCCGCGACGGGTGGCGGGGCGGGCTGTTCGTCACTGTCGGCCACGCCATCCTCGAGCTCTTCGCGGTCGTCGGGCTTTCCCTGGGCCTGGGGGCCGTCCTCACCCGGCCGGGAGTCGCGCCAGCCATCAGCCTGGTCGGCGGCATCTTCCTGCTCTGGATGGGGCACGCCACGGCTCGGGCGGCCTGGCGGGGTGACATGACCTTGCCAGTCGCGGAACATACTGGGTCCGGAAGCCCGGCGGACCGTGCCGGGGCTGCGGGGACCGGCGTCCAGAAGACCGCCGCCGGCCGCCAGGGTGCCGTCGGCGCCGCGCTCACGGGGATGGCGGCCACGGTCAGCGGGCCTTTCTGGGCTCTGTGGTGGGCCACCGTCGGCCTCTCCTACTTGACCCTGGCTCGCCCCCTGGGGGTCCCGGGTCTGGCCGCGTTCTACTTCGGGCACGTTTCGGCCGACTTCATCTGGTACTCGGCCGTGGCCTTGGCGGTGGCCGGCGGACGCCGGTTGCTGACGGCCCGCGGGTACAAGACTTTGCTTGTGGCTTGTGGTCTGCTCCTTTTCGTCCTCGGGGGCTGGTTCGGCTTCCAGGGTCTTCTGTCCATCGTCAGGACCTGACAGCGGGGCCGACCCGCGGGGCAGCGTTCCACGGAGGTGTGTCGTCATGCGGAGAGTGTTCAGTCTGAGGAACGTCATCATTTTCCTGGCCGCGCTCATTCTGGTGGCCTACTACGGGGCTTTCATCCTCACCGATTACCTCTGGTTTGCCAGCCTGGGCTTCCAGGGGGTCTTCACGATCGGTATCCTGTCCAGAGTGCTCGTCGGGGCCATCGCCGGTCTGGTCACCTACCTCTTCATCCTCGGGAACGTCCTCGTGGCCCGCCGGGCCGGCCCGCTTCGCCCGGTCGAGTTCGCCGCCCCCGACGACCAGTTCCGGGTCCACATCACGATTCCCATCCTCAACCTCATCACCTACCTCGGGCCCCTGCTCGTGGCGGTCTTCGTGGGCCTGGGGGCGGCCGCGAGTTGGCTGTCCGTCCAGAGTTTCCTGCACGCCACGCCCTTTGGCCTGACCGACCCGTTCTTCCAGCGGGACATCGGGTTCTACCTCTTCGCGCTCCCGTTCTACCGGCTCCTCTACGCGGAGCTCATGTCCCTCCTGGTCGTCACGCTCCTGGCGACGGCTCTGTTCTACCTCGGCAACAGCGGCATCGAGTTTCCGGGGTTGCGGCCGCGCTTCTCGGCGCGCGCCTGGAGGCACCTCTCCGTCATCGGCGGGGCGATCGTCCTCCTGAAGGCGGGCGGCTACTTCCTGGGCCAACTCAACCTCCTCTACTCGACGCGGGGCGTGGCCTTCGGGGCGAGCTACACGGACATCCACGCCCAGCTTCCCGGCTTGCGTATCTTGATGTTCCTGGCCATTGTCGTCGGGGTCGTCATCATCGTGAACGGGTGGCTGCGCCGGACCCGGCTGGCCGTCTACGGCCTCGGGCTTCTGGTGCTGGCCTCCCTGGTCGTCGGCACCGCCTACCCGGCTTTCGTCCAGCAGTTCACGGTCGAGCCCGACGAGATCAACAAGGAAACGCCGTACATCGAGCCGAACATAGCTTTCACCCGCAGGGCTTTTGGCCTCGACCGGGTCACCGAGCGGGACTACCCGGTGACCAACAACCTCACGCTGCGCGACATCCAGGACGACGCCGCGACCATCTCGAACGTCCGCCTCTGGGACTGGCGCCCCCTGCGCGACAGCTACGGCCAGCTGCAGGCCATCCGGCTCTACTATGAGTTCGCCGACGTCGACCTCGACCGGTACGTGGTCGACGGCCGGTACCGCCAGGTGATCATCGCCGCCCGGGAGTTGAACCACAACCTGCTCCCGACGGAAGCCCGGACCTGGATGAACGAGCAGCTCCTGTACACCCACGGCTACGGGGTGGTCATGAGCCCCACGACCTCGGTCACCTCGGAGGGGCTGCCAACCTTCTACATCCGGGACATCCCGCCCCAGGCCACCGTGCCCGACATCACGGTCACGCGGCCGGAGATATACTACGGCGAGCTCACCGACACGTACGCCATCGTCAACACGTTGACCCAAGAGTTCGACTACCCGATGGGCGACCAGAACCAGTACTCGACCTACGCCGGCACCGGCGGGGTCAGGCTCTCCAACCCGGTCATCCGGGCCGCGTTCGCTCTGCGCCTCCGGAGCTACCAGGTCCTCCTGGCCAACTCCATCACCTCGGACAGCCGGGTGCTCCTCAACCGCAACATCCATGGGCTCGTCCAGCAGGTGGCGCCCTTCCTGAGCTACGACTCCGACCCGTACGTGGTGATCGGCGCCGACGGGCGGCTCTTTTACATCCAAGACGCCTACACGACGACCAATCTCTACCCGTACTCGCAGCGTCACCCTATCGGTATCAACTACATCCGTAACTCGGTGAAGGTAGTCATCGATGCCTACAACGGCACGACAACGTTCTACGTGTTCGACGAGATCGACCCCATCGTGGCGACCTACGCCGGCATCTTCCCGACCCTGTTCAAGCCGGCGAGCGAGATGCCGGCGGACCTGAAGGCGCACATCCGTTACCCGGCCGACCTCTTTTCCATCCAGGCCGACATGTACGCCACCTACCACATGCAGAACCCGCAGGTGTTCTACAACCGGGAAGACCTCTACGAGCGACCCGGCCAGATGTACGCGAACGCGGAGCGTCCCCAGACGTCCGGGGCCGCTGCGGTCGAGCCGCACTACATGATCCTCCGGCTGCCGGGCGAGCCGAAGGAAGAACTCGTCCAGATGCTCCCCTACAGCCCCAAGGACAAGGCGAACATGATCGCCTGGATCGCGGCCAGGTCCGATCCGGCCAACTACGGTGAACTCCTGGTCTACAAGTTCCCCAAACAGCAGCTCGTCTACGGCCCGATGCAGGTCGAGGCGAGGATAGACCAGGACACGACCATCTCGCAGAACCTCACCCTCTGGAACCAGGCGGGCTCAAGCGTCATCCGGGGGACCTTGCTCGTCATCCCCATCAAGAACTCCATCGTCTACATCGAGCCCCTCTACCTCCAGGCGTCCGGGAACAAGCTGCCTGAACTCAAGCGTATCATCGTCGCCTACGGGGACCGGGTGGTCATGACCGAGACCTTGACGGGGTCGCTGGAGGCCATCTTCGGCCAGGGCGCCGGTTCCGCGGGGACGACGGGGGGGACGACCCCCCAGCCGGACCAGACGGACGCGCAACGGCTCGCCGAACTGGCCAGGCGGGCCAATGACCTCTACGCCAAGGCCAACGCCGCGGCGAAGCTAGGCGACTGGGCGGCCTACGGGGACTACCTGACGCAGCTCGGACAAGTGCTCAACGAGCTCCAACGGCTGTCCGGCGCTGGGGCCGGAGCCGGGGCCGGCGGCGCCGGCGTGCCCGGAGGGCTCGGACCGGCGTCGTAGGCGTCCGGAGACTTCCCGCATGACCTGTCGCTCGATAGGGTATGATTGGGTGGTATGGCAGAAGGAACTTGTGGAGGTCATGTGGAGTGAAGGGTTCGGTCAAGTGGTTCAACGCGGAGAAGGGTTACGGGTTCATCCAGCCAGACGAGGGTGAGGACGTGTTCGTCCACTTCTCGGAGATCCAGGGCAGCGGGTACAAGAGTCTCGACGAGGGCGAGCGCGTCAGCTTCGAGATCACCCAGGGGGCCAAGGGGCCCCAGGCGGTCAACGTCGTAAAGATCGAGAGCTAGGCGCCCGTCGGCAGGCCTTGGCCGGGGGCGACTCCGGGCCTCGTCGCCTTGACGGGGAAGGTCCGCGCAGCGTGCTGCGCGGACCTTCCCGCTTTGGAGGCGGAGTCCGGCCCGGCGGAAGGTTTTCCCGTCAACCGCTCCGAAATAGCACAGACCTACCGGGCGCTTTCGGGTCGCGGATTCCCGTGTTGGCCCCTGGGAAAGATGGCCAGAGAAGGGTGGCTGCGTCACCATGCCCGTCGAAGGAGCTTCTCCGCTCGCGACCATCTCCAGGCTCAGGTCCCACGTGGGGGAGGTCGTCGGCCTCCGCGGCTGGGTCTACAACCTGCGCTCCAGCGGGAAGATCAACTTCATCATCCTGCGCGACGGCACGGGGTTCGTCCAGTGTGTGGCGGCCCTCGGCGAGGTCGACGAGGCGACCTTCGCGCGGGTCGGCGGCCTCACCCAGGAGTCGTCCGTGACCCTGACGGGGAAGGTCCGCGAGGACCGGCGGGCGCCGGGCGGGTACGAAGTGACCCTCACGTCCCTTGATCTCATCGCCCCGTCCGCCGAGTATCCCATCACCCTCAAGGAGCACGGCCCGGAGTTCCTGCTCGACAACCGACACCTCTGGCTCCGCACGCCGCGGCAGGTGGCCGTCATGCGCCTGCGCTCGAGCCTGGTCAAGGCCTTCCGGGACTGGCTCGACGACAACGACTTCATCCTCGCCGACTCGCCCATCCTAACCCCGTCGTCGTGCGAGGGCACGGCGACCCTCTTCTCCATCGACTACTACGGAGAGCCGGCTTTCCTCAGCCAGAGCGGGCAGATGTACCAGGAGGCCACGGCCCTGGCTCTCGGCAAGACCTACTGCTTCGGGCCGACCTTCCGGGCGGAGAAGTCGAAAACCCGCCGCCACCTCATGGAGTTCTGGATGCTCGAACCCGAAATGGCCTTCTGTGACCTCGATGAGGACATGCGGGTTCAGGAGGAGATGCTGAGCTACGCCGTCCAGTACCTTTTGAAGCGGCACGCCGAGGATTTTGTGGCCCTCGGCCGCGACACGGCGGCCCTGGAACGGGTGAAGCCCCCGTTCCCGCGCATCTCTTACGATGACGCCGTGGACATCTTGCACAAGAAGGGCTTCGAGTTCACCTGGGGCGACGACTTCGGCGCCCCGCACGAGACGGCCGTCTCCGAGGAGTTCGACCGTCCCGTCTTCGTCCATCGCTACCCTGCCGCCGTCAAGGCCTTCTACATGAAGCCCGACCCTGAACGGCCCGAGGTCATCCTCGGCGCCGACCTCCTGGCGCCTGAGGGCTACGGGGAGATCATCGGCGGCGGCCAGCGCCTCGACGACCTGGAACTCCTGGAGCGGCGGCTCAAGGAGCACGGACTTCCCGAGGCCCCGTACCGGTGGTACCTGGACCTGCGGCGCTACGGGTCCGTGCCGCACGCCGGATTCGGCATCGGCATCGAGCGCACCCTCACCTGGATCGCCGGCCTGGACCACCTCCGGGAGACCATCCCGTTCCCCCGGATGATTAACAGAATCTACCCCTAAAGAGCGGCGCAGGAAGAGGAGTCCGGCGCTCGAAGAACGCCCCTCTAGCTGGGCTGAAGGGAGAACCGTCGGTGAAGGACATCGGTCGTCGTCTCAAGGCCAAGCGTGAGGAACTGGGTCTGACCGTGGACCAGGTCCAGGCGGAGACCAAGATCCGGTGGCGATATCTCGAGGCTCTGGAGGCCGGCAAGGATGGCCTGATCCCCGGCGATGTGTACGTCAAGGGTTTCCTGCGCTTTTACGCCAACTTCCTCGGCCTGGACGGCCAGGCCCTGGTGGCGGAGTATCGGCAGTGGAAGGAAAGCCTGGCCGACGAAGCGGAGAGCGAGCCGGCGGCCCACGCGCCCACGGCGTTGATGCCCTCCCGCGGCGGTCGCCGCGGGAGGCTCGGCACGCTGGCGACCTTGGTGGCGGTCATCCTCATCCTGGTGGCCGCGGCGGGCTTCTGGTACGTGTGGAGCCACGTGCCGGCGGGGTCCGGCGGCGGCCTTGACGGAAGTCCGGTCGCGGGGGGCGAGGCCGGCGAGGCCGGTGGGAGCGGCGGCACGGTCCCCGGCGCCGGAACCGGCGGCACGGTCCCCGGCGCCGGAACCGGCGGGAGTGGCGGCTCATCGACCGAGGCCCGCTGGGTCCTGGACGGCGAGTCTGCCGCGCTGGTGCGCTACGTAGTATATGGTGCTCCTTTCACCGTGAGGTTCCAGGTCGTCTCGGAGACCTGCTGGATGCGGGTCGAGGTTGACGGCCGGACCGCGTTCGAGGGGACCGTCGGGGCCGGTGTTGAGAAGGACTTCGCGGTCCAAGGCGTCCTTACCGCGCTCCTCGGGCGGCCGCACCTGGTGAGCCTGAGCCTCGACGGCCAGGCCGTCGGGCCGGCCGGCCTCAAGGACAACCCGCGGACCGTCGAGTTCGAGGCCGGCGACCCGCCCGGTGGGGGGACAGGTTCCGGGGGCACCTGATGCCGCAAGACGGCTAGGGGCCTCCCGAGGGGGACTCCCCGTGGCCGTCGGAAGACTCTCCCGCGTCCTCTTGGCGACGGTCCTCGTTCTGGGTATCGCCCTGACGGTCCCAGCGGCGCCCCTCGCTCTGGCGGCGCCGGAGTTCTCGGCTACCCCGCGCGGGGTCCCCGACCCACCGTCGGTGTCGGCCGGCGCCGCCATCCTGATGGAGTGGCGGACGGGCCAGGTCCTCTACGCCAAGGACGCCTACCAGCCGCGCGCCCCGGCCAGCACGACCAAGATCGTCACGGCCATCGTCGTGCTGGAGAGCGTGGGCCTGGCCGAGAAGGTCACCGTCAGCCGCAACGCCGCCGGCACTCCGGGCTCGGCCATGGACCTCGCCTCCGGCCAGGAACTGACCGTGGGCGAGTTGCTCTGGGGCATCCTCCTCCGCTCGGGTAACAACGGCTGCGTGGCCGTGGCCGAACATATCGCCGGCACCGAGGGCGCCTTCGTCGAGATGATGAACCGCCGGGCCGCCCAGCTCGGCGCCTGGAGGACGCACTTCCGCAACACCCACGGCATCAGCGTCCGCAACCACTACAGCACAGCCTTCGACCTGGCCCTCCTCGCCCGGCACGCCCTGACCATCCCGGCCTTCGAGACCATCGTGCGGACCCGCCAGGCCACCCTGCCGATGGAGGGCGGCAAGTGGGCCATGCAGCTCCGGAACACGAACAACCTCCTCTGGACCTTCGCCGGCGCCGACGGCGTCAAGACGGGGACGACATCCGCTGCCGGCCAGTGCCTGGTGGCCTCCGCCACCCGGGACGGGCGGCGGTTGGTGTCGGTGGTCCTCAATTCGGCGGACCGCTATCAGGACACGGCGGTCCTCCTGGAGTGGGGGTTTGGGAACTTCGGGGCCGTGTGTCTGGCGCGCACGGGCCGGCCCCTGGCCTCCGTGCGGGTAAAGGGCGGGGCGGAAGGCTGGGTCGGCCTGGCCCCTGAGGAGGACTTCTGGGCCGCTTGCCCCCTGTGGGCGACGCACTCCCTGGGGCTCGAGCTTCACGTGGCCCAAGCGGTGAGGGCGCCCATCCGCCGGGGGCAGGTGGTCGGGGTGGCCGAGGCCACCCTGGACGACGGGGTGGTCCGGGCAGTGAACCTCGTCGCCGTGGAGGGTGTCCCCACCTGGACGCCGGAGCGGGCCTTCCTCAAGGCTCTCCTGCCGGTCATCAGGCTGCTGGGCAGGTGGGGCATCGGCTAGGCGCTCCGGGCCGGCGGCCGGCGTGACCTAGTACCAGGGCTCGAGCCAGGCCGGCAGGCGTGGGAAGAGCGCCGCGAGGAGGTCGCGGTGACCCCGGAGCGCACGGACGTCGCAGCGCTCCCGCGCCAGCTCGCCGATGGTCCGGTAGCCGAGGACGAGCTGGGTGAAGGCTTCCTCGGGCAGGCGCACCCGGCCGTGGCGGGAGAGGTCGGTCGCCGGAGGCACGCCCACGGTCGTTTCCTCGCGGACACCGGCCAGCCGGCCACCGGTCCAGGAAAGGACCAGCCGGGAGGAGTAGAGGTCGATGACCAGGGGGACGGCCAGGCTTCGGAAGGGCGAGGCGGCGAGCCGCTCCTCCAGGACCGGGGCCAGGGCGCGGATGAGGGCCGGGCGGTCGAGGAGCCTGACTTGCCAGCCGTAGTTCGGCTCCTCGCGGCCACCCACGCTGAGGGCGGCGGCGCGGACGGGGCCGTCCTCGGCGACGCGGAGGAGAAGGGTGGCGCTTCCGGCGGCGGTGGCGCTCGCGGCCGCGAAACGGATGGCTTCAAGGGCCACGTCGCGGTCCGGGGTCACGACCTCGAAGAGCGCCTGGCGTCCGGGGCCGCTCCAGAAGCCGAAGGCCCCCGCGACCCGGTCGCCCTCGGTTATGACGTAACGCTTGCCCGGTGAGTCGCTCTGGTCCAAGCGCAGGAGGTACTCCCAGAGGTCCTCGCTCCTGGCGGCCCGGAGGACGTAGCGACCGTTCTCCTCTTCCCAGAGCTGCCGGACGGCCGAGAGGTCGCTCCGCAGGCACGGGCGGACGCCGAAGACCCGGCTCCGGTCGCGGAGGGGGTCGTCTTCGATGGCCTGGAGGGCCGTGGCGACCGGAAGGGACGCGCTGTCGTCGGCCGGCGAGGCGAAGAAGTAGCCGAACCGCGAGTAGAAGCCGGGTATGCCGAGAAGGCACGCCAACGCGTACCCGGAGGCCCGGGCGACGCGGTCAAACTCGGCCAGGAGAGTGCGCTGGAGGCCGCAGCCCCGGTAGCGGGGGTCGGTGGCCACGACGCCCACCTCGGCCACCGGGAGCGTGACGCCCGCCAGGCGCCAGGTCTGGGGGATGAGGCAGAGCGTGGCCACGACGGGTGTCCCGGGAGACGGCGGCAGGGCCGGGTCCTCGATGATGAGGTAATGTGCGAGGTCGAGCCCGGGGTAGTGCCGGCAGAGGTTCCGGGCGAACGAGGCGACGTCCTGGCCGAAGGCCTCGCCGGCCAGGCACGCGACCCCCTCGACGTCGGCCTCGCCCTCGACGTGTCTCAGGACAAGCCCGCCGGCCAGTTCCCTGCGCTGTGCCTTGGCCACGTTGCTCGCTCCTCGCCGCCCGCGGCTGGTCCCATCCCTGCCGGATTCCGGGAACTCCGGGGCGTTCGCCGGCCGTGGGCCGGCTCCTGCGGGCGGAGCGCCCGCACCGGAGCGTCGCCGGGTGGTGGCCGGGCGGCGGCGGGGCTGCTTCCGGGAAAGCGGGGCTCTCTTCCGGAAAAAAACAGGGGTGCGGCGCGTTCGCCGCACCCCGCCGTGTGGGGGGAGTCGCTGGCCTGGGTGACCCGGGTGAGGCTAGTTGCCCGTGCCCGACGCCGCCTCGATGAGTTGGCCCACGGTCACGATCTGCAGACCCTTGGCCGCCAGCCCCTCGATGATGGCCGCCAGGGCCTGGTCGGTCTGCTTGCAGGTGTCGCTCGCGTGCATGAGGACCACATCGCCGGGTTGGACCCGATCGAGCACGCGCTTGACGATGTACGACACGCCCGGGTTCATCCAGTCGTGGGAATCCACTCCCCAGTCGATGACCTTGTAGCCGAGAGATTCCGCCACCCCGATGACGAGGTCGTTGAAGTCGCCGTTCGGGGGCCGTAGGTATCGCGGCTCCTGGTCCGAGGCGGCCTTGATGGCTTCGTGGGCCCGCCGGATGTTCTCCTCGAGGGCTTCCTTGGTCAGGGTGGACATGTTTACGTGCCGGTAGCCGTGGCTGGCGATCTCGTGGCCGTCCTTGACGATTTCGGCCACGAGGTCGGGGTGGCTCGACGCCCACGGCCCTGACAGAAAGAACGTGCTCTTGACGCCGTACTCCCGCAGCACGGCCAGGACCTTGGGAGGCATGACCTCGCCCCAGGACAGGTCGAAGGTCAGGGCGACCTTGCTGCCGGCGCCGTTGATGTGGCGGATGGGCTGAAGGCGCCCCATGACGGTCAGCTCGCCGGTGGAGATGGCCAGCCCGAGCCTGGCGACGGCGATGACGCCGAGCAGGAGGACGAACAACCGGAGAGCTCGCTTCGTCCGATGGTGAACCGTGACAAAGAGCAAGCGAACCCCTCCCTGCCCGGACAGGTCTCTGTGTTCCAGACTGTATTCGTGGCGGAAAAGGGGTATGCGAGGCCACCATGCGGAGCTCGACAGGGCAGGACATTTCCAGATTCTGTCGAACTTTGCAAGAATCTTCTCACCGGAGGCGGGGGAGGGAGCATGGGCAAGTCGGTGACTACCGACTGGTGGTCCCTCCTGGACGAGCTGGACGATGCGGTGTCCCTGCTCGACCTGCAGGGACGGGTCGTGCTGGCCAACCGTGGGGCGGCCGAACTATCCGGGCGGGAACTCGGTGAGCTTGCCGGTCGGGACTGGCCCGAACTCCTGGCCGGTTTGGCGGACACGAAGATGGACTGCCCCTACCGCCGGGTCCTTACCTCCGGTCGGGCGGAACGAGAAGAACTCCGCATCCGTTCGCGGTGGTACGAGGTGATGGCCTGTCCCATCCGCTCCGGGCGGGGCGCCCTGGTCGGCGTCGGTTCCGTCATCAGGGACGTCTCCGAGCACAAGAAGGCGAAGGAGCGGGCGACCGCGACGGCCCGGGAGATGGCCTTCCTGTCGCGCTCGGCCATCGCCTTCGTCGAGAACGTCAGCGATGAGACCCTGTTCCAGTTCGTCGCGGCCGAGGTGGCGGCCCTGTCCGGCGCCCCCATCGTCGCCGTCAGCGAGGTGGATGAGACGGCCGGGGAGAGCACCGTGAGGGCCGCGGCCGGAGACCCGACCCTGCTGGCGAGACTGAGTGCCAGGCTGGGCCGCGACCCCGCCGGTCTGACCTTCACCTTCACGCCGGAACACCGCCGTCGGATGGAGATCCGCTGGCTCACCCGGCTGACCGGCGGTCTCCACGAGCTTGTTTTCGAGATCGTTCCCCGGGAAGTCTGCGAGGACATCGAGAGGGACCTGGGTCTCGGAGGTATCTGGGTCATGCCCTTCTCCGTGCGCGGGGGCGTCCTTGGCGTTCTGGCGGTCGTGGCCCGGGATTCGGCCCAGGTGCCCAACGCCAGGTTGGTTGAGGCCTTTGCCCTTCAGGCGGCGTTGGCCTTCCAGCGGAGACGGGCCCGGCGGGCCCAGAGGAAGGCGGATGACGACTACCGCACCGTCCTGGAGACCGCTCACGAGGGCGTCTGGGTCATCGACGCTGGGGCCGTCACGACCCACGCGAACCAGCGGATGGGCGAGATGCTCGGCTACACGGTCGAGGAGATGCTCGGGCGGCACCTCGCCACCTTCATGGACGAGAGCGAGGTGCCATGGGCCAAGGAACTGCTGGTCCGGCGGGAGGAGGGCGTGCGCGAAATTCACGAGTTCTCCTTCCGTTGCAAGGATGGCTCGCCTCTCTGGGCGCTCATGTCCGCCAGCCCGCTTCCCGGGTCCGACGGTCGGTACGGCGGCGCCCTGGCCGTGGTCACCGACATCACCTCCCGCAAGAGAGCGGAGATGGCTCTCGTCGAGAGCCAGGAACGCCTGCGCCTCGCGCTCGCCGCGGCCGGGATGGGGACCTGGAGCGGGGACCCGTCCACCGGCCGCATCGCCCTCGACGCAACGTTGAACGGCCTCCTGGGACTCGAACCGGTGGACACGTCGATCACCGTGGAGGAGATGCTGCGGCATGTTCATCCGGACGACCGTCGGGCCCTGTCGGACGCGCTGCGTCAGGCTCTCCGCGACGGGCAGATCCAGGACTGCGAGTTCCGGACCACCGGGGTAGGGGAGGGCGTGCGCTGGCTCCGCGTCCGAGGCAAGACGATGGGCCAGGGCATGGATTCCCCGGGGCGCTTTAGCGGCGTGGCCATCGACGTGACCGACCTGAGGTCGGCGTGGCGCGCGCAGGAGGACCGCGCCAGGCTTGCCGAGGAAAACCGGCGCCAGCGCGAGTTCGTCGGGCGGCTCATGAGCGAGATTCCGGCCGGGGTGGCTGTTGTTCTCGGCCCGGACCACCGGTACAGCCTCGCCAACGCTATCTACCGGGAGCGGATCGCCTACGGCAAGGGAGAACTCGTGGGTCGGACCATGGCCGAAGTCTGGCCGGAACTGCCCTCGTCCGTGCCCGTGTTCGACCGGGTCTTCCGCACCGGACAGCCGTACCAGAGGGTCGATCGGCCCTATCGGGTCATGCGCGACGGCCGGCCGGAGGAGGGGTTCCTGACTATCAGTCTCTGGCCCCTGCGGGACCCCGCCGGCGATGTGGAAGGCGTGATGATCCTCGTCCAGGAGACGACCAAGGAGGTCGGCCGGCGCCGGCGGGCGGAGACCCTGGCTTCCCTCGTTGTCGAGGTCAATGCCGGGCGCGAGGTCGAGGAGGTCCTGAAGACGACCTTGCGGCGGGCGGCCGAACTCCTCGCCGGCCAGGACGGGTCGGTGGACCTGCTCGAGCCGGACGGCCGGACCCTCCGCGGCGTCGCTGAGATTCTGCCGCTCGGCCGGGTTGGCGCGGTCTCTGGGAGATACGGGTTGCCGAGCGGGTTGATCCACGCCAAGGTCAGGAAGGCCGTCTTCGTGACCCTACCCGAGACGACCGGGGCCGCGAGGGAATGGTTCGAGCGGGCCGGCATCTGGGGTTGCCTTGTCACGCCCTTGATGGTCGAGGAACGGCGCGTCGGGTTCCTCTGCGTCAACTTCACAACGGTTGGGTACCGCCCGCCGCCTGAGGATATCGCCTTCGCCGAGGCCATCGCCAACCACTGCGCTCTGGCCATCGACCGCGCCCGGACCCACGAGGAACGCGCCCGCCTCTTGGCCGCGGAGCAGGCCGCGAGATTCGAGGCCGAACGCCAGGCGGCGCAAATGGGCGCCATCTTGGAGAACGTCCGGGAAGGCGTCATCGTGACGGACGCCACGGGCAAGGTCGTGCTCCGCAACCAGCGCGCCTGGGAGATCACCGGGGCCGAGACCTCCGGCCCGACGGACGGTGGAATTGGCAACGTGCTGGGGCTTGACGGGATGCCCGTGCCTCCCAAGGATGCACCGGTGTCGCGGCTCCTCGCGGAAGAGAGCTTCGTGGACCAGGAGTTCCTGCTTCGGCGAGCGGATGGGACGGAGCGTCGCGTCCTGGCCAGCGGCAGCCCGGTGAGGGACAGGACGGGCGAGGCATCTCTCGGCGTCATCACCTATCACGATGTGACCGAACTCCGTCGTCTCGAGCATCTAAAGGACGAGTTCCTGCAGGTGCTGGCTCACGAACTCCGAAACCCGCTGGCCGCCGCGTTTGGACTCGTGCAGCTTGTCATCCGGGACCTCGAACCCGGTAGTCGCGGCCGGGGGGCTCTTCACCTGAGGCTGGCCGAGTCGGAACTGGAACGACTGAACGGGCTGATCAACGAGATTATCAGCGGGTACCGGGTTTCGAGCGGCCGGTTACCCCTGGACGTTCGCCCCATTGACCTTGCCGACGTGCTTACCCAGAGCACCGCCCCGTACACCCTGGGTTTCTCCGAGCACGTGGTGACCCTGACCGACCTACCGGCCGGACGGATCCGGATGCTGGGCGACGCGAACCGCCTGGTGGAGGTGATGGCCAACCTCCTCAGCAACGCGACCAAATACTCGCCCCCGGGAGGGCGAGTCTGGGTCAGCACGGAGGTCGGCCCGGAGCGCGCGGTCGTGAAGGTCGAGGACGAGGGGATTGGGATACCACCGGACCAGCTGGAGAGTGTCTTCGAGGGCTTCTACCGGGCATCGAACCTCACCAACCGGCAGCCCGGCGGCATTGGCCTGGGTCTGTATATCAGCCGCGACATCGCTCGCCGGCACGGCGGGGATCTCTGGGCGGAGATCCGTCAGGGCGGCGGCACGGTGATGCATCTGGCTCTTCCGCTGAGCCGCCCGCCGTCTGGAACGGTCGGCGGCGAGCCGGCGGGGGATTCCGCCCGGTAGGGGGAGGAAAGGTCATGGCGAGAGCCCTTATCGTCGAGGACGAACCGACCATCGCCCTGATTCTCACGGAAGTCCTCAAGGGAGAAGGACATGATGTGTCCGCGGTATCGGGCGGAGCGGCGGGCCTGGAGTGGCTGGCCAGGGAGTCCCCGCCGGATGTGGTCCTTCTCGACCTGTTCATGCCGCGAGTGGGCGGTCGGGCCGTCCTCGAGGCCATCCGCTCCGACCCGCGCCTGGCCGGCGTCCCGGTCATCCTCGTCACCGGGGCCATGCCCGCAGCCGAGGATTTTCCGCCCGAGGGCAGTTACCAGGCCTTCATCGGAAAGCCGTTCAACCTGGACGACGTCATAGCGGCGGTCACCGGGTGCCTGGAGCGTGCCCGGCGGCAAAGCGGGACCGGGACGCGCTGAAGGCCTCGAGCTTGCCCGCAAGACGGCCGCGCCGCCAGAGAAGGGCGGAACCAAGGGCCGGCGGGATAGCGCCGCCGGTGTCGAGAAGACCGAGGGCTCTGTCCACGACGGACAGGGCTCTCTCGTAGTCCCTGGCCCGGTGTTCGAGGTCCTTGGCCAGTTCGACGAGGGCCCAAAGACGGTGGGGAGGTCCGTCGGCCAGCTTCTCGCAAAGGCGGATGGCTTCAGGGGTCCGGCCCAGGCGGCGGAGCGACCTGACGCACTCCAGTCCGGCCCGGGCCTCGATGTGGTCGGGTGGGCCGGCGTCCAGGCAGGCCAGGTAGCAGCGGACCGAAGGTTCGTGCCGTCCGAGGGCCGAGTAGAGGCGAGCCAAGCCGAAAAGGTCGAGGGACGGCACGCCGGACTCGCGCGGCGGGTCCTCCAGGAAGGCTTCGTAGCGATGCACGGCCCGGCTGGCCAGGGCCAAGAGAGACAGGACGTCCTGGCGGTTGTGTTCGAAGATGGGCCGCACGATTTCCGGGTCCTTGGTGCGGAGGTAGCGGAAGTAGAACTCGGGGACCAGGTACCCGGGGATATCCCCGACCCGGGTCTCGCCGAGGATGGCTTCTTCCAGGGCCACCAGTCGGCAGCTCTCCAGACGCGCTCCCCAGAGGCGACGCGCCGAGGCGAGAAGGTCCAGATGGGGCCGGCCACCGAGGGGCGAGCGGCGCCGGGAGAGAATGAACCGGGTCTCGAGCAGGGGCAGGTCGAAGGCCTTCCCGTTGAAGCTCACGACGCCCCGGAAACCTTCGAGGAACTCCGCCAGAGTCGCGATGAGCGCGGGCTCCTGGTCGAAGTCCTCCATGAAGAACTGGTCTACCCGGAAGAAGTCCCCGCTGAAAGCCCCGACCCCGACGAGAAAGACGTAGGTCCCCGTTCCCCCGGCCAGACCGGTCGTCTCGGTGTCCAGAAAGCAGACCTGGTCGAGCGTCAGGCTGGACAGGCCGTCGTCGCGGGCGAGGGCGGCCAGGGTGCTCCCGGGCACGCCGCGCGCCTGCTCCAGGGGCCAGCCGCCGTAGTGGTGGCCGACGGGATAGTCACGGCGCACGCGGTAGACGGTGCCCTGGGCCATGGTCAGGCGCTGCCCCGGGATGGCCTCGTCGAGAGACCGCGGCTCGTCCTCTTCGCTCACGCCGGACCACTCCCACCGGTCCCACCGGACGCCGCTGGGGCCGGCGCCCTCCCCGGCGGCTCCAAGGCCGCCACCAGGAAACGGGCGGCCAGGCCCTTGGCCGCGCCCACCTCAGCCGCCGGGCCGACGCAAGACGGACAGCCATCAGGGCACGGGCAGCCCTCAAGGAGCTTGGCGGCGACGGCCAGGACGCTCGGGGCGAGGTCGAAGAGGCGCCGCGAGAGGCCGGTGCCACCGGGATAGCGGTCGTAGAGGTACACGGTGGGCAGTCCGGTGAAGGGCGAGCGGACCTCGGGGAAGGCCCGGATGTCGCGGGAGTCGCACATGAGGTGGAGGGGGGCCACGTTGGCCAGGGCCGTTCCCAGCCCAACCAGACCGACCTGGACTTGGTCGTTGGAGAGTCCGGCGGTCACGGTGGGAGGCAGGGTGAACCAGACGGCCTCGGTATGCATCTCCTGCTCGGGAAGGTTGACCCGGCCCCAACCGACGTTCTCGTGCGTGTAGAGCTTGATCTTCTTGTAGATGGTGGCCAAGGCGCTGACGCTGACCTCGCCGTGGTAGCGGGGCAGGCCGGGCGTCGCGGCCGGCGGGGCGGGCGTCGTGGCCGGCAGGCCGGGCGTCGTGGCCGACGGGGCGGGCTCCGCTTGGCGGAAGACGTCCAGGACCTTCACCTGGACGGCCAGGTTGGCGTCGGTGTAGTAGTCCACGTCCACCTCGTGGACGTAGGCCTTCTGGTCCGCCCAGTCGAGCCGCTCGACGTGGTACTGGCGGCCCTCGTGGAGGTAGATGGCCCCCTCGTGGATGAGCATCGGCGCCGAGAACCGGTCCATCTCCCCGATGACCCGCGGTTTCGGGGTGGAGGTGTCGATGATGACGAAGTTGTCGACGTCCGCCGAGCGCAGGCTGACGGCCTCCGCCGGGAAGGCGTCCGCCGACCAGTGCCACCGCCCGCCGACGTGGCGCAGGATGCCGGCGCCCTCGAGTTCGCCGAGGAGGCGGGCCGTGGGGACGGGGCGGGGCGAGGCGTCCGGGCCGGACGGTGAGGCGTCGGCCCCGCCGTCCTCGCCGAAGGCCTCGCCGTCCTCGAAGGGGAGTTCGAACGCGGCGCACTTGACGTGGGCGCCGCGGATGAGGACATTGTCAGGGTCCACGAGCCCGTTCTCCGGGCTGCGCCCCAAGAAATACTCGGGATTGGCGACAATGAACTGGTCCAGAGGAGAGGAGGAGGCCACGAGGAAGGCCGCCGACTCCCCGAGGCGACGGCCGGCGCGACCAGCCTGCTGCCACGTGCTGGCGATGGTGCCGGGGTACCCGGTGATGACGGCCGCCTCGAGGCTGCCGATGTCTATCCCGAGCTCGAGGGCGTTGGTCGCCACCACCCCGAGGATCTCCCCGGAACGCAGCCCCTGCTCGATCTCTCGCCTCTGGGAGGGGAGGTAGCCCCCCCGGTAGCCCCTGACCCGGGAAGCCCGGCCGACGGGTTCCCGCCCGGCCGGTTCACCCAGACTGTCCTTGATGTAGGTTAGGAGCACCTCGGTCGTCACCCGGCTGCGCGCGAAGACGATGGTGGGAACCTCGTGGCGGAGGAGGATCTCGGCGAGCCGCCGGGCTTCCAGGAGCGAACTCCGCCGGATGCCGAGTTCGCGGTTGACGACCGGAGGGTTGTAGAAGACGAAGTGCTTGGGGCCGGTGGGGGCGCCGTTCCGGTCGATGAGGGCCGTGTCGCGCCCGGTGACGCGGGAGGCCAGCTCCCGGGGATTGGCGATGGTGGCCGAGCAGCAGATGAACACGGGGTGGGAGCCGTAGAAACGGCAGACGCGGTCCAGGCGGCGAATGACGTTGGCGACGTGACTCCCGAAGACCCCGCGGTAGTTGTGAATCTCGTCGATGACCACGAAGGCCAGGTTCTCGAAGAGCTTCACCCAGCCCGTGTGGTGAGGCAGGATGCCCGTGTGGAGCATGTCCGGGTTGGTGACCACGATGTGGCCGGCCGAGCGGACGGCTCTCCGGGCCGTGGTCGGGGTGTCTCCGTCGTAGGTGAACGTCTTGATGTCGGCGCCGGCCCGGGTGACGAGGTCGTGGACCTCGCTCAGTTGGTCCTGCGCCAGGGCCTTGGTCGGGAAGAGGTAGAGGGCGCGAGCCGCGGGGTTGCCGGAGATGGCGTTGAGAACGGGCAGGTTGTAGCAGAGGGTTTTGCCGGAAGCGGTGGGGGTGACCACGACCACGTCCCGGCCGGCGTGGACGGCCTCCAGGGCCTCCCCTTGGTGGCGGTAGAGGCGCTGGATCCCACGGGCCTGGAGGGCCTGGGTCAGACGGGGGTCGAGCCAGGCGGGGAAGTCCACGTGGTCGGCGGGGCGCCCGGGCAGGGTGACCCACCGCGCGAGGCAGCCGGCGGTGACCTCGCCGGTCCGGATGGCCTGGAGAGCGGCGGCCAGACCGCTGCCCGGCTCCCCCTCTTGGCGGATGGCTGCCGCGCGAGCCCGGGACACGGCTTTGGGAGTGCGGTCGGTCGTCACGGCGCCACCTCGACGCTTCTGACCTCCGGCCGGAGTCAGGCCGGTCCTCGAAAAGAGGTTACCACGAACACCTGTTCCGGTCAACGCTCCCGGTTCGCCACTAGCCGTCCGAGCTCTCCAACCATCTGGCCAAACTCCTCTCTTCTTACAGACATTCCAAGATGGGACCGCGGGCCGTTGACAAATGGGGGCACCTTTGGAATATTGGGGGACGGGACGCTGGTCATAGAAGACCCCTGGTAGAGATTGCGATTGGGGGACGGCTCTTGCCGAAGCCAGTCATCGAGACGGTCGGGCTCACCAAGGTGTTCCGCCGAACAGGCGTAGCCGCGAACCGTGACATGAGCTTGAGTATCCAAGCCGGAGACATCGTCGGTCTTCTCGGACCCAACGGCGCCGGGAAGACTACCTTCGTTCGGATGGTCATGGGTCTTCTCCGCCCGACAGCCGGGTCGGTTTTCGTCCTAGGCGAGGACGTGCAACGCTATCCTACTTTTCCCGCCACCAAAATCGGGTACTATGGACAGCGCGCTCTGTACCTGTGGTCCTACAAGGCGAGGGAGCTAATCTACCATACGGCGCGTCTCAGGGGAATCCCGTCTGCCGTCGCGAGGCGGGCCACCGACGACCTTATCGAGACGTTCGGCATGGAGCAGACCGCCGGTCGGCTCATGTGGCACCTCAGCGGAGGTCAGGCGCGCCTCGTGGCTCTTTGCGCCGCCTTGGTCGGCATACCGAGCATCCTCGTTCTCGACGAACCCACGAACGAGCTGGATCCCGCCCTGAGGCAACGCGTCTGGACCTATCTCCTTGATCTCAGCCAGCATCAAGGCGTGACCATTCTCCTCGTTACTCATAACATCCATGAGGCAGAGCGGGTCTTGGACCGCGTCGTGATCCTGGACGCGGGCGAGGTTAGGGCGACCGGCACGCCCGGAGATCTGAGACGCCGTCTCGGTGACGAAGTGCGGCTCGAGCTGAAGGTGGTCGGCGGCATCGACGGTGCCCGCGCCTTCCCCGACATACTCGGCCAAGCGGGCGCCCGCGAAGTCCGCCGCGACGTCTGGTGGGTGTACGCCGCGCGCGAGATGCTGCCGGCGCTCCTCGAGCGCGTTCTCTCCCCGGAAAGCCAAGCGAAGCTGGAAGACTACCGGATTGTGCCGCCCAGTCTCGAGGACGTCTACGTTCGCATCTCATCGAAGGGGTGGGAGTAGATGCGCCCAGCGGGAGATCGCATGGGTATGGCCGAGGAGCCGATGGGTGTGGCGCCGGAGCGGGCGCGCCAGAGGGGGCGGGGGGCGCTGGCCAAGCCGCTCGTTGATTTCTGGTTTCTCTTCCTCGGGCAGGCTTTTGAGATCAGGACCAGGTGGTTCTGGTTCATCTTCCAGATGACCTTCGTTCCGGTGAGCTTCCTTCTTTTCCTGTGGCTTCTCATCGGGCGCGATGACCCTGCGGCAATGCTGTATGTCATCACCGGAAACGTGACCCAAGGCATAGCGATGTCGGGCATGCTCAGTCTCGGTCAGGAGATTGGGGGAATGAAGGACGCGCAGACGTTTGAGTTCTTCGCCTCCCTGCCGGTCTCCAAGCTGGGCTTCATATCCGCCATGCTCTTCCGAGCCACGGTGTTTACAATTCCGGCTTCGGTGCTCGTGTTCGTCGTGGGTTCGCTGTTCTTCGACCTCTCGTTTCAGTTCCATCCCCTGCTCCTACTGCTCATCCCTCTCGGCGGACTCTCGCTTTCGGGACTCGGCGCTCTGGTCGGCTTCTACAGCCCGAATGGAAAGGTCGCCGGCTTGGCGACACAGGTGTTGAACCCGATCATTGTCTTCCTGGCGCCGGTGTTCATCGCCCGCGAGGCGCTTCCGCCGCTCCTAGACACCACTTCCTCCTTCATTCCCACGACCTATCTCGCGGAGGCTCTCCGCGACTGCGTGACTGGGACGGTGGGCCCGCAGACCTACTTGGCCATTCTTGTTCTGGGGGGCTTCGCCATCGTCTCTCTTTGGCTGGTAGCGGCGAAGGTTGATTGGAGAGCCCGAGACTAGCTGGATGCCTGAGACTCGCTCTATCTCGGAGCAGGACTGATCACCATGACGCCGCCACAGATTGACACTAATCTGGACTCGGCTCGCGACCCGGCTTTCTCAAGTCCACCCATCGTTTCATCGGCGGGCCAGTAGTTTCACAGCCAGCCAGCCGCTGCCGGCGAGTGGCACCCGGCCCGGTGGGCGGCCCGGCGCGCGCCGCGGCCGGGGCGGAGGAATGCCCAACCCCGGTGAGAATAGGGACGGGGGTCTGGTTCGGAGGAACGGAGTTGGTGGGTTTGGCCGACATCCTGGCTTTCTCCCCACACCCCGATGACGTGGAGATTGGCGCCGGCGGGACGCTCGCCCGGCACTGCCGCCTGGGGCATGAGGTCGTCGTCTGCGACCTCACTCTGGGCGAGTTGGCCACCAACGGCGCCCCGGAGACGCGGGCGGCCGAGTCGCGCGAGGCGGCCCGACTCCTGGGTCTGGCGGCGCGCGAGGTCCTGGGGCTCAGGGACAGGGAACTCGAACCTTCGCCGGAGCGTATCAGAGTTGTGAGCGAAGCGGTCCGGCGGTGGCGGCCACGCCTTGTGCTGGCGCCTTGCGCCGATGACCGCCATCCCGACCACGCCGCTGCGGCGAGGCTCGTGCGCGAAGCCGTCTTCAGCGCCGGTCTGGCCCGCTTCCCGGCCGCGGGGGAACCGCACCGGGTCGCCCGGGTCTTGCACTACTTCGTCAACGCGCGTCCACAGCCGAGCTTCGTGGTCGACGTGTCCGAGGTCTACGAGGTGAAGCGGGCGGCCCTCGCCGCCTACGTCACGCAGTTCGGGCCGGCCGCCTCCTGGCGCGCCGAGAGCCGCCCCGGGGCCGGGCCGGTGGCGAGCCCCCTCACCGAAGGCTACCTGGAGTGGGTGGAACTGCGCGACACGTGGTACGGGAGCCTGGCCGGCGTGGCCCGGGCCGAGGGGTTCCTCTGGGACGGAACACTCGCCGTGGCCGACTTGACCAGGAACCTCTAGCTCCGAGACGGGGGGTCCTTCGGTGCGCATCGCTCTGACCTGCTACCCGACCTACGGGGGCAGCGGCGTCGTGGCCAGCGAACTCGGGCGCCAATTGGCCCGCCGCGGGCACGAGGTCCATTTCATCACCTACGACGTGCCCTTCCGGCTGCGCGGCTTCCAGGAGCGCCTGTACTTCCATGAGGTGGAGGTGCCGGCCTACCCGCTCTTCAAGCACCCGCCCTATCTCCTGGCCCTGGCCAACAAGATGGTGGAGGTCGCCCAGTCGGTGAGGCTCGACATCCTGCACGTCCACTACGCGATACCCCACGCCACGAGCGCCTACCTCGCCCGCCAGGTCATCGAGGCCTCCGGCGACGGTCCGGCCCCGGCGGTCGTGACCACTCTCCACGGCACCGACATCACCCTGGTCGGCAGCGAGCCCTCGTTCGCCGGCATCACGGCCTTCAGCATCCAGGCCAGCGACGGGGTGACGGCGGTCTCCGAGGCCCTGAAGCGCCAGACCCTGGAGACCTTCAAGGTGAGCCGGGACATCCGGGTCATCTACAACTTCGTGGACCCGGAGGACTACGCCGACCTGAGCGCCTGCTGGCGCGGTTCTCTGGCTGAGAACGGCGAACTCGTCGTGGCCCACGTCTCGAACTTCCGGCCGGTCAAGCGGGCCGACGTCGTCGTCAGGGTCTTTGCCGCGGCGTGCCGCGATATGCCCGCCCGCCTGGCGCTCATCGGCGACGGGCCCGACCTGCACAAGGTCCGGGCCGAGGCCGAGCGCCTCGGCGTGAGCGACAAACTGGTCTTTCTCGGGCAGCAGGAGCGGATCGGCGAACTCCTCGCCTCCGCGGACGTCTTCTTCCTCCCCTCCCTCCAGGAGAGTTTCGGGCTGGCCGCGCTGGAGGCCATGGCCGCCGGTGTGCCGGTCGTGGCGACGAGGGTCGGAGGGCTTCCGGAACTGGTCGGGGACGGCGACGTCGCTGGCGGCTTCCTCTACGAGGTCGACGACTTCGACGGGATGGCCCAAGGCCTGCGGACCCTGCTCACCGACCGCGACCTCCGCGCCCGGGTTTCGGCCCGGGCCAGGCACCGGGCCCTGTCCCTGTTCTCCAGCGAGATTATCGTGCCTCAGTACGAAGCCTTCTACCGCGATGTCCTGGACGGGGTCAGGGGTTGACCGCGAGAAGGCGGGCCGCTGGGCGCGCCGCTGGGCGCGCTGCCGCTGGCCCCGTCGCCGATGGCCCCGCCGCAGTCACCATCATCAATTTGGGCTGCCCGAAGAACCTCGTCGACAGTGAAGTCATGGCCGCCCTGGTCGGCCGGACCGGCCTGGCCCTCACGGGCGACCCGGCTGACGCCGACGCCATTGTCATCAACACTTGCGCCTTCATCGGTCCGGCGCGAGACGAGGCCTGGGAGGAGATTGCCCGGGCCGCCCGGCTCAGGCGCGAGGGGCGTTGCCGGGCCCTCGTCGTGGCCGGCTGCCTGGTCCAGGGGTTCGGCGAGGAGGTGCGCCGACGGTTTCCCGAGGTGGACCAGACCCTGGGCACCGGCGACGTCGAGGAGGTGCCCCGGGCCCTGGAGCGCCTCCTGTCCGGGGAGAGAGCGGGCGAGGTGGGGGACCGGCGGGCCTCCGAAGCGGGGTATCTGCCCGCGGGACCGGCGCCGCGCCTCCTGAGCACGCCGCCGCACTACGCCTACCTGAAGATCGCCGAAGGGTGCGGCCATCGGTGCGCCTTCTGCCTGATACCGGCTCTCCGGGGCCGGTACCGGAGCCGGCCGCCGGCCGACCTCGTGGAGGAAGCCCGGGCGCTCGAAACCCTGGGCGTGAAAGAACTCATCCTCGTGGCCCAGGACACGACCGTCTACGGCCGCGACCTCGGTGGGCCGCCGCTGCTGGCGGACCTTGTCGGTCGGCTGCTCTCGGAGACCGGCCTCGCCTGGCTCCGCGTCCTCTACGCGTATCCGAGCACCCTCACGGACGACTTTGTCGCCCTGCTCGGCGCGGGCCAGGGGCGTCTCTGCCGGTACCTCGACCTTCCGATGCAGCACGCCAGTGACTCCATCCTCCGGGCCATGCGCCGCCCGGAGACGGGCGACTTCCTCCTCAAGCTCGTCGAGAGGCTCCGGCGGGCCGTCCCGGGCCTCGTCCTCCGAAGCACGTTCATTGTCGGTTTTCCCGGCGAAACAGAAAAGGATTTCCAGGCCCTCCTGGGCTTTCTAGAGGCGGCCAGGCTGGAACACGCGGGCTTCTTCGCCTACTCCCGTGAGGCCGGGACCCGGGCCGCCGACCTGCCCGGCCAGGTCGACGAGGAGACCAAGGCCGAGCGCCTCTCCCAGGCGGCCGGCTTACAGCGCGAAATCGCGGGCCGCTACCGGCGGGGTCTGGTCGGCCGGAGGCTGCGTGTTATCGTGGAGGAGACGGGGATCGCCCGGCGTGGCTTGACCCGGGGGGCCGGCCGAGTCGCGCTCGCGGCCCGGTCGGAGTTCGACGCCCCGGACATCGACGGTCAAGTGCTGGTCAGGTGGCCGGCGGCGGCGGGCGTGAGGCCGTCTCCAGGCGACTTTATCGACGTGCGGGTTGTCAAGTCATCCGCCTACGACGTCGTGAGCGTGCCGGTCGACGGGCCGGGCTAGCCGGCACCCGCGCCGTCTCGTTGTCCGTGGGCTCGGTTTCTTATTGGCTATCTTGGCACAGGTTGTTTTCCGAGGACGCTATTCCCGCCGCCAGGAAGCTCATCCCCAGGCAGACCGTCTAGCTGGACGTGCTATAATTATGTCAACCCACTTTCGCGGCGACGCGCGTTGCTGATGTCTTCTTCACGGAGAGGGGCCGACGGCGTGAATTTCAAGGGTGTTCGCTATCCGATCATTCTGGCGGTCTTGGCCTTGGTCTCGGCCGTCCTCTTCGGCGGCCGCTGGCTGTACGAGAGCCAGACGATGGACCGTCCTCTGGAGCAGGCCATCCGCTCCGTGCCGGGCGTGTCGGACGTCCGCGTTGTCCAGCGCGGCGACACGGTCGAGGTCCAGGTGAAGGCCGGGGACGCGGGGAAGCTTGAGGAGTTCGTCGCCCAGCTCTGGCGGGCCATCGACGCCAACGAGCGGACGCGCCGCGTGGAACTGCGCCTCAGCGATAGCCGGGTCCAGGCGCTTGAGGACGCCTACTACTCTTTCCACTTCTCGCTTCAGGAAGCGATGGCCACCGGACTCTTCTCCGAACTGCCGGCCCGCCTGGCCGAGGTAGCGAAACCGGATGTTGTCGGGCGGTCCCGGATCTACGTCGGGACGGACTACGTCTACGTGCAACTCCACCAGGGCGACGCCGCTCTCTATGAGATCGTCCCGCGCTCGGCGGCCGCGAGTGGCTTGGCCACGGGCGGCGCCACGCCGACGGTGCCGCGCCTGGTGACCGTAGCCCCGTGGGGCGACTGACGAATCGTACCGGGGGGGAGAAATCCAGGTTGATCAAAGAGATAGCGATCGGCGCCGGAATCGCCGTGGTCGTCTTTCTCACGGCGCAGGGCTATAACGTGATGCCCGTGATCTTCTTGGCCGGACTCGTCTTCATCCTGGCCCAGACGACGGGATTGGGCGGCCTGCTGGGCAGCGGGTCGCGGACCGGTTCGGTTGTCAACCGGACCATCGCCACCGGAGGCATCACTTTCGACCACATCGGTGGGCAGACCGCAGCCAAGCGCGAGCTCATCGAGGCCCTAGAGTTCATCACGCATCCGGAGCGGACGAAGTCCCTGGGCATCAGACCTTTGAAGGGTATCCTCCTCACCGGACCGCCGGGGACGGGCAAGACGCTCATGGCTAAGGCCGCGGCCAGCTTCACCGAGTCGGTGTTCCTGTCCGCCTCAGGCAGCGAGTTCATCGAAGTCTACGCCGGTGTCGGCGCCCAGCGTGTCCGGCAACTCTTCACCCGGGCCCGGGAGACCGCTCGCCGCGATGGCTCCGGCAGCGCCATCATCTTTATCGATGAACTCGAGGTCCTCGCCGGGCGGCGGGGCCAGCACAGCGGGCACTTGGAGTACGACCAGACCATCAACCAGTTGCTGGTGGAGATGGACGGTCTGTCGAACGATGGTGACGTGACCGTTCTCATCATCGGAGCGACGAACCGCATCGACCTTCTGGACCCGGCCGTGCTTCGCCCGGGGCGGTTCGACCGCGTCGTCCGGGTGGACCTGCCCGACCGCGACGAGCGCTTGGCCATTCTCAGAATCCACGGGGCCGGCAAGCCCCTGGCCAAGGGAGTCGATCTCGGGGAGGTCGCCAAGCAGACCTTCGGCTTCTCCGGGGCGCACCTGGAAAGCGTGACGAACGAGGCGGCCATCCTGGCCTTCCGCGAGGGGGCCGAGGTCGTCGGGCAAGACCACCTCATCGAGGCCGTGGACAAGGTCATGATGGGGGAGAAGGTCGGGAAGCGGCCGCGACCCGAGGAACTCGAACGCGTCGCCGCCCACGAACTTGGTCACGCCCTGGTGGCCGAGCACCATCGTCCGAACTCGGTGTCCATGGTCAGCATCGCTTCGCGCGGCGGCGCCCTGGGGTATGTCCGGCAGTCGCCCGACGGCGACCAGTACCTCTATTCGCGCGAGGACCTCGAGGGCCAGGTGGACGTCCTCTTGGCGGGGTGCGTGGCCGAGGAGATTTGTTTTGGCAGCCGGAGTACGGGCGCGCAGAAGGACCTTGAGCAGGCTCTCGATTTGGCGCGCCTCCTGGTGGCCGGGGGCATGTCCGAACTCGGCATCGTCCATCAGGAGTTTCTGCCCGACGGGACGATGCACGAGGCCATCCGCAAGATTCTTAAGGACCGGGAGACCCTGGTGAAGGGGCTCCTGGCCTTGCGCCAGACGAAGCTGGTCCAGGCCCGCAGCGTTCTTCTCGAGCGCGAACGGATAGACGGCGACGAGTTCCGGAGCCTGCTCGGCCGGATGACCGGCTCCCGCCGGCAAGTCCGCGAGGCCCGCACCGGCGGTCGCGAGGCCCGCCCCGGCAGCCGCGAGGCGCGCACCGGCGGTCGCGAGGTGCAGTGGCGAAAGGCGGTCAAGCTTCTGGCGCGGAAAGTGGTCCGAGGCTAGTCTTCGGGGCGGTCCGCTCGTCCCCGGTTGTTGATTTCACTCGCCCGGTTCGGCCGGCCCCCCCGGCTGGACCGGGCTTTCCATGCTTCCTCCCCCGCGGCCTGGCGCGAGCCTAGGGCTCACCTGAGGTGTTGGCAGACCGCGGGCCGGTTCGCACGAAGGAGCCGGGGGAAAGGCTACGAACAGGAGGAAGCATGATAGGTGAGATCGTCTGTGTCGGCACCGAGCTCCTGCTCGGCCAGATTACCAACACCGATGCCCGGTTTGTGGCCGAGAGGCTGGCCGAGCTGGGTATCGACGTGTACTTCCAGCAGGTCGTCGGAGACAACCGGGACCGCCTGGCCGCCGCCCTCCGCCTCGCCCTGGGCCGGAGCGACCTCGTGGTCACCTGCGGCGGTCTGGGTCCGACCGAGGACGACCTGACCAAGGAGATGGTGGGGGAGGTCCTGGGCGTGCCTTTGGTCCACGACCCCGCCGTCGCGGACCGCATCACCTGCCTGCTTGAACGCCACGGGAGTCAGGTCCTGTCCAGGGCCGTGGCCAAGCAGGCGCAGGTGTTCGAGGGCGCTCGCATTCTGCCGAACGCGGCGGGAACGGCCCCCGGGCTTCTCGTCTCCAAAGGAGGCAAGCACGTGGCCCTCCTGCCGGGTCCCCCGGCCGAACTGGAGCCGATGGTGCGGGACCACCTGGGCCCCGCGCTCCGGGCGCTGACCGTGGCGGAGGGACGGGCCGCGTCGTTCCTGCGGACGCGGGTCGTCAAGTTCTGCGGCCTCGGGGAACCGGCCGTCGAGGAGGCCGTCCGCGACCTCATCCATTCCGCCAATCCCAGCGTCGCCCCGCTCGTGACGGTCGGGGAGACCCACCTCCGGGTGACCGCGAAGGCGCCGAGCCAGGCCGAGGCCCGGACGCTGGTGGAGGGCATGGTCGCCGCTGTCGAGGAACGCCTGCGTCCCTATATTTTCGGCTATGACAGCGAGACCATAGCCGAGGCGTGCGGGAAGAGACTCCGGGCCAGGGGCGTGACTTTGGCCCTGGCCGAGTCCCTGACCGGCGGACTGGTTGGTCATCTCCTGACCGAGGTCCCGGGGAGCAGCGAGTACTTCGAACGGGGTTTCATCGTTTATTCGAACCAAGCTAAGACCCAGCTGCTCGGCGTCGGCCAGGAGTTGCTGTCGAGGTACGGGGCGGTCAGCGAGGAAGTGGCCCTGGCCATGGCTCGCGGGGCCCGACAGAGCGCTGGGACGAGTCTCGGGCTGGCCCTGACCGGCATCGCCGGTCCGGACGGCGGTTCGGAGGCCAAGCCGGTCGGACTGGTCTACATCGCCATCTCCGGCGAAGCGCCCCTGAGGCCGACCGAAGCCTGCTGGAGACACGTGTTCAGCGGGGAGCGCGGCCTTATCAAACAGAGGGCCGCCCACAGGTCGCTCGTCAGGCTGTGGGAGTGGCTCGCATGAACTCATTGCGGTGCTTTATCGCTGTCGAATTGGACGACCCGGCCCGGCGGGATGTGGGCGGAATCATCGAGCGTTTGCGGGCCACGGGGGCGGACGTCAAGTGGGTCGCCCCGGGCAACCTGCACCTGACCTTGAAGTTCCTCGGCGCGGTCCCCGCGGGGGACGTTCCCAAGGTCGTGGAGGCCCTACACTCGGCCCTGGGCGACGGCGGGCCCCCGGGGCCTCTTGCCTTCCGCCTCTCGGGCGTCGGAGCCTTCCCGTCGGCCGCGAGTCCGCGGGTTGTCTGGGTCGGAGTGACCCAGGGCCAAGAACCGCTGGGGGCGCTCGCCACGCGCGTCGAAGCGGCCTTGGAACCCCTGGGTTTCCCGCGCGAGAGCCGTCCCTTCTCACCCCACCTCACGGTGGGGCGCTGCCGGTCCCCGAAGAACGGGGCGACCCTCGGAGAGAGCATGGCCTCCCTGCGCACCTACGAGGGTCCGCCGGTGACGGTCGGGCGAGTCGTGCTCTTCTCGAGCGACCTGCGGCCGACGGGACCCGTCTACACGCCTCTCGCCACCTTTTCCCTCTAGGCCGGGCCGGCGCGCGAAGCGACTCAAGGAAGACCGGGCGACGTGGTCGAATACAGGATGCGGCACCCGTCTCTTCCTGTCGAGAGCGGCGCGGATTTGCGTCGGCCGGGCGGCAAGACCTGATTGACGCCGGGTGGTGGGGCCGGTCCATAATCCACTGTGCGCTGACTTCCCCAGCGACCATTCCCGGAGGTGGGGTTAGGTGGACAAGGAGAAAGCCCTGGAACTCACTCTCGGGCAACTCGAGAAGCAGTTCGGCAAGGGCACCATCATGCGCCTCGGTCAGGCGGCCCTCAACACGAGCATCGAGGTCATCCCCACCGGCTCCATCGCTCTGGACATGGCTATCGGGGTGGGAGGGGTCCCGCGAGGCCGGGTGGTCGAGATCTACGGGCCGGAGGGTTCCGGAAAGACCACAGTCGCCCTGCACCTCATCGCCGAGGCCCAGAAGCTCGGCGGCATCGCGGCCTTCATCGACGCCGAGCACGCCCTCGACCCCCACTACTCGGCGCGCCTCGGCGTGGACATCGACAACCTTCTCATCTCGCAGCCGGACACGGGCGAACAGGCGCTCGAGATAACGGAGGCCTTGGTCCGCAGCGGCGCCGTGGACATCGTGGTCATCGACTCCGTGGCCGCCCTCGTGCCCAAGGCCGAGATCGAGGGGGAGATGGGCGATTCGCACGTCGGCCTCCAGGCCCGCCTGATGTCCCAAGCCCTTCGGAAACTCACCGGGGCCATCTCCAAGTCCAACACGAGCGTGGTCTTCATCAACCAGATCCGGGAGAAGGTCGGCGTGCTTTTCGGCAACCCGGAAATCACGCCCGGGGGGCGCGCCCTGAAGTTCTACGCCACTCTGCGCCTGGAGGTCCGTCGGGTCGAGTCCATCAAGCAGGGCAACGAGATTATCGGCATGAGGGTCAAGGTCAAAGTCGTGAAGAACAAGGTCGCCCCGCCGTTCCGCCAGGCCGAGTTCGATCTCATCTACGGCCTCGGCATCTCGCGGGAGGGCAGCCTCATCGACGTGGCCACCGACCTGGGCGTCCTCGAGAAGACGGGGGCCTGGTACTCCTTCGGGGACCAGCGGCTCGGCCAGGGCCGCGAGTCGGTCCGCGATCATCTGAAACAGAACCCGGAGACGGCGGCGATCATCGAGGCGAAGGTGCGGGGGATACTGCAGCTCGGCCAGATCAAGCCGAGGTCGGCCGACTCCTCTGAAGACGCCGCGGAAGCCGGCGGGTCGGATGGCTAGGATGGGCCGGAGGCCTCGGGCTCCCCGGGAGAGCGGTTCCGGCCGGGAAGACCCGGCCCGCCGGGCCGAAGCCTACGCCCTGGATCTCCTCGCCCTGCGACCGCGCACCGTGCGCGAACTCAGCGCGCGCCTGCGGTCCAAGGGGTACGCGGAGGAGACCATCGCCGACCTCGTCTCCCGGGCCGAGCGTGCGGGCTACCTCGACGACCGACAATTCGCCGCCGCGTGGGTGGAGGAGCGCTGCCGCTCCTATCCCTGCGGTCCCGCTCGCCTGGGCGCGGAACTCCGGCAGAAGGGCGTGGACGACCAGATCGTCTCAGCCGTGCTCGCCGAGAATCTGCCGCCGGAGCGGGAAGTGGCCCTGGCCGTGCAGGTCGCCTCGAAGGGGGTGCCGAGCGAGGCCGCGGCGAAGAAGAAGCTCTGGGACCTCCTGCGCCGCAGGGGGTTCGGGGAGCGCGCCTGCGAGGAGGCCTTGCGGGCCGTCCGCGGCCGCGTGGATGAACTTGAGGGGTAGCTTGACAAGCTACCTGGCGAAAGGTTAGAATTTTCCAAGGGATAAGGCTTGTTTAAGTGAGTTACTACCGTCTCGACTATTGATTAGGCGTAGGCTGTTTCGAGCCTTGTGGGTTCAGCGGAGAGGGCGAGAGCGGAAGGGCCACCTAGAAGGCCTGTTTTACGACATCGCGCCTTGTGGTCTTTTGCGCCTGAGCCGTAGACGCCAGTAGAGCGGTAGCCGCACTTGCCAAGGAGCCGACGTCCCGTCGGCTCCTTTCTTCATAGGGAGATGAAATCACAGATGAATATCGGGATAGCGATTCTTGTAGCCGTCCTGGCTCTTGTCGCCGGTGCCGCCGCGGGTTACTTCGGGCGTAAGGCCCTGTCGGAAGCGAAGATAGCCTCGGCGGAGGAAGCGGCGAAGCGCATCCTTGAGGACGCCAAGCGGGAAGGCGACCGCGTCAGGCGCGAGTCGGTCATCGATGCGAAAGAAGAGGCCATCCGTCAGAAGAACGAAGCGGAACGGGAGATACGGGACAGGCGTACCGAACTGCAGGCCCGGGAGAACCGGCTCGCCCAACGGGAGGAGACGCTGGATCGCAAGTCCGAGTCCCAGGAGAAGCGGGACGAAGTCCTGCGCTCGCGCGAGAAGGAGACCGACCAGATCCAAGACGAGATCAACGAGATAAAGGCCAAGCAGCTGTCCGAACTGGAACGCATCTCCGGTCTGGACCGCGAGCAGGCGAAGGCCATTGTGATGAAGTACGTGGAGGACCAGAGCCGCCAGGAGGCCGCCGCCCTGGTGCGGGCGATCGAGATTGAGGCCAAGGAAGACGGCGACAAGAAGGCGCGCAACATCATCTCTCTGGCCATCCAGCGGTGCGCCGCCGACCACGTGGCCGAGACCTCGGTCTCCGTGGTGGCTCTCCCGAACGACGAGATGAAGGGCCGCATCATCGGCCGCGAGGGCCGGAACATCCGGGCCTTCGAGACCCTGACCGGCATCGACCTCATCATCGACGACACTCCTGAGGCGGTCATCCTTTCCGGCTTCGATCCGGTGCGACGCGAAGTGGCCAGGGTCGCCCTCGAGAAGCTTATCAGCGACGGACGCATCCATCCGGCCCGCATCGAGGAGACGGTGGAGAAAGCCCAGAAGGAGGTCGAGGTTCGCATCCGCGAGGAAGGCGAGCAGGCGGCCTTCGAGGCCGGCGTGGCCGGGCTGCACCCTGAAATCATCAAGCTCCTGGGGCGCCTGAGGTTCCGGACCAGCTACGGCCAGAACGTCCTGACCCACAGCCTGGAGGTTACGCACCTGGCCGGGGCGATGGCCGCGGAACTCGGAGCCAACGTGGCGGTGACCAAGCGCGCCGGCTTGATCCACGACATCGGAAAGGCCGTCGACCACGAGGTGGAGGGGACCCACACCGCGATCGGTGTCGAACTGGCGAAGAAGTACCGCGAATCCAACGAGGTGGTCCTGGGCATCGCCGCCCATCACGGAGACGTCGAACCCAGCTCGGTCGAAGCCGTGCTGGTGGCAGCCGGGGATGCCATCTCCGCGGCGCGGCCGGGGGCCCGCCGGGAAACCCTGGAAGCCTATATCAAGCGCCTGGAGAAGCTTGAGGAGATTGCCGACTCCTTCGACGGCGTGGACAAGGCCTACGCCATCCAGGCCGGCCGTGAGATCCGGATTATCGTGAAGCCGGAGAAGATCGACGACATCACCGCGGCTCGTCTGGCCAAGGACATCGTCAAGCGCATCGAGTCCGAACTGGAGTACCCGGGTCAGATCAAGGTCACGGTCATCCGGGAGACGAGGGCCGTGGACATCGCGAAATAGGGGGCGGCCGCGCGCGCGGTTCCCTCCGTTTGCCTCCAGGGGCAGGGAAGGGAAAGATAGGGTCTGGGAGAATACCGCGCCGGGAGAACGGCTTTCCGCTGGTCAGCGCCTTACTCGGGCGCGAGATGGGGTGCGAGGGGGGTTCGGGTTGAAGAGGGACAAACGCAGGAACCGGCGCGCCCCGGCGGCCGTGGCTGAGTGCCCGGCGAACCAGGGCGGGACGGTCAGCCTGTTCGTGTCTATCCTCGTCCGCTACCCCGAAGTGGCCAGTGTCACCTATCGGCGCGAATCCCACTGCCTTCGGCTGTCCGTGCTGGTGCGCTCGGGGCTGCCCGAAGAACGGGTGGCGGCCCTGCGCGAGCGTATCGGCAAGTCGATTCAGGCCTACGTCCGCCTGGTGGACCGTGAGACTCGGGTCTTCGACCTCGCCGTGAAGGCCCGCCAGGGCGTCAGCGTGGTGGAGATGTGGCGGGACATCGACTCGCTGACCCAAAACGAACTCTCCCTCATCCTCACGGTGGTCCGGGAGTTCTTCGGCGACGAGCTCGTCGTCGACAGCCTCCCGCACGTCGAGAGCGAGGACCTCGCTGTCCAGGAGGAACTCATCGAGGAGATGCTGGACGACCTCCGGGACTTCCGCCAGCAGCCCAACCTCATCGCCTTCCGCGAGGAAGGACGCGTGCTGGTCTTCAACCAATGAGGATACTGGCCGTCGGGGACATCGTCGGTCGGCCAGGCCGGCGCGCCGTGGCCGCGCTCCTTCCGTCCCTCCGCCGACAATTGGAGCTCGACCTCATCGTCGCCAACGCGGAGAACGCGGCGGGAGGCGTCGGCATCACCGCCGAGATAGGACAGGAACTGCTCTCCCACGGTATCGACCTTCTGACCATGGGCAACCACGTCTGGGGCAAACGAGAAGCCTACGACTTCCTCGACGCCGAACCGCGCATCATCCGCCCGGCCAACTACCCGAACGGCGCGCCCGGCCGCGGCTGCACCGTCGTCAAGTCGCGTTCCGGGGTGCCGGTGGGCCTGGGGAACCTGGGCGGTCGGGTCTTCTTCGTCAACGACCTGGATTGCCCGTTCCGGAGCGCGCTGCGGATGGTCGAGGAATTACGCGAGTCGGCGAAGGTTATCCTTTTTGACTTCCACGCCGAGGCGACCTCGGAGAAGGTGGCCATGGGGCACTACCTCGACGGTCTGGCCAGCGCGGTCTTCGGGACGCACACCCACGTGCAGACCTCCGACGCCACGGTCCTGCCGGGTGGCACGGCCTACATCACGGACATCGGGATGACCGGACCCGTCGACTCGATTATCGGCATGAAGAAGGAGATTGTCATCGAGAGGTTCCTGACGCAGCTGCCGTCGAAGTTCGAGGTGGCGACGGGAGCGGCCACCCTGAGCGGGGCCGTCTTCGACATCGACGAGTCGACCGGCCGAGCCCGCAGCGCGCAGGCCATCTCGGTGGCGGAAGCGTAGACCCCGCCCCTCCAGCCTCCCGCCCCCCCCCTCCCCGGTGGAATTCGCCCCAATACAGTGAAAAGATTCTGCCACTTACAGGAAATCGCTACCAAGAGGGAGAATGTTCTGACCATTAGTTGGCCCCTTTGCACGCTGTGGGTTAGAGGGAGGCCCTTCTAGTGGATATCCTGAAGGTCTCGTCCAAGTCCAAGCCCAACGCGGTAGCCGGCGCTCTGGCTGGGGTCCTGAGAGAGAAAGGGGCGGCGGAGATTCAGGCCATCGGAGCGGGTGCGCTCAACCAGGCCGTCAAGGCCGTGGCCATCGCCAGGGGTTTCGTCGCGCCGGGCGGGATGAACATCGTGTGCATCCCGGCCTTCATCGACGTCGAGATCAACGGCGAGAGACGCACGGCGATCAAGCTCACGGTGGAGCCGAGGTAGGGTCAGGGGACACCCTCGTCGTCCGTGGGGATGGCGAGCCCGGGCTGAAAGGAAGGCGACCGGTCGGAGGCGCTGGGGCGCTTTCGGTGGCGGTCGCTTTTGTGTCTGGCGACGGAGAGCATCAGGCTGAAGGTATTGCCTACCGCCCACCGAATCCGCTCCCAGCCGACCGCGAGGTCGGTCTATCTACGCTAGAGGAGGATGACGTGTGGATTTCTCCCTGACTGAGGACCATCGCCTGGTCCAGAAGATAGCCCGCGAGTTCGCCGAGCGGGAAGTGGCGCCGCACATCAAGGAGAACGACGAGAAGGGCTTCTTCGACCGCCGCATCCTCGACGGCCTGGGCGAGTTGGGTCTCCTGGGCATCTGCTTCCCCGAGAAGTACGGCGGGATGGGTCTTGACTACATCAGCCTGGCCATCGCCTCCGAGGAGTTGGAGCGGGTCGAGACATCGCTCCGGGTCATCCTCTCGGTGCACACCGGACTCTGCGGGCTCGGCCTCTTCCAATGGGGCACCGAGGAGCAGAAGGTCAAACACCTCACCCCGCTGGCCCAAGGTAAGCGCATCGGGGCCTTCGGACTGACCGAGCCGAACGCCGGCAGCGACGTGGCGGCCCTGGAGATGACCGCCGTCCGCGACGGCAGCCACTATGTGCTGAACGGCGAGAAGACCTGGATCTCCCTGGCCGACGTGGCCGACACGTTCCTGGTCTTCGCCTACACGGACAAGGCGGCCAAACACGCGGGCATCTCCGCCTTCATTGTCCAGCGGGACTTCCCGGGCTTCTCGTCCAGCGCCATCCACGGCAAACTCGGTATCCGGGCCGGCAACACGGGTTCCTTCGTGCTCCAGGACTGCCGCGTCCCGGCCGCCAACCTGGTGGGCCGGGAAGGGGAAGGCTTCAAGATCGCGATGTCGTGCCTGGACAACGGCCGCTTCACGGTTGCGGCGGGCGCGACCGGGCTCATTCAGGCCTGCATCGACGCCAGCGTGAAGTACGCCAACCAGCGCCAGACCTTCGGCGTGCCCATCGCCCAGCACCAGCTTGTCCAGAGGCTCGTCGCCCACATGGTCCGCGACGTCGAAGCTTGCCGGCTCCTGGTCTACCGGGCGGGCTGGCTGAAGAACCGCGGCGAGCGGAACACGCGGGAGACCGCTCTGGCCAAGTGGTACGCCACTTGCGCCTCGTTCGAGGCCGCGTCCAACGCCATCCAGATTCACGGCGCCTACGGGTACTCCAACGAGTATCCTGTGGAGCGGTACCTGCGGAACTCCAAGGGCGCGGTGATCTATGAAGGATCCCGCGAGATCCTCGAGATCATGATCGGCAGCTACGCGTTGGGGCTCCGCCAGGACAAGCCGGTCAACCCGCCGCTCCCCGGGTGGCCGGACCCCGGCAAGGAGGCCGACTAGAGGCATGGCTCGCACGGCTTTCCTGCAAGGCAACGAGGCGGTCCTCGAGGGCGCCCTGGCCGCCGGGGCGCGCTTCTACGCGGGGTACCCCATCACTCCTTCCTCGGAGATAGCCGAACTGGCGTCCTGGCGCCTGCCTGGGCTGGGCGGGGTGTTCATCCAGATGGAGGATGAGATAGCCAGCATGGCCGCGCTCGTAGGGGCGGCTATGGCCGGCGCCAAGGCCTTCACCGCCACCAGCGGCCCGGGCTTCTCCCTGATGCAGGAGAACATCGGGCTGGCGGTGATGGTGGAGGCGCCCTGCGTGGTCATCAACGTCATGCGCAGTGGACCCTCTACCGGCCTGGCCACCAAACCGGCCCAGGCCGACATCATGCAGGCCCGGTGGGGGACGCACGGGGACCACCCGGCCGTGGCCCTGGTGCCCTCCAGCGTCTCGGAGTGCTTCTCGCTCACCGTGGCCGCCTTCAATCTGGCCGAGCGCCTGCGGACCCCGGTCTTCGTCCTGAGTGACGAGATCCTGGGGCACATGCGGGAGAGAGCGGACATCCCGGACACGGAGGCCCTCGAGATCTGGGATCGCCCCCGTCCGGCGGGCGACCCGGCGGACTACCGACCCTATCGCCCCGGCCCCGATGGGGTTCCCCCTCTGGGAACCTTCGGCGGCCCCTACGTTTTCCACGTGACCAGCTCCATGCACGACGAACGGGGCGTCTCCGCCAACGACGCCAAGACGGCGGCGGCGTCCGTCGCGCGGCTCGTCGGCAAGGTGAGTCGGAACGCCCAGTGGCTGCCCAGGCCTGAGGTCGTGAGGTCCGGCGGCGGCGGTAAGGGCGGGACGGGCGCGGGCCAGCCCGTGCTCATTGTGGCCTTTGGCTCCAGCGCCCGGGCGGCACGGCAGACGATGCTCGACCACCCGGACCACCCGCTTACCCTCTTCCGGCCCCGGACCCTCTGGCCGTTTCCGGAGGCGGAGCTGTCGGCCCTGGTGGACGGGCACGCGGCCGTGGTCGTGGCCGAGATGAACACCGGCCAATTGGTGGGAGAGATAGAGCGGATCACGGCCGGCCGCCGGGCGGTCGGGTTAGCCTGGCGCAGCGACGGGGAGATCATCACCCCGGAGGAGATCTGGGCCGCCGTCGGGCGGACGCTGGGAGGCGACGGCCGGTGAGCACCTACCTCGACTACCTCGACGAGAACGCCCTGCCCCTCATGTGGTGCCCGGGCTGCGGCGACGGGACAATCCTCAAGGCCCTCCTGGGGGCGTTCGCCACCTTGGGTCTCAAGCGGGAGAACACGGTCGTCGTCACCGGCATCGGCTGCTGGGGCAAGGCTGACGACTACATCCGGACCAACGCCATCCACGGGACCCACGGGCGGGCTCTGGCCGTGGCCACCGGGGTCAAGGCCTTCCGGCGCGACCTCACGGTGGTGGCTCTCATGGGCGACGGCGACTGCGCGACCATCGGGGGCAACCACTTTATCCACGCCGCCCGGCGCAACATCGGCGTCACGGCCATCGTGGCCAACAACCTCAACTACGGGATGACCGGAGGCCAGTTCTCCGGGACGACCCCGGTCGGGAGCCGCACGAGCACTTCCCCGTTCGGGCACACCGAGAACCCCTTCGACCTCTGCCGCCTGGCCGAGGCGGCCGGGGCCAACTTCGTGGCCCGTACGACGGCCTATCACTTCAAGCAGATGGGGCAGCTCATGGTCGAAGCCCTCCAGGAACCGGGCTTCTCCCTGGTCGAGGTGGTCTCACCCTGCCCGACCTACTACGGCCGGTTCAACAAACAGGGCTCGGCCAGCGAGATGTGGCGCTCGCTCAAGGAGCGGGCCAGGAGCGTCGGCCCGGGAGAGGCGCCAGCGGAGGCTGGCTCGCTGGAGGCGCCGGCGGAGGCTGGCTCGCTGGAGGCGCCGCCTGATGACGGGCCGGACGCTCCCATCCTCACCGGCCGGCTGGTGAGCCGGCACAAGCCGTCGTTCGCGGAGCGCTACGCCGCGGTCCAGGCCAAGGCCGCCCGGGTGGGGGAGGGGGCCGAGCCCGATGTTCGCTGAAGCAAAGCCCCGAGGCGCCCGCTGGGAGGGCGTCCTTGCCGGCGAGGGTGGTCAGGGCCTGGTCGTGGCCGGGATCATCCTGGGTGAGGCGGCCGTCCTCGAGGGTCTCTACGCCGTCCAATGCCAGTGGGTCTTCGGGTCCGCCGCCCGCGGCAGCCTCTCGCGGTCGGAGGTCGTCGTCGGCCCGGAGGAGATCGCCTTTCCGCGGGTGCTCAAGGCCGGGGTCCTCCTGGCCCTGACGCCGGCCGCCCTGACGCGTCACCTGGGGATGCTAGGGCCGGGCGCCCTGGTCATCGTGGACTCCGACCACGTGCCGGACACGGGGGACGTGCCGCCGGACGCGGACGTCCGCCCCCTGCCGATTATCAGGACAGCGGCCGGCCTCGGGCTGGCCCGCTCGACGAACGTCTTCGCCCTCGGGGCCCTCGTGGTCCTGACCGGGGTTGTCCGGCCGGAGAACGTCGAGGAAGCGCTTAGGCGCCGCTTCGGGGTCAAGGCCGAACCCAACCTCCGAGCCTTTCGTGCCGGAGCCGACTTGGCCGCCGGCGGCTGACCGGGGAGGCAGGACATGACTCGCCTGAGCCTTGAGGAAGCGCTGGCCTTCAACCGCTCCTGTCCCGTCGTCGACCTGCACTGCGACACCCTACTGAAAGTCGGGCCGGACCGGGGTCTTGGCCACCGCCGCGCCGACACTCACCTCGACCTGCCGCGCCTCGGCGAGGCCGGAGTGAGCGGCCAGTTCTTCGCCTGCTACATCGAACCCCAGCACGTGTCCTACCGCGCTCTGGAGCGGACCCTGGAGATGATCGAGGCGTTCTACAGGGAAGCGGCCGTCAACCCGAGCCGCCTCGTCCCGGCGGTGGGGGCGAGCGGCATTCGGGAGGCCCACCGCGAGGGTAAGGTGGCCGGTCTTCTCGCCGTGGAGGGCGGGGAGGCGCTCCAGGGGAACCTGGGCCTCCTCAGCACCCTTTACCGGCTCGGCGTCCGCTCGCTCACCCTGACTTGGAACTTCCGCAACGCCTTGGCCGACGGTTGGCAGGAGAGCCGCACGGGCGGCGGGCTTTCTCGTTTCGGGGCCCGGGTCGTGAAGGAGATGGAGCGGCTCGGAATGCTGGTCGATGTGTCGCACCTGTCCGACGCCGGGTTCCAGCAGGTGCTCGAGGAGACCTCGGGACCGGTCATCGCCAGCCACTCGAACGCCCGGGCTGTCTGCGAGCATCCCCGGAACCTCACCGACGAGCAGATCCGGGCTCTGGCGGCCCGAGGCGGGGTGATGGGGCTCAACCTGGCGCCAGGTTTCCTGCGCGTCGGCGCGGGTCGGCCGGTCGGCGCGGGTCGGCCGGTCGCTGCGGGAACGGACGGAGGGGAGCCCGTGAAGGCGACCCTGGCGGACGCCCTGGACCACGTCGACCACATCGTGCAACTCGTCGGGCCGGCCCATGTCGGGCTGGGCCTGGACCTGGACGGCATCTACAGTCTTCCGGAGAGTTTCCAGGACGTGGCGAGCCTGCCGCGGCTGACCCAGGGGCTTTTCGAGCGAGGCCATTCGCCCGAAACCGTGCGGGCAATCCTGGGGGGCAACTTCCTCCGGGTTATGGAGGAGGTCGGGGCGGTCTGAGCAGAGGCGAAGCCGACCTCCATGTCCACACGACGGCCTCCGACGGGCTGCTGAGTCCGGCCGAGGTCGTCGAGGTGGCCGTCGCGCGGGGGTTGGCGGCCGTCGGGATTGCCGACCACGACACGGTGTCGGGGATACCCGCGGCCATGGTCCGGGCGGCCGAGTACGGCCGGGGGCGCCTTGAGGTCGTGCCGGGCCTCGAGATCAACACCGACTACCGGGACGGGGAGATCCACATCCTGGGCTACTTCATCGCTTGGGACGACGCGACTCTCGCGGAGACCTTGGCGCGCCTGCGCACCGGGCGCACGGCCCGGGCCGAGAAGATACTGGCGAAACTGCAGGCCCTGGGAATCCGTCTCTCTCTTGACAGGGTTGTTTCGCTCGGCGAAGAAGGCTCGGTCGGTCGCCCGCATGTGGCCCGGGCGATGGTCGAAGCCGGGTGCGTGAAGTCCGTCAAGGACGCCTTCGACGCCTATCTGAAACGGGGCAAGCCCGCGTACGTCGAGCGGATGCGGTTTTCCCCCGCTGAGGCGGTGAAGGCGGTCCGCCAGGCCGGAGGAGTGGCGGTCCTGGCCCATCCGGCGGCGGAGGCTGCTCCGGCGCTCATCCGGGACCTAGTGCAAGCCGGGCTCGAAGGGCTTGAGGTGCGCCACCCGGAGCACGACCTTCGCCTGGAACAGATGTACGGGGCCATGGCCCGCGAACTCGGCCTAGTGGCCACGGGCGGGTCGGACAGCCACGGTCCGAGCCAGACCTACGGAGCGGACGTGGGGTCGTACACCGTTAACGTCGGCGTCGTTACTGAACTGAGGCGCCGGGCAGAGAGGAGGAGGACGGAGAACGGCACACTTCAAGCACGATGACTGGCGGGAACTGAGCCGGAAGGCCCTCGACCATCTGCGCCCCAAGGTCGACTATGCCGACATGCGCTTCGTGTCCAGGGTCGGCGAGACGATCACGGTGAAGAATGGAGCGGTCGAGGGGGCCACGGCGTCCACGGACCTCGGCTTTGGTATTAGAGTCCTCAAGGATGGAGCCTGGGGCTTCGCCTCGAGTTCGACGCCCGGCCTGGAGGAGGTCCTGGCCGTCGCTGACCGCGCGGTCGGCATCGCCAAGGCCTCGGCTCTCGTCCCCGGGCAGAGGGCGAAGTTGGCTCCGGTCGAGCCGGTCGAGGACCGGTGGGAGTCCCCCTACAAGAAGGACCCCTTCGACGTGAAGCTCGCGGACAAGCTGGAGTTGCTCCTCTCGGCCGAGAAACGGGTCCGCGACGGTGGCGGCGGCAAGGTCATGGTCGCCCAGGCCAGCGCCGGAGCGCGGCGGGAGGAGAAGTCCTTCGCCAGCACCGAGGGCAGTTACATCGAACAGGCCATCACGGAATGCGGGGCGGGCCTTTCCGCCTACGCCGTGGGGCCGGGTGAACTCCAGCGCCGGACCTACCCGAACGGAGACCGCGAACTCACCGGCTGCTACGGCTGGGAGGCCGTCGAGGCCCTCGACCTGGTCGGGAACGCGGAGAGGGTCGGCCAGGAAGCGGCCCAACTCCTCGAAGCCAAGAAGTGCCCGTCCGGGCCAAAGGACATCATTCTCGACACCACTCAGATGGTGCTGCAGATTCACGAGTCCTGCGGCCACCCGACGGAACTCGACCGCGTCTACGGGACGGAGGCCGGCTTTGCCGGCACGAGCTTCCTCACTACGGACAAGCTCGGGAAGTTCAAGTACGGGTCGGACAAGGTGACCATCGTGGCCGACGCCACGGTCCCGCACGGCATGGGGACCTTCAAATACGACGATGAGGGCGTCCCGGGACAAAGGACGGTTCTGGTGGACAAGGGAACGTTCAAGAACTACACCACGTCGCGCGAGACGGCCACGCGCCTGGGCCAGAAAACCTCCAACGGGACGATGCGCGCCGACGGCTGGAACCGGATGCCCATCATCCGGATGACGAACATCAACCTCGAGCCGGGCGACTGGACCCTGGACGAGATGATCAAGGACACCAAAGACGGTGTCTACATGGAAATCAACAAGAGCTGGTCCATCGACGACAAGCGCCTCAACTTCCAGTTCGGGACGGAGATCGGCTGGGAGATCAAGGACGGCGCTCTGGGCGACATGTTCAAGAGCCCCAACTACACCGGCATCACGCCGGAGTTCTGGGCTGGTTGCGACGCCGTCGGCGACAAGAAGCACTGGAAGCTGTGGGGCACCCCCAACTGCGGGAAGGGCGAGCCCTCGCAGACGGCCCACGTCGGGCACGGCTCCGCTCCGACCCGGTTCCGCAAGGTGAGAGTAGGTGTCGGCCAGTGACGGCCAAGGAGCGCATCCAGGAAGTCCTTGAGAAGTGTCTTCGCTTCGCCTCGGCCGACCAGACCGAGGTCGTGGTGACGGGCCAGGACACCTACCTCACCCGGTACGCCACGAACTACATCCACCAGAACACCGCCCAAACAGACACCCAGGTGTGCGTGCGTTCGGTCTTCGGCAAGAAGATCGGGCTGGCCGCGACCAACGCCTTGGACGACGCGTCGCTGAAGCGCACCGTCGAGCACGCCGAGCGGATCGCCAAGGTCCAGCCGGACCTCCTGGATTTCCTTTCCCTGCCGAGCAAGGACGACGCGGGCGAGATCACGGCGCAGGCCGTCTTCTCAGACCGCACGGCCGCCTCCACCGCCGAGGAACGCGCCCGGGCCGTCGGCCGCATCACCGCGCTGTCGGTCAAGAACGGGTTTGACGCCGCCGGCGCCTTCTCGACAGCGGTGATGAGGTTCGGCATCGCCAACTCCCTGGGCATCCGCCGCTACACCGAAGCCACCCGGGCGAACCTCACGGCCATCGTGATGGGACCCACCGGTTCGGGATTCGCGGAAGGCCTCCAGAGCGACGTGGGCAAGATGGCCGTCGACAGGGTGGCCGAGACCGCGGTCGGCAAGTGCCGCGACGCGCAAAACCCCGTGGCCGTCGAGCCCGGCGACTATGAGGTCATCCTTGAGCCGGCGGCTGTCGCGGACATGCTCCAGTTCCTCGCCTACATGGGTCTCGGGGCTCTCGCCCTCCAGGAGGGCCGGAGCTTCATGTCCGGGCGCATCGGCCAGAAGGTGACCGGGGAGAACTTCACCCTCTGGGACGACGGCACCGACCCGGCCGGCATGGCCATCCCGTTCGACTTCGAGGGCGTGCGGCGGCAGAAGGTCATGCTCATCGAGAAGGGCGTGGCCAAGAGCGTCGTCTACGACTCCTACACGGCGGGACGAGAGCCCGGGAAGAAGTCCACCGGGCACGCTCTGCCGCCGGCGGCTCAGATCGGGGCCTTGCCCCTGAACCTGTTCATGAAGCCGGGCGACGCCGAGGTCGAGGACCTGATCAAGGCGACCAAGCGGGGCATCCTCGTGACCCGGTTCCACTACACCAACCCGCTCCACCCCGTCCTGACGACCATCACCGGGATGACCAGGGACGGCACCTTCCTGGTGGAGAACGGGAAGGTCAGCAGTCCCGTCAAGAACATGCGGTTCACCAACGGCATCCTCGACGCCTTCGACGCCATCGAGGCCATCGGCAAGCGCCCGGCGCTTGTGGACATGTTCGGGCTGGGCGTCTGCAGCGCCCCGGCGGTGAAGCTCAAGGAGTTCAGCTTCACCGGCGGGACGGAGCACTAGGGCGCGGGGACAGACCGGGCAGGCTCCCTCCCGGCTCGGGAGGGAGCCTGCCAAACGTGAGAGCCAGTCCAACCAGAATATCCCCGGTCTACCAGGCCTATAATAGGTAAGGTCTGGCGGCCGGCGGCGATGTGGCTACGCTGGGGCCGCGCCGGAAGGGGACGGCTGTGGCCAAGGGACCGGCGCTCGAGCGCGACCCTATCGGGAAGGACCCCGCCCGGCGCAAGCCGCGGGTGGCGGAGAAGACCGGGATTCCCGAGGTCGACGACTTGAGGGAACGGGTCTTGGACCTGGAGGCCCGGCTCCGCGCGCTGGCCGTGTCACGCCGGGTCCTCATCACCCTCCTGGTGTCCTCGGACAAGAAGCGGAAGATCGAGGTCGCGCGCCTGCGCGGCGAGGTGGAGAAGCTCCGGGAGCGCAACCGCTGCCACGGGCGAGCCGTCGCGGCCCGCGACGCCGTCATCCACCACCTGAAATACCAGATGTCCGAGCTTGTCGGCCCGGACGCCGAGAGCCCTGCGGATTCCCTTTAGCCCCCAACCTAGAAGGACTTGGCTTTTCCGTCGGGTAAGTGGCCACCCTGAGAGACTAAGCCGGGAGCGCTCGTCCGGCGGTGAGGGTGGGAAGCCGTGGCGGAGAAGCCCATGGTGGACCTCAACAGCGACCTTGGTGAGGGCCTCGGCGTCTGGTCCTTGGGCCAGGACCTGGCGATGTTCGACCTCGTGACCTCAGCCAACCTGGCTTGTGGTTTCCACGCCGGCGACCCTGGCGTGATGAGGCATTCGCTCCGGCTGGCCGTGGCGAAGGGTGTGGCCGTCGGCGCCCACCCGGGGTACCCCGACCTGTCGGGGTTCGGCCGGCGCGACATGGCCCTGACCCCGGAGGAGATCGTGGACGCCGTCATCTATCAGATAGGCGCTCTCCAGGCCTTGGGCCGGGCGGAAGGCGCCCTGGTCCGCTATGTGAAGCCGCACGGTGCCCTCTACAATCGGGCGGCCGTGGACGCGAAGGTGGCGGCCGCCGTCGTGGCGGCCACGGTTCAGGCGATGAAGGGCGCCGGGTCGGCGCCCGCGCTGGTGGCCATGGCCGGCTCGGCCATGGCTGTGGAAGCGGAGAGGGCGGGCCTCCGGCTCGTCCCGGAAGTGTTTGCCGATCGCGCCTACGACGAGGCCGGCCGGCTGGTGGGGCGCGGCGTGCCGGGCGCGGTCATCACCGACCCGGCGGCGGTCGGGGCCAGAGTGGTCCGGATGGTCCGCGATGGTGAGGTCGAGACCATCGGCGGTGGCCGGGTGGCCGTCACGGCGGGGACGATCTGTCTCCACGGAGACACCCCGGGCGCGGCGAGCCTGGCCCGGGCGGTCCGGAAGGCTCTCCTGGACGCCGGGGTCCGGGTGAAGGCCTTTGCCTAATCGAGACGGGTACCCCGTGGGCCGGCCCGCCGGGGACCGGCACCTGACCCTCGAACTCGGGGGCGAGGTCAGCCCCGAAACGACCGATGTCGTCTACGCGACCGAGGCCATCCTCCGAGCCACTTGGCCGCCGGGCCTCCGCGAGACGACCCCGGCCTACTGCTCCCTCCTGGTCCGCTACAACCCATTGGAGACCGACTACGAGACCCTGGTCCGCGTGGGCCTGGAAGCCGTCCGGGCGGCGGCCAGGCGGGAGGCGAGTCCCGGGCGGCCGCGGGCCGGCGGGCGCGGGACGGTCTTTAGCGGCGAGGTCGTCATCCCCGTGGTCTACGGCGGCGAATGGGGGCCCGACCTCGGGGAAGTGGCCCGTCATACCGGTCTGACCCCCGACGAGGTCGCGGCGCGGCACGCCGCCGGCCTCTATCGGGTGGCGATGGTCGGCTTCGCTCCCGGCTTCGGGTACCTGACCGGGATGGACCCGGCTCTGGCCACGCCGCGGCGCCCTGCGCCCCGGCCGGTCGTGCCGCAGGGGTCGGTCGGCATCGCCGGCGAGCAGACCGGTGTCTACCCGGGCGCCCTTCCTGGAGGCTGGCAGATCATCGGGCGGACACCGCTTCCCCTTTGGGACCCCGAGGCCGCGGAGCCGGCCGCGATGGCCCCCGGCCGGCCGGTCCGGTTCGTAGACGCCGGAGCGGGCCGGGAGGGCTGGGCCCGGGCGGAGCGGCTGGCCGAGGGCTTCGCCGCGGCCGGCCCGGGACGGGCGCGAGGGGTCGGCGCGGAGTCTGCGACCGGTCTCGCGCGGGTGCGGGCGGCCGGCCCGCTCGACACCATCCAGGACGCGGGGCGGTGGGACCGGTCCGGCCTCGGACTGCCGGAGAGCGGAGCCCTGGATTGGCCGGCCCTGGCGGCCGCGAACGTCGCCGCCGGCAATGGCCCTGACGCGGCGGCCCTGGAGGTCACCTACGGAGGCCTTACGCTGGAGTTCATCAAGCCGGTCACGGTGGCGGTGAGCCCGGGCGGGCTGGCGTTGCTGCGCGGAGACGTGTTGGCCGCCGGCCGGGCGGCCGAGGCGCGGCCGGGCGACACCCTCGAGTTTCGCCCGGGTTCCTGCCCCCGCGTCTACCTGGCCTTCGGCGGGGGTGGGGTGGCCTGCCCTCTCGTCCTCGGCAGCCGGTCCACGTACCTCCCGGCGGGTCTTGGCGGGCTGGAGGGCCGGAAGCTGAGGTCAGGTGACGTGGTGATGGGTTTCGCGGCCGCCCCGGCGAGCGGAGGCCCGGCGAGCGGAAGCCCGGCAGCAGCCTGGGCCAGGCCGTTGGCTTGGGCCGGCCCCTTCGGCGGGGCGGGAGTCACCGTGCGGGCCGTCCCCGGACCGCAGGAGCATCTCTTCTCTCCGGAGGCCGTCCGGGCGTTCTTCGAAACCGCCTGGCGCGCGCTGCCCGGCAGCGACCGGCGGTCGTGTCTCTTGGACGGGCCGGAATTGGCGGCGCCGGCCGGGAGCGGCGTCTCGGACGGTTCACCCGCGGGGTCGGTCCAGGTGCCGCCGTCGGGGAAACCCCTGGTCTTGCTGGGCGACCACCAGACGACAGGCGGGTACCCCAAGCTCGCCACGGTCATCGGACCGGACCTGCCGCTCTTGGCCCGGGTCCAGCCGGGTGGGGAGGTCCGTTTCCGCCCCGTGGACGTGACGGAGGCTCGTCGGGTCTGGTTGGAGATGCCTCCCGAGGTGGCCTGGGGTTGGCCGGGGAACGGGATGGCCGGCAGGCCGGAGGCGAGAGCCAGGCGACGGGTCATGGTCCTGGGCCTTGGGGGGCAGAGTCACCTGGTCGCGGTGGAACAGACTCCGCCCCGCTAGAGCTCACAGGCTCTCCCAAGGCCCCAAACCGGGCAGGTCAGCGGACCAGCCCCTGCCTGCCGTACATGGGAAGGCCATCCCGGCACGTCCCTCTACGTCCCCAAGTGGCTGCTACGGAATGTTTGTCGTCCCAGGTCATCCCCTGCCGTAACCCCCTTTCCCGGGCTGGTGGCTCACCGCGTGGCTCACATTCGGGAGCCCGCCCGAGGGGGGGGATAGGGGTTAGCCGGTCATCCTCGAGAAGCGGGGCCTCATCGACCTCGCCAGCCTCCGTGCCGGGCTTGCCGGGGAGTCGGCCCAGCGAGCCCTTGCGCCAGGGCAGGCCGTACCAGTCCAGCATGCCCACCACGTCGACCGCCGGCACCCCCTGCGGGCTGGCCTGACTACCGCAGCCGCGTCCGAGAGCGTCCACGAGGGGGTGATCATGGCCCAGACCCGCCACAAGGGGACGGCCATGGTCCGCCGCTACATCCGGGAGGGGAGCCTGTTCAAGCAGAACGCGGCCGCACAGGTGGGCCTGTAGGCCGGGATGGGTGACGGGCCTCACTGGAGGAGTCCGCTGGGGCCCGCCGGGCGCAATGAGGGTAATCCCCTACCCGCTCCCGTTCGCTGTCCAGGGGCTTCCTACGAGGCCGTCTTCCACAGCCCGACGACGCGGGCGGGGCCAACCGCCCCGGGGGCACCATGGCCCTTCCGACCACCTCTTCCAAGGACTCCCCTATCCCTCAGGGAATTACACCTAAGGCCCCGCCGATCGGGCAGCGGCCCCTACCCGTAGAGGGAAGGCATCGTAGGGGAGGCTTTCTTGGTGTGCAAGTTCAGGCGCATTGAAGCTCTGGTTCTCTGTCTTGTGGTCGTAACAATGATGGCCGCCGGCTGCCGGAGTGAGGGACCCTCCGACGTGGCGAGCCCCGGCCTTCCGGTTCTGGCGGCGGCGGGTACTTGCCACAGCCTCGCGGTCGCGACCGACGGGACGGTCTGGGCCTGGGGGGACAACACCTACGGTCAGCTCGGCGACGGGACCACGACCAGCCGCTCGACCCCGGTCCAGGTGCCGGGGATGGCGGACGTGGTGGCCATCGCTGGTGGGTTCGAGCACACGATAGCCCTCCGCCGTGACGGGACGGTCTGGGCCTGGGGGTACAACTACTTCGGTCAGCTCGGCGACGGGACCACGACCGACCGCTCCAGCCCGGTCCAGGTGCAGGGACTGACGGACGTGGTGGCTATTGCTGGTGGGTGGGCGCACACGATAGCCCTGCGCCGTGAGGGAACGGTCTGGGCCTGGGGGAACAACAACTTTGGTCAGCTCGGCGACGGGACCACCGACAGCCGCTCGACCCCGGTCCAGGTGCAGGGGATGGCGGACGTGGTGGCCATTGCTGTTGGGTTGGGGCACACGATAGCTCTCCGCCGCGACCGGACCGTCTGGGCCTGGGGGAGCAACAACTTTGGCCAGCTCGGCGGGACCACGACCAGCCGCTCGACCCCGGTCCAGGTGCCGGGGATGGCGGACGTGGTGGCCATCGCTTGTGGGATCGACCACACGACAGCCCTCCGCCGTGACGGGACGGTCTGGGACTGGGGGGTTGACAACTCCCGCCAGCTCGACCTCGAGGACGACGGGACCACGACCTACTTCCCGACCCCGGTCCAGGTGCAGGGGATGGCGGACGTGGTGGCCATTGCTGGGGGGTGGTCTCACACGGTAGCCCTCCGCCGTGACGGGACGGTCTGGGCCTGGGGGAACAACGAATTAAGTCAGCTCGGCGACGGGACCACGACCAGCCGCTCGACCCCGGTCCAGGTGCAGGGGATGGTGGACCTGGTGGCCATTGCTGGAGGCTGCGGTCACACGGTAGCCCTACGCCGTGATGGCACGGTCTGGGTCTGGGGGTGCAACGAACACGGTCAACTCGGCGACGGGACCACGAGCGACCGGCCGACCCCGGTGCAGGTGCAGGGGTTGCCGGACATGGGTCCATAGGGTTCGCAAATGTCGTCGCGTAGGCGCTATGGCCCGGGCTGGTGGCGGCTTGCCCCGAGGGTGTCGAAGACGCGCTTGGCCTCGGCGGTGACGGGGCTGGTCTGCCCTGGCCGCCGGCCTGGATCCCACCCAGTACCGCCGGCCTGGCTACGGCCGCCGCGTCAGAGGGCGTCCACCGGCCATCGCCGTGACCGCCCTCAAAAAGCACCGGGCCGCGCAGGCCGCCGAGAAGCTGACCCTAGATGGGGCGTGGCAGGACCCCGAACTGGTCTTCACCACCCGGATAGGAGCGCCGCTCGGCTGCTCCTGGCCGCCGGCGAGCACATGAAGACCGTCCAGGAGATCCTCGGCCACGCGCGGTTTGCCACCACGGGCGACACCTACGCGCACACCCTGCCCGAGCAGCATCGGCAGGCGGCCGAGACGAACGACGACGACGAAAGAGCGGCAAGGCCCGAAAGCCTTACCGCTCAAGGGCTTGCGAAGGCGGACGGCGCTGGGCGTTACCTGGATAGCCCCTGCCTGCCGTTCTGGGTTCCCGGCGCAAGGAAAGTGGCCCCCCGGGAAGATGGCGGTCCGGGCGGCAATCCGGCCCCCTGCGCGATGCGCTCCTCGGCCAGGGCGATCATCCGGCGGACCATCTGGCCGCCGATCTGGCCGCCGAGGTTGCCGCCGATGGTCCCGCAGTCTCTCGACGGCATCTCGGCCCAGCCCAGGCTCCGGACCTTCTGGTCCAGCCCCAGCTCCTCGGCGATCTGCCACTTGAACCTCTCCAGCAGCTGGCTGTAGGTCCGGGGGTCGCTGGCGCCGGTTCCGGGACGCTTGGCCACGCCCACTTCGTTCACGACCGAGAACTTGAGCTGGTCGAGCGCGTCCCGCGCATGCGGCACTAGAGCGTTCTGGCGTTTCCTGCCCAATGTGGTCACCTCCAACGGTTACTTCGTCAGATGCTAGTATGGGTGCCAGAAATGCGGAGATACGTAGCACTTTCTGCAAGGAATGGGCTTTCGCGGGACGCGCCGGGCCTATCTAGCTGCGGAGGGGACCGGACCCGCCGCTCGCGGGCCCCCGAGTTGCTGCCGAGTTGCTGCCGAGGGCCTCGTCCAGGAGAGCTGCGGCGACCTGATTCTGCCCGGTGAGCATGTGGGCATACACCCGCGCCGTGATGGCCGGGTTCGAGTGGCCCATCAGATGCGAGACCGTCGCCAGGTCCACCCCGAGAGCCAGAAGGTTCGAGCCGTAACTGTGCCGCAAGCAGCGGAAGTGCAGGTCCGGGTAGCCCAGACGCTGGGCGCGGTACTTCAACCGGATCGTCAGACGCGACGGTCGCGCGATCGAGCCGTCTTCGTCGCAAATGACGAGGCCCAGGTCCGTGTACGCCCCGCCGGCCCGGAGACGGTGCTCCAACTGGGCCTTGCGGTGCTGCCGGAGATGGGCGAGGGTGTAGTTGAGGAGGGGCAGTCGGCGGCGGCTGGTCGATGTCTTGAGGTCGTTCAGGGCGGGCGGCTGGCCCGGGAGTTCGATGACCCCGCGCGAGATCTGGACCTCGCCGGCGTCCCAGTCGATGTCGGACCAGCGCACGCCCAGCGCCTCGTGGCGGCGGAGCCCCAGCGTGCCCGAGAGGACCACAGCCATCTGGTCGCGCCGGCCGTCCATCCGCGCGATGAGCCCGGCCATCTCCCCGGCCGTGAGGACCCTCGTCTCATGCGGCGCGCGCCGCGGGGCGTCGACGTTGTCCATCGGGTTGTCGGCGATCAGGCGCCACCTGCGGGCTCGGCGGAAAGCGGACGTGAGGATCGTGTGCGTCTTGAGCAGCGTGGTCGGGCTGAGGCCGCCCTTGAGCAGGGAGGCGTAGAGCCGGTCGATGTGCATGGCCGTCACCGAGGCGAGTTGCAGATGCCCGAGGGTCGGGATGAGGTGGGTCCGGATCGCGCTTCGGTAGGCGACGACCGTTTGCGGCCGCAGGCGCGGATCCACCACGGTCGACCGCCCCTGCTCGACTGCACTTTGACAGCTAACGGCCCTTTTCGGTGCCACGCGGAGAGAGAACGCCTGGTAGACGAGCTGCGGCGGTCCTGGCGGAGTCGCAGTGTTGTGCCACGGCAGGCGAGGCGTCCCTTGACCCTAGGGCGGTCCCGTGGTATTATGGTTATGACATGTTCATCAGGACGAAGGTCTTCAAGAACCGGGACGGAAGCACCCGGACATACCTTCAGATCGTCAAGGGCGAGCGGGAGGGCCGCAAGGTCCGCCAGGTCGTGGTGGCCAACCTGGGCCGGCTCGAAGAGCTGCGGGACGGCGGCGTGGACCGGCTGATCGAGGGACTGGCCCGGTTCTCTCGCTACCAGTTGGTCAAGGACGGCGCCTTAAGGCCCAAGGCCGGGTGGGACAAGGCTTGGGGCCCCGTCTTGATCTTCCGCCGTCTGTGGGACGAGTTGGGCCTTCCGGCCATCCTGGAACGTCTCATGGGTGCTTCCGCCGCCACCTCCGACTACCCCGAAGCCATCTTCGCCATGGTTCTCAATCGCTTGTGCGACCCCGCCTCGAAACTCCGGGTGAGCGAGTGGATCCGGACGGTCTACAGCCCCGAGTGGGGAAGCCTCGAACTCCAGCACTTCTACCGGGCCTTGGACTTCCTCACCGAGCGCAAGGCGGAGATCGAGACCGCGGTCTACGACCGGGCGAGCGACCTCTTCAACCTTCGATTGGATCTCGTCCTCTGGGACACGACCTCCACCTACTTCGAGGGCCGGGCCGCGGAGGGCCTGGCCGAGTACGGGTTCTCCAAGGACAAGAGGCCCGACCGGGTCCAGATCATGGTCGGCGTGCTCATGTCGCGGGACGGCTTCCCCATAGCGCACGAGGTGTTCCCGGGCAACACGGCGGAGGTCGAGACCTTCCGCCACGTCCTGGCCGAGGTGAGGACGCGGTTCAACCTGGGCCGGGTCATCCTGGTGGCCGACCGGGGGATGGTCTCGGAGAAGGTGCTGCAAGAGATCGAGAAGGCCGGCCTCGAGTACATCGTCGGGGTGAGGATGAGAAAGCTCCGCGCGGCCGGGGAGGTCCTCTCCCGGGCGGGGCGGTACCGCGAGGTCTCCCCGAACCTCAAGGTCAAGGAAGTCCTCCACCAAGATCGGCGCTACATCGTCTGCCTCAACCCCGAGGAGACCGGGCGCGACGCCAAGGTCCGCGGGGAGGCTCTGGCCAAGCTGAAGGAGAAGCTCCGGTCGGGAAGGGCCAAACAGCTCATCGGCAACAGCGCCTTCCGGAGGTACCTGAAGCTGAGCGGCGCCGGGTTGTCGATCGATACGAACGCCGTCGAGGCCGAAGCCAGGTATGACGGCAAGTATGTCCTCAGGACGAACAGCTCCCTCTCCCCCGGGGACGCGGCCCAGGCCTACAAGAGTCTCTGGCAGGTCGAACGGGCCTTCCGGGAACTGAAGTCAGGGCTTGACCTCAGGCCCGTCTACCACTGGACGGAGAAGAGGATCCGGGGCCACGTGATGGTCTGCTTCCTTGCCCTGGTCCTGGAGACGGCGCTCCGCCGGAAGCTCACCGCGACGCAAGCGGAGGTCCGCTACGACGACCTCCTCCAGCACCTGACCGAACTGAGGGCGGTCGAGATACGCCTCGACGGCCGTACCTATCTGACCCGCACCGAACTCACCGGACACGCTCCCCTGGCCTTCAAGGCCCTGGGCACCCGGCCACCGGCTCACGTCAGCGAGATGCCACGCCACCAGACCGACCACTAGAAGGACTGTTGTGGTACGTCAGCCCCGCGACGCCTGAAACCCTTGTCCCACAAGGACTTCGGATTCAGCGCTGTCAAACCCGAGCTCGAGGTACTCGCCGACGGTCATGGCGGCCGCTCGACGTAGAGGCCGAGTTGGACCTTGGCCAGGACGTTCCTTAGAGCTTCTCGGCTTCTTCGGCAGTGAACGGGCGGAGCCGTCCGTCATCGCCGTTGGACCGGCGGAGGCGCCGGGTCCTGCGGTCGCGCTTGCCCGTGGCGGTCCGGCCGAAATCGAGGATGATTTCGTTCGAGCCCTTCGTGACGCTCCGGCGCCCTACGTGGCCCGTGACCATCCCTGCCCGCCTTCTGGGGCCGGGTGATTCCGTGACCCGGCTCGCGCTCCTTTATTCGGGGACGAATAGTCTACGGCGTGCCGCTGGCGGGGAAGGGAGAACTTCGGGTCCATGTCCCGTTCCATCGAGGAGACCCCAGTAGAGGTAGTTCATGGAGACACCTCCACGATTGCCCTTCAACGGGGAACATGGCGAACCCTGCCGAGACCAGTGACTAGCCGGACTTGCCACCCGAGCCTGGGCCTCTCTCTTGCTACTCGCTGCTGTGGCCCTCCCGGCGGCCAGGGCGATAACCCCGCCCCGAACCCGCGGCCATCAGCGATTGGCAGGCGCCGGCAGACTCCCGGCGAAATGGCGGGGAGGCAAGGCTTTCCAGTTGTAGGGTAGGGGTGAACACGTGCTGAAGCTGGCCGCAGAGGAGGCCCGTAAGCACAAGGGCGAGATCGACCTCCTCCTCGTGACGGCGACGAAGACAGAAACCGACGCTGTCCTTGACGCACTGAAGCCCTTGCCCGGCCTCTCTGATGTCGCCCTCACGCACATAGAGAACCATACGTATACGCTGGGCATGTTCGGCCCCATCGGTGCGGCCCATGTCCAGTGCGTGATGGGAACTCGTGATGCGGGGTCGGCCATGGGCGCTACGAGAGAGGCCGTCCTGTGCTGGACTCCGCAAGCCGTCGTGATGCCTGGAATCGCCTGGGGCAACCCGCACGCAAAGAACCTCGGTCTTTGTGATGTTCTGGTGGCAAGCAGCGTACAGGACTTCGAGAACGCGAAAGAGGGCGAGACCCACGAGTTCCGCGGCTCGCAGACCGAGGCCGGCCCCAAACTCCTTGACCGTTTCCGCAACGTGCGTGGCTGGCACTTCGACCTCCCGGACGGCCGCAGGAGTTCTTCACGAGTGGGTCTGCTGCTGTCAGGGGACAAACTCATCGCCAACGCAGAGTTTCGGGACGGCCTCCTCCGCGAGTTCAAGAGGGCCATCGGCGGGGACATGGAGTCATACGCGGTCGCGCAGGCGTGTCGGGCCCTCGCGGTTGAATGGATAGTCGCCAAGGGTGTCTGCGACTGGGGGGACGACGGTAAGAACAACGATTGGCAACGTCCAGCGGCTCAAGCGTCTGTGTCCTTGTGTCTAGAGGCGCTGAATCATCCGTCCTCACTGGATGGCCTCGCCCGCGCCCGCGACGCTGCGCTGCCCAGGTCGGCATCCCGGATTCGGAGGGTGCTTCATCAGCGAAACCCCAACTTCACCGGGCGAGAGGCTCTCCTAGCGCGGCTTGAGCGCGAGCTCGCATCGGGGCGGCCCACGGCAGTGACCCAGGCGATCAGCGGCCTGGGGGGAGTGGGGAAGTCCCAACTGGCCCTGGAATACGCCTATCGACATGACTCCATGTATGACGTGGTCTGGTGGCTGCGCGCAGAGGAACCGGCTACCTTGAGCAGCGACTTCGCCGATCTAGCTATACCGCTCGAGCTTCCGGAGCAAACCGCTACTGATCGTGGCGTCATCGAGGAGGCGGTTCTCCGCTGGCTGGACTCGCACGAGCGATGGCTTCTGATCTTCGACAACGCCAGTGCGCCGGATGAGATCCGCAGATACATCCCCAAGAGCGCCACGGGCCATGTGATCATAACGTCGCGGAATCAGGCATGGCGGAGCTTGGCGAACCCACTACCCGTTGAGGTCTGGGAGAAGTCCGAGTCCATTTCATTCCTTCAGAGGCGTACAGGGCAAGACGACAGAGATGGCGCGGCGGAACTCGCCGATGAACTGGGACACCTTCCGTTGGCCCTTGAGCAGGCGGGCGCCTATATCGAGGAGACCTGCGAGAGCTTCTCTGGGTACCTTGAGGCCTTTCGGTCCCGGCGCAAGGAGCTCTGGGCCCGGGAAACGCCCCCCCACGGCTACCCTGCCACGGTGGCCACGACATGGAGCCTGGCGATGGATCGGGTGGCCGAGGAGGCCCCCGCCGCAGCGGAGTTGTTGAGCCTCTGTTCCTTCTTGAGTCCCGACGACATCCCCCGAGACCTCCTCCATGAAGGCAAGATGCATCTCCCGAGGTTGCTGGCCAGCGCCGTTGAGGACCGCCTGCAGATGGACCAGGCAATTGCCGCGCTCAAGCGGTTTTCCTTGATAGAAGTCGGACCGGACGCCTTGGCCGTCCATCGTCTCGTGCAGGCAACAGTGCGAGACCGTCTTGACGACGAGGCGCGAAGGATGTTCTGTCAGGCCGCGGTAGGGGTCGTGAACGCTGCCTACCGCTATCGCCGCTACGATGTCAGTACCTGGGCGACGTGCGAGCGCTTACTTCCCCATGTTCTGACATCGGCTGGTCACGGTGAAGAGATTGGGGTTGCCCAGGGTGAAACCGGCGACCTTCTGAATAAAACGGGTATGTACCTGCTCGAACGAGCCGACTTTTCGAAGGCAAGGGGGCTGTTACAGCGGGCGCTGACAATCGGCGAGGCGGCCTACGGCCCGAACCATCCGCTGGTTGCTACAAGCGTCAACAACCTTGGCGGCGTCCTTCGGGACCAGGGGGATCTGGCGGGCGCACGGGCGCACTTCGAGCGGGCGCTGACGATCGACGAGGCGGTCTACGGCCCGAACCATCCGCGGGTTGCTACAATCGTCAACAACCTTGGCATCGTCCTTCAGGCCCAGGGGGATTTGGCGGGCGCACGGGCGCACTTCGAGCGGGCGCTGACGATCGACGAGGCGGCCTACGGCCCGAACCATCCGGAGGTTGCTGTAGATGTCAACAACCTTGGCGACGTCCTTCGGGACCAGGGGGATCTGGCGGGCGCACGGGCGCACTTCAAGCGGGCGCTGACGATCGACGAGGCGGCCTACGGCCCGAACCATCCGGTGGTTGCTAGAAGCGTCCACAACCTTGGCAGCAACCTTCGGGCCCAGGGGGATCTGGTGGGCGCACGGGCGCACGTCGAGCGGGCGCTGACGATCAGCGAGGCGGCCTACGGTCCGAACCATCCGCTGGTTGCCAAAAGCGTCAACAACCTTGGCGGCGTCCTTCGGGACCAGGGGGATCTGGCGGGCGCACGGGCGCACTTCGAGCGGGCGCTGACGATCGACGAGGCGGCCTACGGCCCGAACCATCCGGAGGTTGCTGTAGATGTCAACAACCTTGGCGGCGTCCTTTGGGACCAGGGGGATTTGGCGGGCGCACGGGCGCACCTCGAGCGGGCGCTGACGATCAACGAGGCGGCCTACGGCCCGAACCATCCGGTGGTTGCTAGAAGCGTCAACAACCTCGGTCAGGTCCTTCAGGACCAGGGGGACCTGGCGGGCGCACGGGCGCACTTCGAGCGGGCGCGGGCGATCGACGAGGCGGCCCCACTGCCCACAGCGCGCTCCTCAGGCCTACCCCCTCCCGCCTCGCCGAGGCCATCAGCGATTGGCAGGCGCCGCCGCGGCGAGGGATAATCCCTACCCGCGCCCGCTCGTTAATGCAGGGGCTTCCTACGAGGGTTCGCCTTTTGCCCGGCGCCTTTCGCCCGTCCCGGCCTACGCTAGGCGGGGCGGCGGGCCTGTCTAGGGGAGAGGGCTCACCCGATCATTCCGACCATCCCGGTTCTTCGGCCCGGCCCCGAAAATCTCCGGCCAATTTGAAAAACAGGCGCTTCACGCCGGCCACCCCTCCCCGGTCCCCCGGCTCATGTTCCCGTTTCCGACCGGGGGGGGCTCCCCCGCGCGCCTTTTCGCTCCCTGACTATTCGGTACCCAATAATTGGGGGCTCTCGCGCGCGCGTTTTTGGGGGCCAGAAAGTCCAGAAAGGCCGGCGGCCCGGTGGCTCCAGAATCGATTCCTTGAAACCCGGGCAAGGGCGTGGGCGAACTCGGAGGGAGCCCGGCTGGGGGGCACCTTACCCCTGCCCGCCCGTTCAAGGACCCGCCAGCGGCCAGAAAGACCAGGCGTTGTCGCAGATCTAGGGCACGGACAAGACCTAGCGAAGACCTAGCGTGTTCTCCCATAGGCGCGTCCTTGATCCGTTAGGTCCAGAACTAGGACCCGGTCAAGACCTAGCCGCGCGTGCACGCGAAGGGGCCGGCGGCCGAGGGAGGCGTTCGGGGGAGAGGGCGAGGAGCGGACAAGAAGGCCCGGGCCTGCGGCGGTTCGGTTCGCTACCCGGTTCGGTTCCGCGCTCCCTGTGGATCCGAACCTCGCCGGAAGTCCCGTTCTCGGGGCGGAAACCCTTGCGCGGCGGGGTTATGGATACCGGAAACCCTCGAATATCGGGCCGTCTAGGTGTTCGGTCTTGTTAGGCCTGGACCTCGGCCTCGGCGGATCCGGGCTTGCCGTGCGCGAGCTCGGCGGTCAGGGGAGGCGTTCGGGGAGAGGACGGGCGAAGAGGACGGGCGGCGAGAACCCTGGAAAGCCCGTGGATAAAGGGATTGGGGATTGTTCTAGGCTTCCAGGGCGTCAGGCGAGCCCGCCGGCGGGTCGGTTCGCTACCCGGTTCGGTTCGCTACCTTTCCTGGCGTCGTCTTTCTCGGCCCGGCTCGACCCGGGAGGGGCGCGGCTCGTGCCCCTGGCCGGATTATTCCTCGTCGAATGATCGGCTCGGCGGTGCCCGCCCTTCTTGCCCGGGCGGGCGTTCCGTTCCGGGCGGCTCGCCCCGCTCCCATGGGCGCCCTTTATGCGATGTGACCGTGGGGTCGGTCAACCGGCCCGGGAGAACCCTTCCCCCCTTGTTGACCGGGCGGAAGACGGCCCCCTCAAGGATGCCGGCGGACTCCAGCCAAGACTGGAGGGCGCGAACGGGACAGGTGACCGTGTTCATCCCGTACGGAATACCCACCTTGACCCCCTGGCCCTCCTGGTCGGTCTTGGAGCGGCGAAGGTGGACGGTGGCCCCTTCGATGCTGAATTCCAAGTCGGCCACGTCCAGGGCAACGAGCTCCGAACGTCGGAAGGACCCGGCGAACCCGAGCAGGAGGAGAGCCCTGTCCCGTTGGCCCCGGAGGTTCGAGGGTAGGGCGAGGACAGCGGCCCGGAGGTCGGCGACGAGGAGAGGGGTCTTCTGGCCCGGCGCGGTCCCCTTGGCGCGGCAGATACCTCTCCAAACGCTATGGAGGGGTTCGTCCCGCAAGGATACTCCCTTATGGCCGGCGGTCTTGGGCGTGATTCACGGCGGCCAGGGCCCGGGAGATGGTGGAGCACTTCTTGCCGGCGCCGGCCAAGGTCGTAGCGTAGAGGGCCAGGGCGGACGGTTCGACCGGCAGGACCTCCAGACCGTTAGGGGCGGCCCAGACCTTGAAGGCGTTCCAATCCGAGCGATAGGCGCGGACGGTGTTAGGGGCGGCGGCCTGGCCGGCGAAGTCCATGGCCCGCTCGTAGAGGTCGGCGGAGACGGCCAGGGTGGCGGTGCCCGGAGCCTCGAGGATCTCCAGGTCGAGCGGATCGGGTTGCGGGACGTCGAGCGGTCCGAGTTCCGGGTTGAAAGACTCGAGCTCCACCGCGGAGCTTTCGACCGCCGCGGTGGGCTGGTTCTTGCCCGGACGCCGGCCCCTGTTCTTGCCCGCCATTCCCCTTACCTCCCTTTGCTTCCGATAACATTGGATTATCGGTCCCTATCTTAGCGGAGGGGGGTGGGGTTGTAAGGGGGGCGCGGCCTTCCTTGTTCCGGGAACCGCCGCAGGGGCGGCCCTCGGAGGCCGCTCGCCCCGATCTCCCTTGCGGAGAGGTCGGCGAGGTTCGTCGAAAACGGTCAACCTGCGGGCTACTTGCGGGATGCCGCGCTTCTCGCCGAGCTCCCCGGGAAAGAGGAGGGCGAAGGGCCCGGACGGCCGGGAAGGTCCTCGGCGTTTCGGATCTCGGCGAGACGTCCTCATAGGAAGGGGTGGTCCCGCTCCACTTCGCGCCCTCGTTCTGGCTGACCTCGGCGGCCCGCGTGCGCCAGAATTGTGAAGCCGACCTCCCTCCCGGACCCCACCTGACCGCGCCACTCGAGGCCTCGGTCTTTGGGGCTGGCCCTGTCTCTTTGGGCTCGCCTTGGCCTCTAGCGCCTATCGGGAAAGTCGCTCGTAGCTCTGGCGGACTTGACCGCCACTCGCGCAAGGTAGCCGTTCCACCAGGGGCGGGCCTTGCGTCCTGGCTGTGAGCGTAGCTCAGCTGGAGTGGGGGAGAGGGCGCCTCGTGACCAGGCGTCGGCGCCCACCCCCATCCAACTGTCCCAGAAAGCCACAATCCAGGAAGTGACGCGGCTCCTGCAGAAGATGAGCTCGGCCGAGGACTACGGGGAGATCGTGGTCCGGATCGAGGCTAACAAGCCGATCTGGGTGGAGGCTCCTCCGAAGATCAGGAAGAGGGTGGGGTAGGTGGATTGCCTGCTCACGATGGGCATCGGGCTGGTAGGGGGCCTGATTCTTGGGCTCTCGTTGCCGAGGGCCGACGTCGCCGGTTTATGGACGGTTATCATGGCGCTTGCGACTGTCGGGCTTGCTCTGGCTAGCTACGGGCAAATCCGAACCAGTTCACGGTCTCTTGAGGACAATCTGCGTCCATTCCTGATCTGGTCCGGCTATTGGCAATACACCGACGATCGAGTTCCAGTTACCAGAGACCTCGACCAGCGCACGTTTCTGGTGAAGAACACCGGTCGGACGCTGGCCAAGATCATTGGCGTGGAGTTCCCCGAGCACTGTAGTCGGACTGAGCTGTCCGAGGACGACAGGCTGGTCAGTCCGCACTCGGAAGTGCCCGTGGTGAAAGCGAAGAGGCCCTACACCGGCCGGGTTGTGGTCCGCTACGAGGGCTCCACGGGGACGCCGTATGAACTGCTCGGCGACCTAAGGTGGATCATCACCGCAGCAGAGGCAAAGCCAAGGGGTCGCCACTATCCGCCACCCGAGGAGAAGCTTGGGCCCTAGATCAGGGAGCTTCTCAGGCTGCCCTACCAACGGGATGCCGGCGTGCGGCGTTGTGGCCGCGGCGTCGGCGACCGCCCCGCTTTGCCGCTTAAGCCGGGATACCGTTCGCGCCTTTATTTGCGGCGCGTCTCCGGGGATGACCGGCTGGCTCATTCGGCGAACCTTCCCACGGGAGCGGTGATCCGGATGACCACACAGACTGACGCTTTGCTTACGGTGCTCCGAGTGCGAGTTCCGGGAGGCGGACCGCCTGAGACGGGCCGCGGCCGAGCTGCCTCAGCGCCTGGCTGATCTGCGGGTGACGGTGAGGGCGGTCATCTACGCCACGCCCATCGAGGTGGTCGAGACGCGGCGGTACCCGGGCGTCGCGAGACTCCTCCCTGGAAAAGGATTGGCGAGAGCTACCTTGGAATCAGCCGGGGGTCACCCCTGAAGGAGACCCCCGGCGCCCTGCCGGGAACAGACCCCCTATGGTTGGGGGTCGAGCTGCCCAACTCGGAGGGACTGGAAGGGACACCATGGGACATCACGGGACGAAAGGCCAAGCAGGGCGCGATTCCGGCCCCAGAAAGCCCGCCCCGCAAGGGGACAGCGCATCTTAGCACTTCCTGCAAGAGTTGGGCACGCGAGCGCATGTAGCGCGAAAAAAGAGCCGCACGCACGTACCGCGAAAAGAGCCGCGGGGCCCAGCTCGGTCCGTCAAGGCCCGGGCGGGCCCAGGTAGGCGGCGGTGACGTTGGCCCAGAGGGTGGCGGCTCGCTGGGCCGCTTCCTTGGCGATGACGTCGGTGCCCATCTCCAATAGGATGTCGGCGGGGCTCAGGTCCTGGTTGAAGCTGCCCCCGGCCACGAATATCCCGCGAACCAGGCCGGGGTAGAGGCCGTCGGCGCTGGCCTTCATCTGTTTGGCGATACCGAGGTTACTGCGGTAGAAAGGATTGCCGCCTCCGATGACGAGGAGGATGCGCGCCGTCTCGTACCCCTGGATGGTCGTCAGGTACTCGGAAGCCGGCGCTGAGTCACGATGGACGTCGTAGATGAGCGTCGGGCTGTACTGGAGGTTATCGAGCACGGTCCGGCGCGAGCGCGGGTAGGCCCCGCCGTCGTGCGGGTCGTGGGCCGTGAGGTCGTGGACCACGGTGAACCCTGCCTTCTTCAGCGAGGCGGCCATGGTCTTACCCACGTCGTAGATGCCGCCGGCCGCGATGAGTGATTCCGTGCCGTCGGAGGGGATGTACGACTCGTCCGAGTGCGTGTGGTAGATCACGATGACCTGGCGGGCGGCGCCCAGCGGGATAGCGCCCGGTCGCCCGGCGGCTAGGACCGTGTCAGCCTCGGGTCTGGCGGCTTCGCCGACAGGTGGATTGGCGTCGAGGACCGTTTGGGCCACCGCTCCGCGGACCCCGGTCACCCGGTGCCACTGGTTGCCCGGGTCGAGGTAGCGGTCGCCGCGCCGGACCACGATGCCCGTGCAGAGCAGGGGAGCACCCCGCTCGTCGATGAGGGTGTAGAACCCTGAGGCCCTCTCGCCGCCTGCTCTCAGGAGGAGAGCCGCCAGACGGTCGGCCCAGGCGCTCGGGGGAGTCCCGGCCAGCGTGCCGGCCGCGGACACGGTCACCGCCAGCACAGCTAGGACGGCGAGGACGACGGCGATGCGCCGCTTGGTCATGGGGGAACCTCCGCGGGAATCGTCCCCTCGGACCGTGGCGGGTATGCCGCCGGGGTTTCGGCCGGTGGGGGACGGGAGGGAAACTCCTGGGACCGTAGAAGGACGACGGGCCGAAAGGGGACGGCTCATGACCACCGGGGACAACTACTTCTATACCCTCCAAGAGATATGCGTTCTCCTCAATCTGCTGCCGAACACCTTCCGGCAGATTGCCCGCGAGTACGCCGACATCATCGTCCCTCAAGAGCAGGTGCGGAAGGGACGCTCGGTGATGGGCCTGCCCCCCGAAGGTTTCGAAGCTTTTCGTTTAGTTGTTCAAATGCGTGGAAAAGGGGCCTCCGGGGTCGAGATTCGGGCGGCCGTGGCCGGTGTCCGCGCGGCCCGCGCCGGAAGGCCGGGCTTGGCGGTTCCGGTGCCTGGAGAGGCCAGGGACCGGGCCGGCGAGACCCCTCGCGGCGACGATGACGACGATTACGCGGAGGGGACGCCGGCGCTGGCCGACCCGGTTCAAGCGGGACGGGCCGAGCCTCGCGGCGAGCCCGCGGTCGGACCGGTCGGGTTGAAGGCCGAGTTGGACGAAGGCGCCTGGGCCAGGTACCGGGAGGCTCTGGGCGCTGACGCTGCCCTACCCCGGAAAGCACGCCTCGCGCCCGCCAGGGCCGAAGCTCCCCCGTCGGCCCGGGCGGCGGTCGCTGAGGCCGCCGCCGCAGCCGAGCCGGCTCCGGCGAGCGGGCGCGGCTCCGCTGAGCTTCCCGCAGCCTATCGGCGACTGGATGAGCCGCGACCGAGGGCCGGGCGGGTCGAGCCGGAGTGGCCTCGGGCCGAGCCTGAGGCCAGGGTAGCCGAGCCTGAGGCCAGGGTAGCCGAGCCTGAGGCCAGGGTAGCCGAGCCTGAGGCCAGGGTAGTCGAGCCTGAGGTACCGGAGGCGGCGGTTGCGCCCGTTGTGGCTCCGGACGCGCCCGAGGGGCCTTGGCCCGTTGCGCCGGCGGATGGGCCGGATGGGCCGGTCGTCGACGGCAAAGCGGCCCGCGAGGCCGAGCCGGTACCGGATACCTGGGACGTGGATCGGGCGGGGGAAATCGCCGCCGACCTCGGCGGTGAGGCGCCGGATGAGGCCTCCAGCCTGGACCGTTTCGGCCCGGAGGCTGCCGGCCCGGTCGTTGGGGAGCGGGCGCTCCTGGCGGAGATGGGCTCCCTGCGAGACGAACTCCGGCAGATGGACGAGAAGCGGCAGGAAGAACGCGACAAGCTCATCACGGCTCTGATGCGGACGCAACATGAGCTTCAGAGCCTGCGGTACGAGGTAGGCGCCACCCTCTCGCGGCGCGACCGGAAGCGCAAGAGGGGCTTTCTTGCCTGGCTCTTCGACGCCTAGACGGCCAGGGGGCGGCCGGGCGGGCTAGGCCCAGACCTGCGAGACGTGGGTGACGCGGAAGCCCGCCTCGACCAAAGCGTCTACGACCGGCTTCGGGTCGTCCCCCGCGACGCGGAGGACCACGTCGGCGTGCATCCGGCCAGGCTCGAACGTGACCAGGCTGATGATGCTGAAGCCTTTCTCCCTGACCACCTCGGTCAGGCGAGCGAGTTCGCCGACCTTGTCGCTGACCATCAGGGAGATACGGGTGCCCTTCCGCTCGAGGCCGAGAGCCTCGACGAAGATTCGCAGGAAGTCCGACTCAGTCAAAATGCCGACAACATCATTGTGCTCGTTGATGACGGGTAGCAGGCTGATGTCGTGCTTGTGCATGAGCAGGGCGGCTTCCTCGATGATGTCGTCTTCGCGGATGGTGATGGGCTGCTTGGTCATGACCTCCGCCACGAGCGTCTTGGACAGGTAGGTCTGAGGCTGGTCGGTCTCAGCCAGCCGCTGGAGGATGTCCCACATGGTGATGACCCCGATCACCTTCCCGTCCTTGGCGACGGGCAGGCCCTCGAACCCCTTTTCCCGGATGGCCGCGTAGGCCTTGGCCAGCGAGTCGGTCGGGGACACGCAGACACATTTCTTGCTCATGCGGGAACGTACGAACATGACGGGCGCCTCCTTCCACGTTGACACCTATTACGACACGCCGGGCAAAAACCCCTTGCGTGGTATAATACTCCTGTCCCAGAGCCACGGGGCCCACGGGAGCCAGCAGGATGCGCCTATCCTACCACATCACGACCTACGGCTGCCAGATGAACGTCCACGACTCCGAGGTCATGGCCGGCCTTCTGGAGGACTGCGGCTACACGCTGGCCGCCGAGCCGGAGCAGGCCGACCTCATCGTCCTCAACACCTGCTGCGTGCGCGAGACCGCCGAGGAGCGCATCCTCGGCCGCCTCGGTGAACTGCAGCGGGCCAAGCGAGCGAACCCCGACCTCATCCTAGTGGTCGCGGGTTGCCTTGGGCAGGAGGAAGGCGCTGCCGAGCGCATCCGGCGTCGGGCGGCCCAGGTCGACCTCATCATGGGTACCCACAACCTCTATCGGCTGCCTGAACTCGTGGCCGAGGTGAGGCGGAAGCGCGGCGCGAAGGCCGCCGGGCGACGGCAGGCCGAACCGGCCGGCGGGCCGCTGGTCGAGGTCCTGCCGGGGAAGGGCGAGGGTGTTCGCGAGGGCTTGCCCATCCGGCGCGAGGGCGGGGTCAAGGCCTGGGTCACCATCATGTACGGTTGCGACAACTTCTGCAGCTACTGCATCGTGCCCTACGTGAGGGGTCGCGAGCGGAGCCGCCTGCCTGAGGACGTCCGGCGGGAGGTCGAGGGTCTCGCGGCTTCCGGGTACCGGGAGGTCATGCTCCTCGGGCAGAACGTAAACTCCTACGGTAGCGACCTCGAGCCCGGCCCCGGGCGGAATTTCGCCGGACTCCTGCGCGGACTCGACGGGGTCCCCGGTCTCCTCCGCATCAGGTACACGACTTCGCACCCCCGGAACTTCACCGACGACATCATCGAGGCCGTGGCCCACTCGGCCCGTGTCTGCGAGAACTTCCATCTCCCGGCGCAGTCCGGGTCGACCCGCGTCCTAGGCCTCATGAACCGCCGCTACACTCGAGACGACTACCTGGGCCTCATCGGGCGCATCCGCTCAAGGGTCGCCGGGGCGGGCTTTACGACCGACCTCATCGTGGGGTATCCGGGCGAGACCGACGCGGACTTCGAAGACACCCTGAGCCTGGTGCGCGAGGCGCGGTTCGACTCCGCCTTCACCTTCGCCTACTCTCCGCGGGTGGGAACCCCGGCGGCCAAGCTTCCCGACCAGATTCCGGCTGAGGTGAAGCAGGAGCGGCTGGAGCGCCTCATCGAGGTCCAGAACGGGGTCAGCCTGGAGATCAACCGGGCCGAGGTCGGCCGGACGGTCGAAGTCCTGGTCGAGGGGACGGCCGAGAAGGCGCCCTCGTCCGTCGCCGGCCGGAGCCGGACCAACAAACTGGTCATCGCCGAGCCGGGCGAGGGACGGACGGTTTCCGACCTCGTCGGGCGGGAAGTGAAGGTCCGCGTCGAAAGGGCTACGACATGGAGCCTTGAGGGGAGGCTTGTCCCCTGACGACGACCTCCGGCGGACACCCGTCGCCCGGCGAACTAGCGACTCCGATGATGAAGCAGTACCAGCGGATAAAGGCCGCCCATCCGGACGCCATCCTTCTCTTCCGGCTGGGCGACTTCTATGAGATGTTCTTCGACGACGCCGAGGTCGGGGCCCGGGAACTGGAGATCACCCTGACCTCGCGCACTACGGGCGCGGGCGGGCGCGTGCCGATGTGCGGCGTGCCCTACCACGCCGTCGAGACCTACCTCTCGCGCCTGGTCGAGAAGGGCTATCGGGTGGCCGTCTGCGACCAGGTGGAGGACCCCCGGAAGGCGGTGGGTCTGGTCCGGCGGGAGGTCGTGCGGGTCGTCACTCCCGGAACCTTGCTCGACCCGGCGGCCCTGCCGGAGAAGGGCAACAACTACATCGCGGCCGTGGCCTCAAGCGTGGCCGGGGCTTCAAGGCATCGCGTTTACGGTTTGGCCGTACTGGACTACTCGACCGGGGAGTTCCGCGCGATGGAGTTCGCCGGGGAGGCCGGACTCGCGCGCCTGACGGACGAACTCGCCTGTCTGGAACCGGCGGAGGTGGTCGTCCAGCCCACGGCGGGAGAGGATGTCGAGCTGGGGCGGACCCTCGCGCGAGTCCTCCGCCGGGCGCCCGCCACCTACGTTGAGCAGGCGTTCCGCCCGGCCCGAGCCGCCGAGACTCTCCTCGGGCACTTTGGCGTCGTCTCGCTCGAGAGCTACGGTTGCGCGGACAAGCCCCTGGCGGTGGCGGCCGCAGGCGGTCTTCTCGCCTACCTCCGGGAGACCGGGGTGGGCACCCTGGAGCACATCCGGGCTCTCCGTACCGACACCGGGGGCGAGGTCATGGCCCTGGACGCCGCGACCCGCCGCAACCTGGAGCTGGTCGAACCCCTCCGGCCGGGCGGCGGCGGGGGACGGGTGAGGCAAGGCACTTTGCTGGCGGTCCTCGACCACACCGTGACCTCGGCCGGCGGGCGGCTCCTGCGCTCCTGGCTGCTCCATCCGTTGACGGGTCTGGAGCCCATCCAGGCCCGGCAGGCGGCCGTGGCTGAACTGGCCCAAGGCCATCTCGTGCGCGAAGAACTCCGGGCCGAACTGCGGCAGGTCTACGACCTGGAGCGTCTCGTCACCCGGGCGGCAGCCGTGGCGGCCGGAGCCAGGGACCTCCTGGCCCTGCGGGATTCGCTCGCCGCGGTGCCGGCCATCCGGACGGCCCTGGAGAGTGCCACGGCCCCGCTCCTGGGCGAACTCGCGAGCCGACTCGACCCCGTGACGGAAGTCGGCGACCTCATCCGGGCGGCCCTGGTCGACAACCCGCCGGTCGGGCTGAGGGACGGCGGGCTCATCCGTCCCGCCTACTCGCCCGAGGCCGACGTGCTGCGTGAGGCGGCGACCGGGGGCAAGGCCTGGGTCGCCGGTCTTGAGGTCGAGGAGCGGCGACGCACCGGGGTGAAGTCGCTGAAGGTCGGGTACAACCAGGTCTTCGGGTACTACATCGAGGTGACCCGGCCGAACCTCGGCGCCGTCCCGCCCGAATACGAGCGACGCCAGACCCTGGCCAACGCGGAGCGGTTCGTGACGCCCGAGCTCAAGGAGCGGGAAGCGGTCATCCTCGGCGCGGAGGAAAGGCTGGCGTCCCTGGAATACGAGATGTTCGTGTCCGTGCGTGAGCGGGCCGCGGCGGAGGCCGCGCGTATCCAGGCTACGGCCGGCGCGGTGGCCACGCTCGACTGCCTTCTGGCCTTAGCCGAAGCGGCCCGGCGATACGGGTACGTCCGGCCCGAGGTCGGGGACCAACCGGGCCTGGTCATCAAAGGCGGCCGGCACCCCGTGGTGGAGAGGCTGCAGTCCACCGAGGAGTTCGTCGCCAACGATTGCACCCTGGGCGGCGCCGAGCCGGCCTTCGCCATCATCACCGGGCCGAACATGGCCGGCAAGAGCACCTACTGCCGCCAGGTGGCCCTGATCGTTCTCATGGCCCAGATGGGTAGCTTGGTCCCGGCCGACGCGGCCCGCCTCGGCTTGGTCGACCGCATCTTCACCCGCATCGGCGCCTCGGACGAGCTGAGCGGTGGGCGCAGCACCTTCCTGGTCGAGATGAGCGAGACGGCCAACATCCTTCATCACGCCACCAGCCGCAGCCTGATCATCCTGGACGAGATCGGGCGGGGGACGAGCACCTACGACGGTCTGAGCCTGGCCTGGGCGGTGGCCGAGCACATCGCGGTCGACCTTGGTTCCCTGACCCTTTTTGCCACGCACTACCACGAACTCACCGAACTGGAGCAGCGTCTCCCCGGCGTGGTCAACTACTGCATCTCCGTCCGCGAGACGGGCGAGGACATCGTCTTCCTACGGAAAGTGGCCCGGGGGGCCGTGGACCGGAGCTACGGCATCCAGGTGGCCCGGCTCGCCGGGTTGCCGGCCCCCATCATCGGGCGGGCCCGCGAGATCCTGCACGAACTGGAGACGGCGGCGGCGCTCCACGGGGCGCGGGACGAGGTGGCGGCGGGCGCCTTTGAGGGCTCTTCGCGTCGGGCCAGCCAGATGGTGCTTTTCGAGGCGCCTCCTTCGGAGACAGAGCGTGAGATCGCCGACCTCGACTTGGTGAACCTGACGCCGCTCGAGGCCCTGACCAGGCTCTACGCCCTTCAGGAACGGCTGAGGAAGGGGAGGGGCTGACCCCGTGGGCCGTATCGTTGTCCTGGACGCGGTCACCGCCGGCCGCATCGCCGCCGGAGAGGTCGTCGAGCGCCCGGCCTCCGTGGTCAAGGAACTGGTCGAGAACGCCTTAGACGCCGGGGCCAGGCGCATCGAGGTCGAACTCGAGGACGGGGGCCGCACCCTGATCAAGGTGGCCGACGATGGCGAGGGCATGGACGCCCCTGACGCGCGATTGGCTTTCGAGCGGCACGCGACGAGCAAGCTCACCTCGGCGGAGGACCTGGATGACGTGGGCACTTACGGCTTCCGGGGGGAGGCCCTGCCGTCCGTCGGGGCGGTGGCCCGGGTGAGGTTGGTCTCCTGCCTGCCGGGGGCGGGTGAAGGCGTCGAGGTTCTCTGCGAGGGAGGCCTCGTGAGCGAGCCGAGGCCGGGCCCCGCCCGGCCCGGCACCGTGGTCTGGGTGAGAGACCTCTACTTCAACACCCCGGCGCGACGGCAGGCCATGCGTTCCGCGGCGGCCGAGGTGGCCCGGGTGTCGGAGGTGGCCGGGACCCTGGCTCTGGCCGTGCCCGGCGTGGCTCTGAGCCTGGTGAGCGAGGGGAAGCTCCTCTGGTCCACCCCCGGGTCGGGGAGCCTGGAGGACGCCGTGGTGGCCCTTTTCGGCGCGGAGTTCGCCCGGAGCGTCATCGCCGTCGATGGCCGGTCCGGTCCGGTGCGGGTGACCGGGCTGGCCGGTCTGCCGGCCGTGGCCCGGCGCGACGGGAAGCGCCAGTACCTTTTCTGCAACGCCCGGCCCATCAACCCTAAGCTCCTGCGGGGCGCCTACGAGGAGGCCTACCGCACTCTCCTGCAGGCCGGTCGGACGCCCGTGTTCATCCTGAACCTCAGCCTTGAGCCGGCGTCGGTCGACGTCAATATCCATCCAGCCAAGACGCAGGTGAGGTTCCGCGACCACGGTCTGGTCTACCGGGCGACTCTTTCCGCCTTGCGGGCGGCCCTGGGCCGGGCCGACCTCTTCGGCGGACGGCTGGCTGGATACCCGGCGGCGCGGGAGACCGCGTCCGCGGCGGAGACCGCCGTACCCGCCGACTGGCGCGATGTTCTGGGGAGGGGCGCCGGCTGGTTCGGGCGCGAGACCTTACCCCCGTATGTCGCGGACGACGCGTCCGACTCGCCGGAGAGCCGCGGGGGAGCCTGGGCGTGGCCGCGGGACCTGGCCTACCTCGGGCAGGTGGGAAGGACCTTTCTCGTGGCGCGGGCGGCCGACGGGCTCTACGTCATCGACCAGCACGCGGCCCACGAGCGCGTTGTCTTGGAGCGACTGGTGGCCGCCGGGGCCAGAGAGGTCGACCCCGAGGCCCGGACCGACCAGCAACTCCTGGCCGTGCCGGTGGCGGTGGAACTCGCCCCGGGCGAGGAGGACGTCCTGGAGCGGAGTCTGGCCTTCCTGCGCCGGGTCGGCTTTGAACTCGAGGCCTTCGGCGGTCGGACGGTCCTCATCCGGGCCGTGCCGGCCGTCCTGACCGGCGTGCCCGTCGGGGGTCTGATCGCGGATTTCCTCGACCGCCTCGGGGCGGAAGGGGGGCCCGGGACGGGCGCCGAGAGGGCGGGGGTCGAGGAAGCAGGCGCCGAGAGGGCGGGCGTTCGCGGCGGAAGGGGGAGCCTGGCGGCCAGCTTCGACCGCTTCCGGGCTGCCCGGGTGATGGCCGCCTGCCAGGCCTCCCTGAAGGCCGGGCAAGGCCTTTCCGAAGCCGAGGCGAAGGCCCTTCTCGGGGACCTCGGCCGGACGTCGGAGCCGAGGACCTGCCCGCACGGGAGACCGACCCTCCTGCGCATCGGCCTGGACGAGCTGGAGCGCAGCTTCGGACGCGGACGGGGGTAGGCGAGGTGCTGACGCTTCCCGCTCTTCCCGTCATCGTGATCACCGGCCCGACGGCGGTGGGCAAGACCGAACTCACCCTCCGTGTCGCCGCGGCTCTCCCGACCGGGGCCGAGATAGTCTCGGCCGACTCCCTGCAGGTCTACCGGGGCCTGGACATCGGCACGGCCAAGCCCGCTCCGGCCGAGCGGGCGGCGTTTCCCCACCACCTCATCGACATCGTGGACCCCGTCGAACCGTTCAACGTGGCCGACTGGGTCGCCCTGGCCCGGCCGCTCCTCGAGGACATCCGGGGGCGCGGGCGGGTGCCCATCGTCTCCGGAGGAACGCCCCTCTACTTGGAGGCCCTTCTTGGGAGGTTCGCCCTGGCGGCCGGGGCCGGGTCCGACCCGGAGACCCGGGCGAGACTGGGCCGTCTGGCCGACAGGTACGGGCTCGCCCATCTTTGGGGACAACTCGCGGCGGTGGATCCGGTGGCCGCGGCCCGCATCCATCCCGCGGACCGAAAACGCACCGTCAGAGGGCTTGAAGTGTACCTTGGTACCGGACGACCGCTCTCCCAGCTTGAGAGACGGGCGGGGCTCGAGAAACCGCGCGTCCCGGAGCCGGTGGTCTTCTTCGGACTGTGGCGCCCCCGGGAGGAACTCGCCGGCCGGATCGAGGCCCGTGTGCGGGCGATGCTCGACGCCGGCCTGGTGGAGGAAGTGCGCGGGCTCCTGGCGGGGGGTTTGCCCGCCGACCTTCCGGCCATGCAGGGAGTGGGCTACAAGGAGGTTGCCGACTACCTGGGGGGGCGGGTCAACCTGGAAGAGGCGGCCTCGCTCATCGCCCGGAACACGAGGCGACTGGCCAAAAGACAGATGACCTGGCTCCGCGCCGACCCACGCATACGCTGGCTAAGAGGGGGCATCAATATACCGGCTAGCGTGGAACTAATTACCACCTCGGCGGGAGGAAAAACGTGACTCTTGACAGAATGTTGGTGCCCACACAGGGCCAAAGAAGCCTGAGGAGAGACACAAACACAATGGTGCGCACACCCACCAATCTCCAGGACGCTATGCTCAACCAGATCCGCAAGGAGAACGTCCCGGTCACGGTGTACCTCGTGAACGGCGTCCAACTCAAGGGCGTTATCCGGGCCTTCGACAACTTCACGGTGATGCTCGAGTGCGAGGGTAAGCAACTCATGGTCTACAAGCACGCCATTTCCACCGTCAGCCCGGTGCGGGCCGTCAACTACGCTCAGAACGCCAGCGAGCGCCGGCCGGCCGCGCCGGCTCCGGACACGCCGGCTCCGGATACGCCACCGACGATCACATCGCCATAGGGGCCGGAGCGCCGGCCGACTCGGCAAGACACATGAAGGAAGCCCGGGCCAAGCGGCCCGGGCTTCGTCGTCTCTTTGCCCGCCCCACGGCCGCGGTTAGCCGCCTCACGTCCCCCGGCCCCCGGCGTATGATGTAGGGCCGCGCTGGAGCCGCCTGCCGTGCGGCGATAGGCAACGGGGGGACACATGACCAGAGCCGGTGAGACGCCCGCCCGTCCAGAAGGCGGCGGCCCCGAGACCCCTGGGGTCGAAGACGTGTTCGGCCGCCTCGAACGGGGAGAGATCACCCCGGGTGAGGCTTTCCGTGTCTTCAGGCTTGCCGGTGGCCAGGCGGGCGACGCCAAGCTCGAAATGGCCGAGCCGGCGACCGAGCGCCGGCTGGCGGAGACCTTCGACGAACTCGAGTTCCTGGTGGGCCTCACCAGCGTCAAACGCCTGGTCCGCGAACTCCACGCCTTCATCGTCATCCAGAGAGAGCGCGCCCTGCGCGGGCTGTCGGCCGAGCCGATGGTCCTCCACATGGTCTTCAAGGGCAACCCAGGGACGGGGAAGACAACCGTGGCCCGGATCCTGGGGCGCATCTTCAAGGCCACAGGTGTCCTTCAGAAGGGACACCTCGTCGAGTGCGAGCGGGCGGACCTTGTCGGGGAGTACATCGGCCACACGGCCCAGAAGACGCGGGAGCAGGTCAAGCGGGCTATCGGGGGCATCCTCTTCGTGGACGAGGGGTACTCCCTCGCCCGGGGTGGGGAGAAGGACTTCGGCAAAGAGGCCATCGACACCCTCGTCAAGGCCATGGAGGACCACAAGGACGAACTCGTGCTCATCCTGGCCGGCTACCTCGATGAGATGCAGCAGTTCCTCGAGTCGAACCCGGGCCTCCAGTCGCGCTTCCCCATCCAGATAACCTTTCCGGACTTCACCCTCGAGGAGCTCATGGAGATCGCCGACCTGATGCTGGCCAAGCGCCAGTACACTCTGACGGTCGAGGCTCGCCAGGCCCTCCGGGCCAAGCTGCAGCGGTACCGGCGTTTCCCCTACGGCGACGAGAACGCCGGGAACGCCCGCCTCGTCCGGAACATCATCGAGCGCGCCATGCGCCGGCAGGCCCTGCGTCTGGTGGAACGGTCGAGCCGGTCCAGGGCCGACCTGCAGACCATCGAAGCCGCCGACCTCGACGGCGACGACTACGAAGCGGGGCGCCCGGATTGAAGGAAGCCCTGGTCATCGGACGCCCCAACGTGGGCAAGACCCTCTTCTCCGTGAACTTCGCCGAGTTCCTGGGGCAAAGGCGCCTGGAAGTGATGTTCCGGCCGCGCGACGGGGCCGCCTACACTCGCATCTACCCTATCGGCCAGGCCCGGGCGGACCTTGTGGGCGAGGACCCCCATCGGACCCTTGGCCTGCAGTCGCTGGTCCTGAACGTGCCCCACGGAAAGGCCGTGCGCAAGGTGGTCCTCACCGACTCGACCGGCCTGACCGATGACGTGCACCCGGTCTCGGCGGTCAGGCGGGCGATGGCCGACACCCTCCGGCAGGTGGCTTCGGCGGCGTTCATCTTTCACGTCGTCGACCCTGTGAGCCCGCTGGAGGGTGTGGACCTCGACATCCTGCGCTACGGGCTGACCCAGGACGGATACGCCGTGTTGGCCAACAAGATGGACCTTCCGGGCCGGCCGGAAGGCCTGGCGGCTCTCGCGCGCCTGGCTGGCCCGGCGCCGGTCCTGGCCGTCTCCGCCAGCGACAGGACGGGTTTCCGGGAGGTGAAGGCGTTTGTCCGGAGGCGGGTTTGAGGCGGCCCTGCCGGCCTGGCTGGGCGCCGTGTCGCCGCTGGTGAACGGCGTGGCGACGGGGCTGGCCGTCTTTCTCACGGCCCTGGCCGTGAAGGCCCTGGATGACCTGCTGGATGAACCGGAGAGGTGGGCCGGCGAGCCGGGCCGGGCCGCCGGTCGAGGGGGGCCCTGGCTGGCCGCCTACATCGCGGCGGCCCTGGTCCTGGCAGCCGGGCTGGCCCCGGGGGCGAGCGTCTCGCTGTTTTGTATGGCCTACGCCGTCGGGATGCTGCCGTCACTCGGCGAGAGGCTCCCGTCCGGCCTCCCGTCGTGGGCCGAAAGCCTGGCCGCGTTGGCCGTCGCCGTCCTCGTGGCCGGCCCGCTCGAGACCCTTGGCTCGCTCCTGGTGATCGCCGGCGCCCAGGCTTTCGACGACTATTGGGACGCCGGCGAGGACCGGGCGACCGGCCGGGCGAGCCTCGCCGCGGCCCTTGGGCGGCGGGGCGCCCTGGCCGCGGCCATCCTGGTCGGGGTTGGCGCGCTGGTCGTCGCGCCGGCCAAGGCCCTCTCGGGGGCGGCCGTGACGGCAGCGCTGGTCCTGGGGTGGGCCGGTCGGAAAGACCCACTCGAGGGGGGAGGGGAGGGGGGAGAGAAGGGGCGAGAGGAGGAGGGAAAGGGAAGGGAGCGGACGGGGAAGTTCGCCGCTGTTGCGACCGGCGTTGCCGCGGCCGGGCTTGGTGGCCTGGGCGCGCTGATCTCCCGCGGCGGCCGGGTGTTCGTGTTCCACGCCGACCAGACGCCCGCGGCCGGGCCGACGCTCCCGGCCTCCTGGTGGCCCTGGCTGGCGGTCCTTCTGGGCGCGGTGGCCGTCCTGGCCATCGCCTATGGTCTCGCCGCCGCCTACCGGCGCGGGCTGCGCCGCGGCTTGACCCAGGGAACGGCGGCCGGGCGGGCTCTGGCGCGACTCGAGGCCGCGGCCCGGCGCCTGGAAGGTGAGGGTTAGGTCTTAGAAGGAGGAACGGTATGGGGACCGGAGCCTGACGCCATACTGGGCGCGATGAGCCTAACCCGAAGCAACTCGTCGCCCAGCCCTCCGTCCCGGCGCAGCCGCAAGGAGGTCCGTCGTGTCCGGGCTTCCCGGCGGGCCCGGTTTCGCGGCCTGATCGGCATCCTGGCGGTCCTTGGCCTGCTCACTCCGCAGGCCCTGGCCTCGCCGCGCCGGTCGGATGAGGTGGCGCTCCTGGTCGCCGCGCTCTGGGCCGCCTGCTTCCTCCTGGCGGCCACGCGCCTGCGGCGGCCAGGCGGTCCCCGAGCCGGCGGACCGGGACTCAGACGCGCGGCCGCGGCTTGCCTCGGCTTCGCGGCCATCGCTGGGGGCCTCGGGCTGTACTGGCTGAGCCTCAGCCTGCCACTGTCCCGACCGGTCCACGTCGCCGGCGGCGTGACCGCCGTCGCGCGCCCTTGCGTCCCGGTGACCTCGCCCGAGAGTCCGGCTTTCTTGGGGCGGGTCGTGGCCGTCGGCGCCGACCTATCGGTGGTCATCGACGCGGGCGGGGAGAGCCGGCCCTATTGGGCCGCGAGCCCGGGTGCGGTCGCCCAAGGCGGGGAGACGCTCGCCCTGGCGGGCATCGACCCGTCGGCCTACCCGGTCCCGGCCGTGGCCGCCGCCCGGCGGTGGCTGAAGGCCAGGGTCCTGGGGCGTCTGGTCACGGTGAGGGCGGTCAGCGGCCTCGGCGGTCCTGGGGGGCGCCTTCCGGAAGCGTTTCTCTACTCCGGAGTCTACTCCGGAATCGGGGATGCCGCAGACGGGATGGGGGCCTCCGACGCCACGTCCGGTCCGTCCGTGAACGCCCAGGTCGCCCTGGTGCTGGGACCCCTGCCGTCTAGCCCGGCCGCGGACGGCGCCGCCACTGACGGCACCGGCGAGTAGGTCGCCGACTCTAACGTGAACGCCAAGGCGGTTGCCCTCTCGGCGTCTGGGCGACTATAATCAGACTCATGGAAGAACACGAGCCAGGCACCCAGAAGGACAGCGCGATTGACCGCGGAGCGCCCCTGCCGACCTTGGAGAGCTGCCCTCGGGTCCTGCTCCTGGGGCTCGACAGTTCGGCGCGTAGCCACCATGACGTGACGGCCGAGGAGTCCCTGGACGAACTGGGTCTCCTCGTCGACACGTGGGGAGGCGAGGTCGCGGCCAGACTCCTCCAGACCAGACCCAAGCCGGACCCGTCCTGGTACGTGGGCCGGGGCAAGTTGGCCGAGGCCGTCGAGTTGGCCCGGGCCTCCGGAGCGAACACCCTGGCCACCGACAGCGAACTCACTCCGGGGCAACTCCGGCGGATTGAGAAAGAGGTCGGGGAGGCCGGGCTCGACCTGCGCGTCATCGACCGGACCCAGGTCATCCTGGAGATCTTCGCTCGCCGCGCCCATAGCCGCGAGGGCCGGCTCGAGGTCGACCTGGCCCAGGCCATCTACGCCCTGCCGCGTCTGACCGGCAAGGGGCTCATCCTCTCGCGCCTCGGCGGCGGCATCGGCACCCGCGGTCCCGGCGAAACCAAACTGGAGATGGACCGGCGGCACCTGCGCCAGCGCATCATCAATCTCAAGGGAGAAATCGCCGAGGTGGGGCGGCAGCGGGAAGTCCAGTCCCGGACGCGGCGGGAAGGGGCCGCACCCCTGGCGGCCCTGGTCGGCTACACCAACTCCGGGAAGTCGACCCTCTTCAACCGGCTCACCGGGGCCGACGTCCTGGTCGAGGACAAGCTCTTCGCCACCCTCGACCCGGTGGTCCGGCGTCTGGACCTGCCGAACGGTCAGAAGGTCATGATCAGCGACACGGTGGGCTTCATCCGCAAGCTGCCGCACAACCTGGTGGCCTCTTTCCGGGCCACCCTTGAGGAAGTCCGCACGGCCGACGTCCTTATCCACGTCATCGACGTCTCCGATCCATCCTGGGCCGAATACGCCGCGGCGGCGAACTCCGTCCTGGTCGAGATCGAGGCCACGTCGGCGCCGGTCATCTACGCCCTGAACAAGACCGACCGGCTGGCCGGGGGCCGGGCGGCCGCGCTGGCTGACCCGCGAGCCCAGGAGCGGGCAAGACAATCCCGGGTTGTCGCCCTCTCGGCCGTCACCGGCGACGGCCTGGACGAACTCCAGGCCGCCCTGTCCGCTGAACTGGCCGGACGGCGACAGGTCTTTACCTTCAAGGTCCCCTACGCCCAGGCGAGCCTGATATCCGAACTGCATGAGAAGGGGCGCGTCCTCGCTGAGGTCTACGAGGCTGACGGCGTGGCCGTGAAGGTGGAGATCGAGATCTCCGCCGGTCGTCGCGTCGAGGCCGCGCTGGGACGAACGTGAGAAACGTGGCGTGAACGGTCTGGAGAAGGCTCTAAGGGCTGGATGGCCGCTGGTTCTGGCGGCGGTCCTGCCCTTTTCGCTGTGCGCTCCGGCCGGCGGCGCCCCTCTCCTCGGCGAGGTTCCCTTCCCCGTGGCGGCCAGGGCGGCCATCCTCATCGACGCCGGAGGCGGCCAGACGCTCATGGCCCTGAACCCGGACGAGGCCCTGCCTTTGGCCAGCGTCGCCAAGGTCATGACCTTCCGCCTGGTCTTTCGGGCGGTGGCTAACGGCGCCATCCGTCTGGAGCAGGAGGTCGAGGTGGGCGGGGAGGTCGAGGGCCTTCCGCAAGCCGCCTCACGCATGGACCTGGGGCGGGGCGAACACGTCACCGTGACGGACCTCCTCTCCGGGGCGGCCGTCGGTTCGGCCAACGACGCCTGCCTTGTCCTGGCGGGACTCCTCGGGGGCTCGACGACAGGGTTCGTCGCCCTGATGAACCGGGAAGCGGGCCTTCTCGGTCTCGGCTCGGCGCACTTCGAGGACCCGCACGGGCTCTCGCCCGGGAACGTGATGTCTGCCCGCGACACCGCGACCCTGGCGCGCCGCCACCTGGAGGACGCCGGCGCCCTCCAGGCCTACCACGCGACCCGCGAATTCACCTACGGCGGCCGGACCCTGAAGAGCCACAACCAGCTCCTCGGGCGCTACCCGGGGGCGGATGGCCTGAAGACGGGGCACATCGAGGAAGCGGGCTTCAACGTCGTTGGGACGGCCGAGCGGGATGGCCTGCGCCTCATTGTGGTCCTGCTGGGTTCGCCGGCGGAAGTCCCATCGGGCGCGGAGGCCGGGGCAGGAACCGCCGGGCAGACTCCCGACGACCGGGCCGAAGCCTTCCGAGACGGGACGGCCGCAGCCATCCTGGACTGGGGTTTCGCCAACTACGGCGCCTGCGACCTGGCCGGTCGGGGGGCGGAGGTGGCCCGCCTCCCGGTGTTCAAGGGCCGCGGGGGTAGGGTGGGTCTGGGGCCGGCGGCACCGGTGTCGGTAGCCGTTCCCAAGGGACGAGAGAGCGAACTCAGGGTGAGTTTGGACCTGGTCTCGACCTACCTGGTGGCCCCGGTGGCCCCGGGACAACGCGTGGGCTTCTTGGTCGTGTCCCTGGGCCCGAGCGAACTCCTCCGGGCGCCGCTCGTGACGCTCGCGACCGTGGAACGCGGGAGCTTCCTAGAGGTCCTCTGGGGCGGTCTGAGACTGGCCTGGGCGCACGTGTTCGCCCCCCTGCCCCCGGAACCCACGCTTTCTCACTTCAGGTGAACTCCCTGCCGGGCGAGCTTCCCCATCACTCCACCCGTCATGTCCCGCCCGTGGACCCCGTACTTCCGTGAGACGTGCTCGCTCCAGCCGTACTGATCCAGGCCCACCTTATCCTCTTGGCCCTCCCGGAGCGGGATCTTGGCGTTCAACCTGGAGTAGTAGCCCTCACGGATGAGTCCGGCATCCATGACCGACATGGCCTGGGCGACGTCGGCGTCGGTGAGGTCTTGGTACTGGTCCCAGAAGAGGCAGTGCTCCAGCGGGATGCGCGGGCGGGCTGCCGGCCGGTCGGTCGGGTAGCCCAGGACCAGGCCCACCAGCGGGTAGACGCGCTCCGGCAAGCCGAAGATGGGGGAGAGCTCGTCCGCGACGAAGGGGGCGGCCCCAAGGAAACAGGAGCCGAGCCCTTCCTCCTCGGCGGCCAGCACGATGTTCTGGCCGGCGTAGGAGGCATCCTGGATGCCCAGGAAGAGGAGGCCGAGGTCGTCGGCGAGGTTCCGGCGCCCTCGGTAGGCGATGAACTTCTCGAGCTTCCGGAAGTCGACGCAGATGAGCATGAAGACCGGGGCCCGGAGGACGAGGGCGCCCAGAAGTTCGGCGGCCTTTTCCCGCTTTTCCTGGTCGGTGGTGACGACGAAAGAGTACATCTGCCCGGTGAACGGGGCTTGCTGGCCGGCTCGGGCCAGGCGTTCGATGACCTCACGCGGGACCGGGCGGCTCTCGAAGGCGCGGACCGAGGCCCGGTTCATAACGGTCTCCAAGACGGTCGGCGGCATGAACGGTCTCCTTTCCGCCGGACCCCTGGGTCCGGCGAAGGCCTAGCTTCGCGCGGCGGGGGGACCGCTCCTGCCGCGGGGTATGTGCCGCCGCGGGCCCCCGACGGGGCCGCCGCTTGGAGGGGGACTCAGGGCGAACCGGTGGCGTTCGCCGGATCGGGGAAGACGTAGGATGCCGTCGCCCATTCCGGGGGCCAGACGACCTCGGGCTGTCCCTGGAGGACCTGCAGGACGACCGAGGCCGGGCGGTTCTGGTTGCGGAACTTGACCCAAGCCTCGAAGCGAACGGGGCCGAAGACGGTGAGGAGGTCCGTCGCGGCCAAGGCCTTCCGCAGGCGTTCGGGGTCGGTCGACGCCGCGCGGCGCAGGGCGTCCTGCAGGACATAGACGCAGGCGTGCGCCTCGGCGGCGTGGTAGGGAGGAAGAGTCCCGTAGCGAGCCCGGTAGGTCTCGGTAAACTCGACCGCCCCGGGATAGGGCAGGGTCGGCGCCCAGGGCGCCGCCACCACCATGTTCTCCGCCGCCTCCCCCGCGTTGGCCACGAACTCCGGCAGGGCGAAACCGCCGGCCCCTCCGGCCATGAGCTTCGGCCGGAGCCCCTGGGCCCAGGCCTGCCGGGCCAGGAGCGAGGCGTCCAGGAGGTAGGAGACCAGGAAGACCACATCCGGCGAAGCCTGCTTCACCCGGGTGATGACGGCTGTGAAGTCGAGGGCCCCGGCCGGGTACCCCTCGTAGGCGACCAGGGGCACGCCCTTGTCCTGGCACCAAGACCGCATCGAGCGGGCGACGCTGGCGCCGAACTCGCTGTGCTCGTAGATGACGGCCACCGACCGCGGCTTGACCACACTCCCCAGGAAGTCCGTGAGCCCTTGGACCAGCAGTTCCGATGGCGGGCTGAGGCGGAAGACGAACGACCACTTCTGCTGGGTCACCGCGTCGGCGACCGCGCTGTCCACGAGGTAGGGGATGCCGTGGCGTTGGGCGACACCAGCCACGGCCAGGGCGCACGCCGAGGAGTACTCACCGGCCAGCAGAGTGACCTGCTCGACCGTGATCAGCTCTTCGGCCACAGCGGCCGAGGCGACGGGGTCGCCCGCGGTGTCGCGGACGAGAAGGACGAGAGGCCGACCGTCCACGCCGCCGGAGGCGTTGATTTCCTCCATGGCCATCTCGTAGGCGTTGCGCTTGGCCTCGCCGAAAGCGGCTTTCGACCCGGTGAGGGGCAGGGGCACGCCGACGGTGATGGGGTCGCCGGAAAGGAGTGGCGGCACACCGGTCCCGGACCGGCGGCAGCCGGAGAGCCCCCCCGGAAGGCACGTGAGGCAGGCGAGCAGCAGGGCGAGCAGAGTGGCTTCCCGACGTCCCTTCATCGCGTTGGGCCTCCTAGGCGGAGCATCTCCCCGGACCAGCCCGTCCGTGGGCCGGGGCCGGTCCGGGGCGGTAGATTCTATGGGCCGGGATGTCCCGACTTGACAGGCGCGGCCGGCGGCGCCACACGCCGTGGAGATGGGCGGGGAAGGGGAAGAGGGGAGGGGAGGAGAGGGAGAGGCCGGCCGGGAAGAATCTGATGTGGCCTTATTCGAACGGCGGGGTGGTGGCGCTTTGGCGGAGTCCCTCTACGCGGCAGCGGCGGCTCTGTGGGACCTGCCCGCCCCGCTGGTCGACATGGCTGAAGCGGCCGAGCGCCTCACCGCCGAACGGCGGGCCTTCTGGCGCGACAGGGCCGACCGAGCCTTCCTCCGTGTCCTGGTGGCCTTCCAGAAGGCCGGCGTGACCGAGGCCCATCTGGCCGGCAGCACCGGCTACGGCTACGGCGACGTGGGCCGTGAGGCCCTGGACGCCATCTTCGCCCAGGTCTTCGGCGCCCAGGCGGGTCTGGTCCGGGCCCAGATCGTCTCGGGGACGCACGCCCTCTCCCTCTGCCTTCGCGCGGCCGTCGGCCCCGGGGGGGTCCTGGTCTCGGGGACAGGCCCGCCCTACGACACCCTGCGTCCACAGGTGGAGGAACTCCAGGATTTCGGTGCCAGATACCTCGAGGTTTCGCTCGACCGCTCCGGGCGGGCCGACCCGGAGGGCGTGGCGGCTGCGGTAGGTGAGGCCGCCATCGTGGCCAGGGCGGGAACGGGAACCCCGGGCCGCCGGGCAGGCCGCGCCTCGGGCGCGGACGGTCGCGGCCGCGTCTGCCTCTTCCTCCAGAGGTCGTGCGGGTACGAGCCGGTGCCTTCCCGAGAGATAGCCCTCCTGGGGACGATCATCGCCCGCTCGCGCGAGGAGGCCACCGCGGCTGGGGCCGAACTGGTCACGGTCGTCGACAACTGCTACGGCGAGTTCGTCGAGGAGGTCGAGCCGAGCCGAGCCGGCGCCGACCTCGTGGCGGGCTCCCTCATTAAGAACCCGGGTGGGGGACTGGCCCCGACCGGGGGGTACGTGGTCGGCCGCGCCGATCTCGTTGCCCGGGCGGCGGAGTTCCTGACCGCCCCGGGCCTCGGCGGCAAGGTGGGGCCGACCCTGGGTCTCGGACGCCTCCTCTACCAGGGTCTTTTCCTGGCTCCCCGGGCCGTTGGCGCCGCGCTGGCCGGAGCCACGTTCGCGGCGGCTTTCCTGGACAGCCTGGGGCTGAACGTCTCGCCGAAATGGCACGAGGACCGGACGGACATCATCCAGAGCGTCCATCTGGGGAGCCGCGAGGCGGTGCTGACGTTCGCCCGGGGCATCCAGGCGGCAGCGCCCGTGGACTCCGCAGCCCGGCCGGAACCGGCGGGGCTGCCCGGGTATGATGACGAGGTCGTCATGGCCGCGGGAACTTTCGTCCAGGGCGCCTCCATCGAACTGAGCCTGGATGCCCCGCTGCGTGCGCCATATGTGGCCTACCTCCAGGGAGGACTCTACGAGGCTCACTTGAAAGTGGCCACGGTGCTCGCCGCCGGCGAACTCTGGCGGGCCGGTCACCTGGGCCTTGCCGCGCCGCCCCGGCCGGAGCCGTCCGGGCGGTAGGACAAGGAGAACGACGCCCGGCGCCCGGGTCGTGTCTTGGGCACGGGCGGCATAGGAATCCGGGAAGGTGAGGGGAGCCGGCTTGCACATCCTCGTCCTGATCGGCATCATCGTCCTCATGGTCCTGGGCCTGATGGCCACGTTCATCCCGGTGTTCCCGGGAAACTGGCTCGTCTTCCTCGGGGTCTTCCTCTACGGGCTGTACGACCACTTCCAGGTCGTCACCTGGCCCTTCGTGGGGGTCGTCCTCGTCCTGACGCTCCTGGCCACCGTCCTGGACTACCTGGCCGGTCTGGTCGGGGCCCGGCGGGTCAAGGCGAGCCGGTCCGGGGAGGTCGGCGCCGTGGTCGGCGGGATAGTCGGGATCTTCGTTTTCGGACCCCTCGGTGTGGTCCTGGGACCCTTCCTCGGTGCCATCACCGGTGAGGTGGCCTCTGGGCGCTCGAGCCGGGAAGCGTTCCGGGTCGGGTTCGGCGCCGTCGTCGGCGTCATGGGCGGCGTCCTGATCAAGGTCCTCATTGCCGGGGCGGTAATCGTTATGTTCATCCTCAGGGTGACCTGAGCCGTCCGGCCGACGCGGAGAGAAGACAACTCGCCAAAGAAGCCCGAGGTGCTCGCCTGTGGAGTCGAATGCGTCCTGCCGGGCCGCCCGTTCGCCCCGGCCCGTGACCCGGCCGTCCCGCCACCTTCTGGTCGCCATCATCGCTCTTGTCCTCGTCATCGCGCCGACGGCCCTGGCCTACGAGTACTACTCCGCCTTTCCGACCGGCGCCATCGGCCTCTCGCGTCCGGTCATCGGCCAGCGCCTCATCCTGAAACCCGACGAACCCGACCCGACGGCCCGGATGTGGCTGGATGGGCAGAGTGTCCCCGTCACATGGGATGCGGCCTCCGGATACCTGCGGTACGTGCCGCCCACGCCCCTGGCGCCGGGGACGCACCAGGTGAAGCTCGTGGTGGAGATGGAGAGCCTCTGGAAGCCTGTCGTCTCGGAGTACAGCTTCACCGTCGGGCCCGACGCCCTCGCCGAGTTGCCGCCGGCGGACCCCGAACACCTCCTCGCGCGGGACTACCTGAACGGCCTGCGGCTGGCGGCGGGCCTTCCCGCCATGGCCTACGACTTGAATCTAGGGCAGGTGGCCTCGCGGCACGCGTCGTACCTGGAGGCCAATCCCGGCTCAGCGGCCCACGACGAGATACCGGGAACGCCGGTTTCTGCGGGGTGAAGCCCGGGGAGCGGGGCGCGTACTGGGGGTACGCCGGGAGCGTGTCCGAGGTCGTGGCCTACGAGGGCCCGGCCGAGGCGGCCGTCGAGGCCTGGCTTGCGACCATCTACCACCGCATCTCGCTGGTCCACCCGGCGAACACGGAGATGGGGTACGGCTACGGCGCGCGCGAGCCCGGGGGAGCGTTCAACGGCATCAACAGCGGGCCCGGCGGGGACGCGGCCTGGACGCCCGAGGCCGTCGCCTGGCCTTACCCGGGCCAGACGGGGGTCGCGACGAGCTGGCCGGGACTGGAGAATCCCGATCCTTTGCGGCTTTATCCGGGTACGACTGGCCCCTTGGGGTACACGATAACCCTGACCTTCGCGGAGGCGCCGAAGAGCCTGACCCTCACGGAGTGGAACCTCACGGGCTCGGACGCGTCCCGGGCGGAAGTGATGACCTTCTCGCCGGGAAACGACGACCGGCTCAGCGACACGGTCTCCCTGATACCCTACCAGCCGCTGGCCTTTCTGACGACGTTCTCGGTGCGGCTGGCCGGGACGGTCGACTACGGGCAGGGCGCGAGGCCGTACGAGCGGACCTGGTCGTTCACCACCGGGCCGGGGGAGCTCGAGGTCGGCTCGCAATGGAGCTACCGTCTGTGGCTGACGGGCGACAACATGCGCTTCGAGCTCAAGGGCTTGCGGGTCCGTGACGGTTTGAGGGTCTTCGTCGGCGGGCTGGAGGTCAGGGACTTGACCGTGGCTTCGCGTACGGGGCTGTCCTTCCGGCTCCCGCCGGGCCTGGATGGCACGCGGGATGACCTCCTGTTTGTCGCCAGCGATGGCCTTACGGCCGGCAACGACCTTCCGGACGGGGTCGACCCGGAAACCGGCGGCAGTCCGTTCGTGGCCGTCGCGGTGAGAATCCTCGGCGCCGGTCCGGAGGTCTCCGGTCTGGCTTACGGTACGGGCGGACCGGTCCTGGTCCCGGAAACCGCTCTCGCGGCCCTGGGCGCGGTTCCCTTCCGCATCGAGGCCCTGGACCGGACCCACTGGACGTTGGGGGTGGCCGCCGGATGCGTTACCGAAGAGACTCCGGTGGCCTGCGTCGCGGGCCGCACGCTCGTCATGCGCGTGGCGCCGCGGACCATCGGCGACCAGGGCTACGTCCCCCTGGAGTTCGTCGAGGCCCTGGTCCGGTCGACCTGCGCCTTCCCGGACATCGCCGTCCACTGGGCCAAAGACAACGTGGAGCGTCTTGCCGGGATGGGCATCGTTTCCGGCATGGGGGACGGAAGTTTCCGCCCGGACGCGAAGCTGACGCGCGCGGCGTTCGTGAAGATGCTGGTCAAGGCGAACAGCCTGGAGCTTGCCCCCGGCGACGCGGGCGCCTTCGCGGACACCGCCTCGCACTGGGTCGCCTCGCAGGGCTTTCTTGGCCCGGCCCTGGCGGCAGGCATCGTGAGGGCGGAGGACTACCCCAACGGGCTCTTCCAACCCGACCGGGACATCACTCGGGAGGAGATAGCCGTCATGGTCGTCCGGGCGATGGGCCGGGAGGATGAGGCAGCGACGCGACAGTTGACCCTGGTGGGCGGGACAGCGGTCATCGGTGGGGTGCGCTTCCGCGACGCCGGACTCTGGACCCGGGCGGGCCACGTGGTCGTGGCCATGGAGCAGGAGATCGTGCTCGGCTACCTGGAGGCCGACGGGACCAAGACTTTCCGACCGGCGAACCTGGCGACCAGGGCCGAGGCGGCCACAATGGTCTGCCGGATGCTTGCCCAACTGGGGCAGTGAGGTGGGCGGCGGGGACGGAGCGGGCTAGAGCCTCCGGAAGAGCCCGACCACCTTGCCGACGACCTTAACGTTGCGGGCGACGATGGGTTCGACCAGCGGGTTCTCCGGCTGGAGGCGGACGGCGCCCTTCTCCTTGAAGTACCGCTTGACGGTGGCCTCGTCCTCGAGCATGGCCACGACGATGTCGCCGTTGTCCGCGGTGGGCTGCGGGCGCACGATGATGAGATCGCCGTCGTAGATGCCGGCGCCGATCATGCTGTCGCCTTGGACGGACAGGAGGAAGGTACCCTCGCCCCCGGCAAGTTGGCGGGGGAGGGGGATGTAGTCCTCGATGTTCTCCACCGCGAGGATGGGCTGGCCGGCCGTGATCCGGCCGACGAGGGGGAGGCTCACGAGGCGGTGCTTTTGGACGGCCCGGTCGTCGTCGTCGAGAATCTCGATGGCCCGGGGTTTGGAGGAGTCGCGCCGGAGGTAACCTTTCTCCGCCAGGCGGGCGAGGTGACCGTGGACGGTGGAACTCGAACTCAGGCCCACACTCTCGCCGATCTCGCGAACGGACGGCGGATAGCCGCGCTCCCGGGTCTGCCGCTTGATGAACTCGAGGATTTGCTTCTGCCGGCCGGTCAGGGATGCCACAGGACCACCCCCGAATTTTTCTTCATTATAGGGCCCCCTAGAACAGAAAGCAAACAATCGTTCGTATTGACCTCTTGACACCGGAGGGGGGAGGGAGGTAGCATTGGGGCGAACAGACGTTCGCCTTCGAAGGAGGACCACGCGATGAGGATCCAAGTGAACGATACCGGTCGCTACAAGTACGCCTTAGTGGCCAGGGTGGGCCGAGGAGGCCGCATCATCGGGTTGCCCGCCGTCCGGCGGGAAGAAGGGCCAGGCGCGGCCCCGGCCGGCCGGGCCCCGGCAAAGGTTCTCGCTGGGGGTGGCTTCGCGGAGGGAGCGGGGGAGCCGGGCGGGCGCAAAGCCTTCGCCTAGAGGGTCCCACTCCCGGGCGGCAAGAAACGAGCGAGCAGGCCGGCCACGCACCGTCGCACCTTGGCGGGGCGGGCCGGTTTTCGCTTCTCGGGCGGGTGGGACGAGGCGGGTGGCGGCCTCGCCGGCCACGCCGGGAGCCATAGTGCTTAGAAAGAGGCGAACAGGTGTTCGGGCGATGGGGAAGAGAGGGGCGGGAAGGACCCGAACGCGTCAGAGGGTGGTGCCTTTGTATTTGGTCCGCCTGGAGCGTGTTCCATGGCGCCGGAGTTCGACACGTCTAGACAAGCCGGGACCGAGCGGGAGGCGGCAGGGTTCGGAGCCAGACCGGGTCGGCCCGGGCACCCGCGGCCGGGGCCGTCGGGCGGGCGGCGGAGTCTTTCGACAGGGGCGGTTTGCGGTTCACCGCAGGGCGCCTGGCGCCCGGCTTCACCCGGGACGATGAAAGACACGGCCCGGACCCGAAACGAGCGTCCTGGGGCCTCCTAGGGGCTTGGCCGAGCCGCGCGCCGGGGCCGGCGACCCCGATCGGCTTGAGACCCGCGGCGAAGCGGACATCCGGAAGCCCGGCGCGGCCGTTCTCCCTGGGGGCCCGTGGCAGCCCGGGGGAGGGTTGGGGAGCTTGGGGCGCTTCAACCCGCATCCCCTTAACGTCCCATAATATGTGTTATGTAAGCCAGTAGGAGGTCTTGGAGTCTTGGGGGCGCATATTCGCCCGGTAGTGGAACCTAGCTGCTCTGTCTTACGTATTGCCGGCGGTGGCGGTTCTGAAATCCGGCACCGGAAGGGAGAAAGCCTGTGACGACCCCGAGCCCGCGTCCAATCCCTACCCCGAAGCCGGGAGTCTCCGGGCGAGTCCTCCGTGGGCTCTTCTCGACCTTCGCTTTTGGCCGGAACATGCACCTCATCGTCGCCAGCGCTTTCTTGACGAACGTGGTGGGCACGGCCAACTTCCAGTACCTGCCCCTGTACATCAGGCGGTTGGGGGGCACCATCGACAGCCTGGCGGCCTTCTACTCCATCCAGACCGTGGTCTTGGCCGTTCTCGTCCTGGTGGGCGGCTGGCTCGTGGACCGGTTCAACCGGCGTCTCCTCTTCTCTCTGACGCCCATCATCGCGGGCGTGAGCAGTCTCCTTATGGCCGTAGCGCCGAGCTGGACATGGCTCATCCCGGGGATGTGCCTGAACCTGCTCGCCATGTCCATCGGCGGGCCCATCTTCTTCTCGTTGACCAGCGACATCGCCCCGCGCGAAAGGCGCGCGGCCTACTTCGGCTACCAGGCCATGGCCTTCAGCATCTGCGGTATCATCGGGCCGCTCGTGGGGGGGGGCTTCTTCCAGTTCCTCGACTACCGCTGGTTTCTCGGCCTGGGCACGGTGTTGTCGTTCGGAGGCAGCTACCTGCGGTCTCTGCTGAAGGATCCTCGGGAGGACCCGAACTTCGTCCCTGAGGGCGGACGGGTCGAGCGCCTTCCGGTCGGGCAGGGCGGGGCTCGTCGGGGGCGGATGGGCGACTTCCTCGATAACCTGCGCGAGTTCGGGAGCTGGGCGCGGGTCACGCCAGGGGTGGCCGCCTATCTCGTTCTCATCAGCCTTCCCGCCTTCAGCGGCAAGCTCCTCGAGTCGTACTTCACCGTCTACCTCAACGAGGTCGCCCTGATCCTCCCGGCGTCGATCGGTCTGCTGGCGGCCATCTCCGGCTCAGCGGCCATCCCGGCGAACCTGTGGGGAGGTCGCCTCGCCGACGCCGTCGGCCGGAGGATCGCCGTTCCGGTGGCCCATGTGCTCTCGGGGCTTTGGATGATGACCATCACGTTGGTCTCCGGGTTGAACCCGCTGGCCGTGGTTTTCGTGTTCGACGGGCTCATCCATGGCGGTCTCTTCCCGTCCATCGACGCTCTCAACGCCGACCTCTGTCCGTCCCAGCGCCGGGGGACGTTTAACGGGGTCTTCCGGCTCCTGGGCGTACTCGTGGCCGTTCCGGCTCCGGCGGCCGGAGCCTGGCTCTGGTCGCACTTCGGAGCGAGCGCGCCCATCCGGGCCGCCGCGGTCGTCACCGCTCTGACGGGGGTCCTGCTGCTGCGGCTCATGCCGTCGCTGATTAGGACCAGGCTGTCCCCCGCTAGCCTCGGAGCACCGTCGTCGCCAGGCTGACCAGGGACTCCTCTTCGACCTCGATGTCTTCCGCGAGCCTGGCCGCCGCGAGGACGGGCAGCCATCTCTCGATCTCCGCGCGGGGCAACGGCCGGAGTTGGCCGTAGCGCCTGAGGTAGGTCTGCAGGAAGACCGGGGTCAGCAGGGACACGGCCCCCCGGGCGAGGGGCTGTCTGATGTGGCGGACGGCGGCCCGGAGGAGCAGCACGGTCCTGGCCACATCGGCCACGGCGCTGCCGCGGCGCGGGCTCTGCCAGTCGATGATGACCGGACCCCCGGGACCCATCAGGATGTTGCCCGGGTGCAGGTCGGTGTGGCAGAGGCGGTTGTCGTCCGGAAGCGTCGCCAGGGCGCGGAGGACGGCCTCCTTGACCTCGCCGGAGAGTTGTCCGGCCGCGCTGATGCGGCGGACGAGCCCAGGCCGCTGCGCCGGATAGATGTCGGGCACCACGATCTCGTGCATCGCCGCGTGTAGTTCGGCCATCAGGCGGGCCAGGCGGCCGGTGAGCCACGGGTGCCGCAGCAGGAACTCCCCCATGGTGGGGCCCTTGATCCACTCGAAGAGGATGCCGGGCCGCTCTTCCACGGTGACGGTCCCGAGGCACTCGGGAACGGCCAGGCCGGCCTGGTGGATGATCCGGGTGGCTTCGGCCTCGCCGGCGACCCCGGCGGGGTCCGTGCCTTTCCAGTAGAGCTTCAGACACTTGTCCTCGCCCCAGGCGAAGACGTCGGCCCGCGCGCCGTGCCCGATGCCCCGCCCCTTCTCCACGACCACTCTCCCCTCCCCCACTCCGGCCGGCCCGTGTCGGACGGGCGGGAATCGGCTCGGCGCATGGCGATTGCAGGCGCCGGGTTCAGAACACGCAGGCGATGTCTTCCCTTATCTCCTGGAGAAGGAGCTTGGCCCGGTCCAGGCGCTGTTCGATGAGGCGACGGCCGGCCGGGGTAAAGCGGAGCCTCTGGCCGTCCCGGGCCAGGGCGCGCTCGCCCCGGCCGACGACGTGCCGCTCCAGGGCCTCGGTGGCGGCCTGCCAGAGGCGGTGATTGTACCCGGAGATGAGCAGGTGGGTCACCACGCCGCTTACCCCTAGTTTGTCGGCTAAGTCGGCCTCGATGAGGATCATCGACTCCAGGGGCGCCTCCTCGAGGTAGTAGGTGTCGGGTTTGTCCGAGGCGTGGTCGTCGATGGTCAGGAAGACCCTGTCGATGAACTCCGGGGAAAAGGATCGCCCGGAGGAGTCCCGACGGCCGCCGAGGTAGTCCCGGGCCATTTCGGCCGAGACCCGGCCGTGGACGTCGTAGGAACAGTAGAAGTGGGAGATGTCGTGGAAGATGGCCGAGGTCTGGAGGACCGCGAGATCCCCGCCCTCCTCCCCCTGGAGTCTCTCGACGAACCGGCGCACGTGGAGGGTGTGCTGGAATCGGTACTCCGGGGTGACGTTCGGCCAGAGGTCGGCCACCTCGTCCGGCCACTTGTGGGTCTTGGCGCCGTCGAACATAGCCTGGCGCACGTGTTCGGTGAAAAGCAGAAGGTCCCGGTCGGCTACCGCGTCGAAACTCATGGCGGTCCGGTTCTCGCCGCGGGGAGACAGTCCTGCGGGATTGGGAGGGGGATTGGGCGTGGACGGGGAGCCAAGGTCCGGGCTAGTCGGTCTCTTGCTTGAGCAGATGGACTGCACCCACCACCGGGGAGGCTGGTTCCCGCCGACCCGGCGGGTGCTGGAGGGGCTCACCGCTGCCCCGGCCTCCGCGCGTGTGACGGGCGCGGGCGTCACCCACACGGCCTGGGAACTCGTGAACCACCTGACGTTCTGGAAGGAGACTTGCGCCCGGGCCCTCCTGGGCCTGCCTCGCCTCCCCGGGCGGATAGAGAACGACGCGACCTTCGGTGGGACCGGCGACCCCGCCGACGAGACCGGCTGGCGGGCCGCCGTGGGCCGTCTGGAGAAGGCCGACACTGCCTTCCGGGAGGCCGTGGCCGGCCTTCGCGACGCCGACCTGGACCGGCCCCTGTCCGCCGGTGACGTCTCCCCGCGGGAGATGGTCTCCGCCCTCAACGTCCACGACGGCTATCATCTGGGGCAGATCGTCCTTCTGGCGAAGCTCGCCGGCCGAAGCCGATGATTGCGCGACGGAGGTGGCCGTGATGACGGAAGGCGGCGATCGAGAACGCCGCGGCGACGAGGTGCGTTTCACGCCGGCCATGTACCTGGCCCATGTGTTGGGAGAGCGGGCGGCCCAGGGCCGGCCGGCCCGCCTTGAGGATCTCGGGGTGGCCCCGCTGGTCATCGGAACGTGGTTTCCCTCGATGACCGAGCACCTCGCCACGGAAGCCGGTATCGCGCCGGCCGAGAACTGGCACCACGGCAGCCCGGTGGCCCCGCAGCTCTTCACGGGCGAAGTGGGAGGCGTCCGGGTGTCCTTCGCGACCTTGCCGGTCGGGGCTCCCGGTACGGTCGCCGTGTTGGAGGAGATGTTCGCCGCCGGTGCAAGGCGCATCATCGGCCTGGGCATGGCCGGGAGCCTCCAGGAGGAGGCTCCGGTGGGCAGTCTCCTTCTCCCGGGGAACTGCCTCCGCGAGGAAGGGACGTCGCGGCACTATCTCCCGCCCGAGGCCGAGGTCGGACCAGACCCCGTCCTGCGGCAGGCCCTCGCCCGGGCTTTGGCGGCCGCCTGCCCCGAGAACGCCCTCCACCAGGGTCCACACTGGACGACAGACGCCATCTATCGGGAGTTCATCTGGAAGATAGAGAAGTACCGGGCCGCCGGCGTCCTGGGCGTGGACATGGAGACCTCGGCGATGTACGCGGTGGGCCGTTTCCTGGGAGTGCCCGTCGCCAACGTGTTGGTGGTCAGTGACGAGTTGTGGCGGGAGTGGCGCCCGGCTTTCGGCACCAAGGAACTGCGGCAGGCGATGCGGCGGGCCGCCGGCGCGCTGCTGGCCCACCTACCGGACCTGGCCGGGGCCTCAGGGCTGCCCTAGGAACAAGGAGCGCACGAACCCCCAGACGTGATGCCAGACCCGCCCGAGCCACCAGGCCGCGCGGGCCAGGAGGCCCGCGGGTGGCGCCGCCGACCCTCCGCCCGCGTCCGGTTCTCCTCCCCCGTCTTGGCCCGAGCCGCCCTGGTCGTCGCCCGGAGCCCCGCCGTCCCCAGGATTGCCGCCGTCTCCCGGGCCCGGCGCGGGGATGACGAGGAGCAGGCCCGCCTCGATGGCGTCAGGGCTCGCCAGGCCGTTGACCGCGAGCAGGTCCGGGACCCTGACCCCGAAGTGGCGGGCGATCGAGGACAGCGTGTCGCCAGGCACGACCGTGTAGAGGGTCGTGTCGTCGGACGGGCGCCCCAGCAGCAACTCGCTGAGGGTCCCGAAGCGGTACCCGTCCTCCTTCAGCTGTTTGATGATGCGGGGCAGGGCGCCGGGTTCGTTGGTCTGGGAGCCGACGTGCATGAGCACGATGGCCCCGGGCACGACGTTGTCAACCACCCGGCGGTAGAGGTCGTCGGCGGAGAGCATCTTCCAGTCGAGCGCATCGATGGTCCACATGATTTCGTAGGCGTAGCCCGCCGCGGCCACGAGACGGTCGACCCGTTCGTCGCGCTCCCCGAAGGGCGGCCGGAAGAAGGGCTGGGTCGTCCGGCCGCAGGCCTGGAGAGCCTTCTCCTCGGTCGAGACCAACTCGGCGGTGATGTCGGCATCGGTGAGTTGCGTCAGGTGCGGGTGGCTCCGGGTGTGGTTGCCCAAGGCGTGCCCGCGCGCGGCGATGGCCGCCCCGAGTTCGGGGTACTTGTCGAGCCAATCGCCGGTGAGGAAGAAGGTGGCCTTGACTCCCTGCGCCTCGAGGATGTTGAGGATGGCCATGGTGTGGCCGGCGTCGGCTCCGGCGTCGAAAGTCAGGGCGATGACCTTCTCCTGGGTCGGGATCTTCGAGACGACCGTGGGCATCTCGGCGGGCGTCTCCGCCGCGGGCTGTTTCTCGGCGGCCTGGGCCGCGGCCGGCGGCGGCCCGGCGGACCAGCCGACCGTCACGACGATGGCCAACAGCGCGACCCACACGAGCCCTCTCTTGCGGAGGGTGGTCAGGCTGAGGCGCGGTGATTTGGCGGCCCGGAGCATGTCTGCCATGTTTCGACACCCTATCCAAGACCAAAGGTCGGTTGAAGCGGCTCATTATATCATTTGACGGCAATCGTCGACGAAGGTTGCGCCTAATCCTGGTTTGGCAGATTCCTGACCCAGTGATGCGTGGCTTCGAGCTCCTCCGGCGTGGCCAGCGAGGGGCTGTGCTCGAGGACCAGACGAAGGCCGAGCCGGGCTGACGCGAGTTCCCGGGCGATGTCCGCCGCCGGCGCCCAACCGTCGCTGGCGCGATGGTCCGGCGAGACGGGGACGTGGTTCAAGTGGTCCCGCCAGTTCGCCGCGTGCAGGTGGAGGTGCGAGGTCCGGCGGTACCAGCGTCTGGCCAGAGCGAGGGGCTCCTGCCCGTGCGTCAAGGCCAGGAGGCTGAGCCTTCCCGTGTCGAGACAAAGACCCAGCCCCGGCCGGCCTTGCATGAGCCGGGTCAGGACGTCGCCCTCCGGCGGGCCCGCGTAGAACAGCCTCGACGGACCATCCAGTTCGAGCACGACTTCCACGCCGGCCGCCCGCCCCGACTCGTCCAGACGCCCGAGAACCTCGTCGGCCCACGCGACGGTGGCCGCCGGAGGCCAGTCGGCCTCGGCCACGGGCGGGGTCGTGAAGTACCAGCCTTGCGCGAAGTAGTCTACCCCGTCCTCCAGGAGGCCCGGCCAGGGGAAGTGGAAGAGGACGTAGTCGGCGCCGGCGCCGGCCGCGACCCGAACGGCCTCCGTCGCTTCGTCCAGCCCCGCTTGGCGCACCGCCGCCCCGCTGTCGAACCATCTGGGCTGCTGGGGGTCCTTGAAGACCAGCGGCCAATGCACACCCACGGCCCACCCGCGGCATCTCACTTCGGTCAGGGCCTCGGCGGCGGAGCGTTCGGACTCGAAAAACCCCAGTTCCGCCCCGTGCCACTCGCGGTCGAGGCTTTCGCCAAAGGAATTCCGGGGCGAGAGACCCGGGCTCTCCGGCCAGATGAGCCGACCGGTGATGGGAATGAAGACTCTGGGAGCGGGAGATGTCATCGCCTAGACGTGGCCGACCAGGCGGACGACGGCGGCCGGCGTCTGCTGGCTGCCTTGCCCCAGGGGGTTGTCGCGGAAGAGTTCCGCGATGGTCTTGGCCGAGACTCCCGCGCTCCGGCCGAGGACGGCCACGCTGAGGTCGTTGGCGTCCACGATGGCCACGCCCAAGCGCCGACCGGTCAGGCGGCTGACGTCAGCCGCCAGCCGCTCCGCCGCCGCGTCGGGGTCCTTGGGGGCCAGCTTAGCGTGGGTGTTGAAGGGCGGGAGCGTCCCGGGGGTCGGGCCGTCTATGGCCCCGACGGCCGGGCCGGCCACGGCGTAGAAGAGGCCGCGCACGCCCATGACCCGGCCCAGGGCACCCAGCGCGGCGGCCAGAAGGATGCGGGCCAGACCGGCCGTCCGGATGGCCAATTCCATCGTCTCCGGTATCCCCACGCCGATACCGTGCGGCGTGCGGCTCACGAAGCGCGAGAGGAAGCGGGCCGCCCGCGACGGGCTGATCTCGGAAATCGGGAACGAGCGCCCCTGGGAGATGGCGACGATCTTCTCGCTCACGACGACCGTGTCCCCGTCGCGCAGGGCGGCCGGCTGGCCACGGTCGAGGGCCTCCAGGAGGGCCGAGGCGAGGTCGTCACCCCGCTGGACGAGCCTGGTCCGCAGCGGCACTCGGGCAAAGACCGAGCCTTGCGCCACGGCGAAAATGTGCTTGCCGGCGTTGGCCGGAGGGCTCCAGGCCGGCAGCGTTCCGTCGGGAGCGGCGAGGACAGCCGGTCCCGCCAGGGCCGAGAGGTCCTCCTCAGGAAGAGTGGCCGCCCAGGTCCTGTCGGCCGTCTCAGTGTGCGAGGCCGGCGGGGTGCGCTGGACCGAACCGTCGGGTTTGAAGAAGATCCGGAGCCAGAGTTCCGTGTTGATGGCCCGCCAGAAGAGCATCGAGTTGTCGAGCCGGCCCTCACAGGCGCCGCGGAAGGCCTCCAGCATGGCCGGACCGTCCCAGTACTTGCGGCTCTGGAAAGAGGGGCTCGCCATGAGGCCGCCGAACGCGGCCCGACGGTTCTGGAGCCAGCGGATCTCCGGAGTGGTGAAGCCGACCTTCCAGCGCCGCTGCCGGATGCGTTCCGGCAGGATGCCGCGCATCGCCTCCCGGAGGATTATCCGGCTCCAGCCGTCCCTGATCATGGCCTGCGGAGGCAGGGCCAGGATGTACTCCACGAGTTCCTGGTCGAGGTACGGCACCCGGGACTCCATGGAGAAGGCCATGGAGTTCCGGTCCTCATAGCGCAGAAGGCACGGCAGGCTGTAGACCGTGAGGTCCTGCACGAGGCGCTCTTTCAAGTTGTCCTGAGGGCGCGTGTCCTTGGGTTCGCGGACGGTCGTCCGGAACGAGTCGCGGATGAGCGAGCGTTCGTCGACGCGTCGCGTGCGCTTCCGAGCCTTGAGCTTTCGCTTGACCAGAGGCCAGAGGACGTCGCGCGAGGCCACGGCCTCCTTGAAAAAGAGGCCGTAGCGGCGCTCCTTGAGGAGCTGGCGCAGGTAGACGAGATGATAGGGTACGTAGCCAGCCAGAAGCTCGTCGCCGCCCTGGCCGTCAAGGAGCACCTTGACCTTCTCCGACGCCCCGCGCATCACGGCCCACTGGGCGTACGGGCCCGTGCTGACGATGGGCTCGTCCTGGTGCCAGACGAAGGTCTCCAACTCCCCCACGAACTCGTGCGGCGTCGGGCGGATGAAGGTCGAGGCCGCCCGGGTTCCGGCGACCGCCACCGCGATGTAGTCGCGCTCATCGATCGGGTCGTTGTCGAAAACGGCCGAGAAGGTCTCCAGGCGCTTCCCGAGCGACCCGGCGTCGCGGTCCTCATCCTCCAGGAGACCGTTCATGAGGCGCACGATGGCCGTGGAGTCGAGCCCGCCCGATAGGCAGGCTCCGACGGGCACCTCGGAGACCAGGCGGCGCCGGACGGCCTCACGGAAGAGCCGCTGGAAGGTGGCCGGGTCGGCGTCACCGTCCGTGCGGAGTTTGGGGGTCCAGTAGGCGGTGAGGCTTGTCCCGGTCTCGTCGACGACGGCGTAGGTGGCCGCCGGCAGGTGCAGCACGCCTTCGAAGAACGTCTCCGGGGCGTGGTCGTGAAAGCCATGGGCCAGGTACTCGTACAGCATCTGTTCGTTTGGTCCCGTGACCAGGTCGGAGTCCTGGAGGAGAGCCTTGATCTCCGACCCGAACAGGAAGCGCGCGGGTGTGGCGGCGTAGTAGAGGGGCTTGATGCCGAAGTGATCCCGGGCCAGGATGAGCTTCCGCCCGGCCAGGTCGGCCAGGGCCAGGGCCCACATCCCATTGAAGCGGGAGAAGGCTTCGCAGCCCCACTCCTCGTAGGCGTGGACGATGACTTCGCTGTCGGAATCGGTCCGGAAACGGTGCCCTCGCCCGGCGAGTTCGGAGCGCAGTTCGCGGTAGTTGTAGACTTCGCCGTTGTAGACGAGTTGCAGGCTGCCGTCCTCGTTCAACATGGGCTGGTGCCCGCCGGCCAGGTCGATGATGGAAAGGCGGCGATGGCCGAGGCTGACGTCGTCGTTTTCGAAGAAGCCCTCGTCGTCCGGTCCGCGGTGGCGCAGGGAATCGGCCATACGCCTCAGCAAGGCGGAGTCGGGCCTACCTCGGAAACCGACGATGCCGCACACTGGATCTACCTCCACCTTCCCGACCGCGTCCACCGTATCGGTCCTCGCCAACCAACGGGCCAGGCCGACACTCATGATACCATCTGACGAGTCCTGTCGCACCCGAGCGTCCGTGCCGTGTTTGCCGATTGATGCCATCCCGCCCGGTCCATGGTTGGTCTGAGAGTTTCTGCCACAACAAGTCTGCTTCACGTTGAGCGAGTTGACCGCCGGCAGCTCCGTGGGCTGGGGGGGCATCGGGGCGTTCACTCTCGCGGTGGTGGGGGTCTGCTTGTTCCTGCCGGGCTACCGCGAGCTCAACCGGACGGCCCGGGCCAATCTCTCCAGGCTTAGCCCGCGTCCCAGGGCCGCCATCGTGTCGAAGAGCGGCGGGCTGGCCAACCGTCCGGTGATGGCGGCCCGCATCGGCTGGAAGACGAGCTTCGGGGAGAGACCCAGCCTCTCGGCGAGAGCCCGCCCGACCGCCTCCAGGGGCTCCGGCGTCCAGTCGGCCACCTCGCCGAAGGTGGCGGTCGCCTGCTCCAACGTGTTCGCCACGTCCGCGGCCTGCAGCGCCTTGGCCGCCGGCTCGTCAGGGGTCACTTCCTGGCGGAAGAAGAAATCCGTCGCCGGCACGATCTGGGCCAGGGTCTCGATGCGCTCCTGCTCGAGCCCGACAATCCAGGCCACACGGCCGAAGTCCGACGGGACCATGCCCGGTGGGGCCGAACCGGCCCCCGCGGCCCCGGGACCTTGCTCCAGTCCACCCGCCACCAGCCCCGCGCGAACCAGGAACGGCAGGCAGCGCCGGGCCAACTCATCCCGCTCGAGGCGGCGGATGTAGTTGGCGTTCATCCAGGAGAGCTTGTCCGGGTCGAAAACCGAAGGGGCCTTGGTCACCCGGTCGAGCGAGAACTCGGCGATGATCTCCGGCAAGGTCAAAAACTCGCGGCCGTCCGGCGGGGTCCAGCCGAGGAGGGCCATGAAGTTGACGATGACCTCGGGCATGAAGCCCTCGTCGCGGTACAGCCCCACGTAGGCGTTCCCGGCCCGCTTGGCCATCTTCTCCCGGCTCGGCAGCAGGATGTGGCCCACATGGCCGAACTGGGGCAAGGGCTCGCCCAGGGCCTGGTAGATGAGGATTTGCACCGGCGTGTTGGAGATATGCCCCTCGCCGCGGATGACGTGAGATACGCGCATGGTGATGTCGTCGACGACCACCGCGAAGTTGTAGAGGGGCATCCCGTTCGGCCGGACGATGATGAAGTCGCTGATGGCGTCGGCCGGGTAGTCGATGCGCCCGCGGACGATGTCGTCGATGACCACGACTTGGCCCGCGGGCACGGCGAAGCGCAGCGACGGCGGGCGCCCCAGAGACTCCAGCTTGCGGCGGCCCGCCTCGTCGAGCTCGCGGCAGCGCCCACTGTACTTGTAGGCCTGGCCGGCCTTCTGGGCCGCCGCGCGTTCGGCGTTGAGTTCCTCGGGCGTGCAGAAACACGGATAGACGTGACCCGAGTCCGTGAGGCGCCGGGCGTACTCGGCGTAGAGCGGTAGCCGCTCGGACTGGCGGTACGGGCCGTACGGCCCCCCCACGTCGGCGCCCTCGTCCCAGTCGAGGCCGAGCCAGCGCATCTCGTCATAGATGAGCTGCTCGTACTTGGCGTCCGACCTCTCGCGGTCGGTGTCCTCGAAGCGGAGGATGAACTTCCCCCCCGCCTTCCTGGCGAAGAGCCAGTTGAAGAGGGCCGTATGCATGTTTCCGATGTGGATGGGGCCGGTGGGGCTCGGGGCCATGCGGACCCGGACGTCGCTGGGCAGGTCTCGTCACCCGTTTTCGTCTTGGTCTGGTTAGGATTGCCGCCTCGCCAGAGCTACTACACCTGGCGGCTAGTCCCTGCCGCCCCCGCGGGGAGCGGCGAAGGGTTCGGCTTGGGCCACCCGGGGCCCGGACGGCTGGACGGTCCTCGGGGCCAGCAGGCGCGAAAGCCACATGACCGCGGCGCTCAGGACCGCGACGACGCCGATGATGCCGAAGGTGGCCGAGGTTCCGAGTCTCTGGGCCAGCGTGCCGGAGATGAAAGCCCCGAAGGGGGTCGTGCCTCCAAAGACCAGGGAGTGGATGCTCATCACCCTGCCGCGGAGTTCGTCAGGGACGTTCCATTGGATGATTGTGTTCGAACTGGCGGAGAACGTGGCCATCGCTGCTCCGCAGACGAAGAGCGCCAGCCCGGAGAGTCCCCAGCCCTTCACGAAGAACAGGGCTATCTCTCCCAGCCCCAGGCAGACGGCCCCGGCCAGGATGGCCCTCGTCTGGAGGCCTCGACCGCCGAAGGTGGCCAGCCCGACCGAGCCCAGGAGCGCGCCCGCTCCCATACACGACATGAGGAGCCCGTACTGGCCCGAGTCTCCGTGGAGGACATTCCGAGCCAGGGTGGGAACGAGGACCTGGAAGTTGAGGGCGAAGATCGAGAGGACAGCCAGCAGGATCATAATCCCAAGGACCAGCGGCGTCCGCCTGATGTACCGGAGTCCGTCAAGGATATGGCTGACCGCGCTGCCCTGCCGGGGCCGCACTCGGTCCGGCACGTCCATGGCCCGGAGGGCGTAGATGACGGCGAAGAAGCTGAGGCCGTTCAGCGCGAACGCCCAGCCGATCCCGACCTCCTTGACGACCAGCCCGGCCAGAGCGGGGCCGATGACGCGCGCGAGGTTGAAGATGGTCGAGTTCAGGGCGATGGCGTTGAGGAGGTCGTCCCGGCCGGCCATTTCGACGACGAACGACTGCCGGGTGGGCATGTCGAAGGCCTGGAGCGTGCCGACGCAGGTGGCCGTGATGAGGACGTGCCAGTACTGCACTTTGCCGGTGAGGCAAAGGGCCGCGAGGACGAAGGCCATGCAGCAGAGGCCTGTTTGCGTGATAATCAGGATGCGGCGTTTGGGATAGCGGTCGGCGACCACCCCGGCGAAGAGCGACAGGAACAGCATGGGGGTCCACTGCAGGGTACTCACGAGCCCGAGCTTGAAGGGTGAGCCGGTCAGCGTGAGGACCAGCCAGGCCTGACCGGTCATCTGCATCCAGCTGCCGATGAGGGAAACCATCTGGCCCAACCAGTACATCCGGAAGTTGCGGTGACGGAGCGCTCGGAAAGTGTCGGCCGTGACGAATGCCCCCTGAGGAAGCTCTAGTATACGCCTCGCTCGGAGCGGTTCCTGCTCGTCCGGCGGCGGCCTGTTCCCGCTTGGCCTTGGTCAGGCCGGGACCGCTTCTTCCGGTCCCTCTCGGCCTCCTCGGGCATACCATACCCAAGCTCCCTCTGGCAAGGGCCACAAGGCAGCCGGTTGCGCCTACGCTTCTCGCGTTTGCCCTCCCTGTGTCCGAGGTTGCTGTTTGTGACCGTTCACTGTTCAAGACCAACCGGAACGACCGCAGGAACCCATGCACGGGGTGCGAAGTGTCCTCCTAGGCCAAGAGGCACCTAGAAGGACGGAGATGCACGTAGATGACCGCTCGTTGGGAGAATCTGGGTTACGACGCGCTTAGCCGGGCGGCAAAGTCGCTCTGGGCCTCCCTGTGGAGGCTCGCCCGGGTCTTGTCCGGCCGGGGCGCGGGCCGGGCCCGAGGCGGCCTCCGCGTTCTCCTCTACCACCGCGTGGCGCCCGGCGTCGGGAGCCGCCTCGCGGTTGCCCCGGACGATTTTCGGCGCCAGATGCAGGCCGTCCTGACCTCCGGGCGCAGCTTCTTGCCCCTCAGACAGGTCCCGGCCCTTCTGGCCTCAGGCGCCTCCGACCTCTCCCGCTACGTGGTCGTCACGTTGGACGACGCCTACCGCGACAACCTGACCCGAGCCCTGCCCATCCTGGAGGAACTCGGCGTCCCGGCCGCCGTCTTCGCCGCCACGCGCTACGCGGATTGTCCGGCGCCCTTCCCCTGGTTTCCCGATCCGGTGGCTGACCCGGACGGAGTTCCGCTCGGCTGGGACGGCCTGCGCGAGTTGGCCGCTCGGGGGGTCGACGTGGAGTCTCACGGCCTCTCCCACGCCAACCTGCTCGGCCTGTCCGACGACGCCGTACGCGAGGAGTTTGTCGCCTCCGCCGGCGACATCGAGCGGGAGCTCCGCCGACGCCCGGTGGCCTTCGGCTATCCCTACGGGAACTTTACGCCCGCCACGGCCAGGCTGGCTTCGGTCGCGGGCTATGCCTGCGCCTGCACCTGCCTGCCCGGGACCAACGGCCCGTCCGTTTCTCCCTTCGAGCTGCGCCGGACGCGGGTGGAGGGCGGGGATTCCTTGAAGGTCTTCCAGGCCGCCCTCGAGGGCGCCTTCGATTGGCCCCTCCCCTACCGTCTGCGGGAATTCATCAGCAAGCGGCTGAAGCGCGGAGGGTATTCCTAATCCCATGGACACCTCGAGCCCGGCCTACGTCCTGGACCTGAGCCCGAACGGGCTCGCGGCTCTCCGCATCCTGGCCCGGCACGGTGTCCCCGTGCGCGGTTTCGACTACGACCCCACCCGCGAAGGACTTCGCTCCCGCTACGGCCGGCGCGAGGTCTGCCCCGACCCCATCGCGGAACCAGAACGCCTGCGGGCCTTCCTCGGCGACCGCGCGGCCGGCGAGGTGCGCCGCCCGTTCCTCCTGCCCTGCAACGACAAGTTCGCCTCTTTCGTCTGCGAGAACCACGCCGAGCTGTCCAAGCGCTTCGCCTTTGTCACGCCGCCGCCGGAGCTCCTGCGAGCCCTCCTCAGCAAGGAAGGCCAGGGCGATTTGGCCGTCCGGGCCGGGGTCGCCGTCCCACGGACCCTCACTATCTCTCCCGGTGAGCCGTCGCCGGAGCGAATCCCTCCCGGTTTTCCCTTCCCGGCCGTCCTGAAGCCGTCTCTGTCGTTCCGCTTCTGGGGCGTGGTCGCGGGCAAGGTCGTGGTCGTCCGCGACCGCGAGGAGGTCGCCAGGGCTCTCCGCTCGCTGCCGAGGGACACGGCCTACGTGCTCCAGGAGGTCATCCCTGGGGACGACACCTGTTTTGTCTCCTACAATGTCTACCGGGACCGTTCCGGACGCGCCGCCGCGGAGTACACCAGCCGCAAGGTCCGCAAGTACCCGCTCGGCTTCGGGAATGTGGCCCTGGCCGAGGGCTGTGTGGATGAAGAGGCCCTGGCCACCGGTCGCCGGCTCTTCGCGGGACTGGGCTTCACCGGTCTGGGCATGGCCGAGTTCAAGCGCGACCCCCGCGACGGTCTGCTGCGGCTGATCGAGATCAACCCCAGGCTGTGGCTGTGCCACCTCATGCCCAGCCGAGAAGGCATCGACTTCGCTCTCGCCGCCTATCTTGACGCCACGGGGCAAGAGGTCCCGCCCATGAGCCGGGGACCGCTTCCGGTCCGGTGGCTCCACGTCTCGCGCAACCTGGCCGCTCTGGTCGCCCAGCTGCGGCAGAGGCGTCGGGGAGGGCGAGCCCTCGCTTCCGCCCGGCGGGGTCCCCGGGTGTTCGCCGTCTGGGACCGCCGCGATCCCGTGCCCTCCCTGTACCTCGCGTGGTCGTACCTGTGGAAGGCCCTGCGGCTGGTCCAATCCCGGCCCGGGCGGCCCCGGGCGTCCGGAGCGCCGGGCCGGGACAGCCAAGAGGACGCATCGACCATGTCCCCGTCGCGACACGTCACCAGCGCCCGGGGTCCGACATCAGCCGGCTCGGCCTACGTCCTGGACCTGAGCCCGAACGGGCTCGCGGCTCTCCGCATCCTGGCCCGGCACGGTGTCCCCGTGCGCGGTTTCGACTGCGACCCGAGCCGGGAAGGCCTGCGCTCCCGGATTGGGCAGCCGGCGCTCTGCCCCGACCCGACGCGGCAGCCGGAAAGGTTGCTCGCCTTCCTGGGCGGCCTAGCCTCCACTGAGCCCCGGCCACCCTTTCTCCTCCCGTGCAACGACAAGTTCGCTGAGTTCGTCTCCGACCACCGCGACCACCTCGCCCGCGGCTTTACCTTCGTTTTGCCGCGTCTGGAGTTGTCCAAAGCCTTCCTCGAGAAGGGCAAGACCTACGAGCTCGCGGCCGGGGCCGGCGTGCCGGTCCCCCGGACGGCGGTCCTGACCGTGGGCTTGGCCGACTCGGCCGACCTGCCGCCGGGTTTTCCTTTCCCGGCCATCCTGAAACCCTCGCTCGCCTACGCCCTCTGGGGGCTCACCAAGAACAAGGTCCTTGTCGTGCGAAACGCCGCTGAGGCGGCGCGGACCCTAGGCTGCCTTCCCCGGGACATCCCCTACGTTCTCCAGGAGCTCATACCGGGCGACGAGACGCGCCTCTTCTTCTACAACACCTACCGGGATGGCCGGGGTCGGAACCTGGCCGAGTTCGTCTCGCGGAAGGTGCGCCAGTTCCCGCCCGGCTTCGGGACGGGGACGCTCTTTGAGAGCGCGTACGACGAAGAGGTGTTGCGGCTCGGCCGGAGTCTGTTCGACCACGTCGGCTACACCGGCCTTGGCTCCGCCGAGTTCAAGCGCGACCCGCGCGACGGGCGCCTCAAGCTCATCGAGGTCAACGCCAGGCTCTGGCTGTTCCATCCCCTGTCCGTGCCGGCCGGAGTCGATTTCCCCCTGACCGCCTACCTTGACGCCACGGGCCAGCCGGTGCCGCCGCAGACGCAGTCCAGGGAGACCGTCAAGTGGGTCTACCTCGGACGGGACCTGGCCGTGGCCTTCTTCCAGTGGCGGGACGGGCGTCTGACGCTTGGCGAATGGCTGGCTTCCTACCGGGGCGTGAAGACGTCGGCGCTGTGGGACCCGGCCGACCCCGGACCTGCTCTCTACCTGCCCTGGGGGTATCTGACGCGGCTCCTCCGGAGGCGCGGGAAGCGGGCGTGGCCCGACGGGAACGCTGAGGTGGCCGCCGGACTCCGCGAAGGGCGGCCCGCCATCCCTGAACTGTCCTGGGCGGAGCAGATGGCGACCCTTTCGCCGCTTACCCTCCCGCCGGCGGGGTCATGAGGATGACCTCCGCCCCTTCGGGTGGGACGAAATCGAACTCGCGCCGCTGGCCGTCCACGATGGCGGCCATGACCAAGGCCCGGCCGACCCCGAGCCTCGCCAGGAGCTCGCTGATCCGCACCGGGCCCTCCACTTCAAGCTCATAGACGTCTTTCCGACCGGGGAAGTACTCGACCGCGTGGCCGACCACGCGCACGGTTACCCGCATTGGCCCGCCCCGAGCGGGAGTTGGTCGAGCACGAACTCCAACCCGAGCTCTTTCAGCTTGGCCGGGGTCGGCAGACCGTTCTTGTCCCAGCCGCGCAAGGCGTAATACTCGTCGAGCATCTTGTTGGCGTTTTCGGGGGACATGAACTTGCCCTTCCCGGCCCCGCTGGGCAGGGGCTCCTCCAGCCACCGCGGGGGCGGGAGGTCGTCCCGGCGGTCGAAGTCGGGCTTCTCCCTGCGGTTGAAGCACCGGGTGAGGTTCCAGATCCGCTCCGATATCTTGAGGAGGTCCTCCCACGAGGACGTCCACCCGGTGACCAAAGGGAACATGTCGGCGTAGTGCTCGAGTTCGAAGCCGATTTCGATCCACGGGAACCGGCAGAGGCCCAAAGCGTCGAAAAGGGGCCGGATGTGCTGGAGCTCGATGACCTTCCAGGCCTTCCCCTCTATCTTGTCCTGGCCCACGGCCGCGTCGTAGGTGATGGCCCAGGCGCGGTTGTGGTGGCCGCCGATGTCGGCCGTCATGTAGGCCAGCATCATGGCCGGCGCGAACCGCGATTCGTAGCCCGAGATCTCCAGGCCCTTCACGTGCATGGCGTATCTCTCCGAGCCCTGGCCGAACTCGGCCGCCGCCGCCCTCACTCCCTTGGCCAGGAGGTCGCCGATGCCCTCGCGCCGCGCGATCCTCTCCAGGAGCCAGGCCACACCCTCCGTGTCGCCCCACTTGATGTCCCGGCCGACCTGCGCCGGTGTCAGGACGCCCTTCTCGAGGCATTCGATGACGAACCCGGCGACCGAACCGCCCGAGATGGTGTCCAGGCCGAGTTCGTCGGCCACGTAGTTCAAGTAGGCGACTTCCTCGATGGCCTCGATGGCCAGGTTGCCGCCCATGAGGGCGATGGTCTCGTACTCCGGCCCCTCGACGTAGATGGTCTTGCCCTTGTAGGTCGTGCGACTGTACTTGCCGCAGGGGATCGGGCAGCCGGTGCAGCCCTTATCGAGGATGTGGATCCTCTCGCGGAGGGCCGAGCCATTGATCTGCTTGTGTTTTTCAAAGTAACCGGTCTGGAAGTTCTTCGTCGGGAAGGCCCCGATGTCGTTGATCCAGTCCGTCACCCCCGCCGTGCCGTACGGGGTCCACTCCTCGAAGCCCGGTTTGGCGAAGCAGACCTCGTACATCTCCTTGCCCTTCTTGAAGACACCCTCCGGGTCGGCGACCTCGAAGCCGCGCGAGCCCCGGACGGCGATGGCCTTGACCTTCTTGTGGCCGAGAACGGCCCCGACGCCGGTCCGGCCGACCTGACGGCCGAAATCGTGCGAGACCACGGCGTAGACGACCAGGTTCTCCCCGGCCGGGCCGATCGTGGCGACCTTGAAATCCTCACCCAGGTCGTCCTTGAGCATCTTCTCGGCCTCGAACGCGCCCTTACCCCAGTACCTGGCTGCGTCGCGAATCCCGACCTTGTCGTCGTCGATCAAGAGAAAACACGGCTTGGTGGCGACCCCTTCGATGATGATGGCGTCGTACCCGGCGAACTTGAGCTCGCCGGCCAGGTGACCACCCATGTTGCCCTCGCCGTAGAGTCCTGTCGCCGGGGACTTCGTGCCCATCTCTATCTTGCCGGCGCCGGGCAGGAACAGGCCGGCCAGAGGTCCGGACGCGATGACTACCTTGTTGCCTTCCGAGAACGGCTCGACGCCGGGGGCGAGTTCGTCCCACAGGATCTTGGCGACGAAACCCCGCCCGCCCAGGTACTCGCGAGCCAGTTTTTCCGGGGTCGGTTCCGTCTTCACCGTGCGGCTCGAGAGGTTCACGCGGAGGATGCGACCGCCGTAGCCAAAGAGCTTCTTGTCAGGCATGTTCCCACTCACCTCCCGGAGGATCGCGCCCTCTTCTTCGCTGCCACACCGGCCCAGACCGCTTCCCCATCCTCATCCACGATGGCCTGTCGCGGGCAGTAAGCGACGCACTCACCGCAAAGGACGCACTTCCAGGGCACAGCGTCAGCCGGGTGGCTGAACATGGCCTTCTCAGGGCATTCCTCGACACAGAGCAGGCAGCCCGTGCAGAGGTCCGGATCTATCTCCCAGCGGTCGCCCACCTTCCGGATGGCCTCCACCGGGCAGACTTCGGCGCAGGCGCCGCACTGGTCGCACAGGATGATGGAGTACTTGCCGGGGGCCGGGAAGGCTCCTGAGACGCGAACCGCCGAACGCTTGGGATTCGGCTGTGAAAAATGCCGCATCGAACAGACGAGTTCGCACGTGCGGCACCCGGAGCATCGCTCTTCCTTGGCTTCAAGCTTCACTGGACCAAACACCCCCTTGGCGAAACCCGCTTAGGGTTCTCGCCGTCGCCAGGCTTTCCTCCCGGTGGGGTTTTCCGGAAGGGCATCGTGACCCGCCGGGTGGTCCTGGTCGATTCTGTTTGCGTTTATCATGCTCAATCGCGGACTCACCGTTCAGCGGCGAGGTTTCTCGTCGGCTCGGTCCGCCCGCCCATGGGCGCGCCAGCTTAAATGGCCTGCTAGACGGCTATTCGCCGAGATACTTCTAACATGAGCGCCGCCGTCGCACGAGACACTAGACACGCAGATAGCTGCGGAAAGGAGGTGGAGTCATGGCCCGATCTGGGGGACGAGGCTTTGTGTCGCGCGAGGCTCTGGACCGGTTCAAGTACGAAATCGCCGATGAACTCGGTCTGACGGCCAAAGTCAGCGACAAGGGCTGGGCCGAGATGACGTCGCGCGAGTGTGGCGCGGTCGGCGGGCGGATCGGCGGGAACATGGTGCGCGTGATGGTCAGGTACGCGGAAGATGCCCTTGGCAAGGGCGAGACAATCGAATAGAGAGGCAGCCGCGGGCGGGCCAAACGGACCGCCCGCCGCCATTTGAGGGCCGCCGTTTCAGCGGCGAAGGTTGATGCCCACCGTGCCGGCCACCGCTCCCAGCAGCACGCTGAGCCCGGCGCGTCCCAACAAGACCAGGACCGGGGCGACTTGGTTGAACACGGCCAGACCCAGCCCCGAGATTACGGTGATATAGAGAAAGCCGGTCAAAGCGCCGTGGGCCCAGCCGGCCGTGCCGGCGCGGCGTCCCGCGTACAGCGCGCCGAGAAAAAGACTCAGAAAACTCACGATGTTCATGACCAGGGGTGAGTAAGCCTCGCTCAACCAGCCCTGGTACATGACCAAGCCGACTATGCCTGAGAAGACGAAGGCGACAAGGAAGGCCGCCACCACGCCGAGGGCCACGTATTTGAGATTCAGGCCCTCTCTCGGCCTCGCCATCGCCCGACTTCTCTCCAGGCCGCTGCCCAGCATCGCAAATCCTCCTTCAGCCCAGCATCTCCCCAAAAGCTATTGGACTAGGTCCTTCATTATGAACGCGCAAAGGGGGCGGGAACGGCCAGGAGATGTCCCTGTCGCCTTCGAGCGGAGGTTGCTCCCGGCAGCCCCAGCCGCGGAGTTGTATGGTGCGACGGGAATTAAGGCGTTATGTGAACACTATCTTCCCATTTAGTGCCCGTACGACGAATCTGGTTGACAATTGTCGATAACAGATTGGGAGAACCTGGCGGGTTGGGGTTGTCTGAACCGGCCGTTTCGGGCAAGCGTGAGGGTAGACTTCTTCCGTGGGCGAGGGCCTGAAGGGGGGCTTTCGGATGACATAATTCGGTGCGAGGCCGCTAGACGCTGCGCCTACGGCCCGGCCACATCCGGCTTCACGACTCGCGGGGAGAACGCGCCGTGACGGGCTTTGGCTTCACGGACCCGGGCCCGATGAGCCAGGAAGCTCTCGCGGCTTGGATGCATCCAATCGTGGAGGTGTTCGGTGAGTGAGGCAGCCGTGAACCTTCCCTCCCCTTCCCGTCGCGCAGGGTCGTAAAGGCAGAAGGGACAGATCGCCGCCGGGGGGACCGGGGCCAGGCGGCACACGGGGCATTGGCCGGCGGGAGCGGGCAGGCTCCTCCCCTGCAGGACCGCGAGAGTCAGTTCCCTTACCTGCCGGGTGGCCTCCGCGTCGAGGAGGGCCTCCCCAGGCCACGAAGCGCGGACGGCAACCGTGCCGGCCAGTCGTCCGCCCAGGAGGAACGCCAGCTCGTTCAGGACCGGGATGCCGGCGAACGCGCCGGTGGCCCCCTCGGGTCCCGCACCGACGCAGATCGTCCCGACCAGGCGCTGGCGACGTCCCGCGAGGGCCGGGAAGAGCGCAACTCCGCGATCCACCAGCGTTTTCACGGGTGCGGGGGACCCGGACCAGTAGACGGGCGAGGCCAGGAGAAGGGCGTCGTAGGTTGCCGCTGTCTCGAAGAGCCAGGTCGTGTCGTCAGGCCTCGGGCAGCCCTGGCCGTAGACGCAGGCGAGGCAACCCTGGCAGAAGTCTAGCTTGAGGTCGCGCAGGAGAAGGATGTCCGCCTGCGCCCCTGCCGCCGCGGCTGTCGCCAAGGCCAGGCGCGTCAGGAGTTCGGCGTTGCCTTCGGGCCGTAGCGAGGCCACGATGCCGAGGAGCCGCACGAACCATCCACCCTTCCAGCCCCCGGGCTCTCCGGCCCTCTAGATGGGCCAGTGGGCCCGTTGGGTGTGGACGATCTGCTGTAGGCGTTCGCTTGCGCCGAGCGGTTCGCCCGCCCCACCGGGCAGGGCGTGGCCCTTAGGGTCGTTTAGGGGGCCGCCGCGCCCGGAGGCTACGTTGAGCACTGAGGCCACGCCCCACCCCAGGCCCACCGGATCGTAACCTCCTTCGAGCACGAAGACGATGCGGCCCTCGCTGAGTTCGTCGGCGAGACCGCACACGACCTCGGCCAGGCGCCCGTACCCGGCCGAAGTGAGCCGCAGACGGCCGATGGGGTCGAGAAAGTGACCGTCCAGTCCGCAAGACACCAGGATGAGCTCGGGATGGTAGGCGCGGGCTATCGGGCTGACCACTTCGGCGAAAGCCTGTTCGTAGACGAGGTCGCCGGTCCCGGGCGGGAAGGGCAGGTTGACCGTGTAGCCCTCGCCCTCCCCCTCCCCCACGTCCGTCAACCAGCCGGTCCCCGGATAGGCCGGGCTCTCGTGGCAGGAGAGGAACAGCACCTCGGGCGACCCCCAGAAGGCGGCCTCGGTGCCGTTGCCGTGATGGAGGTCCCAGTCCACGATCATGACCCGCTTGAGCCCGCGCCTGGTGAGGGCGTGCTCGGCGGCGATGGCGACATTGTTGAAGAGGCAGAAACCCATGCCCTCGTCCGGTGTGGCGTGGTGACCCGGAGGGCGGACCAGGGCCGCGGCCCGCCGCGAGGGGCAGGGGCCGCTCAGAACGGCGTCCACGGCCTTCAGGACGCCCCCGGCGGCCAGGAGGGCCGTCCGGAAGCTGGCCGGGGTGACGACGGTGTCCAGGGTGAGGTACCCGCCGCCCTCGTCGGCGACTCGTTTGACCCGCGCGATGTGCCGGCTGGTGTGGACCAGGGCGATGTCTTCCTCGGAGGCCGCGTCGGGTTTCTCGTAGACCAGGGCCTCGCCCACGCCCGTCTCCTGGAGGGCCGCCCAGATGGCCTCAAGCCGGTGCGGACCCTCCGGCCAGTTGCCTGGCGCGTGCTCGAGGTAGACCCGGTCGTCGATGACCAGCATGGGCACCGCTCTACCCACCTCCGGCGGGCTCGGGGCGTTCCGGGCGGAGCCGGCCAATCGCCGGGCCCAGCCCCGCCGGGCCGCCCTGCCCCAGCTTGGCGACGGCGGCCTTCACCTCGTGGCGGTGGGCCAGGAAGCGTTCACGGCTAGGCAGCATCCAACTCGTGAGGAAGTCCAGGAGGCTAGCGGTGGTGAACCGGTGCTGGACGTCGGGCCGAGAGGGGTCGTGCCGGCAGAACGGGCAGGCCAGGGAGTCCCCGCCGGGGCTGCCGGGGCCGCCACCGGCTTCGGCCCTCACCGGACGCTCGAGGTAGCACACCGGGCAGACACCTTCCGGGGCGGGAAGGCGCCGGTCGTCGTAGACGGCGTTGGCCAGATCCCGCACCTTCTCCAGGAGCGGTTCGTCGAGCAAGGTCTCTCCCGGCCCCGGGGCGTGCCCGAGGACGCTGCCCGCCAGCTTGCCGCCGAGGAGGAACCCCAACTGGTTGACCATGGGTCGCACGAGGTAGTCCCAACCGGGCAGGCCGGCCACGCAGATGACCCCGGCGGGTATCTCGCGGCGGCCAGGGGTCCGGGCCAACTCGGCCACGCCCCGGTCCACCAAGGCCTTGACCTGACCTGGGGCGCTGAGGAGGTAGGTCGGGGAGGCGAGGATGAGACCGTCGTACCGGTTGGCGGTCGTGAAGAGCCACGTGACGTCGTCTCCGTGGTGGCAGCCGCTCTCGCCGAAGACGCAGGAGAGGCAGCCGTCGCAGAAGCCGATACGGAGGTCGCGGAGGTACACGATGTCCGTCTCGGCCCCGCGCGCGGCGACCGTCTCCAGAGCCAGACGGGTCAGCATCTCGCTGTTGCCGCCGGGCCGCAGCGAGGCGACCACGCCAAGAATACGCTTTTTGTCGGCCATTTTTGCGCACCGCCCCCCAGAGGATAGGCTAACAGCTACTTCTTGGGCAGGGCGGCGGTTTCTCCTCCTGCCGGCTTGTGGGCAATGGCCGGACAGGCCCGCGCCCCTTCCCGGGCCTACCTCCCCCGGACGGCCCCGGACGGGACCGGAACCGCCGGCGGTAGGCTGGCCCATCCGAGAGCCCTCGGCTCGATCAGCCGGAGCGACAGGACCACGCCGGCGAGCCCGATGACGGCGGAGACGCCGAAGACGGCCTCGTAGCCGAGCCAAGAGGCCAGAGCCCCGCCCACCGCGGACAGGAGAGCGAACGGCGCTTGGAGGGTGTTCGATAGCCCGATGAATGTCGGGCGCTCCGTCACCGGGGCGATGTCGATGATGTAGTTCGTGAAGCCGATGTACCCCGCCCCGAAGCCGGCGCCCATGAGCAGGTACACGAGCGGAAAGAGCAGACTGGCGAGACCCTCGGCTCCCAGGGTGTGGGCCAGACTGAGCGCGAGGGCCGCCGCCGGGGCCAGACAGGTCGCCAGGACGGACCCGATGACCACGAGCCGGTTGCCGGTGCGGTCGCTGACGCGTCCGGCCAGGGCGCTCCCGGCCAGTGACCCGAGCATCTGCGCCGAGACGTAGAGCCCGACGGTCCCGATGTCGGCGCCGAGGTTCTGCCGGGCGTGAAGGACGAAGAACGGCAGGGACAGGAAGATGAAGGCCTGGCAGAAGCGGACGACCATGACCGCGGCGAAGCGGGGATTGGTCCGCCAGGCGCCCGGCAAGGAGCGCAGGTAGCTGGCGAGCCCGGCCCTTGGCCTCACGTGGACCGCCGGCTTCTCCCGAACACCCATGAAGGCCACGATAGACCCGAGGAACCAGACGAACGTGCACAGGAAAAGGATGACGTAGGAGTTCGGATAGGGGGCTGTCTTGAGGACCAGCCGCACCAGAAAGCCGTTGAGGACGGCCAGGGAGCATCCGAAGACCTGCTGGTTGGCGAACAGCCGTCCCCGGCGATCCGGGGGGATGGTGTTGGCCACGGCTTCCGTCCAGGGCACGCCGTTGACGCCCTCGCTCAGGGACGCCAGGATGAAGACCGGGAAGAACAGGGCGAGGGCCAGTGCCGGGCGCGTGGCGGCGTAGAAGTACAGGATGGAGGCCATGACCAGGAGACCGGCGCGGTGGAGGAGCGAGTTCACGACCACGAGTCGCCCCTTGAACCTCATGTGCTCGATGAGGTGGGCCACCACGAGTTGGGGCAGGAACCACCCCAGATTCCGGACGCTCGAGGACAGGCCGATGAGGAAGCGGGAGTCGGTGAGGGTGGAGACGAGCGCCGGGATGACTGTCCCTGAGTCGTAGAAGGCGCACCCGGCGGTGAAAAAGGTGCCGTCGAGGGTCAGGAGGGTCAGGTTCCGTTTCAGAGAAGGGTCGTCGGCGCCAGCCGCCCGGGGAGCGCTCGGCCCTGCTCCCCTAGAGGCCGCCGGCTCGGACAATCTCAATTCCCCTCTCCTCCAAGGCCTTCACGAACGGGTTTATGCCGACCAGGTCTGAGACGATGTGCCCCGAGACGATGAGGTTCGCCCCCGGCGGGGCCTCCGCCCTGAGTCGCGGCAGTTCGCCCGGGTCGAGATGGATGTAGATGAGAGTGCCTAGGCCCTGCCGGAAGTAGGCCAGGGCGACGGGAGCCCCGCCGTTGGTCCCGGCTCCGTGGGAGACGAACACCCTGCCGGCCGCGTTGTCCGGGCTTCCCAGGACCACCAGGGGACGCGTCGGCGCGGTCCGGAACTCCGGGAGGCTCATCAGCCCGTCGACGACGTCGCGGACGCGCGCGCCCGGACCGGCGGTCGCCAGGGTCTTCTGGACGGCCTCGTCCATGATGCGGCGGCCGAGTTCGTCGAGCGGGTTGTGGATGTTGAGGTAGGCCAGGCCGAGAAGCCGAGCGGCCGAGGGGACCTCGCCGTAATTGCCCCGGTGGTAGCGGAGGGCAAAGGCCTCCTTGAGCGGGTCGACAGCCGCGCGAGCCTCGGCCAGGGGCACGCCCGCCCCGGTCATCTGGGCGACGTGCCTCTCCAGGACGTCCGCGTAGGTCAGGACCGCGGCGCTCGGATGATGGGCGATGGCGGCGTCCAGGCCGAGTTGCCGGGCCAGGAGGAGTTCGGCCGGCCCCACGTCGATGCCGAAGAGGGCCCGCCTCACCCGGCTGCCTTCAACGAGGATGGCGCTGTCGGGTGGGACGGCGTCGAAGCCGACGAGGTCGAGGGCCAGCTGCATTATTTGAGTTGTGCTGAGCATGATGGTGGCTCCTTCAGACTATTGGCTCGTAGATGAGGGCGTAGATGACCTCCAGGGCGGCGATGGCCTTGACGCGCTCCTCCGCCGGGAGGTCCTTCAGGATGTTTGAGAGGTAGCGGATGCGGCTCACCATCACCTTGCCGACCATCTCTTCTCCGCGGGGCAGAATCCGCACTTTGATGACCCGACGGTCGCTCTGGTCCCGCTCCCGGGCGACGTACTCGCCCTTCTCCATCCGGTCCACGAGGTCCGTGACCGTGCTGCAGGCCAGGGACATCCTATCGCAGAGCGACCCCATGGGCATGTCCCCGTCGCGGTGGAGGAAGAGCAAAGCATCAAACTGCGGGGAGGTAATGCCGAAATCCCCCAGGATGGACCGCCCCTTGGTGTAGACGACGTGGCTGATCCGCCGCAGCAGGCGCTCGATGCGTTCGACGTCCTGCTCTAGGTTTGGACTGCCCGCAGCCTCGTTCTCCATCTCGGCCTCCCGTCGTCCGGGCAGGCTAGCCGGCGAGCCCCAGAAGGTCCAGCATCATCTGGGCGTTCGTCGACGCCTGGCCGGCGTGACAGTTGTTGTAGAGCACGTAGGTCTTGGAGGTCTTCTCTTCCATCTCTCGCACTTGGGGCACCCATTCCTCGAGTTCTGTCTGGCTGTATAGGTAATCATATCTCTCCCAGGCCTCTTTGTGGCTGTACCATTTAGCGGCGTTGCGGCCGTGGAACCGGACGTACCCCAAATCCGACGTCACCAGGTTCTGCCGGGGCAGGAGCCCCCGGAGGCTGGGTTCGTCCACGCAGCAATAGCCTAGGTCAAGTTGGCGGAGGGCCGCGTAGGTGTCCGGGCGGTCCCACTCGATGTTGCGGAACTCGACCACGACCGGGAGGTCGGGGTAGCGGTCCCGGATCTCGCCGAGGTAGGCGACGGTCTCCGGGCCCGGCCGGTGCTTCCACGGGAACTGGAACAGGACGCAGCCGAGGCGGTCGGCCTCCTCCAGCGGCGCGATGGCCGTGCGGAATTCATCGAAGGTCGTCTGGCGGGTCGTGGGGGCGGGGGCCAGGTCGTGAGTCATCGACTGGTGAGCCTTGATGGCAAACTCGAAGCCCGCCGGGGTCTTGGCGACCATGGCCCCGAGGGTCCTGGCGTTCGGCATCCGGTAGTAGGAGAAGTTGAGTTCCACGACCGGGAAGCGGGTGGCGTAGTAGGCCAGCATACCGCGTTCATCCGTTCCCGAGGGGTAGAAGGCGCCCCGCCAGTCGGCGTAGCTGAAGCCGGATGTGCCGACTCGGATCAAGACTCCTTGTCCCCCTCTCCCCCGGGTTCCTCGCGGCGCCCGGAAGGCTCCAGAAGGCGAGCCCGCGTCAGAGACCGCTCTCCGAATCGGTCTTTGATTCTATCTACCACCCGAGATACCCTCCGGAGCTTCTCCGATGGGTCGAAAAGGGTCGTTGGAGGGTTCTGGGACCGTTGGAGGTTCGCTACCCCGACCCCGAGGAGCCGGACCTCCAGACCCGGCTTCCAGAAGGCGGTGAGGGCCTGGCAGGCCTCGGCGTGGATGTCTTCCGCAAGGTCGGTGGCCTCCGGCAGGGTCCGCGAACGGGTCACCGTGGTGAAGTCGGCCCTGCGGATCTTGACGACCACTGTCCGCCCGACGTAGCCGTGGCGGCGGAGCCTTCTCGCTACCGCGTCGGCCAGACCGAGGAGCGTACCCTGGAGTTCGGCGAGGTCGCCGACGTCCTTGGCGAAAGTCGTCTCGCGGCTGAGGGACTTTGCCTCTCCCGCCGAGTCGGCCGGCAGGACCGGCGTATCGTCCCGACCGTTGGCCGCGTCGTGGAGGTGCCGTCCGGACACGCCGAACTCACGGGCCAGCAGTTCCAGGGGGTAGTGCGCGAGGTCGCCCACGCTCTGGATGCCGAGACGGCGGAGATGGTCGACCGAACTCGGGCCGACGCCGTGAAGGAAGCCGACGGGCTTCGGCCAGATGAGTCTGGGCACGTCCTCCGCCAGGAGGACGGTGAGGCCGTCGGGTTTCTGGAGGCCCGAGGCTGTCTTGGCCAGGAGGCGGTTCGGCGCCACGCCGACCGAGCAGGTGAGCCCGGTCTCGCGCCGCACCACGGCCTTGATGGCCCGGCCGACCCTGACCGCGGCCGAGGGGTCGGTGGCGACGCCGGAGGCCTGCGGGAGGGTCGGAGCGGCCTGTCCGTCGTGCGGTTCCAGGAGGTGCTCGCAGCCGGTCACGTCGAGGTAGGCCTCATCGATGGAGGCCTGGTCCACCAGGGGGGTGAAGCGCTCCAGGATAGTCAGGACCCAGCGGGAGTACTCCTCGTAGGCCTCGTGGTTGCCGGGAAGGAAGACCCCGTCGGGGCAGAGCCGCTTCGCTTGCGAGGTGGGCATGGCCGCGTGCACGCCGTACCGCCGGGCCTCGTAGGAGGCCGAGGAAACGACGCCCCGGCTCTCGGGTGGACCGCCGACGATGACGGGCCGGCCGGTCAGGCCCGGGTCCAGCACCTGCTCTACCGAGGGGAAGAAGGCGTCCATGTCGACATGCAGGATCCATCGGGACACGCGTTCTCCCCCCCACGGGCGCCTCCGGCGGTCACTGAGCCAAAGGGCCTGCCGGCGCCGTGGCCTCGGTCAGGCCAGGATGTCCTCGTCGGCCCGCCGGTAGACGCACGGCTTCTCCGGCCCAAACCAGTGGGCCGTCTCGTGGGCCACCTCCTCCGGCGTCGAGGACGCGTGGACGAGGTTCCGCACGGCGCGCTTAGTGGCGTTGCCCACCACGGCCGACGTGGAGGAGTAGCTGCCGCGGATGGAGCCCGGGTCGGCGAAGAAGGGCATCGTCGCCCCGCAAAGCTTGCGCACCGTGGCGATGGCGTGCAGACCCTCGAAGATGACGGCCACGACCGGGCCGGACGACAGGTAGTCGATGTTCCACGCCTTGACCATCTCGCCTATCTTCATCGGGTCCGTCGTGCCGACCTCGGCGATGGGGTCGAGGCCCCGGTCCTTGTAGGTCTCGAGGGTCTTCTTCCCCATCCCGGCAATCCACTCGGGCGTGTTGGGATAGTGGCGGGCGACGAAGTCGCGCGTGGGCATTACCATCTTCAGAGCCACTATCTTCAGGCCCACGGTCTCGAAACGGGCAAGAATCTGGCCGGCGAGACCGCGCACCACAGCGTCCGGCTTGAGAAGGACGAGCGTGCGTTCGACTATCCCGGCAGCGTTGGGCGACAACCGATACACCTCCTGGGGGTCAAAGGGGCCACGTCCTTGCGGCGTGGCCCCGGCTGCTGCGCGTGCCTGCGGGTGGCCCGGCCTAGAAGTCGGTCAGCGACGCCACCGTCTTGGTGTCCAACTTCTTGACCAGAGCGGTGATGAGCTTCACGGCGTTGTCGTAGTCCTCCAGGCTGATGATGGAGGTATGGCTGTGGATGTATCGCGTCGGGATGCTGAGGACCAGGCTCGGCACGCCCCCGCCGTACAGGTGGATCTTGCCGGCGTCCGTGCCTCCGCGGGCCATGGCCGAGTACTGGAACGGGATCTTCTCCTGCTTGGCGGTGTCCGCGGCCAGCTGGACCAGGCGGCGGTTCGGAATCATCGAGGAGTCGATGACCATGATGCTCGGCCCCTTGCCGACCTTGGAGGTCCCCTCGGCCTCGGTCATGCCGGGCGTATCGCCGGGGATGTCGACCTCAAGGGCGAAGCCGACGTGCGGCTTGACGACGTCGGCACTGGTTTGCGCGCCGCGCAGGCCGACCTCTTCCTGGACGGTGCCCACGCCGTAGATGGTGTTCGGATGGCTCGGTCCCTTGAGGGTTTTCATCATGTCGATGAACATGGCGATACCGACACGGTCGTCCCAGGCCTTGCCCATGACCAGCTTGCCGTTGGCCATGACCTTGAACGGGCTGTCGGGCACGACCGGGTCGCCCGGGGTCACCCCCAGGGTTTCGGCGGCTTCCTTCTCGTCGACGGCCCCGATGTCGATGAACATCGCGGTGCGCTTCACGACCTTGCCCCGCTCCTCGTCGGAGAGGATATGCGGGGGCTTGGAGCCGATGATGCCGGGGACGTCGCCCTTTCTGGTCTTGACGATGACCCTCTGGGCCAGCATGACCTGTTCCCACCAACCACCGACGGGAAGGAACCGGAGGAACCCTTCTTTGGTGATACTGGAGACGACGAACCCGATCTCATCCATGTGCCCGGCAAACATGACGCGGGGCTCGTCCGCGGAACCGCGCTTCTTGCAGATGACGCTGCCTAGCCCGTCGGAACTTACCTCCGCGAGCCCGAGCCGCCGCACTTCCTCTCGAACGAAGCGGTGAACCTCGTCTTCATAGCCGGAGATACCTGGGACCTCACTGATCCTCTTGAGGAGATCCAGACGCTCCTTTGCCTCCACCGGACGACGCCTCCCCCTGCAGTGAAAACGGGCCGCCCGCCTAGCCGGCGGCGACCCGTTCCTTCCCGACGTCTATGATGACGCCCCGCTTGATCTCAGACGCGGTGACCTGTTTGGACCGGAAACTGTCGGCGATGGCGTTCACGGCATCCCAGGGGTCGACCTTGTCCCCGCACGTGAAGACGTCCACGGCCGCGTAACCGAACTCGGGCCAAGTGTGGACGGCCAGGTGCGATTCTGAGATGACGACGACTCCGCTTACGCCCTGCGGATTGAACTTGTGGAAGGCCACTTCCCTAACCTCTGCCCCGGCCTTGATGGCGGCGCCGACCATGATATCCCGGACCGTCTCGACGTCGTCGAGAGCCCGAGGGTCGCAGACATACATCTCGGCCAGAACATGGCGTCCCAGAGCGTTCACCAGGACCAGCCCCCCTTGGCTCGCTATTTATTTGGGCTGCCGGTTGATCCGGTCCCACCCCATCTTGATGCCGATTCCAACTTGCTGACCCGGGTCTTGCCTCGAGGCCGACCCAAATCAACATGTCCAATTCTATTTTGTGAGGACCCTAGTGTCAACAGAACGTCGAACACTGTCGAGGTCAAAGGACATCAGGGTTCTAGCTGGGGTTCTAGCCGTGCCGTAGCCGGTTTCTCGTCCCGCCTGTCCCGTCCTGTCCGGTGTGGTCCCGTGGGTCTGGGCACCAAATCGGGCACAAGAAAGCGAAGGGCCGGCCCCGGAGGACCGACCGCATAGGAGGCTCTAGGACGTTCGCGAAGGGCGGCTTGACCCAACCTCTGCGCTCGGGGGCCCATTCGCGGCAGGGCACCCGTCAGGCGGCGGCGCGCGGGGCGGTCCGCCTTCCGGAACTCGCACTCGAGCACCGTGAGGAAAGCGTCAGTCTGTGTGGTCATCCGGATCACCGCTCCCGTGGAAGGTTCGGCCACGGCTTGTGCCCGGGCAGTCCTCCGCAGTCCGAGCTGGCCTGCAGAGCGCAGCTAGGCCTTCTTGGCGGCGGCGACCTTCGCATCAATGGCGGCTTTCATCTCTGCCGCCTTAGCGGGCTTGACATAGTAGTGGTCAAACAACAGATCCAACGCATCTAGGGAGGCTTCCGCCTCGCCAGGCTCGACGTCGATGATGTCGCCAGTTGCGACGTTCTTCTTGGGATGAGCGGCAAAATTGCCGGAGACGCGGACGGCATCCAGACGGTCGGCCACATAGCTCGGAAGGGTCCCGATTGCCGCCTCAATCTGATCCGCCAACTTGCCCTGGGTGAAGCCGCCGGCCTCAGTGAGCACGGCTTGGAGACAGCGCCGAGAGAGAGCCGCACTGGCCTTGGCGCTTATGGACAAGACCCCGGTTGCCTCTCCGTAGTCCTCCCGCATGGCCTCCGGAACGTCGGGGGGAAGAACCTGTCGCAGTACCAACCTGGGCCAAAGGAAGGACTCATGCGCGACGGCGTCGCCAGGCGAAGGCGCGAAAGCCCGCTCCCGGAGAAAACCCCTGAGGAGAAGCACGGCCTTCTCGCACACCGGGCAGGTGTATGCGGAGAGGATCATCGATCGATAGGGGGGCGGGAAGTCCACGTTATTGTCCAAGAATACGGTATTCTCCTCAGCGTACGCAAAGATGTTCAACTCCACGAACCTAACGCCGGTCCCGCAGTGTGGGCACTTTCCCGAGTAGGACTGCAAGATCACCGCCTCCAGGCGTCCCCTTCGCGGCCTCGGTGAAGACCCCTCCTGAATCAAGAAAGGCCTCCACCTTGTGGGCGGAGGCCTTCTCGTCTTGCCGCCGTCTAGAACGGCTTCCTCGGTGCTGGCGTGCGCCCCCGGTTAGGCGGGCGCGCAGGGTGGTCTGTCGGGAGGGGGCCGAGACGGCTAAATGGAGAACCCTTTGTTGGGGAAAGCGGGAGGTCTAGCGGGGCCGGCGTCCAGTGCCGACGAGGCCCGACCTAGAGTCGGCGGGCCATTCCCGTCTCAAGGTAAGCCGCCTGGAAGGCCTCTGGAGCGACTATCCGGAGGAGAGCACCACCTGGCAGCGGAATGCGCTCATCGAGGTCCAGCAGGTGAAGGTTCTTACTGACGACTACAGCCCGGGCCTCGTAGGCACAGTCTATGAACTTGTTGTCGGCCGCATGGGCAGTACATGCCCCGAGCGCGACCTTAGGCTCGACGTGATCGAAGCCGTTGTGCAGGAACCAGACCAGGTCCCGGAGGCCACACTGAGCCATGTGTTGGTCCACGGTGCCGTCCTTTCTAGTGGCAAGCTCGAGGACCATCCTGCTGAGCACTCCTCCCCCTCTCGGCCGCGTCCGCAAGTTCAGACAGGAGAAGCCGAACACATGAGGGAGTCGTGGATGGTCAGTCCTGTCCGAACTAGGGGAGAAGCTGGTCTCGGACAATCCCGGGCCCCGTTTTGGACAGGAGCTCCTGGTTTGCAGTGTAGATGTTTAGATTCTCAGCACGAGATCCGAAGTCAGCATCATGAGTTATCAACCCTCGATAACCGGCCGTGATTGCAGCGGCATAGATGGCCGAGTCCATCTGGTCGAGGCCGTAGACGAACATGGCCCGATGCTGTTCCGAGAGGAAGCCCTCATCAATCGTGACCGGATCCAAGAGGATACCGCGGTAGCGTTTCAGGGCCTCCTCCACGCTATCGGCCATGGCCATGGCCTTAGCCAGGTAGCTGGGGTCTCTTTGCTGGGCCGTCATCCACTGGTGCTTTGATAGCCCCATCTTTGGGGCGACCTGTTCGTAGACTTCCTTCTTCGCGACGCGGTACAGCTCCCCTCGGGCAAAACCGCTGACAGCCCAGGGCACACCTTCGACCATGCAGCGATGTAGGAGCCTCTCATAGGAGGCGCCGAAGCGATTCTTCCCCAGCATCCTGACGAGAACCGTCGTGTCAACGGCAAGGATCGGCGCCAGTGAACTGTTGCAATTCCTCACATCATGGACGCTTATCATGACAGCCGCTCCGGCGGTTCTCGAGGAGTATCTGGTAGAGGCGTTCCGGGTCTCCCTCTGCTTTGAAGTCACGAAGAAAGCGTTGCGTCTCCTGCTCCCGCTCCTCCATGGTCATGTCGAAGAAGCCCCTCTTCTTGAGGGCTTCTCGTGCCCGTCGCGGGATCCCCCGCCGTGGCGCCCCCATGACCTTGACCTCCCTATCGAATCCGGCACGGAACTGCGACAGCTCAGGCGCCCTGAAGCCCCAGTCTAGCCAGGGCGCCCTGGACCGCACCGGCCACCTGCTCCTTCGCCTTTTCCGCCAGAGATGGGCAGATGGCCTTGGCTTCGATAGGTTTCCTCAACACCACTTCAAAGGATGCGAAGAACTTGCTCTTATCTCTTGCCATCGGCTCAAGGCGCGCGTCTCCGACCCAGCCATCACCCGTTAGGAACAGATGGAACCCCACGGCCTCTACTGAACCCGAGAAAAAGGACTCAGCGGCATCGTTATCCAACTGTCGGCGGCAAGTCTCCGCTGCGTCACCTTCTACGGACTGGTCCTCACCACTCCATGCTATGGAAACGGACTTGACAGTGTCTACAAGGCATTTCTCCAAGATGTTCCGCACTACTGGAAGGTAGTGCTCCGGTACGTGGCCTTCGGCCCCCACCTGGCTTAGGGTTATGCGCCCCTTTGTGACGGCTATGAGGTTGGACTTATCCGCAGAACGCCGGACGATGGCCCCCTGGAATGGCACTTTCATATCTTCGGGGAAATCAGGAGTGATAGCCTGGAGGATAGCAGCGGTCTTTGACTCGGAAAACTCCCCGAGGTCAGCCCGGATGTCGACGGACGCATGCTTGAACACAAGACTTGCCACCTAGCGCGCCTCCCGTCCCAGTCGAAGGATGTGAGCATCCTTCGCTGCCTAGCCCTGGTCTTCCTCTACATCTTCGCGATGTGCTTGCTGGCCATAGCTAGCGCCATTACTACGAACAGGGCCTGTAGCCCAGCGAGCAGAACGGCGAAGGTCTCCGGAAGGCCGGTCGAAACCAGGAAGGTGGGCAGAGCCAAGATCAGGAACCCTCCGAGGTCAAGGAGCACGTCGCTGGCCACGAACTCGGCGAGATTCCGGATGTCGAAGACCGCCTCGTCGGCGCCAATCGGGCACAAGACCAGGCCGCCGGACGCCCCGCTAACCTCTCCCCGCTCCCAAAAGGCCAGCTAGACGACGCGCGGGAAGACGGGACCGGACAACGAATGTCCAATTTGAACTTGTGCACGGGCGCCCGTCAAGACGCGGGCGCCAATCGGGCACAAAACCAGGCCACCGGACGCCCCGCTAACCCCTCCTCGCCCCGAACAGGCCAGCTAGACGACGTGCGGGGAGGCGCCCGTGGTCGAGAAATGTCCAATTCTATTTTGTGAGGACCCTAGTGTCAACAGAACGTCGAATACTGTTGAGGTCAAAGGACATGAGGTTCTAGCTGGGGTTCTAACCGTGCCGTGACGGCCTGGCAAGCCGGCTCTCAACGCTCGAGAAGACGCCCGGGGCTGGAGGAATAGTGGTCGGGCCGGAGGCGTCCCGCGGCCAGGTTGTCGAGGGCCCGCGCCAAGCTTTCGTTGGCCGGAGTCGGCAGGCCAAGGTTCCGACCGGCGGCGGCCACCGCGCCGTTCAGGGCGCCGACCTCGAGGCGGCGCCGTCCGGCGTGGAGGTCGAGCCAGAGCGACGGCATCTTCCCGCCTCGCCCGCCGACCACGCGCCGGCCGAGCAGCTGTCGGAACGTCCCTTCGGGAAGCACGCGCCCGGCCAGGGCCAGCAGCCGGACCGGATAGCCGGGTAGGTCCACCGCGGGGATGCCCGCGGCCGTCATGACCCGCAAGGCCTCTCGGAAGCAGGCCCAGTCCAGGTGGAAGAGACCGTCGTCAGCCACGACCTGGGCGGGGGTCTTGTCGAAGACGGCGGAGGAGGCGTTGGCCCAGAGGTTCAGGAGGACCTTCGACCACTTGACCGAGTCGGGACGACGGTGGAGGCGAAGGCGGAAGCCGGCCGCCCGCAGGCTGCCCACAAGACCGGACGCCCCGGGTCCGGCCAGGTCCCCGGGGGCGACCGTGATGCCCCCGTGCGTCGTGAGGAGTTTCAGCCGACCGGGTTCTGGCCGCTCCACGCTCAGCGTGATGGCCCCGGCCAGGACGCTCCGGGGTCCCAGGTGGCGGGCCACGGCTTCCTCGGCGCCGAGCCCGTTCTGAAGGCACAGGACCGTCGGTGTCGCCGGTGGCGCGCCGCGCCTGCCGGCGAGAGACCGGCCAGGCCACTTCTCCAGGGCCCCGGCCAGTTCGGCGGCGGCGTCGCCGGCGTCGAAGTTCTTGACCGCCAACACCAGGGCGGTCGGAACACCTTGATCGGCGAAGGCCTCCTCCAGGCTGCCGTAGGCCAGGACGGCCAGGCGTACGCTCCGCCCGGCCTCCTCCAGGACCAGGCCCGAGCGCCGCACGGCCTCGATGTGAGCCCCGCGGCCGACGAGGCCCGCGGACACGCCCGCCTGCGTCAGCTTGGCGCCGACGAGGCTGCCGATGGCTCCAGCGCCGAGGCAGAGGATGGGCGGAGAAGTCACCCGCGGCTACCGGGCGGGGCCGTTTTGCGAAGGAAGCGGAGTTCCTTTCCCTGCGCGAGGCGCTTGACGTTGCCGCGGTGCTGGTAGACGGTCAGGGCGAAGAGGACGGCGCCGAGTCCGACGGTGGCGGGGCCCGCCCCCAAGGCGTAGGCCGCCGGACCGATGGCCGCCAGAGCCAGCATGGACCCGACCGAGGCGTACCCCGTGACCAGGACGGCCAGAAGCCACACGGCCAGGGCGACGATGGCGGCGAGGGGGGCGAGGGCCAGCGCGATGCCGAAACTCGTCGCCACCCCCTTGCCTCCGTGGAACTTCAAGAAGACTGAGAAGTTGTGCCCGAGGACGGCGGCCAGCCCGATGCCGGCCAGGGTGAACGGGTCAAGGCCCAGCTGTCCCCCCAGAAGGATCGGGACGTAGCCCTTGGTGGCGTCGAGGATGAAGACGACGGCCGCCCCGGCCGGACCGATGGTCCGCAGGACGTTCGCCGCACCGATATTGCCGCTGCCATGTTTCCGAATGTCTATCCCCTTGACCAACCGGCTCACCAGGAGCCCGACGGGGATGGAGCCCCCGAGGTAGGCCAGGCCGGCGACCAGAAAGCCCATGGTGTCGCCCCTCCGCTCGCTCTCGTGTTCCCAGGACAGTCCGGCAGGGCTCAGCGATGCGGACCTGGTCCTAAGGGTCAGCCTATTCGGCCTGGTACGGGGAATCCCTTCCCGGGCGGCGGGTTGGCAGCGCCACCCCGGCGAGTCTTTGCCGGAGGGCCACGCGGGATGCGCGGCGCGGGTCCAGCTCAGCGGTCCCCTTGCCCGGCGCGGGCCGGGAAGGTGTACTTCATCACGACTTCGTCGCCGGCGATTTCGCCGGTCTTCACGAAACCCAGGCTCTCGTAGAGCCGCGCGGCGACGACGTTGTCCGGGACCTCGCTGATGAGGACCTCGGCGCAGTCCGGCCGCTCGCCCAGGCGTCTCAGGACCTCCTTGATGGTGGCCCGGCCGTAACCCTTGCGCTGGTGGGCCTCGTCGACCATGAGCCGGATGATCCAGTAGCCCCACTGGGGGTGGCGCTCTTTGGAGAACATCACGAAGCCCACCATGGTCTCACCATCGTAGACGGCCAGCGGAAGGAGATGCTTCTCGTAGGCGGCCTGAGCCAGCGAGACGCTGTTGGGGGCCACGAACCTCTTCTGGTCCTCCGCCACTTTGAGCTTGCAGCAGTCGTGCCAGTTGTTCTCGGTTATCGGTCGGAACTCGACGGTCATGAAGAGCATCCTCTCAGTCGCCCAGCAGTGCGGCGAGCCGTTGGACCGGATGGGCGGTCGGCAGCCCGGTGGCGTCGGCGATCTGCCAGCGGCAGACCGGGCAGTCACTCAAGACGGTCGGACTCTCCCGGGCCAGGGTCCGGTAAGCCCCCAGGACGGGGGCCCCGGCTGCCAGCGAAGCGGCGTGACCGTCCCGCGTCAGGCCGTTCAGCCCGCCCATGCCGCAGCATCCGTCTGAGGCGGGACCTGCGTCTCGGGCCGTCGCTGGCGCCAAGGCCGAAAGCAAAGCCGGGAACGGGCGTCCCACGCCCAGGGCGCGGAGATGGCACGGGGTGTGGTAGAGCCAAGGCAGGTGAGGGGCATCTGACCGGGCCGCGGCTTCCGCGCCGACCCCGTCCAAAGCGGCCATCAGAGCCTCGCGCGCCGGTCCGGCCAGGAACTCGCCGAGGTCCCAGACATGCTCCGCCAGGCGAGCGGCCTCCGGGCTGCCGGTGAACGCCGGCAGCGTGTCGCGCAGGGCCAGGGTGCAGCTCGGGCAGGGACTGACGACGGGGACGCCTCCGCCGAACCGGGCCGAGGCCAGGCCGAGGAAGCGGAGGTTGGCCTCGGCCGCGCGGGCGGCCAGTTCCTCGTCGCCCTGGCTCAGGGCCGGCGACCCGCAGCAGAGTTGGGAGGGCAGCAGGACCCGGTACCCGGCCGCCCGCAGCACCCGGGCGGCATCCCGGGCGACACCCGGGTCGTGGAAGCGCCCGTGGCACCCGGCGAAGAGGAGGACGGGCGGGCGGCCCCGTTCGGCCACGGGGTCCCTGGTCCGGGCGAGCCAGCGGGCCAGGCTCGGGCCGCTGGCCAGGGGCAGGGCGCGGTACGGGCTCAGCCCCAACGTTCCGGCGGCCTGGCCCTCGATGCGGCGGGAAAGGCGGGGTCCGACGCGCCTGAGCAGACGCCGAGTCCCTCCCGCCAGGGCGACCAGGCGGCCGAGCCGCTCTTGGTCGCGGAGGAGCCGCTCCCTGAAGCTCTGCCAGGCCCCGGTAGGCTGGGAGGCGGCCAGGGTCTTGGCTCGGCGCACGGCCGCTGAGACCTCGATTCCGGAGGGGCAGGCGAGGTCGCACCGGTGGCAGCCCAGGCACAGCCGGGCGCCCAGGGCCTCGATCTGAGCGGGCGTCAGGGCGGACTCACCCGGCCAGCCGCCATCCCGGTGGCGCTCGAGAGCCGGGCCGAGGACCTTGGGGCCGGCGTACCGGCCGTCGGACGCGGCCACAGGGCAGGCGGCGACGCAGGCGGCACAGCCGAGGCAGTTCAAGGCCTCTCCCCTCCTCTCCCCGTGGCCTGGAGCGCCTCTCCGGCGGCCCGCCAGGCGCTCTCGATAGACCCAAGGGCGTCGGTGGCGCCAAGCTGCCAGCCGGCGACGAAGACGTTGGCGAGGGGTCGGCCACCGACACGCAGGCGACCGTCGCGTCCGGTCCGGACGCCCCACTTTGCCCAATCGAGACCTTCGCCGGCGACCTCCGCCCCGAAAATGGGTTCGGTCACTCTGGTGTCGGGGTCAGCCGGGCGTTGCGGGTTGGGCACCCCCGCGACTCCGGCCTGGGCGAAGAAGGCTTGGGGCGGCACGGTGAGGCCACCTCCGGCGACGCCTCCGGTCGCCAGGACGAAGGCCCGGGCCTCGTAGCGGGTGCGGCCGTCCTCCACCCACAAGCATCGATTGTCCGCCAGCCGGGCGCCGACGACGACCTGCCCAGCGTGGAACTGCACGCCGTGGGCGCTCTCGAGGCGGTGGCGCCAGAAGCGCGCGAAGCGCTGTCCCGGCACGGAAGGCGGCAGCGCGGGGAGTTCGAAGACCCGGCAGCGTAAGGCCTTTTCCAGCGCGGCCACGTTCTCGGAAGACCGGACGAGGCCGAGGACGGGCGGGAAGGCGACGGCCCCGGTCCGGGTGGCTTCCGGCCCCAGGAGGCGAGCGGCCGATTCCGTGAAGTCCCGGAACCAGGTTTGGTCGTCGAAAAGCCCAGCAACCCTCGTGGCGAGGCCGGAGACCGCCGGAGGGCCCAGACTGAGCGAGCGGTGTTCGGTCTCAAGCCCGGCGGTTTGCGTGATGGTGGCGGCGATGAGCCCGGAAGGGTAGTCGGTCAGTTCCGTGAAGCCGGTCACCAGAAGGCCGGGCGAGGATCCGCGGCGTAGCGGCCCGCGGTTCTCGGCCAGAAGACCGACCTTGTCGCCGCCGGCCATCGTGGCCGGTGCCAGGAGCGGGCGCACCGGCTGACCGGACGGAGAGAACAGCTCCAGCCGGCCGTCTCCTCCGGCGTAGGGCAGGCCCGCCCGGGCCGTGAAGTCCAGGAAGAACTCGATGGCCCCGACGCCGGGTCTGGAGCGCGAGCGTCGTCCGGCACCCACTAGCCCGGACCAGAGATTGAGATTGCCGGACGAGCGGGCCACGAGGGCGACTCGCGCCCGGTCCGCGGCGACGGGATGGGCCGACGAGGCCCGGGCCGCGGCCACGAGGCCGGCGAGTCCGGCGCCGATGACGACAACGTCATACCGGAGCGTCCTCACCGCCTGGTCACCCCCTTCCCGGCCTCGTCCGCTTCCCCGAGGGTGAGCTGGTTGAGGGCCTGGGCGAGCACGCCCAGCCGGGCCTGGGTCCCCCACTCCACGGCCCGCAGGCCGGCCGTCCTGGCCCGGCGGAAAGCGGCCAGTTCGGCCGCGATGGCCCCTTCATCGGGGTGGGGTCGCCGGCGCGTGCCGGGCCACCCCGCCTGCCACATCGCCCCGGCGAGGCGATTGGCGCAGAAGGCTCCCTGGCAGCTGCCCATGCCGAGCCGGGTGAGACGACGCGCGTCGGAGAGCTCCAGGCCGGAGTCGAGAAGGGACAGAAAATGCGCTAGGTCCACTAGTTCGCATTCACAGGCGAAGGCGCCGGCGAGGTCCCTTTCCGGGGTCCCGGCCGCCGGCCGTCCGGCCTTGGCCGCCGGTTCCGGCGTAGCCGCCAGACCCGACGCATCGGGTTGGAGCCGGAGCCGCCGGATACCGACCTCGGCGGTTCGGCAGGCCGCGGGCTTGCCCAGGAGTTCGGCCACAAGATTCCCCGTTTCCTCGGCCATGGCCCGGAAGGTCGTGAACTTGCCTCCGGCCACGGTGACGAGCCCGGCCAACTTGCCGTCCCGGCCGTGGTCCACGAGGAGAAAGTCGCGCCCGGCGCCCCGGCCGACGGTCGGCTCGCCCTGGCCCGCCAGGAGCGGGCGCAGGCCGGCGTAGGCGCGGAGCGGCGGAACGGCGTCCAGAGCGGGCAGAACGGCCCGGCCTTGGGTCAGGATGAGTTCTATCTCCTGTGGTGTCGGCCCCGGGCGCCCCGCCCCGACAACCGGCGCGGACGTCGTCCCGGCGATGGTCACCGGGCCATGCGGCACGAGGATGTCGCCATCGCCCGGCGGGCGGAGGCGGTTCACCACCGAGGACACGACGCGCTCGGCGAAGATGAGCAGGCTGCCCTTGTTGCGCTCCACGGGAACGGCGGCAGCCGCCGCCGGACCGGCCAGGGCGGCCGTATCCTTGGCCCAAGGCCCGGTGGCGTTGACGACCACCGGGGCGACGATCTCACCGGGCTCAAGGGCCGGACGGCGGCCTTCGGCCCCAGCCGCGCCGGCTGCCTCTTCGGGGCCGTCCAGACCCACAACCCTCACCCCGCGCACTCCGGCCTCATCGGTGAGGAAGCCGGTCACGCGGGCCCGGAAGAAGACGCGGGCGCCCGCGTCGGCCGAGAGCCACAGGAGCGACCAGAGGAGCCCGAAGCCGTCGATAGCCGCGTCGGGCACACGGTAGGCGGCGAGTATGTCGGGCGAGAGGTTCGGCTCGGCCTCGCGGAGATCGTCGAGGGCGACCTTCTCCGGCCGCAGGCCCGCGGCACGGCAACCGGTCAGCCAGGTCTTCTCCCAGGAGGCGTCGTCTTCGGGAAGGCGGACGAAGAGCCCGCCGGTATCGTTGATGAACGGCCGGGCGATGGATTTGAGGATTCGATTCTCGGCCAGGCACTTCGCGGCTGTGCGCGGTTCGCTGCCGGCATACCGGGCGCCACTGTGCAGGAGTCCGTGGAAGGCGCCGCTCGTGCCGGAGCCGAGTCCGGCCTGTTCAAGGAGGATGACGTCGAAACCGCGCAGCGTGAGGTCCCAGAGAAGCCCGACGCCGGTGATCCCGCCCCCGATGATGACCACATCGGCATGGTCGAGGAGGGTGTCCGACGAGGACAGCCAGCGAATCCCGCCCGGCTGGGAGGAGCGGCGGGCGGCGGTCTTGGGGCTCCGGGAAGCCTGCCGGAGGAGCTTCCGTTCCGCCCGACCGGCGGAAGCGTGGACCTTGGGACGCTCAACAGGTTCCATACGGACGGTCCTGCCTTCTGTCCGGGCGGGGGCTTCGCGCGACGGCCTCGGACGAGGGCTTCCCGCGCTGAATGGGGCTTCTCGCAGGCCGTTCGGCTTCCTCCCGCCCCGCCAAAGCCAGTAGGTGGAAGGACGGGCTCGCCGGCCGCCGCCCGGGTCAGGGGGCCGGGCTGGGTTCGGCCCAGGCGCGGGCCCGCGAGACGGCCCTTTGCCACCCCTGGTACAGGCGACCGCGGGTCGCCTCGTCCATCTCCGGGCGGAAGACGACGTCCCTGGCCCACAGGCCGGCGATCTCGCGCTGGTCGGTCCAGAATCCGACCGCCAGCCCGGCCAGGTAGGCCGCGCCCAGGGCGGTGGTCTCCGTGACCACCGGCCGCTCCACCGGGACGTTCAAGGTGTCCGCCTGGAACTGCATCAGGAAATCGTTGACGGAAGCCCCGCCATCGACGCGCAGGATCTTGAGGTCGATTCGCGCCTCGTCGGCCATGGCCTCGAGCACGTCGCGCGTCTGGTAGGCGATGGCCTCGAGCGCCGCCCGGACGAGGTGGGCCCGGCCGGTGCCCCGGGTGAGGCCAATGACGAGCCCGCGCGCGTAGGCGTCCCAGTACGGGGCCCCCAGGCCGACGAAGGCCGGCACGAGATAGACCCCGCCCGTGTCTGGGACGGAGGCCGCGAGAGCCTCCGTCTCGCTCGACGAGGCAATGATGCCGAGCCCGTCGCGCAACCACTGGACGGCGGCTCCCGCCACGAAGATACTGCCTTCGAGGGCGTAGGTCACGCCGTCGGGCAGGCCCCAGGCCACCGTGGTCAGGAGACCGCGCTCCGAGTAGACCGGCCGCGCCCCCGTGTTCAAGAGCAGGAAGCAGCCTGTCCCGTAGGTGTTCTTGCCCATCCCCGCCTCGAAGCAGGCCTGGCCGAACAGGGCCGCCTGCTGGTCGCCGGCGGCGGCCGTGATGGGGATGGACCGGCCGAAGAGCGAGGGAACGGTGGTCCCGAAGTGGCCGCTGGAGGCCTGCACCCGCGGGAGGATGCCTCGGGGCACGCCCAGGGCGGCCAGCAGTTCACCGTCCCAGTCGAGCGTTCTAAGATTGAACAGCATCGTTCGAGAAGCGTTGGAGAAATCGGCGGCGTGGACCTTGCCGCCCGTGAGGTTCCAGATGAGCCAGGAGTCGACGGTGCCGAAGGCGACCTCGCCCCGCACCGCCTTGGCCGCGAGCCCGGGAACGTTGTCCAGAAGCCAGCGCACCTTCGTGGCCGAGAAGTAGGCATCGATGACCAGGCCGGTCTTCTCGCGCACAGAGTCGGACAGGCCTTCGGCCCGCAGGCGGTCGCAGAGCGAGGCTGTCCGGCGGCACTGCCAGACGATGGCGTTGTGGAGCGGGCGACCGGTCTTGCGGTCCCAGACGATGGTGGTCTCGCGCTGGTTGGTGAGGCCGATGGCGGCCACGTCGCCGGCGCCGAGACCAGCCTCGTGGAGGGCCAGCCGCGCCACTTCCAACTGCGTTCCCCAGATCTCGTCCGGGTCGTGCTCGACCCAGCCGGGCTGCGGGTAGATCTGACGGAGGTCCTTCTGAGCCTTGGCCAGCGGGCGCCCGCTTCGGTCGAAGACTATGGCCCGCGAACTGGTGGTTCCTTGATCCAAGGCCAGGACGACCTTGGGCGTGGACGAAACCACGGGCATCTCCCCTCCAGACCAGGCTAGGGCAGGTGTTTGGACACCAGGGGCCGAGATTCCTGGTCGGGAGGCGGCGCGCCGACGGCGGGAAGGGTTGCTCGGCGGCCAATTGCTTTTCGAGCGGAGCGCGTGCTATCATTAGGATTGCTCTTGCGGCCGGTCGACCCTCGCCGCCCGCGCTGGTTGGCCAAGGTCGGGGCGTAGCGCAGCTTGGTAGCGCGCCTGAATGGGGTTCAGGAGGCCGTGGGTTCAAGTCCCACCGCTCCGACCAGAAAGCAGTCGGCTCCGGAGGCAACTCCGGAGCCGTTCTTGTTTGTGCGGTCTCTCGCCTCCGGCCTAGCCTACAGTAGCCGGACCGCGTTTATCACCAACTCATAGTCGCACCCCAGGAAGGTCGCCGCCCGGCGGCAGAGGACCATGCGGCTGAGGAAAATCTCAAAGTAGGACATGACCGGCGAGATTTTCGTGTCAATCTTCAACTCCAGCGTGATAGCCTTGCGTTTCTCATCGACGCGAACGAATGAATGCTCGGCTGCGTAGTTGACGCGGTCATGGATGTCAAAGGACACAAGCTCCGGGTTCCGAACGCGCGAGCGATGGACGTCGGATTTGTCCGCGAGCATCAGCGCGGCGCCAACGTTGTTGACCGGCTCGCCGACCTCCTCGCCGTGATTCCCGATGGCCGCCACGACCATGGCCGTCTCAGCCGGCGACATCCCCAGCCTGGAGAGGAGGCGCATGGCGACCACGCCCCCGGTCTGCTCGTGGTCGTGTCGGCAGATGACGTTGCCGATATCGTGCAGGTAGCCGGCGATGGCCGCGAGTTCGACCTCGCGCTCCTGGAAGCTCAATCGCTCCAGGATGTTGCGCGCGATATTCGACACTAGGGACGCGTGTCTTTGGCCGTGTTCGGTGTAGCCCATGGCCGCCAAGACGTCGTCGCCGCCCGTGACATAGGCCTGGACCTCGGTGTCCTTCTTGACCTGCTCCAGAGTTAGGACCATTCATCCTCCCCCGACTGGGAAGCGCCGTGCGATGCCGCGGCCCACGCTAGAGCGCCGCGTCCAGCCAACGCTCGAGTTCCTCTTTGGGCATGTACTCGGAGACCCGCTCCCCGGGTTGACCGCCCTTGAACAGGATCAAGGTCGGGATGCCCCTGACGTCGTATCGCTGGGCTGTCCCGGGGCTGTCCTCCACGTCGAGTTTCGCCACGGTCAGGCGGCCGGCGTAGTCCTGAGCCACCGCCTCGAGAATCGGGGCCATCTTCTGGCACGGCTTGCACCACGATGCCCAGAAATCAACGAGGACCGGCGTGGCGCTCTTGAGCACTTCCTTGTCGAAGTTGGCGTCAGAGACCACGCGGGCCTTTCCTTCCTCCGTCATGTCCGAACCTCCTTGTAGGTCCTCGCTTCTACACCGGCAAGGCCAAAGCCTACCCCTGCGCCAGCGCGGCCAAGTCCTTCTCCGCGGTCATGGCCGCCACGGCGCCGTCGGCGACGGCCGTCACGACCTGCCGGAGACCCTTCACCCGGACGTCGCCGGCCGCGTAGACGCGCGGGACGCTCGTCCTCATTTCCTGGTCGGTGATGACATACCCGGCTCTGTCGAGGTCAACCTTCCCCTTAAGGAAGCCTGTCTCCGGGTCGGTGCCCACGTAGATGAACACGCCGTCGAGTTCGAGACGCTCCTCGCGGGCACCCGCCTCACCGCCGGCTGCCTCCCGCAAGACGAGGGCCTCGACCCCGCCCGACCCTTCGATGCTCACCGGGACCCGGCCGAGCCGCAGTTCCACGTTCTCAAGGGCTCGGACCCGCTCCACCAGCGTCGGGGCGGCCCGGAAGCCATCCCGCCGGTGCACGACGAAGACCTTCGCGGCCAGCTTGGCCAGGAACGCGGCCTCGGTCACGGCCGAGTCGCCTCCGCCGATGACCGCCACGCGCTTCCCGCGGAAGAAGGCGCCATCGCAGATGGCGCAGTACGACACGCCGCGCCCGGCGAGGCGGTCCTCACCCGGCAGCCCGAGCCGGCGCGGCCTTGACCCCGTGGCGACGACGACCGCACGGGCCCTCTGCCCGGCCACCGTCTTGTCGGGTCCCGCCAGCTGGAGGCCGGTCGCCCCGACGTCGGCGGTGAGGAACGTCACGCCGAAACGCCGGGCCTGCTCCTCCATCTTCAGGCCGAGTTCGACCCCGGCCACGCCCTCGGGGAACCCGGGGTAGTTCTCCACCCAGTCGGCCGTAGCCATCTGCCCACCCGGCGCTCCCCGCTCGAGGATGGAGGTGCGCAATCCGGCCCTGGCCGCGTAGATGGTCGCGGCCAGTCCGGCGGGCCCGGCCCCGACAACCAGAAGATCCCACGCGGCGGTCGAGGCGGCGGGCGAATCAGCTGGGCTCATCTTGGGCAGGGCCTCCTCCACAGGATTTCCAGACGACCGCGGTCTCTTCCTTGTGGACGAAACCGGGGCGCCACAGCCGCGGCCTCGTCACGCGGAGTCGGAAGAACGAGGAACCTGGAGCGGTTCCCAGGTTCCTCGGTAAAGACGCCAACCTCTAGGCGCCGAGCGTTTTCGCCCGGTTGTAGCAGAGCGCCAGGGAGATACCGAGCCACGGCGCGATGAGCAGGTACACGATGCCGCTTAGGATCGACACGGTGTAGAATCCGCCGACGAAAAAGAACGCTCCGGCGATGATGCCGCCGACGAAGAAGTAGGCGACGAAGATGAGAAGGATGACGACTATCTCGACGGGGACCTTCAGGACGGCCCGGATGGACCGGGCGAACGCCGCGAAGGGTTCCGCACGGTCCAGGGCGACCGCCGGCATGGCCAGGCACAGGAAGAACCACACCGCGAGACCGGGAAGGACCAGGAGGGACCAACCGATGGCCGTGGCGATGCCGAACAGGGCGGCCGTGGTGATGAGGCTGGCTATCGGGATGCTCCTATAGGCCTCGCTCAGGCTCATGGACTTTCCGGCGATCTGGCTCTCGACCACCTTGGCCACGAGGGCGAGGGTCAAGGCGTAGGCGCCCCACTGGATGAACCCTAAGAGCAGGTCGACGATGAAGTTGCCGCCCAGGGAAGCTAGCCCGCCGATGCCCCCGTGAAACGCCGTTCCCCAGAACAACCTCCAGAAGAGCCCCTGGATGATGGCTCTGAGGATGTAGGCCGGAAGGAGGACCACCACCGGGATGATGATGTACTGGGCGAAGCGCCCGAAGTAGAGATTGAAGGATTGCGCCAGGATGGTCCCGATTTCCGAGGTGCCGGGGGAAGGCTGTGGAGATGTGCTCACAAGTATCCCCCCTTCCCGAGCACAAGATCAAACCATACTTACCATTAATCTTAGCACCGGGCCTGCTCCCAGGCAAATGCTCTTGCGGTTAGATCCTCACCCGGCGGGTCGCTCCGGGGACCGAGCGCACACGCGGGGTGCGGTCCTGCCGGGCCAAGCTCTCGGCGTGGGTGATGGCCGCGTCGTGCGCCGCCCTCTCAGGCGTGTCGTCCAGAGGGGCCAGCGGCGTGCCTTCCCCGTACCGGCGGCTCAGGGCCCGAGCGATTAGCCAGTCCGCGAGCCACGGGTTCTTGGGCAGGATGGACCCGTGAAGGTAGGTGGCGACCACGTTACGGTAGACGGCGCCTTCCCAGCCGTCCTCGCCATTGTTGCCGTAGCCCAGGCAGACGTTCCCGAGAGCGTTCACCCGGGGGCCGAGGTGGGTGCGGCCCGAGTGGTTCTCGAAACCCACGAGCGTGCGAGTCCGCCCCACGTCGAGGGCGCTGGTCACCACGACATTCCCGATCATGCGCTTCTTCCCCGCCCGAGTCTCGACGTCGAGGACGCCGATGCCCGGCAGGCGCTCACCGGGGCCGGTCTCGTAGTACCGCCCGAGCAGCTGGTAAGCCCCGCAGATGGCCAGAAAGGCCGCTCCGTCCTCCACCGCCTCGGCGAGGGCCGTCCCCTTCACCTGCCGGAAGTCATCGCAGATGAGTCTTTGTTCCTTGTCCTGCCCCCCGCCCATGAACAGAAGGTCAAAACGAGTGAAGTCAACCCTCTCGCCTAGCCCGACCGGGACGACCTCCAGGTCTATCCCCCGCCACTGGCACCTCCGGGTGAGGGTGATGACGTTCCCGCGGTCACCGTAGAGGTTCATGAGGTCGGGGTAGAGGTGGCAGACGCGGAGTCTCAAGGCTGGGCCGCCTCCCCCCGGGTCTCCCAGAACTGCGGGGCGAACCCCCGACGGCTGATGATGCCCCTCAGTTCGAGCATGGCGGTGTATGTCGGCGTGATGAAGAGGGTTTCGCCCGCGGGCGTGGACCCGAGGGCAAGGTCGAGCGCCTCCCCAAGGTCGGGTACGCACTGGATCTGGTCCCGGCGCACCCCCGCGTACTTCAGCCGGACGGCCAGGTCATGAGCGCGCTCGCCCGAAGCGACCACTCCGGCCACCTGGGCCCCTGGTTCCGCCAGGACCTCGAAGTCGACGTCCCAGATCCACGACACGTCCGTGCCGTCGGCGTACTTATCGTTGAGGGCCAAGAGGAGCCGGCGCCCGGGTGAACCGGCCGGGAGTCCGGTTTCAAGGATGGTGCGGAGGACCTGATTGTAGCCGGTGGGGTTCTTGACCAGGGCCAAAAGGACCGAGCGGTCTTCCATCGCGATGCGTTCCATGCGGCCGAAGGAAGCGGTGGCCCGCCTGAGGGAGGCGGCGGCCCGCTCGACCGGTATGCCGAGTTCCAGGGCGGCGGTGAGGGCCGCCAGGCCGTTGTAGACGTTGTAGAGCCCGGGCACGGGTAGCCGCACCTGCGTGTCCGGGCGGTCAGGAGAGCTGAGGGTGAAGGCCGTGCCGCCGCTCCCGCCGAGGGCGACGGCCCCGGCTCGGAAGCCGGGGGCCGGTCGCCGGAAGTCTCCGGTCGGGCACCCGTACCGGCCGAGGTGGCCGTAGTAGAAGACCTCGTAGGTCAGGGGTCGCCCGCAGACGAGGCACTGGCACTGCTCGCGGGTCTGGGTCATCACCTTGCTCCCGGAAGCGGGGTCCTCCACGCCGTAGTAGACGACGTGTCCGCCGCGCCCACGGCCCAGGTAGGCTACGAGTGGGTCGTCGGCGTTGAGGGCCACGAAGCCATGGCCCTGCATGGCGTCGAGACCGCGCCCGATGAAGGATACCGTCGTGTCGAGTTCCCCGAACCGGTCGAGTTGGTCGCGGAAGAAGTTCGTGACGACAAGCCCGAGGGGGCGCAGTTCGCGCACGGCCTCGGGGACCGCGGCCTCATCGACCTCCATGAGGGCGATGTCGGCGTCCACCACGCCGCCCCGGCTCGCTTCGAGGAAGGACGAGGTCAGGCCGGCGACGAGGTTGGCCCCGGACCGGTTGTGGACGAGGCGCAGCCCGGCGTCCTCAAGGATGGTCGAGAGGAAGCGGGCCGTGGTCGTCTTGCCGTTCGTGCCGGTGATGATGATGGTCCCTCGCCGCAAGCCCCGGGCGAGTTCCAGGAGGAGGGCGGGCTGGATGCGGAGGGCGACCATCCCCGGCAGGGACGACCCCCCGTGGCCCAGCCTCCGGCTGAGCCCCAAGGTGGCCTTGCCGGCCCACACGGCCAGAAGGTTCCGCACGGCTTCGAATAGCCCCCAAACGGTAGCATGTCCCGGTGGTGGGACAGAGACCTCGGCGGAGTCGTTGCGCGACTCCGCCGAGGTCCCAACCGCTCCTGGCGCCGGCCTGCGCCCGAGCGGACCTCGGATTAGCTGCCGGCTTCCTCGCCCTCCGAAGCCTCGTAGTGGAAGGTGAGTCTCGGCGGGCCCTGTTTCTCGCCAAGGGGCTGACCCCCGGGCGCTGGTGCCGCGGTCGGCGGCTCGACCGGCTCGGGCCCGGCGAGGCGCGTCTCCGGCTCGGTCTCCTCCCCCGCTTCCGGGGTGGCCGCGTCTTGCCCGGCCCCGACGGTGATGGGAATGTCCGAAAGGTCGACGGTTGCCGGCTGCTCCGCGAAGACCGGAGTCGGGGGTTCCGCACCCAGCTCCAGTTCGGGGACGGTCTCCGGCGTCTCCGCCAAGACCACCGGAGCGACAGCCGGCGGCGGGATCGCCGGCGCCTGAGGCTGCGCCTTGGTGGCCGGAGCCGGCTGCGGGGCGGGGACCTCCGGGAGGTCCTTCTCCCAGAGCCCCTTCTTCACGTGGTACAGAGGCTCTCCGTCCAGGCCCAGATGGACCTGGTAGAGAACCTGCCACCGCTTGGGGCCGCTCGTGGCTCCGCGCCGTTCCTTGGACTCCACGGCAACGACGCGCGCCACCCATTCCTCGTCCACCATGACCGCGTCCAGGCAGTGGCACTCCTTGCCGAGGGCCTGCTTCATGTACGCCAAGGCCGCGTCCCTCATCCGCTCTTCGGTCATTGTCCACCTCTTCGTTCCCCAGACGCCCAGCCCCGGCCGGGCCGTTGTCCAGGACGGCTTTAAGCAGTATATGAGAGCAGGACCCAGGATGATTACCCGTCGCGAGAAGGTCCGGAACACCCAGGGCCGGCGCGCCTGCGCCGGCCCTGGGAAGCTCTGCTGGATTAGGCGCGGGGGCCTGTCAGGCCCGCGTCACGAAGGCTCGCTGGGGAGGCCCGTCAGGGCCGCCGGAGCCGACTTGGCCGCCGGAGCGAGCTTGGCCCGCCGGCGGGCGCCGGCGACCACAGCGGCCAGAACATACAGGACGATGGCAATGACGAGGAAGACGATGCCGCTAGAGCGCACCGCCCCGACGATGCGGCCAGCGAAGGTGGTCAGGGCGTGTTTGGCCAGTTCGACAACCGCCTCGAGCGAGGGGTCGGGGGCCGTCAGGTTGAAGCCGGCCAGGAGGCTCGGTACCACCCGGAGGGAAAGCCCGACCGAGCCGGCGACGCCGACAAGACCGCTGAGGAGGAAGGCCGTTCCTGTCCACCGCGCCGCCCCCGGGCCCCCCCCGGCCAACGGCAAGCAGGTTAGGGCGAGCAAGACGACGAGCAGGCCCAGCAAGCCGACGGCTGTCGGCAGGAGCCTCCAGTAGTGGATCTGGGGTAGGGCGCTCAGATCGGCGGGAAAGAACGGGTACTGGCTCAGGAGAATGGGTTGGCGGTATTCGGCGGGGATGCCCTGTCGCATGCTCGCGACAATGGCGGGATCAGCCGTCTCGGCGTAGGCGGAGAAGAACCGATCGAAGAGCTCGTTCACCGGGATGGCCGTGGTGAGCGCGGCCTTCTTGCCCTTCGTGTAGGCCGACACGTCCTCCAGGACGAGTGTCACCTGGGTCTCCAGCCACTGGGGGTCGGCCGCCTGGCGCAAGGCCGCCTCGATCTCGGCTTTCTCAGCCGCGGTCGCTCCCTGCCAGGCTCGGGAGAGGCTCGCGACCATGAGGTCCGGGAAGGCGACGAACACCCCGGCCTCCCTGAGGCCCGAGACGATAAACCCTGGGCTCGCCACGCGCAGGCCGTCGAAACCCACCTGCAGGACGTTCAGCCCCAGGAACATCACGACCAGGACGACCAGGAGGACTAGGACCTTCAAGACCTTCATACCCACCATCCCTCTTCTCTCCAGCGGGCCTCACGGGCGGAAGGACCGCCAGCGACCATGCCCGGGCGGGCAGGGAGGCCTCTGCCTGTCCAGTTGGCGGTACGACCGGAGATTCCTGTGTCTAGCGTGCGAAGGGGGCCGCGGAACAGAGGGCGGACGGCCCTCGGGGGCCGTCCGCCATGAAACTCGAGCCCTTCCGCCCCGGCTCGCTTCCCTCCGGGTCTCCCTAGATCAGGATGCAGATGAGCCCGCCCGAACCCTCGTTGATGATGCGGGTGAGGGTCTCCTGAATCTTCGTCTGGGCGTTTTCGGGCATCCGGTAGAGCTTGTTCTCGATGCCCTCCCGGACGAGGTCTTGGAGCGACTTGCCGAAGATGTCCGACTCCCAGATCTTCTTCGGGTCGTCCTCGAACTTCTCCAGGAGGTACTTGACCAGTTCCTCGCACTGCCGCTCGGTGCCGATGATCGGGGTGACCTCGGTTTCGATGTCGGCCCGGATGAAGTGGAGCGACGGCGCGCTGGCCCGCAGGCGCACTCCGTACCGCCCGCCCTGCCGGATGAGTTCGGGGTCCTCGAAGGTCATCTCGGACAGGCGCGGCGCGACCAGGCCGTAACCCACGGTCCGGACGTCCTCGATGGCTTCCCGGATGATGTCGAACTCGTTCTTGGCGTGGACGAGGTCCTTCATGCGCTTGATGAGGTCGTGCTTACCCTCGATGGGCAGGCCGGTGATCTCCTCGAGAGTCTTCCAGTAGAGGCTCTCGACGGCGAGCATCTCGACCGTGGCGATGCCCGTGCCCATCTCCATGTTCTGGAGGACGGCCTTCTCGACGAAGTCGTACTCGCCCAGGGTCTTCACGGCGCCGTCCACATCGCGCAGCCGGCGGATGTTCCGGACGGTCTCGGCCACGCTGTCCTCGAACTTCCTCCGTAGCCAGTGGCCGGCCTCAAGCTCCTCCACCCACTTGGGCAGGTTGACGACGACCTCCCGGACCGGGAACTCGTAGAGGACCTGCTCCATGATGTCCAGCACGTGGGCCTCGGTGAGCGCCGTCACGTCCACCGCGATGACCGGCACATCGTACTTGGCCTGGAGCCGCTCGGCCAGACCCAGGGTGTCCTTGGTCTCGGGATGGCAGGAGTTGAGGATGACCACGAAGGGCTTGCCGATGTCCTTGAGTTCCCGGATCACCCGTTCTTCGGCGTCGACGAAGTCGTCCCGGGCGATGTCCAGGAAGCTACCATCGGACGTCAGGACGATGCCGATGGTGGAATGCTCGGAGATGACCTTCTTGGTGCCGATTTCGGCGGCCTCCTGGAACGGTATCGCCTCTTCGAACCATGGGGTGTTGACCAGCCGCGGACCCAGCTCGTCCTCGTAGCCGGCGGCCCCGGGCACGGTGTACCCGACGCAGTCGACGATGCGCACCCTCAGGGACAGGCTGTCCTTGACGGTGATGCGGACGCCCTCGTCCGGGATGAACTTGGGCTCGGTGGTCATGATGGTCCGGCCCATGCCGCCCTGGGGGAGTTCATCGATAGTCCGCTGCCGCTCGTTGGGGTCGGTGATGTTGGGCAGCACCAGCATCTCCATGAACTTGCGGATGAAGGTGGACTTGCCCGTTCGGACCGGGCCCACCACCCCGATGTAGATGTCGCCACCGGTGCGCTCGGCGATATCCTTGAAGATGTCGAACTTCTCCACCGGATCTCCCTCCTCGGGGCCTTCGGGCCGCGATAGGACGCAGAAGCCAGGCGAGCCCGTCAAATATATATGAGGACAGGTTATGGAAATTCCGGTGGGGTTGGAAAAGCCGGGGTTCCCAGGTCCGCGGACGGTCGGAGGACCAGTCTCGGACTAGGCGGGAGGGCCTCCCTTCCGCCGCCAGCCACCAGCGGACTTGGCCCGGAAGGAAAGCCGGAGGGGCGTGCCTTCGAAGCCCCACGCCTCCCTGGCCTTACCCTCGAGATACCGCTTGTAGCTGTCGGTGACGCGTTCCGGGGTATTGACGAAGAAGACGAAGGTCGGCGGGGCCGCGGAGGCCTGGGTCACGTAGCCGATTCGGACGCGCCGACGTCCTTCGGCCGGGGGCGGGTTCATCCCGACGGCATCCCGGAAGACCCGGTTCACCTCGGGAGTGGAGACGCGCTTACGGTGATTCGCCGCGACGGAGACCACGGCCTCGAGGACGCGGACAAGGTTCTTCCCGGTCTTGGCCGAGGTAAAGACGATCGGCGCCCAATCGGCGTAGTGGAGCCCGCGCCGCAGGTGACCCTCGTAGGCGAGGTAGGTCTTGTCGTCCTTCTCGACGATGTCCCACTTGTTTACGACCAGGACCATCGCCCGCCCGGCCTCCGTGGCGTACCCGGCCACGCGTTTGTCCTGTTCGGTCAAAGGCTGCGTGGCGTCCACGAGAAGGAGGACGACATCGCAGCGGTCCACGGCTCGCAGGGTCCGCAAGATGCTGTACCGCTCGACGCTTCCCTTGACCTTGGCCTTCTTGCGGAGGCCGGCGGTGTCGATAAGGACGTAGCCGACCCCGTCGCGGGTGAAGGGCACGTCGATAGCGTCACGGGTCGTCCCGGGCTCGTCGGCCACGATGACCCGCTCCTCGCCTAAGAAGGCGTTGACCAGAGACGACTTCCCGACATTCGGGCGGCCGACCACGGCCACGCGGATGGGCGGGCCCGGGGAGGTCTCGGCCTCTCCGGCGATCTCCGCTTCAGCCCCTCCGGGGATCTCGGCTCCAGCTCCTCCGGGGATCTCCGCCTCAGCTCCTGTGGCCGTCCCAGTTTCAGCCTCTCCGAGGGCCTCCGCCGCCACCGGGAGCCGGTCCACGATGGCGTCCAGAAGGTCTCCCGTGCCGGTGCCGTGATAGGCGGAGACCGGGAGGATCTCGGCCTCCAGCCCGAGGCGGAAGAATTCGGCTGTCTGGGCGGTCCGGGAAGGGTCGTCGGTCTTGTTGACCGCCACGAGGAGCGGCTTGCGGCTCCGGCGGAGCACCTCGGCGACGGCCTCGTCGGCGGGGGTGACTCCGATAGTGCCGTCGACGACAAAGATGATGACGTCGGCCTCAGCGATGGCCGTTTCGGCCTGTTGGGTCGTGAGGGCGATGATGCGGGTCTCGGCGTCCCAATCGAGGCCACCCGTGTCCACGATTGTGAAGCGATGACCGGTCCACTCCGCCCGGGCGTACAGCCGGTCGCGCGTCACCCCCGGCTCGCTCTCGACAATGGCCTTCCTTTGCCGGAGAAGCCGGTTGAAGAGAGTCGACTTGCCGACGTTCGGGCGTCCGACTATGGCGACCAGGGGCAGGTTCACGGATGGTCCACCTTTCCTACCGCAGGCTCTTGCGCGGCCCAGGCTTCGAGAGTCTCGGCCATCTGGCTCGGGAGCCACCCGGACGCACGGAAGACGCGTCCCGTCCGCCGGCCAAGGTCGCCCAGGGTCAGGCCATCCAGAAACTCGTCCGAACCGGCCCGGAGGGCCACCGACGGGACGAGGACGGGTCCGGGCGCGGCGCCGTCGCGGGCCGGGGTCCCGAAACGCTCCACGGCCCGGGCGATGTCCTCACCGCTCAGGAGCCCCGCCACGGTGACCGTGGGGCCGAAGAAGCCGTTGGCAACCACCAGGACCCGGCCGCTCAGCCCTAACCCCTCGCCGGCGACCTTCACCGCCGGCTCGACGAGCTCGGCGGCCAGGCCGGACGTGACGACCAGGAATTCGGGGAAGGCCTCGCCCCGGCCTCTCGGGCCTCCTCGGAGCCCCGCTCCACGCCGGTTCAGCCGCCGCCGCGTGCGCCCGAGGTCGTCGAGGAACACCCTGGCCAGGCCGATGCCGTTCTGAAGCTGCGGGAAGTCTCCGTAGAACGAGCGCTCCGGGATGGGCCGCCCCTGGGCGAGGAAGAGTTCGTCGGCCGGGTAGACGAAGCCGCCTAGCCGGTTGTGCCATTGCAGGGACGTCGCCAGTAGCCTTTCGCTCTCTTCCGCCGTGAAAGGCCGCACCGGGGTCGTGGCCGGGCCGAATTTGGTCAGCCCGACCGGGACGACGCCGACCGAGGCCACACCGGGGGCTAAGGCGGCCAAATCGCCCAGGGTGTGCCGCAGATGTTCGCCGTCGTTGAGCCCCGGGCACACGACAACTTGGGCGTGGAGCGTCACGCCGGCCCGGATGAGCTTTTTCATCTGGGACACGACCTTGCCGGCGGTCGGGGTGCCCATCAGGGCGGAGCGCAACTCCGGCTCGGTCGCGTGCACCGATACGTAGAGCGGGCTCAGGCGCTGGGCGACGATGCGGGCGTGGTCGGCATCGGTCAAGTTCGTGAGGGTGATGAAGTTGCCGTGGAGGAAGGAGAGGCGAAAGTCGTCGTCCTTGAGGTACAGGGCGGGCCGGAGACCCGGCGGCAGGCGGTCCACGAAGCAGAACAGGCACCGGTTCGCGCATCGCTTTGGACCGGCTCCGCCGAAGATGTCCTCGGTGAACTCCAGGCCAAGGTCCTCGTCGGGGTCCTTCTCGATCTCGAAGACAACGTCCTCGCCGTCGGGCCGAAGGATCCGGACTTCGAGGACGGGTTCGGCCGCCAAAAAGCGGTAGTCGATGTAGTCGCGGGGCCGAGTGCCCCCTATCTCGTAGAGGCGGTCCCCCGGAGCGAGCCCGAGTTCGGAGGCGATGGAACCGGCTCGCACTCCGGCGATGACCGCGCCGGGGCCAGGGCTCTGGCCGGCAAGGCTAGCCGTCTCCGGGTCCAGACCGAGTTCCCCCTCCCTGCCGCTTCGAACCTGTCCACAATCTTACGCAGCCCGCGGAGCGTCCGTCAAGGAATCTCCTGCCTGCGTCGGACCTCCGCCTGCGTCTTCTCGACCAATCGGACCAGGCGCCGGAACATCAGGCGGATACCCAGGGCCGCCAGAGGGCGCCCGATAGACACCAGACCCAGCCGCCGCGAGAGCATCCCGCCGATCCTGACCACCCAGTTCGCCCCGTCCAGAGCGTCCACCAGAAGGTAGTCGTTCGGGGACACGTCCTTCAACTCCAGGAGGGAGAGCACGGCCTCGCGGACGATCTTCCGCCCCGGGCCGAAGCCCACGACGAGAACCTCCTCGCCGTCCGGACCCCGCCCGGAGACGAAGACGGTCCCCAGTTCGACCGCCCGGATCCGGTCGAAGTGAGGCACGTCCTGGATCTCGCCCAGGCGCGGCAGTCGGTCGGGGGCGAGCCCCCCGACGTGGATGGCCGCCGCCACGACCGAGGTGTGGGAACTTCCGTAGCAGTGGTAGAAGACTTTCACGGCCGGTCGCCCGCCTGGCCTAGCCTGGCCCTGGTCTGCCGGACCAGATCCGCGAGCCGGGGATAGGCCGTTCGCGTCAGGGCCACCAGGGCCGGCAAGGCCAGCCGGCCGATCCCGAGGAACCCGACGGCAGCGCCCAGGGAGCGGGCCGCCCAGCCCACCGAGGGTACGGTGTCGACGTAGAGGATGTCGGAGGTGTCCACCCCGAGACGGGCGCCGACCTCGCGCACGACCCTTTCCAGCACGTCGAAGCGGGCCCGGTGGGCCAGGAAGTGGATGTCGTGGCCATCCCCCCCGTCCCGGCCCAGCCAGACGAGGCGTCCCGGCGTCCCGCTGGCCACGGCCCACACCTCCGGCACCGCCAGAATCTCCCTCGCCGGGGGCACCCGGTCCTCCGGGAGAAGGCCGCTGTGGATGGCCGCCGCGACCGCGGCGGAGACGGCGCCCGCGTGTCCGTGGTAGATGACGATCACGCCTCGGCGCCTCAGTGGCTCACCAGGATATAGGTCCCGTTCTCAAGGTCGTGGACCTGCGCGGCCAGGATGCGGCTGAGGTAGGTCGCCACCTTCTCGCGTTCCTCGTCTCCTGAGGTCACGAAGACCGGTGCTCCACCGCCCTGGACCTTGTCCGGCTTGAGCGTCACGATGGCTAGAATCTTCTCTTCCGGCACTCCGGCACCACCCCGCAATCCTAGTCCGCCGCCCGCCTCCCAGGCCTGGTGGCCAGGGGGCGCGTCCTGGCCCCTTCGATGACCGGCACCGCCCGCACCGCAGCCAGGAGAGGTCCGGCGTCGGGTTCGATGGGACAGATGGCCAGAGCGGCGCGCCCCGTGTCCAGGTGCAGGCGGACCAGAGGCGTGTATTCCGGCGAGTCCCGGTCCTTCCGCACGCCCAGGATGGATGCGGCGTCGTGGGCGATGGCCTGTCTCTGGCCGAGGTTCGCCAGGGTCGCCCTGGCGTCGTCGTCCTTGGGCTCGATGACGACCCCGAGCCCGTGCCTGCGGTAGTCCTCGCGCGCTTTCACGAGGCCTATCTCCTCGATGTTGATGTCGTCCACCCAAAGCACGGTGTCCTCAAAGTGCAAATCGCCCAGACGGATACGGCACACGGATCCCAGGGTCACCCGGTCGAGACCTCGCCGTCCGGCGAGGATGACCGCCGTCCCCGCCAAGACGCCCCCCGCGGGCGCCATCCACACCAGCCCTCGCGGCTCCGCCCAGGGCCAAAGAGCGAGCGTGACGGCGCTGGCCGTCAGGGCCGTGAAGATGGTGAGGTAGTTGCGGGCCTCAAAGACTTTCGCGATGTCCTCGATGTAGGCCGCCCCGCGCCGGACGAGTTCGGTCTCCTCCATCTTCTCAAGCGTCTTCCGCTCCAGGTCGCGGACCTCGCGGAACTGCTGGGCCACCAGGAGGAGGAAGGTGACGGCGGTTATCTCTCGGAGCATGAGGGCCGGAATGACCACCGCCCCGGCGAAGGCGGCCACCACGCCCAGGGCCAGGTGGCTCGCGTACCCGTGCGGATAGCTGGGATACTGCCGGTAGTCCGTGCGCAGCATGGCCAGCCGGGCCAGCGTCCCCAGCCCGACGCCGGTCAGGATGGCGGCCCAGAACTCCGTCCCCGGAAGGCCCGCACCCCCTACGCCCATGGCTGGCGCCCAGGCCTAGCGGCGCCGGGGCCCGCCGCCGCGGCGGCGCCGCCCCAGGTACCCGGCGAACTCCTCGCCCAGGCTCCGCAGCTTCCGCCAGGCCTCCCGCCAACTGCCGCCGGTGGCGACGTAGAGCCATAGCCCGCCACCCACCACGACGATGATGGCGATGATGCCCACGGCCCGCCAGGCCCCCACGCCCTGCCCGGCCCCTCCGACGCCGAGCACGTTCGGAACGACCCCGGCCAAGGCGGTCACGCCGCTCTCAGCTTCCTGGCGCCGGTTGGTGTGCGCCCCCACTTCGAGGAGGAGAGCCCGGCTGGAAAGGTCCTGGTTGAAGTCGCCCGCCGTCTTGAGAATGCCGCGGATGAGTCCGGGATGGGACGAGTCGGCCGAGGCCTTGAGGGCTTCGGCGAAGGCCAGGTTCGATTCTGCCTGGGGGTTCCCGCGGCCGATGACGATCATGATCTGGGTCACCTGTTCGCCGTCTACTTTCCGGGCGTAGGCCTCGGGAGGCGCGGCGTCGCGGTGGACGTCGAAGATGGCCGCCGACCCGCGCAGGACTTCGGTCGCCGTCCGCCGCGACCTCTCGTACGCCCCCGCGTCGTGGGGCAGGTGGCTGGCTAGGCTGTGGTTGACCCGGAGGCCCGACTTCTCCAGGCCGGAACTCAAGGCGTCACCGACCCGGTACACGCCCCCCTGACCGTTGGGGTCGCTCTCGGTCCCGTCGCTCGGCACATAGGACTCGTCGTTGTGGGTGTGGTAGATGCCGACCTGGGACGACTGTCCGTTCGCAGCCAGCGGGACGCCGGCCAGGCTGAGCTGGAATTCCTGGACGGCCGAAGAGAGGTCCACCCGCCGCACGTACACGGCCACCGCTGTCGTTGGACCGGTGATCTTGTCCACGCGCCAGAGGACGTTGCCTTCATCGAGATACTCGTCTCCGACGTCCAGGCCAAAGCCGGTCTGGCAGATGATGTTCCCATCTCCGTCGTACAGGGTCATGATCTTCAGGCCGGGCAGCTCGCCGCCCGCGCCCGCCACCGGGGACGCCGCGGCCAGAAGGGCCACGACCATGGTCGCCGCCAGCAGGCTCGCCAGGAGGAACCTGCCCGCGCGGGGCCGGGGGGGCCTAGGCACCGGTACCCCCGCCCTTCGTCCCGCGGGACCCTCCGGTCGGACGCGGAATGGCGGAGGGGTCGACGCCGGTGCCCGGCGCCTGGCTGGCTCCGGGTTCGGTCCGGCTGCGTCTTCCGGCGCGATGCGAGTCCCGCGAGCCGGAGGTCCGTCCGCTGCCACCGCCGACCCCGAAAGCGGCCAGGAAGCTTTCACCGCTGCCACCGCCGCGCTCGCCGTCCCGCCCGCCGCCGGCGTTGTCACGGTCGCCCTTGTCCTCCTTCTTGTCCTTCCGGGCGGAGCGGCTGGCTTTGGCCCGGGGCCCGCCCCTGACCGGGCTCTCGTCCCGGGCGGAGTCCTCGCCCGCCTTGAGCGGCCCGCGGGCGATGAACTCCCGGGTCTCGCCCACGATCTCGGCCAGGGCCACGCCGAGAAGACCGGCGATGACGACGGAGTCGAAGACCCCGGCGCCTCCGAGCCAGGTGCGACCAGGGATGCGCCGCACCGAGATCTCAACGTAGTGAGCCACATCCGCCAGGATGACGCCCATCGTCCCCCCGACGAACGCGGAGCGCCTGGACCGGCCGGCCAGGTAGCCGATGACCCCGGCGATGATACCGAAGAAGTACGTGGGGTCGATGACCATCGTCTGCTCTTCGGGGTTAAGAAGCTTCATGGCCCCGTAGATGGCCGCCCCCGAGAGCACGGCGGCCAGCACGCCGCGGGTCTTCTCCTTGGCCTCGTCCGCGGTGGCGATGAGGTACACGGCGATGCCGATGGGGATGAGGGCGCCGCCGATGTTGATGATGAAGGCTGGGTTACGGAGGATGGTCAGGTTGAAGAAGCTGCCCAGGATCATAAGAAAGAGGATGAAGAGAGCGGTCCGGTCGTCCAGCCGCATCCGGTCGAGGACACGGTGGAGAAGGCCAAAGTAGACAAGAATAGCCACTATCAGGAGCACTATCACCCCGACGGGCACGAGTCCTACCTCCCTTGGGAATCACGACACGCCCTAGCGTTCCCTGGGGAGATTGGGTTTACCCCGCGTCGGACGGCGGCGCTTTCTTGTCGGGGAAGGAGAACTTCACGCCCTCGGGCGTCAGGGTGAGGAAGGCGGGGAACCGGCGCCCCGCTCGGGAACGGAACCCCCGGAGGAGGTGGGTCTTCCCGTCCGAGAGGAGTTTCGCGGCCTCCAGGGGTTGCAGGGTCCGGCCCGCGATGACCTTCCAGATGGAGAAGTCGCAGCCGGTCTCCTTCCAGCGGGCGCAGTTGTAGGCGCGCCGGCCCTCGACGATCTCGGCCCCGCACTTGGGACAGTGGCCGATGGTCCGCTGCATCCGGTCGGCCAGCCCGTCGGCCTCGAGGGACCGGACCTCGTCGACCATCCGGGTCACGAAGGCCCTGATCTCGCCCATGAAGCTCTCGCGGGACAGGTGGCCCGCTTCGACCTGGCGCAGCTTCGCCTCCCACGCCCCGGTCAAGGCGGGGGAAACGAGGTCGCGGGTGGGGATGGCCGAGATGAGTTCGAGCCCCTTGGCCGTAGCGACGAGTGAACGGCGGTCCCGGTCGAGATAGCCCACGTCGATGAGGCGCTCGATGATGGCCGCCCGGGTGGCCGGCGTGCCGATGCCCCGCTCCTTCATGGCTTCCTGGAGTTCCTCGTCGTCAAGGAGTTTCCCCGCCGTCTCCATCATCTGGAGCAGCGAGGACTCCGTGTGGCGGGGCGGAGGCTTGGTCTCTTTCTCCAGGGCTTCGGCGGCCGTGGTCCGGACACCGTCGCCGGCCTCGAGACCCGGCAGCTCGGCGGAGCCGCTCCCGGTGAGCCAGGGGGAGGCCTCGACGGCCAGCCAGCCCCGCTCCACGACGACCCGGCCCTCGCTGCGAAAGGTTTCCTCAGCGATTGATGTCGTCACCCTCGTGTCTTCCACGACCGCGGGAGGGTAAAACGTGGCGATGAACCTCTCGGCGATGGCCTCGAAGAGCTTCCGGTGGTCTCCTTCGAGCTTGGCCGCGGAACCCGCCTTGACCGTGGGGATGACGGCGTGGTGGTCGCGGACCCGGGCGTCGTTGACCTGGCGCCCGCTGATGGGTAGACGCTCCCCGGCCAGCAGCGGGGCCGCCGCCTTGGCCAATTCGTCCGAGACCTCGGCCACGGCCCGCATGGTCGGGACAAGGAGCGGGATGTTCCGACTGCTCAGATGCCGGCTGTCGGTCCTGGGGTAGGTGATGACCTTGTACCTCTCGTAGAGGTCCTGGGCCAGCCGCAACGTGCGGGAGGCCGCGAACCCGTACCGCCGGTTCATGTCCCGCTGCAGTTGGGTCAGGTCGTGGAGGAAGGGTGACGCCTGGCTGCGGCGCCGTCGCTCCACGTCAGCGACCAGGCCGGCGCGGTCCCGCACGCGGTCGGCGATCCCGGCCGCCCGCCCGGGGTCACCGAGCCGCCCGTCCTTGGCCTCCGGCCCGAACCAAGTGCCCCGGTACGACGCGCCGGCCCCGGTCTCGAAGGAGGCCTCGATCTCCCAGTACTTGACCGGGACGAAAGCCTGAATCTCCCTCTCCCTCTCCGCCAGGATGGCCAGGGTCGGCGTCTGCACCCGGCCGACGGAAAGGAGGACCCCGCCGCACTTCTTCGTCATCCCGCGGGTGGCGTTGATGCCGACGAGCCAATCGCTCTCGCTCCGACAGCGCGCCGCGGCCTCGAGGTTCTCGTACTCGCGACCGTCTCCCAGGCTCTCGAACCCCTCGAGGATGGCCTCGTCCGTCATCGCCGATATCCAAAGGCGACGGACCGGCACGGCCGACTCGGCGGCCTCCTGAAGGTGACGGAAGATGAGTTCGCCCTCGCGTCCGGCGTCGCAGGCGTTCACCACTTCGGCGAAAACCGGCGAGCGGAGAAGGGCCAGCACCACGTCGAGCTGGGCTTTCGTCTTGGCGATGGGCTTGGTGCGGAAGGTGCCGGGGAGAATGGGGAGATCCTCGAGTCGCCACCGCTTGAGCGAAGGAGCGTAATCGTCGGGCTCGCACAGTTCCAGGAGGTGGCCGATGGCCCAGGTGACCACGTGGCGGCCTCCGATGAGGAACCCGCCTTTGGCCTTGAGCTTGTCGCCTCCGCGCCCCAAGGCCTGGGCGACGTCCCTGGCCACGCTCGGCTTCTCGGCGACAACGAGCGTCAGCGAGCCCGGGAGCCGGTCGGCCAGGGCTTCCGCCACCGCGGCGGTCGAGGCCGCCGCCCGGCGCCCGGTCGAGCCGGTCGCCGAGGAACGGCCTCGGGGGCGACTAGGCGCACCCGAAGCCGGTTTCTTCTTCGCTGTCTTCCCCGGGCCGCCCTTGGCCGAAGTCTCCTTGGCGGTCGCCTTACTTCTCCTTACGCCGCTTTTCGGGCTTGGCATCCTTCGCGTCCCCCAGGTCGGTCCCCTTAAAGACATCGCCGACCAGGTCGCCGATGGTCACGGCGGCCGTCTCGTTCGCGTCCTTGAGGAACTTCTTGATTTCCCTGCGGTCCATCTCCTCTTCACCTTCGCGGGCGCTGAGGCTGATTCGGCGCTCAGCCGGGCTGACCTTTAGCACCTTGACCCGAAGCTCGTCGCCCACCCGGACGACTTCCGACGGCTTGCCGATGCGCTTGTCGGAAAGCTGGCTCACGTGGACAAGACCTTCGATGCCTTCCGCCAGTTCGACGAAGACGCCGAAGTCGGCCACGCTGACGGCCCGCCCCTTGGTGACCGTGCCGACCGGGAACTGCTCGGCGACGGTGGCCCAGGGGTCTCCCTTGACCTGCTTCATCCCCAGCGAGATGCGCCCACGCTCGTGGTCCACTTTGAGCACGCGTACCTCGACCTTGTCGCCTTCCTTGACGACTTCGCGGGGGTCGGCGACGCGCTTCCACGACATCTCCGAGACGTGCACGAGCCCGTCCACCCCGCCGATGTCCACGAACGCTCCGTAGTCGGTCACCCGCCGGACCTCTCCGGTGCGGGTCTCACCCTCCCGGACTCCGTCCAGGAGGCCGGTCTTGGCCTGGCCCCGTTCTTGCTCGAGGACCTTCTTCTCGGAGAGGATGACGCGCCGCTCACCGCGGTCAATCTCGACCACCTTCACCTGCAGCGTCTTGCCGACGTACGGAGCGAGGTCCTGGATGAACTCCAGCCCCACTTGGGAGGCGGGGATGAACCCGCGGGTCCCGACATCCGCGACGAGCCCGCCCTTGACCTGAGCCGTCACCGGCGCGTCTATCGTCGCGTTGGACGCGTGGGCCGCCTCCAGGGCCGACCAGGCGTCCTCTTCCTCAACCCGCTTCCGGGAGAGGACCGGGCGTCCCTCGTCGTCAATGCGGATGACCACGGCCTCGATCGTGTCGCCCAGCTTGACCGCCTCAGTTGGACCGGCCACGCGCCGGCGCGACATCTCCGAAAGCGGCAGGACCGCCTCGCTCTTGGCGCCGATGTCGATGAGCGCGTCACTGTCCCCGACCTTGACGACGGTTCCCGTAACCCTGGCCCCGGGTCCGCTGTCCTCAGCTGCGGCAGGTCCTTCCGGCTGACCGGCCTCGGGGGCTTGGACTTCTCCTTCTTCTTGCTTTGCGGTGATGTCCGGCTCGATGTCTTTCATCCTGACCACGACCTCCTCGGTGATCCAGTCCGGGGTTGACGTTCCCGCCGCAATGCCGACCCTATCGTCCTTGCCAAACCACGACGGTTCAACCTCATGGGCTGCTTCAATAAGATAGACGCGGCGCCCCATCTCGCGCCCGACTTCCGCCAGCTTCTGTGTGTTTGCCGACTCCCTTCCACCCACAACCAGGAGAACGTCGATTTTCGATGCAAGTTCCCTGGTTTCCCGTTGTCTTTCGCTGGTAACGTGACAGAGGGTCGGCTCGACGCGGACCTCCGCTCCTCGCGCGCGTAGGGTGTCGACGACCGCGGCGACCCTCTCCGGACGCTGGGTGGTCTGGGAGACCACGGCCACCCGGCCGGCCATGGGGAGGGTCCCGGCCTGTTCGGCATCCTCCACGACGACCGCCCGGCCGTCCGCCCAACCTACGACCGCGGCCACCTCGACATGGTGGGGCTGGCCGACGACGACTACCTGATAGCCGTCGGCGAGCAGAGCCTTAGCCGCGGCCTGAACCTTTCGTACGAGAGGGCACGTGGCGTCTTCGATGCGAAGGCCCCGGGCCTCGGCCGCCGCCACCACTTCCGGCCCGGCTCCGTGAGAGGGTAGGACCAGGACATCCCCGGGAGGAAGCTCCGCGACGCTCCGGGCAATCCGGACACCGAGGGCCTCCAGGGCCTGGACAACGCGCCGGTTGTGGATGAGGGACCCGAGAGTCCAGACGCCCCGACCCGACCCCCGGACCTCGCCGGCCACGCGCTCCGCGAGTTCGACGGCCCTTTTGACCCCGAGGCAGAAACCCCGTTCGGGTGTGAGCAGAACCTCCAAAGAACGTTGCCATCCTTCCGATACTGACTCGCTAGCCGGTCGACTTGATGGCCGGGGGGATGCCGGCTTCCACGGTCCGGCGGTAGTCCTCCGTTCGTCCGCCAAGCTCGGCGATCTCCCTCATGACCGCGTCCGCGGCCGCCTGCCGCTTCTGAGCTCCCGTGCGCAGGTCATCCAGGCGCGCGATGTCAACCTGTACCGGCGCCCCGATCACGAGGCTGACCGGATGGCGGTACTTGTAGGGACCCTTGAAGTAGGCGGGCACAACCGGGGCTCCGGACCTCAGGATCATCAGGCCGACCCCTGGCTCGGCCCGCCGGAACTCCCCGGTCCGCATGCGCGTCCCCTCAGGAAAGATGCCCACCGCTTGGCCTTTCTCAAGCAGGTTCAGGGCTCGCGCCAATGACTTCCGGTCCGGCACCCCCCGCCGCACGGGAAAGGCCCCGATCAGGCGGAGGAGCAAGCCGAAAGCCCAGTTCTTCTTGACGAAGAGTTCGCTTTTAGCCATGAAGTAGATGTGTCGCCGGCAAGCTATGGCCACGATGACCGGGTCCCACCAGGAGAGGTGGTTGGCGCAGACGAGCACCGCGCCGCGTCGCGGGATGTTCGAGCCCCCCGCGTACGACACCCGGTACAGGATCCTAACCAGAACGTGTCCTACTCCCCAAAGCAGCCAGTAGATCATGGCGCCTCCCCCATCCGCCCGAGGCAGAACCGGACGACTTCCTCGACCACCTCGGCCAGGCTCTTGTCCGTTGTGTCTACATATAGCGCGTCGGCCGCCGCCTTGAGGGGCGCGGTCTTCCGGGTGGCGTCCAGATGGTCCCGTCGCGCCAAGTCACCCTTGACCAGGTCTTCGTCCGTCCCCAGCCCCCGGTGACGGAACTCCAGGTATCGCCGGGACACGCGCCGCTCGAACGAGCCATCGAGGAAGAACTTCACGTCCGCGTCGGGCAGCACGACGGTCCCGATGTCGCGGCCTTCCATGACCACGCCGCCGGAGCGGCCGAGGCCGCGCTGGATGCCCTTGAACCACTCGCGCACGACCGGATGGCTCGAGACGGCCGAGACGGCGGCATCCACGGCTTGTGTCCGGATGTCGCGGGTCCGGTCCCGGCCGTCCAGCCAAACCTCCTGGGGCAGACCCTCGTGGGGCGGCGGCACGAAGCGAAGCTCCGTCTGAGCCGCCAGCTTGCCCAGGGATGGGCCGTCGTGGGGGGCGATACCGCTCTCCAAGGCTTTGAGCGTGAGCGCCCGGTACATGGCCCCGGTGTCGACGTAGGTGAAGCCGAGCCGCGAGGCAACCGCCTTGGCGACGCTGCTCTTCCCGGCTGCCGCCGGGCCGTCTATCGCTATGGTGAGAGGAACTCGAGGGCTGCTTACCGGCATAATTTGCCCTTCGTTTCGACGCGGCTTGGGCTTATCCTTTCCAGCTTCGCGGGCGGGCCGGGCACGGGAGGTCCCTCTAGCTGCCGCCGGGGTCGGTCTGGAAGGTGACGCGACCCAGCGGGAGGACATTTCGGTGCGTGGTGATCGAGAGGCCGGCGGCCGGCACGGCCACGCCTCCGGCCGTGAGGAGCACGGTGAACACGCCCTCGCCCGTAAGGGATGTCCCGTCGACCGCGAGGCTGTCGCCGGCCTTGACTTGGACCCGCACGGAGCCGAGGGCGAAATCGGCGGCGCGTTGGCCATTGACCAGAAGACAGGCCGCCTTGGCGGGCGTACCGGACTCCAGGGCGACCGTGACCGACGCTCCGCCCGGGTCGAGGGCCACCCCCTCGAGCCGGTTCACGTAGCTCATGACATACCGTGCCGCCGGTACGGTCAGGAGAAGCTGCGACAGGACGACAACCACGCCCAGGGCCACTATGGCCTGGATGAGGAGGGCGTCTACGCGCCGCGACAGGGAGGCGCTGGCGGGTAGGCTCGGCGCCCGGCGCGGTCCCGCCCGGACCCGCCGCAGGCTCCCTCGGTCGGCCACGGCCCCCACCTCCGCCCCGGCCCGTTGCGCTGCGACCGGTCAGGTAAGGTTATGTGCGCGGGCCATGAGCTATCCGCGACCCTCCAGCGCCATAGGCCAGGAGTCTTCCGGGCGCGCCTGGCGCAGGCGCTACGGTCCCGTATCCGGCTTTCTGGCCTGGATGAACCCGCTGACCAGGCGCACACCGTCCGTCGCGTCGCCGCGTGGGCGGGTATCGCCCCCTGTGTCGCACGAGCACCCGCAGGAACTTGAACGAGCCGTCGCCGTCTCCCCGCAACAGGTGGACGCTTCGCACGGCGGCGGCCCATCGTCCGCCTCCAGGGTGATCTGGGTGAAGCCCGCCTTGGCCAGGCCGGCCCGGTAGTCCCTCTCCTCGAGCGCTCCGGCGACGCAGCCGGCCCAGGCGTCAAGGCTCCGGCGGACGCTTTCGGGGAGAAGGGACGGGTCGCCCTGGAAGACCATGTCCGACACGGCCAGGCGCCCGCCCGGGCGAAGCACCCGGAAGGCCTCCCGGAACACTTGCTGCTTGTCCGTGGCCAGGTTGATCACACAGTTGCTGATGACCAGGTCCACGGACGCGTCCGGGAGCGGCATCGCTTCGATGTCCCCCTTGAGGAACTCGACGTTGGTCAACCCGGCCGCTTCCTGGTTGCGGCGAGCAAGCTCCAGCATCTCGTCGGTCATGTCCAGCCCGATGACGCGGCCGGAGGACCCGACTCGTTTGGCGGCGATGAAGGCGTCAAGACCTCCGCCGCTCCCTAGGTCCAGCACGACCTCACCCGCAGCCATCTCGGCCCGGGCGGCCGGATTCCCGCAGCCCAGACTGGCTGCCACGGCCACCGACGGCTGTCCGACGAGGTCGCCGGCGCCATACAGCTGCTGCGCCAGACCGCTTTCCGCCCCCCGGCCGGCGCACCCGCATCCCGGCGGTTCTTGGGCCCCGGAGACTCTTCGCGCCGCCTCTGCGTACGTGGCCCGCACGTGGGCCTTCACGTCACCTTCCGCCACAGGCAGTCCCTCCCGTTCTCGGAATGATAGACACGCTCACCCGCGCACCCGTGCGACGGTCGATAGGCATATCGCCATATCCCAATATCAGCTTACCGGAGAAGACCGCCCGTGTCAAGAGCGGCTACCCTTGGCCGGCGAGGGCGTGCCCGAGGTCGGCCAGAAGGTCGGCGAGGGCCTCGGTCCCGGCCGAAAGGCGGATGAGCCCGGGCGTCGCGCCCGCCGCCTCCCTCTCTTCGGGCGAGAGGTTCCGGTGCGAGGTAATGGCCGGGTACATGATGGTCGTCTCGTTCTCGCCCAGGCTCGGGGCGAAGGAGATGAGCCGCAGAAGCCGCACCAACCGCTCCACGGCCGGCTCGCCACCGGACAGTTCGAAGGAGACCATGGCCCCGTGGCCGTCCAGCACCCTCTCGGCCGTGGCGTGGCTCGGATGCGACTTGAGGCCTGGGTAGAGGACGCGCGAGACCTCCGCCTGCCCCACGAGCCAGTCAGCGATGGCCGCGGCGTTCTCCTGTTGCCGCTGGAAGCGGAGGTGGAGCGTCTTCAAGCCCCGCACGGTCAACCAGGCGTCCATCGGCGATAGGGTCGCCCCGATGGCGATGGCCAGCTTCCGCACCGGTCCGATGAGTTCGGCGGAGCCCGCGACCACGCCGCCGATGACGTCGCTGTGGCCGCCGAGGTACTTCGTCAGACTGTGGACGACGAGAGCCGGCCCGAATTGCAGCGGGCGGCACCCGAGCGGCGTGGCAAAGGTGTTGTCCACGACCAAGAGGAGCCCCTGCTCTGCGGCGAGGCTCGCCAGACCCGGCAGGTCGGCGACATCCAGGGACGGATTGGCGATGGTCTCGACCAGGAGAGCCTTCGGCCGGCGTCCCGCGCCCCGCGCGGCCGCGACGGCCTGGGCGAACAGCTCCCGCGTGGTCCCGGCCGCGAACGACGTCACCACGCCGAACCGGCTGAGTTGCGACCCGAGGAGGGTCTGCGTGCCCCCGTACAGGCCGTGCGGCGCGACGACGCAATCTCCCGCGCCGAGGTGGGCGGCCAGACTCACGAGAAGGGCCGCCATGCCGGAAGAACAGGCCACGGCCGCCTCCGCTCGCTCGAGCGAGGCGACGATGCCCTCAAGAGTCTCGGAGTTCGGGTGCCCGAAACGCCGGTAGACGTGGCCCGGCTGCCGCCCGTCCCAGACCTCGTTGACCTGGTCGAGGTCCTCGAAGCGGTAGACCGAGGCCAGGGTGAGGGGTTCCGACAGCGGACGCGGTTCCCCGCCGGGACCCGCCCGTTCTCCGCGGCCACCGCGAGCCAGGATCGTTCCGGGCGACAGCGGCTTGCCCGAGTGCTCACTCATCGCTTCTCCCCCATTCTAGCGGCCCACGCCAGGGCCTCGCTCTCCCCGGAGAGGGTCGTCGCTCCCGCGGCCAGCAGTTCAGCGGTCAGGGCCGAGGCGCGTCCTTCCGCGAAGTCCCGCGAGGCGACCTCCTCCGGCCCTCCGTTGACGAGCGCGACCTGGCGTCCGGCCCGCGCCGCCTTTAAAACCGCCTCGAGCACGGCCACGTTCCCCCGACCGAAGGGCACCGGACCGACCAACACGGCGTCCGACGAGCCCATCGCCGCCGCCGCCTTGGCCACCGCCTCCCGGTCGACCGCCGAGAACGGCGGGACCGTGACCGTCTCCACCCCGAGCGTCCTGGCCATGTGCCAGTCGCTGTCCCCGGCGTTCACCGGTCCGACCGTCAGTCTGTGACCAGCCGCCGCCAGGCATTCGAGGAGGCCGGCCGAACTGCCTCCGCCCGCGACGACGTGAATCCTGGCCGGGGCGGACTTCCCCCGGCCCCCCGCGTCCGGCGCTTCCGCGGCGCCTGTGGCCGCCCTCAAGGACGCCTCGCCCGCCGCGGGCACGTCCCCCTGGTCCGCCGTCGGGCGGCGCCGCGACACCAGGGTCACCTGCGGGCAGCCGTAGATGGGGTGGCGCCCGACGAGGACGCGACTTCCGTAGACGGCCTGCAGATTAGCCGGGGTCAGCACGTCGGCCGGGGAGCCCTCGGCCGCCAGCCGCCCTCCGCCGAGCAGGAACAAGCGGTCGCAGTACATGGCCGCCAGGTTGAGGTCGTGCAGGACGATGACCACGGTCAGCCCGACCCCGCGGTTGAGTCCCAGGAGCAGGTCGAGGATGTCCACCTGATGCGAAAGGTCAAGGTGGGAAGTCGGTTCGTCCAGGAGCAGAAGACGTGGGTCCTGGGCCAAGGCCTTGGCCAGAACGACGCGCTGTCTCTCGCCGCCCGCAAGCTCGCCGATCAGCCTGTCGGACAGGTCGAGGGTCTCCGTGGACTCCATGGCTTGGCGGACCCGGGCCAGGTCGGCGGGCTGCTCGCCCCGGAGCCTCCCGACGAACGGGGTGCGGCCCATCAGGACGGTCTCCCGCACGGTGAAGGGGAAGTCCACCGGGAAGTCCTGAGGCACGACAGCCACCGACCGGGCCATCTCCCCCAGGCTCATCTCCCGCCAGACGTCCTGCCCGTCCAGGAGCACTCTTCCCGACACCGGCCGCAAGACGCGCGTGGCCGCCTTGAGCAGAGTCGACTTGCCGCTGGCGTTCGGACCGACCAGGCCCACGAATTCCCCTGGGGCGATGGTCAGGCTGACGCCCTCGAGGACCCGGCGGTCTCCGTAGGACACCGTAAGCTTGTCGATTTCGAGTCCGGCCGGCCGTCGTCCAGGCGTCGTCACAGTATCCCGCCGCCCCTCCGCGACCGCCGTAGCAGGTAGAGGAAGAACGGCGCGCCGATGAGGGCGGTCACGACCCCCACCGGGAGTTCGGCGGGCCGGACGGCGGTCCGCGCCAAGAGGTCCGCCACAACCAGGAGCAAGGCGCCGCCCAACGCCGAGACCGGCAGGAGGGTTCGATGGTCCGGGCCGGCGACCAGGCGTACGATGTGCGGCACGACCAGCCCGACGAACCCGACGATGCCGCAGGTGGCCACGGCCGCTGCCGTGAGCAACGACGCGGCGGCCAGAATGATCTTCTTGGTCCGATCCACGGCCACTCCGAGGTGCGCGGCCTCCTCCTCGCCGAGCAGGAGGGCGTTGAGGTCTCGGGCCAGGTACAGGAGCACGGCGCTTCCGACCACCAGGTAGGGAACGGCCACGCCGAGGTGAGTCCACCCGCGCCCGGCCAGACTGCCCATCAGCCAGAAGACGATCTGGTCCAGGGAGGTCCGGCTGTAGATGATGACCACGGAGACAAGAGCCGAGAGGAGCGAGCCGAGGGCGATGCCCGAAAGGAGCAGGTTGCCGACAGGCACTTCGCGCCCCACCCGGGCGATGGAGTAGACGGCGAGCACCGTCAGGATGGCCCCGGCGAAGGCGGCCACCGGGACGGCTCCCAGCCCCGCCAGGCCGATGGCCGGTCGAAAGGCAATGGCCAGCGAGGCACCCAGGGCCGCCCCGGACGAGACACCGATGACATAGGGGTCGGCCATGGGGTTCCGGAACAGCCCCTGGAAGGCCCCTCCGGCCACGCCCAGGGCGGCGCCGACTACCGCCGCCAGCAGCACACGCGGCAGGCGGATGGCGAGGACGATGGCCTCGTGCGAGGCCGACCAGTCGGGTCTGACGCCGGCTCCCACCCAGGGGAGGGCGTGGGCCAGGATGCGGGCGACTTCGCCCACGGGCAAGGGCACTGAACCCACGGCGACAGCGACGAGACCGCCGGTGGCGAGGGCGGCGCCCAGGAGCCCCAGAGCCACACCGCGTCCGGCCCTCCGGGTCGACGCCCGGCCGGCCCGGCGCTGGGTTCCGCTCTCTCCCGCCACCGCTCTCACCCCCTTCGCAGGCGTCAGCCGCTCCGGCTACTGGCCTCCGCCGAACAGGTTCGGATAGAGCAGGTCGGCCACCTTCTCCACGGCCTCCGCGATGCGTGGCCCGGGCCTGGAGACGATGTCCGGGTCGATCTGGTAGACACGGCCGGTCTTGACCGCCGTCAGCCCGGCCCAGCCCGGGAGCCCCGCCAGGGCCGCCGGTACGCTCGGGTCCAGAACGGGCATGATGATGACGTCAGGGTCGGCCTCAAGCAACCCTTCCAGGCTGAATTGGCTGTAGGCCTGGCCGGTCGACTCGGCCACGTTCCTTCCGCCGGCCTGGACGATGACGTCGTGGACGAACGAGCCTGGGCCCACGGTCCAAAGGCTGTTGTCCAGAACCCAGAAGACGCTCGGCCGGTCCGCGGAAGCGATGCCCGACGTCTTCTGCTCCACGGCCGTGAGCCGAGCCAGGATGTCGGCGGCCAGTCTCTTCGCCGCCTTCTCAACTCCGGTCACCCGGCCGACGAGTTCGACGTCCGCCGCGACCTTGTCGACCGTGTCGGCCTGCAGGACCAGGACCTTCAGGCCGTAGCCCTCGAACCCCTTGACCAACTCACTGGCGGCCGTGCCGACGGCCAGCACCAGGTCCGGCTGGAGGGACACGATTTTCTCGTAGTCCGGGGCCCAGGCGTCGCCCACTTTCGCCACACCCGTCGTCTCGGGCGGGTAGTTGCAGTAGTTCGTGACGCCCACGACGCGCTCCGCGAGCCCGAGAGCGAAGAGAATCTCCGTGTTGCTCGGCGCCATCGACACAATCTTCCTGGGCGTACGGTCCAGGGCGACCTGGCGCCCCGCGTCGTCGGTCACCGTCACCTGGCCGCGACCGCAGCCGGAGAACACGACCAGGCCCGCGAGAAGGGCCATGATGATAATAAGGGCCATGGCGGCCCGCGGGGCTCTTCCCTGTTCCCGGCTCCGACCCGTGGTCAGCGCTGTCAGCAGCTTCAATGTTACCGCCTCCTTGGCTTCATCCGGGCGACCCTGTGACCGAGACCCCTCTCACGCGCCGCGTTCTTGGTCGGTGGTACACGAAAGCCCCGGCTTCTTGGGCCGGGGCGGGCAGTCAAATCCCACGCTCCCCCTTTTCTTCGAAGGTCTAGCGCGCGCGAACCGTGAAGGCAGGTCTCCTGACTCCCGGATCACGGCCTCCGGCTCCTTCCCACCGGCCGCCCGCGAACCATTAGGTTCGCTGGGCCCTTGCCGGCAGTGGATGATCGCCTTTGGCTCCCCGGTTACAGTGGCGGGACCGCGCCAGATTCTCACTGGCTTCCCTATTCTCCCTCCCGCTTGCGCGGAGGGCACCTCACGGTGGAGTCCTCGGTTGTCAGGGAGGCCTAGGCGGGCCCCCGGCCCGTCCAGGCGGTCACCCGAACTCATGCGGTCACATCATACCACCTGAACCACTGGGTCGTGCTCAACCCCTGCCGCCCGCCCGCTCAGGACATCCTTGCGAGCCGTTGCGTCGGCGTGATGCCGGGGATACGTCCCCGCTTGGCGATGGGCCGCCCGTCCACAACCTTGAGGTCCATGGTCATGTCGATGGGCCGGGCGCGTGAGATGTAGGAGCCGACGCCGAAAGCGTCGGCTCCGGCGTCGGACAGGAGCCGGATGCGGTCGGGGTCGAGACCCCCGGAAACGAAGATCTTCACGTGTTCGTAGCCCTCTTGGTCGAGCCGGGCCCGGATCTCTTTCACGAGTTGGGGCGTCACTCCGCCGCGCTCGCTCGGAGTATCGAGCCGGACTCCGCCCAAGCGCCGGCCCAGCTTCCTGGCCACGCGCAGCGTCTCCTCGGCCTCGTCGTGGAACGTGTCCACCAGGATGACCCGGGGAGAGTCCTCGGGCATGATGCGGTCGTAGGTCTCGGCCACGGTCAGCGTGTCCCCGGCGATGAGCACCGCCGCGTGAGGGATGGTGCCCGTCGGCTGGACCTTGGCCAGCTTGGCGGCGAGGATGCACGACGCCCCGGCGGCTCCCCCGGCAATGGCCGCTCTCTCCATGACCGGGGCCACCGCGGGGTGCAGGTGCCTGGCCCCGAAGCAGATGAAGGGCTTCTCACCCGCGGCCTCCCGGCAATCGGCCGCGGCCGTCGCCCAACCGGACGAACTCGCCAGGATGCCGAGGAGGGGCGTCTCGAACGGTCCGAAGTTGCGATAGGGGCCGGCGATGCGCATGACGACCTCGTGGTCGGCGAAGCGTTCTCCCTCCGGCAAGGCCTCGACCACCACTCCACGGCCGGCCAGAAGGCTCCGGGCCTCGTCGTTGCCGGCCATGACGCCCTCTCGGCTGGTGAACACCTCGGCGACGACGGGGGCCGACGCCCGCCCCAGGCTCTCCAGAATCTCGATGGTCCGGACGAAGTAGACGTCGGTCGTGAGCCCTCCAGCTATCTCCTCGTGGGTCGCCGAGAAGAACTTCCGGTCCTCGGCCACCTGGTACTCCTTCACGTTGGCCAGATCCCGGATGAGGTCCGGATGACCGCTTCCGAGACTGCCCTCGCGTTCGCCCGTGGCTGTCACATGCGCTCCCCCTGTAGGGCCAGTGGCCTGGCCGGAATGGATTAGACGACGCGGACCCCCAGGACCGACTTCATCTGCTCTAAGGCGAAGCGATGGGCCTCCGCGTCGAAGGAGGCCACCGCGTCGCGGGGGACGGTCACCGCGTACCCCCGCATCCGGGCGTCGGCGGCCGTGAAGAAGACGCAGATGTTCGTGCAGACACCGACCAGGACCAGTTCGCTCACGCCCATCTCCCGCAGGTGGAGGTCGAGGTCCGTGTCGTAGAAGGCGCTGTAGCATTGTTTGGGGATGAGGACGTCCCCCGGCTCGGGAGCGAGTTCGGGAGACACCTCGGCCCCGGTCGTCCCGGCCACGCAGTGGGGAGGGAACAGGGCGAACTCGCTGTCGTCCGGGGCGTGCCGGTCCATCGCGTAGAGGACCGGCTCGCCGCCGGCCCTCGCCTCGCGGACCATCTTCATCACGACCGGCAGGACGGCCCGACTGGCGGGGCCGCAGAAGAGAGCGCCCTCTTCGTCGATGAAATCCCTGAGCATGTCGATGACGACCAGAGCTCGCCCCGTCACGACCCAAGACCTCCCCTATTCCACCTCGGCGATGAGTTCCACTTCGACGGGAACGCCCAGGGGCAGTTCCGCCACTCCGATCGCCGACCTGGCGTGCTGCCCGGTCTCGCCGAAGACGTCCTTGAAGAGGTCCGACGCGCCGTTGACCACACCCGGCTGGGCGGTGAACCCCGGTGCGCTGGCGACAAAACCCGTGACCTTCACTATCCGCTTGACCTTGTCGAGGCTTCCGACCACGCTGGCCAGAGCGGCCAGAGCATTGATGCCCGAGACCCGGGCCGCCTCCTTGCCCTGTTCCGGCGTGACCTCCGCTCCCACCTTGCCCACGAACACGAGTTTGCCCGCGACGAGCGGCAGCTGACCCGAGACGTAGACGTAGCTCCCGCTGCGCACGGCCGGCACGTAGGCTCCGACCGGTCTGACGACCTCCGGCAAGGAGATACCTAGTTCCGCAAGCCTGGCGTCGATCTTCCCCATCGTCCCGCTCCCCTCACGATGCCCGGTCCGCGAGCATCGACTAGTCCGGCGTATCGTTCAATCGCGCGGCGAGCTTTCCTGCGTCTCCAGCCCGGTCCAGCTCTCAGCCAACCGGGTTGGCGCCTCCAGCATACCCGGAGCCGGCGGCTATTCCGCTCCGCCCGGGGGGAAGACTACTTGTGGTCTGCAGAGACCCAGCTAAGACTCTTCGGGGTCGAGCAATGGCTCACGGAAACGGTCCTTCGCGGTTTGCGGAATTCCCGGACGGTGACACCTGAGGCACTACGGGTTCCTCCGACCGGCCACATCCGCTAAACCTGGTTCCCGGGGCCGAACAGAGCCGGCGCGCAGATCACCGATGGCTCGAGACAGGTCTGGAGTGGCCCTGACCGGTCATTCCAGGCTTGTGCAGGATCATCGGTGGTCGTGCGAAGATTGTCCCGGGTTGCGTAGGGAGCTCTAGCGGCCGAGAGGTCGCTCGGGGTTCCGAGGGGATCCGCGGCAGTCGGGCAAAGGTTATCGCGGGCCTCGAGATGATCCATGGCGGTCGAAAGATCGTCATGGGTTGTGTAGGGGTCTGCACTAGCCGGAGCGGTAGGTCTCTGCAGACCTCTCCATTTCGACCTGAGGCGGGGGGCGACCGTGACCCGGAAGGCGATGGCCGAAGGCCTCTTGCAGCAGGCCCTGAGTAGCCTGGAGAGCGCCCGGAAGGCGAGCCGGGACAGCCACTGGGCCTTCGCCGTCCGTTCGTCCCAGGACGCCAGTGAGCTATCCATCAAGGCTCTGCTGCTCACGGCTGGCGACGATCCCCCGAAGGTCCACGACCTCGGTCACGTGCTGCGCCAGGAGAAGGACGACCTGGCCGAACTTGGCCTCAGCGAAAGCGAGGTCCACCGGCTGGCCGACTCGGCCCGCGACCTGGCCCAGGACCGCTCAAAGAGCCTCTACGGCGACGAGGAGAACGACATCCCGGCGACCGACCTCTTCGACAAGAACGACGCGGCCAGGGCCGTGCAGACCGCCGAACTCATCCACCGGCGCTGCCGCCAGGTGATCGAGCACGAAGGAGCCGAGTCCTAGTTATCGGCGTTGGAGGCAATTCCCTCAGGCGACCTTGGTGGCAGGTATCCCCGCCGCGGCAGCGAAGGCGTTTCGTCCACAATTGGGAGGTGCCCGGCCCCGCGGGAGGTGTCCCATGACGTCTGCCGACGCGAACAAAGCCGACGCTTCTCGGCCCAACCACACCCTACACCTGCCTTCCACGCCGCCACCGGGAAGCAGCCGGACGACAAGGACGGCGGCCGCAATCGCCCCGGTCCTGTCGGTCTTGGGCGTCGTGGGCGTGGTCGTGGCCGTCTACTGGCCCCTTCTTGCGGCCGGGCCCACGACCGCCTATCCCTGGGGTAGCGACACCTGGGGGCACCTTTTCAAGGCCCTTTTCCTCTACAACGCCGGCGCGTCGGGCGAGGTCTACCCTACGTTCATGTCCTGGTGGCACAATGGGCTAGAGCCGTTCCGCTACTGGTCTCCGCTGTCGTACTACCTTCTCGCCGGTCTCCGCTACTTCGTCGGGAACATCTTCGTCGCCGGGGCGTGGCTCGTCCCGCTGGCGGCGGCATTCGGCGGTCTCTCCTGGCTGGCCTTCCACCGAAGGTTGGGTTGGCTCGCGGCGGCGGTGCCCGGGATGGCCTGGACGGTCTGGCCCGACCACCTCCGGGTGGCCCTCGCCGAGGGCGATCTTCCCCGGACGGTGGCCACCGCGCTTCTTCCCCTGCTCTTCCTGGCCTTCCTGGATAGCCTGGAACGCCGGCGCTGGCCTTGGTCGGGCCTGGCCTTCGTCGCGCTCCTCAGCCTGACCGTCCTGTCTCACGCCATGACGGCGGCCATCGTCTGCGTGGCGTTCTCGTTTCTGAGTCTCCTTCACTGGTGGTTCGGAGGGAGCCGCTTCCGGGACGTGGCCCGCACGCTCACTCTGTCCGTGCTGGGCCTCCTCGTCTCGTCCTGGTGGCTGCTTCCCAGCCTGAGCGGGGGCATCACCGCCATCGACGCCCAGGCCGCCGGACGGGCCATCGCCTACTTCCCGGCCCTGGAAGCGTTCAATCCTCTCCTGCGCCTCTCGAACCCCGAGGTCTTCTACTGGGGAGTCTCCACCCTGGCCGTCCTGGCCCTGGTCGTCGCGACCTGGCGGAGCCGGAGCGCTCTGGCCCGATCCCTCTTCGTCTGCGCCCTGCTGGGTATTGCGATTACTCTCCCCCAGGCCAGGGGCCTCTTCTCGGTGCTGCCCGGGAGCCATCTCCTCTGGCCTTCCCGCTTCACCAGCCTGGCGCCCCTGGCCTTCCTGTACGCGGCGTTGTCCTGGAAGGCGCGCCCCCGGCCCGACACGGCGGGGCCGGCCTCACCCGCGGCGGTCTCAGGGGCGGTCTCAGCGGCCGCCCAGGCGCCTGTCCGGCCCAAGCTCGCTTTCCGCCGGGCCCTCACCGTCCTGGTGGGCCTCCTGGTCCTGGTGGACGCGTTGGGTTCGCTCGGCCTGGTTCACGCGCGCGCTCCAAGGTCCAACCTGGCCGAAGCGGCCGGCGACCTCGTCGCCGCCTCGCCCGGCTGGCGCGTGGCTGTCCTCGACCTAAGCCGTCTCGGCTCGGAGTCCTCCTTCATCCTCTCCCAGAAGGGCGGCCGTGAGCAGGTCTTCGGCTGGGCCTGGCAGGGGGCGTCCATCGCTCCGGCGCTGGTCCTTCTGAACACCGCCCTGGAACAGGGACGTTACTCCTACGTCGTCGACAGGACCCGCCAGCTGGGCGCGACGGACCTCCTCGTCCCGGATGGCCTGGTGCGAGACGAGCTCTTCGCCGCAGCCGCTTCGGCCGCGGGCTATGCTCTGACCAAGGAGTACGGCGGCCTGACGGCGTATCGCCGGGCGGCGCCGCCGGAAGCCTTTCTCTCACCGTACCGCGTCCTGGCCATCGGCGGAAACGCCGGAAACGCCTCACTGCTATTCCCGGCCGTCGAGACCGGCGCTTCACCGTTCATCGATGACTACGATGCGGTGTCCCTTTCGGCTTACGCGACTGTCTTTCTTACCGGGGCCCGCTGGCGCTCGCGCTCGCAGGCCGAGGCGGTGGTGACGGAGTACGTCAGGCTCGGTGGGGACGTGGTCGTCGACCTGACGGGCTTCCCGAGCGGCGTCCTCAGCAAAGGTCCGACTTTCCTCGGCGTGACCGGGGAGCCCATCCAGTTGACCGACGCTCCGACCCTGCGCACCGCCACCGGTGACGTGCGGTTGTCTGGTTTCGCTCCCGACGTCAGGCCGTGGGTCGCAGTGGTCCCGCAGGCCCTCGACCGGGTCACCGTATCGTTCTCGCCCTTCGGGCAGCCGGCCGCGGTCGTCGGGGAGAAGGACGTCGGGGGACGGCCGGTCTGGTTTGTGGGGCTCAACCTTCCCTATCACGCCCTGCTCACGGGAGACCCGGAAGCCCTGAGGCTCCTCGGAGGCCTTTTGGGCCTGGAGCCGGGGGCGACCGCGGCTCACGCCTCGGTACCCCTCCAGGACTACCGCGCCATGAAGGACGGCTACGAGTTCACCCTCACCGTCCCGAGCGAGTGGCAGGGCGGGCGGGTCATCCTGCCCTTCGCCGCTCTAGACTCCCTGGCCGTCACGCTTGACGGGCAGGCGACGGAAGTGACGGCGGTCGAGCACCTGCTGGCCATACCGGCGGTCCCCGGTGAGCGCAAGATAGTCGTCACGGTGAAGGCCCCGCCTCTGGCTCTGGTGGGAGCGTTCGTTTCCGGCCTCGCCGCCCTGCTCGTGGCCGGGTACGTGCTAACCCAGGCCGGACGGACGCAGGTCAAACGCAAGGAGGTGGCCGGCTAGATGAGGCGACAGTCCCGGGCCATGGGCTCGCGGTCGCGGGTGAGCCCGTGGCTGCTTGCGGCCGTGGCCGCTCTCATTGTGATCACCGTTCTGGCCGTCTTCGCGTCGACGGCCCAGGCAGCCAGCATCGTCCTCTAGGAGGAGGAGCGCCGACGCCCGGCGGCCTGTCCGTCCTGACCGTCTCCCGGCGCACCGACATGGTGCGGTGGTACCCCGACGACCTCATCCGCCGCCTCCTCCGCTACCGGCCCGAGCAGGTCCACAGCCTGGTTCTCTTCACGAAGTTCCCGGCGGCCGTGCTGGCCGAGCCGCTGCGGGCGGTCCTCGCCCGATACGACCAGGTCGTGGTTCACATCACCATCACCGGCCTGGGCGGCACTCGCCTGGAACCGCGCGTCCCGCCGCCCGAGGAGACCCTGGCTGCCCTCCCCGGGCTTGTCGATTTCGTCGGGTCACCGGGGCGGGTTGTCGTCCGCATCGACCCCATCGTCCACTGGCGGGAGGCCGCCGAGCCGCGTCACGGTTCGGAAGTTCGCTCCAATAGCCCGTCCTTCGCCGCGATAGCCGGCCAGGCCGTGGCTGCGGGGGTTCGCGGGCTCAAGACCAGTCTGGCCTCGCCCTACGCCAAGGTCATCAGCCGCTTCCAGGCGGCCGGGCTCGAGCTCGTGACCCTTGAGGGCGAGCCGCGCGAACGGGTCCTGGCGACCCTGGAGCGCGAGGCGGCCGCAGCCGGGGCGGACCTCCAATTCTGTTGTGAGGCCACGCGTCCCATGACGGCCTGCGTGGACGCGGCTCTCCTCAGCCGCCTTCACCCGCGCGGGCTGCCCGCCCGCCCCGACCGGGCCGGCGGACAGCGCGTCCACTGCGGCTGCACACAGGCCATCGATCTCGCCTGGTACTCCCCCCACCCGTGCCCGAGCGGTTGTCTCTACTGCTACGCCAATCCGACGCGGGCCGGCGCCAATCCGGAGACGCCCCCGCGCTAGGCGAAGACTAGCCCCAGATACTCGGCGGGGTCACGCCGGCGGCGCGAAGGGTGGGGATCAGCGTCCCCCGGTGGTGTATTTCGTGGCCGACCCAGTCGAGCCACACCTCGCCGAGGTTCTTCTCGCCCCAGGGCAGCTTGACCACCTTGTCCAGGTCGGTGTCGGTCAGTCCGGCCAGGTACTTCCGGGTGATTTCGGTCTCCCTGTCGAGCACGGCGAGGATGTCCTTCTTCAGCGGGAAGTGCTCGAGGTTGATGCCCGTGTTCCACTCGGGCATTCCCGGAGAGACGGTGAACGAGTCGCGGAGCGACTTCTCGGCCGAGGCGCAATGACGCACGGTCGCGCCCAGGCTCATCGCCTCGGGCGTGACCCCGAAGCCTTCCTTGCCGGCCGGGATGCTCTCGGCCAGTGACCTGAGCGACTTGCGGCCGTTCTCCCAGCGGGCGAGCAGCTTCTTAGCGTCCATCTTCGCTCTCCTTTCGTAGTCAAAGCAGAGAACCGGAGTCCTAGCCGTACAGCGGCCGGAACCCTCCAGTCCGGTCCCCTTCCTACTACAGGGACACCCAGGCAGAAGTTCTCGGCCGCTACGGAGCGCCCGCGACAAGGCGCCTGGCGCCGATGTAGGTCCGGTCCAGCCCTTCGTCATAGTCGGGCGCCCCGGGGTCGAAACTGTTGATGGCCACGCCGGCCGAACCCCTGGAGTGGATGTAGCGCAGGCCTCCGACGTAGATGCCGACGTGGGACGGCCCGACCCCGGCCGTGCTCCAGAAGACCAGGTCTCCGGGAAGCAGCGCCGAGCGGTCCGCGATCGGGGTCCCCACCCCGTACTGCATATCAGCGTCCCGCGGCAAGCGGTAGCCGTTCAGACCGAAGACGAACTGCACGAACCCGGAGCAGTCGAAGCCCTGGGAGGTCGTCCCGCCCCAGAGGTAGGGGAGGCCGAGGAACTGCTCGGCCAAGGCGATGATCTCCGCCGGCGGGCGCGTCTCCGCCCAGACCGCGAGAGCGGACGGCAGAAGCCTCGCCTGGGTGTCGCGGACCAGGCCCCGCCGACCGTCCGGCAGGGTGACCGCGAGGTAGGCCGGGTCCAGGCCCGACCCGACCGAGCCCGGCCCCTGGCCGGCCTTGAGGGCGCTGCCCATGACCGCCCGCAACATGACCTGACCGCCCTCCGCCTCGAACACATCGGCGAGCTTCGCCGTGACCAGCACATGCTCGCCGGCGGAGTAGGCCTCGAGTTCGGCCGGGGTCAGCCGGACCACGCCGGCCGGGTCCACCCACCCGAGGTACCCGTCGTCGGCCATCCGGACCAGGTACCAGCCATCCTGTTCGCGCAGAACCTCGAGCGCGTCCCCCAGCCGGGCCTGGGTCACCAGATGGTCGCCCTGGGCTCGACTCGGAGCGTCGCCCAGATTGGCGACGGCGACCACGACGAGCGCCGCCGTCTCGGGGCCCAGGGCCGGGTCGGGAAGGCGGACCAGACGGTCAGCGACCCGCTGGACCCCCTGAACTTCCCCTACGGCGGCCAGGAGTTCGGAAGCGTTGGCCCCGTCCACGGCGCCCGTGAGCGTGACGCCACCGCCGCTGGCCGTGGGGGTCACCTCGAGCACGAAGAGTCTCGGGTCCCACTGGGTCCGGAGGGCCGCGATGGTCTCGACCACGGCCGCCGTGATGTTGGCGTCGCTCACCCTCGGGCGGCCCCGAAGGCCATAGACGCCTCCGGCAATCGCGGCCAGGACGAAAAGGGCGGCCAGACCGGCGGCCATCCCGCGCGCGGTGGCCGGTCGCGGTCGCCGGACCCGGGGTCTTGGCCTTGAGACGGCAGGCGGCTCGGCCGGCCTTGGGAGAGTCATCCTACCAGTCCTCCGCGCCCTGGTTGCAGTGGAGATGGAGCGGGGTCAGAACCTTGAAGGTCTCGACCAGGGCCGCGTCCGCGGCCGCTTTGCCGGCCGCCCGGGCCCGGGCCGCCAGTTCCTCGGCCTGGACCCGGAGGAAGAACCTCGCTAGCTCCCAACTCGGCCCGCTGAACTGACTCTTGTGAGCGGCGATAGCGGCCAGCTTCTTCTCCCAGGTGGCGTCGACCGTGATGAAGGTGTTGGGCCGGGCCGTGCTGTACATGGCCAGCATCGCCGGGGAGTGCGCCGACAAGCCCTTGACGCGGTGCGGTGGCTCCAACCCGGCGAAGACCACCGACGCGGCCACGGCCAGCCCCACGTTGTAGTGGTCGGGATGGGCTTCGTAGGGCAGCCAGGGGTCGGGACCCATGACCGCGTCCGGCCGGTACTCGCGGATGAGGCTGACCAGCGGGTCGCGCAGGACAGGCGTGCCTCCGGCCGGCACGTTCCCATCGGGGAAGTCGAGCCAGGCGATCTCCTGGACGCCCAGGATGGCCGCGGCTTCCACCTGCTCCCCTCGTCGGGTGGCGGCGAGTTCGGCCGGCGCCACGTCGGGGTCGGTCGTACCCCAACTCCCGTCGGTCACCGTGACGTAGACGACCTCCGCCCCCGCGCCGGTCAGCGCGGCGATGGTCGCCCCGGCGCACCATTCGGCATCGTCCGGGTGCGGCTGGATGAAGAGGACCTTCCTTGCGTTCAGGAGGTTAGGGACAGGCAACAGGTCCTTGAGGAACACGCTCGTCGGACGCCTCCTCGCGAAGCCATTGGCGAGCCGTGTTCTTCGGAGGCCCGAGGCAATCCTTCCCCGTGGCCCGGATCGCGCGGTACCGCGCGCTCCGCGGCAGGTTATCGTCCCGGTCCCCAGAACTACGCCCGCGAACCTACATGGACAGGCCCTACGGGGCGAAGGAGGTTTCGCCATGGAGACACAGACCTGGCAACCCCTCTCGAAGAAGCTGGCTTGGAGCGGTGGAAGCCTGTCGGCCGGACTCACAGGCCAGGTGGTCGGCGCCTACGTGCTTCTCTTCTACGTGGACCGCGCCGGCCTGCCCCTCTCCTACTTCAACATCGCCATGATTATCTGGGCCATCTGGAACGCCATCAACGATCCCTTGTTCGGGTATCTTTCCGACCGGACGAAGACCCGCTGGGGACGGCGCATCCCCTATATCCTCTTCCTGAGCCTGCCCTACGCCATCTCCTTCGCCTTTGTCTGGTCCATCCCGGGCGCCGCCGCGGGCAACCCCCTGCTCCTGTTCCTCTATCTCGTCGGTATCCTCTTTGTCTACGACACGCTTTTCACCGTCGTCGTCCTCAACTGGACCGCGCTCTACCCGGAGATGTACCCGTCCCTGAGGGAACGGGCGCAGGTCGGGGCCATCCGGCAGGTCTTCGGTCTGGTCGGGACGGGCGTCGGTCTGGCCGTCGCCCCGATGCTCTACGGCACCGTGGGCTGGTTCAAGATGGGCCTCATCTTCGCCGCCGTGACGGCGGTCGGGATGTACGTCTCCCTGTTGGGCAGCCGGGAACGCCCCGAGACGCACGGCGGTGAGGCCGTCCCCCTCCTCCCGGCCCTCAAGTTCACCTTCCTAAACCGCAGCTTCCTCACCTTTGTCATGGTGAGCTTCTTCGCCCAGCTCTGCTTCGGGGTCATGTTGGCGGTGATGCCGCTCTACGCCCAGTACGTCCTGGGGACCTCGGACGCGCAATTGAGCCTGCTCTGGGCCGCCGTCTTCGGCGCGGCCCTGCTCATGTTCTTCTTCTGGCCCGCCGTCATCCGCAAGCTGGCGCCGCGGCGGTCCGTCATGCTCGCGACGGTGCTCTTCGCCCTCGGGCTCGTGCCGTTCCTTTTCATCGGTACCCTGCGCTCGGCCTTTATCGCCATGCCGTTCCTCGGCCTGGGCCTGGCCGGCCTCCTGATGCTCATCGACATCCTCATCTCCGACGTCATCGACGAGGACCAGCTCCGGACCGGGACTCGCCGGGAGGGCATGTACTTCGGCGTCAACGGCTTCGTCATCCGGCTCAGCATCGCCGTCCAGAACCTGGTCATCAGTGTCATCCTGGCCTCGGCGGGCTTCATCGAAGGACAGGCGGGCGGCGTGCAGCCGGCAACCGTCATCCCCGCCCTCCGGGTTCTGATGACCTGGGTGCCGTGGGTGGCTCTGGCCCTGGCCCTGGTGGCCGCTTACCTCCATAAGCTCGACGGTCCGCGCCTGGAGGAAGTGAAGAGGCGCCTCGGCGAGCTTCAGAGGACAGAGGCCTCGGTTCGTACCCGCCCGTGAGCCCGAGGGCCGCCATCATCGGCCCGGGGTCCTGGACGTCGGCCAGGGCGCCGGCGAAGAGGTCGCCCAGCCGGGCCAGGCGACCCGGTACGGTCCGGAGGTTCCATTCCTCGGGGCGGACGCCCGGCAGTTCCTCCCACGTTACCGGGGTCGAGACCGGTGCTCCCGGGCGCGGCCGGGGGCCGTAGACCGCGGCCAGGGTCTTCCCCTTGATGTTCTGCAGATGGTCGAGGTACACGCCCCGGCGCCGGGCCACGGTCCGTTCCCGGGTCGTCCGGTCCGGCAGGGCCTGATGGATGATGTCGGCCACGCGCCCGACGTACCTCTCGACCTCCTTGTAGGTGAAGCGGCGGATGATGGGCAGGTAGAGGTGGACGCCGGTGGCCCCGGAGGTCTTGGGGTAGGCCCGAAGCCCGTGCTCGGCCAGGAGTCGCCTGACGGCAAAGGCGATCTCGACGGCTTCACCGAAACCCGCCGGGGGCGTGGGGTCGAGGTCGAACACGACGAGGTCGGGGTTGTCGAGGCCGTCCACGCGCGAGAGCCAGGGGTGGATCTCCAGGCAGCCCCACTGGCCGAGCCAGGCCAGGGTCGCCGGGCTGTCGGCCAGGCAGTAGTTGACGTCGTGGTCGCCGTGGACGATGGTGACGGTCCGGACCCAGGGTGGCGCCGAGTCCGGGATATCCTTCTGGTAGAAGCTCTTCCCCCCGATGCCGTCCGGGTAGCGGGTCACGTTGAGCGGCCGGCCCGCGAGGTGCGGCAGGAGGTACGGGGCCACCGTCACCAGGTACTCGATGAGGTCTCCTTTCGTGTACCCGTCGCCCGGCCAGAGGACCTTGTCGAGGTTGGACACGGAGAGTTCCCGCCCGGCGACGGTCACGGTGAGACGCCTGCGGGAGGAGCCCGGCTGCTTCACGGGTCCACCAGGGGGCCGGCCGGGGTCTCCGCCGCGCCGGGCGCCGTGCAGTCGGCCGGGCCCTTATCCGGTCGCCGACCGCGGTACACCGGATGCCGGAGTCGCCCCTCCCTGGTCCATTCCAGGCCCTCGATCTCGACGACGTGTTCGGGCCTCACCCAGGTCGTGCGGGCGCGCAGTTCCCGGGGCTCGCCCTCCGGGAACGGGCACGCGGCGGGCGCTCCAAGCAGAGCGGCCAGACGGGCCATCTCCGCGCGGTCAAAGCCCGTCCCGGCGTGACCGGCAAAGGTCAGGCGAGCGGTCGGGTCCAGCACCCCCAGGACCAGCGCCCCGAACGGCCGGGCGTCGGAGGCCCGCGTGTACCCGCAGACAAGAGCGAAAACCTGCCGCACGTTCCGCACCTTGAGCCAGTCCCGCGTGCGCCGACCAGGGTAGTACAGGCTCTGGAGCCGCTTGGCCACCGTCCCTTCCAGCCCTTGGGCGACGGCGGCCCGGTGGAAATCCCGGCCCCGCCCCTCCACGCCCATGGAGTGGATGAGTTCGGCCGTTCCCCCGCTCTCGCCGCCGAGGCGCCGGGTCAGAAGCTCCTTGCGCTCGCGCAGAGGCCGGGAGAGGAGGCAGGCGCCGTCAAGGCCGAGCAAGTCGAAGGCCACGAACACGACCGGGCCACCCCCACCCTGGAGGGTCTGGAAGTCCGGGCGCCCGTCGCGCAGGGCCACAATCTCTCCGTCGACCACGGCTTGCCTCCCGTCGAGGTGGCGGTGGAGGACGCCCAGTTCCGGGTAGCCTCGGGTGAGGTCGCGCAGCCGCCGGGATTGGAGGAGCGTGCGGTTGCCGTCCCGGTCCAAGAAGGCCAGGGCCCGGTAGCCGTCCCACTTCGGTTCGAAGAGCCACGCCGGGTCGTCGAAGGACCCGCGGGCCGTTTCCGCCAGCATCGGCCTAACCCTCCCGAACTCAAGCGACAGCCCCCGGCCCGCCGGGCCCTCTGGACCAGCGCTACCGCGGGTCATGGCGCCGCGCTAGCCAACCGGGCGGCCCGGAACCGGAAGCGGCCCCCCCGCGCCCCGCGCCGCCTGGGCTGCCTCGACACTGGCCCGCAGAGCCTCCATGAGGTCGATGACCTTCGCCGTCTCCGGCTCCCGGTATTCGAAGACCTGCCTGCCCTCCACCTTGGCCTCGATGACCTGGCGCAGGGCGGCCCGGTAGTCGTCGGTGTATTTGGCGGGCTCGAAGGGGGCCGTGAGGCTGCCCACGAGCATGTCGGCCATGCGGACTTCGTTCTCGTGAAAGACCGGCTCGCCGGCTCCGGGGCCGAGAGCCTCCAATTCCGCGTAGCTCCGCACCTCATCCGGCCAGAACATCGTCTCCATGGCCAAGACCCGCCGGTCGAAGACCCGGATAGCCGCCAGGGACTGCCGGGTGCGTATGGCCACTCGGGCGATGGCGATGCGACCGGTCTCGAGCATGGCGCGTCGCAGAAGGGCGTAGGGCTTGGTCCCTCCCTCCGCCGGTTCGAGGTAGTAGGTCTTGTCGTAGAAGATGGGGTCTATCTCGGCCAGGTCCACGAAGTCGACGATGTCTACGACCTTGCTCTCCGCCGCGGGGAGCCGCTCCAAGTCCTCGTCCTCCATGACCACGAACTGGTCCTTCTGGTACTCGTACCCGTTGACGATTTCCTCCGGGGCGACCTCGCGCCCGCACGCCGGGCACCATTTCACGTACCGGACGGGTGTCTGGCACTCCCGGTGGAGGTAGCGGAACTTGATCCCTTTGCTCTCGGTGGCGGGATAGACGCGGACCGGGATGTGCACCAGGCCGAAGCTGATAGCGCCCTTCCAGAGCGTGCGCACGCAGGCCGACACCTCCTCCGGCGTAGCCTTCCCCGGATGCCGGACCCGGACTACGCGGGCGCCGACTCCGACCGGGCCGCCCCCCAGGCCCCATCCCGCATCGCGTCCATCGTCGCGTCCATCGTCGCGTCCGACGTCGCGTCCGGCGCTAGGACCCGTCGCAGCGTCTCCAGGAGCAGGACCCAAAGGTCCTCGACAAAGCGCCCGACGACCCCTCCCGGCGGGACGTTCTCCGCCACGACGAGGGGAACCGCCGCCAGAGGTACCCCATCCACCGCCAGCCGGAGGCTTCCGGCCTGTGTGCCGGCCTTGAGCGGCGACCGCACAAAGGACGGGGCTACAGGAACCACCTCGATCCTGGCTTCCTCCCCGGGGAGCACGGCCAGGCGCACGGAGCGTCCGGCCGCCAGGGGCACCCAGCGCTCGGCCGCCCCAGCCACGCGGACCCGGGACACCTGGCTGCCGGCGGCGTAGAGTTCCAGGCAGCGAAAGGACGCGAACCCCCAGTCAAGGAGTTCGGTGGCGTCCGTCCACATCTCCGGCGCGTCCAGCAGCACGGCCACCAGCGGCCAACCCTCCCTGGTCGCGGAGGCGATGAGGCATCGCCCGGCCTCCTCCGTCCAGCCGGTCTTCACCCCGTCCGCTCCGGGATAGAGCCAGAGGAGTCGGTTCTCGTTGTAGACCGCCCGGTCCCAGGGCTGCCCGGGCCAGGGGATGACATGGCGCCGCGTGGCCACGATCTGGCGGAAATCCTCCCGGAGAAGGGCTTCCCGCGCGATAAGAGCCAGGTCGGTCGCGGTGGAGACGTGACCGGATGTCGGCAACCCGTGGGGATTGCGGAAGTGCGTCGCCGTCACGCCTATCGCGGCCGCCCGCCTGTTCATCAGCAGGGCGAAGTCGTCGGCATTGCCCGCCACGTGCTCGGCGATGGCCAGGGCCGCGTCATTCCCGGAGCGCAGCAGGAGCCCGTAGAGCAGGTCCCGCAGGGTCTGGGTCTCGCCCGCCGCGAGCCAGAGCGAGGAACCGCCGACGTTTGCCGCCGCCTCGCTGACCTCCACCGGCTCGTCCAGATCTCCCCCTTCCAGAGCCAGGAGGGCGGTCATGACCTTGGTCAGGCTGGCGGGCGGCCTCTGGACAGCGCCTGCCTTGGCGTAGAGAACCCGGCCTGACGCGACGTCAAGCAAGACGGCGGAGGTGGCAGTCAGGGCCGGGGGGGCGGGGGCGCCGGAGGGAACGATGACCACGGGCGCTTGGTCCGGACTACTCTCCGGCCCGGCCGGTGAAGACGGGGGGACCGCCCTGGCGGGGACAGACGCGGGAAAGCCCAAGAGCAGGACACCACAGAGGACGACGAAAAGGGCCGCCCGGCCCGCGCGGCCATATAGACGACGGGAACGGGACATCCTGCCTCCCGGGCGGCTCAGGCCTCAGGCCGCGGTCTGACCCGTCGCCCCGCCGCCGGCGACCCGAGGGGCGACCCCAGACCGGTGTCGGCCCGCGCGTAGCTGCCGCCGTTCCCGACGATGGCCGAGCGGAGTTCCTGGAGGAGTTGGGGGGCGACGTCGATGAGCCGGTCGTAGATGGCGCGCCCGTCGACCGGGAGCATCCGGACCTGCCCGTTCCCGACGACGAGGAAACCCACCGGCCGGATGGTGACTCCGGCGCCACTGCCTCCGCCGAAGGGTAGTCCGCCGGAGGCGCCGTTCTCAGTGGACCGGTCCGGCTGCATCTGGGGCTTCTCGTGCGCCCGCTTGACGCTGCCCGTCCCGTACTCGGCGCCACCCGCCGCGAACCCGAACGACACCCGGGAGATGGGCATGATGACGCTCCCGTCCTGGGTCTCGACCGGGTCCCCCACGACTGTGTTCACATCGACCATTTCACGAATGCTTTCCATTGCCGTCTTCATCAGGCCCTGGATGGGGTGTTCAGGCACGGGCTTCGCCTCCCGGGAAGGCTCCCGCCCGCCGCAGCTTGTAGAGGTTCGCCGCCACAGCGGGCAGGGCACCGATAATATGGCCGACCCTGAGGACCCCTATTCCCGTGAGGCGGCTGCGCAGGCCCCGTCCGGCGAAGTCAGCCGTCACGTCGTACTCGGGTTGTCCGGGAGCGAAGCGCAGGTAGCCGTGGGCCAAGGCGGCCAGGTTTCCCTTCACGGCCCAGACGGCCCCGGTGGCGAGGGCCGTGGCCGCCGCATCGGAGAGCCCGATCGCCGTAACCCACGAGAGCCTCCGCCAGACAGCCTTCCTGACCAGCCCCAGCAAGAGGTCGGTCAGGCCCCGGATCGCATCTTCCTTGGCCTTGCCCCCGTGAGCGGGTGCGACCGGCCGGTTGCCCGGTCCTCCGGCCTGCCGCGAGCCGACGGCCCGCCTCAGGAGCTCGGCCAGGGGCACCGCGAAGCGCCAGGCCAGGCGGCCCCGGAGCGCGCTGAACTCGAAGACGACCTTGGCCCCGCGGCTCCAACCCTCGAAGGCGCCGTGGATACGGTAGCTCACCGGGACTAGAACAACCAGCAGAGCCAAGGCGCCCCAGGCCAACAGGCCCAGGGTCGGCACGGCCACGCGGACCATGGCGGCATCACCCTCCGGAGGAACAATCTCCCCCCGGAGGGGGGCGCTTATGATAGCCCTACCTCAGCTTAGCCAGGTAGTCGAGAATGCCGGCGGCGATGGCCTCCCCCACCTTCTGCTGGAAGGCTCGGTCGCCGAGAAGCGCCTCCTCTTCCGGGTTCGTCAAGAACAAGGTCTCGCAGAGGGCCGCGGGGCAGTTCGTCTCCCGCAGGACGAAGAAGTTGGCTTCCTTGACGCCCCGGTTCCGCCGCTTGATGCCCGCGACGAGCCGGGCCTGGAGGAAGGTGGCCAGCGTGTTGCCGAGCCTTGAGAGCGGGTAGTGGTACGTCTCGGTCCCGCCGGTCTTGGGATCGGTCCAGCCGTTGCCGTGGACGGACACGAAGAGGGCGGCCCCCGCCGCGGCGGCCAGGTCGGTGCGCGCTCTCAGGGTGACGGCCCGGTCGTCCCCGCGCGTGAGGCGAAGACTCACTTTCCCGGCCAGGGCCTCGGCGGCCGCGAGCGTGACGGCCAAGTTCGCGTCCTTCTCCGCCAAGCCGCCCGGCCCCGTCGCTCCAGGGTCGCTTCCCCCATGCCCAGGGTCGAGAACGACCACCGGCAGGGGGAGCGGTGCCGGCGACGGGCTGGGAGGGTCTGGAGCCGGGCCCGGGGTTGGCTCCGGAACGGGACCCGGCCCGGGAGGAGTCGCGGGCAGGCCCGCGTCCGGCCCGAAGGCCGCGCCGGCCAGGGCCGTGCCGGGGTAGTAGTAGAAGAGGATCTCGCGGAGGCTTCGTCCCAGGCGCGCCTGGCCCTCGGCGCCCCACTGGCAGAGGCCGACCCCGTGCCCGGCGCCCCGGGTCGTGATGGCGAACTCGCCGGTCACGTCTTCGACCAGGGCCGAATCGAGCCCGAGCCGCTGGCGCAGGTCCGCCCCGTCGAGGGTCGTGCCGGCGGCGGCGACCTCCACCGCCCGGCCCGACGGGCTCCGGCGCCTCACGCCGAGGAACTCCAACCCGAGGCGCTGGCACGCGTCGGCCAGGCTCACGCGCCGGGTCGAGCGATAGTCGGGGGAGATCTCGCAGTACTCGCAGGGAACCCCACCGAGGTAGGGGAGGGCCGTCCCCCAGACCTCGGACGCAGACGCCGTATGGCCGCCGCAGCTCGAGTGATAGACCGTCTCGGCCAGTCCGGAACCGAAACCTAGGTATAGCTGGCGGGTGGCGTCCACCGTCGTCGAGACCTTCGCCCAGTTTCGCTCGTAGTCTTCCTTCCAGTCGGCGCGCAGCCGCTCCGGCGAAAGGTACCCCTGGCAGTGGGCCGGGTCGGAGCAGATGTCGGCGCCGGGGTGTTTGGCGCAGCCCGTTCCGGCGAAGACCCGTAGCCGCCGCAGGGCGTACGTGCGCGCCACCACGGCCTGGGCCTTCAAGGTTTCCGGCTGGAAGCTCGTGGGCATCTCGGCCGCGACGGCGCAACCGAGGTACTCGTCGAAGGGCCGGACCGCGAGGCGGGAACGCTCGTGGTCGTAGAGCGTCACCTCCAGACGGTCGACATCGATGACCAGCCTCGGAGGGCTGTCCAGCCAGAACGAGCGGAAGGCGGCCGGCCGGGAGAGGTCGAGGACGACCCGGAAGACCTGGCCCGGCTTGGCCGCCCACCGCACCGCCTGGACGAGCCCGCCGCCGACGGGCAGGGTTCCGTCGGCGAGTCCCGCTCCCGTCTGAGTAAGGTCGAAAACCAGTCGCGTCGGATTGGCCAGCCAAAACCACTTGAACTCGGTCCGGCCGGTCGTTTGTGCCACGATCCGGCTGGTGAGAAGGTAGAACGCCGGCTCCTGGTGGAGTTCGTGAGCTATCCTGAGAACCTGTTCCACAGCCTCGGCCCCCGTCCGCCCACGCAGCACCCCCAATGGTCAGGGTATGCCTGGAACGGCGGAGGGGTCCCTGCTCCGTGAAATCAGGCCGGGTCCGGCGGGCCTCCCTTGGCCTCCGGCCGGGGAAGAGGCGGGAGGTCCGTCAGGTCGCGCAGCCCGAAGAACTCCAGAAAGCGGCGAGTCGTGCCGTAGATGATGGGTCGCCCGGGGGTGTCCTTGCGCCCGATCTCTTCGATGAGAGCGCGCTCAAGGAGGGTGGCGAGGACGCCCTCGCAGCGGACGCCGCGGATGGCCTCGACGTCCAGGCGCGTGACGGGCTGGTTGTAGGCCACGATGGCCAGCGTCTCGACAGCGGCCTGGGAGAGGGGGCTGGGCGCCCGGGACGGCTCGAGTCTGGCCACGAGTTCATCGTACTCCGGCCGGGTGACCAGGCGGTAGCCCCCGGCCACCTCCAGGACCGAAAGCCCACCCCCGCGGGCTCGGTAGTCGTCGGCCAAGAAGCGCAGGCCGGTGCGGGCCTGGGCCTCGGTCAGGCCGATGACGGTGGCGGCCCGGCGTGGGCTCAGGGGCTCCGCGGCCACCAGAAGGAGAGCCTCCAGGGCGGCCTTGACCCTGTTGACCGATACGGCGTCCTCAGTCACGGCCCGGCCACCTCCCTTCCGCGGCTTGGCCCAAAGCCCAGACCATGATCGAGGCGAACGGGCCGGCCTGCGTCAGACGGACCCGGCCCTGTCTCAGCAGTTCGAGCAGGGCCAGGAAGGTCACGACCGCCACGCGCCGAGACCGCGCCCGGCCGAGCAGATGGGTGAAGTCGAGGCCCGTCTCGCCGGCCTGGGCCAGCAGGGGGACGATCTCGGCCATCTTGTCGGCGACGGTCACGGTCTCCCGGGCTATCTCGTCGGGCAACCCGCCCTCAAGTTCCCGCAGGACCTCCTGGAGAGCAAAGACAAGAGCGGGCAGCGGAACGCCCGCCGCCTCCCCGGCGCCGACCGCCCCGGTCCGCGCCTGGCCGGCCGCGGTCCCCGCCGCGGTCGGGAGCTCGGGCCTCGACAGACCTCCAGCCCCGCCGTACCGGCTGTGGCTGCGTCGGGCGTCGTCGGCCCTCCCAGCCAGTCGGGAGGCGACCTCCTTGTACCGCCTGTACTCCAAGAGACGCTCCATCAGTTCCTGCCTCGGGTCGGCCTGCGCCTCCTCGTCGATGAACTCGCCGGCCGCCGGGCGCGGGAGAAGCAGTCGAGACTTGATGTCCATCAGGATCGCCGCCATCAGGAGGAACTCCGAGGCCGTGTCCAGGTCGAGAGTCGCCAGGGTGTCGAGGTGCTCGAGGTACTGTTGGGTTATCCGGGCGATGGGGATGTCGTAGATGTCCATCTCCTCGCTCCGGATGAGATGGAGCAGAAGGTCGAGCGGTCCCTCGAAGACCGCAAGTCTGACGGTGTAGGCTGGGCTCCCGGACGTCGCGGGCGGCAAGGCCTAGCCCCCGATCCCGAGGAGGCCGGCCAGGAGGATGGCCACCGTCAGCAGGGCCTGGATAATGATGTCGGCCACCGACCCGATGAGGACCCTCCCAGCGCCGCTGATGAGAAAGACGATGAGGATGATGGGGCCGTAGGGTTCAAGACGGCTGAAGCTGTAGGCCTGGCGTCCCGGGAGAAGCGCCATCAGGACCTTGGACCCGTCCAGTGGCGGTATCGGGATAAGGTTGAACACGCCGAAGTAGACGTTCAGGATGAAGATGTAATAGAAGACCTCGCCGAGATGGGCGACCCGCGAGAGCAGCGGGAGGGTCAGGGCCCAGAGGAGAACGGCGATGGTCGCCATGGCGAAGTTGCTGATCGGACCGGCCAGCGACGTGTAGAGGATGCCGCGACGCGGGTCCCGGAAGTTCCTCGGGTTTATGGGTACCGGCTTGGCCCAACCGAAGCGGTACAGCACCAGCATCAGGGTGCCGATCGGGTCGAGGTGGGCCCACGGTTCGAGAGTCAGGCGGCCGGCCAGCCGCGGGGTCGGGTCGCCCATCTTGTCGGCCACCTTGGCGTGGGCGTACTCGTGGATGGTCAAGGCCAGGATCAGGGCCGGGAGAGAGAGCAGCAGGTCGACGAGGTCTATTCTGGGCATCCGGCTGGGCTGGGCCCCCTTCGGTCGTGGCTGCTCCCGTATTCTTCCCGTGTTTGGCCAAACCTGCCGGACTTGGCCGCAAGGGGAGCGGCTCCAGGCCGCCCGGCCCGACGGCGCGGCCGCCGAGCGGCCCCGAGATCACACGGCTATGAAGCTCACGATCACCGCCCAGAGATTGTTGAGCCCGTGGAGAACGACGCAGGGCGCGAGCCGGCCCGTACGGTACCTGAGCCAGCTCAAGGCCAGCATCCCCGGGAGGACGCTGAGCGACTGCGCGAGTTGCAGGTGCACCGCGGCCGACACGACCGCCGTCCCGACGACCGCCACCCATGGTCCCCAGCGGCGCAGGGCGCCGTAGAGGAGCCCCCTCAACCACAGTTCCTCGGCCACGGGGGCGCCGACCAGGGCCGCGACCAGACCGGCCGGATGGGTCAGGAACTTGCCCATCTCGGGGTCGAGGTTGACCTGGTGAAGACTCAGGAAGTAGGCGATGGCCAGCCCCGTCGGGATGGTCAGAACCAGCAGCACGAGGACAGGGACGAAGTCGGCACGGCGCAGCTTGCTTCCGAGCGAGACGACCCGTCTAAGACCCTGGCCCCGGTGACGGGAGAGCATCGCCAGGCTCACCCCGCCTAAGATGACCAGACTCACCAGGGTGACCCAGGCCTGGGCCCCCGGAGACGGGGTGCCGGGGAGTTGGCCGGTCAACCGGATCTGGATTCCGAGCGCCACCGTGACAATGACCAGAGTGGCCACGAAGTACAGCGCGAACGCCGCGAGCGGCGCCCAGAGTCCCGGCCAGGCGAGTTCGTCCCAGCCCGCGGGAGCCGGGCCGGCATCCTTGCTCGTCACGCGACGCACCTCCAGGGCGTCCCTTCGCCGGGGAGCACCCTCTCTCCTACGCCTCGACCCCCGCCTCGCGGGCCGGCGACCCTTGCCGCAGCCAGCGCTCGCAGCGCCCGCCCCATCTCGCCGCCACGGCCCCGTCCACCCGGAGTTCTGTTATCTCGCATGCGTTCGGGCACCCGTCACAGTCGAAGCTGGCGGTCCGGTGCTCCATCCGCCCAAGTCCGAAGCCGCGGAACCTGGTCGAGGCAAGACCGGCCTCCTTCGCCAGGAGGGCCGCCCCGAACGCCCCCATCAGGGCGTGGTGCTCCGGGACCGTCACCGGATGGCCCAGGGTCCCTTCGAAGGCGGCCACCATGCCGCGGTTCGCGGCGACACCGCCCTGAAAGACGAACGGGGGCTCGAGGTCCTTCCCCTTGGCCAGGTTATTCAGGTAATTGCGTACCAAGGCCTGGCAAAGACCGGCCACGATGTCCTCGACCGCGTGCCCTATCTGCTGCTGGTGGACCATGTCCGTCTCGGCGAACACGGCGCACCTTCCGGCGATGCGGACCGGGCGCTTCGACCGCAGGGCGAGTTCGCCCAGTTCCGCCGGGGCGAGGCCGAGCCGCGCCGCCTGACGGTCGAGGAACGACCCCGTCCCCGCGGCACACACCGTGTTCATGGCGAAGTCGGAGACGCCCCCGTCCCTCAAGAGGATGATCTTCGAGTCTTGTCCGCCTATCTCCAAGACGGTCCGGACGTCGGGCACGAGGTCCAGAGCCGCCACGGCGTGGGCGGTTATCTCGTTCTTGACCACATCCCCGCCAACCAGAGCCGCAGCCAGAGACCGCCCGCTCCCGGTCGTTCCCACTCCCCGGACCCGCGGCTTTCGCCGGATTTCCGCCAGCTGGGCGCCAAGCTCGACCACGCCCCGCACGACCTGCCGGGCCGGCTGGCCCATGGTCTCATGGCAGATGTGCGCCAGGATAGCGCCCGTTTCGCTGACGGCCACCGCTTTCGTCGTCACCGACCCCACGTCGATGCCGAGCCACACGGGCCCTGTCGCCGGCTTGGCCTCCATTACCACTTCTCCCTCGCCCCGCCGACCGCCCGCCGCCGCCCCAGAAGGTCGACGAAGGCCTCCAGGCGTGTCGTCAGGCCGGCCTCGGCCGTGTGCTCATCCAGGAACAGGCTGAGCACGGGGAGGCCCAGGTCCCGCCCGGCCTCGGGGAGCAGGCTGGCGGCCACTATCTCGGGCATGCAGGTAAACGGGGCCACGTGGATCACCCCGTCACACCCCTGCCGGTCGAAGAGGATGGTCTCCCCCACGCTGTCCAGGCCCTCCCCACCGACGAAGTGTCCCAGGTACGGCCGGGCCGCCCGTTTGACCTCCGAGGCCCGCCGACGCCGGCCAGGCTGGAAGACACGCGGGATGAGGTGGGTCCGCACCCAGTCCGAGAGGTAGAGCGGACGGAGAACCTCCACGCCCATCTCGCCGAGGCGCCTCTCGAGCTCCTGGTTGGCGAAAGGCTCGGCGACCATGAAGAGCTCGCCGACCAGCCCCACGCGCAGGCGCGCGAACGGCTTCCCCCGCGACGGCTCGCCCGGCCGGCCGGACTCCTCCAGCCCCGCCGCGCGAAGAATCTCCCTCACGCCTTCCCCGCCGACGCGGCGCGTCGCCCAAACCCCGTCCGCGTCAGCGAGGCGAGCGGCCGCGACACGATGAGCCCGGGCCGCCGAACCCGTCAGGCGCTCCACCGGTCGCGCCCGGGTCAGGGCCCGGTCGAAGTCGTCGAGGACCACCAGCTTCTCCCACCCAAAGCGGATGGCCCTCCACACCCGGGTCAGGGGTTTCCCCCCGGAGAGACGGCGGATCTTGGCCAGCAATCCGTCGAGATGCCCCCGGGGCGGCTCAAGAATGACCATCTCGGCGTCGTAGCCGAGGTCATGGAGGACCTGGGCCTCGACCTGGGCGTAGTGCCCAAATCGGCACGGGCCGATGCCGCCGGCCATCACAATGGCCTCGGCCCCCTGGTCCAGGGCCCCGACGAAGTCGCCGATGTTCAGCTTGAGCGGGAAGCAGGCGAACTCCGGCGCGTGCCTGACCCCCACGTCCAGGCTCCGCCGGTTCGGGAGGGGAGGCACGATGACCTCGAGTCCCAGGTCCTCGAGGAGGGTCTTGACGATGATCCACAGGTTACCCATGTGGGGAAAGGTGACTCTCACGTCGTGACCTCCGCCGCGACGGAGCCCTCGGGCGCCTCCGGTCGGGCCCGGCGCCGCGCCAGCATGTCCGTGAAGGCCTCGAGCCGCGTCAGGAGTCCGCCCTCGGCCGTGTGCTCGTCGATGGTCAGAGCCATGTACGGTAGGTTCGACGACCGCCGGGTCTCCCGTTCGGCTATCTCACCGACCATCGAGTCCGGGCCGCAGCCGAAGGAGACCACATGGATGAACCCGTCCACCAGCTCTCGCCTCCGGAAACGCGTCACCGCCGCCAGGATGCGGCGGCCGCTGCTCCAGAAAATCTCCTTGGGCAGGGCCGCCGACTCGGTCTGGACCTCCTCCTCGCTCAGTTGCTCGCTGGTCACCAGGTCGCACCCGAGCGCCACCAGTTTGCGGCCCAGGCCGAGGTTCACCCCCGGGTCGAAGAGGTTGTAGGCGTGCCCGACCAACCCGACCCGCAGGCGCCTGGGTCCCGGCCTCGTCGGCGCCGGGTCGCCTCCCGCCAGCGGCGTCTGCCACCCCTCCAGCGGCGTCTTCCACCCCTCCAGCGGCGTCTTCCACCCCGGTGCGGCACCGGACGCCGCTTCTTCGAAAGACTGCCCGGCCTCCAGGCTCCCCCGGAAGCTCCGGAGGGCCTCCAGTCCTCTGGAGACCGCTTCCCTGGCTTGTCCCCGTGACCGTCCCAGCCGGCAGGCCACGCTCTCCCCGCCCTCCTCCAGGCTCCGTCGCCGGAGCCTGGCGTCGAAATCGGCGACGATGACCGGCGGGAGGCTGCGGAGGTTTTGCCGGACCATGTCCGGAAGGCCCAGCATCTTTGGGCAGGTGTAGGTGCCGGGGCTCAGGCTGACCAGGCGCGGGAGGAAGACCGCGTCCACCCGGTCGCGCAAGACCACGACATGCCCGTAGAAGCTCTTCACGGGAAGACAGGCCTCGTCCATGGCATGCCTGGTCCCGGCTTCGATAAGCTTCGGCGACGTTGCGGTCGAGACCGCGACCCGTAGTCCCAGACCCTCTAGGAGCCCGCGCCAGAACGGGTACAGTTCGTAGAACAGGAGCGCCCGCGGCAGGCCGACCACGGCTCCGTCCTTGAGGCGGAGTTGCCAGGCCATCGCCATCAGGTCATCACCCCTTGGGCCGGAAGGTCAGGGCCATCGCCAGCCCGAACAGAATGGCCACCATCAGGGGCAAGGCCGCCGCGGACAGCCCCCCGCTGAGAAGACCTGATAGGCCCGTGCTCGCGGCCCCCTTGAGCATCCCCTGGACCAGAGCGTGACCGAAGGCCGGGAGGGGAATCGAGGCCCCGGCTCCGGCGAACCGAATCAAGGGGTCGTAGAGGCCGAGGCCGCTGGCCGCGGCGCCCAAGACCACGAAGAGGACCATCACGTGTGCTCCGGTGAGCCGGGTCAGGTCCAGGACGAGCTGAGCCAGGACGCAGATGAGCCCACCCACGACGAAAGCCGTGACGAAACCACCAAGACTCAGACCCGTCGCCGCGTCCAAGGCCTCGACGCCTCCTCTCGGTCATCTCCGACCTATCCGTGGGGCCACCCCGCCAAGGCGGCGGCCTTCAGTTGCCGCAGACCCGCCCGTTCTCCACCGCCACCGCGTGGGCCACGCACGGGATGCTCTCGCCCTGCTGGTAGGAGGTCGGGCTGTGCAGGGCCCCCGTGCCCACGAAGAGAACGCGGCGCAGCTTCCCGGCGGCCAGGTTCTTGACCAAGTAGCCCGCGAAGACGGAGGCCGAACAGCCGCAGCCGCTCCCGCCCGCATGGGCGTCCTGCGTCTCGTCGTAGATCATCTTCCCGCAGTCCACGAACCGGTTACCGAGGTCGATGCCCTTTTCCGCCAGGAGGTCGCCCGCCAGGGGCTGGCCCACGGCCGCCAGGTCGCCCGTGACGATGAGGTCGTAGGCGTCGGGCTTGCGCCCGGTGTCCTTAAAGTGAGCGACGATGGTGTCGGCGGCCGCCGGCGCCATGGCCGACCCCATGTCGAAGGGGTTCTTCTGGTCGTTGTCCACGACCCGGCCGATCGTGGCGTGGGTGAGGCGCACGTCGCCTTGGCCCGGCGGCCCGATGACCACGGCCCCCGCAGCCGTCGCCGTCCACTGCGCCGTCAGCGGTCGCTGGCTTCCGAACTCGGTCGGAGAGCGGTACTGACGCTCAGCCGTGTCGTGGTGGCTCGATGAAACGGCCCCCACGTGCCGGGCGAAACCAACGCTGACCAGGGCGGCGCCGAGGGCCATGGCCAGAGCCATGGTCGAACAGGCCCCGTAAAGCCCGAGGTAGGGCCGGTCGATGTTCCGGGCGGCGAAGCTCGAGGCGATGATCTGGTTGAGAAGGTCCCCCGCCAAGAGAAAGTCGAGGTCCCGCCGTTTCACGCCCGCCTTGGCCAGGGCCAGATCCACGGCCTCCTCGACCATCTTGGACTCGGCCATCTCCCAGCTTCTCTGGCCGAGCAGCCGGTCGGGCTTGATGACGTCGAACCACCCCGACAGGGGGCCGGCGCCCTCGCGCGGGCCGACGACCGAGGCCGCCCCGAGGATGGTCGGCGCCTTGGCGAAGACCATCGTTTGCCCAACCTTGCCCGGCCCGGCCTTCGCCCTCGACTTGGGCACGCCTAGCCTCCTAACCCTAACACAAGCAGACACACGACACTGGCGAGCAGGGCGGCGGCGACGGCGTAGACGATGACCGGGCCGGCGATGGTGAAGAGCCGGGCTCCGACGCCCAGAACGAGCCCTTCCCGCCGGTACTCCATGGCCGGAGACACGATGGAGTTGGCAAACCCGGTGATGGGTAGAGCGGCCCCCATTCCGGCCCACCGGCCCATCTCGTCGTAGATGCCCAGGCCGGTTAGGAGCGCCCCCAACCCGACCATCACGGCCGAGGCCGTGATGGCGGCCTCGCCGAGCGTCAAGCCCCGCACCAGGAAGAAGCCCAAGACGGCCTGGCCAAGGGAGCAAATCGCTCCGCCGCCCAGGAAGGCCGTCACGGCGTTCCTCAGGACGGGCGGCTTGGGACTTCGCCTGGCGACCAAGCGAGCGTACCGCTGGGCTGTCGACTTGTCGGCCTTAGCCATGCGGTCTCGGCTAGGCCTTCGGGGCGTGGCGATCGCCGTCGACGACGAAAGCCAATCTTACATTCGCTTTGTAGTTCGAGATACGACCGTCGTTCACGTGGGCGGTCCAGTTGGAGACCTCGACCCCCGTTATGTTGTGCACGGTCTTGGCCGCCTCCATGACGGCCTGGTTGGCGGCGTCCTGCCAGCTCTGCTGCGATTCCCCTACGAGTTCCAGCACTTTGACGACCGTCACTTTCCACTCGCTCCCTTCGGAAGCTGTCCGTCTTCTGCGGCTATCCTCCTGCTCCGCCCGCCGGCCCCGGCTCGCTCCACCCCACCGGGCTTCCGCCCGACCGCACCGTGTCAGCCCCCTCGGGAACACGCGGGCCGGCCCTAAAGTAAATCAGGGACGCCAGGACGAGGAGGGTCGTGACGAGCAGACCGACGAGGATGAGAACCCTGACGCGGCCGCGCGTCCAGGTGGGCACCGCTCCCCCTCCCTCAGGTCGCCGCTACAGTCGGGGAGTATGCCCTCGGCAGGCGGGGCCCAATCCGGGGAGGCGAATCGCCGCCCGCCGCCGGTCACTCCGAGGAAAGCATCGCGCGAAGCTTGAGGAGGGCTTGCTTTTCCAGGCGCGAGACCTGGACCTGCGAGACACCCAGGGCCTCGCCCACGCCAGCCTGGGTCTTGTCCTCGAAGAACCGGAGGGTAAGGAGGCGGCACTCGCGCTCGTCCAGGCGAGAGAGGGCTTCCCGGAGGGCCACGCCTTCCAGGACACGCTCCTCCTCCGCCCCGCCCGCCACGGGCCGGCCGGCCGTCGTGGCGGCGATGTCGCCGGAGGCCGCCAACTGGTCGATGAGGTAGAAGGACTCGCCGGCGCCTTCGCCGCGGCTCTCGCTGAAGAGCGAGAGGGGCAATCTCGCGGCCTCCAACGACTCGGCGACCTCCGCCGCCTCCACGCCGAGCGCCTTGGCCAGTTCGGTCACCGTGGGCACCCGCCCGGTGGCCTTCGTCATCTCCTCCTGCGTCCGCCAGGCCTCCCGGGCCAGTTCCTTGGCCCGCCGCGAGACCTTGACCGGGCCGTCATCGCGGAGATGGCGCCTTATCTCACCGAGGATTAGGGGTACCGCGTAGGTGGAGAAGCGCGTGCCGAAGGAGAGGTCGAAACGGTCGAGGGCGGCCACAAGACCGACGCAACCGATCTGGAAAAGGTCCTCGGTGTCCGCGCCACGGCCCTTGAACCGCCGGACGATATCCCAGACCAGCCTGAGGTGGGACTGGATAATGCGCTGGCGGGCCTCGCCGTCGCCGGCGAGGGCCTGGTGCAGTGTCTTCCGAAGCTCTACTTCTCCGAGAGGGGAGATTGGGCGTGGCCAGGAGGAACCCTCGGGAGAAGGTCCCATGCCTATCCCCTCCCGCCCGCCCCCGCTTCCCCGCCACCGGCGCTTCCGGCCACACCGCTGTCCGAGCTGGCCTCCGGCCGCTCGGCGCATCGCTTGCGCATGACCACTCTCGTGCCCGAACCCGGGGCGGTTCGTACGTCCACCTCGTCCATGAACGACTCCATGAAAGCAAAACCCAGGCCCATCCGGTCCGGCAAAGTGGTGTAGGCCGGAGTTCGGGCCAACGCGACGTCGGCGATGCCCACGCCCCGGTCGGCCACGCTAACCTCGAGCGTGTCACCGTCCAGGCGCGCCTCCACGGTCACCGTGGCCCCCGGACTCCCCGGGCCGGTCTGCCCGCTCGCCCCGGCCTGTTCCGGCGCGGCTTCGGGATAGGCGTGCAGCACGGCATTGGAGAACGCCTCGGAAGTGGCCACACGAATCTCCTCTATCTCCGGGAGGGTGAAGTCGAGCTGGGCGGCCAGAGCAGCCACGGCCAAGCGGACCAGGGCCACGTTCTCCGGGAGAGCCGGCAGTTCGAGCCTGATCCAGTTCACCGCGTATCACCTCCTAAGGCTGCGTCTTTCTGTCCGAGGCCCCGAATGGCCTGCTCCAGGGTCTGGTGGATGCGGATGACGCGGCTGACTCCGGCCTGGTCGAGAAGGCGACGGACATGGTCCACGGGACGGCAAAGGACGACCGTGCCGCCCTTCTCCGTCACGCGCCGGTACCGGCCGAGGATGGCCCCCAGGCCCGAACTGTCGACAAAGCTTACCATACCGAAATCCAGGACTAGGTCGCGGCTACCGAACCGGTCGAGGTCGGCGTCGATGCGGGCGCGAAACTCGCGGGCGGTGTCGAGGTCGAGTTCCCCGGCCACCCTGACGACCAGGGTTCGACCGGTCTTCTCGCTGCTGATCTCCATGCGCGGGTGCCCCCCCTACGTGGTGGGGGGTTCGGCGCGAGGAAGAATCTTCCTGCTGGTCTAGGCTTCTCCGAGCACTCTCCGGAAGAGCCTCCACCAGACGCCAAACAAGGAGAGCCGCCGCACGTCACGGTCAGCCACCAGAGTCGAGCGGCCTATCTCCGTCCCGTCGCGCTTGACGACGATGGTTCCCACCGCGTCGCCGCGCTTCACCGGGGCTTTCAGCCGGGAAGCGAGGGTGACCTCGCGAGTGACCTCGCCCTCGCTGCCCTTGTCGACGAGAACGCCCTGTTCGCTCGGGGCCACCGCCTCGACTTCGTGCGTCACGCCGAGGTTCACGGGCACCGCTCCGTAGGTGTGCCCCTCCTCGGCGACGACCAGAGAGGTGTAGCTGGCGAAGGCCCAGTTGAGGAGGCGGGCCGAATCAGCGAAACGGTCCGCGGACGAGGTGGCCCCCATCGCGATGACCACGAAGCGCGTCTCCCCGCGCTTGGCGGTCACGGCCACCGAGTACCCGGCCTCGTTCGTCCAACCCGTCTTTAGGCCGTCGCACCCCTGGTAGAAGTTCACCATCTGATTACGGTTGACCAGCCAGGTCTCCCCGCCCTGCCGGATGTGGATTTCGTAGATAGCCGTGTAGTGCAGGAGGTCGGGATGCTTGGCGGCCTCCGAGCAGAGAAGGGCCATGTCGCGCGCCGTGCTCCAGTGGTTGGGATCGTCCAGCCCGTGCGAGTTGGCGAAGTGAGTGCCGGTCAGGCCGAGTTCCCTGGCCCGCTCGTTCATCAGAGCCACGAACGCCTCTTCGCTTCCCGCCATGTGTTCGGCCAGGGCCACGGAGGCGTCGTTAGCCGAGGCCACGGCGATGGAGAGAAGAATCTCGTCGATGGACATCTCCTCACCGGGTTCGAGCCAGATTTCGGTGCCGCCATAGCTCTCGGCATTCGCGGAGGCCGTCAGCGTCTCGGTCCGGCTGAGCTTGCCTTCCTCGATGGCCTCGACCGCCAGGAGCAGGGTCATAATCTTGGTCAAGCTGGCCGGGAAAAGCTTCCTGTCGGCGTCCTTCAGGAACAGCACCTGGCCGCTGAGCGGCTCCATGAGCAGGACCGATGGCGACTTGACCTCCAGGGCGGCCTTGCCGGCCTCCCCGAGCACCGGCTGGACCAGGACGTCGGGGTCCGGCCAGGACGACCCCTCCGGCACGGCTTCAGGGCTCTCATCGCTGACCAGTCGGATCGACTCCTCGGCCATGGCCAACGGCGAGGCCAGGGGCGCGATCACCCCGAACAGGCCCAGAGCGACGGTCACCCAAGTCAAAGGGACCAGCCAAGACACCCGGCGCCTCACAATGAATCCCTCCGGCGGGCCGGAAAAGGGGTAGTCCGGTCCGCCAAAGATTACGCGTCGGCCAGGGGGTTGATGACGCGACTCGGCATAAGTGGACAAGGGTCGCCGGCCGACCGGACGCTGGCTGGGACTGTCTACCGGACAATCCCCAGGACGAGCGCGGGGACGACCACGGCTTGTCCGGCCAGTTCGTAGGTGACCTCCAGGGCCCGGGCCCCTTCCCCGGCCTCGCCCGCCGTGCGGGCGTGGATGGTTCCGAGGCGCCCACCCTTCTCGACGCGGTCCCCGACCTTGGCCGCCAGCACCACACCGACCGAGGCGTCGATGACGTCCTCCTTACGCTCTCGTCCGGCGCCCAGGCGCATGGTGAGCCGCCCGACGGCGAGGGCGTCGATGCTTCTGACCCAGCCGGACGCCGGAGAGACCGCCTCGGCCGTGGCCGGAGCCGCCGGGAGGACGCCGTCCGGGTCGTCCGCCACGCGGCTTTCGCCACCCTGGGCGGCGACCATCTGCCGGAACTTCTCGAGGCCTTCTCCGCTCCGCAGGAGGTCCTTCAGCCTGGCCCCCGCCGCGGCCGCGTCCACCGCCAGCCCGGCCAGGACAAGCAGGTGCGACCCGAGTTCGATGGCCTCATGCTCGAGGTCTTCTGGGCCCTGGCCCTGGAGGCAGCGGACGGCCTCGGCGACCTCCAAGGAGTTGCCGACCGCGCGCCCCAGGGGCTGGTCCATCGCGGTGACGACGGCCACGACCCCCAGGCCCGCCTGGCGCCCGATGGCGACCATGGCCCTGGCCAGTTCGAGAGCCTTCTCCGCCGAGGGCATGAAGGCCCCGCGCCCGGCCTTGACGTCAAGGACGAGGCGCCTGGCCCCGCCGGCTATCTTCTTGGACATCACGCTCGAGGCGATCAGCCCGATGCTTTCGACCGTGGCCGTCACGTCGCGCAGGGCGTAGATGAGCTTGTCGGCCGGCACGAGGTTCCCGGTCTGCCCGACGATAGCCGCCCCGACGCGTTTCACGCACGAACGGAATTCCTCCGGACTCAGGGCGATGCGGAAGCCCGGGATAGACTCCAGCTTGTCCAGAGTGCCTCCGGTGTGCCCGAGACCCCGGCCCGACATCTTGGGGACCACCGCCCCGGCGGCAGCCACGAGCGGGACGACGACCAGGGTCGTCTTGTCCCCGACCCCGCCGGTGGAGTGCTTGTCGACGATGCGCGGGTCGTCACCCAGGTCGACCATGTCCCCCGAGCGGGCCATGGCCATGGTCAGGTCGGTCATCTCCCGGGCGTCGAGGCCGCGGAAGTAGACGGCCATCAGGAACGCGCTCATCTGGTAGTCGGGGATTCGCCCGGCCACGTAGCCCTCGACAAAAGCCTGGATGTCGGGGGTGGCCAGAGCCTGTCCATCGCGCTTACGTCTGATGGCGTCGATGGCGGACCAAGGCGTCACTTGCCGGTCATCCTCTCCGTGGGGCGAGCCGCTCACCAGGCTTCGCCGAGGAACCCCTTCAGCAGGGCCGCGAGCCTGCTCCTGACCTTCTCCGCCACGTCCAGGACTTCCTCGTGGCTGACGATTGTCCCCGGGGCCTTGCCGAGCACGTTGGTAATCGTCGAAACGGCGAGGACCTTCTGCCGCCCGTGCGCGGCCACCAGGGCCTCCGGCACCGTGGACATGCCCACGGCGTCCGCCCCGAGCCTCCGCAGCAGGCGCACCTCAGCCTCGGTCTCGTAGGCCGGACCCTGCAGCCCGGCGTACACCCCCTCGCGGCAGGAGAACCCCGCCTTGGCCGCCGCGCGTTTGGCCGCCGCGATGAGTCTCGGAGCGTAGACCCCGACCGGTGAGGGAAACCGCGGTCCGAACCTGTCGTCGTTGGGCCCGCGGAGCGGGTTGTCCGGCAGGAGGTTGATGTGGTCGGTGATGAGCATGAGGTCCCCGGCCTCGAAGGCCGGGTCCAGCCCGCCGGCCGCGTTGGTCAGGACGACCACCGGGATGCCCAGTCGCTGCGCCACCCGGATGCCGATCGTGGCTTCGGCCAGCGAGTACCCCTCGTAGTAGTGGAAACGTCCCTGCATGGCGTAGACGGACCGCCCAGCCAGGCGGCCGATCACCAGGCGGCTGGCGTGTCCCTCGACCGTGGACCGAGGAAAGTGCGGGATGTCCCGGTAGGGAAGCACCGTCCGCTCGGCGATCTCCTCGGCGAGGTCGCCGAGCCCCGACCCCAGGACGACGGCCGCCTCAAGCCGCCGGTCGCCAAGGGACGCCTTCTCCCGGACGTACGCGGCCGCCTGTTCTGCCTTGTCCCACATGGAAAGTATCAGCTGTCCGGCCTCCCCAACAGCCGCGGGGCGAAACTCCGCCCGCGGCCCCGGTACCGCCGCAGTCCCGCCAGGTCGGCCAGGGTCGCCGCCAGGTCCGCGAAACTCGGTCTTTGCCCGATGTCCACGCCGTGGGCAAAGGCCAAAGGCCCGGTCCCCTCCATGAGCACCGGCACATACTCGCGCGAGTGGTCCGTGCTCGGCGTCGTGGGGTCGCACCCGTGGTCGGACACGATGACCAGGACTCCCCCACCCGGGTGCCCCAGGACCCCCTCCCGGAGTTCCGGTAGCCGCCGGTCGAACTCCTCCAGAGCCCGGGCGAACCCAGGTGCGTCATTACGGTGGCCGTAGACCATGTCGAAGTCCACCAGGTTGCCCAGGACCAGCCCTCGGGAGAGTCTCCGGGCGGACTCGATGATGCCTCTGAGGATGTTGGCGTTCCCCACGGCCGGGACGTGCCGACCGATGCCTCTCCCGGCGAAGATGTCCCCGACCTTGCCCACAGCGACCACGTCCAGTCCGGCGAGGACCAGGTCGTCCAAAAGGGTCGGGCCGGGCGGCGGGAGACTGTAGTCATGGCGCCCCGCCGTGCGCTGGAAGGTGCCCGGCGAGCCGGCGAACGGCCGGGCGATGACCCGGCCCACCAGGTACGGCGGTCGGCTGTAGAGTTCGCGGGCCTTCGCGCACATCTCGTAGAGCCGCTCCAGCGGGATAACCGCCTCGTGAGCGGCCACCTGGAACACGCTGTCGGCCGAGGTGTAGACGATGGGCCGGGCCGTCCGGACGTGCTCTTCTCCAAGCTCCTGGATTATCTCGGTCCCGGAGGCGGCCCGGTTGCCCAAAACCCGGGCGCCGGCGGCCGCCTCGAACGGGGCGAGCATTTCCGGCGGGAAGCCGTCCGGATAGGTCGGTATAGGGTCGGCCAGGACCAGACCGGTCAGTTCCCAGTGTCCGGTGAGGGTGTCCTTGCCCGGGGAGAGTTCGCCCAGCGAACCTGCGGCGCCGGAAGGGACCAGGGCGGGAACACCCTGGATGGAGGCCAGGCTACCGAGCCCCATCCGGGCCAGGTTGGGCAGGGTCAGCCCACGGACGGCCCGCGAGAGGTTACCCAGGGTGTTGCTGCCGGCGTCTCCGTAGGCCTGGGCGTCGGGGAGGGCGCCGACACCGACGCCATCGAGCACCGCGATGACCATCCGAGTGACCGGGGGCACCCTAAGCCCTCGGATGGCTGTTCTTGTACACGTCGCGCAGGCGTCCGCGGTTCACGTGCGTGTAGATCTGCGTGGTCGAGATGTCGGCGTGACCGAGCATCTCCTGGACGGCGCGGACATCAGCCCCGTTCTCGAGGAGGTGCGTGGCAAAGGAATGCCGGAGGGTGTGAGGCGTTATGGACTTCTTGATCCCGGCCTCGGCGGAGTACTTCTTCATGATCTTCCAGAACCCCTGACGGGTCATGCGTCGTCCGTGGTGGTTCACGAAGAGGCAGCGTTCGCCGGGGTCCTTGACCAGCTTAGGCCGCCCTCGGGCGAGGTAGTCGGCCACGGCCTGGCAGGCGATGGTCCCTGTGGGCACCAGACGTTCCTTCGAACCCTTCCCGAAGCACCGGACGTAGCGCATCTCCAGGTTCACGTCCGGCGTCGTCAGCGAGATGAGTTCCGAGACCCTTATGCCGGTGGCGTAGAGCACCTCCAGCATGGCCTTGTCCCTGAGCCCTCCGACCGTACCCGCCTTCGGTTGGCGCAGGAGCATCTCGACCTCCCTGACCGTGAGAACCTTGGGGAGCTTCCGGTCGAGCTTCGGCGATTCGAGGTTGGCTGTCGGGTCGCGCTCGACGACGCTCTCCCGGACGAGGAATTGGTAGAAGGACTTCAGAGCGGCTAGCCGCCGGGCGATGGTGGCCGGCGCCCGTCCCTGTTTCTCCATGAGGAGGAGATAGGAGATGATGGTCGCCCGCGAGGCGTCCTGAAGGGACATCAGTTGGGCCTTGGCCCGAAGGTAGACGGAGTACTGCCGGAGGTCCCGACCGTACGACTCGAGGGTGTTGGAGGCCAGCCCGCGCTCGACGCTGAGGTAGTTTATGAACTCGCCGATGAGATCCTGCATAGCTTGCTCCTCTGGGACAAACCAGCCACAACCTGCGGCGCCGCGACGAGCCTGAGCCTGAAACGGACCCTCCGGACAGAATTGCCAATCCGGGCACGGTTTTCTACGCCGGGCCAGAGATTCCTCTGGCCAGCCAAACCTGGTGTTCCGGTGAGGGATTCTCCAGTTGGGGCGCGCCGGTCTGGGCCACCGCCACCTTGTCCCAGGGGGCGTCCAGGCCGGGTGGGAACAGGACGGAGTAGACCCAGACGGCCAGGTGCTCCAGGGCGATGACCAGCGCCAGAGTCAGGGCCAGGGTGGTCACCAGGCGGCCCAGGCGGGTCCGCCGACGGCGCAGGCTCGGAGACCCCCGTAACCGGCCCAGGGGCGCCCAGAGGAGCCGCATGGTCCCCCTCCCCTCCGGCGCTGGACCTTCCCGGATTAGTATGACCCGCGGCGCCGGCGCTAGAACGGAAGACCACGGGGCGGGCGCTAGAACGGAAGACCCGGGGGCGGCCGGCCGCCCCAAGCCAACCTACGGTTCAGGCGATACACTTCTCCAGCGGCGTGTACTCGAGCCCGTGCGCCACGGCCACGGCCTGGATGGTCAGCTGGCCGCGAAACACGTTGACGCCCTTGTCGAGCCCGGGGACGCCCCTGAGGGCGCCAAAGGGGTCTTTCGCCAGCTTGAGCGCGTACGGGAGCGTGGCGTTGGTCAGGGCGAGCGTCGAGGTCCTGGCCACCGCGCCCGGCATGTTGGCCACGGAGTAGTGCACGACGCCGTGCTTGACGTAGATCGGGTCCCGGTGCGTGGTCACGCGGTCGATGGTTTCGACGCAGCCGCCCTGGTCGATGGCCACGTCCACGATGACCGCCCCGGGCTTCATTGCCTTGACCATGTCCTCGGTCACCAGCTTGGGCGCCCGGGCTCCCACGAGAAGGACCCCGCCGACCAGGAGGTCGGCTTTAGCGACGGCCTCGGCGATCGCGTACGGGTTCGAGGCCAGAGTCCCGATGCGCCCGGCGTAGACCTCGTCGATCTGCCGTAACCGGTCGGCATTGATGTCCAGGATCGAGACGTGGGCGCCGAGCCCGAGGGCCATGCGCGCCGCGTTGATGCCCACGACCCCGCCGCCGATGACGACCACTTCGCCCGGGGCCACTCCGGGGACGCCGCCCAGGAGCACGCCGCGCCCGCCCTGCGGTTTCTCCAGGAAATGGGCGCCGATCTGGGTCGCCATGCGCCCGGCTATCTCGCTCATGGGGATGAGAAGGGGTAAGGCCCCGTTGACCTCGACGGTCTCGTAGGCCACGCCGATAATCTTGGCCTTGAGCAAGGCCACGGTCTGTTGCCGGTCCGGCGCCAGATGCAGGTACGTGAAGAGGACCTGACCCTCATGGAACAGGTCGTACTCGGCGGGAAGGGGTTCCTTCACCTTCATGACCATCTCGGAGTCGTCGAAGAGCTTCCTCTTGTCCTTGGCGATGGTGGCCCCAGCGGCGATGTAGTCCGCGTCCTCGAAACCGCTCCCGACGCCGGCCGTCGCCTCCACGAGCACGCGGTGGCCACCCGACTTCAGGGTCGCCACGCCCGCCGGAGTGATGGCGACGCGCGCCTCGTCTGTCTTTATCTCCTTAGGGACACCAATGATCACGTCTTTGGAGACCTCCTCCGATTGTGGGACTCCGGCCATCGGGGCGTCGGAAACAGCTCGTCTGTCCCTACAGCCTATATCATCTTAGAAACGGGCAAAGGAATTCCTTCTTAGGAAACCTTGGCCGGAATTGTGGGACACTTCGGGGAGACGGTCGAAATGGACGCTCCGGTCAGGCCCCGGCGACAAGCCCCATCAAGACCGGGGTCACGTAAGCTTCGATCAGACTCGCGCCCACCAGGAGGGCCGAGAGGACCAGACACGTGAACGTGTAGGCCAGGAGTTCCTCGGCCAGATTGACGCGGAAGCGTCCGACCCGCTGCCGGACCATGAGGACCGAGAAGGCCAGCGATGAGACCCCCACGGCCAGGATGACCGGGACGGCGATGATGTTCTGGGGGAGGATGGCCAGGAACGAGAGGGCGACCCCCTTCGCGCCCATCTCGCTGAAGAGGAAGCCCACGGAGAAGCCGATGACGAACCCCCGGACGAAGAGGACGACCACCGTCAGGGGGACCCCGATGACGGTCACGCCCAGGAACCAGACAAGGCCGGCCGTCTTCAGGTTGTTGGCCACCGACTGTTTCAGGACGACTCCGCTGTCGATGTCCCCGAGCTTCTGGGTGAGACCACGCAGGAACACCTGCACGTAGTCGAGGAGCTCGACTTTCTGCTGGGGGCTGAGGGCGTTGACGGCGATGGCCCCGAAGATGATGCCCAGCACGAACAGGAGGCCCACGAAGAAGTAGTAGGGTAGGAAGTCGCGCAGGTAGCCTCTTACACCGCCCTTGAACTGGCCGATGAAGGTCAAGGTCGACTCCCCCGCACCCAGGTCGCCCTGGTAGGCACCACGTCAACCCTTATTCCCTCGCCAGCTTCTTTATGTGGTCGTTTCGGACCCTTGCGGCGCCCGGGCCTCCGCCCGGACTCGCCCGTAGCGCCCACCGGCCCCCGGGGCGATGTCCAGGGCCGCCGTCCCGGAGCGGCCGGCGGTGATGGCCATCGCGAGCCGCTCTCCGACCGCGGCTTCGAGGTCGGAGGCCGGGACGCGGTGCAGCACGGCCATCTCCGTGCCGAAAGCCGCCAGGAGTCGTCTCAGAGCGACCGGGCCCACGCCGGGGACATGACGCAGCGGAATCTGGTGGACGTACGGAGGCCTCGCCCGGCGGGCGCCGGACCACGCCGCTTCTCCGGCCAGGACCAGCACGCGGTCGAGGACTCCCCCGACGAGCCCGCTCCTCCCACAGGCGGGGCACTCCCGGCCTGTCGTCGCCTGGCCGCCCCCCGTGAAACCGCACCGGGGGCAGAAGGCGCGATGGTACTTGCCAAGCCTGGGGTCGAGTCCGAAGTTGGCCGTCACGCGGCCCTCCCGAATGGCCGTGGCCACGCCGGCGAAGTCGGGCTCCGGCCCAAGCTCCAGAGCGTTGTGCTCGCGGCCGATGGCCTCGGGGGAGTGGGCGTCGGAGTTGGTAAGGTAGGTGAACGGGTCCAGACCGGGCAGGAGGTCGGCCATCGCCGCGTCGGCGCTCAGGCCTAGTTCGACGGCGGGCACGGACGCCAAAGCCTTGTCCGTGAAGGCCTGTCGGAGGTCTGTGCCGCCCGCGCCCAAAAACCCCTTGTGCGGGGTGAAGACGTGGGCCGGGACGAGGAAGCCGCCTTCCCGCCCGAGCCAGAGGGCCAGTTCCTCCCCTGCCGTCCGGGCCCTTTGCGAACTCAAGGTCACGTTCGTGACCTGCGACGCCAGAAACCGCGAGAAGCCGCGGGCGGTCGGGAGGTCGGGCAGATAGCCGAGGTAGTGGACCAGACCCACCCCGGGTTCGGCCACCTCGACCTCGGCCGCCAAGAGCAGCAGGAGCTGGCCGGCGGGCTGGGGACCGCCACCGGGCCGCAGCTGCCCACCGTACCGCAGGCCGCCACCGGGAAGCGGCGTGACCCGGCCCTCGCCCACGAGGGCCTCGAGTTCCTCCAAGACCGGCGGCGAGTGGGCGTCGACGATGGCGACCGCGTCAAGTCCCTTACGTTCGACGCTCTCGGAGATGATACCGGTCACGGTGAGTCTAGCCGAGGCGGCTATCTTGACCGGCCGTCCCCCGGCCCGGCCAACGTGGACATGGAGGTCGGCTAGCACCGGGCCTCCGCGTCGAGCCTGTCCCTGGCCAGGAGGAGACCGGCCGCGGACTTGGCGTCCGGAAGGCGCCCGTCTCGGACCATGGCCAAAGCCTCTTCCAGCGGCAGGATGACGACCTCCAGCCGTTCATCCTCGTCGGGGTGGGGATCGCCGGCCGGCACCTGCCCGAGCCTGGCCAGGTAGAGGTGGACGCGTTCCGTGCAGAACCCCGGCGAGACGAACAAGGTAACCAGGGGTTCAAGGCTCAAGACCTGGGCTCCGGTCTCCTCGGCCAGTTCGCGCTCGGCGCAGGCAGCGGGATCCTCGCCCGGCCGGAGCGTCCCGGCCGGTATCTCAAGCAGGGTCTGGCCGGCCGCGTAGCGGTACTGACGGACAAGGACGACCGATTGGTCCGGGCTGACGGCCACGATGGCCACCGCTCCGGGGTGCTCGACGACCTCTCGGCGGGTCAGCCTTCCCCCCGGGACGAGCCTCACCTCATCGTCCCGCACCCGCAGGATGCGTCCGGCGAAGACCTGCCTGGAAGACACGGTTTCTTCTCGGCCGATTGGGTCTGAAGTCATTCCGTCCCCCCTCCCTGTCCTCCCCGCGTCCTCAGAACTGCCCCGCCGCCGCTTCCGCCCCGCGCTCGAGGGCCAGCTTGTTGAGGGGGATGAGCTTCTGGTGGTGCGGGGGAAGGTTCTTCTTCAGGGCGTCCACGATGGAGTCGGGCTTCACGACCGGGCAGGCGGCCAGGAACGCCCCCAAGGCCACCATGTTCGCCACCCGGATATCTCCCAGATCGTTCGCCAGGTCGGTCGCCGCGACCTTAACCACCCTCACGTCCCGGCGGGACGGTTCCTTGTCGCACAGCGACGAGTTGATGACCAGAAGACCGCCCGGCTTGAGGGCGGCCTCGAACTTCTCCAGGGACGGCCGGTTCATGATGATGACCGCGTCGGGTCTCGCGACGAGGGGCGAGCCGACCGGTGCGTCCGACACGACGACGGCGCAGTTGGCCGTGCCGCCACGCATCTCCGGACCGTAGGAGGGCAGCCAGCTGACCTCCTTGCCCTCGGCGAGCCCGGCGTAGCAAACGACTTGACCCATGGACATGACGCCCTGACCGCCGAAGCCGGCCATGATCACTCCGAGGTTCATCCTGCCGCCACCCCCGAGTCCGCAAGTCTGGCCGCCTCCACGCCGGCGGCGGACCAGTCCTTGAACACGCCGAGCGGGAAGACCGGGACCATGTGGCTGTCTATCCACTTCAAGGCGTCGACCGGGCTCATCTTCCAGCCCACGTTGCAGCTCGACAGAAGCTCGACGATACCGAGCCCGTGTCCCTCCAACTGCGCCTGGAAGGCCTTCCTGATGTGCCGCTTGGCCTTGGCGATGTTCTGAGGGCTGGAGAGGGAGCCGCGCGCCACGTACGCCGCTCCGTCGAGCTGCGAGAGCATCTCGCAGACGCGTATCGGATAGCCCGCCCTCTCGGCCAGGCGCCCCGTCGGCTTCGGGCTCGTCGTCGTTTCCTGCCCGAGGAGGGTCGTCGGGGCCATCTGGCCACCGGTCATGCCGAAAATGGCGTTATTGATAAAGATGACGGTGATTCTCTCGCCGCGAACGGCCGCGTGGACAATCTCCGCCGTGCCGATGGCCGCCAGGTCGCCGTCTCCCTGGTAGGTGAAGACCACCCGGTCGGGGAGGACGCGCTTGATGCCCGTGGCTACCGCCGGGGCCCGGCCGTGGGCCGCTTGCTGGGTGTCCAGGTTGAAGTAATTGTAGGCCAAGACCGAACAGCCGACCGGCGCGACGAGGACCGCGCGTTCGCGCGCGTCGAGCTCGTCCAGGACTTCGGCGACGAGCCGGTGGGCGATACCGTGCGTGCACCCGGGGCAGTAGTGGGTGACGACGTCGGTCAGGGACTTCGGGCGCTCGTAGACGATTTCGGTGCCTTGGGGCCGCTCGAACTCCTTGTCCCCCATCACCGCGTCCTCCCCTCGACCATCTTCTCTATCTCCGCCAGGACCTCTTCGTCCGAGGGAACCATGCCCCCGGTGCGGCCGAAAAAGCGCACCGGGCACCGGCCGTTCACGGCCAGACGCACGTCGTCCACCATCTGGCCGAGACTCATCTCCACCGTCAGAAAGCCCTTCGCCCGCTCCACGACCTTCTCGAACGCGTTGACGGGGAAGGGCCACAGCGTGATCGGACGGACCATGCCGACCGACAGCCCTTGCGCCCTGGCCTCCTGGATGGCCTCCCGGCAGATGCGGGCCGTCGTGCCGTAGGCCACGACGAACCAGTCGGAGCCGGGGAAGGCGATCTCGGCCATCTGCTCCGTGGCCTGGATGGCGTCATACTTGGCCTGCAGGGCCAGGTTGTGTTTCTCGCACTCCTCGGCATCGAGGAACAGGGAGTTGATGACATTCGGGCGGCGTCCCTTCGCCCCCGTCGTCGCCCACGGCTTGAGCGGGACTTTGGCCAGTTCAAGCGGTTCGGGAAGCGAGACCGGCTCCATCATCTGGCCCATCATGCCGTCGCCAAGGATGACGACCGGTGTGCGGTACTTGTCGGCGAGCTCGAAGGCCTTGCTCATCACGTCCACGCCCTCCTGCACGGTGGCCGGTCCGAAGACGATGGTCCGGTAGTCGCCGTGCCCGCCGCCGCGCGTCGCCTGGTAGTAGTCGGACTGCGCGGGCTGGATGCCTCCAAGCCCCGGCCCCCCCCGGACCATGTTCACGACCACCCCCGGCAGTTCCGCCGCGGCCATGTATGAGATGCCTTCCTGCTTCAGACTCACGCCCGGGCTGGAACTGGAGGTCATCGCTCTCGCGCCGGCCCCGGCCGCTCCGTAGACCATGTTGATGGCCGCCAGTTCGGACTCGGCTTGGATGAACGTCCCCCCGACCTCCGGGAGGCGCCGGGACATGTACTCCGGAATCTCGTTCTGAGGCGTGATCGGGTAGCCGAAGAAGAACCGGCAGCCGGCCCGCACGGCTGCCTCGGCCAGGGCCTCGTTGCCCTTCATGAGAACTCTCTGGCCCAAACCCTAGACCTCCTAACCCTTTCCGGCCTTCGCCGGGACTTCCCGGTACACCCGGATGACCGTATCCGGACACATCCTCGCGCACAGGCCGCAGCCCGTGCAGTCATCCGGCCTTGCGGCCTCCGCCGGATGGTAGCCCCGCACGTTGATGCGTCCGGACATCTGGATGACCGCCTTGGCGCAGACGGGCGCGCACAACTGGCAACCCTTGCAGCGATCCTCTTCGAAGAAGACGTAGCCCTTCAACTGTTCGCCTCCCTCCAAGACCGGCCGACCGCCCGGCCCCAGGCCGGGCGGTCGGGCCATCCAGCCACAGCTTCCCGCCTTCTACCTCTACCGGACGAGCATCTCCGCGGGAAGATAGAAACGCTTCTGCTGGCCGATGAGCGCGAGGCGCTCCTCCGCCAGGCGCTCCGCCGCGCGGTAAGTCGGGATCCTGTCCCGCTTAGCAATGTCGATGACGCGCTGGATGTTGCCGTGGATGCCCGCAACCTTCTTGTAGGCCCGGTCTCGGTTGTATCCCTCGAGCTCGTCGGCCACGCTGATGAGACCGCCGGCGTTAATGACGAAGTCGGGCGCGTAGAGGATGCCCCGCTCGGTCAGGGCGTCGCCATCCGACTCGCTGAGAAGCTGGTTGTTGGCCGCCCCGGCGATGACCTTGCAGCGCAGGCGCGGCAAGGTCTTCGGGTTCACGATGGCCCCGAGGGCGCACGGGGCGAATATGTCACAATCGACGTCGTAGATGGCGTCGGTATCTACTACTTCAGCCCCGTACTCAGTCTGGACCCTCGCTGCGGTCTCCGCGTTGATGTCGCACACGACCAGCTTCGCGCCCTCGTCCTTGAGATGGCGCGCCAGGTAGTACCCGACGTGGCCCACGCCCTGGAGGGCGACCGTGAGCCCGGAGAGGTTGTCCGCTCCCAGGGCCTCCTTGGCCGCGGCCTTCATCCCCTGCCACACGCCGAAGGCGGTGGCCGGCGAGGGGTCGCCGCTCGAGCCGCACGCGGTCGATACCCCGGTCACGTAGTCGGTCTCCATGTGGATCCAATCCATGTCCTCCACCGACGTCCCGACGTCCTCGGCGGTGATGTACCGGCCGCCCAGGGCCTGCACGAACCGCCCGAACGCGCGGAACAGAGCCTCCGACTTGTCGCGTCTGGGATCGCCGATGATGACGCTCTTGCCCCCGCCGAGGTTCAGGCCGGCCGCCGCCGCCTTGTAGGTCATGCCCCGGGCCAATCGCAGGACGTCGAAGATCGCGTCGTCCTCGGTGGGGTAGGGCCACATCCGCAGCCCCCCGAGGGCCGGGCCGAGAGTGGTGTCGTGAATGGCGATTATGGCCTTCAGGCCCGCGTCCGCGTTCTGGCAGAAAACGACCTGCTCGTACCCGTGCTTCTGCATCCCCGTGAAGACTTCCATCCGTGGAGTCCTCCCCTGAGGTGTCTGGCGTGCTCGCGCCGTGACCTCCCGCGTCAGGACCTTTCCAGGCTCCCAGAAGTCCCGCCCTTGCGCCTCACCCAGAGGCGCCCGGCCTGGACTCCGGCCAGCCTCTCCTCGACCATCACGTCGGCCGCCCGGTAGGTCGGGAGACCGTCGCGCCGGGCGATGGCGAAGATGCGCATCAGAGTATCGTAAATCGCCGCCGCACGCTTCATCGCATGCTCCCGGCTGAAGGTCGGGAATTCCTCGGTGACTTGAATGAGGCCGCCGGCGTTGATGACGTAGTCGGGTGCGTAAAGGATGCCGCGCCGGTGCAGTTCGTCCCCGTGGCGTTCCTCGGCGAGCTGGTTGTTCGCCGCGCCGGCCACGACTTTCGCTTTCAGCTTCCCAATGGTCTCGTCGTTGATGATGGCCCCCAAGGCGTTCGGCGACAAGATGTCGACCTCGAGGCCGTAGATCTCCTCCGGCGGGACGACCTTGACCTTGAAGGCGGCCGTGGTCTTATCCAGGCTGGCCTGGGCCACGTCGGTCACCGTCACCTCGGCCCCTTCTTCGAGAAGGTAGCCGCAAAGACGGTAGCCGACCTTACCGACGCCCTGGACGGCCACCCTGATGTCCTTGAGGCGTGGGCTGCCGAACTTCTCCTGGGCGCAGGCCCGGATACCGTGCCAGGCTCCGAAGGCGGTGGTGAGTGACGAGTCGCCACTGCCGCCGTGTTCCTCAGGGAGAGCGACGAGGTAGGGCGTCACCGCGCGGGCCCAGACGAAGTCGTCGGCCACCGTGCCGACATCCGTTCCGGTGATGAAGCGGCCATCGAAGGATTGCACGAAGGTGCCCAGGGCACGGAAGAGAGCTTCGCTCTTGTCCACCGCGGGGTCGCCCCAGATGACGGCCTTGCCGCCGCCGAAGTTGCAGCCGGCCGCTCCGGACTTGTACGTCATGCCCCTGGAGAGGCGCAAGACGTCGTTCAGGGCTTCTTCCTCCGTCTTGTAGGGCCACATGCGGGTGCCGCCGAGGGCCGGGCCCAAGCCCGTGTTGTGGATGGCGATGATGCTCTTCAGCCCCGAAACCCGGTCGTAACAGAACGTGACCTGCTCGTGCCGGTACTGCGCCATCTTTGCGAAAATGCCCATATGGTTTTTCAAGCCACCTCCCGATAGGCTACTCGGACAGCCGCCATTGAGACGAAAGTCCGACACCCATAGTTCTCCTGAGCCCCCTGAATTCCTCTCCCCGGAACAGGGCGACCGGGCCGCCCATCCCGCCCGCGTCGGCGGGAAGGGAACGGCCCGGTCGCTGACCTCGGACCGTCGGTCCGGGGTCTATCGCCTACGTTCCGGCGATCCTCAACTCCATGCGCAATTTGTCGGCAATCATCGCGATGAACTCGGAGTTTGTCGGCTTACCCCGGTCGTGACTGACCGTGTAGCCGAAAAGCCGGTTGATGGCTTCGATGTTGCCCCGGTTCCAGGCGACCTCGATGGCGTGGCGTATCGCCCGCTCGACCCGGCTTGCGGTGGTGTCGAACTTTACCGCCACGGCCGGATAGAGTTCCTTGGTGATGGCCCCTAGGTAGTCCACGTGGTTGACGACCAGGATGATGGCCTCGCGGAGGTAGAAGTACCCCTTGATGTGGGCGGGGATGCCGACCTCGTGGATGATGGCGGTGACTTCCGCTTCCAGGTTCCTCGAACGGGCCGGGGCCTGGCTGAGAGGGCGAGACGATGTCGCGAGTTGGCGGATGCGGTCGGCGAGCACATCGAGCGTGAACGGCTTGAGGACGTAGTAGTCGGCGCCTAGCTCCACGACGCGTTGGGTCACCGACTCCTGCCCGAAGGCGGTCAGCATGATGACCTTCGGTCGGCCGTTCTCATCCCGCTGCAGTCTCTCGAGGACGCCGATACCGTCCAGGTGGGGCATGATGATGTCCAGGATGAGGACGTCCGGACGGCACTCGTCGACCAGGTCCAGCACTTCCATACCGTTGTGCGCGACACCAACGAGTTCGAGATCGTCGTGACCCGTGAGGAAGCCCCGGAACAACTCGCAGAACTCCTTGTTGTCATCGGCTAAAAGCACTTTCACCCTGCTAGACAATGAGCTTATCCCTCCCTTTCTGTTTATCCCTCCCCCGGTTTCTCTACCCGTGAGCTTCTCCCTGGGATTCCCCTTTCCTCCTTTTCTTACCAACGAAGTCTCATGATTCGCAGACCTTGTTTCGCCAAGATGGGCCTCGAAACGTCAGCGGCAGCCAGCTGCGGAGAGGGCCGCCGGGTCGGCGGCCGACGTCGCCGGCTGCGCCAGGAGCCCGGTGCCCGCGGGGGCCAGACCGGCCTCCCGGACCATCCACTCGGCGAAGACGCCGTAGCCGCGGGTCGGGTCGTTGACGAAGACGTGGGTCACGGCCCCGACGAGCCGTCCGTTCTGAATGATCGGGCTACCGCTCATCCCCTGGACAATGCCCCCGGTCGTCTCCAGGAGCGCCGGGTCGGTGACGCGCAAGGTTATCCCCTTGGGCGCCGGCCCGGTCTGGGATGTGTCCACCCGGATAATCTCGACCGAGAAGGTCTCCACTTTCGTCCCGTCGACAACCGTCCGGATCTCGGCTGCGCCGACCGTCACCTCCCGGGCCAGAGCCACGGGCATCGCGTCATCGGGCGGGACGCCCGTCCCATCCTGGAGTCCGGCGGGCTGCGTCACGACGCCGACGAGACCGAACTCGGTGTTGGCCGTAATCCGGCCGATGACGTCCTGGTCCTCGACGAAGGTTCCCTCCTTCTCGCCCGGGTCACCCCGTCGGCCCGGTCTGACGTGAGCTACCGACGCCCGGACCACTCGACCGTCGCTGATGGCCAGGGGACGGCTCGTTGTCGAGTCGGAGATGACGTGGCCGAGAGCCATGAAGACGCCAGTCCTCTCGTCGTAGAAGGTCAATGTACCGACGCCGGCGGCGCCGTCGCGGACGTAGAGGCCGACCTGGAAGATGCGCTCGCGCTCGCTGTAGACCGGGGCGACCTCAAACCGCAGCCCGGCCTCACCCCGGGTGACCTCGATGGCCGCGGGCCGGCCCTCCCGGGCGCACCGGTTGACCAGGAACACGACGTGCTGGCTCGATGTGACCTCGACCCCGTCCACCTTGAGGATGACGTCCCCGACCCGTATCCCGGCGTCGCGGGCCGGGTACCCCGTCTGGCCGTCGGACCCCTCCACCGGGGCATGGCCGACCACGGTCACGCCCTTGGTGCGCAGGAGGATGCCGATGGATTGTCCGCCCGGCGATACGCTGAGCCTGGGCACGACCTCCACGGAGATGCGTCGTAGCGGGACCACCCCGAACAGAGCCAGTTCGAGTTGGCAGCGCCCGGCCTCTATGGGGCGGAGGGCCAGCGGATGGGACAGGTCGACCGTCCAGCGGCCGGCCGACGCCGTCTGACCATTGATGCGGATGACACCGTCCCGGTCCGAGCGGACTACCGCCGAGAGAGGAAGCCCCAGGAAATCGAGTTCTTGCTCCTCACCGAGCACCAGGCGCATTTCGCGGGGGGAGTTGGCCAGGCTCTGCAACGGGGGGCTGGCCACCGCCACCAGGACGACGGCGACCAGGAGAAGCCCGGTCATCTGGCGGCGGCGGTTGTTTCTCATGCGGGACTCCCGATGGCGTGTTCCGACCCGGCTGGCACCCGGCTAAGTTGTCCTCGGCCGGAGGCTTCTATGCCGCTCGGGGCAGGCCGGCGGGAGGCCTCGCCCAGCCTGGCGGCCCGCACCCGGCACGAAGGAGAGGCCCTCCGGCGACGCGAATACCCAGGGACGCAGTGGGCACGGTATCTTGCCGGGAGACGCATCGCGGGGCGCCGGCGGGCCGTCGGCCCGCCCGTCAAGGCCCGGGAGGGAGTGACCGATCGTGCCGGAACGCGCCGTCGGCATCATGGTCAACCTCGACAAGCCTGGGGCGGCCGACACGGCCTCGAAGCTCTTCCACTACCTCATCCAGGCCGGCGCGGACGCCTTCGTCGACGCGGAGGTCGCCGCCGCGGTCGGGCTTCCGGAGCGAGCCCTCCGCTTCCCGGACGAAGCCGACCGGGTCGCCTTCGTCGTCGTGCTGGGAGGAGACGGCACGCTGCTCCGAGCCGCCCGCCTGCTGGCCCCCCGGGGGACGCCCCTGCTCGGAGTCAACTTCGGCCGCCTCGGGTTCCTGACCGAGCTCGAACCGCGGGAACTTGAGGCCGAGCTTCCCCTGTTCGTAGCCGGGGGCGGCCAGCTCGACGAGAGGGCCATGATCCAGGCGGAGGTGACGGTCCGCGAGGCGGCCGGCGGCGGAACCGGACGGAAGCGCTCGCTCCTCGCCCTCAACGAACTCACCTTCCACAAGACCGCCTACGCCCGGCTGGTCGAAGTCGAGGCCTACGTTGATACCCATCATCTGGCCACGTTCTCCGGCGACGGGCTCATCGTCGCCACGCCGACCGGCACGACCGCCTACTCCCTTTCGGCCGGCGGACCCATCGTCGACCCCTCCCTGAGCCTCCTTGTCCTCACGCCTATCTGCCCCCACACCCTCTACTCCAGGCCCGTCGTGGTCGGCCCGGAGGCGACCGTCGGTGTCATCTTCCGGGAGAGCGAAGGCCCGTTCCAGGAGTGCACCATGACGGTCGACGGCCAGGAAGCCTACGCCATCCAGCCGGGGACGACCATCACCATCCGCCGGGCGCCGTTTCGAGCCCGCCTCCTGCGGCGACCCGGTTGGAGTTTCTTCGAGGTCTTACGACGCAAGCTGCCTGAGGGCGGCCTCCACGACTAAGCGGGCCGGAAGGGAGTCGGCTCGTCCAGCCCGAACTCACCCTTTCGGAAGGCGGTGGCTCGGGTGCTCGTTGAGATATCCATCCGCAACTTCGCCCTCATCGACAATGTGCGGCTGGCCCTTTCCCCCGGCCTGAACGTCCTCACCGGCGAGACGGGGGCGGGGAAGTCCATCATCATCGACGCCGTCGAACTGGCCCTCGGCGGGCGGGCGGTGGCGGACATGGTCCGGACCGGCGCCGAGAGGGCCGTGGTCGACGTGGCCTTCGACATCATGGGCAGTCCGGACCTCGGGCGTCTTGTCTCCGACCTAGGCCTGGGCGACGCGGCCGACCCCACCCTCGTCGTCTCGCGCGAGATACCGGTTGACGGACGGGCGACCTGCCGCGTTAACGGCCGGACGGTCAACCTCTCGACCCTGCGGCAGATCACCGAGCGCCTCATCGACATCCACGGACAGCACGAACACCAATCCCTCCTGCGACCCGAGCGCCACGTGGACCTCCTCGACGCCTTCGGTGGCGAGGCGGCATCCGCGCTTCGCTCCGAGGTCGCCACGCTCCATCGCGCCTGGCAATCGACGCTTCAGGAGATAGCCTCCCTCGCCGGCGACGAGCGCGACCGCGCCCGGCGCCTCGACCTCCTCAGATTCCAGTCCGACGAGATTGACCGGGCCAAGCTGAAGCCGGGCGAGGAGGAAGGGCTCCAGAGCGAAAGGCGCCTCTTGGCCAACGCCGAGAAGCGCCACGAAGCGGCGGCCAGGGCCTACGCCTGCCTGTATTCCGGCGAAGGCGGCGGGGCGGCTTCCGCCCACGACCAGCTCGGGAGAGTCCTCGCCGCGCTCGAGGAGATGGCGGCCATGGACCCCGACCAAGGGTCTCTTGTTGAGACGGTCCGCCAGGCTCTCTTCCAACTCGACGATGCCGCCCGGGACGTGCGCCAGTACCGCGACGCGGTCTTCTTCGACCCCGGACGGCTCGCGGAACTGGAGTCGCGGCTGGACCTCCTCGGCGGGCTCAAGCGCAAGTTCGGGAGCAGCGTGGAAGAGATTCTGGCCTTCGGAGCCCACGCTCGCGAGGAACTGGTGAGGATAGAGAACAGCGCCGAACTCCTGATCAAGCTGGAGGCGGAAGCCGGCAAGCAGAAAGCCGAGTTGGGCGAGGCGGCGGGCCGCCTGTCCGAGGTCAGACGCCGGGTGGCGGGTGGGCTGGAGCAGGCCATCGAGGCCTCCCTGGGCGACCTCGGGATGAAGAAGACCCGGTTTGTCGTCGGCTTCGAGCCCGAGGACCCGCCCGGGCCGCGGGGCGCGGAGAAGGTGGAGTTCCTCTTCTCGCCCAACCCGGGCGAGCCTCCCAAGCCCCTGAACCGCATCGCCTCCGGCGGTGAGATGTCCCGGGTCATGCTGGCCCTCAAGGCCATCCTGGCCGAGGCCGATGAAATCCCGACGATGATTTTCGATGAGATAGACACGGGGGTCGGCGGCGGGGCGGCCCAGGCCGTCGGTGAGAAGTTGACCACCATCGCTCTCTCCCGCCAAGTCGTCTGCGTAACGCACCTGGCCCGCATCGCCAGCCTGTCCGACGCCCACCACTTCATCCTCAAGGAGACGATGGAAGGCCGCACCCAGACCCGCGTCAAGACGCTCGACGGCGACGACCGCGTGGCCGAGGTCGCCCGCATGCTCGCCGGTCATCCCCCCACGCCCATCACCTTGGCCCACGCCACGGAGATGTTGGAGCAGGGGCTGGGCGCCAAGAGGGCTCTCCGGGACGCGCGGACGGAGGCGGCCGCGACGCGCGGCTGAGGCGGGTCCGGCCGGCTGTCTAGAGGTCGGCGAAGGCCTGCCTCACGATGTCCGCGACCCTCTCCGCCGACCAGGGGGCCGGCTGCGGAGCGGCCTCCCTCGCCCAGAGCAGGTACTCGATGTTCCCTTCCGGGCCTCGGAGGGGCGAGTAGGTCAGGTCCGTGATCTCGACCCTCCCGCCAAGCCCTTCGCACACGCGCTCCAAGACCTCGACGTGGACCGCGGGGTCGCGGACCACCCCTCCCGAACCGACCTTCTCCCGGCCGGCTTCGAACTGCGGCTTCACCAGGAGAACCATCTGCCAGGGGCTGACCAGGATCGGGAGAAGGGCCGGGACGACCTTGAGGAGGGAGATGAACGACACATCACAGGTGGCAAAGCCTGGCCAGCGGAACTCGGGGTCCTCGGCGGGCAGCCTCTCGACGGCCGCTCGCCGGAAGGTTTCGCGCTCCATGTGCCGGGCGTTGGTGCGGTCCAACACGACCACCCGCGGGTCCGTCCGCAGGCGCCAGGCGAGAAGGCCGTACCCCACGTCCACGGCGTAAACGCGCCGCGCCCCGCGCGTGAGCAGACAATCGGTGAAACCGCCCGTGGACGCCCCCACATCCAGGCAATCGAGCCCGCCGACGACGAGGCCGAAGTGGTCCAGGGCCTTCTCAAGCTTGAGACCGCCACGGGAAGCGTACCGGTGGGCGGGGTAGCTGACCTCGATGGGGGCCCCGGTCGGGAAGCGACGGCCGGGCTTGTCGGCCAAGAGGCCATCGACCCTCACCCTTCCGGCCAGGACGAGGCCGTGGGCCTCGGTCCGGCTCCGGGCGAGATCCCGTTCGACCAGAAGGGCGTCGAGCCGCTGACGGTCCCCCGGCTCCCGCCTGTCCCGGTCAGCCACCTCTAGCCTCGCCTCCGGCCCTCGGCCAGCTTCTCGACCACCAGGTCCCGGGCCGCCGTGGCGATGGCCGGCGCGTCCAGGCCCAGCCGCGCCAGGAGTCCCTCAACCTTGCCGTGGGGCACGGGCTCGTCGGGAACGGCCAGGCGGCGCAGGTAGACCGCTTGGCAACCGGCCATCCCCAGGCCCGCGTCGGCCACCGCCTCGGCCACGGCGCTCCCGAACCCGCCTTTCGACACGTGTTCCTCGACCGTGACCAGCGCCCCCACGCTGCCGGCGAGTCTCAGGACGAGGGCCGTGTCCAGGGGCGCGGCGAAACGGGCGTTGACGACCGTGGCTTCGAGGCGCCGGCCCGGAGGGTCCCCGCTGCCTGCGGGGAGTCCTTCCGCGAGCCGTTCCGCTGCTTCCCTGGCCGGCCCGACCATCGACCCGATGGCCAGGATGGCCACGTCATCACCCTCGCGCAGGACCTCGGCCTCGCCGACGGGCAAGCGGTGGAGCTTCTCGTCCAGGGCGACGCCAAGGCCCGAGCCGCGCGGGTATCTGACAGCGGCGGGGCCGCCAAGGTAAATTGCTGTCTTCAGCATGTGCTGGAGTTCGTTCTCGTCCCGCGGGGCCATCACCGTCATCCCGGGCATGGATCTTAGGTAGGCCAGGTCGTAGACGCCGTGGTGGGTCGGCCCGTCCGCGCCCACGAGTCCGGCCCGGTCGAGCATGAAGGTCACCGGGAGCTGCTGCAGGCAAACGTCGTGTAGGATTTGGTCGTACCCCCGCTGCAGGAACGTGGAGTAGACAGCGACGACCGGCCGCAACCCTTCCCGGGCCAGGCCGGCCGCGAAGGTGACGGCATGCTGCTCACATATCCCCACGTCGAACCAACGCTTCGGGAAGCGCCGGGCGAAGGGCAGGACGCCCGTGCTCGACGCCATGGCCGCCGTTATGACCACGATGCTGTTGTCCATCTCGCCAAGGCGAAGGAGCGCCTGCCCGAAGGCCTGGGTGTAGCTCAGGCGCGCCGGGGACGGCGGCAGTCCTCCGTTCGACGACGTCGATGGCCCCCCGTTGCTCGACCCGGTCATCGAGGGCGGCAGGGGCGAGCCGGTCACCGGATCGAACGGGCCCGTCCCGTGGAAACGGTCCGGGTCGCGCTCAGCGGGAGGGTACCCCTTCCCCTTCTTCGTTTGAACGTGGAGGAAGACCGGCCCCCGGATGCGCTTGGCCCGGTTCAGGTAGTCCTCAAGCTGGGGGAAACTGTGCCCGTCGATAGGCCCGAGGTAAGCGAACCCGAGTTCCTCGAAGAGCATCCCCTTCACGACGAGGTACTTGAGGCTGCCCTTGAGGCGGCCGCCGAGGGCGAAGAGGGCCGAGCCGATGAGCGGCACGGCCTTCACGGCCCGCTCAAGACCTCCCTTGAACCGCGAGTAGGCCACGCTCGTCCGCATCCGGCCCAGGTAAGCGGCCAGACCGCCCACGGTCGGACCGTAGGAAAACTCGTTGTCGTTAAGGATGATGATGAGGTCGGTCTTCATGTGGCCAGCGTTGTTCAGGGCCTCGAAGGCCTGGCCGCCGGTGAGGGCCCCGTCGCCGATGACCGCGACGACGGAGAAGTCCTCGCCCTTAAGGTCCCGGGCCTTGGCCATGCCCAGCGCGGCTGAGATCGACGTGGAGGCGTGTCCGGTCTCGAAGACGTCGTGCGGGCTCTCAGCGCGACGGGGGAAACCGCTCAGCCCGCCGTCCCGGCGGAGGCTGGCGAAGCCGTCGAGCCTTCCGGTGAGCATCTTGTGGGTGTAGGTCTGGTGTCCGACGTCCCAGACGATGCGGTCCCGGGGGCTGTCGAACGCCCGGTGAAGGGCGATAGTCAGCTCGACCACGCCGAGGTTGGGGGCCAGGTGCCCGCCGTTCCGGGCGACCGTCTGGATGATTCGCGAACGGACCTCCTCGGCCAGGCGTGGCAGGCCGGCCGCCGGCAGGACCTTCAGGTCCGCCGGGCCCTTGATCGATGCCAGCCCGGATGGGGCGCCGCCGGCCCTACTCATCGATTTGGGTCACCCTTCGCCTGGAGGCGCGGCGCAGGGTCGGCCTATCCTTCAGGAGGACCAGCCCCAGTCGCTGCTCGACCCACCAAAGGAAGCGGCCGACCGCGAAGACAATGCGATTGGCCCGTCCGATGGCCACGTTCTTCCCGATGGCCTTCCCACCCACGGTCACCGCCGCGACGAGGGCCACCGCCAGAACCGCCCAGAGACCACCGTCAGTCCCCAGCGGCCCTCCGAGCGCCGGGGGTCTCGGCGAGACCTGGCTCGCCAGGACGTGCAGGACGATGGCCGCCCCGGCCGCCCCGCTCACCGTGCCGCAGATATCCCCGACCAGGTCGTTGCAGATGGTGGCGACTCGCGGAGCGTTGCGGACGAGGCGCAGGGCCTGCCGCGCCCCAGGAACCTTCTTGGCGGCCATGGAGTGAAGGGGGGAATGGTCGGCTGTGGCCGTCGCCAGTCCGATGATGTCGAAGACGATGCCCACGGCGATGATGCCGACCAGGACGAGACCGGCCACGAGCGTCGCGGACCGGAGGACTCTGTCGGAAAGGAGCGAGAAGACTGTCGCGAGGGCGAACGTGGCGACAAAGATGACCAGGACGGAACGGGGACCGACCAACTCTCCCCCTCTCCGGCCTGGCCCTGACAAAACCGCGTCACCTTTCTCCGCAAGAAGAATGGCTGAGAGCCGGTGGCAACGAACCGAGTAAACGTTGTGTCTTAGGTCCAGCAGGCTTTCCCAGACCTCACCGCGGCGTCGCCGCCGGGGCGGTTTCCCTTTACGAGGTCCCTGCCGGGTCGCCCACGACAGGGCTGGATTGCCACTTAGAGCACACTGTAATCCCCGGTCCGCCTCAACTTGTCGTCGAGCAGCCTAGGAGTTTTCCTCTACGGCGCCGTTCGCTCTTTAGCCTTTATTGCGAACGATGGTTTCGGGACAGAGCGCGCCTTCTGCGCGCCCAAGACGCCCGGTCCACCACCGCCGCTCAAGGCAGGCTACGCTGCACCCAGTTCTCTATCCGAATGCAGGTTCTTCCCCCAAGTCCTCGCCGGTCATCTAGACCTGGCCATGCACTTGGGCCTCCGCGGAACGAGGGTCGGCACCCACATGCCTTTGCGGGCTGCCCCCGCTCCTTAACTCCCAGCACCAACCCTCGACTGGGCGTCGAAGGCTGCCACCAGGAACTTCATCGATGTGCCCTTGGCGGATTTTTAGCCCCGCCCTTATGAGCGACGACTCCGACTAGGATACTGCGCCACTGGCCTCCCAACTCTTGTCTATAAGCTGCGTGAAACGTGTTTCATTATAACATGCTTGATTCATTGAAACCAGGAGCGACGGCGAGACCTAAAGGCCCATCTCGCGGCTGGCGCCATGGACAAGGGCGAGAATCTCGGCCGGTTCGCCCAGGGTGGCGGTGAGGGCGGCCTGACAGCGGGCGACGGCGTCGAGGCCGGCCTGACGGGCCGGGGTGGCCCCGGCCGCCTGGGCGTAGTTCGGGGCCGTGTCGGACCCGGCGTCGCGAATGTCGTCGGCGATCTGGAAGGCGAGACCGAAGTCCTGGCCCGCCTCCCGCAGGGTCTTGATGACCGGCGCCTTGGCCCCGGCGAGATACCCCGGGGCGGAGAAGGCAAACCCGTATAGCTTAGCCGTCTTCAGGCCGTGAAGCTTGAGGATGGGATGGGCCGGGCCGGGCAGGCGCCCGGCCGTGGCCCCGCTGGCGTCGAGATCCGCCTGCTGACCGCCGACCATGCCCAGGCTCCCCGCGGCCAGGGCCAGTTCGACCACGAGGTCGCCCTGACGCGGGAGCCCGGAGTTGGCCGCGCGGCCCAGGAGTTCGAAAGCCAGGGTCAGCAGGGCGTCTCCGGCCAGCACGGCCTCAGCGTACCCGTACGCGGCGTGCACCGCCGCGGCCCCTCGGCGTTCGGCGGCATCGTCCATGCAGGGAAGGTCATCGTGGACCAGCGAGTAGCCATGGACCAGTTCCAGAGCCATGGCCGCCGCCAGGGCGCGGTCCTCGGCGACGCCCAGGTCGGAGGCCACGGTCAGCAGGATGACCGGCCGCAAGCGCTTGCCCCCGCCCCCGCCGAAGACCCCGTGACGCATGGCCTCATGAAGACGGCAAGGTTCGACCGTGGGTCGCGGGAGAACGGAATCCAGCCCGCCGTTGACCAGGCGCACGCGCCGCTTGTAGGCCGCCTCAGCCGTCGCGTCGTTCATCATCAGCTCGCCCCTTCGCTTCACTGCACTTCTCGCCCGGCTCACCCTCGAACGGCGCCAGCTCCGTGCCTCCGTCGCCCGCCGCGACCAGCCGGTCTATCCTGGCCTGGGCCTCCTCGAGCTTGCCCGTCAGGACGCGCGACAGACCCACGCCCTCCTCGAAGAGGGCCAAAGCCTTCTCCAGCGGCTGTTCACCCTGCTCAAGCTCTGACACTATCGTTTCCAGCCGGCGCAGGGCTTCCTCGAAGGACGGTTCCGCCGACTTGCCCTTGGCCATGGCTATTCTCCCCTTCCCGTTCTGACGACAGGACCATCGTCCGGCCTTGCGCCGACCACTTCACAGTCGATGAGGCCGTCCCTGACCCGCACCTCGACGGAATCGCCCGCCGCCACCGCCGCGACGGTCCGGATCAGCGAGCCATCGGGCCTGAGGCACAGCGCGTACCCGCGCCCTAAAATGGCCAGAGGGCTCAGAGCCTCCAGCCGTCCGGCCAGCCCCTGGAAGTGAAGTCCGGCTTGGCGCACCAGCCCCCGGAACCGGCCCTCGAGCCGGACCGCGAGTTGGTCCACGCCTTGTCTCCTTCCGTCCAGGATGCCGCGCCCCGGATGGGCCAAGACCGTCGAGCCGCTCAGGTTCTCGGCCTCCCGGCGCTTCCGGTCGAGGCCCGACCGGCAAGCGCGTTCCAGGCGCCCCGCCAGGATGCCCGTCCTCCGGGCCAGTTCGGCCTTGTCCGGCACAGCCATCTCGGCGGCGTTCGACGGCGTCGCCGCTCGCTTGTCGGCGACGAGGTCGGCGATGGTCACGTCGGTTTCGTGGCCCACGCCCGTGACCACGGCGTGGCGCGTGGAGCGGATGACGCGCGCCAGAGCCTCGTCGTTGAAGGCCCAGAGTTCCTCGACCGCGCCGCCGCCCCGGGCCAGGATGATGACGTCGATGTCGTCCCGGGCATCCAGAAGCTGGAGCCCCCGGATGATGTCCTCGGCCGCGCCGAGACCCTGGACCTGGACGGGCGAGATGACGATGTGGACGTTCGGGAACCGCCGGCGGGCCACGGTGACGATGTCCCGCAGGGCAGCCCCGCCCGGCGAGGTGACAACCCCGACGCGCCGCGGCAGGAGGGGTAGCTCGCGTTTGACGGCCTGGTCGAACAGACCCTCCTCCGCGAGTTTCCGCTTGAGCTGCTCGAAGGCGAGATAGAGGGCGCCGACCCCGTCGGGCTGCATCTCCCGGACGTAGAACTGGTACTGGCCGTCCCGGTCGTAGACGGTCACGTTCCCGTTGGCGACGACCCGGTCGCCGTCTTTGGGCACCCATCCGCCCAGTCTCTGGTTGGCCCCCCGGAACATGACCGTCTTGATCTGGGAGACGGCCTCCTTGGCCGCCGCGTCCTTGAGGGTGAAGTACATGTGGCCCGAGGAGGTGTGGTGGTGGAAGTTCGATATCTCGCCCCGCACCCAGACGTCGGCCAGGAGCGAATCACCGTCGAGGAGCCGCTTTAGGTGCGAAGTCAGCTCCCCGACGCTGAGAATCCTGGGCGCATCCACGGGGCCGCGCACTACTTGGCCAGGGTGCGCTCGGCCGCGAGGAAGGTGTTCTTCATCAGCATGCCGATGGTCATCGGCCCGACGCCGCCGGGCACCGGGGTGATGGCCGAGGCCACGTTAACCGCGCCCTCGAAATCCACGTCGCCGACAAGCTTGCCGCCCTCGACCCGGTTGACGCCGACATCGATGACGACCGCGCCCGGCTTGATCATGTCGGCCGTGATCATCTTGGCCTTGCCGACAGCCGCCACCAGAACGTCGGCCCGCCGGCACTCGGCGGCCAGGTCCTTAGTGCGGGAATGGCAGATGGTCACCGTGGCGTGCTGGGCCAGAAGGAGCATGGAGACCGGCTTACCCACGAGGTTCGAGCGGCCGACCACCACGGCGTTCTTGCCCTTCAGTTCCACACCGGTGCGCTTGAGAAGCTCCATCACACCCGCCGGCGTGCAGGGGACGAAGCACTCCTCGCCCATGTGCAGCTTGCCGATGTTCACGGGGTGGAAGCCGTCGACGTCCTTCTTCGGGTCGATAGCGAAGATGATAGAGTTCTCATTGATGTGCGGCGGCAAGGGAAGCTGGACGAGGATGCCGTGGATCTGGGGGTCCTTGTTGAACTCGCCCACCAGCTTGAGGACCTCGGCCTCGGTCGTCTCGACCGGGACCCTGATGGTCTTGGAGTAGTAGCCGAGTTCGTTGGCCGTCTTCTCCTTGCTCTTGACGTACGATTGGGAGGCTGGATCCTCGCCCACCAGGATGACGCCGATGCCCGGGGTCAGCCCGTGCTGGGCCTTGAGTTCCTGGACCTTCTTGGCCAGTTCCTCGCGGATTGAAGCTTGGACCTGTTTGCCGTCGATGATTGTTGCGGGCATGTCCCTGCCCCCTCTTCTCTCGTCTGGGCTCTACTTCGCCTACTTCGCCTCCTGGAGCACCTTGTCGATGGCCGTGGCCGCCTTCTTGCCGCCGCCCATGGCCAGGATGACCGTCGCCGCGCCCGTCACGGCGTCGCCGGCGGCCCAGACGAGGTCCCGGGTCGTCAGACCGTCCTCGTCGCGCACGACAAGACAGCCGTGTTTGTCGACGTCAAGACCGGGCGTCGTCTGCGAGACCAGCGGGTTCGGGCTCGTGCCGAGGGCCATGACGACCGTGTCCACGTTGAGCGTGAACTCCGACCCCTTGATCGGGATCGGACGGCGCCGCCCGGAATCGTCGGGCTCGCCGAGTTCCATCTTGATGCACTCCAGGCCGGTGACCCAACCGTCGGCGTTGCCCCGGACGCGCACCGGCGCGGTGAGAGTGTGGAAGACGATGCCCTCCTCCTTGGCGTGCTCCAACTCCTCGTGCCTGGCCGGCATCTCCGCCTCCGACCGGCGGTAGACGATGGCCGCTTCCTTCGCGCCCAGCCGGAGAGCGCACCGGACGGAGTCCATGGCCACGTTCCCGGCCCCGATGACGGCCACGCTCTCGCCGACCTTGATGGGCGTGTCCCACTCCGGGAAGAGGTAGGCTTTCATCAGGTTGGTCCGGGTGAGGAATTCGTTCGCGGAGTAGACCCCGTTCAGGGTCTCGCCGGGGATGTTCATGAACATCGGGAGGCCGGCGCCCGTTCCGAGGAACAGGGCGTCATACCCCTGCTGGAAGAGTTCGTCGACGGTGATGGTCCGCCCGACGACGACATCGCAGATGACCTCGACCCCGAGGGCCTCGAGGTTTCCGACCTCCTCGGCCACGATCTGCTTGGGCAGGCGGAACTCGGGAATCCCATAGATGAGGACGCCGCCCGGGGCGTGAAGGGCCTCGAAGATGGTCACCTTGTAGCCCTTCTTGGCCAGATCGCCGGCGCAGGTGAGGCCGGCCGGCCCGGACCCGACGATGGCGACCTTCTTGCCGTTGGGCTTGATGGGCGCCGGCTTGTCTTGGCCCTGGCCCATGGCCCAGTCGGAGACGAACCGCTCCAGGCGTCCGATGGCCACCGGCTCGGCCTTCTTGCCCAGAACACACTTGATCTCGCACTGCGTCTCCTGCGGGCAAACCCGGCCACAGACGGCCGGGAGGCTGTTCGTGGACTTCACGGTCTCATAGGCGCCGCGGAAATCGCGGTCCCGGACCTTGCCCAGGAACTCGGGGATCCGGACCTCGACCGGACAACCTTCCTGGCAGACAGGCTTCTTGCACCCCAGGCAGCGCTCCGCCTCACCGACGGCCAGTTCCTCGCCGTAACCGAGGGCGACCTCGTTGAAGTTGCGGCCCCGGGCCTTGGCGTCCTGAGTGGGCATCCCCGCCCGAGGGCGTTTCACGGGAAGTCTCTTGGCGGGTGTGGTCTCGTTGTCGGGCATCAGTGGCCACCTCCGCATCCACAGGCGCACGGTCCGCTGTGGTGGGCCTTCTCGAACCTGTCAACCGCGAGCTTCTGCTCGGTCGCGTACATCTTGCCGCGGCGGTTCGCCTCGTCGAAGTCCACCTGGTGGGCGTCGAAAATGGGCCCGTCGACACAGGCGAACTTGACCTTCCCGCCGACAGTGAGCCGGCAGGCCCCGCACATCCCCGTGCCGTCGACCATGATGGGGTCGACGCTGACGAGGGTCTTGAGCTTGTACGGCTCGGTGGTCTTCCCGACCGCGCGCATCATGACCATCGGCCCGATGGCGATGACCAGTTCGATGTCCCGCCCGGAGTCGATGAGCTGCTTTAGAACCTCGGTCACGAAACCCTTGTGGCCCTTGGTCCCGTCGTCCGTGGCCACCAGGAGTTCGTCCGACACCGAGGCCATCTCCGCCTCGAGGATGAGCAGGTCCTGGGACCGCGCGCCGATAATGGAGATGACCTTCACGCCCTTGGCGCGGAGGGCCTTGGCGATGGGGTAAATGGGGGCGACGCCGAAACCCCCGCCGACCAGGACCACCGGACCCTTGTCGGTCAGGGGGGCGGGCCGTCCCAGGGGGCCGACGAAGTCGAGGATGCCGTCGCCCTCCTTGAGGAGGCCCATCTGGCGGCTGGTCTTGCCGACTTCCTGGATGACGATGGTGACCGTGCCGGCCTTGGCGTCGGCGTCGGCGATGGTCAGCGGGATGCGCTCACCGCTCGGCGCTATCCGCACGATGACGAATTGGCCCGGCTGGGCCTTCTTCGCCACCAGGGGCGCGTCGACGACGAACAGTTTGGTGACCGGCGTGAGGTCGCGCTTCTTTCGGATTATGAACATTAGACCGCTCTCTTCCGTGTAGATGTGTGGTTTGTGTCTGCCTGTGACCCGAACCAGTTAACGACCGACCGGCGCGTCTCCTTCCTCCCCTTCGGATTTCGGCCGGCCTCCGGAGGGCACGAGTTCCCCGGCGATCTTCCCGAGAATGCCATTGATGAAGCGCCCGGAATCGGGCGTGCTGTATGTCTTGGCTAGTTCTACAGCTTCGTTTATCGACACGCTCAGGGGGACCTCCTCGAGATGGAGCATCTCGAAAAGGGCCAGCCGGAGGATATTGCGGTCGACGTTCGCCATGCGCTCCAGCGACCATTCGCGGGCGTACGAGCGAAGCTTGACGTCGATTTCGGGGAGGTGGGCCAGCGTTCCGTCCAAGAGGCTCCTGGCGAACCTGGTGACCTCGTCGCCGGGTGGCGGCTCCGCCTGGTCGTCCGGGTCCTCCGTGGCGAGCTTCACCGCTAAATCGAACGCCTCGGCCGGGTCGCCTCCGGCCACGTCCAACTCGAAGATGACCTTCAGGGCCAGTTCCCGGCTTTGACGGCGGTTCTTCAAGGAGCTTGTTCCCCCAGACAGTTAGCCTCGCCCCGGCGGCAGAACCCGGTCGAGGAATTCGAGCAGGCCCTCCTGGTTGTCGTCTAGTCGCTTGCCGATGAAGTACCCGAGCCCGGCGACCAGCGAGATGAACAGGGTCCACAGGACGCCCAGCTTCAGGATGCCGAAACCGACCCAGAGCCCGATGACCAGCCCCGCTATCTTGCCACGGTGCCGCCGCAGAAACTGCAGGGCCACCCACCAGAAGGGCGCCCACTCTCCGCCCCCGTCGGGAGAACGGACCGGCGGAAGATCCCGGTCGGCGTCCTCATCCTTGGGCCCCCGGAAAACGGCCATCTACTCCACCCGCCCGCGACGGGCCTCGTTCGATATGTTCTCCACGAAGACGCGAACCTCGCCGGCCTCCACGCCGACGACGTTCTTCAGACAGTCCCGGACCGAGTTCTGGATGTCCCCGGAGACGTCGGGCACGCTCACGTCCGGGCTGATGACCGTACGGAGTCTGACGTTGAGGCGGCCGCCCCCCGGGGTGACCCAGCCGCGGACGTCGCGCACTCCCTTGACCTGGCGTGCGACTTTGCGAACGAGGTTCTCCACGGCGCTCAGAGAGATGCGGACCTCGCCGAGCTCGCTTTCATGCACCAAGGTCTCGTCGGAGCCGGCGCGGTGGAAGCCGAAGTAGATGAACCGGACGGCGATGATGAAGGTCAGCCCGGCCAGAGTCCCGATGATCCACCGGCCCGACACCTTGAGCAGGCTTGTCCAGAACGCCTCCAGCGGAACAAGCCAACCGGCGGCGAGGAGGATGACCACAGCGGAAAAGGCGGCGACGATAAGAGTGAGAATCGTCAACATCACGCGGTCGAATATCCCCATCATTTGACCCTCGGCTCCTCCTCCCTGGGCTCCTGTCGGAACGCCACACCCTGGATGTGGACGTTGATCTCCACCACCTGTAAGCCGGTCATGCTCTCCACAGCGCGCTTGACGCTCTCCTGAACGCGCTGGGCAACCTCGGGGATGCGAACCCCGTACTCGACGACGACGAACATGTCCAGGGCGGCTTCGCGCTCCCCGACCTCTACCTTGACCCCTTTGGCCAGGCTCCGGCGGCCAAGCATCTCCGTGATACCGCCCGCGATCCCGCCGCTCATGCCGGCGACCCCTTCCACTTCGATGGCCGCTATGCCGGCGATGGTTCCCACCACGTCGTCCGAAATGCGAATCACGCCGGCGTCGGCATCTTTGTCATACGGGCCGATGGTCCGTTCGGTCGACGCCTCCACCTCCACTCGATGCTTCGAAATCATGTGTTTTCCACCGTAGGCACTTTCAAAGTCTATCATCTTGAAACGGCGCAAGTCTCGTCAATTTCGCCCGGTGGCCCCGTTTCCCTGCAGGGCCGGGGCTGTCGCCCGGTCCTAACCCTCGCGAGCCAGGACCGTGATGTCCTCGAACCTGATGCCCGCGACGCGCACCGCGATGTCGGCGAGGCGCAGGACCTCCTCCGGTGTCAGCGAGGCGGCTTTGACCATTATCGTCGCCTGGCCCTCGCGCAACACGACCACCGCGTCGGCGAAGCCCTTGGCCCGGACGAGGTTCTCCATGTCCACCTCGAGGCCGAGGTCCTGGGTGATGCGGAGCCAGACGCCCAGCGCCTGGTCTTTCGCCGCGCTGCCCAGATTCGCGTTGTTGAGCACCTCGCGGAGGAGGTCGAGTTGTTCGCTCCGGGCCTGGTCGCGCTGGAGCCGGAACTCGATGAAGAGGTCCTCCCCGCCCCCGACCGTCGGGCCGGCCGCTTCTCCCGCCGCCTGGCCGTTTACCGGCGAGGTGTCCTCCGTGAGCGACGCCACCGGGATGACCTCGGCGTTGCCGAGGTCCACTTCGGCGCCGTCTGCCGGCGTCACCGTGGTTTCCCCCGTGAGGTCCCGGATGAGGTGCTCCCGGTTCGAGGCCACGTAAGTGACCACGAGCCCGATCAATACGACGAAAAGGACCAGCTTGAGCATCTCCCGTCCCGAGAAGACCATCCTACCCACCTCCCTCTTAGCCGCCGGCGAGCACGATGACCCGGTACGCCGGCACGCCGTACAGGGTCTGCACGGCAGCAGACAGCAAAGCCTTCACGCGGGAGTCCCCCGCGCCCGTAGCCACGACCACCACACCCTTCACCGGTGGGAGGTCGACCCGCACGACCACCGCCTGGCTGGAGCCGCTCTGACTCACGACAACAGCCGACCGGGTCGAGTTGGTCTCGGTGACGACCCGGGACCCGCCGCTGGCGTCGTGCTCCTGGGTCGTTTGGGAGGTCTGGGTCTCGTCGTAGCCATAGACGTAGGTGGCCCCGGTCTCAAGACTCACGGCCACCGAGACCTTCCCCGCCCCGCTTATCTGCGAGAGGATGCGCTCGAGGGTGCGCTCCATCATCGCCTCCAGGTCGGAAACGCTGATCCAGATGCCGGATGAGCCTCCACCGGCCGCCGGCGCGCGGCCGGCGTTCTGGCCGGTCGCGCCGGCGCCATCCGCGCTCAAGCCGGCGGTCGTCCCGTCGTAGGCCACCGGGGAGGAGGGCTTGAGGATGTCGCCGATGCCCATCGCGGCCACGCCGAGCAAAACGAAAAGGCCGAACCAGACCAGCCGCTTCAGCGTATCGCCCTTGAGACGTCCATCCCGCTTGTTGAGGCCCAGCAGCCCAGCCAACCAGCCGACCGGACCCACCGCTCCCCCGCCAGGACTCCGCTGCTCCTCGTTCACGGTTCTCACTCCCGTCCATCCCCTGCGCGATGCGCCGCCGGGTGCCCTGGCGACCCCGCCCGCCGCGGCCGCCTTGACTATGGATAGACCTCCACGGTGATGCCGCCGGGCGGCACTCCGAACAGCAACACCAGTTGGCTCCTAAGCCGCGTGGCCATCTCACCGGCGGCCCCGGTGGCGGTCGAACCCGGCGTGCCACCGTCGTCCACGACCGCGTCCGTCCCCTCGCCGCTTGCCCCGGGCGAGGGTCCGGTGATGAGTACCGGCGACACGGTTACCGTGACCGGGCTCACCGGAGTAACCGGCGGCCCCGTCGCGCCTCCGGCCCCCCCGGTCGCGCCTCCGGCCTCCCCGGTCGTGCCGCCGGCCCCGGACGGCCCTTCGGTTGACCCGCCCGGGCCGCCCGTCCCGTCAGCGGCGGTCAGCCAGACCCGAAGTCTGACCGCCTGCAAGCTCCCGTAGCTGGTGGAAGACGGGTCGGACACCAGGTCCACCTCGGCGGCGGCCCGGGCCACGCCTGCTTCCCGAAGCGCGAGCGCCGCCACCTGGCTCTCCAGGCCGGCCCGCGTGGCCACCAGCGCCCTGTCGCGCGAAGCCTGCCGCAACGCGGCGCCCTGACCCAGGGGGTCGGCGGCTCCGGTCGCCCGTCCGGAGTCGGAGACTCGGAGACCGAGTTCCCAGGAGCCGATCCCGGCCAGGCTCTTGTCGAACAGGACGCCTCCCCCGAGAAGCCCGAGGATCGGCTTGGCCACCGCCAGCACGACGAAGAACCCGACCGCCACCCGGGCGAAGCGCTTCATTCCCGTCTCCGGAATGAGCATCTCCAGCGTCCCCGCCAAGAGCAGGACGATGACGATCTCCCGTATCCAGAGACGAATTCCCTCAGCCAGTCCGCTCAGACGCGCTTCCTCCCAGCCACTACCGCACGGCCGCCGCAGCCGTCGCCGCCCCCGCCACGATGGCCAGGGTGACAAGGAACATCACGGCCACGGCGCCGGCGACGACCGACATGAGAACGAGCGAGTTTCCAACGCTGTTGAGGCTCCCCACGAGTTCCCCCGCGCCCAGGGGCTGGACCACCGCCCCGGCCACGCGGTAGACGACCACCAGCGAGACGACCTTGAGGAGAGGAAAGACCGTGAACGAGACTACGGCCAGAGCCCCCACCACGCCAACCACGTTCTTGAGGACGAGCGAACTGCCCAGGACCACCTCGACCGCGTCGGCCAGCACCTTTCCGATGAACGGGATGAGGTTGGAGGCGGCGAACTTGGCGGCCTTGAGCGCCGCGCCGTCGAAGACCGCGCCCATCGCCCCGTACGCGCTGACAAGGCCAAGAAAGAGGGCCAGGAGGACACCTGTCGCCACGATCGAGGCCTGTCGGAGAAGATCGACCAGGGCCGTCAGTTTGAAGCGGGTGAAGGCCCGGCAGACCAGGTCGACGCAGGCGGCGCAGACGATGACCGGGAGGATGACGTTGCGGATGATGGCCGCGATGAACTCCATCGACACCACCAGGACCGGGTTGAAGAGACCGGCCGTCGTGACCGCCCCGAGCCCGGCGAGAAGGGTGATCATCACCGGGAGCATGGCCTGCATGAAGTCGACCAACTGATCGATGATGCCCTGGCAGACCCGCATGGCGACCACGAAACCACCCGCGGCCAGGACGATGAGGACCAGGTTGCAGACGCCGAAAGCCAGTTCCCCGATCTCCTGGGAGGCGAACGCGCTCTGAATGTTCTGGAGCAGCCCGCAGAGGATGGCCAGGATGACCAGGCGAGCCAGAAGACCGCCCCCGGCCGCCACCTCCCGCCACAGGCGCGAACCGACCGCCGCCAGGAAGCCCCGGAAGGTGTACGGTCCTTCGCCCTTGATGAGCGAGGTGATGACGTCCTTCACGCGCAGGGGCGGGAGGTCTCCCCGCATCTCCCGGTTGAGCTCGTCGAGAAGACGCTCCACCTCCCCGAGGCCCAGGTCTCCCGCCTGCCGACCCACCTCGCTCTCGAGGTCGAGCGGGGAGTCCGCGGCGACCGTGGCCGCCATCGCCCGACCGGCCCCGCCGTGACCCGGCAGGAAGGCGACCACGACAAACGCCAAGACCAGGGCCAGACCGACCGCCCCGGCGCGGACCGGACGGCGGCGGCTCCCCCTCTCCATGGTCTCCCTCCTCCCCGCTGTCACAGGATTTTCAGGATGGTCTCCAGGATAGCCATCACGATCGGCATCGCCAGGACCAGGATGAGCACCTTGCCGGCCAGTTCCACCTTAGAGGCTATGGTGGTGTCCTCGGCGTCCCGACAGACCTGGGCCCCGATCTCGGCGATGTAGGCGATGCCCACTATCTTCAGAATGGTGTTCAGGTAAAGGCTGTCGACCCGGGCGCGCGAGGCCAGGTCCCGGAGGAAGTCGAGGATGGCCACGAGCCTCTGCGCCACCAGGAAGAAGACGGCGAGCCCCACCACCAGGGCGAGGAGCACGGCTATCTCCGGCCGCTGCTGCCGGATGACCAGGAGCAGCACGACCGACACGATGGCCAGGCCCACGACCTGCACTATCTCCACCAGGACCTCACCGCCCCCGGCGAAGGCGGCGCTCTCGCCCGCCTAGTAGAGTTGGAACATCGTCCTGACCGTCTCGAAGAGGTCGACCACCAGCTTGACCACGATGCCCAGCACCAGGGCGACCCCGGCCAGGGTCAGCAGCTGGGCCATCTCGTCCCGCTGGGACTGGCGCAGGACCACGGCCAAAACGGACACGATGATACCCACCGCCGCAATCTGGAAGACCAGGTTGATGTTCAAGGCCCGACCACCTCTTCAGAGCAGGACAATCCCCAGGGCCAAACCGCCCAGCACCCCGAGGTACCGCCACATCTTCTCCGACGCCCGCTGCTCGTCCCGGGCCTCGGTCTCCCGGACGGCGAGGCGGTCGCCGGCCAGGCGAAGGTGTCGCCGCTGGTCGTCCCGGTCGGTCAGGCCCAGGTGACTCGACAGGGCCAGGAGGACGTCCAGGTCGCCTACGACGAGCGCCGTCTGGGGGAAGACCTGGCGCAGGGCCGTCTCCCAGGCCTCCCCGGGGGAGAGCCCCTCCCCGGAACGGAGCGAGCAGGCCGTCCGCTCAAAGAACCGGCGGACCGGGACGGTCAGGCCTGAGGCGATCCTCTCCAAGGCGCCGGGCAGGGCCCCGAGCGCATAGGCGATCTCGCTCTCCAGAAGATGCAGGCCTGTCCGGACCTGGCTCAGTTGACGCGTCCTGGCTCCGTAACTCGCCGCAACCAGGTTGCCGGCCATGGCCGAACAGGCGATGATGGCCAAGAAACCGACCAGCCTAAGCACGGGCCCAACCCCCAACAGCGGAGACGGCGCCGCTCCCCGACCCGTCAGCGGTGGTCTCGACCGTCTCGATCGTTCCCGGCCCGCGGCGGCGGCTGAGAACCACGAAGACCTCGAAGAGGCCCGACCGGATGATGTCGCGGAGCATGGGCCGGGCGGCAAGGTCGCTCAGCGAGTGCCCGTGGGCGGTGGCCAGGACAGCCGCCCCGGACGCGGCCGCCTCGCCCAGAGCGAGGGCGTCCTCCGGCCGGCCGACCTCGTCGGCCGCGATGACCTCCGGTGACATCGCCCGGAGAAGCAGAAAGACCCCCTGGGCTTTCGGACAGGCGTCCAGGACGTCGGTGCGCAGGCCGACGTCGCGTTGCGGGACCCCTTCGTAGCAGGCCGCCACCTCGGACCTTTCGTCCACCAAACCCACCCGGAAACCGCGGAGCCTCATCTCGGGCACGCCGTCGCTCAGGAGGCGCACGAGGTCGCGGAGGAACGTCGTCTTGCCGCACCCGGGAGGGGAGACGATGAGGGCGCTGCGTGGGCGACCGGTCCGGCCGATGACCGCTCCCAGGACGCCTCTGGCGGCCCCCCTCACCTCCCTGGAGAGCCGGAAGCTGAGCCCGGCCACGTGAGTGAGAGTGCGCAGGTGTCCGTTCTCAAGAAGGGCCCGCCCGACCAGGCCGACGCGATGCCCCCCCGGGATGGTGACGTAGCCGTTCCTGAACTCCTCTTCCAGGGCGTAGACCGACCCCTGGCTGACGAGGCTCAGGGTCCGCTGGGTGTCGTCGGCCGTGACCTGATACGCGGCGGAGACGTCGGCCGTTGGCAGCCCCAGCGGCGAAAGCCAGACATCGCCCCCGTTGGTGACCAAGGACAGCGGGCGACCGCGGCGGAGCCGCACTTCCTCCGCCCGGGCCCACAGGTCCGAGCCGAGCCGCTCCAAGGCGCGCCGCACCGCCGGGGCCAGATAGGACAGGATTTCGTCACGAGACGGCGGGCGAATGGTCACGGACCCGGGCAGCGCGGCGGACGCGACGGAAGGGCCGGCCGGCCCGGTAGGGCGCGGCGGCGCGGACAAAGCAGGTTGGGTGGCCGCGGCATCAAGGGGGGACACGGCGTTCGCTCCCGGAGAGAAGTCCAGGCAGCCCCTGGCTCACCCCATTGCTATGGGACAGGCACTCCCTTTATGCGGAGGGCGCGGAGGGGCGGCGCGCGTGGCGGTGCGACCCTGGCCCGGGTCGCGTCGGCGATCGCCCCGCCCGCCGGAAGGGACGCCGCGGCGCGGTGTAGTGACGGGGCGCAAGCTCCTGCTCGTTCACGGGCAGCCATTCCCCGGCCGACGGCTGCTCCCTGACCCGGACGGCCTCGCCGCAGTTGGGGCAGGTGATGCCCATCTCGCGGGGGCCTTCGTCCGGGAGGCCCTCGGCGTCGGGAGCGCCGGTCATGTCCGCCTGGACGAAGACATCCTCCCCGCAGCGAGGGCACTCGCAGGCTACGAAGACAGGGCGGTCGGGGACCTCCGGGGCCACAACCGGACCGACGGGCGAGATCCACCGCTGCGGCGCCTGGGGCGTCACGCTTTCGGCCAGACTTGGCTCCGTGAGGCCTTGGGTCTCTGGGACGCTCAGCCTCCAGACCTGCCTGGCCATGTCCTCCAGGAGCCCGAGGACTCCTTCCAGGACGCGGCCTTCTTCGGACGTCGTCCCTAGGTCGAGCCCGCGCACCAGACCGCTCAGGTACGCCGCCCGGCTGACCAGGTCGGCTCCTTCCCCCGCGTCCTCCACCCCACTCGCCTCCCGCGGGCTAATATGGCCCGGGAAGACAAACGTAACCAAGGAAGTTGCGGGCCGCCCCGGCCCCGCGAACACGGATTGGGCTCCCCCAAAATGGTTAGAGGGTCTGCGAGAGGGGAATATACCTTTAGCATCAGCTAAGGAGGCGTTATAACTGACAACCTTCCACATCATCCACATCGTCGTGGGGGCCTGGCTGGTCGCGGCGCCCCTCCTGGGTATCTTCACCACCCAGAGTTCCCTGCTCATGAACAACATCATCGTCGGGGCCGTAGTGGCCCTCTACAACGCATGGTTCCTGTTCATGAGGGGCAACGTGGACGCCAGGACCCGCTGACGACGGGACGGCCGTCCTAAGGTTTCCGCGGAGGGCGAAGACAGACGACGGTCAAGGCAAGAAGCGGGCTGGGAGGCCCGCTTCTTGCCGTCTTGACCTCGCCGTCTTGACCACCTCTGGGAACGGTCCCGGGAGCCTTGCTCGGCGTCATGTTGTCAGCCGCCTCCCTCCCACCACCAGACAGACCGTCCATGGACGCGCGCTCGTGCGACCGCTACGCTCTAACCGGGCCCGGCAAGGAACGATTCAAACCCTCGACGGGAGTGACTTGCGATGCCCGAAAAGCCTTTCGTTCTTGGCTTGTCTGGGAGTCCCCGACCGCGTGCGAACACTGAGCACTTGCTCACAGCGGCCCTCGAGGCCGCCGCCGCGGCTGGCGTCGTCACGAAACTGGTCCGGGTCACGCCGCTCCTGGCCGGCCTCAAACTGCCGTTCTGCACCCACTGTTCCTCCGTGTGCCAGGGTCGGTGCTACGTGGATACCGAGCTGGAGAAGTCCCTGTCCGAACTCGGCCGGGCCGACGGCCTGCTCATCGCCTCGCCGGTCTACTTCGGAACGGTGTCCGCCGAGCTAAAAGCCTACTGGGACTTCACGCGGCAGCTCCGGACGGCCCAGGCCCTGGTCGATGTCCCCGGCGCCGCCATCAGCGTGGGCCAGTGCCGCTTCGGCGGCCAGGAGACGACCATCCGGGCCATCCACGACATGATGCTCATCCACGGCATGGTGGTCGCGGGCGACACCGTCTACGGCCTTTCCCATGGCCAGCACGGGGCGGCCGCCCAGGAGCCGGCGGCGGCCGACCCGGGCGGGATGGAGCGGGCGGCGGTGACGGGCCGCCACGTCGCCGAGCTGGCCGCCGCTCTCCTGCCCTACCGCCGGGCTCGGCTCGGCGTCCCCCCCGCCGCCGAGCCGCCGACAACCTAGCCTCGGGAAGGTTAGCCCCGCCCCCTTTTGGTCATCCTGTATGAGCGCAGCGGCCTAAACCACTACACCTTGGCCGTAGACTCTCTCTCCGGGCGCCACCTATATTCAAGTCGCCTTGTCGGGATCTGGGTCCCTCATGGCCCGCCCAACACGACGCGACCGGAGGTCGTTGGCCTTGAAGCCATGGAACCGGGACGACATCGCCTTCCCCGAACAGTACTCGCGCCGAGGGCGGGGAGTCATGGGGTCCTTCATTGACTCGAGCCTAAGCCTTCTCGCCCGTCAGACGCACCCTGTCATCTCCCTGGCCATGGGCTGTCCGGGTCCGGACGCCTTCCCGCTTGAGGACGTCGCGCGCATTGTGGGCGAGATCATGGACCGGGAGGCGGCCGTCGCCCTCAACTACGGACCCACCGAAGGCGACGCCCTTCTCCGCCGGCAACTCCTCGAGGCGGAGGCAGTCGCCTCCGGTCTCGAGGTGAACCCCGACTGCCTCATCGTGACCTCCGGCGGGATGCAGGGTCTCGATCTCGTCGACAAGCTCCTCATCAACCCCGGGGACGTCGTTGTCGCGGAGCTCCCAAGCTACTCCAACGGCCTGGCCACAGTCCACAACTACGAGGGCCGTCTCACCCAGATACCCCTCGACGCCGAGGGGCTCTCGGTGGCGGAGTGCCGCAAGCGTTTCGACAAAACGGTTATCAAACCAAAACTTTTCTATGTCATCCCCAGCTTCCAGAACCCCAGTGGCATCACCATGTCGCTCGGGCGGCGGCATGAGCTTCTCGACCTCGCCAGGCGCTACGGCGCCATGGTTCTCGAGGACGACCCCTACGGCGACCTGCGCTTTGAGGGCGAGAGCGTTCCCTCCCTGTTCGCGCTGGACAAAGGACGGGGCACGGTCATCTCCGTTCGGACCTTCTCCAAGATTTTCTCGCCGGGCATCCGGGTCGGCTGGGTCCTCGCCCCCCGAAACGTCATCACCAAGATGATCGCCGCGAAACAGTCCATGGACACCTGCACCAACGTTCTCGGTCAGAAGATTGTCGGCCGCCTGATGGCCGAAGGAATCATGCGGCGCCACATCCTGCGGTTGCGGCATGAATACCGCGTCAAGCGCGACCTGATGCTCGCCTCCCTCGACCGCCGATTTGGGGGGGAGTCCGGCTTTACCTGGACCAGGCCCGAGGGCGGTTTCTTCCTCTGGATGACATTCCCCGAGGGCGTCAGTGCCGAGGGCCTTTTCCCCGTGGCCCTGGCCGGGGGTGTCGCCTTCATCCCGGGCCCGGCCTTCACGGTTCACGGCGGCCTCACCAACGCCGCCCGACTCTGCTTCACCTACCCCTTGACGCACGAGATCGACGAGGCCATCCGCCGGCTCAGGACCGCCTACGAGTCGTCCTCGGCCCGGCGCATCGACCAACCCTGAGAGGAGTCAGCCATGACCGAGACCTACCTCCAGAAGCTGCTGGCCAAGACCGGATTGCCGAGCCGCGACCTTCACGAACTGCCGTCGTCGAAGCAGGCCTTCCCCGACGGGGCGCACTACCGGATAGAGATCTCGGGTATCGAGAGAGCCAACACCTTCCAGGCGATGGTCCAGGAGGCGGAGCGCCGCAAAGTGCTCGTGCATCGGGTCATCGCCGCGGTCGGCGGGTCCACCCTCCTCGACTGCGGGGAGTTGCGGGCCATGGCCCAGATTGCCCGGGATGCGCACATCGAGGTCATCCTCACGCCCAATCAGAGCCGCAGCTGGGACACCGGACGCCAACTCGTGACTCCGGAGGGACTTGTCTCCGGCCTGCGGCTGCGGGGAGCCGACAACCTTGGGTACGCCCTGGGCGACATCCTCCGCGGACTCGAGGCCGGCTTCCGCGGCTTCCTCGTCGTTGACGAAGGTCTTCTCTGGGTCCTGGCCTCGCTCAAGAAGACGGGTGATATTCCGCCCGAGACCGTTCTCAAGGTTTCCGTCTTCGCCGGTCACGCCAACCCGGCCGGAGCCCGGGTCCTGGAGACGCTTGGCGCCACCACGTTCAACCCGCTCTCCGACCTCTCGCTCCCCATGCTGGCCGCCATCAGGCAGGCGGTCCGTATCCCGATGGACGTCTATGTCTCCCTGGTCGACGCCATGGGGGGGGTCTGCCGCTTCTGGGAGGCAGCGGAGATTGCCCGGGTCGCCTCACCCTGCTACTTCAAGTTCGAGCCGGGCGCCTCAGAGGGCTCCCTCTACAAGCCATGGGTCAGCGAAAGCTTCCACGCCGACTTCGCCCGCGAGAAGATCCGCCACGCCGAAATCGTCCAGGAACTGGTCGGCCGGCTGAACCCGTCCCTGCGGACCTCCCTAGCCGGGGCCGCCGACCTGGTCCTGCCCAGACCGTAGCGCCTGCGCCGTGGGGCAAGGTAGCCGTAGACCGGCGGAGAGGAGTCGTCCGTTGCCGCTGAGCGTAGCCGACGTTCTGGCTCTCGACATCATGCGGGACGCTCGCGTCCTGGCTGGCGCCGCTCACTTGACCTCGCGCCATGTGAATTGGGTATCGGTGATGGAGATGCCGGTCGAGAAGTTCGTGCGGCCCGGCGAGTTCATCCTCACGACCGGTATCGGCTGCGGCCACGACGAGGCGCTCTTCGGGGCCTACATCACCGAGATCATGGACAGCGAGGCGGCGGCTGCCGCCATATCGGTCGGCAAGTTCGTCGACCGGGTCCCGGCGTCGGTCATCCAATCCGCGGAAGCCCGTGGCTTTCCCCTTATCGAGATACCGTGGGAACTCCCCTTCGCGTCCATCACTCAAGCCGCCCTCGAATCAATCATCAGCCAACAGAACGCGGTGTTGCGTCGCTCGGCGGCCGTCCGCCGCCAACTCCTTGACGCCATCCTGGCCGGTCAGGGCGTGGAGGCCATCGTCAAGGCCCTCTCCGGCATCGTCGGCCGACCCGTGGCCGTCCTCGATACTGAGTTCCGGCCGCTGGCTGCCGAAGGACATCTCCCCGGCCCCACCCTGTCGGCGTCGGCCCCTGACCCCGCCGGCCCGGAAGCGGAGACATTGCCCCTTGAAATCTGGAACCGGGACGGAACGGCAAGGCTAACCCCGTCCGACCTGGTCCGGAGCGTTCCACCCGGTGCCCCTCCCGCCCGGGTCTCGGCCGAGGAGGGGCCGGCCGCGTCTCCTGTTCTTGCCGCCGGTATCTGGGCCGGCCGGGAACTGTTCGGTTACGTCCTCGTCTTCGTAACCGGGGTCGAGACCGGGCTGGAGGAACTCGAGTCCTTCGCCATCGAGCACGCCGCCACGTCGGCGGCTGTCTTCTTCCTCAAGGCGAGAGCCATCACGCAGACGGAGATGAGGTTGAAGGGCGACTTCGTCTGGACCCTGGCCAGCGGGGCCGACGATATCAGCGCCAGCGCCCAGGCTCGGGCGAAATTCCTCCGCTACGACATCGGACGGTCCTACCGCGCCCTGCTTTTCGACATCGACAACTTCCGCTCGTACCTGAGAGGCATCGGTATCGCGGAAGAAAGCGAGGTCCAGCGCGTCAAGGACCAGGTCCAGCGCATTATCGAGGCCGCCGCCGCCGCCGGCGGCCGCCGGGTCATGGTCACCAACCAGCAGGACAGCTACATCTGCTTCCTGGAGGCCGTTGGCGACGAGGGACCGGAGGAGGCGGCGGCCCAGTTCGCCGCCCGGGTCCAAGGAAGCGCGGCCAGGGCTTGCAGCGGCCTGACGCTGTCCTGCGGCGTCGGGCGCGTCCATCAGGGACCCGACCGCCTGGCCAGGAGCTACCACGAGGCGGCAAAGGCCCTCCGTGTCGGCAAGGCCATGAAGGGTCGGGGCTCCTTCACGCCCTACGAGCGCCTCGGCGCCCTCGGGCTTCTCATCAAGCTCGGCGAGGACGAGGAGGCGATAGGCTTCGTGGCGGAGCACCTCGGGCCACTGCTGGACCAGGATCAGAAGCGGGGGTCCTCGCTGCTTGACACCCTTCGTGCTTTCGCCGAATCGAGCTGGAACGCGAGCCGCGCGGCCCGAAGCCTCCACCTCCATCGCCAGTCTTTCCTTTACCGGCTCGGCCGCATCGAGGAACTCACGGGGCTCAGCCTCTCCGACGCGTCCGACCGCTTCGCCCTGGAACTGTGTCTGAACCTGCACCGCATCATCGGCGGAGAACCCGAACCGAAGACTCTCCGCCCGGGAGGCTGACCCCCCTTGGAGCCATACGGTTGGCGGGCCAGGATAGGCGTCGTCTACATCGCGTCCAGTACGGTCATGGAGCCGGAACTCTGGGCCATGGCGCCTCCCGGCGTCAGTTTCCATGTGACCCGGGTTCGCCTGCCCTCCGTCACCTCGCAGGCCCTCCTTGGGCTTGCCGACTCCTTCGTGGAGGCGGCCCGCCTGCTCGCCGAGGCGCCCCTCGACGTCCTCCTCATCGCCTGCACGAGCGGCAGCTTCGTCGGGGGACCCGCCTATGACCAAGACCTTCTTGCCCGCCTTGGCGGCGTCACGGGTGGAATCCCGGCGACAACGACCGCGACGGCCACCGTGCAGGCTCTCGGAGCGCTCGGGGTCCGCCGAGTCGCCGTTGCCACCCCGTACACGCCGGAGGTCAACCAGCGGTTGGTTGGGTTCCTCGAATCGTCGGGTTACGCCGTCGCCGGCCTGGAAGGCCTCGGACTCGACGACGACCGGACCATCAACGCCGTCCCCCTGGAAACCGTGTACCGCCTGGCTCGGCGGGCCGACCGCCCCGGAGCGGAGGCTCTCTTTCTCTCCTGCACCGGGCTGCGGACCGTCGGAATCCTGGGGGTCCTGGAGGCCGACCTCGGCAAGCCCGTGGTCTCAGCCGTTTCGGCCTCACTCTGGCACTCCCTCCGCCTGGCCGGGGTCGCCCAGCCCCTCCCCGGTTACGGCCGGCTCTTCGACCGCGCCGTGGGGAATGGTCCCGGAACCTCCCCCGCGTCCGAACGGGGCAGGAGACGAGGTGACCCCAATGCCGGCTGATGTTTCCCGCCCGGCCGCGAGCCACGGGCCGGGAGCGCCTTTCCCGGTCAGTCGCGACGGTCTCGTCGAGCTGGCGGGAGAACTGATTCGCGTGCCGAGCCTGAGCGGCCGGGAGGGGCCGGTGGCCCGGCGGCTCGCCGCGGCGCTCGCCAGCCTCGGCTGGGAAGATGTGAGCCTCGACGCCAAGAACAACGTCATCGCCTGGCTCCGGGGACCGCGGCCCGGACCCACCCTAATGCTGAACGGGCACATCGACCACGCCCCGCCCGGTCTCATGGCCGACCCCTATGGCGGCCAGGAAGTCGACGGCGAACCCTACGGCACCCCGGGCCGCGTCATCCGCGGCCGCGGGGCCGTCGACATGAAGGGCGCCCTCGCCTCGATGGCCTGGTCCGGCGTCGCCCTCCGCCGGGCCGGCGGTCCGCGCCGGGGAGCCCTCGTCTTCGTCGCCAACACCTTCGAGGAAGTCAGCACCGCCGAGGGCATCAACGAGATCTTCCTCGTTGACGGGGTCAAGGCGGACATGGCCGTGTGCGGCGAGGCCACCAACCTTGGCATCTACCTCGGCCACCGTGGCATGGTCGAGGTCAAGGTCTCAGTCGTCGGCCGGACGAGTCACGCCTCGAACCCCTCGCTGGGCCTAAACGCTATCCGGCTCATGCGCTTGTTCCTCGAGACGCTGGACGAAGCCGCCTCGGGCTGGCCGACCGGTCACTTCCTCGGCGACGTCATGGTGACGCCGATCGACATCTCGGCCAGTCCCGGGCGCGACGCGCCCATCGTTCCAGACCGCTGCTCCCTCCATATCGACCGTCGTTTCCTGCCTGGCGAGACACCGGAGGAGATCGCCGCACAGATGCGAGAGTTGGTCGAACGGACGAGACGCCGCCACCCCGGCTTTCGGGCCGAAGTGGAAATCCTCCGGGTCTTCCCCTCCCTGTGGTGCCCACCGGAGGAACCCGTCGTGTCGGCTCTCAAGCGAGCCCGGCGTCGGGTCCTCGGCGAGGCCGGTCCCCTCGGTCGGTGGCTTTTCGGCACCGACGGCGCCTTCATCTCCGGTTTCGGCGTTCCCTGCGCCGGGTTCGGCCCGGGCGACGAGCGCTTCGCCCACACACCCGAGGACCACGTTCCGGTCGACGACCTGCTCGCGGCGGCGCAGGTCTACGCGGCTCTGGCCGCCGACATCCTATCCGAAGGAGACGACCCGAGATGAAACTACCGTCTGAAGCGGAGAAACTGCTCCTACCCCCGGCCCCGGTGGGGAAGTTCGTTCCGGATCAGTACGACATCGAGATGGCCGACCTTGTCGTGCCGTGGCGCGAGGCCGCACGGGCCGATATCGGCCTGGTGGGGATACCGTTCGACACCGCCGTGGTCATCCGCCGCGGTTGCCGGTTCGGCCCGGATGGCATCCGGGCCGCCCTGGCCATGTCGACGAGCTACGAGCCTGGTCTCGATGTGGACCTGTCGACGAAATCCGTCGTCATAACCGATTTCGGCAATGTCGACGCTATGCAGACCGACGTTCTGGAGACCCACCGCCGGGTGGAGGTCGTGCTCACCGAAATCAGGCGGGCCGGCGTCACTCCCCTCGTCCTCGGCGGAGACCACAGTCTGGCCTACCCCAACATCAAGTCGCTCATCAACGTCACCGGCGGTCCCATCGGGGTCATCAACATCGACGCCCATCTAGACCTGCGCATCTCCCATCACGGCGAGATTTCGAGCGGAACGCCGTTCCGCCGCCTGCTCGAGCTGCCAGGCCAGCCCCTCCACCCTCGGAACTTCGTGGAGATCGGCATCAACGGCTGGCACAACAGCGCCTTCTACATGGGCTACGCCCGCGAGAAGGGCATCCGGGTCATCCCCGCCCGGGAGGTCCACCAGCGGGGCATCGAGGCCATCGTCAAGGAGGCCTTGGACCGGGCGACCTCCGGGGGCGTCAAAGCCCTTTACCTTAGCTTCGATATCGACGGGCTCGACATGGCCGCGGCTCCGGGCACCTGTGCGCCAAACGCTGGCGGCCTGACCGCCTACCAGGGGCTCGAGGCCGTCTGGCTCATCGGCCAGCACCCGTTGTGTCAGGGCTTCGACGTGATGGAGGTGGCGCCGCCCCTGGACATCCTAGGCCTGACCTCGACCATGGGGGCCGCCCTGGCCATGCACTTCATCGGTGCGCGGGCCCGGGCCAGGAGCGCCACCTAGACGCATCGTCGGAAGACCGCGCCCGCATTTCGTGCACCATGACTGAAGGGCCGCTTAGCGCCCCCCCCTAATCGTCACGGACGGAGGTGACCCGTGTGGCGAAGGACCGAGAGGACCAGGTCGGAACGGTCGGCGTGGTCCTCTTCTCGCAGCCCGGGTACCCGGAAGATGTCCTTGCCTCCCTCAGCCGGCGGGCGACGGACGCCGTCGCCGAGAGCGGCGCGTCCGTCGCCGGCGGCAGCCTCATCCGACAGCCGGAAGACGTTGAGCCGGCCGTGAGGTCTCTCCGCCGGCATCGCCTTGACGCCCTGGTCGTCGTCGTCCTTTCGTGGGCCGAGCCGCCGAACGCCCTGCGGGTCGTCGGCGCCTTCCCGGGCGTGCCCGTCTTCCTTTGGGCCGTCCAAGGTTTCCGGATCGCGGGACAGCGCGTCTCCACCGGCGGCCTTATCGGCGCGGCGGCCGTGAAACCCCTCCTGGCTGATCGCCACCCGCCGGTTGTCTTTGAGTGGGGTCTCCCGGAGGAAGAGTTGCTCCGCGCGGCCCTCCGACGGTTCGTCCGTGTCTCGCGGACCGTGGCCCAACTCCGGACGGCCCGGGCCGGACTTGTCGGGTACGCCAGCATGGGCAGTTACGGGGCCACGGTCGACCCCGGATTGGCCTATCGCCGTCTCGGAGTGGAAATTTGCCACATCGAGACCCTTTCCGTGGTCAACCGCCTCCGGTCCCTCGGGACCCGCTCCCTCCCGGAGCCGCTCCAGGCTCTCCTGGAGTACGGCCCGGACGTCGGCCCCGCCGAGCGGGAAAAGCTTGGCCGCTTCTACCTTGCCTTGCGTGAAATCGCCACCGAAAAGGCCTGCGACGCGCTGACCATCAAGTGCCATCGCGAGCTCTCCGAGGAGGAGGGCCTTACGGCCTGCGTTCCCCTTTCTCTCCTCGCTGCTGAACTGACGGTCTCGTGCGAGGGGGACATGCCCCTCCTCCTGACCCAACTGGCTCTCAGGTACCTGACGGGGTCTCCCACCGCCTTCGTCGACATCTACGAGATAGAGGGCGACCGGGTCCTCATCGGGACGTGCGGCTTCATCCCGGCCTTCTGGGCCGTCGGCGAGCGCCTCCGGCTCACGCGCTGGGGTGAGGGCTACGCCCGCGGGGTGGTGGTCAGCAACCCGGTCCGGGAGGGCCTCCTGACCTTGGCCCGGCTCCAGCCCGGCCCGAACGGAGACTTCGTCCTGCACGCGACGGCCGGCACCTCAGTGGGACTCGCCGAGAAGTGGGGCGAGCTCGGTTGCCCGGCGTTCCCCGGCGGTGAGGTCGCCCTGGACGGAAGTGGCTATCGGTTCGGCCAGGGCCTCCAAGGTCCCCACTACGCCGTCGCTCCCGGGGACGTCCGAGCTGAACTCAGGCTCCTGGGTCACCTTCTCTCCGTTTCCGTTGACATAGTCACGTCGGACGTTCGCTGACGGGAGGTGGAGGGGCTCTGGCCCCGGTGATTCGCATCATCCGATTCCAGGGAGGGAACACGAATGGCAGAGGTGTTTCTCCGCAAGGCTAGTGGCCTCGTCCGGGACATTTCGGCTCGAGATGTCCTCTTCTACAATACGGGCGGCATCAACATCGGCATCGGTCTCGGCTACGTCTTCCTCCTGGGGTACGCGTTCTACCCCGGGGCGAACCAGACCCTGGCCCTCGCCCTGGTCACGGCCATCGCCGTCGTCCAGACCCTGACCTACCTCTTCTTCACCATCACCATGCCGAGGTCGGGCGGGGAGTACATGTTCATGAGCCGCACCCTCAATCCGTCCCTCGCGTTCGCCCTGAGCTTCAGCTACGCCCTGATGATGCTCTTCTACTCGGCCTTGGCGGCGGCCCAGTTCGGGAAGATGGGTCTGGCCACGCTGTTCCAGGTTGTCGCCGTCAAGACCGGGAACGGAGCCTGGCTGGGCGCGGCGGCGTGGTGCCAGTCGCCGGTGGGCTCCTTCATCCTGGGAACCATTCTCCTTGCCCTGTTCGGGTTCATCCTGGTCCGGGAGATGAAGACCTACCTCCGCATCCAGATGTGGACCTGGATAGTGGCCATCCTGGGTCTGGTTGCCGTCATCATCGTCCTGGCCCTGAATTCCCGCGAAACGTTCACGGCCGCCTTCAACGCCTATGCCTCGGGCTTCATGAACGACGCCAACCCGTACACCCGCGTCATCACCGAGGCCCGCAACGCCGGGTTCGGCACGGCGCCCTTCAGTTGGCGCGCGACCCTGCCCGCGATGCTCTGGCCGTTCTTCGCCCTCGCCTTCGGGGCCCAGTCGGCCTCCTTCGCCGGCGAGATCCGGAAGGTCGGTCGTTCCCAGTTCATCGGCACGACCGGCGCCGTGCTCCTCAACGCGGTGTTCTGCTTCATCATCATCAAGCTGGCGAACGTCGTCATGGGGAGCGAGTTCCTGGGCGCCATAGCCTACAACTCGTTCTCGGCGCCGGCTTTCTCCACGCCGGTGACGCCTTGGGTCCACTTCCTGGTGGCCCTGGCGACAAACAACTGGCTCCTCCTCAGCGTGATCATCCTGGGGTTCATCGTCTGGGCCTACTACTGGATCCCGGTGAACATGCTCTACGTCACCCGCGTCGTGTTCGCGTGGTCCTTCGACCGGCTGGCCCCGGCCAAGCTCGGGGAGGTCCACCGTCGCTACCACACGCCGGCCAACACGATTATCGTCGGCACCCTGATCACGGTGCTCTTCCTGGGCATCATCGTCCTCACACCGTACCTGCAGACCCTGGTCGGCATAGTGACGATGACCCTGAACTTCGTCTTCGTCGGTATCGCCGCCATGCTGTTCCCGATCCTGCGGAAGGATCTCTTCTCCCGCACGCCCGTGAACTACCGCTTGGCCGGCATCCCGCTGATGAGCATCCTCGGCCTCGTCACCGCGGTCACCACCGGCCTCATGTGCTACGAGCTGATCGTGGACCCGGTGGCGGCGGGCGGAACGACGTCTTCGCTGATCTTCGTCTTCAGCCAGATCATCCTCGGTTTCCTGATCTTCTTCGCCGCGAAGCTGTTCCGGAAGCGGCAGGGCATCGACATCGATCTGGCCTACCGCGAAATCCCGTCGGAGTAACGGGGCAGGCTGACAGGGAAGGGCCGGACTCGGGTCGCTAGGTCCGGGTCCGGCCCGCCCCGTCCCGACCAAGCGCACGGAGGGGAGCGAAGGCTCTTGTCCGGCAGGACCAAAATCTTCTATGCCACGGACATTCACGGCTCGGAGACATGCTTCCTGAAGTTCATCAATGCCGGTAAGTTCTACGGCGCGGACGTCCTCATTCTTGGCGGGGACATCACCGGCAAGATGCTCATCCCCATCGTGCGGCAGGCTGGCGGGACCTACTCGTGCTCATTTCTCGGCCGGGACCTAACTTTGAAAGACGAAGACGAGTTGCACGACGTCCTGAAGAAGATCCGCCAGACGGGCTACTACCCCTACCTGACCGACCCCGACGAGGTGAAGACGCTACGGGAGGCCCCCGACAGGCTTGAGGAGGTCTTTGGGCGCATTATGTACGAGGGCATCCGCCGCTGGCTCGACATCGCGGAGGACAGGCTGAAGGGCACCCGGATGCACTGCTACATCACGCCGGGCAATGACGACCAGTTCACCATCGATGAGGCCTTTCGCGGACGCGAACACATCACGAACCCGGAGGGCCAGGTCGTGCGGCTCGACGAGGACCACGAGATGATCAGCACCGGCTTCACGAACATCACGCCCTGGGACTGCCCGAGGGACATCACCGAGGAGCAACTCGCGGCCAAGATCGACGCCATGGCCGCCAAGGTCGAGGTGATGGATAACTGCCTCTTGAACTTCCACTGCCCGCCCTACGGCTCTCTGCTCGACGAGGCGCCGCAGTTGGAGAACATGACTCCGGTCCTCGGACCCGGCGGACAGCCGAAGATGGTGCCGGTCGGAAGCCACGCGGTGGCCGACTCGCTCCGCCGCTACCAGCCGCTGCTCGGCATGCACGGACACATCCACGAGTCCCGGGCCATCGCCAAGATCGGCCGCACCCTGATCGTGAACCCGGGAAGCGAGTACGCCGAGGGTTACCTACGGGGGGCCATCATCGTTCTCAGCAAGGGGAAGGTTCTCTCCTGCCAGCTCACGTCCGGCTAGACCGGGCGTGGCGCAGGCGGAACGGACAAGCGATGGACTTGGGGGCGACCAGCCTGACCAGTCAACAAGACCAGGCGTTCCTCGCGGAGGGCCTGCGGCTCATAGAGAAGGGCCAGAGGAGAGGCGTACCGCTCCGGCTCCTTGGCGCGGTGGCCGTGCGCCTGCACTGTCCGACCTGGCGTCACCTTTACGAGGGCATGGACCGTCCCATCACCGACCTCGACCTCATGGCCCTGGGCAAACACAACGTAGCCGTTCAGGACCTCCTCGGCAGCCAGGGCTACGTCGCCGACCAGGACGTGATGCGCTTCTTCGGCAGTCACCGGCACATCTACGAGCACCCGGACCGTCCGGGTCTCAAGGTCGATATCTTCTTCGGTGCTCTTCGTTTCTGCCATGTCGTCGACTTCACACGCCGCCTTGAGATAGATTACCCGACGGTCTCCCTGGCCGACCTGGTGCTCGAGAAGATGCAGATCGTCGAGATCAACGCCAAGGACCTCAAGGACACGCTGGTCCTTCTCTGCGAGCACGCGCCGTCCGAGACCGAGAAACCGGAGCACGTCAATCTTGGTTATCTCTGCTCCGTCCTCGGTAACGACTGGGGCTACTACCACACGGTGACGACCAACCTGGTCAAGACCCGCGAGTACCTCGCCGAGATGACGGTCTTCGGACCCGAGCCGCGCCGGATCGTATCGGAGAGGCTCGACGAAATCCTCCAGGCCCTCAAGGCCGCCCCCAAGACCCTGAAATGGCGGCTCAGGGAGAAGGTTGGCACCAAAGCCAAATGGTACACCGATGTCGAGGAGGTCTACCGGCCGTGAGCGATTCCGCGGTTTCCCTGATTCCATCCACCTTCAGCCTCCCGACCCGCTTCGAATACGGCCCGGGCGTCTCGTCCCGAGCCGGGGAGATTCTGGCCTCGGACGGCAGGAAGGAAGCTCTTCTCGTCACCGACCAGGGCCTCGTCTCGACCGGACTGGTTGAGGACTTCTGCCGCGTCCTGAGGGACGCCGGCCTGGCCGTCGAGGTCTTCGCCGGCGTGGTGCCGAACCCCCGGGACACCTCGGTGGCCGAGGGCGCCAAATGCCTCAAAGCCTGCGGCGCCGACGCCGTTGTCGGTTTCGGTGGCGGGAGCGCCATGGACGCGGCCAAGGCCATCCGGGCCATGGCCTATGCCCCGGGCAAGATAAACGACTACGAAGGCATGGGCCGCTTTGGCGGGCTGAAGCCCCCCATCCCCCTGCTTGAGGTTCCCACCACGTCCGGGACCGGCAGCGAGGCCGATTCCTGGGCCGTGATCACCGACACCTCACGAGGGTACAAGATGGGCATGGGCGACCCGGCCCTCACCCCCGACGTGTCCCTGGTCGACCCGAGGCTGACCCTCGGCCTGCCGCCCCTCGCGACGGCCGGCACCGGCCTTGACGCCCTGTGCCACGCCCTGGAGGTCTTCGTGGCCGCAGCGGCCAGCCCGGTCACCGACGCGCTGGCCATCCGCGCGGTGGAACTCGCGGCCACCTACCTGGGGCCAGCCGTGGCCGACGGGCGCGACCTGGAGGCCCGCTCCGGCATGAGTCTGGCCAGCCTCATCGCCGGTATGGCCATGAGTAACTGCGACTGCGGCATCGTTCACTCCATGGCCGAGTCCGTCGGCAGCCTGTACGACGTCCCCCACGGGCTGGCCATCGGAGCCTACCTTCCCGTGGCCGTCGAGTACAACTTCCCGGCCCGTCCGCGCCGTTTCGCCCGTCTGGCGGAAGCGCTGGGCCAAGACGTGAGAGGTTTCGGCGGACTTGAGGCGGCCCGTCTGGCTGTCGGCGCCGTGCGTGGACTGCGGAAGGACCTCGGTGTCCCGACGCCCCGCGAACTCGGTCTGAGGCCGGCCGACTTCGAAAGACTCGCCCAGCTGTCGGTGGAGAACATGTCGACCCCCGGCAACCCGAGGGCTATCGATAAGACCGGGTTCATCACCCTCTTCAAGCGAGCCTACGAGGAAAGCGATCGGTGATACCAGGAAGGCGACCGCCGACAGGGAGGACCCCCGAGATGCCCCATCCGCAGCCCGGCTACAGCAGCCGCGTGCTCTGGGCGGACCTGACGACCGCCAAGACCTGGGTGGAGGAGCCGGACCCCGGCCTTCTCCGCCAACTCATGGGTGGCAGCGCCCTCGGCGCCAGTTACCTGCTTCGTCATACTTCACCGGGAGCCGACCCTCTCGGCCCCGAGAACGTCCTTGTCTTCGCCGCCAGTGTGGTGGGCGGGGCGCCCGTCAGCGGCACCTCGCGCTTCACCGTCACGGCGAAGTCACCCCTCACGGGGACCATCGGGGACAGCCAGGCCGGGGGCTGGTGGGCGCCGGAACTGAGGGCCGCCGGCTTTGACGCCGTGGTCGTGAGGGGCGCGTCTCCCCGTCCCGTCTACCTCTGGGTCACGGACGGACGGGCCGAGATCCGACCGGCCCAGTCCCTCTGGGGTCTGGACACGGGTCAGGCCGAGGCGTTCATCCGCGCGGAACTCGGCGACCCCAAGGTCCGCATCGCCCTCATCGGACCGGCCGGGGAGAACCTTGTCCGCTTTGCCTGCATCCTCACCGACCTGAAGCACGCCGCCGGCCGAACCGGTATGGGCGCCGTGATGGGCGCCAAGGGTCTGAAGGCCATCGCCGTGAGGGGTGACCGTTCCCGCCTGGTCTGGCACGACCTGGACGCCATCCGCCGGCTGCACCGCGCCGGCCGCGACGCGATGGCCAACCACCCCAACGTCCAAGGTCTGCGCGACCTCGGCTCCAACGGCGTCCTGGGGTTCCAGTTGGCCGTCGGTGGTCTTCCTTCGCGCAACTGGACCTCGGGCGTGCTGGCCGGCGCGGAGGCCCTGACCGGAGAGGCGATGCGCCGCGACATCTACGTCCGGAGCGAAGCCTGCGCGGGATGCGTCGTCGCCTGCAAGCAGGTGGTGCAGGTCCGGGACCCGTCGGGCTCAGGCTTTCTCGTCGACCCCAACTACGGCGGCCCTGAGTATGAGTCGGTGGCCTGTCTCGGCGCCTACACGGGGGTCACCGACCTCGTCGCGGTGGCCCGGGCCACCGAACTGTGCAACCGCTACGGCCTGGACACCATCTCGACGGGGGCCATGGTCGCCTTCGCCATGGAGGCGGGTGAGAAGGGGCTCATCGCCGAGGCGGAGGCCACGGGCGTCCGCGGCAAGCGGCTTAACCTGCGGTTCGGCGACAGCGAGACCCTGCTCGCCCTGGTCGAGGCCATCGCCCGCCGCGAAGGCCTGGGGGCCGTTCTCGCCGAGGGCCCGGTCCGGGCGGCCAAGGCCATCGGCCGGGGGGCCGACGCCCTGGCGATGCACGTGAAGGGAAGCCCCCTCCCGGCCCACATGCCGCAACACAAGGCCTCCCTCGCTCTGGCCTATGCCCTGACGGCCTTCGGCCCGGACCACTGCTCCTCCGAGCACGACCTCATTCTCGACCGGTCCGCCTCCGACGAGTCGCGTAACCACCTCGCCAAACTCGGCCTCGCCGGTCCGGGAGACCCGGCCGTTCTCGACGAGGACAGGGTCCGGTTCTTCGTGACGACCCAGCGCTTCTACGGGCTGATCGACTCCCTCAACCTCTGCCTCTACGTTTTCGGGACCGACTGGCTGTACGACCTTGAGGAAACCACGACCCTGGTCCACGCGGCGACGGGCTGGGACGTGACCCCCGACGAACTCATGAAGGTGGGCGAACGCCGGAACAACCTCCTCCGGGCCTTCGGCGCCCGGGAAGGCTTCGGCCGGGCGGCGGACGTCCTGCCGGGCCGCCTCGGAGAGCCCTTGCCCGACGGCCTGTCCCAGGGGATGCGGGTCGACCTTGCCGCCCTGGAGCGAGCCAAGGACCTCTACTACATCTTGGCCGGCTGGGACCCGGTCACGGGCTACCCGACGCGCCGGCGCCTGGCTGAACTCGGGATAGAGTGGGCGGGGCACGGCTTCGCGGCGCCCGCCAACTAGCCGGGGCCGAGTCGGGGGTGGACCCCGTTGCCGACCCTAGACGCCATCAGACACGGCCTTCAGGACCCCGAGGAGCGCGTCCAGGGCCTGGCGCTCGCCCTCGCCCTTGGCGCGGATGTGGACTACCTCCCCATCCTTCACGCCCAGGGCCAGGACCTGTAGGATGTTCTTGGCGTCGGCCGCCCGTCCCCCGCATTCGAGCCTCAAGGCGCAGGCGTGCCTTCTTGCCTCACCCACCAGCGCCGCCGCCGGCCGAGCGTGGAGCCCGACCCCGGTCCTGATGAGAACCTGCGTTTCAACCATCCTTCGTAGACCCCTCCCCATCGCGGTCCGCAGCCAGGCCGCCAGACCCGACCCGCGTCACCTCCTCGCGGACTTCCTCGGCCGTCGTCAGTTCAAGGACCCGGCCGGCCAGCCTCTCCGCCTCGCGGGCTGATACCGCCCGCACCGCCTGCTTCACCTCGGCCACCAGAGGCGGAGCCACGCTCAGTTCGCTCACTCCGAACCCCACCAAAACCGGAACGAGCCGGGCGTCTCCGGCAAGGTCACCGCACACGGCGACCGGCTTCCCTGCCCGACGCCCAGCCTCGGCGACCGCCGCCACAAGCCGCAGGACGGCCGGGCTGCCCGCGTCGGCGAGGTGGGCTACTCGGGCGTTCGTCCGGTCGGCGGCCGTTACGTACTGGGCGAGGTCGTTCGTCCCGACGCTGACGAAGTCAACCTCGGGCAGGAGGCGGTCGATGAGAACCGCAGCGGCCGGGACCTCGACCATGATGCCGGCCTTCACCCCGCCCCGCGGGACGCCCCGGGCATCAAGCTCGGCCGCCGCCCGCGCCAAGAGAGCCTTCGCCGCCCGCACCTCGCCCACTCCGGAGACCATGGGGAACATCACCCGCACTTCCTGGCCTTCGCCGGGACCCTGGCCAGGGGAACCCGACGCGCCGGTTGCCGGCGCCGGCGGCCTTTCCCCGCCAGCACGCGGGGCCGCGGCCCGCAGCACGGCACGAAGCTGGGTCAGGAGCAACGCCTCGTGGGCCAGGGCCAGGCGGATGCCCCGCACGCCAAGAAACGGGTTCGCCTCAGGCTCACCGGGTCCGAGCCCCGCGACCGGTTTGTCCCCACCCGCGTCGACGGTCCGGATGACAACCGGGTGTGGGGCCAGACGCCTGATGGCCTCGCGGTAGGCGGCGGCCTGCTCGTCCTCGCCGGGCAGATCGTCCCGGCCCATGAAGAGGAACTCGGTACGGAAGAGTCCCACACCCTCCGCCCCGTTGGCCAGAGCCAAATCGCACTCCTCAGGCGAACCGATGTTGGCCCCTACCCGGACGCGTCGACCGTCCGTCGTGATCGCCGGCATCTGGGCCGAGGCCCTCAGGCGTCCGCATCGGTCTCTCCACGCGGCCTGCCTTTCCCGCCAGGCCGCCACCGCGGCTTCGTCCGGGTCCACGAGCACCTCGCCGGTTTCCCCGTCGGCGGCCACAGTGTCTCCCATCCGGATGAGTTCGGTAGCCAAGGGCACGCCGACGACGGCCGGAAGTCCCAGAGTGCGCGCCAGGATGGCCGCGTGGGAGGTGGGGCTGCCGGTTTCGGTGACAAACCCCAAGACCATGTCGCGGTCCAGGGTGACGGTGTCGGAAGGAAGTAGTTCGTCGGCCACGACGACGACTGGGTGCTCAAGGAGAGGCAGGGACCGCGCCCGACCACCCCCGAGCGCGTCCATCACACGCGCCACGACGTCCTCGACGTCGGCCGTCCGGCTCTGGAGGTACTCGTCCGGGATGGCCCGGAGGGCGGCGGCAGTTTCCGCGCCGGCCCTCTCCAGAGCCGTCTCCGCGCTCACCGCCTCCTCCCGCAAGATGGCCTCCGCCCGGCCCAGGAGGTCCGGGTCGTCAAGCATGAGCTGTTGGGCATCGAAGACTTCCGCCTCAAGGCGGCCAAGCGTCGCTTTCGCCAGGTCGCGCAGTCGGCTGGTCCACTCCCGCGCCGCGGCCACGGCGGACCGTAACCGTCCGATTTGATCGGGAGAGACGGACTCCCCCGCGGCGCCGCGGGCCGAAGGTCGCCGCCGGAGGTACACGTGGGCGGCACCCAGGGCGATACCGGGAGCCCCTCCGCGCCCGGTCAGGGATCGCGCAGCCCTCACCGTAGGACCTCCTCTCGGCGATGTCCCCTCCACGCTCCAAGGCCATCACCATTCCGGCGACCAGGGTGCCCCCCGAACCGGCCGGGTTCACGAATCTTTGCAGCCTGACCCCCGCCCGCCAGGTCGCCCCGCCCGTGGCGGCGACGACCCCGTGCTCCCCGAGCACAGGACGTGCGGGGAGCGGCCATGGCGCGGGCGGCGACCCGGCGGCTGACGCTAAGAATCGCGGCGACAACGATTACCGCCGCGCCGACCATTGCCGCCAGCCCCACCCAGGACGCCCGCGTCGCCGGTCGCGTGACGGAACAGAACCCCGCAGGCTCCTGCCATCCGGCGTGAACCGCCAGTTGTTCGGAAACGCCGCCACGACTTGGTGGGGGCCCACATCCCCCAGGTTCAGCGTGACCGTCAACCGCCCGACAGGGCCGTTCCAGGGTCGCAGGGCGCGAACGTCGTGGCGGAGCCGGGCCTCCCCCTCCGCCGAGTTGTAGTTCCTCAGCCGGTAGGTGGTGATGACCCTCCGCTCCTGGCCCGGAGCGAACGAGACGGCGAAAGTGAACCACTTCGTGTAGAAGCCAGGCGCGCCGTCGGGGACCGGAAAAGCGCCGGCCAGGCCGACCGCAACCTCCTCGCCGTCCACGAGGGGCCGAAACGCGTGGATGGTCCGGTCGCCGGCGAGTCCCAGTTCGTCCTCGGGGCATTCCGCCGGGAAGGTCATCGTCACGGTCTCGGCCGACAGGGAGTCGTTTCGAAAGCGGAACTCGCACCTGGCCTCGGCGTAGATGCCGGGTGCCACGTCGGGGAAGGGCTGGAGAAACCCGATGGCCACGTCCGCCGAGAGCAGCGAGACGTCCGTCCGAATCGTGGGGTAGACGCCGCCGAAGTCGCGGGCGGCCCAAGCCGTCCCGGCCTGCGCCATCAGCAGCAGGGCGACAAGGCCGAGGACCCGGGCACTGCGAGGCGCGAGAGGCGCCCGGCCGACGCGCGTCGAACGACCACTGGGCAAGAGCCTTCTCACCTCCGTCCCGCAGGAGTCGCGTCAAGGACCCGGATGTCGACCTCCGGGAGCAGGCGGGCCACATCGCCCGGTCGCACGTCCCCGGCCGTCTCCGTCAGGGCGTTGGCGGCGCCCGCCGCCACTCCCAGCCTGAGGGCGTCCGCCACGGCGTCGCCCCGCTCCAGGGCCACGATCACTCCGGCGACCAGGGCGTCGCCAGACCCCACCGGGTTCACGATTCTCTTGAGTTCCACGGTCGCGTGCCAGAGTTCCCCGCCCCGGCAGGCGACGACTCCCAGGCGCCCGAGGGACAAGACGACAAGCTCGCAGTCCTCCGCGAACCGCGCCGCCAGGCGGAGGGCCGCGACCACAGGGTCGCCGCGGGCGGGGCTCGTCCGGGCGGGATCGGGGTCGGCCGGGCCGAGACCCAGGGCCTTGGCCAAGGTCGCCGCCTCTGCGACGTTAGGCTTGAGCATGAAAGGTCTGGCCCTGACCCCCTCCACCAGGGCCGGGCCGCTCGTGTCCAGAACCGCCCGCACCCCGCGGCGCCGGGCTAGTTCCACCAGCCTGGCGTAGGCGTCGGCCGGAAGGCCGGGCGGAAGGCTTCCCGCGAAGACACAGAACGAAGCGCCGTCCAGGAGCCGTTCAAGATGGCCGGCGAAGCCCGCGGATTCCGCGGCCGAGATGGGTCCGCCCGGCTCGCGGAACTCGGTCGCGGCGCCGGCGGTCCGGTCGACCACGGCCAGGGTCGTCCGCGAGTCGGCCCGAACGGGATGGAAGGCGGTCTCGATGCCCTCGCCCGCCAAGCCCTCCACGATGGCCCGCCCGGTCGGCCCGCCGGCCAGCCCGGTCGCCACGACCCTCCCGCCCAGGGCCGCCACGACCCGGGCCACATTGATGCCCTTACCCCCGGCGCAACCGTGCCTGTCGGCCACGACGTGCGTCTCCCCAGGGCGGAGGCCGTCGACGAAGTAGGTCTTGTCCCAGGCCGCGTTCAGGGTCACGGTGAGAATCATGGCTTGATCCTCCAACTCCGCCGGGGCAAACAGCCGCAGGTCCAGTCTACCTGGGCCCCGCGGGCCTGTCGAGCCGTGGGCCGGCCGAGTGTGCCAACGGGCCCGCTGGAGCTGCCTTGGACCTAGGGTCGAGGCGGCCTGAGACCTCGGGTCGATTGACCGCCACGGAGCCCGGCAGATATGCTCTCCCCAGGTAGCCCAGTCTCTCCCGGCGTACAGGTTCTCGCCGTGCGCCCACTCTTGGGGGTCATCGCATGCGCCGGGCCCTTCTCACCGGCCTGCCCGCCTTCACCGTTGTCGCCGTGGGCCAGTTCTTCTCCATCCTGGGCACGAGCATGACCGGGGTGGCCCTGCTCATCTGGGCCTGGCAACTGACCGGCTCAGCGACGGCCCTCGCCCTGATCGGCTTCTTCGGCTTCGGTCCGATGGTCCTCTTCAGCCCGTTTGCCGGCGCCCTCGTCGACCGCTGGAACCGCAAGCTCGTCATGATGCTGTCCGACATGGCCGCCGGGGCGGCCACCATCGGCCTCCTCACCCTCTTCCTCCTCGGGCACCTGCAGATCTGGCACCTCTTCGTGGCCGCGTTCTTCACCGGCCTCTTCGCGGCCTTCCAGTTCCCGGCTTTTTCCGCCGCCATCACCCTCATGATTCCGAAGGAGAATTACAGCCGGGCCAGCGCCATGATCGGGCTGGCCCAATCGGTCGGCGGGGTCTTCGCGCCCGTCACCGCCGGCGCGCTCATCGGCGTCATCGGCGTCGGGGGCATCATGGCCATCGACCTCGTCACTCTGAGCCTAGCCCTCGGAGCCCTCCTCCTCGTCCGCGTGCCCCAGCCGGAGGTGTCGTCGGCCGGCGCCGAGGCCCGCGGCAGTCTCCGCAAGGAGGCCGCCTACGGTTTCCGCTACATCCTGGCCCGTCCCAGCCTTCTCGGACTCCAGCTCGTCTTCTTCGCCGGGAACTTCCTGGCCAGCCTGACCGGCACGCTGGCCGCGCCACTCGTCCTGGCCCGCACGGGCAACAACGCCTTGGTCCTCGGGACCGTGCAGTCGGTGGGGGCGGCGGGCGCGGTCCTAGCTGGGCTGATTCTCTCGGCCTGGAAGGGACCCAGACGCAAGATCCATGGCGTCCTTCTCGGTTGGGCCGGGTTCTTTCTCATCAGTGAGATGCTGATGGGCTTTTCGCGGGGTCCAGGCGGTTGGTCCGTCGCGGTCTTCGCCGGGGCCCTGGTCGGAACGCTGATCCAGGTGTCCAACCAGGCCATCTGGCAGCGCAAGGTACCCCCAGACGTCCAGGGCCGCGTCTTCTCGGTCCGTCTCCTGATCGCCCAAGGCTCCGGCCCCACGGCGATGCTCCTCGCCGGTCCGCTCGCCGACCGCGTCCTCGAACCGGGGATGCGGGCCGGGGGCGCGCTGGCCAAGGTCTTCGGCGGACTTGTCGGCACCGGACCCGGCGCCGGCATCTCGCTCCTCTTCGTCATCGCCGGTGTGCTCGGAACCTGCGTCGCGCTGGGCGCTTACCTCATCCGCCCGATCCGCGACGTCGAGACCATCATCCCGGACTTCGACGAGGCGAAGGCGGCCGAGGCGGCCTAGAACGGGGCCAAGGCGGCCTAGAACGGGCCTGGAGCCGCCGAGCCGCGACCGCCCCGGGCTCGCCTAGGCCCGCTCGACGTAGAGCCCGCTGCGCGTGTCTATCTTCAGCACATCGCCCTCCTGGATGAAGAGCGGAACATGCACGACAAGACCGGTCTCCAGGGTGACGGGTTTGGAGGCCCCGGAGGCGGTGTCACCCCGCAGGCCGGGGTCGGCCTTGACCACCTTCAGTTCGACCGAGTTGGGCATCTCCACCCCGATGAGCCTTTCGTTGTGGAACATGAGGTGCAGGCTCATGTTCTCCAGCAGGTACTTCCAGCCATCGCCGACCTGCTCCTTGGTCAGGGTAATCTGCTCGAAGGTCTGGCTGTCCATCATCGTATAGTCGTCACCCGACCCGAAGGAGTACTGCACCTCACGCCGGTCGATGCGCGCCCGGGGCATCTTCTCGCCCGCCCGGAAGGTCCGCTCGATGACCGCCCCCGTCTCGATGTTCTTGAGCTTGGACCGCACGAAAGCCGAGCCCTTGCCAGGCTTCACGTGCTGGAACTCGACCACCGACCAGAGGCCGCCGTCCATCTCGACGGTCACTCCGGTCCGGAACTCGTTGGTGGAGATCAACTGAGGCTCACCCCGCCCTACAGAATCATGAGTTGCTTGGGGAACTTGGACAAGACCTCGCACCCATCCCCCCGGACGACGACGAGGTCCTCGATGCGCACACCGCCCCAGCCCGTCACGTAGACCCCGGGCTCGACGGTGACGACGTTGCCGGCGGCCAGCGGGCGGTCGTTGGTCGGAGCCAGGCGCGGGGCCTCGTGCACGGCCAGGCCCAGGGAATGCCCGAGCCCGTGCCCGAAGTTCCCGCCGTGCCCGGCCGCCGTGATGATGTCCCGGGCCACGGCGTCCACCTCCCTGCCGGTGCGTCCGGCCTTCACGGCCGCCACCGAACTCGCCTGGGCCTCAAAGACCAGGTCGTAAACCTTCCGTTGCTCTTCGCTGATGGGCGAGATGACGAACGTCCGCGTCAGGTCGGAGTTGTAGCCGTTGACCGCGGCCCCGCAGTCGATGGTGACGAAGTCCCCCGCCGCCAGCAGTTTGTCGGAGGCTCGCCCGTGAGGCATGGCCGAGCGCTGACCTGAAGCCACGATGCTCGGGAACGCGGCCGCGTCGGCCCCCTGTTTCCGCATGTGGTACTCGATCTCCAAGGCCACGTCGGCCTCCTGGATGCCTGGCCGGATGAGATGGATGGCCTCGCCCAGGGCCCGGTCGGTCACCGCCGCCGCCTTCCGGATGAGGTCGATCTCCCCCTCTTCCTTGACCTCCCGCACCCGTTCCACGATGGGCCCGACCGGCACCATCTCGAAGCCCTTCAGGCGCGTGCTCAGATCCTCATAGAAGCTGAACGTCGCCAGCTCGCGCTCGAACCCGACCTTCTCCTCACCCAGCCTGGTGATGACTTCGGCCACCGTGTCGGCCATCACGGTGCCCTGTCTGACTATCTCCCAGCCGGGACACTCCAGGGCCGCCTGGTCGAGGTAGCGGAAGTCGGTGACGAAGATGGTCTTGTCCGCCGTGACGACGACCGTCCCGTTCGAACCCGAGAACCCCGTGAGGTAGCGACGGTTCTCCGGACTGGTGACGACGAAGACCCCCGGTCGGCGTTCGAGCGAAGCCAGGGTCTTGCGGACCTCCGCGAGACGTCGGCCGCTCATCGCGACACGGTCGGCCTGACTCACGGGGCCTGCGAGAGCGCCTTGCCGCATCAACCGTCACTCCCCACTGGCGGGCAGGTATGCCTAGCCTGCCACCTAAGACGCCGTTCAATTGGACAGTCCGGCGGGTTCTCCTCCCGCCCAGCTCCCATCCGGCTTCCGACGGGCGCCCCGGGCCACCTCTCCCGGCGGCGCTTCCTGGCCGCGCCAGACGTCTCCTCCCACAATGTGGTCCCCCGGCCATGGCAGGCCGGCCCGCCTTGCCCGGCGAATTCCCACGCCACTACCCCAGTGTCTCTGACCGTCCCGGAGGAGGATGCCCTTGTCATCCGTTCCCGCTGTTGGCCGCGTCCCCGGGCGTAGCCCCAAGTCGCGCCGTCGCCCGTACCTGGTGGCTGCGGCGACCCTCATCACCCTACCGCTCATCGGGCTCGGGATCGGGCTGTTCGGCTTCCTCCCCGCCTACGCCCCGGCGCCGGTCGAGACGGCCGTCGTCGTCGGTGACCGGGCCTGTCAGCAGCCGGCCCTCCTGGACGAAGCCGGACGGGTCTTCCTCTCGATAGACACCGTCCAGAACCTCTTTGACCCCGATGTCACTCTGGACACCGAGTTCCGGAGGGCCCTCATTCCGTATGCCGGCCACGCCATCCCCCTGGCCGTGGCCGGCGTCGCCCAGCAATTGGCCGCCGCGCCGCCGGTGCTCAACGCGCCCTACGTGGCCGACGGCGCCGGAGTCGCCCACGTGCCCCTCGACATCCTGGCCGTCCTGGGCGGCCTCACGTACCGGTACTTCGAGGAGAGCAACACCGTGGTCATCGACCGGCCGGGCGAGATCGTCCAAATGGCCACGGTCGTGAGCGGGGAGGCCTACGTCCGTCAGACCCCATCGCTCCTGTCCTTCAAGCTCAGCCGCCTGGCCGGGGGCGACCAGATCCGGGTCTTTGGCCAGACGAAGGGGCGCTACATCGTGCGCGACGCGGCCGGCAGGCTCGGCTACGTTCCTCTCCACGACCTGCGTCTGGAGACCCCGGCCGTATCGCCTTGGCCGGACGGGACGGCCCACATCCCTGCGCCGTCGCTGGAGGGCCAGAAGATCTCCCTGGTCTGGGAAGCCGTGAGCGGGGCTAACCCGAACCCGGCTGACATCGGGGAGATGCCGAGTCTCAACGTCGTCTCGCCGACGTGGTTTCACCTCGTGGACACGCAGGGTACCATCCAGAACCTGGGCGACGCCACCTACGTGAAGTGGGCCCACGACCGCGGCTATCAGGTCTGGGGCCTGGTGACCAACGGCTTCTCCCTGAGCCGGACCCACGCGACCATCCCGGATGCCGCCATGCGCCAGAAGATCATCCGCCAACTCCTGGCCTACGCGGCCATCTACGACCTCGATGGCCTCAACATGGACTTTGAGAACATGTATCTCTCGGAGAAGGCCGACTACGTGGCCCTCATCCGGGAACTGGCCCCCTTGGCCAGAGAGCAGGGCCTCGTCCTCTCGGTCGATGTGACCTTCCTGTCAGATAGCGAGGCCTGGTCACGCTGTTTTGACCGGCCGGCCCTCTCCGAGATTTGTGACTATGTCATGGTCATGGCCTACGACGAGCACGTGAGCGGGACCGACCACTCCGGCTCGGTGGGTTCGCTGCCGTGGGTCGAGGACAGCCTGCAGCGACTGCTCGACGGGCGTGAGATACCCGCGGCGAAGCTCGTCCTCGGGCTCCCCTTCTACACTCGTCTCTGGACCGAGGAGCGTGGCCACCGCCCCAAGCAGACCGTCTACTCCATGCGCGGCGTGCACCAGCTGCTCGAGGAGAAGAACCTGACGCCCGTGTACGACCCCGAGACCGGCCAGAACTACGTCGAGTTCACCGAGGACGGGCTGCGCCAGCGCCTGTGGATCGAGGATGAGGTCTCCATGGCCCAACGGGTCCGCCTCGTGGCCAAGTACGGCTTCGCCGGCGTGGCCGCCTGGCGCCGCGGGTTCGAGGACCCGGAGACCTGGACGGTGATCGAGCGCGAACTCGGCCCGGCCGAACCGAGCCAGTAGCGGCGCCCCCTGCCCCTGTTGGCCCCCGGAGGTAGCTCAGCCTACCGCCGCCGCTGCACCACCAAGTGAATGGCCTGCCCCGAGATGCCGTGGGCTGCCTCCATGACGACCTCGGACAGGGTCGGGTGGCCGAAGACGATGCGGGCCAGGTCCTCCCCCTTCAGCTTGGCCCGGAGGGCGATGGCCCCTTCGTGGATGAGGTCGCTGGCGTGCGGGCCCAGGACGTGCATGCCCAGGACCTCCCCGGTGGCCTTGTCGGCCACGAACTTCACCAGACCCTCGGTCTCGCCCAGAGCGATAGCCTTGCCGTTGGCCGAGAACGGGAACTTCGACACCACTATCTCCCGTCCGGTCTGAGCCGCCTGTTCCCGCGCGTCCTTCTCCTCCAGGCCCACGCTCGCGCACTCGGGGCTCGAGAACACCACGCCCGGGACGACCCGGTAGTCCATGTCGCGCTTGGGCTCGGCGAACATGTCCTCCGCCGCCACCAGCCCCTCGGCCGAAGCCACCGAGGCCAGGTACGTCCGGCCGACCACGTCGCCGACGGCATACACGTTCGGGGTTGAGGTCTTCATCCGGGCGTCGACCTTGATGCCCTTCCTGTCGTACTCGACGCCCATCGCCCCGAGGTCGAGGCCGCCGAAATCGGGCCGGCGGCCCATGGCCACCATGACCGTGTCGGCCTCAAAGCGAACCTCGCCGCCGTCGGCCGTGTCGCAGATGACGACCTTGCCGGCGGAACTCTTCTCGATCCGCTTGATGAAGACCCCGACGTTGACCTCCATGCCCCGCTTCTTGAGGCTCATGGCCAGCCGCTTGGCAATCTCCTCGTCAACGGCCGGCAGGAGGTTCGGCGTGCGCTTGATCATCCGTATCTTCGAGCCGAAGGCGTGGTAGATACAGGCGAACTCCACGCCTAGGACGCCGCCGCCGATGAGGAGCAGGGACGGCGGGACCGCTTCGAGTTCGAGAGCCTCGTCCGACCCGATGGTCAGAGCGAGATCCTCCTGGGGGACCGGGGGCTGCAGGGGCTGGGAACCCGTGGCCAGGAGGACGTACCTGGTCTCCAGGGTCTCGGTCCGGTCGTCCGGGCCGGTCACGGCGACCTGGCCCGGACCGGGAACGGCGGCCGTCCCCCGGTAGACGGCGACTTCGGCCCCGCCCAGCAGACGCTCGACGCCGCCGACGAGTTGCGCTACCACCTGGCGCTTGCGGGCCATCACGGCCGCCATATCCAACGACACGGCCGACTTGCCGCCGGCGATGCGGGTGCCGAAGGTCTCCGCCTCCTGAATCGTCGTGAAGACCTCCGCCGAACGGACGAGGGCCTTGGTCGGGATGCAGCCGCGGTTCAGACAGCAGCCGCCAAGCTTGTCCCGCTCGACGACGGCCACCTTCGCCCCCAGCTGGGCCGCCCGCAGAGCGGCGACATACCCTCCCGGACCGGCTCCGATAACCACAAGGTCAAACATCAGTCGTCCTCCTTCTCGCTGTCCGGCCGGCTCTCCGGCCGCTTCAGGTTCCAGGCCTCGAGCCCGTACTTCTCCCGCACCAGTCTTTCCGCCAGAGCCGTCTCTTCCGGCCTGAGGTAGCCCGGTTCGAAGACAATGCCCAGAGCGGAGGCCAGACCCTCAGCCACCGCCCGGCAGACTTCCTCGTAGCTTGGAACGTCGCTTCCGCCTGCGACCGCTCCCCCGCCGGAGGCCGCTCCCTCGCCGGAGGTTGCTCCCTCGCCGGAGGCCGAACCCTCCCCCAACACATCCTTGAGCCCGGTCGCTTTGGCCCTGATGCGGGCCGCCGCCGGCGGAAAGCCGAGGACCCGGGCCAGACGGTCGGCATCGAGGACTAGGGGGATAGACCCGTGCTGCAAGATGACCCCCTTCCGGCGGACCTGCGCGCTCCCGACCACCTTGCGACCGCCCACAATGATTTCGTACGATGACGGCACCTCAAAGCACGCGCCCAGGGCCTGCCCGCTTCCTTCCGGGGTCGCCCTCTCCCGGGCCGCCCTCTCCCGGGCCGCCCTCTCCCGGGCCGCCTTCTCCGGGGCGAGAACGGCTTCCGCTCCCAGCGCCCGCAGACCGAGCACCAAGCCCTCGGCCAGACGCCGGTAGGTCTCCACCACGCTCCCGGGAAGACGCCGGCCGCCCACGACGACGGAGTAGGTGACCTCGCGGTCGTGGAGAACGGCGCGCCCGCCGGTGGGGCGGCGCACGACGGCGATGCCCAGGCTCCGGCACGCCGCCTGGTCGACCTCTGTCGCCGGGTCCTGGAAGTACCCGAGCGAAACCGCCGCCGGGTCCCAGCGATAGAAGCGGAGCGTCGGGGGCGTCTTGCCGGCGGCGTGTTCGAGCAGCAGGGCCTCGTCGATAGCCATGTTCCAAGCCCCGGTCCGGGGCTCCCCCTCCACGATGAGACGCCAACGGTCGCAGGGGTCGGTCTCCATCGGTCTGGCCGTCTCGACGGCCCCGGTGACCTCGCCGGCGCTGAGGGGCCGCGGGTAGTTGTAGAGCGGGCCCGAGGGCCGCTCGTTGTAGTAGGGGCGATTGCAGTCCGGGCAGCCGCTCGTGCGGAAGGCCAGGCCCGGTTCGCAGGCCCGGGCGGGCTGGGCCCCGGGCTCCTCGGCCTCGGCGGCCTCTCCGGACCCCCAGGGCTCTCCCGCGAGCCGCGCCGCGACCTCCCCCCAGGTCCGCCCGTAGGACACGACGCGTCCCCTGCTGTCAAAGGACATGTCCCCGGCCCGGGCCAGACCCCGGGTCACCAGGAAGTGGGCCGCCTGTAGCCGGCGGTAGGCCTGAAGGTCCGGGGGCTGTCGGTCCTCCAAGGCCGTGCCGGGAACGGGCGTGAAAGCGAACAGGGCCACGGCGACCCCGAGGTCGGTCATCGCCTGGATGGCCAGGACCATCTCGCGTTCGGTCTCACCGAGGCCGGCGATGAGGTGGGTCCCGATGCGTCCGGGGAACCGCGCGGCCGCCTCGCGGAGGAGGGCCAGCCGCGGCCCGGAGTCGCCGCCCTTGGTGGCCTGGTACGTGTCGGGGGTCGCCGCGTCGAGGGCCAGGGTGACCCGCTGGGCCCCCCAGCCCAGGACCTGTTGTATCTCGTCGAGATCCCTGGCGGCGACGGAGACGCAGATGGGCAGGTCGGGGCAGGAGGCCTGCAGCCTCCGGACATCCGCCTCCACGACCTCCATCACCGACGGGGCCGCCGTCACCTGAAAGCACGCCCGGCGAAGCTGCCCGTCGGCCACGGCCCGGCGAAGGCCTGCCCAGAACCCGGTTTCGTCCTGCTCCCCGACCCGCGGCCAATTGACCCGGGCCAAGAGGTCGCCGCGAGCGGAGGCCGTCCGGGCCTGCGGGCAGAAGGCGCAGTCCCGGGAGCAGCGCTCCCCCTCCATGAGATAGGCGGTCGTCGGCAGGTCTCCCGCCGCGGGTCCTGAGCCGGGCCTTCCCCGCCGCCCTCCGACCACGGCTATCGTTCCGGCTGACGCCCTTATCTCAGTTCCCCTCCCCGCTCGGGAACACGCAGCACTCCTCGGACCAGACGGCCCGGAGCCCCAGGGCCGTCGCCTCGCGCACCGCGCCCGGGGTCGGGACGGCGATGCGGTCGAGGCCGGCTCGCACGGCCAGGAGGTCGAGCTCCGCCCGGTAGCGGCCCTTGGGCCGCATGCAGCCCAGGCGCACGGGCCTGCCCGGCAGGGCCAGCCTCGCCTCGGCCATCACCCTGGCCACGTCGGCCAGGGGCGGGGGGCTGAGCCCCTCGAAGCGGCTACCCCTGGTCGGGATGAGGACGAGGAGGACCACTCCCTCGGCGCCGAGCCGGGCGAGTTCTTCCAAGGCCCGGAACTCGCCCCGCACTTTCCCACCGGCCAGGCCGACCAAGACATGGGGCACGACCCTGCTGTGGGCGGACAGGAGCTCGAAGCTCCGGATGAAGTCGTCCCCCGTCACGCCCCGGAAACCATAAACGTCTTCTATCGTCTGGGTATCGACGACGAAGTCAAGGGACACGACAGCGGCGTGCCGGGCGAGGCCGGCCGCCTCCGCCTCGTTTCGGACCAGCCCCGCATGGAGGTTCAAGGGTCCTGTCCGGCCGAGCTCTTCAAGGAGCGCGGGGTCCCGCAAGAGCGGCACTTGTCCCTCGGCCGTGCAGCCCCCGCTCACGAGCCAGCTTCGGGGCGTGTCGGTGGCCTTACCGGCGACGACCCGCCCCTTCCGGCCGCCCACCATCGCCCTCGCCTCGTCCGGTGTCAGCATGGCCTCAAGGTAGTGGCCGCCGCAGTGGGCGCATTGGGCCCCACACGCCCGCCCGGTTACGGAGACGGCCTGGGTCCGGCCCACGGTGTCGAAGCGGATCTCCTCGGGACGCGTGGCCCGGCGCGTCTCCCACGCCCGCTCCAGGAGGGTCCGTGTCCCGGCGTCGAGCCGGGCCAAGACGCTCAAGGTCCCCTCCCCCGTCCGGCGTTCCTCTCGCACCGCCGCGGGCCGCATCTACTTCCCTGGCCCAAGGTCACCCCGGTAGGCGAGTTCCGGCTGACGGACCGCCCGGGCCTCGTCCAGCCGCTTGACGAACGTCGACTGCGGCGCGGCGAGGACCTTCTCCGGCGAGTCCTTGGCCTCCCCGGCGATCTTCGCCATGATGTCGGCGAACATCTCCAGGGTCTCGCGGCTCTCCGTCTCAGTCGGCTCGACCATCAGGGCTTCCGGCACGATGAGCGGGAAGTAGACGGTCGGAGCGTGCACGCCGTAGTCGAGGAGGCGCTTGGCGATGTCCAGGGTCTTCACCCCGGAGCGGTCCTTCTGCCACAGCCCGGAGGCGACGAACTCGTGCTTACAGATCCGGTCGTACATGAGGTAGTAGTCCTTCTTCAGTCTCGTCATGAGGAAGTTGGCGTTGAGGACCGCGTCCTCGGAGACCTGCTTCAGGCCGTCCGGACCCATGGACCGGATGTAGGCGTAAGCCTTCACGATGACCCCGAAGTTCCCGAAGAACGACTTCACCCGCCCGATGCTCCGGGGCAGGTCGTAGTCCAGATAGTACCGGTCGCCCTGCTTGCCCACGACCGGGACCGGAAGGAACGCCGCGAGGTCCTTCTTCACGCCGACCGGACCCGAACCGGGGCCGCCCCCGCCGTGCGGGGTGGCGAAGGTCTTGTGGAGGTTGAAGTGGGCGACGTCGAACCCCGCGTCGCCCGGACGGGCGTAACCCATGATGGCGTTAAGGTTCGCCCCGTCGTAGTACAGGAGCCCACCCGCCTGGTGAACGATGTCGGCGATCTTGTGGACATTCTCGTCAAAGAGCCCCAGGGTGTTCGGGTTGGTCAGCATCAGGCAGAGCGTATTGCCGTCCACGACCGCCTTCAGCGACTCGAGGTCGACCCCACCGCGCGCGTCCGACTTGACCTCGACCGTCTCGCACCCGGCGATGATGGCCGTCGCCGGGTTGGTCCCGTGGGCCGAGTCGGGGATGATGACCTTGTTCCGGTGGCCCTGACCCTGGCTGGCCAGGTAGGCCCTGATGATGGAGATCCCCGTGAACTCACCGTGGGCGCCGGCCGCCGGCTGGAGCGTCACCGCGTCCATGCCGCCAATCTCGGCCAGGTAGTTCTGCATGTCGTACAGCAGCTCAAGGGCTCCCTGAGTGAGTTCCTCAGGCGTGTACGGGTGCACGTTGGCGAAGCCGTCGAGCCCCGCCACCACCTCGTTGACCTTCGGGTTGTACTTCATCGTGCACGACCCCAGCGGGTAAAACCCGATGTCCACGCCGTGGTTTCTCTGCGAGAGCCGAGTGAAGTGGCGCACCACGTCGCCCTCGCTCACTTCGGGCAGGGGCGCCGGCTCCGCGCGGAGCTGGTCCTTGGGCAAGACCTGGCCCAGGTCGGGCTCGGGCACATCGAGGGCGGGCAGGCTGTAGCCCTTGCGGCCCGGCGAGCTGAGCTCGAAGATGACAGGCTCGCGCTTGTAGACGTATCCGGTCCCGCTCATGCCTTGCCCCCCAATCCGGCGACCAAGCCGTCAATCTCGGCCTTCGACCGCTTCTCCGTGACCGCGACCACAAAGCAGCCCCGAAGGTCCGGGTAGGCCTGATCGAGGCCCGGGCCGACGAGCATCTTGCGTCCGGCCAGCCTCCCGTTCACATCCTTGAGCGTCCCGGGCCCCTTGACCACGAACTCCTTGAAGAAGGGCGCCGAGAAAGGCGCGCTGTACCCGGGGAGCTTGGTTATCTGGTCGCGGGCGTAGTGGGCCTTACCCAGGCACAGCTTGGCCACCTCGACCAGACCCTCCTTGCCGAGGGTCGTGAGGTAGACCGCCGCCGCCAAAGCGTTGAGAGCTTCGTTGGAGCAGATGTTCGAGGTGGCTTTCTCGCGCCGGATGTGCTGCTCGCGCGTCTGCAGGGTCAGCACGAAACCCCGGTCCCCGTCCTGGTCCACGGTCGCGCCGGCGATGCGGCCCGGCATGCGCCGGACGAGCTTCTCCGTCGTGGCCAGAAAGCCGAGGTACGGACCGCCGAAGGACATCGGGTTGCCGAGAGCCTGGCCCTCACCCACGCAGATGTCGGCGCCGTAGGCCCCGGGGGGCTTGAGGAGGGCCAGCGAGATGGGGTCGACCGCGACCACCAGGAGGGCGCCCTTGTCGTGCGCGAGGCGGGACACCTCGTCAGGCCGCTCCAGGCAACCGAAGAAGTTCGGGTGCTGGAGGAGGACGGCGGCCGTGTTGTCATCCACCAGCTTCTCCAGGGCCTCCAGGTCGGTCTGGCCGGTCTTGGCGTCGAAGGCGGCCAGGACGATCTCTATCTTCTGCCCCTGGGTGTAGGTTCGGGTCGTCGCGAGGTACTCGGGATGCACCGCCGCCGGGACGATGACCTTGGTCCGGTGCGTGGCGGCGCAACCGATGAGAGCCGCCTCGGCCATGGCGCTCGCCCCGTCGTACATCGAGGCGTTGGAGACGTCCAGGCCCGTGAGCCGGACGATGAGGGACTGGTACTCGAAGATGGACTGCAGGACGCCCTGGCTCACCTCCGGCTGGTAGGGCGTGTAGGCGGTGTAGAACTCCGAACGGCCGAGCATGTGACCGACCACGCTCGGGATGAAGTGGTCGTAGGCGCCGCCCCCGAGGAACGTGACCCACTCCGAGGCCGTGGCGTTCTTCCGGGACAGCCCCTGAAGGTGCCCCAGGAGTTCCGGCTCCGACAAGGGCGTCGGCAGGTTCATCCGGCCTTTGAACCGGACCTCCTTCGGGATGTCCGCGAAGAGGTCCGCCACGGAGGAAACCCCTATCTCCGCCAGCATGGCCCGGCGGTCGGCCTCCGTGTTGGGCAGGTACGGGGACTGCGTCATCAGTGCTCCCCCGCTTCCGCCTGGAATCTCTCATAGGCGGGCTGGTCCATCAGGTTGGCCAGGTCGGCCTCGGCCTGGTCGCCAAGCTCCATCTCGAAGAGCCAACCCTCGCCGTGCGGGTCCTGGTTGATGAGCTCGGGCGAGTCGCTGAGCTTGTCGTTGACCTTTGTGACCTTGCCGCCCGCCGGCGAGTAGGAGTCGGAGACGGCCTTCACCGACTCGACCACGCCGAAGATGTCGCCGGCCTTCACCGTGCGGCCGACCTCGGGCAGTTCCACGAACACGACCTCACCCAACTGGTCCTGGGCGTAGTTGGTCAGGCCCACGCGAGCCGTCTTGCCCGTGACCTTGATCCACTCGTGCGTGTTCGTGTACCTGAAGTCCTTCGGGAACGATACCGCGCTCACTGTTGGTCCCCCTCTCAGGGGAGATTTACGCCTTTGTCGGGCGCTGCCTCTTGTAGAACGGGACCTTCACGATGACGGCCTCCACGGCCTTGTCGCGAATGGAGACACAGACCTTACGGCCCTCTTCGGCCACGGCCGTGGGAACGTAGGCCAGGCCGAGGTTCCTCTCCAGCGACGGGCAGTAGGACCCGGTCGAAACGTAGCCGATGTCCTTTGCGCCTTCGGCGTCGAGCACCCGGTAGTTGTGACGCGGGATGCCGCGCCCGACCATCTCGATGCCGACCAGCTTGCGCTGGAGACCCTTCTCGTTCTGGCCCAGCAGGGCCGCGCGGCCGATAAAATCGCCCTTGTCGAAGGAGACAAAGCGCCCCAGACCCGCCTCGAGCGGGGTCCGCTCGGCATCGAGTTCCTGGCCGTACAGGGGCATGCAGGCCTCAAAACGGAGGGTGTCCCGGGCGCCTAGGCCCACCGGAATGAGCCCGTGCGGCTTGCCGGCAGCCATGATCGCCTCCCAGATGGCCTCCGCGTCGGCCGGGGCGGAGAAGACCTCGAAACCGTCCTCTCCGGTGTATCCGGTCCGGGACACGAGGGTCTTCCTCCCGGCCACGGTCACGTTGTCCAGGCAGTGGTAGTACTTGATGTCCAGCAGGTCGGTCTTGGTCAGGCTCTGCAGGATGGCCACCGCCTTGGGGCCCTGGAGGGCGAGTTCCGCCGTGGTCGCCGACTCGTTGACCATGTTGGTCCCCGGGAAGCCCTTGAGGACCTCCGACATCCACGCCCAGTCCTTGTCGATGTTCGCGGCGTTGACGACGATGAGGTACTCCTTCTCGCCGAGACGGTAGACGATGAGGTCGTCCACCACGCCGCCGGTCGGGTAGCACATCGGCGAGTATATGCAGCGGCCGATGCCCCCCTTGGCGATATCGTTGACCGTGAACCTCTGGATGAACCCCAGGGGATCCTGGCCCGTGACCCGGAACTCACCCATGTGCGAGACGTCGAACAGCCCGGCCTTCTCCCTGGTGGTCCGGTGCTCTTGGATGATGCCGGCCCCGTACTGCACCGGCAGAGCCCAGCCCCCGAAATCGATGACCTTGCCCCCGTACTTGATGTGCATAGCGTAAAGGGGCGTCTTTCTTGGTTCTGCCAACTCTTGCACCTCCTTCCCCGCTGGCTAGTGTCTCACGCCAAACCGAAAAGGAAAGACGGCAAGCCCGCCGTGCGGGCCAGCCGTCTCTGTCCTTTCACCTGAGAGATTGCCCAACCGGTCCCACTGAAGGCGAGCCGGGGGGTTCCCCGTGGGTGTCCTGGCGCCGGGCGAAGCCAGCCTTCTCGCTGGAACTCCTCGCCGGAAACCGCACGACCAAAGGCGCCGGGAACTCTCCAGAGTCCCGTCAGACTACGGTCCTTCTGCCTGAGCGTTTCCACGCCGCCCGCGAGGGTGACGCTTTCGCCTTCGGCGCCCGGCGCGGCTGGTCTAGCTGCCGCATATCACCGGGTCTCTCCCGCAGTTCCTCATCCGGAGGTCTTCGGTTGTCCAAGCGGGATAGGCCACGAACCTACCGCCAATGTACTCCGCCCCTGGGGGGGCGTCAAGTCCCGATTGCCGCCGGGCGGCCTCACGGCCCCGAAATACCGGCCCGGCCCGCCACATAGGTTCACGGGGGAGGCGGTCGCCACGGAACCGGCCATGAAGCCCTCGCGGCAAAGGCGCCGGAGGGGCGGGCTCACCCTCGGCGCGACGTTCGTCGGGTTGGGCGCCCTCGTCGTCTCCCTCGTCGTCCTCGGGCCCTACCTTCGGGTCTCACAGCCCCACGTGCCCATCAGCGACGGAAACGGCGACCCCACCGGAACGCAGGAACGCCCGGCGCCGATTGAGGACCTTCCCTTCGTCAGCATCCTCATCGTCGGGCTGGACGAGGGCCTCCGGCACGTCGACCTTCCGCCGTCCCCGGAGACGAAGTTCGCCGACATCCCCCTGGCCAGCCTTCGCGGAAGAACCGACGCCGTCATGGTCCTGGGGCTTGACCGCCGGACGGGCACGGTCCGGCTCCTGCACATCCCCAGGGACACCATCGTCCCGATGCTGGCCCGAGGTCAGGACAAGATCACTCACTTCATGGCCTACTACTCCTTCTTCGACCTGAAGAAGGAGGTCGAGGAGTTCCTCGGTCTTCCCATCCACCGCTACGTGGTCGTCGGCCTCGACGGGTTCGCCTCGCTCGTGGACGCCATCGGCGGGGTGACGGTGACGCTCGACCACGACCTCTGGGAGGAGGAGGGGTTCTTCCTCGGCGCGGGGACCCATCGCCTGAACGGGTCGCAGGCCCGCGGGCTCGTCCGGCATCGCTACGGCGAGGTCTACGGAGACATCGCCCGGGTGCGCCTGCAACACACCTTCCTGGTCGCTCTGGCCAAGGAACTCCGCCAGGGAGGCTTCTTCCGCGCCCTCGCCGCCTACGCGCAGAGCCCCGGTCTGCTCAAAACCAACGTCTCGCTCGGTGAGACCATCGCCCTCTTCCGGGAGTGGGGGGACTACGAGCCCGAAAAGACAGTGCATCTCTGGCTGCCGGGTCACCCGGAGTCCCACTACTGGCGGGCGGACCCCGTGGGCCTCAGAGAGACGGTGGAGGAGTTCTGGCCGGACGACACCGGATGGGAGACCGGCTTCGACGGCCGCCCGGGCGAGGGGCCGGGAGACAGCCGCCAGCCCGCCGCCGGGCGGGCCGGCCCAAGCCTCGCCGCGACCTTCCTGCGCCCGATGTCCGACTTCCTCGGGCTTGGCCGCCAGGGCGCCTGGCCGTCCGTCTACCGTCCGTTCGTGCGCTCGAGCCCGGAGGCCCCGACTCCGGCGGTCCTCATCTATCACACCCACGGCACCGAGTCGTTCCTGCCCGAACTCATCCCCGACGCGGCGGAACGGGAGGGCCACGACCCCGACCGCGAGGCCTTCTCGGCCGACCCCGGCCTCACCGTGGTCCGGGTGGGCCGCGAGGTCGCTCAGGTCCTCGGGGACCTGGGCCTGACCGTGAAGCACCTTGAGGGAATCCACGACCCGGGAGGTTGGTCCGGGCGCACCGGCGCCTACGCCCGTTCCCGGGCCACCGCCCTGGCCGCCTTGCGCGGCCTGTCCGACCCGGTCATCGTCCTGGACATCCATCGAGACGCCACGACCTACCGCACCCCGGTCGGAGACACGCAGGCCGCGGGCATCCTCCTCGTCGTGGCCAGGCAGAACCCCTGGTGGCAGTGGAACTACGCCTTCGCCCAGAACCTCCAGGACCGTCTCGAACAGGCGGCGCCCGGCCTCTCGCGGGGCATCCGCATCCTTGACGCGAGGTACAACCAGGACCTCTCGCCCCTGGCCCTGGTCGTTGAGATCGGCGGGGCCGAGTCGACTCTCCAGGAGTGCCTCGTCGCGGCCCGCATCTTCGCCGGAGCCTTGGCCGACTACGTCGGCGGACCCTAGACGCGCTACCGGGTCCGGCCCCGCAGGACCCTGACGAGGTCCGGGCGCCCGCGCAAGAAGAAGAGCAGGGGTAGCCCCAGACCCACCGTGGCGGCGGCTTCGCCCGCCGCGATATAGGCCCAGGAGAGCCAGAGAGGGGTCGGCAGGTCCAGGAGCAGCGGCAGGTAGGTCCCGACGACGAGGGCGTTCACGACGATGGTCGGCAGAGGGACAAGCCAGGGGTTGCGCAGGCGCGAGACGACCCAGGCCGCCACCAGGGTCGCCAGGCTGCCCAAGACGAGGTCGACGGGGCCGAGGCCGGCGGTCAGGTTGGCCGCCAGGCAGCCGATGAAGAGGGCCGGCACGGCCTCGGGCAGGAGGAACGGCAGGACCATGAGAGCTTCCGACACGCGCAGCTGGACCGGACCGAAGGCAAAGGAGGCAAACGGCGGCAGAACGGTGAGGACGAAATAGACGGCGGCCAGGAGGGCCATCCGGGCCAGGACCCTGGGCGTGATGCCGGCCTCCCCCTCCCGCGGCGGTTGGTCGCTTCAGGAACCCACCTGCGGTTATGGTATCATGTTCTCGCCGCTCTGGCCTCGGAAGGAGCATCTCCGTGACCATCCTCGTCGCCACCGACCTGGCCAAGTCCTTCGGCGCCGAACTCGTCTTCTCCGACGTCTCCTTCACCATCGGGCGGGGAGACCGCGTGGGGGTCGTGGGGCCCAACGGCTCGGGCAAGACCACTCTCCTTGAGATAGCTGCCGGGCGTCTCCTGCCCGACGGCGGCCGCATCCGCCTTGTCGGCCGTCCCCGCCTGGGCTACCTCGAGCAGGAAGTAAAGACCTTCGCCGGCGAGGGCCTCTCTCTGTTCGCCCATGCCCTTGAGGCCCTCTCGGGCCTGGCCCGGAGGGAGGAGCGCCTCCGCGAGATCGAGACCGAGATGGCCACCCAGGACCCGGACAGCCCGGACCTGCCCGAACTCATGGAGGAGTACGGCGCCCTGCGCGAGGCCTTCGAGCGCGAGGGCGGGTACGTCAAGGAGGTCCGCATCAAGGAGGTCCTGTTCGGCCTGGGGTTCAGCGAGGAGCACTTCGGGCTCCCCCTGTCCAAGCTGAGCGGAGGGCAGCGGACGCGCGCCCACCTGGCACGGCTGCTCTTGGAGGAGCCGGACCTGCTGCTCCTTGACGAACCGACCAACCACCTCGATCTGGAGGCCGTGGAGTGGCTCGAGGGGTTCCTCGAGACCTTCCCGGGGTCGGTGGTCGCCGTCTCGCACGACAGGTACTTCCTCGACCACGCCGTCCGGCGGATCCTTGAGTTCGAACGCCATCGCCTCACGGCCTGGACGGGCAACTACACCGCCTACGCCGCCCAGAAAGAAGCCCATTTGACCCAGGCCCGCGAAGCCTACGACCGCCAGCGGGAGGAGATTGCCCGGCTTGAGGACTACGTGAGGCGCTACATGGCCGGCAACCGTTCGACCATGGCCAAGTCTCGCCTCAAGGCCATCGGGCGCATCGAACGATTGGAGAAGCCGGTGGGGTCCGAGCCGCAGGCCGCCATCCGGTTCGTCCCGACCCAGGTGACGGGCAGGGAGGTCCTGAAGCTGCATGGGGTGGGCCTGGCCTTCTCGGATGGGGCGGCCGGCGCCGACGCCGGCGGTCCCGACGGCGCTCGGCTACGCTGGCTGTTCCGCGACATCACCGCCCTGGTCTGGCGAGGCCAGCGCGTGTCTTTGGTCGGCCGCAACGGGGTCGGGAAGACCACCCTCCTGGAGGTCATCGTCGGGCGACGCCGGCCCACGGCGGGCGAGGCCGTTTGGGGAGCGGGGGTGAAGCCCGCCTACTTCTCCCAAGGCCTGGACGACCTGGACAACGAGAGCACCGTCCTTGACGAGATCATGGAGGCCACCGGGTACGACATCCCCCACGCCCGGAGCTACCTCGGGCGGTTCCTCTTCTCCGGTGAAGACGTGTACAAGCAAGTCTCCGCCCTGAGCGGCGGTGAGCGCAGCCGCCTCGTCCTGGCCTGTCTGGTCGCCTCACAGCCCAACGTCCTGGTCCTGGACGAGCCGACGAACCATCTTGACCTGCCGGCCCGCGAAGGCCTGGAGAAGGCCATCCGGGACTTCCCGGGAACCGTCGTCTTCGTCTCCCACGACCGGTACTTCATCGAACGCCTGGCCACCCGGGTCTGGGAGCTGGACGCCGGGGCTCTGGTCGACTTCGCCGGGTCTTACCGCGACTACCGCCTCTGGCAAGCCCAGGAACGCCTAAGAAAGGCCGGACCGGCGTCGTCGTCCGCTGACCGGCCGTCCCCGCCGAAGGCGGACCGGGCCTCCGGCACCCCCGGCCTGTCCAAGGGCCGCCGGGCCCAACTCGAAAAGCAGCTTCAGGACACGCAGGACCGCATCAGCAGACTCGAGCGCCGTCGCGGCGAACTGGAATCGCTCATGGCCGCCCCCTCCTCCTACCGTGAGGGAGCCGGGGCCACGCTCTCGGCCGAGTACCGCGGGGTTCTGGAGGCCATCGAGGGGGCTCTCGGGGAGTGGGAGAAGCTGGCGACCTCGCTGGAAGGAAGCTCGTAGCCGAGGCGGTCAGCCCTCAAGCTCTACGATGTCGGCCTCGGGTCGGAGCCTCGCGGCCGGGTCCGGCAGAGTCAGGATGGCGCAAGACGGCCGGGACTCCCGCCGGGGGTTGGTCGCCGACCCCGGGTTCAGAAGCAGCACCCCGCCCCACCGTTCGTTGAGCGGCCGGTGGCTGTGGCCGAAGACGACCACGTCTACGCCCCTGAACATCCCGAGAGCCCTCTCCGGGGTCGTCCGTCCAGGGCCCTCGTCCCCGTGGGTCAGCCCGATCCGCCACGGGCCGGCGCTGAGAAGGACCGCCCGGTCGAGGTCCTCGGCCAGCCGCGGCGGGTCCATGTTCCCCGCCACCGCCTCAACCCGAGCCACCAACCTGAGCGGCGTGAGGATTTCTTCGATGACGAGGTCCCCGGCGTGCAGGATGAGATCGACCCCAGCCAGGGCCGCGAGCAGCCGGCCCGGAAGGTAGCTCGCCCTGGTCGGGATGTGCGTGTCGGAAACGCACCCGATGACCAGGGGCCAGGCCTTGGGGTCCAGCGTCACTCGTCTCATGGTCGACACCAGCCTACCGCATCTCCAGGCCCCGCTCAAGAGGCGCCCGCCACGGCGCGTCTTCACGGCGAGCCGCCCCGTGCGCCCTCACGGCCTGCCGACCACGCTCGCGTCCGCGTGCACCGACATGGTTACCCAACCACTGGCCGGCAGGAACGGCGGTCTCACCACGGCCTGGATGAGGACGCAGACCGTGGGCTGGAGAAGGGTCCGCCCGGTGACCGGACACGTCGCCTCACCGCCGCGGGGCATGTTCCGCACGGACACCCGCACCGAGATGGCCTCCTCCACGAGGAAGGCCCGTCCGGCGAGGTTCGCCCTGACCCAACTGGCGGCATCGGCCACGGCTTCCGACTCGAGGATGACGATCTGGCCGCGGGCCAGAAGCTCGTAGTCCAGGTCCTGCACGCCGGCCAGGGCCCCCATGTCGGCCGCGGCCGCCAATTGGGCTCTGGCGAGGAGAAGCGCACCGACATCGATGACCAGGGCCGCCGCCGCTAGCAGGCACGGCAGGAAGAGAAGCACCAGCGTCGCCACGGCGCCCTTCTCGCCCGCGACAGGCCTGATCCAGCCGACCCGCCTACCCATCCGTCGCCCTCACCTTCTCCCCGCGCGAGAGGACCTCGGCCGTGAGGATCAGGCTCTCCCCCACGATGGGGCGCAGGAAGACCGTCATCACGGGGTACTCGTACACCAACCGGACGCGGATCGTCGTCCCGTAGGAGGCCTGGCGCGGCTCTATCGTCGTGGCCACCTCGCCCGGCTGGATGCCTCCCAGGACCAGATATTCCTGGATGCACGAGTAGGCCTCCGGAGTCGCCCCACCCGTCACGGCCGCCCGCCGTGCGCCCTCCCGGGCGGCCCCGGTCATGATGAGCTTGGCGTTGAAGATGAAGGCGAACTCCACCACACTGAAGAGGATGAGAAAGAGCAGCGTCGCCGTGAGAATGAACTCCACGGTAACAACCCCCCGCTCACCCCGCCCCGCCTTCGGCCGCTCCTCCATCGCCACTGGAAACCGCCCCCTCCTCCGGGAACCCTAGCCCCGGTCCGCCCGGGCCGGACCCGGCTAGGGTCCGACGCCCGTAAGACTGTCGATGATGTCCTGAATCTTGTCCTGCAGGGTCGCGCCGAGCGTCGTCAGGCTGGAGATCAGCACGACCACGACGAGGGCGAGAAGAAGCGCGTACTCGGCCGTGGTGACCCCACGCTCGTCGAGCCGACGGTTGCCGACGGCGGCGCGGACGAAGCGGCGAACCCTTCGCAGGGACTCGGAAAGAGCCATAGGCCAACAAGACACCAGACTTCACCTCCCAGCCGGGGGTTGCGTCCGGTGACCGACCGATGCTTGTGTGATGAACCGGGGCCATTCCACTTCGAACCGAGGAAGAACCTGAGGTCGCCCTCAGTCTAGGGGGTCGACACTCAACCTGTCAATGACTGGCAAGGTCGGATGCCAGCGGTCCAAAGTAGAACCGAGCGCAGGAATCGAGTTCACCTCGGCCTGCTCGCGGCGGCAGGCCGCTTCCCACTGGCGGCGCCCCACTGGCGTCCGGCCCCAAAACAGCACGTGAGGGAGCGAGGCCGCCACCACGAACCTCCGGGCGGAGGTTTCGAAATGAGCCTCGAACGGCTCGACCTTCTCCACCCTGGCCCACCAGCGGGCCTGGAAGTAGCGGTCGGGGCCGTCCGGGTTACCGTCCGGATAGAGTATCTCTTGGCACCCGATGAACTCGCACGGCCCGAGCCTCACGCACGCCTCCTCCCAGACCTCCCTCCGCAGCGCCTCCTCGAGGGTTTCCCCCGGGTGGGGGTGCCCTCCCGGCAGGGTCCAGCGCCAGCGCCCGCGGACAACAAGAACGAGTCCATCCCGGAAACAGAACCCGTAGGCCTGCGTCGTTTTCTCGCGTGGAGGCATGACCGGGCCCGGGTGCCAGGTCACGGATACCCGTCGGTCGCCGGCCCTCACGGCCGCGCTATCCCCAGCGAACGAGAGTCTTCCCGCACCCGGAGATCGATGATGAGCCCGACCTTCGAACCGCCGACTCCCACGGTGACTGGGTTCCCCGCGCCAAGGTCCAGGCCCGGGGAAGGCTCAAGACGAACCTCCACCCGGCTTCCCGCCGCCAGGGGCAGGTGAACCATCTGACCGCTGTCAACCTCTCCCGGCGGCAGGGCGTCCGACGCCACGCCCACGGGCACCCACCGCACGACTCCCTTACCGGCGGTCGTTACCCCGACGAGAGCCACGACCGTGGCGAGTTCCGTCAGGTTGGCCCGGCAAAGAGTCATCGCCGCAGCCCCGTCCACCCGGGACAGGCACCTCGCCGCCTTCCGGGGAGGATAGCCCAAGACGCGGGCGTACTGGACCTTGCGCATCGCCAGAGTATCAAGTTCGAGGATGCCGACGACCGTCTCGGGGCGGACATCCTGCCCGGGAGAGACAAGAAGCGTCGCGCCCCGAGGGACAGGCCGTATCACCCTAAGCGTAACCTCAACCCCTCTCGCCGGCTGGTCGTGTCCGGCGACGAGGGCGGCCGACACGCCCTTTATCTCCCGTTGCGCGTTACGCCTGGGTAATTCGTGCCCTTCCGGGTGGAAATCCTCTAGACCGCTCGCATTTTCGCGCTCAGCCGCCCCCAGCGCCCGGACTCCCCAAGGCCTTCAGGAGCTCCGGGACGAAGTCCGCGAAAGTAGGGTAGAGTTCGCGGTTCGCCTCGTAGACGGCAAGGCGCTTGTAGAGCGGGCGGATGTACCGAAAGCCGCGCCCTTCCTCCCGCTGGAGCATGAGCTCGGCGGTCTCCTCCCCGTCGCTGAGCCGGACGATCCTCGCCGTCACCGCTCGCAGGACATGCTCGTCGAGCGCGGCGCTCCAGTTGCCGGAATTCTGCTTCTCCATCGCCGTCCGGACAGCCGGGTAGAGGTACGCGTAGCGTCCGGCCAACTCGCGCGAGCTCTCGATGGCCGGCGTGAGGAAGCTGTGACCCCACTCGTGGAGAAGGAGCGTCCGGATGGCCGAGGCGTCGGTCGTGGCGTCGAGGCTCATGATTGTCACCACGCAAGTCCAATCGCCATCGCTGAGCCGCGGCCCATAAGCGTGCTTCCCGACCAGCCCCGAGACGACGACGACGTAGTCGTCTTTCCGGGCGCCGAAGTAATCCTCCAGGGCGGCTGGGATTCCCCCCGCGAGACGTCCTCTCACCGCCTGCAGCAGGGCATCGTAGTCCCGGCTCTTGGCCTCGAGGTAGGCGCCGAAGTCCGCCTCCCGGGCGAAGCGGCGCGCCAGCTCGACGAGTTCCAGCAAACGGCTTTCCCGCTCCACCCGGTCGATGCCATAGCTGCGTCCGACGAGGTAGTCGCTGAGGGGGAAGACCGGTTCCAGGTCCGGGGGGTCGGAGAAGTATAGCCCGAGTGAGGCCACCGCATCGAAGCGGAAGCCGTTCTGGGCCAGGCGGCCCATGGCCAGGACGGCGGGATGGTCGCGGTGGTCCCTGAACCAGGCCATGGCCTGCCCGCCCAGGGGCGGAGCACGGTACTCCGGGGCCGCTCCCGAAAGCCCGGCCAGGACGGCGAACAACTCAATCTTCGGACTCACGACGACGGTCAGAGTCCGCCGACCCTCCGCGCTGTCCCTTCCGGCAACAGCGGAGAGGATGGCGTCAGCGAAGCTGTCGAGCGGCTTCTCCCGTTGGGAAAGCGGCACAAGGCACTCGGGTCCAACCGCGTAGCACGGGGGGCCCACCAAGCCGTCATAGGCAGGCGAGGAAACGACCGCGAGTATCCTCCACACGCTCTCGCCCCGGGCGCGGGCCAGGGTGATGCCGACCGAGTGGTCCCCCATCTTCCGCGTGCCTACGGCGGCCCAGACCGTGCGGGCCTCGCCTCCGGCGAAAGACGGCCACTCCGGCCCCGGCTCCGTGACTTCCTCGGTGACCAGGCGATAGCGGTTGATCCCTCCCGCGTACCTGACCGCCGTCTCAACCTGCGCCGCCACTTCGGCCTGGGGCGAGGAGTACAGGGAGAGGGCGGCCTCGTAGTCGCCCTTGACCAGGGCCTCCAGGAAGGCCTTGGCCGCGGCCGTGGCGCTGCCCTCGAGGGCCGGCGCGTCCGGCGCGTTCCAGACCTCGTCGGACACACGGGGCAGGCGGCCTGTCCCGCCGCTGGTAGCCCAGGCCAGCCCCGCCACCGCGATTAGGACCACCAGGGTCCAGACCCACCACCTCACCCGGAACCTGCGCCCTGTCTCCCGCCGAACCCCCATGGCCACGACACCGCACCCCCCGCTTTGGACCTAGGTGCCCCGCGCTATCTTCCTTCCGGCGATGCGGTCGAAGAACACGACCCCAGGAAGCCTTCCTGGGTGGCTCATGACCCACCCCCACCGCCAGGATCGTCCAACGCCTTCATGAGTTCCGGGAAGAAGTCCGCGAAAGTCGGGTAGAGTTCGCGGTTTGCCTCGTAGACGGCCAGGCGCTCGTAGAGCGGGCGGATGTACTTGAAGCCCCTCGCCTCGCTGTAAGTGAGGTGCGTCTCCGCTTCCGTCCCGCCGAAGGTCGCCAGGACTATCCTGGCCGTCGCCGCGCGCAAGACGTGCTCGACCAGGGCAGTCTCCCACTGACCGTAGGCCTGCCCCCCTTTCGTCATCTCCTCCTGAATGGCGTCGAAGAGGTGCTCGTACTCCATGGCCAGGGAACGGTTCTCGGCCACGACCGGGTTGACGAAGCTGTGACCCCACTCGTGGAGAAGGAGGTCTCGGATGACAGGACCCTGAGCGTCGAGCCCGAGATTGACTATCGCCACAAGGCAGGTCCAGTCGCCGTCGATGAGAGTGGGGCCGTAGTTGCCCGACAGACCGGAGACCACCACGACGTAGGCGTCTCGCCGGTCTCCGTAGTACCGCTCGAGAGCGGCCGGGATTCCGACCGGCAGGCGTCCCGTGACGGCCTGACGAAGAGCCTCGTAGTCCGCCCGCTTGGCCTCCATGTACGCGCCGAAGTCCGCCTCGCGGGCGAAGCGGCGGGCAAGCTCCACGACCTCCAGAAGGCGGCTCTCCCTCTCGACCCGGTCGATACCGAAGTTGCGCCCGATGAGATAGTCAGTGAGAGGGAATACCGGTTCGAGGGCCGGGGGGTCGGAGAAGTAGAGGGGCAAGGCCGCGACCGCGTCATAGCTGAAACCGGAATCGTGCAGTCGAGCCATGGCGGCAACCGCGGGATGCTCCCGCGTGTCCTTGAACCAGGCGAGGGCCTCCTTGCCCAGAGGGGCCGCCCTGCTGCCGCTATTGGAGCAGAACTCGGGAGCTCCGGCGAGCCCGCCGAGGGTGAAGAAGAGCTCCACCTTCGGACTGACGACCACGGCGACCTGGCTGGTTGCCTCCCGAGCGAGCACGTCGGAGAGGATGGCGTCGGCGAAGACTTCCAGGGGCCTCTCCCGTCTTGTCAGCGGGACCAAGGCTTCGGGCGGAACGGTGAAGGGCTGGGGACCCACCAGGCCCGCGTCGGCTGACTGGGAGGAGACGTCAAACACCCTCCACTCCCCGCTGTCGGCAAGTCGACCCAGGGTGAGGATGACGGCGAACTCGCCGATCTTCCGGAAGCCGACCGCTGCCCAGACCACGCGACCCTCGCCCTCGAAAGGCCCCGGCCAGTCCGGATCCGACCGAATCACCTGCTCGCTGACCAAGCGATGGCGCGTGACCCCTCCCGCGGACTCGCCTCCCCGCCGGAGTTCGGCCGCCGCCTCGGACCGGGGCACGCCAAGAAGGGCCGCCGCTGCCTCATAGTCCCCCTCAGCGAAGGCGTCGAGGAACACCTTGGCCGCGGCCAGGGCGCTGCCTTCGGGAACCACCACCTCAGGCGCGTCCCAGACCTCCTCGGACACACGGGGCGGACGGTCCGCCCAAGTCCCGCTGGTGGCCCAAGCCAGCCCCGCCCCCGCAATCACGCCCACTAGGACCCAGACCCACCACCTCACCCGGAACCCGCGCCAGGTTCGCGCCGGCATGGCCATGACCACGGCACCCTCTTCCCTGAGGTTTGGGCGTTACAGTAGGCAATATATGCCACGGCGGGCTCGGTTCCTGCGGGCAGTCACCTAGGACCAGGCGATGCGTCTTTCGGCCTACGGCCTCCGCTGGAAGAAAGAACGAACGCGGCGGGGTTCCCCCGCCGCGTTCGTGGTCTTCGAGGCTAATTCACTTTGGGACAGCCCGCGAGCGGCCGCCCTTCCCGCCTACTTCCCCGCCAGCCGCTTCAAGGTTTCGTATCTGGCCTTCGCGTCGGCCTCGGCCTTGGCGAAGAGGCCCTCGGCCCTGTCCGGGAACATGGTCTTGAGCGAGGAGTACCGCACCTCGCCCAGGAGGAAGTCGCGGAAGCTCCCGGTCGGGTCCTTGGAGTCGAGCGTGAACGGGTTGGTCCCCGTCTCGGCCCCCGGGTTGTAGCGGTAGAGCGGCCAGTAGCCCGCCTCGACCGCCCGCTTGGCCTCCTCCTGGCTGTAGGTCATGTTGATGCCATGGTTGATGCACGGCGAGTAGGCGATGACCAGGGACGGGCCAGGGTAGCTCTCCGCCTCCGCCAGGGCCTTCAGGAGTTGGCTGCGGTTCGCGCCCATGGCCACCGAGGCCACGTAGACGTACCCGTAAGTCATGGTCATCAGGCCGAGGTCCTTCTTCTTCGTGGACTTCCCGGCCGTGGCGAACTTGGCCACCGCGCCGGTCGGCGTGGCTTTCGACGACTGGCCGCCGGTGTTCGAGTAGACCTCGGTATCCAGGACCAGGACGTTCACGTCGGCCCCCGAGGCCAGCACGTGGTCGAGGCCGCCGTAGCCAATGTCGTAGGCCCAGCCGTCCCCGCCGAAAACCCAGATGGACCACTTCGTGAAGAAGTCGCTGAGCGCCGCCATCTCCTCCAGGACCGGCCCCAGCGCCGCCGGAGCCGCAGCCTTCGCCGCCGGCAGGAGACCGACGATCTTGTCCCCCAGCCTCCGCGATTTCGCCGGGTCGTTCCTGGCCTCAAGCCAGGCCGCCAGGGTCTCGCCGAACTCGCCTCCGACCCCCGCTTCCACAACCTGGCGGACGCGGCACACCAGCTTGTCGCGCCGCTGGGCCACGCCAAGCCCGAGGCCGTAGCCGAACTCCGCGTTGTCCTCGAAGAGCGAGTTGGCCCAGGCCGGACCGCGCCCGTCGGCCCCCACCGTGTAGGGGCAGGTCGGGGAACTGCCGCCGTAAATCGACGAGCAGCCCGTGGCGTTGGCGATGAGCATCCGGTCGCCGAAGAGTTGCGTGACGAGCTTCACGTACGGTGTCTCACCGCAGCCGGGGCAGGCTCCGGAGAACTCGAAGAGCGGCCGCAGGAACTGGCTGCCCTTGACGGTGCTCGTGGCGAAGACATCGGTGAGCTCGGGGAGCTTGTCGGCGAAGAGCCAGTTGGCGGCCTCGGCGGCCACGCCCTGTTCGATGGAGACCATCGTCAGGGGCTTGACCTTGGCCGGGCACACCTCCAAACAGTTGCCGCAGCCCGTGCAGTCGAGCGGAGAGACCTGGAGGCGGTAGAGGAGACCCTGGGCCTCGGCCTCGCGGCCCTTAGCCGCCGTGGCGACGAACCCCGCCGGGGCCCCGGCCAGACTCTCCTGGCGGACAAGGTAGGGCCGGATGACCCCGTGCGGGCAGACCATGGCGCAGATGTTGCACTGGGCGCAGCCCTCGGGGACCCAGACCGGGACGTCCAGGGCGATGCCGCGTTTCTCAAACTTGCTCGTGCCGGTCGGGGCGACCCCGTCCGGGGTGAAGGCGCTCACCGGGAGCCTGTCGCCCAGGAGGCTGTTGACCGGCTCCGCGATACGCCGGGAGTACTCCTCCGCCGCCTGCGGACCCGAGGGCAACGGCCCGAGCTTGCCGTGCGGCGAGCCGGGCGCGGAGGCTCCGCCCGCAGCGAGGCTGCTCGTCGCCGCCGCATCGTGCAGGGCCTGGGCCCACGAGGCTGGGTATTTCACTTCCTCGAGGCCGGCCACGGAGCGGTCGACGGCCTCGTAGTTCTTCCGCACGACACTCTCGCCCTTGCGGCCGTAGGTCTTCTCGATGGCCTGCTTGATGTAGCCCAGGGCCTCGTCGGCCGCGATGACCCCGGCGACCTGGAAGAACACGGCCTGCATGACCGAGTTGATCCGCCCACTCATGCCGGCCTCCTCGGCGATGCGGGCGGCGTCGATAGTGTAGAACCGTATCTTCTTGGTGGCGATGGCCCGCTTCACCGCCGCGGGGAGCCTGGCCCCGATTTCCGCGGCCTTCCACGGCGAGTTCAGGAGAAAGACCCCGCCGGGCCGCAGGTCGGCGAGCATGTCGTACTTGTCGACGTACGACGGGTGGTGGCAGGCCACGAAATCGGCCAGTTCGACAAGGTAACAGGACTGGATAGGCTGCCGTCCGAACCGGAGGTGGGAGACAGTCAGCCCGCCCGATTTCTTGGAGTCGTAGGCGAAGTAGCCCTGGGCGAAAAGGTCGGTGTGGTCGCCGATGATCTTGATGCTGTTCTTGTTGGCCCCCACCGTGCCGTCGGCCCCGAGCCCATAGAACTTACAGGTGAAGGTGCCGGCGGGCGAGACATCGAGGGTCGGGCCGACCTCAAGCGAGGTCCCGCTGATGTCGTCGATGATGCCCACCGTGAAGTGGTTCTTCGGCCGGGCCGCGGCCAGGTTGTCGAAGATGGCCTTGACCATGGCCGGGGTGAAGTCCTTCGAGCCGAGCCCGTAGCGGCCGCCGTAGACCCCGGGCAGTCCGCTGCCGCCGGTCCCGCCCGCGCCCCTAGCCGCCTGGCTCGCCGCGACCCACTTGCCCGCGGCCTCCCCGCCGGCCGTGACGGCCTCGGCCAGGGCCGCGCAGACGTCGGTGTAGAGGGGCTCACCGACCGCGCCGGGTTCCTTGGTCCGGTCGAGGACGCCCAGGCGCCGGCACGAAGCCGGAACCGCCCGCCAGAAATGCTCGCGGGAGAAGGGCCGGTAGAGACGGACCTTGACCAGGCCCACCTTCTCCCCCCTGGCCGCGAGGTAGTTGACCGTCTCCTCGACGACCTCGCAGGCCGACCCCATGGCCACCACGACCCGCTCCGCGTCCGGGGCGCCCACGTAGTCGAAGAGGCCGTAGCGCCGCCCACTGAGGGCGGCGATTTTCTCCATGCTCTCCAGGACGATCGCGGGAGCCGCTTCGTAGAAGAGGTTCGCCGCCTCGCGGTTCTGGAAGTAGGTGTCCGGGTTCTGGGCCGTGCCCCGGAGGTGCGGGCGGACGGGGTTCATGGCCCGGGAGCGGAAGGCCGCCACCGCCTCGGGGTCGAGAAGCTTGGCGAGGTCGCCGTACTCCAGGACCTCGACCTTCTGGACCTCGTGCGAGGTGCGAAAACCATCGAAAAAGTGTAGAAACGGCACTCGGGACTTCATCGCCGCCAGATGGGCCACGGCGGCCAGGTCCATGACCTCCTGGACCGAGCCCGAGGCTAAAAGGGCGAACCCCGTCTGCCGGGTGGCCATCACGTCGGCATGATCGCCGAAAATCGACAAAGCGTGGGCCGCCAGGGCCCGGGCCGAAACGTGGAAGACGCCGGGGAGCAGCTCGCCCGACATCTTGTACATGTTGGGGATCATGAGCAGGAGGCCCTGTGAGGCGGTGAAGGTGGTCGAGAGCGCCCCGGCCGCCAGGCTGCCGTGCATGGCCCCGGCGGCGCCGGCCTCCGACTGCAACTCGCTGACCGTGAGAACCTGGCCGAAGATGTTCGTCCGGCCCTGCGCGGCCCATTCGTCGCAGAGTTCGCCCATGGTCGACGAGGGAGTGATGGGGTAGATGGCGGCGACCTCACTGAAGGCGTAGGCTACATGGGCGGCGGCGGTGTTCCCGTCTATCGTCCGCAGGTTGCGTGGCAAGTTCGTTTCCCCTCTCAGCCGGACCCCGGTGGAGGCCCTTCTGTCTGCGCAATTATGCCCAGCGACAAACCACCCCCAATGATAGCATCTTCCTGCGGGTTCTTCGGCGGAGGCGCGCTAGAGGGAATATTCGGGCGAATGGGTAGGCGGGATGGGCTCTGGGATGGCCATGGTGCGGGCCCTACCAGCCTCGCCCGAGGAAGGCCAGAAGGTTCGGGAGCACCGCCAGCACGAGCAAGGGCGGCACGAAGAGCAAGACGGTCACGAGCGTGACCTTCAGGGAGATTGCGGCTATCCTGGCCTCCAGGGCCTGGCGGTGCTTGGTCCGGAGCGTGTCGGCCTGGACTCGGAGGACCCTCGCCACCGGCGTGCCGAGTTCCAGTCCCTGCACGATCGAGGCGACGAACGCCGTCGCGCCCTGTCCACCGATTCGCCCCGCCGCCGCCTTGAGCGCCGCCACCGTCTCCCGACCCGCGTCCATCTCGGCGAGGGCAACGGAGAGCGCTCGCGCGACAGGACCGTCGCACAGGCCCACCGCCAGGCGCATCGCCTCGAGGAGTCCGAGCCCGCTCTCCGCTCCCAGGGTCAACAGTTCGGCCGCCTTCGGGAGTTCAAGGGCGATGGCGGCCTGATAGCGACCTACGACGGCCCTCACCCAGAGCCGCGGCCCCAGGATGGACGCGGCGCCAATCAAGGCCACCGCTGGCCCGGAAGGAGAGTGACCTGTCGCGATGGAGACAAGGCAGAGGCCGAGGACCCCGGCCAGCCCCGCCAGGAAGCCCAGAAGATGAACGTCCGCCGCCTCGCGGCCGCTGGCTTCCAGGGCCGCCGCGCTGGCCGCGTCAGCCGGCAGGAGGCGAGCGAAAAGGGCCGCGGGAATGAGCCGTCGCAGAGAGGCAACCCAGAAGGCCGGGCGCAATCGGGAGGCGCTCACCTCTGCCGCCCGCCGGCTCTCGCCGGATTGCCGATGGCCTCCAGCCAGCCGGTGAAGGCGGCTCTCTCCGGCCGATGGCCAAGCGAACACTCGCGCTAGAGCGTAGACCGCTATACCGACGGCCGTGGCCGCGAGAAGGCAGGTCAACCCCTTCACCCCTCTCCTATCTCCCTCGTGAGCCCATCCAGCAGCCCCCGGATTATCAGGACGCCGGAGAACCAAGAGGCTAGGGCAAAGACTGAGGCGCCCACTCCGAACGGGCTGGTGAAGAGCGCCGAGAGTTGCGCGGGTTCCGCCCACAGGATGTAGGCCGCGAGCCCCGGCGGAAGCAAAGCAATGAGCGTGGCCGTGGAACGGGCCTCGCTGGTCCGGCTGGAAAGGTCCCGGACCAGATGCCGCCTTTCGCGGATCACTCCCCCGAGGTTGACCAAAAGGACCGTGACGTCTCCCCCGGTCCGGAGGTGCGTCCCGAGGCAGGCCGCAAGATAGCCGGCCTCCGGCTCCGGCGTGGCCGAGCGCAGGTTCTCGATGGCCTCCGCCAACGGCGTCCCGGCCCGATGGCTCTCACCCACCGCGGCCAGCACTGACCGAACCGGTTCGCCCGTCTGGCTGGCTGAGTCCTCAATCGCCCTCACCAGGCTCTTTCCCGCCTTGAAAGAGGCCACCATGGCCTCCAGGGCACTCTCCAATTCCTCGTGGAAGCGCCGTCCCGCCGCAGCCTGCGCGGCGGCCCGTTTGGCCCCCCAGGCCCAGACGGCTACGCCCGCGCCAAACACGGCCGGCACGGCCCCGTCGAAGAGCGCGAGGCCAACAAGGGCGCCGGCGGAGACCGCTGCCAGCGGACCAAGGTAGCGGTGACGACCGGCTCGCGTACGAGCGAGCGGTGTCCCCGGCTCGCCCTCGCCACGTCCTCCCCTTCGTCCCGCCCAGGCCGGGCTGCTCAGCCGCTCCAGACGGCCGGCGAGACTGCCGCCCCACCCGCGCTCGCCGGCTCGGGTCGCCAGGGCCAGAAGACCTGTCAGGACCAAGAGGCCGGCGGCTATCGCGAACGAGACCAGCGACACTAGACTAGGCTCCACCGCTACCACCCCCGCCCCGGAAGACCTCGACTCTCTCAGCCTGTTCCGCCGAGAGGGGGAGAGCGCGCGACCGGTCCGCTTTCGCAAGCTCGTAGCCGGCCGTCCGTGGGCTGTAGCCGTGCACGACACAGACTTCCGAGACCACCCGGCTCCCGTCCGGACGCCGCCCCAGATGGACGATGACGTCCACCGCGGAGGAGATGTGGTCCCGAACGGCTTCGTAGGGAAGCCCCTCACCGGCCATAAGGACCATGATCTCCAAGCGCCTCAAGGCGTCGGCCGGGCCGTTGGCGTGGACCGTGGTCATGGACCCCGGGTGTCCGGTGTTCATTGCCTGAAGCATGTCGAACGCCTCTCCCCCGCGGCATTCACCGACGACTATCCGGTCGGGGCGCATCCTGAGGGCGTTACGGACGAGCTGCCTCTGGTCCACCTGCCCCTTGCCCTCGATGTTTGGGGGGCGGCACTCCAGGCGCACCACGTTGCCCTGGCCGAAACGGAGTTCCGCCGCGTCCTCGATGGTGATGACCCTCTCCCTGTCCAATCGAATGTAGGCCGCCAGAGCGCCCAGGAAGGTTGTCTTGCCGCTGGAAGCCCCCCCGGAGATGACGATGTTGAGGCGGCCCTCGACCGCGAGCCGCAAGGCGTCAAGCTCCTCTTCCCGGAGCGTTCCCAGCCGCACGAGGTCCTGCGGCCCAGCTAGGGCGGAACTGAACCGGCGGATGGTCAGGGCCGGTCCGTCGACGGAGACCGGCGGAATGACGGCGTTGATCCTGGACCCGTCCGGCAGACGGGCATCTACGTAGGGTTGACTCAGGTCGACGCGCCGGCCGGTGGCCGCCAGCATGCGGGAGATCACGTCATGGACGTGAGCTTCGTCTCTGAAGGACGCCCGGGTCGCCTCGAGCCGCCCGCCCCGTTCCACCCACACCTCCAGGTTCCCGTTAACCATGACCTCAGTGACCTCGGGGTCGGCCAGCAGCGGTTCCAGCGGGCCATACCCCGCGATCTCCTCAAAGAGGAGCGGGATGAGTTCCTCTCGCGTCGCCCGGTCCGCAGCCAGCCCATCGGAGATGAGAATCTGGCGTATGGCCCGCTTGACACTCTCACGCCCAGCGTCGTCGAAGCGTGCCCGCGAGAGAAGATCGGGGTAGGCTCCCATCAGGCGCCGCCGGACGGTCTCCAGAAGACCGCCTTCGGCTTGCGTCACCTTTGCGCCCTGCTCACGCGCTGTCACCATCGCTTAATCGCGTCCAGGAGCCTCCCAAGACCTGCTCGCCTTGGCCTGGCCTCGCTCAGAAGGTCTCCAAAGACCGGACAGAACGACTGGGCGAGGTCGAAGACCGCCCTGGCCACCGGGTTTCCGGGGTCGGTCATGGCCAAAGGGCGCCCTTCGAAAATTGACCTCTCCGCCGCGCCTCGGTCCTCCGGAATACTCACCGTCCTCACGGCCCCGTTGCCGGCTTCCAGAAAGGCCGCGGCTCTGGCGGGCACAAGCGGCGCTCCCTCGCGAACCTGGTTGAGGACCAGGATCAGGCGCCGCCGGAGGTCGCCACCGCCTGCGCCGAACGAGTCCAGGAAGAGCCGGCATTGCCGGAGAGCGGCCGCGTCGAGGGTCGTGACCAGGATGACGGCCGTCGCTTCCGTCAGGCACTCCAGGACTACCGGATCGACCGGGTCCGGCGGCGTGTCGACGATGACGAAGTCGTATCTCTGCTTGACCAGACGCAGCAGGGCACCAAGGTGCTCGCGCGTGAGCATTTCCGCCGCCTCGGGCCGCGGTGGCGCGAGCAAGACCTCCAAATGCGACGGGGCGTGCGTGACCACGGCTCTCGCGAGGTGAGCGGGCTCCAGATTCCCCGCGTACGGAAGGAGCTCCGCCAGTGTCGGATAACCGATGAGGTCCAGGTGGACCGCGGCGTCGCCTGAATGCAGGTCAAGGTCGAGGAGGCCGACCCGGAAGCCCGTGCGCTGCGCCAGACTCGCTGCCAGGTTCACGGCCAGAAAGGTCTTGCCGACGCCACCCTTGGGGCTGATGACCGCAATGGCTTGCCGCATCAAAACCTCTGGAGCGGGGGTCGACCGGGAGGGCGCAGGGGTACCCCCCGGCCACCGCCCCGCCTCCCCCGTCGCGGCACTCATCTGCCACCATTCCCGCAGGGTGCGGGTTCGGCTCGCCTCCGGATCACCAGGCGGTTCGGCGGTTAGGACCGCGGGGGAGCCGCCTCCCGGGACGACCGGCTGCGGCAGCCTCCAGTCCACGGTCGGGCGCAACACGCACACGGGGGGGCCCTTCTCCGCTGGGATCAGGGTCTGGGCCTGTTCCTCGTCGACCAGGATGAGGTCCGCACCCGCCCTCTCCGCGATCTCTGAGGCCAAGTGGGCATCCTCAAAGTGCGCCAGTACGTCGACGCGGTCGTCGCGCCTCACCGAGGCGGCAAGGGCCAGGTCGCGGGTCACGACAATGGCCCGCAGGGGCGGCCCCTGCGCCCTTTCCGGCCGACCCCCTTGCGGACCCCTAGCGCCAGGAAGGTTCACTGCCCTCACCTCCTTGAAGCAGCTGTTCGAGCCACGCCCCGACTGTCGGAACGGGAATGCCGGTGTAGCCGCTCACTGAGACGAAGACCTTCCCGTACTCGACCGCCAAGGCTATCCTCTCGGCCGTTCCCGGCGTGACCCTCAGGAAGACCCCAGCCGCCGGGGTGTCTCGGTTCGCCAGAAGGGCACTTGCCTCGCCGGCCACGACCTCCAGAACCTCCAGACCCTGCTCCAGACAGACGGAAGTGCCCTCGCAGACGACGGTCAGGTCGATAAAGTCGCCGACTTGAACCCCGCGCCAGCCACCCTGAGCCGCGTCGGCCGTCAGAAAGAAGGCCCGCTCCTCAGGACCGAGCGAGGCCCGGTACTCTCCGGGACTGTCGCCGCTCACCAGACTCGGCGCCAGAATCTGCTCGCCGGCCATCCTTGACACGAGGCTGACGCGCCCCCGGGCGTCGTCAGCCCGAACGACGGCGGCCGGATGGACAGCAACCGGCGGAAGGAAGGCCGTTCGGAGCATATCTCCGTCAAGCCGGGCGAAGGCGGGGATGTCGGTAGCGGCCACAACCACCGGGACTCGTTCAGACAGGCCGCCGAGGTAGAGGTAGGCGAACACCCCGCTGAGCAGGGCCGCCGCTAGGGCGAGGACAAGGTACCGGGTCCTCGCGGACGCAGACCACCGCAACACTGAAGTCCCCCCAGCCGGCGACTTGGGTGGCCGCCCTCTAAGTGGGGCAAGCGGTGAGAAAGCTCGCGAAGGTGAGCCCGATTCTAGAGACGAGCGGGAAACCGGTCAAGCGGAATCGTTCGACTTCCGTGCGGTGTATGGCAGAAAGTCTTACGTCGCCCGACGGCTTTCGCGGTAGGACCGGGGCGCGCGGAGGCGAAACGCCCCGCCCCTGCCGGGATGGACGACACCCCCGGCCCAGGAGGTGACAGAATTGCCTACAACGCAGAACCGACATCTGTCCGCCTGGCGGCCAGCCCTGGCTCTCTCCCTTGCGGCGCTGCTCATCTCAGCTCTAGGCTCCACGCCGGGCCTCGCCCACAGCAGCAAAATCGAAGAGGAAGACACTCGGGCCCGGGGACCCTGGTACACGGACCTGTCGTCGCACTGGGCCCGGGAATACGTCTGGACTCTCTGGGCGGAAGGAGTGACTCCGCCCCCCGCTCGGTCGGACTCCGAGGAGACGTGGACCCACCCGGGTCCCTTCCGGCCCGACCGCAACATCAGCCCCCCCGCCTTCGCGGACATGCTGCTCCGAATGTTCCCAGGCGGGGCCTTCCCACCTCCCGACATCGTCGCGATGGCGCTCTCAGGGACGACCCTCCCGCGTCAGGAGGCTGTCCGGATCCTTATCGAGTCCTTGGGGCTCGGCCTCTTTGCGCGAACACTCGACCCCGATGCGGCTGCGGTGTACCTTCACCCCTTCCACGACGCCCACCGTGTCCTGCCAGACTATCGCCAGACCATGGCCTTGGCCGTGTTCTTGGGAATCATCCAGGGCTATCCCGACCACACTCTGAAACCTCGTCAGGTCATGACCCGGGCCGAGGGTGCGGCCGTCCTGTTTCGTTCCTGCCTGCTGCTGACTGAGGCCCGGCCGAATCCCTTCTCTCCGGACGGAGACAGCGCCGAGGACACCACGACGTTCTTCCTGGGCTCGCTCCTCAATCGCAATGCGCGGGACTGGGACTTCTTCGTGCTCGACGCCCTCGGCCATGTCCTCCGCCACCTCAAGCCGGCGGGAGCAAGCGGCGCGCCCTCCGCGTCTTTGGCGTGGGCCGGACAGGACGACGCGGGCCGCATCTTGCCCCCGGGGGTCTACTACTACCGGGGGTGGATCCAGGACCGAAACGGGACCGTCCACTGGTCGGTCATCAAACCGATCGTCCTGGAGGCGAAATCCCTCTTCGCCAGCGCTCACCCGGCCGTGGTGCTTCCGGGAGAGATCGTGGAACTCGCCGCCCACGCTACCGGCGGGCCGTCGCGCGTGGCGGTCTCGCTCTCGTCATTCCCGGAAGCCGGGGTGCTGCCACTGGCCGCAACCCCGGCCCTCGGATACGACGAGTCGGAAAGCAGCTCGTCACGCCGCTGGGAGAAGTCCTTCACCATCCCGGAACGCGCCGGGCCCGGGCTCTGTACCGCCGTCTTCACGGCCTGGTACCCCGGGGCCACCCGGACAGCGACCGCCACCTTCACCGTGGGCGCCTTCCGCGTCGACGGAGAACTGCTCCCCAACCCGCTAGCGGCCGGGCAGACCGTGGAGATCGTAGCCTGGCCCAACTTGAGGCCGGATTCGTGCCGCGCGGTCTTGGCCTTGCCTTTGGGCCCGGTTTCGGTGGACCTATCCTACAGGGGTTCGCTACACGGCCGGCCGACCTGGACCGGGCAGGCGGCAATACCCGCCGGGACCCCGCCAGGGCGCTACGCGGTTACCCTGCTGGCGGAACGGCACGGACTGGAAGCCACCAAGAACCTATGGCTGGAGGTCACCTCCTCCCAAGGACTGGTCTTCAGCCTGACGGACTAGGGGAGGGAACGGATCGGCAAGCCAAGCTGAGCGTCCGGCTGCCCTGGCCCAAAGCCGGGGCAGCCCCGCTTGGCCTCCCACGCTTGGGCCGAGGAGTCTCAGGCCAGACAAGCCGCCGGCGTAGAGCAGAGGGTGTCCTCACGCAGTCCGTCGTCCCGCCTTGCCTAGCCACCTTGTTCCTCGTCCCATTGACCCTCACGGTCGCGGAGCCACAGAATGGTTCTGAAGATGTCACTCCGTTCGCCGGCGGCCGCCTGCTCCAGGAAGGGCTGGCCGTAGGTCTCGAAGGCGGTCTGTAGACTTAGGGAGCGTCCCTCGCCAGGCATGGCCGCGATCCAGTACCCGACATGGGCGTCGAGCCCGTACTTGCTCTCAAGATAGACGCCGAAGTCGGCGTAACATTGGATGAAGCCCGACTTCCCCAAGGCCTCGTCGAAAGGTGCCTCGTCGGGGGTGTGGTAGGTCCCCTGCCATATCTCCTCGGGCGTGTCGACCCAGCCGTCGTACGAGTGGCTGAAGGCGATCCGGCCTTCTACTGTGAAGACGACCTTCACCGAGACAGAGGCCCCCGAGTAGTGAAGAATGAACGGCCCGTACCCGGTCAGCGAGTAGTCGCCCGACAGGGGCGATCCGGTGACGTCCACGGAAACGATTCCGACGGGATCCTCGTCGCTGACCGTGAAGCCCGCTCCTCTGAGGATTTGCTCGAGCCCTTCCGACAGGGTCCACCTGAAGCCGGAGGCCAAACCAAAGTCCTCGCTTCCCGTGACCATCACCGTTACTGGACGGGTCCGCCGGAAGAGGAAGGCTTCGACAGCCAAGCGGCGGAGGGGTGTCTTGGAGCCGTCTCCCATCGCGCATTCAAGCGGAGTCTTTCCGTCCACATTCTTGGCGGCCGGATTCGCTCCAACCGTAAGCAGGTAGTCGATTGTGGCCGCCTCACAGGCCTTCGCCGCCGCGGGCAGGACCGTGTCGCCCCGGCTGTTCGCAGCCTCAAGGAGGTCCAAGCGGTACCCCATGTCCCTGTCAATGGTCAGTAGCGCCCCGAGTACAGCCCGATGCCCCGCCGCGGCGCTCTGAGTGGCGAGAGCGCGGGCGAGTACCGGCGAGAAGAGAAGCAGAGCGGCCAGTTCCACCGCGAACACGAGCAGGACTATCCGAGCGGGTGAGGGCCTACTACGTGCTGCGTCGGGTTTACCCGCAGGCCGGACCGGATTGGCAGCGGCTTGGTTCATCACGTGATGGCACCTGTTCCTCCCCTGTCGCCCGGGGCGCTTTGGGGCTTCCCAGCGGACGTCACTGGGCTCCCGCCGAGTCTCCAGCCTTCCTGCTTGAGACCCAGCACCGCCGGGTGTCGGTGAGCGGCGGCGAGGGTTTTCCTGTTCTCCGGTCCTGGGGTGAGCCTCGAGGCCATGGCAGCGAGGACGATACTGCCGACGATGAGGGCCAGCCCCAGGGCGGCCAGCACGGGGAAGTCGGGGAAGTCGATGAGGAATGCGCTAAACACAAGGAAGAGGCCGGCGGCGTTCATGGAGTAGCCGCCGATGAGGAGTTTCTTTTCCCGGATGTGGGTCTCCTTGCACGCTACACAACGTGGCACCTGCACCATGCGTTGCAGGCCCACGACTTGCCGGCCGCCCGCTGACGGGGTGATCTTCATCGTCTTGAACATGCGGAGCGCCACGGCCACTTTCTCGTCGGCTGGGCGAACCTCGCAGAAGTAGCACACGTTGCCGAGGCTGATGTCGGCGGCGTCGCCATCCTCGCCTTCAGGCATCCTGGAACCGCCCCCTAAGGCTTGCGGGCGTGACGTGCTCGCCGGTGCCCATCCTATGCCACGCCGGCACGAAGCTGCGTTCTGGTAAGCACTGCCTATCCCTCCATTTTTCGTCATGAGTTGACTGGCCCCTGCCGATCGCTGACGGCCGGCGGCAGACAGCCCCGCTTGCCCTCGTGCTGTCGAGAGGTGCCGCGCCTTAGTTCGACCCCTCCCGGATCACCTGCCCCGCCCTCAGGCCGGAGTAGGCCGGGCGGCCTGGAGGGCGCACCGGCAATCGTAGAAGGCGGCCTGGAGCCCGATGTCGGTGAGGTTGTCCGGGGTGAGGGCATTGGCGGAGGCCGGGCGGGCGCCGGCGATGAACCCGGCCGAGCCGCCGGCGTAGAGGCAGAGGGTGTCCTCCCGCAGCCCGTCGTCCAGGACGAGGTGGGCGAGGAGGGACCCCTGGGCCGAAGTCAGCAGCACTTCGTCCCCCTCGGCCAGGCCGAGCCGGGCGGCGGCCCGGGGATGGGCGAAGACCGCCGGGAGGCCCGAGCCACCCGACGTCTGGGCCAGGACCCGGTCGTAGAACTGCGAGTGCATGCTCAGCCGGTGCCGCGGCGAGATGAGGTGGAAGAGGCCGTCGCCCGGCGCGGCGGAACCATCGGCGGCAGGCGCCTCTGCCTCGTCCAGGGCCTCCGCCTCGGCCAGGGCCTCCGCTTCGCCGAGAGCCACGAGCGAGGCCCAGCGCTTGCCGAACTCGAACCGCCCGCTCGGGGTGGCGAAGGGTCCGTCGGCCCAGGGCACATCCAGGACGGCCGGGTTGGCGAAGGACCGCCCGCGAAGCTCTTCGGGCCGGGCGGCCAGACCGGGGTAGGCCGCGACGAGCGGCTCCAGAGCCCAGGCTATCCATTCCGACGGCGACCGCGCGAACTCCTGGCCTAACCCAAGGCGCCCCGCGAGTTCCGCCACTATCCTGGTCTCCGACCAGACTTCCTCCGGGGGCGCCACCGCCGGCACCGCCCAGGTGAGATGGGCGTGCCAGGAGCAGCGGAAGAGGTCCTCGTCCTCCAGGAAGTCGGCCACGGGCAGGACCACGTCGGCCAGGGCGGTCGTGTCGGTCATGACTAGCTCGGCCACGACCTTGAAGGGGATGGACCGAAACGCCTGGACCACGAGATCCGTGTTTGGGAGTTGGGCCACCGGATTGGACCGGTTCACGAAGAGCACCTGGGCGCTCGGGTCGGCCAGCGCCGGGGCCTGGCACCCGAACCGCGGGCGGTCGAAGACCCGCCTCGCCCGGGGCTCCCCATCGGGCAGTCCTTCGCCGGCCACGTTCCGGAGGAGACCCTCGGGGTGGAAATTGGCGTAGTTGGCGCCTCCCCCGCTCCTCCCGATGCTTCCGGCCAGGGCGGCCAGGGCGTCGATGGCCCGCACGGCCTCGCCGCCGCGGGCGTGCCTCTGGAGACCGTAGCCCAAGAGGAAGGCCGCCGGACGCCTCGTCTCGAGGAGCCCGACGAGAAAGCGGACGTCGTCCTCGGCGATGTCGCAGAAGCGAGCGGCCGATTGAACCGTCAGTCCAGCCCCCCCGCCCCCGCCCGCGACCTTGCGCGCGAAGGCCTCGAAGCCCCGGCTCCTCTCCCGGCAGAAGGCCTGATCGTAGGTGCCCCGCCGCACGAGTTCCGCTCCCACGGCCAGGGCCAGGACGGCATCCGTCCCGGGCCGCGGCGCGACGTGCCTGGCTCCGAGGTCCTTCACCGTCGCCGTCCGCAGGGGGTCGACGACCACGACCGGGGCCCCTTGGCTCATGGCGGCCCGAACGAACGGCATCAGCTGATTGTTGGTGTCCGCCGGGTTCCGGCCCCAGATGACGACGGCCCGCGCCTTCTCAAGGTCGCCGGGAGCGTGGGCGAGGACCCGCCCGAAGTCCACCCTCTGGGCCGCCAAACCCGCCGACCAGCAGAGGCTACCCCGCGGCACGGTCACACCGCCGAAGAGGTTGAAGAGGCGCTGGTAGAGATCTTTGAGATAGCCCTTGGACCCGGTGTCCGAAAAGTGGATGACGGAGAGACTGCCGTGGTTCTCCCGGGCCGCGAGCAGCTTTCCGGCCACCAGGTCCAAGGCCTCCGGCCACGTCGCCCGGAGGAAAGCCGAGCCCTGCCGCACGAGCGGGTGCCTCAGCCGAGACGCGGAGTGGTGGCGGTCGAGCTGGAAGCGCGCCTTGGGGCAGACGCGCCCACGGGTGGTCGGGTGGTCTGGGTCGCCGCGCAGGCCCGTCACCCGGCCGCCGGCGACGTCGGCCAGGAGAGCGCACGTATCCCAGCAATTCAGCGGGCAAGCGGTCCGGACGGTCGTGGTCGTCGGCCCGCTATCCGTCGACTTCGTAGAGCATCGCTCCGAACGCACCGGGGCCGGTATTGGCCGCGATGGCCGGCCCGGTCTCGGTGACGACCGACTCGACCACGCGGTAGACACGGCTGAGTTCCTGGCGCAGTTGGTCGGCCTTCTCGCGCGCCGCCGCGTGGACGACGCCTAGGGCGACTTTGGCCCCTTCGGGCACGCTCCGGGTGATGGCTTTCACCAGGCGCGCCTTGAGCTTGTCAGCCCCCCGCACCATCTCGCACAGCCCGAGTTCGCCGTGGCGAACGGCCAGGATGGGCTTGAGGCCGAGGATTGAGCCGACCATGGCCGGCACTCGCCCGAGTCTCCCGTTCCGCTGCAGGTAGGTGAGGGTGTCGACGGCGAGGAGGACGTGGACCCTCTGCGAGATCGCTCTCGCCCGTTCCAGGACGCGCTCCACCGGCAGCCCGGCCAGGGCCGCCCGGGCGGCCTGGATGACCGCCCAGCCTTGGCCCATAGACCCGGTCTCGGTGTTGAGGACCTCGATGCGGTACCCCTCCGGGGCCAGGATGTCCCTGGCGATACAGGCCGACTGGTAGGTGCCGCTGAACTTGGCCGAGGGCTGGATGGACACGACCGCCGCGCCACCCTCGGCGGCCTGCCGGAAGGCCTCCACGAAAGCGCCCGGAGACGGCTGGGACGTCCGGGCCGGTTCCTTGGTCGTCGTGAGACGGGCCATGAACTGGTCCATGGTGATGTCCCGCCTGTCCCGGAACTCTTCCGTCCCGAAACGCACGATCACCGGAACCATGGTCACGCCGAGTTCGTTCAGGATATCGTCGGGAACGTCGCTCACGGAGTCGGTCACGACCCGCACGAGCGACTGCGTTCCGGCTGTGTTGCCCACCATCTTCAGGTTCACCGTGATCCCCTCCTTGCTTCCGGCCTGGGCCCGGCCTGCTTCACCGCCTCAAGCGTCTTGGACGAGAGAAGGAGGTCGAGGGCCGTCATGGCCAGAGCTTTCGCCGCGACGATGAGACATTCCTCGCCTCGCTCGGATATCGAGGCCGCGGCAAACTCCCGGCTGTGCGACGTGGGTCCTCCCAACCGTTCCCCGATGGCCACGTAGGGATGGATGGCCGGGATGACGTGGCTGACGTTGCCCATGTCCGTCGAGCCGGTCCCGCGCGCGGACTCGACGCGCGGCGACAGCGCCCGGCCCAAAGCGGCCAGGTTCCGCTCGAACGTTTCTTCCAGGGGTCCGTTGGCGACAAGGTCGACGTAGGTCCTGGCGAACTCGCGGAAGGTGAGCCGGCACCCCGTGGCCATGGCCGCGCCCCGGGCGCAGTTCCGCACCCGCTCCGCGGCGACCTCGAGGTCCGGGAGGCTGGGCGCCCGTACGTACAGGCGAATCTGCCCTTCGTCCGGGACGATGTTGGGAGCTTCCCCTCCCCTGGCCACCACGCCGTGGACCCTGACCGACCCCGGCAGGTGCTGGCGAAGGGCGTTGATGGCGTTGAAGGTCTGGATGACGCCCTCGAGGGCGTTGATGCCCTCGTGAGGCGAGCCGGCGGCGTGGGCCGTCTTTCCCTGGAAGCTGACCTCCAGAGCCAGACGGCACGAGGAATGCCCGCTCGGAGCGTCGATGGTCCCCGGGTGGATCATGAGGGCGGCGTCCACACCCGCGAAGACGCCCGCCTCCAGGAGACGGACCTTCCCGCCCGCGCCGTCCACCCCGCCCTCCTCGGCCGGACAGCCGATGACGAGCACGCGACCGGGCAATTGAGAGCCGAGGGAGGCCACCGCGAGACCGGCCCCGACCGCGGCCGTCCCGATGATGTTGTGGCCGCAGCCGTGCCCCACTCCAGGCAGGGCGTCGTACTCGGCGAGCAGGGCGACGGTCGGCCCCTCGCCTCCCGGTGGCCAGGAGGCGACAAAGGCCGTCGGCATGTCGGACACGCCGCGCCGGACGGCGAACCCACCCTGTTCCAGCTGGTCCGCCAGGAGGCCCGAGGCCTTCACTTCCTGGAACCCGAGTTCGGGATGGCCGTGGATCTCCCGGCTGGTCGCCTTGAGGACCGGCGCCAACTCCTCTACCGCCTTGATGCTCAATCGCTTCGCCTCGGCTAGGTCCACCCGCCTGAGCCCCCCATCCCGAGACTACGTCAAAGTCCTATCCCCAAAGAACTCGGAGGTACCAGGCAACGACATCCGGCCCCCAGAACGCCGCCGCGAGCCCGCCTGCGGCCAAAAACGGTCCGAAGGCCATCAGGTCCTTGCGGTGCTTGACGCCCAGGAGGACGAGGGTCCCGCCGAAGAGGGCGCCGGTGATGAAGCCGAAAAGGAGGCCGGCGATCAGACTCGACCAGCCCAAGAACGCGCCCATCATCGCCGCGAGCTTGATGTCGCCGCCACCCATGCCGCCATTGGTGACCACGGCCACCAAGAGGAGGAAGCCGCCTCCGAGCGCGAGGCCCGCCAGGCTCCCCCAGAAACCGATGGCCGGGTTGAGGGTCGAGAGGACCAGCCCGGCGACCAGGCCCGGGATGGTGATGACATCGGGGATGATGCGGTGCCGGCCGTCAATCATCCCCCCGACCAGCAGGAGGGAGCCGAAGATAGCCACGCCGAGAGTGGGCAGGCTCCAACCCCAGATGAGCAGAGCCGCCACGTAGATGGCGGCGTTGGCCGCTTCCACTATGGGGTACACGGGCGAGATGCGAGCCCGGCAGGTCCGGCACCGCCCCCCCAGGGCAAGGTAGCTCAGGAGAGGCGCCATCTCCCACCAGGTAAGCCGGCGTTCACAAGCCGGGCAGTACGAGCCGGGCGACACGACCGACTCCCGGCGGGGAAGACGCCAGATGCACACGTTGAGGAAACTGCCGACGAGGAGGCCCAAGACGGCCGCCAGGACGAGGATGAGCGGTTCGTGGCCGGTCATCCGCGGGTCACGCCCCCTTCGGGTCCCGGGTCGCGCCGGACTGGCCGGCCGAGCCGGCCCTGGGCGAAGAACCGTCTGAGGACGGCGCGCTCCACGCGGCGGACGAAACGGGTCCAGACGAACTCGCGCCGGGACAGCGGGACGACCAGGACGGTGCGGCAGCCGCTCCGCTTCGCGCCGAAGATATCGGTGAAGATCTGGTCGCCGATGACCGCGACCTCGCTTGCGGGTAGCTCGAGCCGGCGCAAGGCGCGGCGGAAGGCCCAGCGAAAGGGCTTCCCCGCCCGAGCCTGGCCGGGGATGTCAAGAAACCGGGTAAAGAGGTCCACGCGGGGACCGCGCCCGTTCGAGAGGATGCAGACGCGGAAGCCGAGAGCCTTCGCTCCGCCGACCCATTCGGCCAGCCTGGGCTCGGGTTCGCCGAAGTGCCAGGCCGCCAGGGTGTTGTCCAGGTCGAGGATGAGCCCAGCGATACCTTTCGCCCGCAACGAGTCGAGGTCGACATCGTAGATGGACTGGAAGTACTCGTCCGGGACGAGGTTAAGCCAGAACGGCCGGGCCACCGGACACCTCCGCAGGTAGACTGGATAAGAGCCAGTCGATTATACCATACGGGTTCCCCGGTCCGGTCCCTCCTGGCCCCTACCGCGCCGGGCGCCCCCCCTACCGCGGGACACCCCCCCTACCGCGGGACGCCCCCCCTACCGCGGGACACCCCCCCTACCGCGGGACGCCCCCCCTACCGCGGGACACCCCCCCTACCGCGGGACGCCCCCCCTACCGCGGGCCGCCCCCCTACCGCGCCGGCCGGGTAAAGCCGCGTCCCGTCGGCCTTACCTCCGGCCCGGCGAGATGGTAGATTCCCGACCGGAGATCCCGTCTGAGGTGGCCGAGGGCCTTCTTCTCGATGCGCGAGACGTAGGAACGCGATATGCCCATGTCCCGCGCTATCTCGCGTTGCGTCTGGGGAGTCTCCGTCTTGATGCCGTAGCGGAGTTCCAGCACCTGCCGCTCCTTGCCCGTCAGAGCCGCCACGCGGTCGCGGACCTTCTGCTCGTCAAGGTGCGTCCCGACCAGGTCGGGCACCATGTCCTCGTCGGAGCAGAGGACGTCGATGAGGGTGAGTTCGTTGCCCTCGCGGTCCACGCCGATGGGGTCGTAGAGGTGGACCTCGGAGTGAAGCGAGCGGGTGGACCTGAGGTACATCAGAATCTCGTTCTGGATGCAGCGGGCGGCGTAGGTCGCCAGGCGCGTCCCACGGTCGGGCTTGAAGGTGTTGATGCCCTTGATGAGGCCGACGGTCCCGATGGAGATGAGGTCCTCCGTCTCGACCCTCGTGTTCGAGAACTTCTTGACGATGTGGGCCACCAGGCGGAGGTTCCGTTCGACCAGGACGTTGCGGGCCTCGTGCGAGCCGGCGGCCATGGCTTCCAGGTAACGGGCCTCGTCGGACGGGGACAGCGGGCGGGGAAAGGTTCCGGGGCTTGTGACATAACCTGCGTTGCGACGCGGGCGGGGGCCGTCCGTCCTGTGAGTCGCCCCGCCGTCGGACGCCGCGATGATGAGGGCGGCGACCCACACTGCGGGAACCGCCCCAAGCAGCCACGATAGCACCAGCCAGACCTCCTTCAAAGGGAACGATGAACATTCTATGAGGGAGGAGTCTACTGGTGCCTGTACCCATGGCGGGACAGATTGTCCCTTTTTGACGGGAGATGGCGCGGCGTCACGCCACGCTCAGGGACGGACGCCGGCGATGTGGTCTAAGATGGCGCCGAAGACGGCGGCGGCTTCCGCCCCGCCTGCCGGCGTGTCCTCGATGAGGACGACGATCACGTACCGTGGGTTGTGGGCCGGCCAGAAGCCGGCGAACCACGCGTCGTAGAGTTCCTCCCCTCCCTCCCCCGTGCGGCCGGTCTCGGCCGTGCCCGTCTTCCCGGCCACATCGCCGCGGACTCCGGCCGCCTGGCCCGTCCCGGCGCGCACGGCCTCCAGGAGCCCCCGGGTGACGTCGGCCGCAGCCCACTTGGCCATGACCCGGCCGGTCTCCTGAACCGCGGACGGGTTGGCCCCTCTCCGGCTCAGGCCAGCCTCGGCCCCGACCGGGGACCGTAGTTCCAGGACCAGCCTGGGCAGGACCAACCGCCCGCCGTTGGCGATGGCCGAGTAGGCCCGGGCTACCTGGAGCGGGGTGACCAGGAGCCTGCCCTGGCCGAAGGCCGCCTCCGGCTCCGGTCCGTCTTCGGCTGGTCGCGGCAGCGCCCCCGCGCTCTCTCCGGCGAGGCCGATGCCGCACGTCCGCCCCAGCCCGAGCCGTGACGCCCAGTCCCGCAGCCGGTCCTGGCCGAGCCTTTCCCCGAGTTTGACAAAAACGCAATTGCACGAGACGGCGAGGGCCTCTTCCACCGTCAGCGACCCGTGCCCGCCCGTGGCCCGCGCCGAGCAGCCCACCTCCCGACCGGCGACCCGAACCAGGCCCCGGCACTCGAAGACCTCGCGTCGGTCGACCACCCCGGTCTCCAGGGCCGCCGCCAGCACCAGAGACTTGATGACCGACCCCGCCGGGTAGGGGCTGAGGGCCCGGTTCACGAGGGAACCGTCGGACCGGCCGAGGTAGTCGGCCACCCGCCCCTGGTCGTAGTCGGGCCGGCTGGCCAGGGCGAGGACGTCCCCCCGCCACGGGTCCATGACCACCACCGCCCCCCGGCGGACACCCGGGCCGCTGCCATCCATGACCTCTTCCACGGCCCGTTGGACCTCGGAGTCGATGGTCGTCACCAGGTCGCACGGCAGGGCGGTCCAGGGCGAGTCGCCGGTCCAGGCGAGCTTGCGCCACCCCAGGGAGGCTAGGGACTGGCCGCGGCCGTCCACGAAGAGGGCCAGGAGTTCGGGGCCACGGCCGCCCAGGTAGGAATCCCAGGCCTTCTCCAGCCCGTCGCCGGCCGCCCCGTTCCAGTAGCCCACAGCGTGGCTGGCCAAGGCGTCCGGTCCGTAGCGCCGCTCGTCGGCCACCACGGCCAGGCCCTCGAGGCCCAAACCGGCGACGACGGCCGCCCGTTCCGGCGTGAGGCCCGTCACGACGAAGATGGGACCGCCCCCCGCCTCGAGCCGGGAGTCCAGTTCCGCGGCCTCGAGTTCCAGGAGCGCAGCCAGTTGGGCCGCCCGCTGGCTGCCCGGCGGGAAGAAAGCGGGGTAGACCGCGACCCGATAGGTCAGGAGGCTGTCGGTGAGAGGGACCCCGTCGCGGTCGAGGATCCGTCCGCGGGTGGGGCCGAGGGGAACGGTCTGGGTCCGCTGCAGGACAGCGGCCTCCGCCAGTTCGCGGTGCCGGACCAACTGGACGAAGCCAAGCCGGACCGCCAGTCCGGACAGGGCCAGGGCGGTCAGGACGGCCAGGGCGAGGAGTCGTTTCCAGCGGAGAGCGGCCAGCCGTCGGCGCTGGCAGCGGGTACCGGCCACGTCATCCCACCTAAGGTCGATGTTTCCACCTTAGGCTACCCCTGCCTGGGGCGCGGGATGCGCCGGGCCCGGCTCGGACGAGGCCAACGAGCCGGCCTAGTTCCCGCCCTGGTACTTGGCCACCGCGCGGTTATGTTCCTCGAGCGTCCGGCTGAAGTAGTGTGACCCGTCGTTCTTGGCCACGAAGTAGTAGTAGTCGCTCTCGGCCGGGTACAGGGCCGCTTGGATGGCCGCCAACCCGGGGCTGCAGATGGGCCCGGGCGGCAACCCCGCGTTGTTGTAAGTGTTATAGGGCGAGACAACCTCGAGGTCCTTGAAGAGCAGGGGTTTCTCGGGCGGTTTGCCGATCACGTACCGCACCGTGGGACAGGCGTCAAGTTTGATGCCGACGCGGAGCCGATTGTGGTACACCGAGGAGACGACGGGGCGCTCCTCGGCCAGGACAGCCTCTTTCTCGATGATGGAGGCCAGGGTCAGGACCTCCAGGGGCGTCAGACCCAGCTCCTGAGCCCGGGCCAGGAATTCGGGCGTGAAGACCGCCACGGTCCTGCGGGCCATGGTCCGGACGATGGTCTCGGCCGTCGCCGACTCTTCGAAGAAGTACGTGTCGGGGAAGAGAACCCCCTCGTAGGGCTGGATGAACCGTGAGCGCTTCGCTGGAAGGAACGGGAACTCGCCGGCGGTATCCGCCCTCGACACGGCCTGGTCGAAGGCCTCCTTGGTCGCCAGTCCCTTCTCCACGAGCAAGGTCTCGATCTGCCCGAGAGTGTAACCTTCGGGAATGGTCACGCTGATCTTCATGACCTCGCCCCGCCCGATGCGGTGCAGGATGCTCCATGTCGACAGGCCTGGGCTCATCTCGTACTTGCCCACTTTCAGTTGGCCGTTCCAGCCGAGGAGTGCGCTCAGGGTGCGGAAAGCGAGCCGGTCGCGGACGAGACCGACCTCTTCCAGGCGGTTGGCGATGCTCGAGGCGCCTTCGCCTTCCGTTACCTCGAAGACAACCTTCTCGTGGGAGCCCAGCCGAGCCGGGGCCGAAGCCAACGCCAGACCGGACACGCCCAGGACGATGGCCCCCGCCACGGCCAGGATGAGGTACCTGAGCCAGGGCGATCGCCGATTGACGTCAGCAAAACGCATGAGCCGGTCCCTCCGCCCGCGGCCAGGCCGGTCACCCGCCGGCCGCCAGTGCCGTCAACATCGTTGCCGTATCGTTCTGTCGATTGTTCGAGTCGGGGTTCGCCTTTCCCTCCAGGAGGATTGCTCCTTGTTGCCCAGACCAGCGAGAGGCCCGCCCCCTGCGGGGCGGGCCCGTGTCGGACTTGGTCTGCCGGCGTCTAGCCGGGAGGCGGTTCGCCGTCATCGTTGCCTTCCTCTTCCTCCCAGTCCTCGTCATCAAGAGAGGACTCCCAGGCCTCGGCGACCTTCTCCCACTCGGCGTCATCCTCGATGTCGGAAAAAATCCGGTCGCCGTTCTCGTCGGTCTCCACGCGCAGGATTATGGCTTCGTCTTCGTCTTCGTCTGTCGGTTCGGCGCCTGCCTCGGCGCCCTCACCATCCAAGGGAGCCAGCACGGCGTACTCGCGAGCATCGACCTCGAGAATCTCGATGAGTTCGAACTCGTGGTCCTTCCCGTCCTCGTCGGTCAGAACGATGACGTCGCCATCATCTCCGGATTCTTCGACCACCGGTCGTCCTCCCTTCGTCGTCCACGGCTTGATACTGCCCGTTATCGCCCGGAGCTATGACCCTACATCCGGTCGACGCGGCGCGCCAATCGCTCCCAGCACGCTGCCTAATTGTATTTTTCCCTTCCCGGTACAGTCAAGCGAAACCATTCGGCTACCTGCTCCAATCGGAAACGAGGCGCGCGAGGAGATGCCGCAAGAACACGTTGCCCAGGGCCACCAGCGGGACGCCCAAAAGCATCCCGACGATGCCGAACAGCTTCGCCCCGGCCAGCAAGGAGAAGATGACCACCAGCGGGTGAAGCCCGACGCTTCCGCCAACGATGCGCGGGGTTAGGAAAATGCTGTCGACCTGCTGGACCAGGAACAGGGCCAGAACCGTCTCCAGGGCCAGGAGCGGACTCACCAGGAGGGCCAGAGCCACCGCCGGCACGGCGCCGATGACCGGGCCGAAATACGGGATGATGTTCGTCACTCCAGCGATGAAACCCAAGATGGCCGAGAACGGCAGGCCGAGGGCGTAGGTGACGAGTCCGACGAGACCGCCGACGATGAGGGCCACCAGAAGCTGCCCCCGGACGAACCCGGCCGCGACCCGGTTCATCTCGGCCAGGGCCAGGAGCGTGTCGCCCCGGCTGTTCACCGGCAGGACCGCCAGGACCCACCGCCGGATGGACTCGCGGTCGCGGAGCATGTAGAACGCCAGGAACGGAGCGAGGATGAGGGTGACTACCGCCGACACGGCCCCGAAGATGCCCGAGAGGACGGCTTGGATGAAGGTGAGGAGGCCCGTTTCGGCCCGGGCGATGGCCTGGTCGAGGACGACCCGGACCTGGGGCGGCAGGCCGGCCTCGGTGTACCGGGTCTGGACTTGGAGGATGAGACCCTGGACCTGTGAGACGAACGTCGGCAAAGTGTCGGCCAGAATCGTCAATTGTTGTACGAAAATGGGGATGAGCCAGAAGAGGACCAGGACCACCACAGCCGCGACTCCGAGGTACACGAGGAGGATGGCGGAAAGACGGGGCAATCGGCGCCCCTCCAGGAAGCGAACCGGGGGTTCCAGCAGGAAGGCGACCGCCATCGCCAGGACGAACGGCGCCAGGACCGCCCGGACGGCAAACCCCAGATAGACGAGACCGGCGGCCAGGACCACAAGAGTGGCTACCCTGATCCGCCGGTCAGCTATCGCCTCTTCCCCCCTGGCCTTAGCGGCCGGTGGCGGGCTTCACCGCCTCACCGCGCGTGCACCTCATCGACTTCGTCCTGCGCGCGACGGACAAGATGCTCCGCCTTCTTCCGCATGTCGCGGCCTCGCTGCATCACGCGCTCCCGGAACTCGGGCCTCATGGACGGAGCCAGGAATACCCCGACAAGGCCCCCGATGATGCCTCCGGCAATCACCCCGCGCCAAAATCCTCTGGCCAACGGCTCACCTCCCAGGCGTGGCGGTCATGGACTCCGGTACGGCTCGGTTCACGGAGACCAGTGTCCCATCCTCGTCGACCTCATAGACCTCGATCCTAGTGTCCCCAATCATGAACTGGACGAAGCACCCCCAGCAGTAGAACCGGTTGCCCGGCAGGAACCCCACTTGCCTTGAGCCACAGGAAGGACAGATCACTCCCGCGGACCTCCCTGTCCGGTCGCTTCGGGCGCCGTGGGCTCAGTCGCGGTCATCGTGACCGCGGACCCGTCGGGGTCTCCGGGCTCGCGCACATCGCCGGCGTCGCCGACGACAACGGAATCCGGACCCTCGACAATCTCTTCGGTCAAGACGACGGCCTTCTTGCCCTCTACGAAATCGCTGATGAAACCGGCGGTCACTTGGTACCCCCAGACGGCCCCGCTCTCCGGGTCGAAGAGCACGTCGTCGATGGTCCCGAGAAGCTGGCCCTCGCGGGTCAGGACGCTCTTGCCGACAGGCGACGCCCCGGCCGGGGCGGGGAACGACGGGACGAGGACGGCCTCCGCCCCGATGATGACGGCGCTCGCTCCGAGACTGTGGACCTGTTCGAAGGGCAGGAAGGCCCGGCTACCGCGAGAGACGACGATGAACCCGCTGAGCCGTCCTTGGCCGAGGTCGAAGACCACGTCCTTGACCCGACCGACGGCTCGCCCGGAATCCACGACGACTACCGGCAGGCCGGCGACCTCACCGCGACGCCGCATGGCAACCTCCCCAGAGCGTCAGTATCCTGCCACTTGTTGGGCGGGAAAATGCAGGCCGGCCTGGCAGCGGACCGCCCGTTCACTTGATCGGGTCGGACGGCGGGCCCGCCGTGATGTCCCGCCCCTCGGCCAGTTCCCGGCCGAGCTGGGCTATCTTCCCGCAGCAACTCGGGCATTTGTCTTCGTCGTGGGCCTCGGCGCCGGAGACGGCCCTGGCGCCGGAGACGGCCCTGGCGCCGGAGGCCCTGGCGCCGGCAGCCACGGCGGGCGCCACTCCCGCACCGGCCGCGCCACCGTTGCGCCGCCGGTAGTCCTCTATCGCGCGGTGCAGGGCGTCGGCAGCCAGGTTGGAGCAGTGCATCTTGATGGCGGGCAACCCGCCCAAGGCCTCGGCCACCGTGCGGTTGGAAATCTCCTCGGCTTCCTGGAGCGTTTTCCCCTTGACCAGTTCCGTGACCATGCTGCTGGTGGCGATGGCCGCCCCGCAGCCGAAGGTCTTGAACTTGATGTCCTCGATCCGGTCGGCGCGGACCTTGATGGCGATCCGCATGATGTCCCCGCAGACGGGGTTCCCGACCTCGCCGACGCCATCGGCGTCCGGGATATCTCCGACATTTCGGGGCTGGCTGAAGTGGTCCATGACTCTCTGGTTGTACACGGCTAGCCTCCCTTTCGCGCCACGCGCCCGGCGACGACCTGGGCGTGCAGCGGTGACATGGCTCTAAGTCTGTCGATTATGGGCGGCAGGACCTCGAGGACATAGTCCACGTCCTCATCGGTGTTCCCGGTGCCCAGGGTCATCCGAACCGAGCCGTGGGCCACCTCGGGCGGGAGGCCCATGGCCAGGAGCACGTGGGACGGCTCCAGGGAGCCCGACGTGCAGGCCGACCCGCTTGAGGCCGCGACGCCTTTCATGTCCAAGGAGAGGAGGATGGACTCGCCCTCCACGAATTCGAAACTGAGGTTGGCGTTGTTCGGCAGGCGGAGCGTGGGGTGGCCGTTGAGCCGGGTGAACTCAACCTTCTTGACGAGCCCGTTGATGAGCCGGTCTCGCAGGGCCACCAGGCGCCGGCGGCGGCCCTCCATCTCCTTCATCGCCAGTTCGGCCGCGAGGCCGAAGCCCACGGCGCCGGGCACGTTTGAGGTCCCGGCCCGGCGGTTCCGTTCCTGGAACCCGCCGGTGATGAGCGGGCGGACCTTGCGGCCCTTGCGGATGAAGAGGGCGCCGATGCCCTTGGGTCCGTAGATCTTGTGCGAGGAGGCCGACAGGAGGTCGATGCCCAGCGCGTCCACATCTACCGGCAGGGCCCCGTAGGCTTGGACGGCGTCGGTGTGGAAGAGGATGCCCTTCTCACGGCAAAGGCGACCCACCTCGGCCACGGGCTGGATGGTCCCGACCTCGTTGTTGGCGAACATCAGGCTAACCAGGACGGTGTCCGGCCGGATGGCCTCGGCCACGGCCTCCGCCGACACCAGGGCCTGAGCATCCACGGGAAGGTAGGTGACCTCGGCGAGGCCCTCCTTCTCCAGGCCCTCGCAGGTGTGCAGGACGGCATGGTGCTCTATCTTGGTGGTGATCACGTGGCGGCCCCGGCCGGCGTTGGCCAGGACGGCCCCCCGGATGGCCATGTTGTCGGCCTCCGTGCCCCCGCTCATCAGGACGATCTCCTCCGGCCTGGCCCCCATGAGCGAGGCGACCTGGGCCCGCGCGTTCTCGGTGGCCTCCTTGGCCACCCGCCCGAAGCCGTGCACGCTGGAGGCGTTGCCGAAATCCGTCACCATGAACCGGAGCATCGCCTCAGCGACTTCCGGGCGAACCGGAGTCGTGGCCGCGTGGTCGAAGTACACCCGCCGGCTGGCGGTCGTCTGGGTCATACGGCCCCTCCTCCGCGAGCGTCCGCCTCGTCCAGCAAACTCGCCAGGGTGATCGAATCGAGCACCGACGTCATGCTGTCGCGAAGTCTTTCCCAGATGGGCCGGGTCACGCAGCAACCCGACCGGGCGCAGGACGGCAACCGGTCGGCATCCTCGGAAACGCACTCCAGCGGGGCGATGGGCCCCTCCAGGACGCGAATGATGTCCCCGACGGTTATCTTCTCCGGACTGCGGGCGAGAGCGTACCCGCCTTGGGCGCCGCGGACGCTCCGGACCAGGCCGGCCCGACGCAGGGGGCCGATGAGTTGCTCGAGGGAGCCCTCGGAAATACCCTGCCGTTCGGCGATAGCCTTGAGCGGCACCGGAGTGTCTCCGCCGAACCTGGCCAGGTCGTAGCAGGCGATGACGCCGTACTCGCCCTTGGTCGAGAGCCTCACGCCCGCCCACCTCCTCCGGCCGTTCGAGCCGCCGCGGCCGCCTGGTCCGGCTATCCCTACAATCCCTAAGGATTAACTCAGGTATCCCCATGGTAGCACCGCCCCGGACGAGCGTCAACCCCGCCTCGACGCCAGGAACGTCAGCCTTCTCTACTTCGCCCGGGTCCGCATAGACATGACTGTCGGCCGGGAGGGACGGCAGAGCCATGGCGTCGCTGTCCAAGAGGTTGGGTTTGGGTGGCCCGTACCTGCGCCTCGGGCTCACCCTGGTCGTTATCGCGGCCCTCGGCCTGGGGATAACCCTTGGGCTGGGCGTGCTCTTCCCCGGGTTCGGCCGCTGGGCGCCGGGAGCGGAACGGGTCCCCGCCGGGGTGTCCGTCGTCATCGCCGGCCAGGTCGTGGACCTCGGCCGGTGCGGGCGGTTCGAGGCCGTCGGTCTCCTGGAGGACCTGGCCCAGGGCCTGACCGTCCTCCCGCACGACGCCTACCTCGACCGGGCGACCAAGGGCGTCGTCCCGGCCCTCGAAGGCCGCCGGCTCGACGTGGCAGCTACGGTGGCCGCGGCCGTCGCCGCCAAGTCCGGGGAGACCGTCGCGCCGGTGTGGGCCGGGCTCGCCCCCGCCGTCACTCTGGCCGACTTCCCCGAGGCCCCTCTCTACGCCGGCAACCCCGCCAAGAGCCAGGTCGCCATCATCCTCAACGTGGCCTGGGGCGACGAGTTCCTCGACCCCATCTGCTCGCTCGTGGAGGGCGCCGGCGGGCGCCTGACCATCTGCCCGGTCGGGACCTGGCTCGAGGCCGACCCCGGCCACGGCGCCTGGTTGGCGGCGGCCGTCGCCCGCGGGCACGAGGCAGGCAACCACGGCTTCTACAACCAGCCCATGACCTACGGCGACGCCACCAAGGCGGGCGAGGAGATCCGGCGGATGGCCGGCCTCATCAGTCAGGCGGGCGTGAAAGAGGCCCCGTTCTTCGCCCCGCCCATGGGCGCCTTCGACAAGGCCACCCTCCAGGCCGCCGCAGCCGCCGGCTACCGGACCGTGCTCTGGTCGCTTGACACCATCGACTGGCGGCTGGAGGGCGTGGACGTCATCGCGGACCGGGTCATCGCCCGGGTAAAGGCGGGCGACATCATCCTCTGCCATCCGACGGCCCAGACCGCCCCGGCCATGGCCAAGTTCCTGCCGGCCCTCCAGGCCAAGGGGCTCAAGGTCGTCACGCTGAGCGAGCTGCTCTCGCCGACGCTGCCGACCGAGGACAGCGGCGCCGGCGCCCCGACCGCTCCGCCGGACTAGGCCCCCGGCCCCCGCGGGCAAACTACCGCGCGGGGCGAGACGGTGCAGTACCTTGAGGTCTTCGGGCGGACCCTAGCCGCCTTTGCCGGGCTGCTCTTCATGATGAGGCTCAGCGGCAAGCAGCAGGTCCAGCAGCTCAACGTCTTCGAGTACGTCGTGGGCATCACCATCGGCAGCACGGCCTCGTTCCTGAGCGTGGACATAAAGGAACCCTTCCTGCCGACCTTCCTGGGTCTTGTCCTCTGGGTGGGTCTGGCCCTCCTCTTGAACAACATCGCCCTTCGGAGCCGCCGTTGGGGCAAGATCCTCCACGGCGAACCGACCGTCCTCATCGAGAAAGGGCGCATCCTTGAGGAGAACTTGCGGAAGGTCCCCAATTTCACGATCGACGACCTGCTTATGTCCCTGCGCAACAAGGACGTCTTCGACGTCAGCCAGGTCGAGTTCGCCCTCCTGGAGACCAGTGGGGCCCTGAGCGTCGTGAGGAAGAGCCAGCACCGCCCGGTGACCCCGCACGACCTTAAGCTCTCCCCGGAATACGAGGGGCTTCCGACCGAACTTGTCTACGACGGCCGCATCATCGAGAAAAACCTCGAGAGCGCCCGGCTCACCCACGCCTGGCTCAAGAAACAGCTCAAGGCTCGCGGCATCGCGAGCCTTGAGAAGGTCGTGCTGGCCCAACTCAACCCGAACGGCACGCTCTACGTCGACGTTCGGGACGACCGGCCCATCAAGGTAGACATTTCCGACTACGAGCATCAACTGGAGAAGCTCTAGAACTCTAGAGCCGGGGCGATTGGCCTTAGGCCACCCGCCGCGCCTCCTTCGCCGCCTCGGCGATGAGGGCGAGGGCCCGTTTCACGTCGGCGGAACTCACATCCTTGTGGGTCACCAAGCGCACCCGGCGCGGGTCGACCGCGTTGGTCAGTACGCCCTGGCTCGTCAGGAGCTTAACAAAGTCCGGCGCGGCGACCCCGAGTCCGTCGACGCGGCACATGACCATGTTCGTCTGGACCCCGCCCAAATCGACGGCCAGGCCCTCGATGCCCGCGAGCCCTTCGGCCAGGACGCGCGCGTTGGCGTGGTCCTCGGCCAGCCGGGCGATCATCGTGTCCAGGGCGACCAGGCCCGCGGCCGCGATGACCCCGGCCTGGCGCATGCCCCCGCCCAGGATCTTTCGGTTCTTGCGGGCGCGGGCGATGAAGTCCTTGGTCCCGACGAGCACCGACCCGACCGGCGCCGAAAGCCCCTTCGACAGGCAGAACATGACCGAATCGGCGTGCCGGGCAACCTCGGCCGCCGGCCGGCCAAGATAGACGGCCGCGTTGAAGACCCGGGCGCCGTCCAGATGAACCAGGAGGCCGGCCCTGTGGGCCGCCTGGGCGACAGCATCGAACTGCTCCTGGGGCCAGACCGAACCGCCGGCCCGGTTGTGCGTGTTCTCCAGGCACACGAGGACCGGGACCGGGAAGTGGAGGTTCGGGCTGCGGAGGTTTGTCGCCAGGTCGCGGACCGTGAAGAACCCACGGTCGCCGGCGATGGTCCTCGGCAGGACCTGAGCGGCCACGGCGAACCCGCCGACCTCGTAGTAGTAGATGTGCGATTCCGCTTCGAGGATGATCTCGTTGCCCCGGACCGTGTGGGTCATCACGGCGACGAGGTTCCCCATCGTCCCCGATGGGAGGTAGACGCCTTCTTCCTTCCCCAGCAGGCCGGCCGCCTTCTCTTCCAGGCGCCGGACGGTCGGGTCCTCCCCGTAGACGTCGTCCCCCACTTCCGCCTCGGCCATGGCCTTCCTCATCTCCGGGGTCGGCGTGGTCACGGTGTCGGAACGCAAGTCGATGCGCATGATGCGGCTCCTTCCTCAGAATCTGGCCGGCAGCCCCTATCTGGGGCCGCCGCGAGGTTTGGGGCACAGGGTTCAGCCGCTGGCCGGTGATTCCTGCCGCGGAGAGCCGGGCAAGACGCCGAAGGCCGCGTCGCCTCACGCGACGCGGCCTTCGTTACTCACCACAGCATAAGGAATCCCCACCGTGTCGTGCGGCCGCCCTGTTTTGAACCTGCTAAGGCAGGTGGGTGCCACCTGCGCAATTTTCGTTTCCTTCTGGCCGCCAGAGGCGGGCCTAGATGAAGGCCTACGGCGTTGCGCAGAGCTTAGGCTCCCCAGGTGATTGTGTTGGCTCAAAACACATACGGCCCGTCACGGGCACAGCAGGGCTGATTCATTTGTCAGGCCGCCGCAGGCGGCGCAGCCCGATTCTAGCACAGCGCGCCCGTTGACTTCAACGCGGTTTGTCAACGAATTATCAGACAATAAATTCCTGGGCCGTCGAAGGTTGCTCCGCGCCTACGGCTTGCGGACTTCGATGCCCAACTCGGCGAGTTGCGCCAGGTCCACCGCCGCCGGCGCCAGGGTCAGCGGGCACGAACCGCTCGCCGTCTTCGGGAAGGCGATGACCTCCCGGATGCTCTCCTCGCCGGCCATGAGGGCCGCGATGCGGTCGACGCCCAGAGCGATACCGCCATGAGGCGGCGCCCCGTACTCCAGCGCCTCCAGGAGGAAGCCGAATTTCTCGACATACTCCGCCTCGGGAATACCCATGGCCCGGAAGACCCGTTCCTGGCCTCCTCGGACGTGGTTGCGAATGCTCCCCCCACCCAGTTCGGTACCGTTGAGCACCAGGTCGTAGGCTTTGGCCCGGACCTGGAGAGGCTCCTGCTCCAGCCGTTCGGCATCCGCCTCGAGCGGGCAAGTGAAGGGATGGTGCTTGGCGCCCAGCCGTCCCGCCTCGTTCGATGCCTCAAGCAGCGGGAAGTCGGTCACCCATAGGAAGCGGAGTTTGCCCGGACGGCGCAGTTCCAGCTTGTCGGCCGCCCGTAGGCGCAGATGACCCAGGGCCGCGGAGACCACGCCCTCCTTGGCGGCGACAAAGAAGGCCACGTCCCCGTCCTTGGCTCCCGTCGCTGTCCGCAAGGCGTCCACGTTCTCAGGCGTGAGGAACTTGGCCACCGGAGACCGCGGGCCGGACGGTTCGAAGGCCATCCACACCAGCCCCTGGGCCCCGAACGTCTTTGCCTCCTCGCTGAAGAGGTCAAGGTCCTTCCGGCTGAACGCGGCCGCGCCACCGGGAACCGCGAAGCCCCGCACGAGCTCGCCTCTCGCCCCGGCCTCACCGAAGACGCGGAACTCGCACCCCGTCAGGGCGGCCGTCACGTCCTCGATGGTCAGGCCGAACCGCAAGTCTGGGCGGTCCGAGCCATAGCGCGCTACGGCCTCGCCGTAGTCCATCACCGGGAACGGGAGACGAAGCTCCACCCCCGCCGCCTCGCGCCAGATTCTCGCCATCAGTCCCTCGGTGAGATGGCGCACATCGCCTGGCTCGACAAACGACATTTCAATGTCAATTTGAGTGAACTCAGGCTGCCGGTCCGCCCGAAGGTCCTCGTCGCGGAAGCAGCGGGCTATCTGGAAGTAGCGCTCGACCCCGGCCACCATCAGGAGTTGCTTGAAGAGTTGGGGCGACTGCGGGAGGGCGTAGAAACGACCCAAGGCGTTTCTCGCGGGAACGAGGTAGTCCCGTGCCCCTTCGGGCGTGCTGCGCGTGAGGTTCGGCGTCTCCACTTCCCAAAAGCCGAGTTCGTCCAGATAGTCCCGGGTGGCTTTGACCATCCGGTGGCGCAGGGCCAGGTTACGCTGGAGCCGCGGACGGCGGAGGTCGAGATACCGGTAGCGGAGGCGGGCCAACTCGCCCGCGCTGACCGCCGCGCCGTCGGCGCGGGTCGCGCCCTCGGTCGCTCCGCTCGCCGGACCGGCCCCCTCACCGCCCTCGCGCCTGGCCGGGACATCGTCGGTGTAGATGGGCGGCGTGCGGGCCGGGTTGAGGACTCGCACCTCGAACGCCCGCACCTCTATCTCACCCGTCGGCATGGCCGGGTTGGCCAGCCCTTCCGGACGCCGGGCGACGACGCCGCGGACGGCCACGACCCACTCCGGACGCAGCCCTGAGGCCCGGTCCGCCAGGTTCTCGCTGAACACGACCTGGGCCACGCCGGAGCGGTCACGCAGGTCGATGAAGGTCACTCCGCCGTGTTCCCGTCGGCGCGCGACCCAGCCCATGAGGACCACTTCGCGTCCGGCATCCGCCGCCCGCAATTCACCCGCCCCGCCCGACCGGACCCAACCAGCCATCGCCTCGGCCCCTGGTCCTTCATCCGAAATCAACTTTGAGCCCCCCTGCCAAGCTCCGCCAGAACCTCGTCCGCCGGAACCGACGTCTGCTTGCCTGATGCGAGGTCGCGGACCGCCACCACCCCGGCGGCGAGTTCCTCGTCCCCGATGATGAGCATCCAGCGCGCGCCGGCCCGATCGCTCGCCTTGAACTGGGACCGCAGGCTGCGGCCCAGGAGATCGCAGATGGCCACAAACCCGGCCCGTCTCAGCCGCCGCGCCAGGCAAAAACCCGCTATCTCGGCCGCCGCGCCGACCGTGGCGACGTGGACGACGCCTGCCGAGAGGCCGGTCGTCCCGCCCTCCGCCGCCTCGAGTCCTTCGGCCTCCAGAGTGGCCAACAGCCGTTCGACCCCGAGCCCGAAGCCCACCCCGGGCGTCGGGGCCCCTCCCAACTCCTCGACGAGCCCGTCGTACCGGCCCCCGCCACAGAGCACACGGTGGGAACCGCCGCCCGCCTCGTCCTTGGCGGCGCCCCCCGCCTCGTTCCCGCCGGTCCCGGCCGGGTCGTAGACGATCTCAAAGACGGTCCGGCTGTAGTAGTCGAGCCCGCGCACGAGGCCCGGGTCATCGGCGTAGCGGAGCCCCAGGGCCCCCAGGCCTTCCTTGACCCGCGCGAAATGGCTCCGGCACTCGGGGCAGAGGTTGTCCGCGCTCATGGGCGCCCCGAGCAGGAGGGCCCGACAACGCTCGTTCTTACAGTCGAAGAGGCGCAAGGGGTTCTCCCGGAAGCGGTCCTGGCAGTCCTCGCACAGGTCGCCGACCCGCCCCTCGAAATAGGAGACCAGCTTAGCCCGGTAGGCCGGCCGGCAAGCCGGGCAGCCGATGCTGTTGAGCCGGATGACCAGACGGGTGAGGCCGGCCGCGGCGAAAAGCTCGTGGGCTACCAGGATGACCTCCACGTCAGCCAGGGGCGAGGCCGCCCCGAAGACCTCGATGCCGTACTGGGTGTGCTGCCGGAAACGGCCCGCCTGCGGACGGTCGTACCGGAACATCGGGCCGAGGTACCAAAGCTTCACCGGCTGCGGCGCCGACGGCAGGCCGTTCTCCAAGTAGGCTCGCCCCACGCCGGCCGTACCCTCGGGGCGCAAGGTGAGCAGGCGCCCGCCCCGGTCCTTGAAGGTGTACATCTCCTTGCGCACGATGTCCGAGGACGCTCCGGATGTCCGGGTGTAGAGGTCGCTCTCCTCGAAGATGGGCGTGCGGATCTCGCCATAGCCGAAGCTCGCACTGTGCCCGGCGATGAGAGCTTCAAGGCGGCGCCACTTGGCGGTCGCCTCGGGCAACACGTCCTGGGTCCCTCGTGGGCGCTGGTACGTCGGCATATCGATCCACCCCCGGTCTCCTCTGCCTGGAGGAATAGATGTCCTACCCTAGAAAGTTCCCGGTGTGCTTCCGCAAACCTCCACACAGGAGGCTCGGCCCTTGACCCCTAAGCCCGTGAAGAGGACAAGCTTTCGCTTCTCGTTCCTGCCGCTGCTCCAGGTTCTCGACCTGACCCGGCATCCGCTACGTTACGTCCTGATCGTCTTGATTCTGGTCATAGCCATCGGCACGTTCGGGGTCGTCTTCTTCCTCGCCGAACCGGGTTCGGTGGGCGACCTCCGCGAGGACTACCTCACCCGCGAGGCCTACAGCTTCCGCACCCTGGAACTCGTCGGCTTCTACGCCACCGTCGTCTACCAGAACGGTGGGGCCATCGTGCCCGTGTACTCCAGCGGCCACCAGGTGACGGCGGCCATCATCACCGGCCGGGGGGTCATCACCCTCAAGACCTCGCCCGCCGCGACCCCCGAACTCGCCCATCTCGTCGGCGACCCGCAGGCCTCGGACCTCACGGCCACGGTCGTCGGCTGCTACCTCCCGGTGAGCTACCAGGTCCTTGAGAGTCTTAAGGAGTCGTGCTCGGCCGAGGTCTCCCGCGCCTACGGTATCCACCTGCCCGAGGCGGAGGCCATCCTCAAGGACGTCCGCCGCAACCCGAACCTCGTCATGGTCTTCGGGCAGACGCGCCAGTTCACGGAGGGCGCCCCCGTTTCGGCCTACTTCCAGACGGAGCGGTTCGGGGGCCTGACCATCCTCGAGGGCTCCTCGGTCACCATCACGGCCAGTCTGCCCCAACGCACCCGCATCACGTTCCTCAACGAGTACCCCTTCCGCTCCGTTCTCTCACCCATGACCGTCCAGACGCCGGTCTTCTCCGGGCCCCTTCTCGGCTTCGGCGTGGTCAGCTTCCTGCTCATCGCCCTGACCTACGTCCTGACCATCGACCTGGTCCAGCCGAGGCCCCAGCCGCGCCACGCGAAGGGCTACCATCCCCATCCCCGCTCGTGGGACTGGGCCTTCGTCGGCGTCGTTTTGTTCGGCGACATGCTCGTGCGGCTCATGGTCAACGTCGCGGAGGTCCGGTCGGAGGCCATCGTCGCCTATCAGCTGCTCGGCCTGGTGGCCATGGTCTACTGGGTGGAGTACGTCGGCATGGACCTCTCGACCTACTTCGGGGTCACCCGGCGCAACCTCGCCCGGGTCCTGTTCGTGGCCGCCAGCCTCGGGGTGCTGGCGACCATCGGGGGGGCCATGGGCTTCCCCAGCGGCCTTCGGAACGTGAGGTTCATCGCCGTCTTCGGCCAGTTCATCTGGTCGTTCGGAATCATCGGCGTCATCCGGGGCATCTACTACTACGGGTTCATCCAGACCACCTTCGAGAGGCACTGGGGGCGCTGGGCGGGCTGGCTCGGCTCGGCCGTCGCCACGGGGCTCGTCTACTTCCTCCCCGGGTTCATCCCGGCGCCGGGTAACCCCGTGACCTGGCCGGCCTCCATCATCGGCGGGCTCGTCACCCTCACCCTGACCTTCGCGGTCATCGGCTTCCTCTTCCACCGGACACGAAGCGCCTGGGGCGCGGCCATCGTCCTGGGGCTTCTGGACTTCCTGCCGAAGCTGCTGACGTTCTAGGCTCTCAGCGCGAGAAGGCGTCGATGCCGCCGCGCCGGCTCCAGGGGATGAAGTCCCAGGAGCCCTTCCGGAGCGCCGTTCCGTACCACTCCGGGGAGAAACAAAACCCCCGCTCCCGGGCCTGGCGGACCGTTCGCTCGATGTCGTATGACACCCGGCGTATCTCCACCGAGCCGAGCCGTCCCCCGGACCTGCCGCCACCCTGGCCGGGGGGCGCTTGGCGGGCGGCGTCGCGGGCTTCACCGGCCGGGACCGCGACCCCTTCCGTTTCGAGAACTACGTAGGCGGCCCGCCCGTCCCCATCAAGGGACTGGCCGACGCCGCCGGCGTTGACCAGCAGCCTGCCGTCAGCGCGAAAAACGAATGGATCGTGGATGTGGCCCGCCACGACGCAGGCCGCCTCGGCGCCGGCCAGCTTGGCCGTGACCGTCGCCGGGTCCTGCCCGGGCCTGATGCAGTCGTAGAGACTGTCTGGAGTCGCGTGCACGAAGAGCACCGTTTCCTCGCCGGCGGTCAGCCGGAACTGACGGGGCAGGGTCTCAAGGTAGGCGAGGTCGGCGCGGTCCAACCGGTCCACGTGCCAGTCGACATAGGGCCAGATAGCGGGGTCGTCGCTGTAGCTCAGCGGGAGAGGCTCGGCCACGCCGGCGGCGCGGCGGGCCAGGGCGAAGTCGCTGTTGCCCAGGACGCACGGGATGCCCCGTTCGCGGATGAGGGCCACACACTCCGACGGCGCCGGTCCCTTGAACGCCAGATCGCCCAGGCAGACCAGGGCGTCGGCCCCGCGAGCCGCGATATCGGCGAGCACCGCCTCAAGGGCCGGCAGGTTGCCGTGGATGTCGCCGAACACGGCCACTCTCACGGGGCAGCCTCCTTCCGCGGGGCGGCCCGTTCCCCCGGGTCCACCCACGCCCGACGCATCCCGGACTCCTATGCCTTCACGAACGCATTCCCCTTCTTCTCCCGGCCCACGGTCGTGTCCGGGCCGTGCCCCGAGAGGACGACGGTCCGCTCCGGCAGGGCGTAGATGACGTTACGGATGGAAGCTTCGAGGGTGTCCCAGTCGCCGCCCGGGAAGTCGGTGCGGCCGATGGAGCCGGCAAAGAGCGTGTCGCCGGAGAAACAAAGGGACGGGAGTTCGGGCTCACGCCCGAGGACGAGGCTGATGCCGCCCGGGCTGTGGCCGGGCGTGTGCCGGACCTCAAGGGACAACCCGCCGAAGGCCACGCGGTCGCCCTCGGCAAGTTCCCGGTCGGGCTCCAGCCGCCCACCCTCGCCCGCCGGGAGCAGCGCCGAGAGGTTGAGCATCGGGCTTCGGAGCATCTCGGCGTCGGCCTGGTGGATGAGGACAGGCGCCCCGGTGGCCTCGCGCACGGCGCTGTCGGCCCCGACGTGGTCGATGTGGCCATGCGTGTTGACGATGGCGACCACCTTGAGCCCGGCCTCGCCGATGATCTTCAGGATGCTCTTGCCTTCCGCCCCGGGGTCGATGACCACCGTCTCCCGCGTGGCGGGGTCGGTCACGAGATAGCAGTTGGCCCCGAAAGGCCCGACTTCCATGACCCGGATCTCAGGCTCGGTCCCGCTGCCGGTCACGCCAGACTCCCCCTCGCTCGGCTAGAGCAGCCACTTCACCAGCCCGGCCCCGAGCAGCAGGATGGCCGGTATCGCCTCCAGGTTCAGGTGGATGCGGAACGTGTCCCAGGTGAGGTCGTTGATGCCTTCGCCGATGTAGGTCTTGGCCCGGATGCGCCCCACGTTGTCGCGCACGAGCCCGGCCACGGCGGCCAGGGTGACGACGCTCACCCACCACGGCACCCCGAACAAGGGCGCCGCCGCCACGAACGCGAGAGCCACCGCCAGGTTGAAGAGGTAGGCCCGGGCCGTCGCGTCCCGGCCGAAGCGCACGACGAAGGTCTTCTTTCCCGACCGCGCGTCCGAGGGCGCGTCGGCGAACTCGTTGATGAAGATGACGTTGAGGATGCTGAAGCCCAGGGCGCCGGCGACCGGGATGAGGACGGGGTCGAACCGCCCGGCCTGGAGGTAGTACCCGGCGACGACGGTGAGCATGCCCCCGCAGATGGCGACCACGAGTTCGCCGAGGCCGCGGTAGACCAGTTTGAGCGGCCAGCCGGTGTAGAACCAGCCGCCCAAAGCCCCGAAGAGGCCGAGCGGGATGGTCCAGGGGCCGGTGTGAAAGTAGAACGGGAGGAGGAGCCCGATGGGCAGGGCCACGACCAGAACGCCGATGGCGAACCAGAGGGCCCGCTTCCGCTGGGATATCTTCTTCTCCACCAGGACCCGGATGCCGCCGGAATAGACGCTGAACTCCTTGTTCTGGACGTCGGTCTCGAAGTCGTAGTAGGTATTGCCGGCGTTGACCGCCCCCATGACCATAAAGACCACGACCGAGCCGAGCCCCAGGACCCAGAGGTTGAGGCGCCCGGTAGCCAAGTAGGCCAGGAAGTTGCCCAGGAGGAAGGGGATGAGGGCCGCCAGGACGATGAATCTGGCCACCAGAATCTCGTAGTAGGCCCCGAAGGAGTCGGGGTCGAGACGGTCGACCCGCTCCTGCCTGGCCCGCATGGCCTCTATCTGGCTGATACGATAGGCTTCCTTGTAGCTCGGCATCAGATTACCCTGAACAACTTGAACCCCGCCAGGATGCTCGAAGGCTTGCCCTGGTAGATAGCCTGCACCTCGGCCATCACGCCGTAGCCGCACTTCTCGCAGACCTCGGGGGCGATGAGGCGAACCCCGCAGCCGTCCACAAGCGTTCCGTCCGGGTGCCCGAGCTGCACGAGCCAGTGGGTCCGGTTCCAGCCCGGCTTCAGCATCAGCCGGAGAGCGCCCGCCGAGTTGAGGATCCGATGCCCCTTCTTCTTGAGGGCCACGATGCGGTCGACGGCCTCGGCCCGCTCCTCGAAGCTCAGGGCGTACTCCTCCACTCCGGGATAGGGGATCTGGAAGTTGAACGAGATGGCCTTGAGGCGAGGCATCTGCCGGGCGATGTTCGCCACGTTGTCCTCGATGTCGGCGACATTGATCTTGGAGAGGGTCACGTTGGCGTGGAGGTTCGGGTTCCGGCTCTCGGCGATGTTGCGAACCATCGTCTCGTAGCTGCCCTCGCCGCGAACCGCCTCGTGGTACTTGGGCGAGCCGTCGACGCTGATCCAGACGAGGTCACAGCGGTTGGTGATGGGCAAGATGGCGTTGGTCACACAGGCGACCTTGAAGAAATGCCGCTTGGCCTCATCGACGAGCCGGTCAAAATCCCAGCCCGCCTCGGCGTCGCGCCACATGACCGGCTCGCCGCCCTGCATGAAGAGGATGCGAACCCCGTTGGCCAGGAACCGCTCCCACATGGCCCGCACCTTCGCGAGCGGCAAGTGCTCCCGTGGCAGGAAGTCCGGGTTGGCGTACGGGCAGTGTTTGCAGGTCAGGTTGCAGTAGGACGTGATGTTGATGCCCCCGACGAGCGGCTTACGTTTGCCGAGAATGCGCGTGTCGAAAAGATAGCCGGCGTAGTGAGCGAGTTCGGGCAGGCTGACGGCCAATGGGGTCCGCACCTCCGAGGTTATTGGGCGCAAGTAGGTAACCGTCATTTTAGCACAAGACTCCTCGCCGCTGTGTAACCTCCCGTACCAACCGGAGGCCGCCGCGGGGGAGAACGCGGTGGCGGGTCCGGCGGCTAGAACACCTTCCGGCTGTCCAGGAGGATGGTCACCGGGCCGTCGTTGACCAACTCGACATCCATCATGGCCTGGAACTCCCCGGTGGCCACGCGGAGACCGTGGCCCTCGAGGGCCCGGACATACTCCCGGTAGAGGCGGTCGGCCTCCTCCGGCGGGGCGGCGTCGCTGTAGGAGGGGCGGCGGCCCCGGCGGCAGTCCCCGTAGAGCGTGAACTGGGACACGACGATGGCCTCGGCCCCTCGCGGCGCCTCCGGCCCCGTGGCGGCGGCCTCGAACACCGAGAGGTTCATCTTCCCGTCGGCGTCGCCGAAGACCCGGAGGTAGGCCGTTTTCTCGGCCAGGTAGGCGGAGTCGGCCTCCGTGTCGCCCTGTCCGACCCCGAGGAGGACGACCAGCCCCGGGCCTATCTCCCCGGTCACGCGGCCGTCGACGGTCACCTTCGCCCGGCTGCAGCGCTGCACCACGGCTCGCACCCGCCCGCCCCCTCCGCCTGGCCACGGCCCCCCGGCCTACCGCTGCCCGCCCGGGCCGCCCGACGTCCGCGTCACGCTGTAGACATCCCGTATCTTGGCTATCTTCTCCTGGATGCGCCTCAGTTGCTCCAGGCTCGATATCTCGACCACGAGGTCGATACTGGCCGTCCTGGACTTCCCGGCCCGAGCGTTCACGTAGCTCAGGTTCGTCCTGGTCTCGGCCACCGTGTTCACCACGTCGGAGAGGAGGCCCGGCCGGTCGAAAGCGCTGATGACTAAAGAGGTCTGGAAGATCTGGGGCGCGTCCTTGTCCCAGGCCACCTCGATGAGGCGCTCCTTCTCACCGGACAGGTGCTTCACGTTCGGGCAGTTGACGCGGTGCACCGACACTCCCCGCCCCCGGGTGACGTAGCCCACGATGGCGTCGCCCGGCAGGGGATTGCAGCACCGTGAGAAGCGGAGGAGGACGTTGTCCACGCCCCGCACCCGCACGCCCTCCACCGGACGCCCGTAGGCCGGGACCGTCGGCGGCTTGAGATCCTTCTGGAGCCGTTCCAGGTCCAAGAGGGTGGCCTTCCGGCGCTCGCGCTCCAGTTCCTCCGCCAGCTTCTGGACCACGTACTGGACCGTGATGCCCCCGTAGCCGATACCCGCGTAGAGCTCTTCCGCCGACGTCAGGCTGAACCGCTTCGCCACCGTGTCGAGCCAGTCGTCGCGAAGGACTTCCTCCCGGTCCAGGCCGCGCCGGCGGACCTCCTTCTCGATGAGTTCCCGGCCGCGGGTGATGTGCTCGTCGCGCCTCTCGCGCTTGAACCACTGGCGGATCTTCTGCTTGGCGGCCGTGGTCTTGACCATGGTCAGCCAGTCCCAGCTCGGACCGCCTATCTGCTTGGAGGTCAGGACCTGGACGATGTCTCCGTTCTGCAGGGCCGTGTCGAGAGGCAACATCCTCCCGTTGACCTTGGCCCCGATGCAGCGGTGACCGACGTCGGTGTGGACGCGGTAGGCGAAGTCGATGGGGGTGGCCCCCGCCGGAAGCTCGATGACGTCACCCTTGGGCGTGAAGACGAAGACCTCGTCCGCGAAGAGGTCGACCTTGAGGCTCTCCATGAAGTCCTGAGAGTCCGGCATGTCGCGCTGCCATTCCATCATCTGCCGCAGCCACGAGAGCTTCTTCTCGAAGCCCGGGTCGGGCGCTCCGCCCTCCTTGTACCGCCAGTGGGCGGCGATGCCGTACTCGGCCGTCTGGTGCATGTCCCAGGTGCGGATCTGAATCTCGAACGGCTCGCCGGTCGGGGCCAGGACGGTCGTGTGCAGGGATTGGTACATGTTGGGCTTGGGCATGGCGATGAAGTCCTTGACCCGTCCCGGAATGGGTTTCCAGAGGGAGTGGACGATGCCCACCGCCGCGTAGCACTCGCTCACGGTATCGACGATGATGCGGATGGCCGTGAGGTCGTAGACATCGGCGAAACTCCGCCCCTGGACGTAGATCTTGCGATAGATGCTGTAGAAGTGTTTGGCCCGGCCGGAGATGTCGGCCTTGATGCCCGCCTCGCCGAGCTTCGCCTTCAGGATGTCGATAATCTCCTGGGTGAGCTGCTCGCGCTCGGCCCGCTTCCGGGCGACCATGGTCACGAGTTCGCGGTAGCGCTCCGGCTCGAGGTAGCGGAGGGCCAGGTCCTCGAGTTCCATCTTCATTCGGAAGGTCCCCAGCCGGTGGGCCAGGGGCGCGAAGATGTCCAGGGTCTCCTGGGCGCACGTCTTCTGGCGGTCCGGCGGCAGGAAGGCCAGGGTGCGCATGTTGTGGAGCCGGTCGGCCAGGCGGATCATCAGGACGCGGATGTCCTGGGACATGGCCAGGAACATTTTGCGGAGGTTCTCGACCTGTTCTTCCTCGCGGGAGTGGTACTCGAGGCGCGTGAGCTTGGTGACCCCGTCCACGAGCATGGCCACGTCGCGGCCGAACTCTTTCTCGAGGTCGCCGAGGCTCACCCCGGTGTCCTCGACCACGTCGTGGAGGAGGCTGGCGCCGATGGTCGTGACGTCGAGTTCAAGGTCGGCCAGGATGTGCCCGACGGCCAGCGGGTGGGTGATGTAGGAGTCTCCGGACAGACGCCGCTGCCCTTCGTGGGCACGCGCGGCGAACGCGCAGGCCCGATCGATCAGGGTCACGTCCGAGCCTGGCGCGTAGCTCTGGATTCTCTGCTTGAGGGTCTCCAGGTCAGACAAGACTCGACTCCCCACTCCATCTTGCCCGCCCCGGCCGCCCGCCTCTCGGCGGCCGGCTAGTACTTGATGAGCGAGACGACCTCGTAGCCCTTGAGGCTCTCCCGGCCCGGGATGTAGGTGAGTTCTATCAGCAAACCCACTCCGACCACGTTCCCGCCGAGTTGGGAGACAAGGTCGATGGTCGCGGCGACGGTGCCCCCGGTGGCCAGGACGTCGTCCACGACGAGCACCCGCGAACCCGGCTTGAAAGCGTCGCGGTGGATCTCCAGCACGTCGGCCCCGTACTCCAGGAGGTACTCGCCGCGGAGAGTCTCGGCGGGCAGCTTGCCCCGCTTACGGACGGGCACGCAACCGGCGCCCAGAGCGTAGGCCAGGGCGGAGCCGACGATGAACCCCCGAGCCTCAGGAGCCACGATGACGTCCGGCCGCAGCGGCCGGCACAGGGCGGCCATCTGGTCGATGGCCGAGCGCCAGGCCGCTCCGTCCCGGAGCAGGGTCGTGATATCCTTGAAGCTGATGCCCGGCTTGGGCCAGTCCGGGACTATCCGGATGCGGGCCTTGAGTTCGTCGACGGAAAGCATCGTGTCCCCTCCACTCGCACCACCAAAGGTATCTACTTCGCAAAGACAGGCTCCAGGCCTGCCGCTCGCACGTCCACGAGCTTCAGTTCCATACGGCGCAGGCCTTGCCACTCGTTCATCTCCGGACGGAAGGCGATGTCGTAGAGGCCGGCGTCCGGGGCGCCGGTGCCCGACCCCGCCGCCAACTGGCCGGCGAGCCCGCCCATACCGAAGCCGATGGCGTCCATCGTCCGGCCGCCCGCGCGCAGGGTCGCCTTCAGATGCCGGCCGCCCTCCCCTACCGTTCGCGCCGAGGCGAAGGCGACGCGGGACAGGGCGAAGACCGGTTCGGGGTTCCCGGTGCCGTAGGGCTCGAGGCCGCCCAGTTCGTCGAGCAGGCCCGGGCCGTTTCCCCGGCCATCTTCCCCGAGAAGCTCGGCAGGCTCGACGCAGGCGTCGATACGCAGTTCGTGCACCAGGTCCTCCCTGGCGAGCCGGCGGCGAGCGAGTTCTAGGAAGTCGCGCGAGAAGGCCTCGATGGCCTCCTCCCGAATCTCGAACCCGGCCGCCATGCGGTGCCCTCCGTGGCGGTCGAGCCAGCGCGAGCACTCGTCCAGAGCCCCCACCAAGTCAAAGCAGCCGATGCTCCGCCCGCTGCCCCGGCCGGAACCGCCGCCCACCGCAACGAGCAAAGCCGGTCGGGCGAAACGCTCCACCAAGCGCGAAGCCACGATGCCGATGACACCCTCGTGCCAGCCCTCCCCGGCCAGGACGATGGCTCTCTCCGCGTCGAGGTCGCCGGGGGTGACGCGCTCCGCGGCCTCCTCGAAGATACGTCCCTCGAGGGCCTGGCGCTCCCGGTTGCTCTTGTCGAGGGCGTCCGCTATCGCTTCGGCCTCCCCGGCCTCCGCCGTGAGGAGGAGACGCAAGGACGCCTCGGCGTCGCCCAGGCGTCCGGCGGCGTTCAGCCGCGGCCCGAACTGGAAAGCCAGGTGGTAGGCGGTGAGCGCTTTGCCTTCGAGGCGGGCGACCCGGGCCAGGGCGGCGAGACCCGTCCGGCCCGGGGGATTGAAGAGACGGAGGCCCCGGCTGACGAGCTGCCGGTTCTCGCCGACCAGGGGCACGACATCGCAGACGGTACCTAAGGCCACAAGGTCGAGCAGCCTTTCGCTCGAGGCACCGGCAGCGGCGGCGAAGAGCGGGCCCCGCCGCAGACCCTCGACTTGCTCGATGGCCTGCACCAGCTTGTAGGCCACGCCGACACCGGCCAGTTCGGAGAACGGATACTCGCTGCCGGAGCGCCTCGGGTTCACGACGGCGACGGCCTGGGGAAGCTTGGCGCCGGGCTCGTGGTGGTCGGTGATGACTAGGTCGAGGCCTAGCGAGCGGGCCAGGGCCGCCTCGGGGAGAGCGGTCACTCCGCAGTCCACGGTGATAACGAGGTCGGCGCCCTCGTCATGTATCCGCCGGATGGCGCCGGGGTTCAGACCGTACCCCTCGGTCGCCCGGGCGGGGATGTAGGCCGAGGCCGTAGCCCCTCTCTCGCGCAAAGCCGTGAGGAGCACGGCCGTCGCCGTCAGGCCATCGGCGTCGTAGTCGCCGAAAACAACGATGCGCTGCCTGGACTCGATGGCTTCCAGGACGCGCGTGACCGCCCGGTCCATGCCGTCCAGGAGGAAGGGGTCCGTGGACCCCGCGGCCCTGCGATGCAGGAAGGCCTCCGCTTCCACCAGCGCCGGAGCCGCAGTCTCGATACCTCGGCTAGCCAGTCGGTTGGCGAGGACGGTCGCCAGCAAGCGGGAAACACCCAACTCGGAGGAAAGAGCGGAGACGACATCGGAAGCCGGGCTCAAGACCCGCCAGGTCCTAGCCCCGGCGGGGCCCCGAGCCGCTTGGGCCGCCTCCCCTCGACAGGTTCGGCCCCGGGGAGGCTCCCCCGGCTTCCGGTGCGGGCGAGGCGGACGGACCGGGCGCCCTCGGGCGGCGAGCTTCCTCCAGCTCGCGCCGGGCGAGGGCGAGATCGGCTCTGGTCTTGTCGAGGTCGACTTTGGCTGTCTCCAGTTCCTTCTCGGCCTTGCGAAGCCGGCCGGAGGTGTCGTGAATCCTCAGGCCCAGGCGGACCTGACGGAACAAGCTCACCAGGAACGCGGCCAGGGCCCCGGCCACCAGGGTCACCAGCACGATGCCCGCCAGCGGCCAGCTGAACTGCCAGCCCAGGAACCTCATCGCCACAAAGTGAGCGTTCTGGCTTGCGAAGACGGCCACGACCCCGAGCACCACGAGCAGAGCGGCAAGCGCGAACACGGCCGTCACCTCCAAGGGTTGTCGTTTCTTGCCCCCGGGGGAAAATCCTCCCGGTCTGGAAGCGGGCTCCTCGCCTAGAGCCTCACCCGCCTCCGCTCGCTGTGGGCGATCTCGGACAGGAGAGCCTGGTCCAGTTCCTCGACCACGTGCAACGTGCCCCGGGCCCCGGCGGCCAGGTCGCGGAGGAAGTCGAGGTTGGGCTCAAGCCCGACGCAACTGAAACGGATTCTGTCCCTGGCCAGGGCCCGGGCAGCGGCGAGCGCGTCGGCGATGGGGTTCATCGTCCAGCGCGGAACGGTCGGAATGCCGTCCGTGATGAGCAGGAGCAGCGGGTCGCGGACCCGCTCCCGCCGGACGTAGGTGGCCGCCTGCACGAGACCTTCGGCCAGGGGCGTGAGACCGAGGGGTCGGATGCGGGCGAGCCCCCGCTGCACGGCTTCGAAGTTCCGCGTGAAGGGGACGTAGAGGCCCGCCTCTCGCTCCTGGAAGACCACGACCGCCACCCGGTCCCGGGTCGAGAGGAGCAGGTGCTGGGCCAGGTACTTGGCCGCCCGCATGCGGGGCCCGGCCATGCTGGCGCTGGCATCGATGACCAGGCAGACATCCAGGGGCCCGAGCCCGCGCCGGCGGTAGACCACGATGTCCTCGCGCCGCAGGCTGAAGGCGACCGGTCCGGACCCGGCGCCTGGCCCAGGAGCGCCGGCCCTCTCCACCAGCCCCCGGACCACAGCCTGGGTCACTGTCTCGGGCACGGCCAAGGCCCCGACCCACCCGCCGGCCCCCGCCCGCTCGACCTGGCGGTAGGACAGGCCGCCCTGCCCCCTAGACCGGGCACCGGTCGTCGGCACGGCCGGTTTCCGCCCCGGGGCGCCGCAGAAAGGCAGCTTCCTCAGGGTCAGCCTGAAGCGAAGTTCGATCTCGCGGCGGTGGCTCTCCAGGTAGTCTCGGAGACCTCGCCCGTCGGCGGTCAGGGAGTAGCGGCCCCGCTCTCCCGCGAGCAGCCCCTCCCACTCCAGCCTCCCCAGGACCTGGTTCAGGGGGACGCGACTCCGCAGCTTCCGGTGGAGTTGCGCCCACGAGGGTCCGTCCCGGAGACTCTCCAGGACCTCGCGCAGTTCGTCGATGCCCCCGAACTCGTCGGCCAGATCGAGGATGCCCCGCAGGTAGCCGGGACCGGGAGACACCGCGGGGTCTGGCGGCGCCGCCCAGTCGCGCCGGGGCTCGCGAAGAAGAGAGTCTGAGAACGAAGCGTAGTCCGAGAGGTCCATCGTCTGACCGCCCTCCTGGGCGGCGAGGCTGTTCAAGCGCTCGACGCGCCGTATCTCGTACCCCTGGCGCCTGACCTCCTCCTCCACGGCCATGATGAGATACGGGACGACCCCGTGGTCCCGCGTCGAGGCCAGCAGGGCCAGATGGACGTGGGTAAGGTGGGCCCGACGGAGCGTCTCGCCCTGGCCATAGCCGAGGCCTCCGGTGGCCCGGCCGCCTCCCGTAGCCGTCTGGACGTCGATGTAGTCGGAAAGGCGGCGTGTCCCGAGAGTGGCCCCGGCGGCGTCGGCCGCGCTGGCCCCGGGTCGGTGAAATTCTCGCGCGAAGCGGTTGGCCGCGGCGGCCACGCATCGGGCTACCGGCCGGTGGTCGACCGGCGCCACCTCATGGAAGAGGTCAAGATGCAGCACCTGGCCTTCCCGGCGTCGGCGGTAGAAGACCTGGCCGGCGTCGGAATCGCTGACGACGTCCACGTCGCCCGGACGGAGGCTCGAGAGGAGATGAACGTGCTTGGACACGACGGTGCTCTCGCCGAACCGGTACCCCTCGCCGCGTTCCAGGTGACGCCCGAGTTCGGCAACGAGGCGAAGGGCGGCCGGGTGGGACTTCAAGGCGCGCGCGGACCCGGTGGGTCCAGGACGCCGAGTTCGAGTTCCCGCAGGATCTCGGCCAGCGGCCGCGCCGGGCGGAGCGGAGCCACGGGAGGGGCGTCGGGCGCTCCGTCACCCTCGCCGCGCCGGCCGGGCAGGCCAAACCCTCCCTGCCCGGAGCGTCCGGGCCGCGTCGCGCCGTCCGCTCCCGCCGACCCGTCGACCCCGAGCCCCGGGTCCGGGCCGCGGACCCCGGGCCAGCCGAAGAGCGACCAGAAGGACCGACCGACCCCCGCGCTCCGGCCCCGACCCCCAAGATGGCTGCTCTCCTGGGCTGAGCCGCTCCCGGAAGTGGCCGGGCCACTGCCCGAGATGGCCGCCGACTCCGGCGCGGGGGGCTGTCCGTCGAAGGCTGTCGCCGAGGGCTGGAGGCTGTCCGGCGAGGGCGGTACCGCGCCGTCGCCGGCTTCGCCGGGTTCGGTCCGGACGGCGGCCGCCGCCTCGTGCGGACTCTCGGCCCTGGCCTTCTGGCCGAGGTGGTCCATGACCCGGGCGAAGGTCGAGATATCGAGACGGTGCTGCAGGGCCCCGGGCGCCACGGCGGCCACGTCGGAGAACGTCACCGTCCCGCGGCCCTCCAACACGCAGTTCATCCTGGCGCCGTGGTGGATGGCTTCCACACCCCGCAGGCTCTCCAGGCCGAAGTCTACGTAGAGCGAGGCCACGAACTCCTCGACGCTGTCCGGGCACTCGACGCGGCGAACTCTCGCCACGGAATCGGCCCAGATGGAGAGGTCGGGGCTACCCGTAGCGGCGTTCGCGGCGGCGTCCTCCACGGCGTCTTCGGCGGCGTTCGAGGAACCTTCGAGCACCGGCACGCCCAGCTCGGCCGAAAGCTCAGGTGAGACGGCTCGGGAGAGCAGGCCGTCCCGCGAAGACCGGAGGATATCGCGGACCGTGGCCACGGCCATCGGTCGCTCCATGGCGATGACAAAGTCGAAACGGTCGGAGAGCTGCTTTCTTATGTCCTCGAGCGGACCGGGGTCCTCGTCGGGATTGGAGGCCGCCCACACCGAGACGCTGATGGGCAAGTCCACGGAGGGCAGCCCGGTCTCCTCGACCTGTAGCCGGCCTGGCTTGGTGCCCATGACGTCCAGCAAGATGTCGGCCAGTTCGGGGGCCGTGTCGGCCAGACGGTTGATCTCATCGACAAAGATGATACCCCGGTTGGCCTGCGACAGGGTCCCCGGCAGCATGGCCGCCTCGGGGTGGTCCCGGTCGGTGATGCGGCCTAGGTCGAGGCTTCCCGCCACCGTCCCGACCTTAGCGGAGTGGGAGATCTCTCGGAAGGGCATCGGAATCCACTCCAGGCCGATGGCCCGCACCTCGTCCGGGCGCAAGGCCCGGTGTCGCGGGCAGTGCGGCGCCCAGGGCAAGCAGTTAAAGACGCAGCCCTTCACGCGCTGGATGAGCGGCAGCCGCTGCCGGACCGAACGCATGATGGTTGTCTTGCCCGTGCCGCGGAGACCCTCGGCGTGGACGTGGAGAGGCAGCCCCACGAGGGTCGCGAGGACGGAGAGGTCCATCGCCCTGAACAGGGCCTGGTTGCCCGGGTGGCGAATCGGGTCGGACCGTCCGGACAGGCGACTCCTCCCCCTTTCAGGCGGGAGGTAGTCTTGCCCGGAAGGCGGCGCGGAAACCCTGGCAGAAAATCGAAAAACCCCTGCTCGGAGCCATATCCCGCCCCGAGCAGGGGCTTCTTCTCCGGTCTGCCCGCAGGGCTACCCGCGGTTGGTCCTGGGCGTGAGGGCCTTGCGGCCGCTCGCCGCCCGGAGCCTCTCGTCGCGCTTCCGCCACGCCAGCCAGATGGGCGTGGCGACGCAGATGGTCGAATACGATCCCACGAGGATACCGACCATCAGGGCCAGCGAGAAATCGCGGGTCGTGGCCCCGCCGAAGAGGAAGATGGCCGTGATGGCCAGGAAGGCCGTCATCGAGGTGTTGACCGAACGGACGAACGTCTCGTTGATGGACCGGTTGGCCAGGCCGTCGAGGCCCTCCTTGCCGCGGCGCTTGAGGTTGTCCCGGATGCGGTCGAAGACCACGATGGTGTCGTTGATCGAGAACCCGATGATGGTCAGGATAGCGGCCACGAAGGCCGAGTTCACCTCAAGTTGGAGCACCGAGAACACGCCGACGGTTATCAAGCTGTCGTGGACAAGGGCCATGACGCCGGCCGTGGCGAACCGGTACTCGAAACGGACCGCCACATAGATCAAAACGCCAAGGCAGCCCAGCAGGGTGGCGAGGAGGGAGTTGCGTAGCAACTCCCCGCCGATTGTCGGCTCCACCGTCTCCGGGTCGGTCACCTCTAGTCCCGGGTACTTCGCCTTGAGTTCGGTCTGCACCCTGGCCTCGCCCGCGGCATCTAGATACGGCGTCCGGACCGTGGCTTCGTTCGGACGCTCCGAGAAGACGGTGATGAGCGAACCCTTCACGCCGAGCCCCTCGAGGTCTTGACGCAGCACCGCTTCCTCGATGGCCTGGCTGAACTTGAACGTATACTTGTTGCCCCCGGTGAAGTCGATGCCGTAGTTCAGACCCCGGAACACGACACTCAGGACGCTGAGAAGCATCAAAGCGCCAGACAAATAGATGAAGATCTTCTGGTTTCCGATGAAGTTGATCTTGCCCACGCGGAAAATGCCGAACGCCCGGCGGACCGGCTGCGGCTTCTCCGCCGTCCACGGGATGTCCGAGACCTCCGGAGCGGCCGCGATTCTCACCGCGGCCTCGGTCTTAGCCCGAGCCCCAACGGGAGGCTTGCCCTGGGGCGTCTGGCGAAGCTGGCTGGCCGGCTTCCGCTGCTGCTTCCGTTTCTTACCGCGGGCCACTGAGATTCGCCTCCTTCTCGCCGAACAGCACCGAAGCCTTGCGGACCAGGCCGGAGTTGATGACCAGGCGCAGGACGTACTGGCTGAAGACCACGGCGGTCAACATGCTGATGATGATGCTGGCGCCGAGCGTGACGGCGAAACCCTTCACCGGGCCAGTGCCGAGGTAGAAGAGGACGACGGCCGCGACGAGGGTCGTCACGTTCGCGTCCACGATGGTCCGCATGGCCGAGGTAAAGCCGCTGTCCAGAGCGGCCCGCAGCGTTCTTCCCATTCTAAGGTGGTCCTTTATCCTCTCGAAAATGAGGACGTTCGCGTCCACGGCCATGCCCACACCGATGACCAGGCCGGCCACGCCGGGGAGGGTCAAGGTGGCCTTCAAGGCCACGAGAGACCCGACGACCAGGATGGCGTAGACGATGAGGGCGAAGTCGGCGATGATTCCGGCCCCCCGGTAGAAGAGGAGCATGAACGCCGCCACGGCGGCGATGCCGATCAAGGCCGCGGTCTGCGACCGGCGCAGCGAGTCGGCCCCCAGGCTCGCGGAGGTCTCGTTGGCCTGGACCACGTTGAGTTGCAGCGGCAGGGCGCCGATGTTCAGGATGGTCGCCAGACGCCGGGCCTCGCCCAGGCTCTGATACCCCTGGATAATCGGGTCCTCGATGTTCGCCGCCTGCACCGTAGGCGCGGAAACCAGGTCCTTGTCCAGGTAGATGTAAATCTGGCGGGATGCCGACTGACCGCCGTAGATACGCGTCGTGGCGTCGGCGAAGCGCTTCTTCGCCTCAGGCGTGAGTTCCAGGTGGATGTAGCCGGTAACGCCGTCTTGCTCCAACGCTTCCTGAGCCTTGATGAGGTCGCTTCCCGTGACGATGAGGTTTCCTTCGGCGTCCTGGAAGGTGAGATAGGCGATCCGGACGATGTCCATGGCCTCGGCGCGGGTGACATTGGAGAGCGAGACCTCGATCCGGTTCTTGGTCGGGACGCCGTAGATCTGAGCCTCGGAGACGCCGAGCTTGTCAACGCGCTCGCGAATGACGCTGATAGAGGCTTCCAGACGGTCCTTGGTGACCGGCGCCTGGTCGGTGGAAACCGCCTGTAGGGTCAGTTGCGTCCCGCCCTTGAGGGCCTGGTCCAGTCTGACTTTCGACAGGAGAGGCACCTGGGTGGTGAAGAAGAACGCCGCCCCGCAGACGACAGCGAAGACCAGGATGAACTCGAACGCGTACATGCGCCGGACCCGGAAGACGATGCCGAGGATGAGTGCGGCCAGGATGAACCCGCCGGCCTGCAGATACATGGGCTCGATACCGAGCAAGGCTCCTTGTCCCCTCTCACTAGCGGACTCGCCGTACGGCCTCTTGGGGAAAGCGACGACGAGAAGGGCAGCTACGTCACGGCGCGATTATAGCCTCCGCCGCGCGGACGTGTCAACGAACAGGCCTCCTCGGCCGGGGGCGTCGCCCGCCGCCGGAGGGCGGCCCGGCGGCCTCAGGTCCTCGTCAGGATGCCTTCCCAGGTCCCGACCTTCTTGGCTTCGGCCCCAGGCCCGAACCAGCGCGTCGTGACCGACTTGGCCTCGGTGTAGAAGGCCACGCCGTCACGGCCGAGGACGTGCAGGTCGCCCAGGAAGGAGTTCTTGTGCCCGGCGAACGGGAACACCGAGATGGGGACCGGGATGCCGACGTTCACGCCGACCATGCCGCCATGGGTTCGCCGCACGAACTCCCGGGCCTCGTACCCGCTCTCGGTGAAGATACAGGAACCGTTGGCGAATTCGCTGGCGTTCATGATGGCCAGGCCTTCCTCGACATCGCGCACGCGCTTGATGCACGTGACGGGGCCGAAGATCTCCTTGTCCCCCACGCTCATGCCTGGCCTGACGTGGTCGAGGATGGTCGGGCCGACGAAGTGCCCGCCCTCGAAGCCGGGCACGACCAAGCCTCGGCCATCGAGGACCACTCCGGCCCCTTCCTCGACGCCCTTGGTCACCCAGGCCTCGACGGCCTCCCGGTGCTCGGCCGAGACGACCGGGCCGAGTTCGGTCGCCGGGTCGTAGGCGCAGCCCACCTTGAGTTCCCGCGCGAAGCGCGCCAGGTACGCGACGAACTCGTCGGCCACGACCTCTTCGACGCAGACGACCGGGAGAGCCATGCAGCGCATCCCGGCGCAGCCAAAGGTGGAGTTGATGATGACCCGCGCCGCGTTCTCAAGGTTGGCGTCCCGGAGGACGAGGGCGTGGTTCTTGGCCTCGCACAGGGCCTGGACGCGTTTGCCGTGGGCGGCCGCCGTCTGGTAGACGTGCCGCCCCACCGAGCTCGACCCGACGTAGGTGATGCCCTTCACCCCGGGGTGCTTGAGCAGGAGTTCCGCCTCGGCCCGGCGGCAGGTCACGAGGTTCACGACGCCCTTTGGCAAGCCGGCCTCGTAGAGCAGTTCCAGCAGGCGCATGGACGTCATCGGCGTCTGGCTGGCCGCCTTGAGCACGAGGGTGTTCCCCGTGGTGATGGCCAGGGGGAGCATCCAACCGAACGGGATCATCGCCGGGAAGTTGAAGGGCGCGATACCCACGAACACGCCGAGGGGCTCGCGGTACATGACCGTGTCGAACCCCGGCGAGACGTTCATCAAGGAATCCCCCTGCATCGTCATGGGCGCGGCCGTGGCCAGTTCGACGCCTTCGATGGCCTTGATGACGTCACCCCGGGCTTCGGCCGGGTTCTTGCCGAGCTCGGTCGAGACCATCCGGGCCAGCTCGTCCAGGTGCCGGTCGAGCTTGGCCTTGAAGGCGAACATGAGTTGGGCCCGCTGCGTGACCGGTGTCTCGGACCAGCCGGGGAAGGCGTCGCCGGCGGCCCGCACCGCCCCCTCGACCTCCGCCGCCGTGCAGCAGGGCGCCTCGGCGATGACGCGGCCGGTGCTTGAGTCGGTGATGGGCATGTACTGGCCGCTGGCCGTGTCCTTCCACTCCCCGGCCACGCCGTACTTGAGGCGCTTCACCTCGGTCAAGCCCTTGGCCGCGGTCGCGCGCTTCCGGCCGGTCGCCACGGTCAGCGCCCTCCTTCCAAACGGTCGAAGCACCCGGCCAGGGTCTCCAGGCCCGTGTCGAGTTCGCTCTCCGTGACCGTCATCGGCGGGGTCAGGCGAATGACGTTGCCGTAGAGGCCGCCCTTTCCGATGAGCAGACCGGCCTCGCGGGTCAACTCGAGCATCCTCGCCAGCTTGTGCGGAGCGGGGGCCTTGCCGTCGGCGACGAGCTCGATGCCGATCATGAGACCCTTGCCGCGCACGTCGCCGATGGTTCCCGGATGCTTCTCCCGCATCGCCTGGAGGCCCTCGAAGGCCCGCTTCCCCAGCCGGCCGACCTTGGCCGGGATAGCCTCGCCCTCGATGACGTCGAGGGTGGCGATAGCGGCGACCATGCTGACCGGGTTGCCGCCGAAGGTCGAGATGGAGGCGCCGGTGAAGCGGTCGGCGACCTTGGGGTCGGCGAGGGTCGCACCGACGGCCGCCCCGTTCGCCAGGCCCTTGGCGAAAGTCATCACGTCGGGCCGCGCGCTCCAGTGCTCCCAGCCAAACAACCGACCCGTCCGGCCGAAGCCCGTCTGGACCTCATCGGAAATGAAGAGGCCGCCGGCCTGGCGGACCGTCTCGGCGAGGATTTCGAAATAGCCGGGGGGCGGGGTGATGAAGCCGCCGACACCCTGGATGGGTTCGGCGATGAGCGCCGCCACGCGCCCGGTCGTTTCGGTCCGGATAAGCTCGGCGAGGTCGCGAGCACAGCGCAGGTCGCAAGCCGGATACGTAGCCCCGAAAGCGCACCGGTAGCAGTAGGCGTTGTGGGCGTGCCGGATGCCGGAGAACTCGCTGCCCGCGTGCCGCCAGGCGGCGTTGCCGGTGAGGGACATGCCCACGACCGACCGGCCGTGGTAGCTGTGCCGGAGAGCGATGACTTCCTGGTTGCCGGTCGCCACGCGGGCGAGCAGGATGGCCGTCTCATTGGCCTCGGTCCCGCTGTTGGTGAAGAAGCTCTTCCAGTCGCCGCCGGGCGAGAGGCGGGCGAGCCGCTCGGCGAGGTCCACCATCGGCCGGTTCAGGTAGAGGGTCGAGGTGTGCATGAGCTTCCCGACCTGCTCCGTCATCATCTCCACGACATGGGGATGGCTGTGGGCCAGGCTGGTCGTCAGGATCCCGCCGTAGAAATCGAGGTACTCGCGCCCTTCGCTGTCCCAGACCGTCCGGCCCTGGCCGCGTTCAAGAACCAGCGGTTCCGCGTACAGGGTCGCGACATTGGGGAAGAGGTACCGCTGCTTGCGCGCTATCACTTCGGCCGTGTCCGCCTGTTGACCGCGATTGGGGAACGATGCCGTCGTCACGTCGCGACCTCCCAGATGGCCTGGCGATGTTGTCGCCGGGGCTCGTAGCTCTTGATTCGCTTCGCGCCGTCGATGCCGCATTCCTTGCCCCATCGTTCGCGACGCTCGGTTGACACCGTCAAAGTCGACACTTAAGATAGAGAAGACCGGCGACGGTTTGGTCGGGGTGTGGCTCAGCTTGGTTAGAGCGCCTGGTTCGGGACCAGGAGGTCGGCGGTTCAAATCCGCCCACTCCGACCATCTAGTTTGAAGGGCTTCATCGCGCGTTTTCGACCCTGATCGGGCGGTCAGCGCGTGATTTTTATGTACAGCGTTCCACCGGTGTTCTGGACGAAACCGCTCGTGGCCCGGGCCACGACGCCCGGCAGGCTGACCTCCAGACCCTCAGCGAACGCTGCGGGCCTGAAGATGGCCTGCGCCCGCCCGTCACCCTCGACACCGAGCCGCTCGGCCCTTACGTTTACGTGGAAGAGCCGGTTCTTCAGGTCCTCGACCACCGGCACGCCGTCAAACGCCAGGTCGGTCCCGGAGCCGATGAAGCGCAGGCCGCGCCTGTGGATGCGGACGTTCTGCGTGATGATTTCCACAGCCGCCGGGTCCCAGACCAGCGAGAACCGGCCTGACGCCGCCCCCTCCTCCTCGGCCATGAGCAAACTCACGTCGAAGGTAACGCGCTGGCCTGAGCCGGCGGCCAGGAGGGTCGCCAGCAGTCCTTCCTTGCGGCGCTTCTCCTGACGGCTGAACCCGCGCTCGGCCACCAGGCGCTCGTCGTAGCCGTATCTGGTCTTGACCAGCTCGAGTTCCCTTTCGTCGACCGAGCCACCGTCGTACACGAGGCCGCGCTCGATGACGGCGTCCAGCGACTGCCCGGCGTCAACGCGGCGCTTCCAGTCCGGGTCGAGGTAATCGGCGAAGAGCGCGAGGGCCATCCCGGTGTGGAAAGAACGCCACCACGCCGCCCCAGCGGCGTTCACGTTGATGCGGCGGAGTTTGGCAATCCGCTCGGTGATGAGCTCCGGCGCTTTGTCGTACGCCTCCCGCCCGGACAAGGCTTGGAAGGCCGGACCCGGCAAGTACGGGGGCGCGTTCGCGGCGGGACGGCCCGGAAGCGCGCCGAGGAGGCTCCTCGTCTGCACGTACCTCGCCCGCCCCTCGTCGGCCTCAAGGTCCTGCTCGTACTGGACGACCGCCTCGTCGAGCGGGCCCCTCCGCTCCCGCCTCACCAGGCAGAAGTGGTAGGCGGCGCCGAACGAGGCGGCCGTCGCGGGGACCGCCGCCGGCGGAGCGTCGACCAAGCTTTCCAGCAAGATGTCGTGCAGGATAAGCCCCTCAAGATTGCCGAGCGCGTTGTTGGTGGCCGAGAGTTCCGGGTAACCGGAGAGCATCGACAGGTCCGGGGGCCGCCGCCGGCGGGAGGCCGAGAAGGCGTGGAACGCTTCGTGCATGAGCGCGGCGACGAGTCCCTCCGGGACCGCCTCAGGGGAGAACACCGGGAGCGGCAGAGTCGCGGTCAGGTAACCGCCGATGGCCACGGACCCGACGGCCGGCAGGTACGGCAGAGGCCCCCGAGCGTAGGATACCGCAACATCCTCAAGGCCCGGGATGGGCAGTTCGACCCTCTGGAACTCGCCCGGCGGGTCGGGGTGCTGCACCAGCAACGCGTCGACGCCATCGAGATAGATGCAGACCGGAACCCCACTGAAATCGAAGCCGGGCCAGAGGTAGTCCGCTCCCCGGGCTTGCCGGAAGTAGCCGGAGAGGTGTCTGGCCTCGGACAGGCAAAGGAGAGCCCGGAGATGCGCCGGTCTCACCTCGACTTCAGCCGTCAACGCCCCTGCCTCCCTCGATTGTGCCAATCATTATAGCAGGTGTCCAAGGTCGAAGGAGACCTCGGCAGACGCGGGAACTATGTCTCGACCCAAGGTCTGAACTCAAGGTTTGGGCTCAGAGCGGCGAAGGGCGTGATCTCTTGACCGGAGGCTATCCGCCTGCCGTCGAGTTCGCCTGGCACGGCGGGGCATCGCTCAGCCTGAGGCTCGCCGGTCTGGAGGTGCTCGTCGATCCGGCCTTCTCCCGACCCGGGGACTACCCGGCTTGGTTCGACGAGAAGTGCGCCAATCCCGGGGCCCCGACCTTCGAGGACTACCTCTCAAGGCACCAGCCCAGCCACCTTTTCATCACCCATGGTCACTTCGACCATTTCGACCTTCCCACCGTAGCCCGGCTGGCGGCCGCCTTCCCCGAACTGCGCGTGGCCGGGAGTTCTGAGGTCACCCGGACCTGCCGGCAGGTGCTCGGGCTGGAGCCGGCGGGGCTCCTTCACCTCACCCCGGGCGGCTGGACCAGACTCTCCCCCGCCGGCAGTGGCGCCGGTGGGCCGCGCGTGCGGGCCGTCCCCGGCCCGCACTGGTTCACGGGGGACGAGGGCGAAGCCGTCGCGGCCAAGCTGGCGGGACGCCCGGACCGCTTCGGGGCCATGCCCTGCGGGGGACCGATGCTCGGGCTGGTCTTCGAGCCGGCCCCGGCCGGCGAACGCGGGGCGGGCGACGGGCCGGACACCGCCTGGCGCGTCTACGTCTCGGGAGACACGGAGCCTGGCGGATTGGCTCCCGGACCGTTCGACGTGGCCATCGTCTCTTGCGGCGGCATGCTCCTCGACCCGGCGACCAGACGCCCCACCGGCCCGTACTTCGACGAGGACACCCTTGCCGCCCAGGCGACCGAGGTCCTCCGGGCGGCCGTCCTCATCCCTGTCCACTACGACCATCCCGTGTTCCTGACGCCGTTTGACACCGCCCGTCTGGCGGCCGGTCTGAAGGCTCGTCCGGGCGCCCCGCGTCTTCTCGTCCCGCCGTACAACACGTGGGTGACGGTGCGGGAGTAGTCCGCCGGGCGGTGGCGCGGGCCGGCCGTGGAGCGGGCCGGCCGTGGAGCGGGCCGCGCCCCCTGTCTCTACCGCAACGCCGCTCCGGCGATGATGAGCCGCATGACCTCGGACGTGCCCTCGTAAATCTCGGTGATTTTTGCGTCTCGCATCAGGCGCTCCACCCCGTACTCCCGCATGTACCCATTGCCGCCGTGGATCTGGACGGCCTTCACCGTGTGGTGCATGGCCACCTCGGCGCACTTCAGCTTGGCCATGGCGATCTCGGCCGTGTGCCGCCCGGGCTGGTCGTAGAGTTCAGCCGCCCGGTAGAGGAGGAGGCGGGCGGCCGCGATGTCCGTCGCCATGTCGGCGATCATCCACTGGATGGCCTGTAGTTCAGCGATGGGCTTGCCGAACTGCACGCGCTCCTTGGCGTAAGTAACGGAGGCCTCATAGGCGGCCTGGGCGATGCCGAGGGCCTGGGCCCCGATGCCGATGCGGCCGGCGTCGAGGGCGGCCATGGAGATCTTGAACCCCTCGCCCTCGGCCCCCAGGCGATTGGCGACCGGCACCTTGACCTTGTCCATGAACACATCCGTGGTGCTTGAGCCCCGGATGCCCATCTTGTCCTCCGGCTTCCCGAACGACAGGCCGGGCGTCCCCTTCTCCACGATGAAGCAGGTGATGCCCCGTGTGCCTTTGGCCGGGTCGGTGAGGGCCATGATGAGGTAGAGGTCGGCCACGTCGCCGTTGGTGATAAAACACTTCTGGCCGTCGATGACGTACTGGTCGCCCTCCAGCCTAGCCACGCTCTTTAGGCCCCCGGCGTCGGAACCAGCCTCCGGCTCCGTCAGGCAGAAGGCCCCAAGCTTCTCGCCGCCGGCCAGGGCCGGCACGTACCGCCTCTTCTGCTCCTCTGTGCCGAACTTCACGATGGTCTCGGAATGCAGGGTGTTGTGGACCTCGAAGATGACGGCGGTCGTCGCGCAGCAGCGAGCTATTTCCTCCACGCAGATGGCGTGGGAGAGCATGTCAAGCCCGGCCCCGCCGTACTCCTCGGGCAGGTTCATCCCGATGAAGCCCCCCTCGCCCAGGATGCGGACGTTCGCGGCGGGAAACTCTCCGGTCTCGTCGTGGTGGGCCGCGCGGGGTTTGAAGTGTTTCTCGGAAAGCTCGCGGATGCGATGCCTCAAGCTCTCGTGTTCCTCGCTAGGCCGGAACGGCATTCCGGTATCCTCCCTCTCGACAGCGAAGGTCGTCTGGGTTCGTCCTATCGTCTCTCCAGGAACTCGCGCACAAGCCCGCCGGCGGCCGTCCGGGGGTCCGACCGCCGGGCCACCACCGCCGTGACGGCCCGCTCCCACCGGCCGGCCGTCTCGGCCCAGGCGCAGGCGGCCTGTCCGGCAAGCTCCCGCACGAGCCCGCGCACCTCGGCCGTCAACTCGCGTCGGCGCCGGGTCTCGAACCGGCCGCTCTCGGCTAGGTACCTCTGATGCCTCTCCGTCGCCGCCACGAGGTCGGCCAGGCCCTCGTCAGAGGTGGCCACGGTCTTGACGATGGGCGGCACCCAAGCCTCTCCCGACGCGGCCCCCGGCGGCTGCCCCAGCTTGAGCATCATATCCAGTTCCTTGGCTAGGCGGTCGGCGCCCGCGAGGTCGGCCTTGTTGACCACCAGCACATCCGCTATCTCCAGGATGCCTGCTTTGGCGGCCTGGACCTCATCACCGAGCCCCGGAACCAGGACAACGACCGTCGTCTCGGCGTGCCACATGATTTCGATTTCGGACTGGCCGGCTCCCACCGTCTCGACGATCACCGCGTCGAACCCTGCCGCGTCGAGCAGTCGGATCACCGAGCCGGTGTGCCAGGACAGCCCACCGAGGTGGCCGCGCGTGGCCAGGCTGCGGATGAACACACCGGGGTCGACGGTCCCCCGCCTCATCCGGATGCGGTCGCCCAGGATGGCCCCCCCGCTGAACGGACTCGTCGGGTCGACGGCCACCACGGCCACGCGCTGCCCGGACTGGCGGTAGAGGTAGGTGAGACCGTCGACGATGGTGCTCTTGCCGGCCCCGGGCGGACCGGTGACCCCCACGACCCGGGCCCGCCCGGTCTGGGGGTAGATAGCCGCCGCCAGTTCCGCGGCGGCGGGGTCCTCGTTCTCGGTCAGGGTGATGGCGCGGGCGAGGGCCCGCCGGTCACCAGCCAGGAGCTTGTCGGCGAGTTCCATATCCTGTCCCTACGCTCCGCGGCGCCGGATATTGGCGAGAGTGAAGGCCACAATCTCATCGAGATTGGAGCCCGGGCCGAAGGCCCCGGCCGCCCCGGCCGCCTTGAGCGGTTCGACGTCCTCGTCGGGGATGATGCCCCCGACCAGGAGCAGCACATCATCGACCTGCCGCCCCCGCAGCAGGCCCACGACCTTGGCCACCAGCGCCAGGTGCGCGCCGGACAGGATGCTGAGCGCGACGACGTCGACGTCCTCCTGGACGGCGGCCTCGACTATCTCTTCCGGGCTCTGGTGCAGGCCCGTGTAGACGACCTCCATCCCCGCGTCGCGGTAGGCGCGGGCGATGACCTTCGCCCCGCGGTCATGACTATCGAGCCCCGGCTTCGCCACCAGGACTCTCACCTTGCCTTGGGTCATCGTCGCCCTCCTCCAGGCCGACCAAATCCGGACGGGTCCGGATGGTCCCGGCCGGATGGTTCAAAAGATCGCTGGCTCGCGGTACGTCCCGAATTCCTCGCGCAGGACGTCCACTATCTCGCCCAATGACGCGTAGGCCTTGACGGCCCGGAGGAAGACGGGCATCAGGTTGCCCCGGCCCCGGGCGGTCGCCCGGACCTCGGTGAGGACGTCCCTCACCGCCCCGGCGTCGCGCTTGGCCTTGACCTCCGCCAGCCGGGCCAGCTGGCGCCCCTCCACCTCCGGCGAGACTTTCATCAGTTCGATGCGGGCCCGGTCCTTCTCCACGAACCGGTTGACCCCGACGACGCTGAGTTCGCCCGACTGGACCTGCCGCTGGTAGCGGTAGGCGGCGTCGGCTATCTCCCGTTGGAAGAAGCCCTTCTCGATGGCCGGGACCACGCCGCCCAGAGCTTCAATGCGGTCGAAGTAGGCCAGGGCCTCCTTTTCCATCTGGTCGGTGAGGTGCTCCACGAAGTAGGACCCGGCGAGCGGGTCGATGGTGTTGGTCACCCCGGTCTCCTCGGCGAGCACTTGCTGCGTCCGGAGGGCGATCTTGACGGCCTTCTCGCCCGGCAGGGCCATGGCCTCGTCCATCGAGTTGGTGTGGAGCGACTGCGTGCCCCCGAGGACGGCGGCCAGGGCCTGGTAGGCCGTGCGCGCGATGTTGTTCTCCGGCTGCTGGGCCGTGAGCGAGACGCCGGCCGTCTGGGTGTGAAAGCGCAGCATCCACGAACGGGGGTCTTTCGCCCCGTAGCGCTCCTTCATGCCCCGGGCCCAGATGCGGCGGGCCGCCCGGTACTTGGCTATCTCCTCGAAGAAGTCGGAGTGGGAGTTGAAGAAGAACGATAGGCGCGGAGCGAAAGCGTCCACGTCCAGGCCGGCCGCCTTGCCCGCCCGGACGTACTCGAACCCGTCGGCCAGGGTGAAGGCCAGTTCTTGCACGGCCGTGGACCCGGCTTCCCGGATGTGGTACCCGCTGATGCTGATGGTGTTCCACTGCGGCACCCGCTCGGCCCCGAAGGCGAACGTGTCGGTGATGAGGCGCATGGAGGGCGTCGGCGGGAAGATGAAGGTCTTCTGGGCTGTGTACTCCTTGAGGATGTCGTTCTGGATGGTCCCGTTGAGAGCCTCGGGCGGAACGCCCTGCTTCTCGGCCACGGCGATGTACATGGCCCAGACGACGGCAGCCGGGGCGTTGATGGTCATCGACGTCGAGACCTTGTCGAGCGGGATGCCGTCGAAGAGCAGTTCCATGTCGGCCAGAGTATCGACGGCCACGCCGAGGCGGCCGACCTCGCCCTCAGAACGCGGATTGTCGGAGTCCAGCCCGAGCAGGGTCGGGAAGTCGAAAGCCACCGACAGACCGGTCTGCCCGTGGTTCAAAAGGTACTTATACCTGGCGTTCGACTGCTCGGCCGTCCCGAACCCGGCGAACTGGCGCATGGTCCAGAGCCGACCCCGGTACATGGTCGGGTAGACTCCCCGGGTGTAGGGGTACTCACCGGGCAGGCCAAGGTCCTCTTCGGCGTCGAGCCCGGCCACGTCCTCCGGCCCGTAGAGCGGGCGAATCTCGCGGTCGGAGATGGTGATGAAACGGGCGCGTCGTTCACCACCCGACGGGCGGTGCTCGGGCAGTTCGGCCGGCAGGTCCATCCCCGGCCCACACGAAGCTCCCGGACGAGCGCCCGCCGGCCCGCAGACAGGACCGGCCCTGGAATCGTCAACCACGATGCGGGTTACCCCCTCCGGCTGCAACTCGCCTACGCGCCAGACTTCGCGGGTGGGCTTTGGCCTCCTGCCGGATCGCCCAGGCCCGAGTCGGCCACCGACCGGGGGCCACCCTCCTCGAGGTCGCGGTGGCCTGAGTCGATGTACTCCCGGACGCGGAACTCCGCCCCCAGCTCGGAGGCTATCCTGGCGCAGTCGTCAAGGTCGACCTCCGGTACGTCCACCACCGTGAGGATGACCCTTGGAAACAGGCGGACCGCATCCCGGGCGAAGGCGAGGAGGGCCGGGTAGGCCCGCGGGCCGAAGGCTGGCCGGCACAGAGTGTCGTAGAGGGCTCCGTCCTGGGCGTTCAGGCTGATGGAGAAGGTGTCGACCAGGCCCACTAATTCCGGCAACACGTCGCGCCGCAGGGCCAGGTTTCCGAGGCCGTTGGTATCCACACGGAGGGGCGTCTTCGAGTTCGCCCGGATGAAACGAGCCACCTCGGCCAAGACGTCGGCCCGCAGCAGCGGCTCCCCGTACCCGCAGAACACGACCTCATCGTAGCGGGAAGGGTCGCGCTCACGCACAGCCGCCACGTACTCGGCCGCCGGCGGCTCACTCGCCAGCCAGAGGCTGGCCCCAGCCACACCCGGTCCCGTCCGTCGGAGGCAGAAGACACAGTCGTTGACGCAACGGTTGGTCAGGTTTACATAGAGGCTGCGCCCTATCTCGTACACGAGGTCGCCCACCCCTACTCCTCCCCTTTGATCCATTTGTCGCCGTTGCGCATGAGGATGAAACCGATGATGGCGGCGAATATCCCCCACACCTTAAGCTGCGGCCAAATCCAGATCATTGTCACCGTGCCGATGATGATGATGGCCAGGCCGATCTCAGCCACGCGGATGAACCCAAATAGGGGCAGGGCCTTGGCCGCGCGTTGGCGCCAACCCAGACGGGGACCGCCCCTCTGCCGGCCCTCCTTCGCGAGTCGCTCCTGGAGTTCGGCCAGAGGTCGCGCGGCCTTCTTAGCGACCTTCGCCGGGCCGGCCTTGGCCTGCCCCGCCACGGCGCCCTTCCTTCCCGCGCCCGGGCGAGCTGGACCGCGGTCGGCGAAGATACCGCTCTTGCGCTTCTTAGGGCTCAACGGACATCCTCCCTAGACCAAGTCTACCCAAGCCAGAACAACCATCACTACGGCGGCCGCGACGAAGCTCAGGCGGGCGAGACCGGGCTCCCTCCGGCCACCGGCCGCGCTCGCGGCGAAGTGACCGGCGGCAACCACGACCACAGCCAGGGGCTGTCCCAGGAAGTAGAGGACGCCCGCGCCGGTGGCGAAGCCCAGGCCGCCCAGCCCTAAGAGGGAAAAGAACGCCACCACCGGGGCCAGGGCGTAGGCCCTCCCGTCGGACGACACGGTCATCTCGGCGGCCGTCATCCAGAGACCGACGGCCACAAGAAGGCTCAGCCGGGCGCCCCACCCCGGTCCGCCCAGGACCGTCCAAGCGATGGCGCAGGCCAGACCGACCAGGAAACCACCCACGGCCGGTTCGCTCCACCAGGCCAGGCCCGCCGGCGCCGGTACGCTCCAGACCCGCCGGAGCACGCTGAGGGCCAGGATGCCCGCGGCCACCAGCACAGCCGTGCCCAGGGCGACGGCCAGACCGGAGCGCACGGCGAGGATGACGCAGAGCAGCAGCACGGGGCTGCCGACGAGCCAGCCGGAGACCGTGCGGCCGGCTCCCGCTTCCGGCGGCCTCAGGCTGCTGATGAACGACTCCACCCGCGTCGGACCCAATGGGGCGGCTCCTCTCAAAGGCCAGGTCGTCGGAAGCCCAATGGGTGGCCTGTCTTCCAGCGCGGCGACTCATTTTCCTTCTCGTGGTCGAGAGGCGAGGCCCGCGGGCCGGGCCCGCCGACGGCTCAGTCCCTCGGTTTGCCGCAGTGACGGCAGTAGGGGGTCTCGGCCAGGCCGGCCTGGCCGCAATGGGAACAGGTCGAGGAGAGCCCGCGCCCGCAACCGGGGCAGTGCCCGCCCGGGCCGCCCGCACCGTTTGCCTGGCTTACCGCGAGAAAACCCGGATTCAGGGGAAACCCACAGTACGGACACTGGCTGCGGCGCAGCCGGGAAGTCGCTAGACGCTTCGCGCTGGTCGCCCAGCGCCTCACAGCGACCAGTCCGGCGACGCACACGGCCGACCCGGTCACCGACAGGGCTATCGGCCCGATGTCCCTCAGGACGTACCAGCCGTACTGCCCGACCAGCCCGATGGCCTGGATACCCGCGAAGCCCATGAACGACGTGGCTAGGATGAGCTGGCGCGCGCGGCGCCGCCTCAGGCCGAGCCAGAGCCGGACCGAAAGGCCGAAGAGCGGAAGGGAGTACCCGAACCGCAGCGCAAAGATGAGCAACTGGTAGCGGTCCTCAGCGCGCTTGGCGGCCTCCCCCACGGCCCTCTGGAGCCGCTCGAAGGCCTCTCTTGGTCCAGCCAGGCGAGCCTCAAGCGACAAGGTGACCGTCTCGGCCACCTCGAATTCGCCCTGGGCCTGCTCGAAGGTCTCCTTCGCCCGCAGGTGGGCGGCGGCAAGCTCGGGCGAGGCCAGACCGCGCTCCAGGGCGACGCGATACTCCTCCCGGCGGAACTCGTACTCGGCCCGGACCCGCTCCAGGGCCAGCTGGGCCTGGCTGACGGCCTCCACGCCCCGCTGGTAGTCCACCTCGACCACCCGCAACTCCCGCTCAGCCTGGGGCAGACCTTGGGCGGCCGCGATGGCCATCCAGTCCGGACGGGTCGGCAGGGAGCCCAGCCTGTCCATGATCCAGAACCCTCCCACGAGAAGAAAGACCACCAGCCCGATGGCCAGCAGCTTCTCCACGCGGGAAGACTCCACCTCATCGACCTCGGGATGAGTAACCTCCGGCACCAGTCTCACCTCCGACACCTGAACACCCGAACACGGGGACCGTTCCACGGCCCGGGCCAGGTATCCTGCCGTCCCCCCGGCCAGGCTCACGTCGGGAAGAGGCCGGACGGCCCCGACTCGGCAGGAAGGCCAACCACTGCAAGGAATATGCGGGGTTGGCTCCACCGGCCCCATCCCAGAAAGCACTGTCCGAGCCTCACCCGGTAGGTCGCCTAGGAGGTTGGCCCATGAAACTGTACGAACACTTGGCCAAGGAGGTCTTCTCCCGTCACGGGATTCCTATCCCTCCGGGCCGCGTGGTCACCACCCCGGAAGGGGCGGCCGCCGCCTGCCAGGAAATCGGCGATGTGGCCCTGAAAGTCCAGATTCTCTCGGGCGGTCGCGGCAAGGCCGGCGGTATCCGCTTCGCCTCCACCCCCGAGGAGGCCGCCCGGCAGGCCCAGGCGCTCTTGGGCACGGACATCCGCGGCCTGCGCGTGGAGCGGCTCCTGGTTGAGAAGAAGCTCCAGATAGACCGGGAGATTTACGTCGGCATTGTCGTGGACGGCGCGTCGCGGCGGCCTCTGGTCATCGCCTCCGTCGCCGGCGGCGTGAGCATCGAGGAAGTGCCGGAGAAGCTCATCGTCAGGCAAATCATCGACCCCACCTGGGGCCTTCTTCCCTACCGGACCCGCCAGATCGCGCGCCGCCTGGAACTCACGGGCGACCTAGCCCGGCAGTTCGGGGACATCCTGGTCAAGCTCTATCGCGTCTTCCGCGCCACCGAGGCCGAACTCGTGGAGATCAATCCTCTCGTCCAGCAGCCGGACGGGACCGTCATCGCCGCCGATGCCCGCCTCAACGTCGATGACGACGCTCTCTCCCGTCACCCCGAACTACCCAGGGTTGAGGCCGGGACGGAGATGGAACTCCGGGCCAGGAAGGCCGGCCTCTCCTACGTCGAACTCGACGGGAACATCGCCGTCATGGCCAACGGCGCCGGCATCACCATGGCCACTCTCGACATCATCCAACACTACGGCGGCCGGCCCGCAAACTTCCTGGACGCCGGCGGCGGCGCCGGGGTCGAGGCCACGGCCCAGGCCATCGAACTCCTCCTCTCCCGCTCGCCCAGGGCGCTCCTGGTCAACATCTTCGGGGGCATCACGCGGTGCGACGACGTGGCCAGGGCCTTGGTCACCGTGGCCGAGAGGCGGGGCGGGTTCGACATCCCGCTCGTCATCCGGCTGGTCGGCACGAACGAGAAGGAAGGTCTGGCCATCCTGCAGGAGCACGGCTTCGAAGCTTACCGGACCATGGACGAGGCGGCGGCCAAGGTCGTGGCGGCCGCAGCCGCGAACGGGGGGCAGGCCTGATGCCTATCATCGTCGACGAACGGACGCGAGTCGTCGTCCAGGGGGCCACGGGCACCCAGGGCCGCTTCCACCTCGCCCAGATGCAGGCCTACGGCACGCATGTCATGGCCGGAAGCTCGCCCGGCAAGGGTGGCGAGGAGGTCAACGGCGTCCCCGTCTATGACACGGTCGAGCAGGCCGTGTTCCACCACGCCGCGAACGCCTCGGTCATCTTCGTCCCAGCCGCGGGCGCCAAGGACGCGGCCTTCGAGGCCGTCGACGCCGGCCTCGGTGTGATTGTCATTATCACCGAGCACATCCCGGTCCACGACTCCATGGACATCATGGCCTTCGCGCGCCAACGGGGCGCGATTGTCGTCGGGCCGAACACCTTCGGCATCATCTCCCCCGGCAAGACCAAGCTGGGCATCATGCCCACCGTGGCCTACGCTCCCGGTCCCGTGGGCATCGTCGCCCGCAGCGGAACCCTGAGCTACGAGATAGCCTCGGCCCTCACCCGCTCCGGCCTCGGCCAGACCACCGTGGTCGGCCTGGGCGGCGACCGAGTCGTCGGCCTCAACTTCGTCGAGGTCCTCAAGCGGTTTGAGGAGGACCCCGAGACCCAGGCCTGCGTCTTGGTCGGGGAAATCGGCGGCTCGGCCGAAGAAGACGCGGCCGAGTACGCCAAGAGCATGGCCAAGCCTGTCATTGCCTACATCGCCGGCCGGACCGCGCCTCCGGGCAAGCGCATGGGGCACGCCGGGGCCATCATCGAACGGGGCCGCGGCACGTTCGAGGGCAAGGTCAAGGCTCTCGTGGCCGCCGGTATCCGCGTGGCCACCCTACCCTGGGAGGTCGCCGGGCTCGTGGCCGAGGTCCTGCCGGAGGGTCCGGCCCGGAACGGCAACGGCAACAACCGCAGCGGCGGCCGCAGGTAGCCGGGACGGCCGCAACGCGGTAGGCGGGCGTACCGGGAGCCCTCGCGTCCCGAGGCCGGTCGCAGACCCCTGCCCCAGGCCGGGTCGTAGCCGCTCTAGGTCCGGAAGACGACCTGCTCCTTGCGGAAGAGGGCCACCGTGACCTGGAGGCAGAGGTAGGCGAAAACGAGCAAGGACACGAGGACGGTGACGATGTGCGTCCAGTTGACGATGCCCTCGAGCAGTTCCTTGTAGACCAAGATGGCGTTGAGCAGCGGCACCGCGAACGCCCAGTTCGCCGCGTCGGCCGCCGGCATGTACTGGGTGGCGATCCCGGGCAACACGACAATGATGGACAGGGGCGCCAGGTAGGCCTGAGCCTCCCGGAAACCGCGGGCGAATAGGGCTACCGCCAGTTGGATCGCGGCGAAGATGGCCGCGACGCCGATGGAGGCCACGGCGATGAGAGCCAACCGACTGATCGGTAGCGCGACGGTGACCGAGCCGGCCGGCGCGCCGAAAGCCAGGGCCTCGGGCTTGATGGCGAAGGCCGCGATCATGGCCACGACCGAGATGACCGCGGAGAACAGGGAGGTCGCCGTGACAACGATGAACTTGCCGACGGCGATGGAACCCCGTGAAGGCGGCGCGGCGAGGAGGACTTCCATCGTCCCGCGCTCCTTCTCCCCGGCCGTCGCGTCGATGGCCGCGTACATCCCGCCGGTCACCGCCCAGAGGGCGATCATCATCGGCATAATCATCGACAAGAACACTCCGCCCATTTTGGCCGGCGGGGCCACGTTGCGGGAGGTCGCAACAATCGGGCGGAGCAGCTCCGGGTCGACGCCGCGGCTGGTGAGCCTGGCCTCGGCTACGGCCGCGCTGTAGGCGCTGATGATCCACAGGAGCCTACCCTGCGCCGACGCCGACTTCTGGTCGGCCGCGTCGTAGGCAATCTCGACCACGACCGCCTTCTCGGCGGCGATATCGGAGTCGAAGCCCGCCGGCAGTTCAAGCACGGCCTGTATCTTGCGGGCCGTCAGGTCCGCCTCGGGAGAAACGCTCTGGACGATGGAGACGCCCTCGACCTGGCTGAGGAAGCCCAGGAAACGTTGGGCGTCCTCCCCGCCCACCACCGCGACCGCCGCCACCGACTCCTCGACCTTGTGGATCTGGCTCTGGATGGCGGACGGCGCCACCAGGAGGAGGACGGGGACGATGACGAGCGGGAGGACGACCATGGCCAGCCAGGTCCGGCGGTCGCAGAGGGTGTCGGTGAATTCCTTGCGGGCGACGATGGAGACATGGCGCCAATTCAGGCCGGTCAGACGTTCTCTCACCGCTGCCCCTCCCCCAGGAGCCGGACGAAGACGTCCTCGAACTTGGCGTCGGCCTTGTGCCCCTTGAGTTCTTCAAGCGTACCCTCGACAATCAAGGCCCCATGCTGGATGATGGCCACCCGGTCGCAGACCTTCTCGACCTCGCTCATGATGTGACTGGAGAAGAGGATGGTCTTGCCGAGACCCTTGGCCTCGATGATGAAGTTGTCGACCGCGCGCGCCGAGGTCACGTCGAGACCGGCGGTCGGCATACTCCTCCATCTGGAGCTTGGCGAAGAGTTCGTTGGACCTCCGCTCGATGGTCGCCCGGTCGACATCATTCAGCTCCCCGAAATAGCGCAGGGGCTCGCGGGGCGTGAGCCGGTCGTAGAGCCCCGCATCCGTGGCCACCACGCCGATGAGCCGGCGCACCTGTTCCGGCTCCTTGACGATGTCATACCCCAGGATGCGGGCGGTCCCGGCCGTCGGGGCCAGGATGGTCGAGAGCAGGCGGAGGGTCGTCGTCTTGCCGGCCCCGTTCTCGCCCAGAAGCCCGAAGACCTCGCCCGGCCTGGCCTCGAAGCTCACGTTGTTCACAGCCACGACCTCGGGCAGGCCCCGCTTGGGCGGGGCGAACCGCTTGGTCAGGCCGTCCGTCTGGATCAAGCCGATCCACCGCCTTCGTGACGGGCGTGCCGCGCGGAACACGGTCGGCCGTGCTTGCCCTGATATCGAGCCATTCTACCACTACCCGACGGTAGGGTAACCGTCTGGAGACGGGTCCGCCAAGGGAACGAGAGACTCCTGTCGAAACCTCCGGGGATTTCCCGCCCGGGTAGGGCTCCGGGGAAGCCCCTCGAGCAGCCTCGGACCAGCTCGGCCAGAGAGGATGATGACACCGTGCCCGGCTTCACCCTCGACGTCGAGAAGGCCTCCCGCGAAGCGACGGACTTCCTGCGGCGCCTCCTCCAGTTCGACACGACCAACCCGCCCGGCAACGAGACCGCCTGCGCGAGGTACATCGCGGAAGTCTTCGAGAAGGAAGGCATCCCCGCCGAGGTCGTCGAGCCGATGCCCGGTCGCGGCAGCGTCGTCGCCCGGCTTTTGGCCACGAAGACCGGCGGGCCCAAGCGCCCGATTCTTCTTCTCTCCCATCTGGATGTCGTCCCGGCGGCCGCCGCCGACTGGAAGCGCCCGCCCTTCAGCGGCGACCTCGCCGACGGCGAGATCTGGGGCCGCGGGGCGCTCGACACCAAGAATCTCACGGCCCTCTGGATGGTCGTCATGCTCGAAGCCAAGCGGCAGCGGGTTCCCCTAACGCGCGACCTCGTCTTCGCCGCCACGGCCGACGAGGAAATGGGTGGCACCTGGGGCGTCGCCTGGCTGGTCCAGAACCGGCCCGAGCTTGTCGACTGCGAGTTCGCCCTTAACGAGGGGGGCGGCGCGGGCATCGCCCTCGGCGCCCGGACGGCCTACGTCTACCAGACAGCCGAGAAGGGTATCTGCTGGACCACGGTCACAGCGCACGGAAAGGCCGGTCACGCCTCCCTGCCCACCAAGGACAACCCGGTCGTCCATCTGGCCGGCGCGCTCCACAAGATTGGGACGACATCCCTGCCGATGCACATCACGGACACTTTCCGCCTCTTCGTGGAACGCCTCGGGCCGGCGCTTCCCTCCGGGCTCAGCGAAGCGGCGGGCCTGCTGCTGGACGGAGCCACGCTCGAGTCGGCTCTGGCCTTCTTCCCCGACGAGTACGTGGCCAACAACATCCGGGCCATGACGCGCAACACGGCCAGCCCGACGGTCGTCTCCGGCAGTGACAAGACCAACGTCATTCCTCAGACGGCCACGGCCCAGGTCGACTGTCGCATCCTGCCCGGCCAGACGCCCGAGAGCCTGTTCGCGGAACTCCGCGCCCTCCTCGGCCTCGATCAGGAGGACGGCGGCCCCCAGAGGCTCGAGTTGACCCTGGCCCGCGCGTCCCTGGCCACCGAGTCGCCCCCCAACACGGAACTCGCCGTGGCTCTGGGGAAGGCCCTCTCCCGCCACGACCCCGACGCCGTTCTCGTCCCGTTCCTGGTACCCGGGGGGACCGACGGCCGCTTCCTGCGGCCCCAGGGCGTCGTCTGTTACGGCTTCTGCCCGACCCTGCCCAAGGAGGACAACGCGAGCGTTCACGGCATCAACGAGCGCATCACGGTGGCTTCCCTGGAGTTCGGACTGAAGGTCCTCTGGGACGCCATCGCGGAGATGGCGTTCTAGACAGGACGCCATCGCGGAGATGGCGTTCTAGACGGGACGCCCGGACGCCCGCTACGGTTTGACGAGTTCGAGGAAGAAGGTGGCCCCGCTCTCCTCGCTCCTCGCGGCCCGGAAGCCGACCGCCTCCGCGGCTGCGGTGAGGCGGGCAAGGTTGAGGTCTTTCAGGCCTACGCCGTACATGGTCGGGGCCGTCCGGCCGTCCGGCAGTTCAATGACCAGGGGGAGCACGAAGGTCTTCTTGCCGGGACCAGGGGTCGCCGGAAGATTGACGTCCCAAACCAGGAGGCGGCCACCCGGTCTCAGGACCCGGAAGACTTCGCCGAGAACCTTGGCGTGGTCGGCGGTCTGGATGTACATGAAAGTGAAGAAGGCGGCCGCCGTCGGGAAGGACCCGTCGAGGAAAGCCATCTCGCGGGCGTCCATGGTGAGTTTGAGAGCCTCGTTGCTGACACAGGCGAGTTCCGCCCGGCGCAGGTCAATCGACACTACCCGGCTGCCCGCGGCCATCCCGATGATGCCCTCGCCACCGCCGCCGATGTCCAGTAGCCATCCGACACCTAGGTCCACGTCCGTCAGGCGAATCGATTGCATCTCCGCCATGATTGTCTCATCCACTCGAAGCTCCGCATGCCCGTCGCTCATCTCAAATTTCCTCCCACCCCGTGGTCCAGCCCGCAAGTCCGGGAGCGTCATCCCGCGCCCGTCACGCGGCCCGGAACCTCTGCCTTTAGGCTACCAGACGGCCCCGCCGGGAGAAGCGGACCCGCGGGAAGACTTCGTCTGGCCGCCGGTGGAGCAAAGTCGCTGGACCGGCAGACAGGCCCCGGTGGACTCAGGTCCATCCGCGCGGCCCGGGAGTCCGGGAGCGTCATCCCGCGCCCGGGTCTTGCGTCGGCGCCCCGCCCGCCCCGGCTTCTGCAGGACGACGATGTACTGGTGGGCGATGTTCGGGACGTAGGCGTAGGGGTAGCCATAGGGCCGCAAGCGCGAGCCGGCCTGGTACCAGACTATCTCGCCCTTGGGGACGAAACCGGCCGCCTCGGCCCGCCGGGCAAGGTCGGCATGAGTGAACAGGTACCGACCGCCCTGGTAGGCGTTGCGGACGATGACCGCCATGTACCGTCCTTCCTCCAGCACCCGGAGGCAGTCCTTGAACACGCCCTCCATGGCCCCGAGGTACTCGTCGTACGAGCCGAGGTTGGCGAGGTCGGCGGGGTCATTCGAACTCATGTCGTAGTCCGTCCGCCGGTTGGCGTGCTCCTGGTCGTACCGCCCGTCGCACATCGTGCGCTCGAGGTGGACGTTGTAGGGCGGATCGGTTACGAGGAACTGGAAGTGGCCGTCGGGGAACGCGCCCAGGGCCTCGCGACAGTCCCCGGTCAGCATCTCCTGGGCCGGCAAGGGCCGCCCTTCGGCGGCGAGACGGGCCAGGACCTCGCGGTAGACGGCCGTCCAGCGTGGGTTTATCTCCACTCCCACGGCTGGCCGCGGCGGGTCGCACAGCGACGCCCCGATGAGGGTGCCCCCGACCCCGGCGAACGGGTCGAGGACGCGTCCCTCCCTGGTCGTGAAGAACTCGATGAGCTGGCGCATGAGTTCCGGGGGCTTGTTTGCCCCGTGGGCCTTCCGGAGGTCGTGCCCCCAGTCTCTGGGGTAGGTCGTAACGAGCAGACTCTTGGTGAAGTACAGCCAGGACGCGCCGTCAAGTTCGTTGAGGGTGTTGTTGGGGTGGGGTGGGCCGGAAGGCGGAGCCGACCGCGGAGTCCTCACGCCGCGCCGGGACCCGGCGGCTTCCCCGCCGGGCCGAACGGGTTTCCCGCTGTCTGGGGTCATGGCGTCTCCTCTAGCCGACCTTGAACTCCTCGGATTCCAGAGTCTGCTTGACCCGGGGGTGGGTCAGGAGGAGCCGCATGACGCGCGACGGCCGACCCTGGTACTCTACGACCTCCTGGATGATCGCGCCCTGGCCGGACAGGGCGGCCATATACTGCCGGATGTTCTCCTCCGGCACGTTGAGCGTCTCCGCGCAGCACTGCGCGGTAGCCCCGAAGGTGATGGCCGACCGCTCCTGCTGGGACTTGGCTATGAAACGGATGATGTCGTCGAGAACGGGGGCGCCAAGGTCCATCTCCAGGCGGTGCAACTCCTGCACGAAGGACGCAGCCGCCTTCAACTCCCCGCTGATGTTGCCCTCGATGCCCAGGATGCCCACGACCTTGGCGTGGCGGATTCTCAGGCGCGCCACCACCCCGCTGAACTGCCCGTCACCGGTCATCAGAAGGAAGGTGGCGATGTCGGGCCGGTCGAGAAGGGTCTGGTAGATGTTGTCCAGCATGGCGAAGTCGGTGTAGCTCTTTGCTCTTCCGTCCACGGAGCCGGTGGGAGCGGAAACCGCGTCAATGCTTGCCGTCCGCAGCTTCGGCGCCTCGCGCCGGAGCGGCTCGGTGTTGAAATCGCCAAACGCCACCGCATGTTCGATGCAGCCGACCTCCATCGCCGCGGCGATGATCCGCTGCGGGCTGACGGGCGCCTTCCAGTAGTTCAGGGAGGTCAGAACCGCGTACTCATAATCGACGAACAGGGCGACGCCGGACTTCTTGGCCATGCCCAAAACCCCCACTCCTCTAAGAAGATCGCAAGTCTATGTGGTCTCTTCCTCGCTCCGCTCGCCATCGAAGAGCGACGTGGCGGCCGCTTCCCGGTCACCGAGCGTCTCCTCCCCAACGCTCGGCCCCGCCCCGTCCCCCAGCGCCTGCTGCTCGGCTACGGCCGGGAGCGCCCGGACCAGAACCAACGACCGCTTGATCTGGTTGGCTATCTGCTTGACCTCATCGTAGGCGTTTTCGATCATCGTCGCCCCCCGGTGGATGCTGTTGTCGAGGACCTTGTCCAGGGAGTCGACGTTGCGTTCGATCTCGGCCAGGGCGTGGTCCAGGCTGTCGAGATCCACGCTCCGCGAGTACTTGAGGTGCAGGTTGTACAGGTTCAGCACATAGGGGACGATCATGCTGTAGGGCATGATAATGACCCCCTGGCTGTAGGCCTCGAAGGCGAGTTCGTGGCAGTGGGGGTAGGCCGCGTCGGGGATGGCGGCGATGGCCTTGTCCGTGGTCGTCAGGGGGTCGATGTACTGGGCCACTTCGCGGACCTTGCGGCGAATCTCCGCCCGCACCTCGATGACCGCCTTCTGCCGGGCCTCCGGCTCGGTCTCGGTGGCCAGGCGTTCGATCGCCGCCGTCGCCGGCCACTTCGAATCGATGGCCATGCGCCGGCTGCTTCCGGCCAGCACCAAGGCGTACTCGACGACCTTGCCCCGCACCCGGAAGTTGCGCTCGATCATCTCCGGCGGGAAGCTCGAGAACGCGCGGTCAAGGATGTTCTCGCCGGCCGCGCCCTTGGAGGGTGCCCCGGCCAAGACCGACTCCAGGTGCTTGACGGCCTGGGCCACTTCGTCGTCCCGCGATTTTCTCTCGCCGAGTTCCGTGCGGACCAGGGCCACGAGGTTCTTGGCCTCAGTAATCTCGCGCTGCAGAGCCGTCTGGACCTGCCCGGTCTTGTCGGCCAGGCCGGCCGTCGTCATCTCGACCCGCTCCCGGAGGCTGCCCAGCTGGGTCCGCAGTTCGCCCTGAGCCTGACCGAGGATGCCGAGACTCTGGCGGAGCTGGCCTAGGTCGACGGCAGCCGCCGACAGCGTGGTAGAAAGGGTGCCGGTGAGCTGGTCGAGTTGGGCTTCCACCCGCCCGCTTGACGTCGGGCGCCGCGAGAACAGAACCGCGATGAACACGGCGGCTACTGCCAGGACCACGCCCACCAGAAGGAAGAAAACCCCCGACCCGTCCGGCCCGACCATCAACCCAGCCCCTCTCGCTTCTCCAAACCGGCGCTCGCGCGCCCCGTCACTTCTTGAAGGACGGCACGTCGGTCGTCGCCGCGACGCCGCCGCCCGCCCGGGCGCACTTGCGGCAGCGAGCCTCGTACTTCTCGGCGCCCCCGACCTCCTTGGTCTCCGAGGTCGTGGTGCCCCGGCCAAACGAGATCCAGGCCTCGTCGCCGCAACACATGCAGATAGCCCGCAGCTTGACGGCCTCTTCCGCCGTCGCGGCCAGAGCCGGCATGATACCGAAAGGGCGGCCGTAGCGGTCCATGTCCAGACCGGCGGCAATCACCGTCTTCCCCTGGTCGGCCCAGTCGTTGGCCGCCTTGACCAACCGGTCATCAAAAAACTGAGCTTCATCGATGATGATGACCTCGGTGTCCGGCTCCACAGCCGCCAGGAGAGCCGGCGTGTTCGGGACCGGCACGGCCTGCACGGCGAGCCCGTCGTGGGTGACAATCTCGCTCTTGGAGTACCGGCCGTCGTCGTACTTGAAACACTGAACCTTCTTCGAGGCCGCTCTGGCCCGCAGGACCTCTCGGAAGAGGGCCATCGACTTCTGAGCGAACATGCTCCCCCAGTAGACCTTGAGCAAAGTTCTGCCTCCCTTGGCGAACAGGACCCTGGATGCCCTGATTCGGCGGCGCCCCCAAGGGCTCCTGTGGCTCCAGCTCGCGAGAAGGAATTGGCCGGGAGTTAACAAGAAGTTCACGGGTGCGGGAGAGGAAGCAGCGAAGTCGCCGATAAGTGAGTGGTTTGGCCGAAAAGATGGCCGACGCCTGGGCACAATCTAGGCCGGTGGCGCGGCCAACGGGCAAGCGCCGTTGCCGGTTCATCCAGGGCAGGAGCCGATGGATCGTGCGGAAGGGTATTGCGGGTGCTCGCAGCAGCGGAAGCGGAAACGGCATCTGGAGCCATGTCGGGAAGTACCGGACCGTCATCATCGTCTCGCTGGTCGTCCTCGTGCTCGCCGGGGCCCTCATCGGCCTCCGAACCGTGCGGGCGGCCGCCAGCCGGGCCCGCGCCCAGGCCTCGGCCTACTCCACGGCCAAGGTGACCACGGGAACCCTCGACGTGACCATCACCGGGACGGGCACGCTCCGACCCGCGACCCGGCAGGAGTGCCTCATCACGGCCGGCGGCACGGTCGTCTCGGTGTCCGCCCAGCCAGGCCAGGCCGTGGTTGCCGGCGAGACGTTGCTCGTCATCTCGAACGAGAGCCTCTCCGACCAGGTCGAACAGGCCCGCCTCCAGTTGCGTTTGGCCCAGATCGATCTTGATTCCATGACGCGTCCGGGCAGCGGGGCGGCCACCGCCGCCGACGTAGCCGCCGCCCGCGCCGCGGTCGAAAACGCGCGCCTGGGCCTTGACCGGGCCCAGGACAACGTGGAGCACCTCACCCTGAGGGCGCCTTTCGCCGGCCGGGTCTCCGGCCTCGTCTTCCGCGCCGGGCAAGAGGTTCCGCCCGGGGCCGCCCTCCTCTACCTCGCCACTCAGGCTAAGCTCAAGGCCATCCTTCTGGTACCGGAGGACGAGATCAAGCACTTGGCCATCGGGGCCGACCTGACCGTGACGATCACCCCTCTCAGCCGCGACCTGGGAGGTCACGTCTCGGCCATCTCCGCTTCGGGCACCGTCGGCGACCGCGGGGCCGTGAACTACCAGGTCAGCGTGTCCCTGGACGACTCCGATCCCCGGGCGCGCGGCGGCATGAGCGTCAGCGCCCCGGTCGGCGGGAAGGGGACCGAGGCTCACGACCCGGTGAAAGTGTACGGGACCCTGGCCTACGACCGGTTCGAGGCCCTCGTCACGGCCACCGGCGGCACGGTCTCGACCGTCGCTGTGGCGGAGGATGAAGCGGTCGTCGTCGACCAGGTCCTGATGACCCTCCAGAGCAACGAGGCCATCGCCACCCTGGCCGGCGCCCGGGCCGATCTGACGCGGACCGAGGAGCGGCTGGCCCAGCTCACTGATCCGGGACCGTCCTCCTATCCCGCGGCCCAGATCGAGAAGGCGCGCCTGCGCGTGGCCGAAGCCAACATCGCCCTCGGTGGTCTGCAACGCCAGCTCGACGACCTGACCGTCAAGGCCGCTTTCGATGGCACAGTCACCGACGTGGCCGTCTCCGCCGGCGAGGAGGTCCGGCCGAACACCCGCGTGGCGGCGGTCGCCGACCTCTCCGAGGTGCAGGCGGTCATCCTCGTGGACGAACTCGCGGTGGCCAACCTCGCCCCCGGACAGTCCGCGATCGTGCGCCTCGACGCCCTGCCCGGCGAGACGTTCGCGGGCACCCTGGGCAGCCTGTCCCTCGAAGGCGTCCTCAAGGACGGCGTCACCAACTACGAGATTCACATCACCTTCGCCGGCGACCCGCGCCTGCGGGCCGGGATGAGTGTCTCGGCCTCGGTCCAGGTGGCGCGGCGCGAGAACGCTCTCCTCGTCCCGGTGGAAGCTGTCTACGGGGCCGGCCGGCAAGCCTCCGTCCAGGTCATGGTGAACGGTAGGCCGGAGCCCAGGAGCGTTGTCGCCGGCCTCAGCAACAGCACCTACACCGAGATCCTCTCCGGCCTCAGCGAGGGCGAGACCGTTGTCACCGGCAGCCTCGAGACGGACAATAACCTCTTCGCGCCACCAGGACAGCACAACCCCGGGAGCGAGTCCGGAGGCGGCCTGTGAAGCCCTTGCTCGAGCTCACGGGGGTCAGCAAGTTCTACGGGGAAGCCGGCCTGGCCGTGCCGGCCCTGCGGGGTGTCGACCTGCGCGTCGGCGCGGGTGAGCTCCTCAGCATCATGGGCCCGTCCGGCTCCGGCAAGTCGACCCTCATGAACATCATCGGCTGCCTCGACCGGCCGACCACGGGCACCTACCTCATCGAGGGCCGTGACGTCTCGACCCTCTCCGGCGACGAACTCGCCGCCATCCGGAACCGCAAGGTCGGCTTCGTCTTCCAAACCTTCAACCTCCTCAACCGGTCGACGGCCCAGGAGAACGTGGAACTGCCGCTCATCTACCGCGGCCTCTCTCTGGGGCAGCGGCGACGCCAGGCCCGGGAGGCCCTCGAGGTCGTCGGCATGGGCCACCGCCTCACCCACCGTCCCGCCCAGCTTTCCGGGGGCGAGCAGCAGCGCGTGGCCATCGCCCGGGCCATCGCCGGCGACCCGAGCCTCATCCTGGCCGACGAGCCCACCGGCAACCTCGACACGAGGACCGGCGAGGAAATCATGGCCATCTTCCAGAGGGTCAACTCGGAACTGGGCGTCACCGTCGTCCAGGTGACCCACGACCCGCACCGCGGCCGCCAGACCCGCCGCATCGTACTTATCCGGGACGGTCGCATCGTCGAGGACGGCCCGCTCCCGGACGGCGAGTTCCTGGCGGCGGCGCCCGAGCCCGCTCCAGACGGGGGGGGCGCCCAGTGAACCTCTTCGAGAGCTTCCGCCTGGCCTTCAACGGACTGCGGGCCAACAAGATGCGCAGCTTCCTCACCATGCTGGGGGTCATCATCGGCGTCGGCGCGGTCATCGCCCTTGTCTCCGTCGGCACCGGGGCGAGCCAAGAGGTCACCACGCAGGTCGAGGCCTTGGGCTCCAACCTCGTCATCGTCATGCCGGCGAGCGCACGCGGCCGCGACCTCCGGGTGGAGGACGCCGCGACCATCGAAGAGCGCGTGGCGGGGGTGGCTCACGCCGTGCCCAGCCTACGCGAGTCGGCGACGGTCATCTGGACCGGCCGCTCCATCGACACCGATGTCGTCGGCACGACCGAGTTCCTCCCCGAAGTCCAGAGCCACCCCGTCGGCCAGGGCCGCTTCCTGTCGGGTCAGGACGTTCTCTACCGACGCTTCGTGGCCGTCCTCGGGGCCACGGCGCGGAACAACCTCTTCGGGCTGCGCGACCCGATGGGGCAGGAGATCTACATCTCCGGGTACCCTTTCACCGTCATCGGCGTCATGGCCGAGAAGGGTGAGGGCGGCCTCTTCACCCCCGACCCCGACGACCGCGTCCTTATCCCCGTCACGACGGCCCAGCGCCTCCTGGGGACGAACAAGATCGGGTCCATCTACGTCAGCGTCAACCAAGGCGCGAACGCCGACCTGGCCACCAACCACATCCAGCGCATCTTCGAGGTCCGCTTCGGCGACGCCGACGCCGTGCAGGTCTTCAGCCAGCAGCAGATACTGGCCGCCGTGGGCAGTGTCACGGGCATCCTGACCATGCTGCTGGGGGCCATCGCCGGCATCTCCCTCCTCGTCGGCGGTATCGGCATCATGAATATCATGCTCGTCTCGGTGACCGAGCGGACGCGCGAGATCGGCGTGCGCAAAGCCGTGGGCGCCAGGAGCCGGGACATCCTGGCCCAGTTCCTTGTGGAGTCGGTCATCATCAGCCTCGTCGGCGGGGCCATCGGCATCGCCCTGGGCATGCTCGGCTCGGCGGCCATATCCCGCCTCGGCAACGTCCCGTCCGTCGTCTCCCTGAGCTGGGTGGCCATCGCCTTCGGCTTCGCCGCCGCCGTGGGCGTCTTCTTCGGCATCTACCCGGCCATGCAGGCTTCCCGCCTCGACCCTATCCAGGCCCTGCGGCACGACTGAGGACGGCCGGTCAAGCCACCCCAAGACCTCAGGGGTCGTCCCGGCGCCGCAGCCGCACGTAACTCTTGTAGCGGGCCTCGTCGATGGCCCCGTCCTCCACCGCCGCCTTCACCGCGCAGCTTGGCTCGTGGGTGTGGCTGCAGTCCCGGAACTTGCATCCCCCCGCGGCCTCGACTATCTCGGGGAAGACTCCGCCGATGTCCTCCGCGGCGTCCTCGAAAAGGCCCAGGGACTTCACCCCCGGCGTGTCGGCCAGGTAGCCTCCCCCGGGAAGGGGAAAGAGGCGGCTCGCGCTGGTCACGTGCTGCCCCTTGTCCTTCCACTCGGCAATAGGCCTCGTCCTGAGATTGAGGCCGGGAAACATGGCGTTGAGCAGGCTGCTCTTGCCCACGCCCGACTTGCCGGCCAGGCACGAGATCAGCCCCTGCAGCCGGCCGCGCAACTCCCCGACGCCCTGACCGGTCGTCGCGCTCGTCAGGAGGACCTCGACCCCGTTGCCGGTGAGCGGCTCGACCCAGGACCGGATCAGGCTCTCCTCCTCAAGGTCGCATTTGTTGACGACCACAATGGCCTTCATCCCGCCCCGCGCGGCCGTGACCAGGAAGCGCTCCACTAGGGAGCGCTGGAAGGCCGGCTGCCGGGCCGATTGAACCACGGCCAAGAGATCAAGGTTGGCCGCCGTGACATGCGCGTACCCGTGGAAGCCCGGGCGGACCAGTTCCGTCCGCCTGGGCTTCACGTCCTCAATGACGCCTTGCCCGTCGGGAAGAAGGCTGACCTCGACCTCGTCTCCCACGACGACCAAGCTGGTCACGCGCAGCTGCTTCTTCTTCAGGCGCCCCCGCAGGACGCAGGGCACCTCCCGTCCGTCGAGGGCCACCCAGAGGAGGGCGCCCTCGGCCCGGGTCACCAGGCTAGACCGCAAGGTAGCCACCTCCCGGCAGCGTGTAGAGGCGGCCTCGCACCTCCTTGATGCCGTAGCCGGGGTAGAGGGCCTCGATGAGCCGGGTCTTCCCCGCACCGGACTGCCCGACCAGGGCCGAGCGCCGTCCGGCCAGCATCCAACGAAGTTCCGGCACTCCCCGCCCGTCCGCCGCGCTGGTCAGAACGACGGGAACGCCTCTCTCGACCCACGGGGCGACCCGAGCCCGGACCTCGGCCTCGTCCCGCAGGTCGCACTTGTTCACCGCGACCACGGGCCTGGCCGGGAGCCGGCGCGCCACGCCCACGAGCCGCTCGACCAGCCGGCCGTCGAACTCAGGCTCCCCGGCGGCCACGACGATAACAACCTGGTCGAGGTTGGCGGCGGTCGCCGTCCAGCGGCTGCGCCTGGGGCCCCTGTCGGTGATGGCGTAGGTGGTGTCCGGCTGTCGATGGATGACGACCTCGTCGCCGACGACCACCCTGTTGCCCATGCCGGGCGCCAGGCACGGAACTTCCTCCCCGAGGAACTCCACCCAGAAACGGGGGCGTTCCACCCGGGTGACTATAGCTCTAGCTGACAACGTTGAAACCTCCCTGTCTAGTTCCTTGCCTCTTGCGTCCTTCCGGTCTTCCTGACCTCGCCGATCGGGACCCGCTCCGAAAGAGAACGGCCACGGTTGGCGTAGCCGCCCCGTGGCCGATGCTTGAGCGATGAGAAACGGCCACGGGCTTTGCCACCCGTGGCCGTGATGACCGTCTCCCGGCCGCTACCGCGGCCGCCTGGCCTTGGCCAGACTTAGAGCAGGATCACCGACTCGGACGAGGGGCCCACGCTGACGGAGCCAACAGCAGCAAGCTCGATCTCGCGTCCCAACACGTAGAGCCACCTCCTCCAAGAGTGATCATGCCTGATACCGCATAATACTCTAACCGCCGCCCAGACGTTTGTCCAGCCCTTTCACACCCTGGCCGGTCCCATTCCCCGTCCCGGAGCGTCAAGCGGAAGCGAGCGCCGGAAGGCGGCGCTCAGGTCGGGGTCGGAGGCCTCGCCGGCGAAGCGACCCCTTGGCGCGGCGGTTTGCTTGCCCCATGTGAAACGGGCTAGAATATGGCAGTGGGACCACATGAAGTATGCCCCGGAAGGAGTGCTGCGAGTGAATGACGTCACGGGAACCAGGACCGAGGCCAACTTGCGGGCCGCCTTCGCCGGCGAATCGCAGGCCCGTAACAAGTACACGTATTTCGCCTCAGCCGCCCGGAAGGAAGGCTACGAGCAGACGGCCGCCCTCTTCGAGGACACGGCCGACAACGAGAGAGAGCACGCCAAGCGTCTCCTGAAGTTCCTGGGCGAGATAAAGGACACCGCGGCCAACCTCGACGCCGCCGCCGCCGGGGAGCACCACGAGTGGACGAGTATGTATCCGACCTTCGAGAAGGTGGCCCGCGAGGAGGGCCTGCCGGAGATCGCCGACGTCTTCAAGGCTCTCGCCGTCGCCGAGGCCGACCACGAGGCCCGCTACGCGAAACTCCGCGAGAACCTGGCCAAGGGCGTCGTCTTCAAGCGTTCGGAGAAGAAGAAGTGGCGCTGCCGCAACTGCGGGTTCATTCACGAGGGCCCGGCCGCCCCCGAAAGCTGCCCGGCCTGCCTGCACCCGACGGCCTTCTTCGAACTGCGGCCGGAGAACTTCTAGGCCGGGCCCCAGGCCCGGACGACCCAGTCCAGCGACCAGGCGACCTTCCGGTCGCCCGAAGCGAAGCCCGGGAGGCGCGCGGCCCGCCGGACCAGCGCGGCCAGTCGCTTGGCGGCGAACCGCTCCAGGGCGGGGTCGCCGGAGGCGGCGGCCTGCCGCATTCCCTCCTGGGCCAGACGCTGGAGAAGGGCTATCGACCAGACCAGAGGCTCCGAGGACACCGGCTCCTCCACCGAAAGACCTCTCTCCCGGAGGCGTCCAGCCACCCACCAGGACGGGGACTCGCGGTACATCTCCTCGCCGCCCAGGAAGGTCAGGGCGCCCCACCAGCGCAGGACAGCGCGGATGGCTTCCTGTTCAGGGGTGCGCGCCGGCTCGAAGGGCTCCATCCCGGTGACGACCAGGAGCCCGCCCGGGGCCAGCAGCCACGCCAGCCGCTCCAGGACCTCGAGTTCCCGGAAAGGCCGGTGGGAGGCCACGGCCGCCAGGAGGTAGTCGGCCACGACGAGGTCGAAGGCCGCTACGGGGAGCAGGTCCGGGTCGGCGAGGTCCCCCAGCAGAAAGCGCAGCTTGCCTGCGGCCGCAGCCCCGGCCACGACCTCGGACCTTTCCCTGGCCTCCTCGAAGGCCGCCTCGTCCACGCTCACCGAGACCAACTCGGACGGGCCGAGGGAGGCCAGGATGGCGGTCATGTAGCCGCCGCCCGTCCCGGCGTCCAGGACGCGACCGCGGACCCGCGGTTCGGAGGCAAGCAAGGTCTTGACGGCCTCCAGCCTGGACACGGGTCTCCCCTCCTAGACCTTGATGACCTGCCAGCGCCCCCGCTTGAAGACGAGGTAGAGGAAGAGGGCCTTTAGCCCCCAGTCGAGCACCATCACACCCCAGACCCAAGGCAGGGGCAGGTGCAGGACGAAAACCGCGACATAGGTCAGAGCCACGCGGCAACCCCAGGATACCGTTCCACTGACGAGCATGGGCGACCGGGTGTCCCCGGCGCCGCGGAGCGCTCCGGCGTAGACGCCCTCAAGAGCGATGAACGGCTGAGCGAAGGCCGCCACCCGCAGACAGCGCGCGGCCAGGTCGATTATCTCCGGGTCGTTGGTAAAGATGCTGACCAGAGCCCTCGGGAAGAGGAGGAACACCACGGCCATCAGACCCATCAGGAGCACGGACAGCCTGGCCGTCGCGGCCACGGCCGCCTTGGCCTTGACCGGGTCCCCGGCGCCCAGGCTCTGGCCGACGAGGATGGTCGTGGCCATGGCGAAACCGTATCCGGGCATGAACGACAAGGACTCCGTCACCGCCGTGACCTCGTGCCCGGCCACGGCCAGCGCGCCCAAGGACGCCACGGCGAACATCCCGGCCGCCCGGCCGAGGTCGATGAAGAAGCTCTCCAGGCTCGCCGGGAGGCCGAGGCCGACGATGGAAGACAGCACCCGCTTCTCCACGCGGAACATCCACGCCGCCCGAAGCCCAGCCCGGTGCCCTCCGCCGAAAGCCACGAGGACGGTAAGGAGCAGGGCGACGGCCTCACCGCCCACGTTGGCCAGAGCCGCCCCCCGCGCGCCGAGAGCGGGCAGGCCGAAGCGACCGAAGATGAGCGCATAGCCGGTGGCGATGCCCAGGATGATGGAGACGACGCTGATGACCATGGGGGTCCGCGTATCACCGAAGCCTCTAAGAATGCCCGACATGGCCATCGTCGTCGTCAGGATCGGCGCGCCGACGCAGAGCGTCCGCAGGTACGTGACGCCGATGCCGGACGCCTCGGGGCCGAGGTTGGTGAGGTGAAAGATGCCGGGAGCCACGAAGTAGAGCCCGGCCCCGATGACCAGGCCGGCCCCCAAGGCGGGCAGGATGCCCTGGGCCCCCTCGCGGCCGGCCGCGGCCGGGTCACCGGCGCCGACCCGGCGCGAGACGATGGCCGTGACGGCCACGCCGATGCCGCCGGTGAAGAAGATGGCGGCCCAGAAGATCTGCCCGGAGAAACCGGTCGCGCTCAGGGCGTTCGCCCCGAGCCGGCCGACCATGGCCACGCCGGCCATCCAGGAGAGCATGTTGAGGACGAGCTCGAGGACAGCCGGCCAGGCGAGGACGAAAATCTCGCGGCGCAGGGTGAGCTTCGGAGCGGCCCTTCCGGGCGGGGGAAGGGCGGTCAGGTCGGAGGTCATGAAGCGGTAGGTTCGTTTGTTGCGTCTCACCTCCTGTCACTTGCGTCTCACCTCCTGTCACGGCGGCCGAACGCGGCACCGTCACCAGATGTCGGTCCCCGGGCCGCCGGAGGACCGCCTGCCCCTCTGGAGAAACTAGGACCGTTATCCTCGGAGGGCCATTGGAGGGGAAACCTTGTCGCTCCGCCTCATCCTGGGACGCGCCGGCAGCGGTAAGACGCGATACTGCCTGGACGCCGTGGCCTCTGAACTACGGCGCTCTCCGGACGGGCCGCCGCTCATCCTCCTCGTCCCGGAGCAGGCGACCTTCCAGACGGACCGCGCCCTGGTCGCGCAGCCCGGCGTGCCGGGGACCCTGCGGGCCAGCGTCGTAAGCTTCCGTCGCCTCGCCTGGCGGGTCCTGGCCGAGACCGGCGGGGCCGCCCGGACCCACATCGACGAGATCGGCAAGGTCATGGCCTTGCGCCTCCTCATCGAGCGCCGGCGCGGCGAGTTGCGCGTCTTCGACGCCAGCGCCGGCAAAGCCGGGTTCCTTCGCCGCCTGGCTCACACCCTGGGCGAACTCCACGCCTACGGCATCGGCCCGGACGACCTCGAACAAGGCTTCCTGGCCCTGGCCGCCCTGAGACGCGACGATACGGCCCTCGCCGGCAAGCTTCGGGACCTCGCGGTCATCGGCCGCGATCTCGAGACCTACCTGGCCGGCCGGTGGGTTGACCCTGACGACTACCTGAGCCTGCTCGCGACCAAGCTCGCCGCACGGCCGGTCCCGGCAGCCGTGGCCGGGGCCTCGATCTGGCTGGACGGTTTCGCCGGCTTCACCCGGCAGGAACTCGGCGTCCTCGCCGCCCTCGCCGGCCTGGCCCGGGAAGTGAACGTCACGCTGTGCCTGGACCCGGAGGGCCTCGGCGCCTCGCGCGACGGCGCCTCGACGTTCCACCCGACCCTCCGGACCTACGATGCCCTCACAGCCTTGGCCGCCGCGGCCGGGGCGGGGCCGCCCGAAAGCGTGAAGCTGTCGGGGTCGCCCCGCTTCGCCGCCGCGCCCGCCCTAGCGCACCTCGAGCGCGAGTACCCCCACCTGGCCCCGCGGGCCTTCCCGAGCGGCGACCCCCACCCCGCCATCACCCTGGTGGGGGCGGAGTCCCGCCGCGCCGAGGTCGCCGCCGCCGCCCGCGAGATGGTCCGTCTGGCGCGGGAGGACGGCCTGCGGTGGCGGGAGATGGCCCTGGTCGCCCGTTCCCTGGACCCCTACGCCGACCTCGTCGAGGCGGCGTTCGCCGACTACGGCGTACCCCTCTTCCTCGACCGTCGGCGGCCCGTGGCCTACCACCCGCTCGTCGAGTTCGTCCGTTCCTCCCTGGAGGTTGCCCTCTCCAACTGGGCGGCTGAACCCGTCTTCCGCCTGCTTAAGACGGACCTCTGGCCCCTCTCCCGCGACGAGGTGGATGTCCTGGAGAACTACGTCCTGGCCCACGGTGTGCGGGGTCACGCCTGGACGTCCGAAGCCCCGTGGCGCTGGCGCCGCGTCTTCGCCCTCGACGAGACGGCCCCGCCCGCGCCCGCCGACGAGAAGCGGCTGGCCCGCATCGATGGCCTGCGCCGGAGAGTGGCCGGGCTTCTCGGCCCGTTCGTGGCCGCGGTCAGCCGCCGGGACAGCACCCTGCGCGACTTGACGGCCGCCCTCTGGGCCTTTCTCGAGGCCGCGGGCGTGCCGGCGACGCTCCGGCGCTGGTCCGACGACGCCACGGCCGAGGGACGCCGGAACCTGGTCCAAGAACACGACCAGGTCGCCAAGGGCCTCGTCAACCTCCTGGACCAGCTCGTCCGCAATCTGGGCGACCAGCCCGGGCAGCTTGCGGCGTTCACCCGGATCGTCGAGGCCGGGCTGGAGAGCCTGCAGCTTGGGCTCGTCCCGCCGAGCCTGGACCAGGTCATGGTCGGGTCCATCGACCGCTCCCGCCAACCGGACGTCCGGGCCTTCTTCGTCCTGGGAGCCAACGACGGCGTCTTCCCGGCGGCCAGTCCCGACGATGTCGTCTTCAGCGACTCCGAGCGGGCCGAACTCGCCGGCTTCGGGCTCGACCTGGCACCCTCCAGCCAGGAGAAGGCCTTCGGTGAGGACTACCTCGTCTACATCGCCCTCACCCGGCCCTCGGAGCGCCTCTGGCTGAGCTACACACGGACCGACGACAGCGGCCGGGCCATGGCCCCGTCGTCTCTGGTTTCCCGGCTCCGGCAAGCGTTTCCCCGGCTCGCCGAGACGACCGCGACCCTGGAACCCCGGGCCGGAGAGGCTTGCGCCGAGGCCGAGACCCTGGCCGGGGTGGCCAGGACCTTGTCCGTGGCGCTCCGGGCCCCGCCCGAGGCGGCGACCGGGGCCGGGTCCGCGGCGGCGACCGGAGCCCGGTCCGAGACCAGCGGCCCGGCCTGGGCCGGCGCCGTGGACCCGGGGTGGCTGGAAGCCTACTCCTGGCTGGTCGACCGGAGAGCGCCCGACCGCCGGGAGAGGACCCGGGCGGCCCTGCGGTCGCTCGGGTACCGGAACCGCGCCACCCTCGGCCCTTCCCTGGCCCTGGACCTCTACGGCCAGACGGTGCGGGTGAGCGTCTCCCGGCTGCAGGACTACGCCGCCTGCCCCTTCCGCCATTTCGCCTCGGCTGGTCTGGCCCTGGAGCCAAGGCCGCGGCAGCAGCTCAAGGCTCCCGAAATCGGCTCCTACTTCCATGCCGCCCTGAGCCTGTTCGCCAAGGCCCTCCAGAGAGAGCAGGTCGATCTCGCCGGCCTTGAGCCGGAGGGCATCGCCGAGCGCTTGGACCGGGCGGTCGAAGAGATAACGCCGCGGCTGCAAAGCGAAGTGCTGACCAGCACGGCTCGGCACCGCCACCTCGCGGCGCGACTGAAGCGCACCGTTGGCCGGACCATCGAAGTCCTCCAGGAGCACGCCCGGCGGAGCGCCTTCCGCCCGGTGGCGACGGAACTACGGTTCGAACTGGCGAATGAGGCCGCTTCCTTCCGCTGGCGCGGGATGGTCGACCGTCTCGAGGTCGCTTCCCTGGGTCCCAGGGGGTTCGTCCGGGTCATCGACTTCAAGTCCTCCAGCCGCGCCTATAGCGTTCGCGATACGTACAACGGCCTTGACATCCAGCTTCCGGCGTATCTCCTGGCCGCGACCGCCGCCGAGACCGCCTTGGCCGCCAATCTGGCCCCCGGCGCGGCCGGCGCGCTCATCCCGGCCGGCGCGCTCTTCTTCCCGATCACCGACGCTTACGTCCGGGCCCAAGGCCCTCTCGACGAGAGCGCCCTGGTCAGCGAGCGCGCCAAGCTGTCCCGCACCGAGGGTATCCTTCTCGACGACGGCGACGTCCTCGGGCTCATGGACCGTCACCTGAGCGGCGGCCCCCCGGATCTCACCGGCCGCCCCGGGCCCGCTCCGCCCCTTCTCCCCGTTCGCATTCTGAAGAACGGGACGCCGGGCCGGTCCAAGGCCCTCCTCGCCCCTGAACGCCTGGACCTCCTTCTCCGCTTCACGCGGCGGAAGCTGGCCGAGCTGTCCCAGGGGATGCGGACGGGCGAAATCGACATTCTTCCGGTCCGGAGCTCGGGCAGGGAATCGTCGTGCCGTTTCTGCGACTACCGCCCTGTCTGCCGCTTCGACCCGGGCGCGGGCGACGGGTACCGCCGCCTGCCGCAAATCAAGGAAGACGATGTCTGGAGACTCATGGCCGAGAAGGAGGGAACCCGCGATGGCGACAGCGACGGACCCGGCGGCAGGGCCGGATAGGGCGGCCGGGGCAGCCCCGCCGGCGGCGACCACCTGGACGCCGGAGCAGGAGTTGGCCATCACCGCCCGGGGTGGAAACCTCCTGGTCTCCGCGGCGGCCGGCTCGGGCAAGACGGCCGTCCTCGTCGAGCGGGTCATCCGTCTCGTCCTGGGTCCGGGGGGCCTGGCTGAGACCGGTCCGGACGGCGTCGTCGACGTCGACCGCCTCCTCGTGGTCACCTTCACCGAGGCCGCGGCGAGCGAGATGCGCGACCGGCTGGCGACGGTCCTGCGCGAGCGCCTCCGGTCCGCCGAGAACGCCGGCCCAGCCGCCACAGCCTCGCGGCTCCGGCGCCAGTCCGCCCTTCTCGGGCGGGCCTCCATCTCGACCCTGCACGCCTTTTGCCTGTCGGTTTGCCGGCGGCATTTCCACCGTCTCGGGCTCGACCCGGCCTTCGATGTCCTGAGTGAAGAGGAGGCCTCTCTCCTCCAGACCGAAGTCCTCGAAGCCGTGTTCGAAGAAGGCTACGAGCGGGCTGACGAGGGCTTCGCCCGTCTTGTCGACGCCTACGGCTCCGACCGGGGCGACGAGCCCCTTCGAGAGACAGTGCTTCGCCTCTACCGCTTCTCCCGCAGTCATCCGGACCCGGAGGGTTGGCTCGACCGGTCGGCGCTGGCCTTCACGCCCCCGCCGGGAGCGCGTCTGACCGACCCGGCCATAGGCTTCGGCCGGCGGGTCATCGCGGAGATTGAGTCCGCCCTCCTCGGGGCCACCGAGAACATCCGGCAGGCCGAAGACCTCGCCCGCCTTCCGAGGGGACCGGAGGGCTACATCCCGGTCCTGGCCGAGGACGCGGACCGGCTGACCCTGGCCGCGCGACGCTGCCGCGGCGGCGAGTGGCCGGACATCGTCTCCGCCCTGGCTGAGGTCGGCTCCTTCGGGCGGCTTCCCGCGGCCCGGGCCGAGCGGACCGATGCAGCGGTGAAGGATGCTGTCCAGTCGGCTCGAGCCAGGGCCAAGAAGGCCGTGGAGGGACTCGTCAGCGCCTACGGCGGGCGGACCGAGGAGGACCTCCTGGGCGAACTCCGCGGCCTTGCCGGCCCGGTGCGGGCCCTCGTGGCGCTCGTCGCCGGGTTTAACCTCGCCTATCGCCAAGCCAAGGATGAGCGAGCCACGCTGGACTTCGGCGATCTTGAGCACTTCTGCCTCCGGGCCCTCCGGGGGTCTGAGGCCGTGCGGGAACTGCGCGAGCGCTACACCGCCGTCCTCGTCGACGAGTACCAGGACACCAACGCCGTCCAGGAGGCCGTCCTCTCCCTGGTCTCCCGGGGCGACAATCTCTTTCTGGTCGGGGACGTCAAGCAGAGCATCTATCGCTTCCGCCTGGCCGAGCCTTCGCTCTTCCAGGCCAAGAGCCGAGACTACCTTCCCTGGAGACCCGGAGAGGCGGCGGGCTCAACCGCGGCCGGTCGTCTGCTCCACCTGCCCCACAACTTCCGGAGTCGCCGTCCCATCGTGGACGCCGTCAACTTCATCTTCGGCCAGGTGATGCGGAAGGACGCGGCGGAAATCGAGTATGGACCAGACGCTGAACTCGTCTATGGCGCGAACCTGCCTGAACCCCCGGGCGGAGACCCTGCTGTCGAACTGCACTTGGTCGAGGCGAAGCCCGACGCGAGGACGGTCCCGGCCAACGCGGGCAAAGACACCGAGGTCGGCGACGACGCGGGAGAAGACACCGAGGTCGGCGCCGACGCCTCCGGCAACACCGAGGTCGGTGCCTCCGGCAGCAACGAGGACGACGCCTCCGGCAGCAACGAGGACGGCGCCTCCGGCGGCCCACCGCCAGGGCTCCCGACCCCGGACGACCTTGAGGTCGTGCAGAGAGAGGCTGTCCTCATCGCCGCGCGCATCCAGGAGATGGTCAAGGGGTCCTCGCCCCTCCCGGTCTGGGACAAGGGAAGGCGCGCCTACCGCCCAGCCGGTTACGGCGACGTGGCCGTTCTCATGCGGGCGACCACCGGCCTAGCCAACCTGGTCGTTGAGACCTTCTCAGGCCTGGGCATCCCGGCCTACGCCGCCCTGAGCACCGGATACTTCGCCGCAGCGGAGGTCGAGACGGCTCTCTCCCTATTGCGGCTCATCGACAACCCTCGCCAGGACATCCCGCTGGCGGCCATCCTGCGCTCGTCCATCGTGGGCCTCGACTCCGACGACCTGGCCCGTGTCCGGCTGGCTTGCCGCCCGGGCGAGTTCTACGACGCCGTCCTCGCGGCGGCCGGACGGGGAGGCGAAGCGGTCGGGCCGCTTAGGCCCTCCCCCCCGCCGGTATCGGCGGAACTCCCCAGGCGCCTCCTAGCCTTCCTAGGCCGCCTGGACACCTGGCGCGACGCGGCCCGGCGCGGTCCTCTTTCCGAACTCGTCTGGCGCCTCTACGGCGAGACGGGCCTCTACGCCTACGTGGGCGGGCTGCCCGGCGGCACGCAGCGCCAGGCCAACCTCCGCACCCTGCACGACCGGGCCCGGCTCTTCGACCAGTTCTCGCGGCAGGGGCTCTGCCGCTTCTTGCGCTTCGTCGACCGCCTCCGCGAGAGCGAGGGCGACCTCGGTCCTCCCCCACCCCTCGGTGAGGGCGAGAACGCCGTGCGGGTCATGAGCATCCACCGCAGCAAGGGCCTCGAATTCCCGATCGTCTTTCTCGCGCATCTGGGCAAGCGGATCAATCTGACGGACGCGCGGGGCGACCTCGTGTGCCACCGGCACCTCGGCCTCGGGCCGGTCGTGGCCGACATCGCTCGCCGCCTCAAGTACCCAAGCCTGGCCAGCCGGGCGGTGTCCCGTGAGAACCTGGCGGAGACGGTGGCCGAGGAGATTCGCTGCCTCTACGTGGCCATGACTCGAGCCCGCGACGCCCTTGTCCTCATCGGGAGCAGGCGTAACCTCCCTGCCGGGCTCGCGGAGTGGTGCCTGCCCGGCGCATCGCAGGCAGGCGGTCGCCTGTCCCCGGCCCGCATCGCCGCCGCGACCACGTATCTCGACTGGATCGTGCCCGCCGTGGCCTCGCACCCGGCGGCCCTGGAACTCAAACGCCTCGCGGGCTTCGCCGGCGACGAGGACCAGGCCGCCCCGAGCCCCGCCGAGGCGTTCTCCTCACGTTGGGCTATCCGCCTTTGGGGTCTCTCGGGGCCCGGGGACAGCGCCGAGGCCGCCGCCAAGGCCCGCCGGCTGGCGGCCGTGACCACCGCCTCGGACGGGGGCGCCACACCGGCCGCGGACGCAGCTGAGAACCGGCCGCCCGAGGTGCCCCTCACCATCGAGATCCGGGACCGGATCGCCACGCTGGAGCCCTTGACAGGCATCACCCCCGGACCTGTGACCGCCGCCCTCGAGTGGAGATACCCGGCGGCCCGCCTGACCAGGCTGGCCGCCAAGGTCTCGCCGACCGAGCTCAAGCGGCTCCTGGACACCGGGCACCAAGAGGAGGCGGCGGCAGCAGCGGAGGCCGCCCCGTCTCCCCTCCCCCCTCTCCGCCTGGTCTTCCTCCAAGACTCCCCGGCGAGTCCCACGGCGGCCGAGCGCGGCCAGGCCACGCATCTCCTGCTGCAACACGCCGACCTCAGCGGCCCGCTCGACGAGGAGTCCTTGGCCCGCTTGGTGGCCGATCTGGCCGAACGCGAGGTCATGACCCCGGACCAGGCCTGGGCGGCCGACATCCCCACCGTGGCCCGCTTCTTCACCACGGACCTGGGACGCTGGCTCGCGTCGTGCGGGGCGAGGGTCAGGCGCGAGGTTCCTTTCACCGTGGGCCTGCCGGCCTCCGAGGTCTATGGCGAGGCTGCGGGAGACGCAGGCGGCGAGGCTCCCTGTCCCGAGGAACTGGTCCTGGTCCAGGGCATCATCGATGCCCTGGTCGACGAGGTGGACGGGCTGACCATCCTCGACTTCAAGACCGATGCCGTTACGGCGGACGAGGCCCCGGAACGCGCCGCGGTCTACGGGACCCAGGTCGCCCTCTACCGGCAGGCCGTCAGCGTCATCCTGGGCCGACCGGTGAAGCAGGTCTGGCTCTGCTTCCTTACCCCCGGCGTGGCCGTCCCGGCCGACGGCGGCATCACGGGTGGACGTAGATAGGCGTCGTGTAGCAGTAGTCGGCGCCGCTCACATAGAGCCAGTAGTAGTGGACGCCCCCGCCCGGATAGTCGACGTTCTTCTTCCAGGTGTAGAGCTGCCCGGCCTCGAGCGTGGCCGAGTGTTCCCAGACGGCGACGGCCACGTTGTCCTGGTAGAGGGTCAGTTTGTAGGCCCCGGCCACCACAGGCTTGATGGCTATCGTGAACGTCAGGGCCCCGCTCGGCGCCTGCACCCAACTCCCCACGTCGTTGCCGCCCAGCGTGATGTAGGCGAGCGACCCCTTGAGGCTCACCGTCGTCTTCCCCGCCTTGAGCGCCGCGTTCACCGCTGTCCAGGACTCGGTCCAGGACCGGGCGCTTTCCGACAGGCGGATGAAGGTCACGTACGGGCGCCAGGTCCGGTGGTAGTCGCTTCCCGTCCTGGCCCCGGGCCGGAACTCGCCGGCGGAACTCGCCAGCCGCCGGCACTCGCTCCGCCATCGCCGCATCGCCGCAGATTCCAGGTCGAAGGTGCGCTGGTAGGTCCCGGACATGAGTTCGTAGTCGTAGTACCGGACCACGTTCCAATCAACCCAGCCCGCGCCGCGCGCCGGGTGGGCGAGGCCCGAACTCGACCGCGGGGGGCTGTTACCGTCGATCTGGTCCAAGCCCGCCTGAGGGGCGTAGGCGGCGTCGTCGATTCCGGAGGTGCTGGAGATGCCGTAGGCCAGACTGTGGCCGTCCGTCTCCCAGCCTCCGGGGCCGGCAGGCCCTACCGACATCTCGGTCCCGGGAAACACGGCTGTCGACTGGTCGCTCACGGTCCGGCAAGCCTCCGGATACGGGCCGGACATGTCCCCGAAGAGCCCCTGGGACACCAGGCTTCCCGCGTGGTCGGTCATGTAGCCGACGGCGTAGCCGCAGGCCGCGAGTTCGGTCTTGATGGTGGCGATGTCCTTGTCCCCGCCCGAGTAGGTGGAATGGATGTGGAGGTCGGCCGGTACCCAGCCCGGGAGGCGGGGTATCGCGGCCACGACGACCTGGACCCGGTCGACCACGCGCACGCGCCGCGACCCGACCCGGTAGTCGAGGGTGAGGTCCAGCCAGTGCTGACCCTCCGCGACGGCGCCGGTCCCCGAGAGGACAAGGTCGCAGGGTGTCACTTCGTTGAGCAGGGTGGCCAGCCAGGAGGTCACGTCTTCGAGATGGGTCAGGGTCGCGGGTTTGGGCGAGGCCCCGTCAAGTTCCGACAACATGGCGGCCTTGACCTCGCCCAGTTCGCTCTCGCTGACCCCGCCGGCGGCCCTCACCCACGGCTGGTCGATGAACCGGACCTCCGCGTCCGCGGGAGCGCCATCCAGGCGGACCTCGACGGAGGCCAGAGCCGGCATCCGCTCACCCCAGCCATCGCCGACGATCCAGAACTCGAGTTCCCAGGCTTCGCCGCCGGGCTCGAAGCGGGCCAGACCCGGCCCGACCGCCGCCGCCCACAGGACCTGCCTGTTCGCCGCGACCCAGACCCCGGCCACGGTCAGGCCGAGGAGTAAAGCGATGGGCAGACCCCGGCGGAACAGCCACTTGACCATGGCTACCACTCCCGGGGCGCCTGGTTGGCCCGCGCGCGCCCGCTCAATTCCTATGGGCGCCCGCGCCCCGAAAGCACAGACACCCCGGAGCGGCGGCTCTACCCGCAGATGAGGCTGTCCAGGTCGCGTGGGTAGTAGGTTAGCATCTCGATGCCGTCGTCAGTGACGATGACCGTGTCGGAGTGGCGGAAACCGCCCAGGCCCTCGACATACAGCCCAGGTTCGACGCTGAAGACCATCCCCGGCTCGATGACCGTCTGGTCCCCGATGTCGAAGAAGGGCGCCTCGTGCCCGAGAATCCCGAGGGCGTGGCCCACGTGGTGGCGCCAATAGTCCCAGAGCTTGTGCTTGTCAAAGTAGGCGCGGGCGGCCTTGTCGACCTCCGAACACGGGCGGCCCGGCTGGATGGCCTGAAGCGACAGGTCCTGGATGGCCAGCATGTGGTCGAAGAAGGTCTTCTGCTCCGGCCTCGGCCGGCCCACGAACATGGTCCGCTCAAGTTCGCTGTTGTAGCCCCAGACCGTGGCGCCCGCTCCCGTCACCAGCCCGTCTCCCGCCTTGAGCCGCGTATTGCGGGTCACGGAGTGGGGGTTGGCCGAGTGCGGCCCTATCTGCCCGCGGTAGCCGGCCCCGGCACCCTCACCCCCGCGCGGGTCGAACAGAGAGCCCAGGGTCTTGATCATCGTGCGGGTCGCCTCGAGGGAGGCGCGGGCCGCTATCTCCGTCTCCAAAGCCCCGGGAACCGAGAACTCCTGGAGCAGCGCGTGCGCCAGGTTACCCCACCGGGCGCTCTCGCGGATGAGACGGATCTCGGCCGGCGACTTCCTGACCCGCAACTCTTCGACAAGTTTCGCCAGGATGACCGGGGAGCCGACCCCGACCTCCTCGAGCTTCGGTCCATCGTACCCCCAGGAGGAACCGTAACCAGCGCCGTCCGCCGCGTAGGGCCGCCCCGCCGCGCCGAAGCCCGCCTTCTTCAGAAGGTCGCCCAGGTGCAGTAGGGGGTGCTTCTCCCCCGGGTACTCCGGGTAGGCGTTCACGTCGTCGACGACGGCCCCCACGGCCCGCGGGTGCTCCAGTTCCAGCCTGGGCACAAAGAGGACGCTCGGGCCGTCCAAGGGCAGGACCAGGGCCAGCGGTCTCTCCGTCGGGATGAAAGCGAAACCCGTCAGGTAGAAGACCGATGTGGCGCTGAAAAGAACCAGGCCACAAAGCCCGTCCGCCCGGAGCCTGTCTTTGACCTTCGCCTGGCGCGCCAGGAGTTCATCCCGGCCTATCTCCAGCTTGCCGCTGTCTATGCCCATAACTATCGCCTCCCGCCCCGAGGTTCCCGCCCGACCGGCGGTTTCCTACGCGCCGGCGGCTTCGCCCGCGATCGCCGGCCGATTCCAGGTCGTCCAGCCCTCGCCGGGAGGAATGCCCCATCGTATCCTGAATATGGCAGCGTTCAGCATGCGGCGACTGCCGCCGCATCTGGGTCTGTGACGCTCCAAGGAGGTGCTTTGTCGATGGTTCTCAGCCCGGTGCCCTACACCGCCTCAGGCTGGGGGGTCGCCCTGCGCGGCTTGATCATCCTGGCCGTGGTGGGCGGCATCACCTACGCTTTCGGGGTTCTCCTCCCGAGAGTGTTCGCCCGCAAGTGCCCGAAATGCCGGGCCGTCCTCACGCGCGAGCCCACCGACCAGTGGAAGAGTTCGGGGGATCGGAATCAGCCCGCCCTTAAGTTAGTGCGCTTCAAGTGCCCGGCCTGCGACTTCCAGGACGAGCGGTGGATCCGGCCCGATACCGTGATGGCCGGCCGCCCGGCTGCCGCGGACAGCCGCGATGTGACCGAGGCCGACCTCCAGACCGAGTTCCGCGGGCACGTGCCCGACGGGATCCGGAAGTGGCTCGACAAGGCCAAGGAGCAGGACGACAAGAAGTAGCGAGTTGCCGGGGGGTGGCCGGAACGGGGCCGCCCCCTACGGGCGCCCCCACCGCGTGAGGAGCGCCGCCAGCCTCCGCCCGACGGCGGGCAGGAACTCCACCTCAGCGGCCCTGATGCCGCCCACGGCCACCAAGGCCGCCGCGTAGGTGAGCGCGGCGACGGCCACGGTCGAGCACGTGGCGACGGCACAGCCCAGGCCGGCCGCTGTGAGCCAGCCGTGAGCCAGGATGGCGACCAGGGCCATCACCCCCGTGGCCACGGCCGGCCGGACCAACAGGCCCGTCGCGTCCAGCCGGAGCCCGGTCCTTCGGACGACCACGACCAGGTTGACCGCCGCCGCGACGCCGAAGCCCGCCACGATGCCCAGCGCCGCCCCGTTTATCCCCAGAGCCGGGATGGCCGTCAGGTAGTAGGTGACGGCCGTGTTGGCCGCCAGGCCCGCAGCCAGGCCGTAGACCGGCACGCTCACCAGCCCGAGCCCCTGGAGCACGCCGGCCGTCGTCTGCTGCACCGCGATGAGCAGGCAGGCGGCCGAGACGTACAGGAGCGGGACCCCCGCCTCCGGGATGCCGAACAGCATCTGGTTCAAAGGCGCGGCCAGGACCAACAGCCCAATGGTCGCCGGCAAGCTCAGGAGGACGGTCAGGCGTAGCGCCGTGCTGATGCGGCTCTGAACCTGAGCGGCGGCCCCGCGCTCGAGCGCGTCGGCGATGGCCGGCACGAGGGCCGCGGCCATAGCCGAGGCGGCGATGGCCGGCAATCCGGCGAGCGGGAAGGCCATCCCGTGGAGTTGCCCGTAGAGGTAGGTGGCCTGACGGGGATCGAACCCAGCGGCCTGAAGGCGGCCTGGGATGAGGAAGGTCTGCATGGCGTCCATAAGGGGCATCACGACGGCGCCCATCGTCACCGGCAAGGCCAGACCCAGGATGCGGCCGGTCGTCGCGGACGGCCGGGGCGGGAGCACGAGACGGGACGGACCCGGGGGGCGGACCCGGTCCAGGCGCCACCCCCCTCTGGCGCTCGGCTCCCGACCCCTCCGCCGGTCCAGCATCAAGACCAGGAACACTAAAGCCCCCCCGGCGCCCACCAGATTCCCGTAGGCCACCCCCCCGACGACGGCCCCCACCTCGCCGCCCTGCAGGGCCCAGACGACCAGGAGCATGGCCGCCACCCGCACGACCTGTTCCACGACCTGGGAGCTGGAAGTCGGGACCATGTCCTGGTGCCCCTGGAAGTAGCCCTTGAGGGCCGAGATGAGCGAGACCGGCACGACCGCCGGGGCCACGGCCCGGAGGGCGGCGACGGCCCGCTCGTCACCCAGGACCTTGCCGGCCAGGAAGACCGCGCCCCGGTCGAGGATGACCCAGAAGGCGAGCCCGCTCAGGAGCCCGAGAAGCAGCGCCCGGCCGAGGACGCCCCACGCTTCCCGGGGGCGCTCATGGGCCAGAGCCTCGGCGACCAGACGCGAGGTAGCCACGGTGAGTCCGGAGACGGAGAAAGTGATGGCCAGCCCGTAGAGGACGTAGGACATCTGGAACAGGCCCATCCCCTCCCCGCCGAGCAGGCGGGTCAGGGGGATGCGGGCCAGCCCGCCCAGGAGCCGGCTGAAAAGACTGGCCGCCGCCAGCAGGGTGGCCCCACGGACGAAGGCGTACGGGCCGCGGTTCACAGGGTCGCTCCCCGCACCACGACGATAGGGGTCTGCTCGTCGGCGTTGCCGGCCGGGTTCGGGCGAAGCGCCTCCGTCAGCGCCCTGGTGTCCACGCGGTCCGTGGCCGCCAGAATGTGGACGCCCCCGAGGTCGTTCACATCGACGATGGCGGTCTCGGCCCCCGTGGCCCGGCGGATCCGGTCCACCTCCTCCTGAGACCGGGTGGGGCCAAGCACGATGTACTTGTCGAAGGGCGGGAGCGTGCCGGTCACGTCGTCCACCAGCGCGGCCTGGGGGCCGGCCAAACGGTAGAAGTCGCCCCGACGGCGCAGGAAGAGCCTGGAGAAGAACCCGGCTAGGAACGCCAGCGTCACCCGGGCCGTCCCTTCTTCGTTCATCACCGCCTGAAGGGCGTACGGCGAGGACAGGCTACCCGTCCGGTCCACGAAGCGGGCGACCACCCTGGCCCAAAGGCCCGGGACGATGTCGTCGGGGTTGAGATACCGCCTCTGGACGATGGCCACGGCCGACTCGCTGATAGCCACCACCGTGTCCGGACCGAGGAAAGGGCCGGCGTAGCGCCTGACCACGTCGGAGAGGTCGTCCCGGGGCGTGAGGACGTGCGTGCGGACGGGGATGGCCCCTCCTGGCTCTACGCCGCCTCGGACGTCCTCCGGACCATCTCGTCCCAGGGGAAGGCGAGCTCCGATAGGCGCCACGTGATGGACCTCCTGCCGATGGTCTTGCAGTGCACCCGGAGCATGAGCCCTGGCAGGCGCCCAAGAAGCGCATCGAGGTCCTCCTCCGGCGAGCGCTTCCGGAAAGTGATCCTGGCGCCCAGCCGTAGGGCCACCGACTCACCGCGGTGCAGGAGGAGCGCCTTCCAGTACCACCCCTCGTCCTCGTCTTCGGCCACGCCCGAACCGGAAACATGCGCGAACGGGACGATCTTGGGCCGGCCCGCGACATGACCCGGGTGGCAGGCCTCGCACAGGAGTTCGATGACCATCCCGTCCTGCCGGCCCCGGTTGGTCAGAGGCACAAGGCAGCTGGCAACAGCGGAATCGCCGTCGCGCGTCAATGTGAAGCCATGGGCTCGGGCAGACTCCAGGACCGCGTCGCAATCCCCCTGACGGCGCACGAAGACGACGAAAGCTCCGACGGCCAGAAAGGAGGCCAACCCGATGGCGTAAAGCACCTCGGGCATCCGGCCCACCCCCCCTCTTCCTGCCTTATATGCCCGCACGGCCTGTCTACTTGCCAAGCCTGGGGGCGCGGCGGCAGGCGCCCCGCCGCCGGCCCGCGCTGTAACCGCCGAGGGCGCTGCCGCCTAGTATGGATAAGGCCCCGGGGGGCGCCACGAACGACAGTCAGAAGACAGGGGGCTTGGGCCGTTGTTCCCTTTTCCGGACAAGTACGCGCTGCTGGCGGGTGACGCCGAGGGGGAGACCGAACTCACGGCCTTCGACGGTGCGCTCCTGGCCGCCAGGGTCGGTAACTACAACATAGTAAAGATGTCGAGCATCATGCCGCCGGGAGCCAGGCCGAGCGACCGGCTCCGGGAGGACGTTCCTGCGGGGTCCCTCCTTCCCGTCGCCTACGGGTACATCACCTCCGACCGTCCCGGCCAGGTCATCGCGGCCGCGGTTGCCGCCGGCATCACCGGGACGACGTACGGGGTCATCATGGAGCACAAGGGTCTGGCCAGTCGGCGGCAGGTCGAGCGGGAGGTCGAGGCCATGGTGCGCGAGGCCCTCGCCCGCCGCGGCCTGCCGGTCCTGGAGATCCTCGTCGCCAGCGCTGAGCACAGGGTCGGGAGAGTGGGTTGCGCCTTCGCGGGTATCGCCATCTGGCGGTAGACCGGCGCCGACCGGGGGCCGGGAGTTCCCTTGACGGGGCCACTTTCTCCGCCTACACTGAGCCGAGGGAGGCGGGGGGCCATTCCGGCAGTCACCTATCGGCGCCTGGTCTACCTCCTTTTCCTGGTCCTTTACGTGGGTTTCATGTTCGTCTTCCCCCGTCCAGCCGGCCCGGCCGTGAACCTTTACGACGGCGACCTCCGCTTTGACGGTGGACGGGCTTTCGCCGACCTCGCGGCCCTTGCCGGCCGATTTCCATCCCGCCACACGGGCACGGAGGCCTACGCCGGAGCCGTCGACTGGACCGTCGCGCGCCTGGAGGCCCTCGGCCTGGACCCGGTCGTCGAGGAGTTCACCGTCGACCTCCGGGCCTACGAGACCCAAGGGAACAACGTGACGGCGGTCGCTCCCGGTAGGTCCGCCGAGGTCGTCGTGGTCTTCGCCCACCTCGACTCGGTGGCCGGGTCGCCCGGCGCCGAGGACAACGCCTCCGGCGTGGCCGTGTTGCTCGAACTCGCCCGCCTCCTGACCGCCGAGAAACCGCGCTACACCTACGCCTTCGTCGCTTTCGGCGGCGAAGAGGACGGCCTTGGGGGTTCGCGAGCCTGGATTGCCGAGCACGTCCGGGGTTCCGACCAGGGCCTGACGCTGGGCAACGTCGCCTACGGCCCGGTTCGGCTGGCCGTCGGCCTGGACTGCGTGGGTTACGCGGAAGGCCACCAGCCCCAGATGTACTCCATGGCCCTGGGCGGCCGGCGGTGCGACGCCAACACGCTGGCTCTGGTGGCTGCGGTCATGGAGAGTCGCGAGCCCGGATGGCGGCGGAGTTACGCCCGCTTGGGGGCCCAACTCGCGGACTCCCGGGGCGGCCTGGCCTCCGATCAGCTTTCCTTCCTTCACGCCGGCCTATCGGCCATCTGCTTCGGGCGCAGGTCCGATGATGGCAGCGACTCACCGAACATCAACACGTCCCGGGACAACCTGAGCGGCGTGAGCCAGGAGACGCTCCTTGACGCCGGCCGCTTCGCCGAGCGCTTCCTCCGGACTCTGGAGGCGGCCGACCTCCCTCCCTGGCCCGCCGACCGGTCGTCGGTCCTGCACCCGCGCGGGCTCACCCCGGGCTGGATGCTTGCCGCCGCCGCAGGCCTGCTCCTGGCCTTCCTCGTGGCCGTCGGCCTGCTCACCCCGGCCCGGGACCTGGCTGGAACCCGGACGGACCGCCTGCGCGCCGAGTTCGGCTGGTACGGGCTCGTGGTCGCCTGGTCGGCCATCCTCGCCGCCGCCTACAACCTCATCTACGTCGAGGGCGTCCCCCAGGTCGCCGTGTTCCTTCTGTGGCCGGCGGCGGCGGTGGGTTCCCTGGCCGCCCTCACCTGGCTTCGGCTCAAACGCTTCTGGCCGGTGGCCGACGGCGTGAATGACTACCTCAGCCTCGTCCTGGCCGCGTGGGGAGTAGCCGGTTGGTTGCTGTTCGGGCCGGCCAGGATCGTATTCGTCCTCTTCTGGCCGGCCGTCCTCCTGGGCCGGCTCAGGGGCCGGCTCTCCTGGATCAAGGCCGTCTGCCGGGTGGTTCTCATCGCCTGGGTTGGGGTTCTCATTCTGAGCGCCTTGATAGAGGGAGCCATCGCCGCCCAACTGGGACTGGCCCAGCTCGAGCTCGGGCTGCGTCTGCTGGAGACGGCCGGGCGAGCCTGGTTTCTCGGTCTCGGGCTCGCCCTCTTCCCCGTGGTCTGGCAGGCCACGGCGCGGGAACCCGCCGCTATGGCCGTCCTCGTCAGCCTGCCAATCGGCGCCGCTTCCCTGGGTCCGCGGGTGCGCCGGGCTCTGGCCCCACAGCGAGGCCTCAGGCAACTCGACCAGGTCTACTGCGGCCCCGAGGCGGAACTGGTCGAGGCCGCCACATCCCTCGCGAGCGGACGGCCTCGAGTGTTGGAGGAACTCCGGGAGTGGACCGCCGCCGAAGGAACCCAAGCCGGTCTGGAACGCCTGCGGGCCGCCCTCGACCGCATCGGTTTGGAGGTCGCGGCCGGACACCCCCGGCCCGCGTCCGGCCCGGTCCTCGTTGTCCTGCCGGCGGGCCTCTCCGCTCTCAGGTCGCACGCGCCCGGAGGCCACGGCGGTCGCGTCCGCGCCCAGGCGGCGCTCCTGTCGGTGCTCGAGCTAGGCCCTCTCGGCGGGAGCACGGCGAGAGAGAGCGGAGTCGCGCCAGCCGCCCCAGCTTGACTGGACCGCGCCGCCAGGCCTAGACTTGGCCGAGGAGGCGGTGGCGCCATACCCTGGTTCACGATTCGTGAAATTGAAATCGGTGGCGCCGGCGGGCGCGGCGGCGTGTCCGTGCTCTCGGAGGACCTCCGGACCCTCAATCCGGCCTACGAGACCGGAACGGTCAACTCCTACCTCATCACCGGTGAGGAACGGGCCATCCTCTTCGACTCGGGCTTGGGTATCGGCGACATCGCCGCCGCAGTGAGGCGACTCACACCCCTCCCGGTCACCGTCATCAACAGCCATTCCCACTGGGACCACGTCGGCGGCAATCCCCTGTTCGCGGACGTCCGCGTCCACCCGGCGGGGGCGCCCTTCCTCCGGGAAGAGGTCGCTCTTCCCGACATCGGCCAGGCCCTGGCCGCCCTCGGGCTCCGGCCAGCCCCGATTCCCCATCGGGTGGGGCCGTCGTCGCCGACCGCGACGGTCGACGAGGGCGACAGCCTGGACCTCGGCGGACGCTGCCTGCGGGTCCTCCACACGCCGGGCCACTCGCCCGACAGCGTCTGTCTCCTGGACGAGGCCGGCGGCCTCCTGTTCACGGGCGACGCCGCCTACGAGGGAACCCTCTGGTTGTTCGGCCACGAGGGCGCCGGCCCGACGGCCGACCCGCTCCTGGCCCTCGCGTCCATCCGCCGGCTCGCCGCCGGTCCGGTTCGCCTTATCTTCCCCGCCCACGAGCGCACCCCGCTCGAACCGGGGTTCCTGTCAACGCTCGAGCAGGCCCTCACCCGGGCGCTCGCCCTGGCCGCGGAAGACGCGACGGCCGGGGAGCCCTGGTCGTTCCAGTCTCCCCGGCCGATTGCCCGCAAGCTCTCCGTCAGCGGTCTGAGCTTCCTTCTCCCCCCCCGGCTAGCTGCCCGGCGGCAGCAGCCGTAGCGGGATAACGATGACGCCGCCGTAAGCTCCGTCCTCGGCGGAGATCCAGAAGACTTCGAGGGTGGCCTCGGCCCAGCCCGAGGCCGGGTCGACCAGCCCCGCCGGCAGGACGTACTCGATGTCCTTAGTAAAGAGGCCCCAGTCACCCATGGCCCCCGTGGACCACCCGATCGGGACGATATCCTGCCCGCTGGCGTCCAGGACGCGGAAGTTCACCGTGCCCTCGAAGACCGAAGCCAGGCCGGACATGGTAAACGGGGAACTCAGCGTGGCGCCCGGCGCCGGCGTGAAGAGCTTGATCCAGCGCGACTCGGCCACGATGGGCTGCAGCGGATCGAGGACCTGCATCACGTGTTTGTTAGGGTTTCCGTCCACGACCCAGGTCACGTCGGTCGTGGCGAAGCTCACGAGCACCAGGTCGTACGGACGCGCCGGGCCGGACCCGGCCGTGCCGCTCGGGGTCGGTGTGTACTTCACCGTCACCGTGATGGCCTGTCCCCCGGGGGTCACGCGAGCCACATCGAGAATCTCCGCCGCGGCGCCCTCCGGTTGCGGGCCGGAAGTGAGAAGCAGGTAGGTGCCTTCTCCGATGTTCTTGGCCTGGCCGGCGTCGAGCGGCAAGGACATCTCGACCCACTGCCGCACCTCATCCGGCAGCCCGGCGGGGTCTGGGCGCGACCAGATGCTCTGGGCCTTCGGCCGGCAGCCGGCCACTCCCACCGCCGTGAGGCCGATACCCACCAGGGCGGCGAGAACCGCCACGGTCGTAACTACGGCAAGGAATCTCTTTCCCTTCATCCGACCACACCTACCCCGTTGATGACTGATCTCGGGACGAGCTTTCTCCGAGCCAGCCTCTCTACCTGCGCCTTTCTCCCGGCCGGACGGAGGAATGAATACCGCGAACTATCGCCGGCCGCCGCCATCCCCGGCCTTGAGGCCGAGACCGCCACGCTCCTGGCGCGGCGTTGGCGGCCGTGGCTCGACGAGGATGACGTGAACGACGCACGGCCGCTGCCGTCGTGAGTCCGGCCGACCTTCTGGCCGCCGACAGACTCCTGGCAAGGGTGGCTGGCGCCCCCTAGTTTCCGCCGTCTCTGGGTCCGCGCCGACCGCACTCGCCGCGCCCGAAGCACTCCAGGCCGGGTAGCTTGGCGAACTGCTCGGGCGTGAGAATAGCCTTCAGGGCGTCGCGGTTGGTGAGCATCTTGTCGCGGAGGGCCGCCTGGACCTGGTCGAGGGCCTGGAACTTAGCGTCGATCTGCGCTCTGGTGGCCTCGACCGACCGGAGCAGACCTCCGAGTTCCTGGCGGAGCGTCCTCCCCTGCTCGCGCAGGTCCTTCGTGTCCGCGCCGAACCGCTCGCGGAGAGCCTTGAGCTGACTAGCCTGGTCTGCGGTAAGCCCCAGTTGGGCCCGGATGTCGCGGCCGCGCCCACCGGCCTCAAGCGGAGGAAGCTGGGCGCCCTGGGCGTCCGGCGTGGGGGTCAGGTTGTCGCCGGCGGTGGCCGCGAGGGCGGCTGGAACGGCCAGCAAAGCCACGACGGCGACAACGGCGATAATCATCATTCTTTTCGCCATCTTATCTCTCCTCCCGGATGTGAGCGCCCAGAAGCATGCGCTCCTCGCCCCCCGACCATACCACGAAACCGTTAACCGGCAAGGACATCGGGATGAACGATGTATTAACACCGCGAGCCAAGAGAAGAGCCCGAGCTCTCGCTGCTCGGGCTCCCGCAAAGTCTTGGGCCGGCTGCGGCCCCTTCGTCGTGGAGTTCGATGGATTAGGGCTTGACGCGATTGCGCTCCAGGTAGTCCTCGACTTCCCTCCGCTTGAACCGGAGGTCGCGCGCCACCCTGTAGGCGGGCAGGTCTCCGCTCTGGACCAGCTTACGGATGGTGGTGCGACTCTTTATCTTGAGTAGGCGCATCATCTCCGTGGTGGTGAGCATCTCGAGATTGCCCTCGTCCGTTTCCATCACCCGTCCCTCCCTGGTACTCCGCACTGCGCAGAGCCACGTGACCACAATTATCCAGTCATCGGGCGAACTCCTGCTTTGCCAATGCAAATTTCACCCAGTAGCGTGATTCGACGCGAAGGGGCGCGACGCTGACCGCTAGCTATGGTTATGCGCGGTCTTCTCGGCAAAGAAGCTACCAAACTAGGGGACCCTGCCGGAACTGGTCGGGGTAGGTGTCGCCGTGAAGCGGGCGGAGAGGGGTGGCTTGCCCCTCCTGGGGGGCGAGAATGACCGCGAGGCTGAGCAGGACCGCGCCTGGGACGATGAGGAAGAGGGGCCACAGGCCAACGACCTCGAAGCTCATCAACTGCAGGTTGATGAGGACCAGGAAGCCACCTATGGCGAGGATGAGGAGTCCGAGAAGGACCCGCCCGAAGTCAAGCTTCCTCACCGCTGTCATCCTTCCTCAGGGCAACGAAGAGCCTCTACCGAGAGCACGACGCAAACAAACAGATAGGATTTCCATACGGAGGACTCCTTCCCTTCTTACCGGCCGCCCCGCAGGCTCATTCGGTGCGGGGGCGGCCGCGGGGCCGCCCCCGGGACCGCCCTTCACCGCTCCCCTCTCCCAGGCATAGTGTGGCTCGGACCTTGGGGCCGGCGCCGTCCGGCGCGCCGAAGGCCGGAGGGACAGACCTCGGTGACTCTTCTCTCGGTACTGGTCCTGGCCGTCGCTCTGAGCCTCGATAGCCTTGGCGTGGGCGTGGCCTATGGCCTGCGGCGCATCCGGGTGCCCTGGACCCTCTACCCGGTGGTCGCCCTGTGCACGGGTGTGCTCATGAAGCTGTCGATGGGGGTCGGCCATCACCTCTCCGGCTTCCTGACCCCGCTCCTGGCCCGCCGGGCCGGGGGCGCCGTTCTCATCGGTGTTGGCCTGTGGCAGCTCTATCAGGGGTGGACCGGGTACCGGCAGCGGCTGGCCCCGTCCGAGAAGCCCCGGGAATTGCTGCGCATGGGTATCCGGCCGCTGGGGCTGGTGGTCGAGATGCTCGTCGAGCCGTCCAGGGCCGACGTCGACCGCTCCGGGGTCATCGAGACACCGGAAGCGCTGGCCCTCGGGCTGGCCCTCGGCTTTGACTCCCTGGGGGCCGGGTTCGGCGCGGCCATGTCCGGCTTCGGCCTGGCCGTCGTGCCGGCGGTCGCCACGGCGTGCGCGGCCTTCGTCGGGCTCGGGCTCCTCGCCGGGCGGCACCCCGCCACCGAGGCCCTGGTCCACAAAGCCTTCTTCTTGCCGGGGCTCCTGCTCATAGGGATAGGTCTCGCCCGGTTCTAGCCGTCCTTTTTGCCTGCCGGGCCACGCCTTCGGCCTTTAGAACGGGAGGTCGTCCCTGGCGAACGCGAGGCCCAAGTCCGCCATCCACCCGAGGAGCCCGGCCCAAAGGGTCTCGACGCACGCGTAGACCTGTTCCGGGTCGCCTAGGTCGCCGCGGGTCACGAGGTCGGCCAGTTCGCGATAACCCGCCGGCAGGGGTTCGAGGGTCAGCGCCTCAGGGATGACGCAGGGCCGGCCGCGGTAGTGGTGGCGATGCGCCAGCCCAAGGAGTTTAGCCGTTTGCCAGACGAGGTCCACGGCGGCCAGCGGTAGGTACCCTAGCCCGAGGTCGACCCGCCCCGCCCAGGCGTTCCGCACCTTGCCCATGGTTTCGTAGGGTTCGTCCACGAACGCCTGCACGATGGCGGACCTCACTGCCTCGGGGCTTGGCGCGAGGGCCACGCGTCTGAGTTCCGGGAGAAAACCATGTGGGTCGTAGAGCGGGACCATGTCCGCGAACTGGCCCGCTTTGAGCGGCCACGCGTCGTCCACGACCGCTGCCTCCCGGAGGAGGGCCTCACGTTCGTCGAGGTCGACTTCGACCTTGAACCCTCGGTAGACAAACTCGTAGCTTCGGACAGGTCCGGGATGGTCCAAGACCCCGACCATCTCGACGTCGGAGTATGGCCCGTCGGCACCCCGGGCCAGCGACCCATACAAACCGACGGCGACCACGGATGGGCCGAACCGGGAAAGCAGGCGGTCGGCCAGGCGCCGGACCAGGGCTAGCTTGTCTTCGCGCGATGTCGCCGCTGGAGCGGAGGGACGGTTCCCCGTAACTGGTTTCAGGCTTGTTTCCTCCCCTTCACCCGACAGGCCCAGGATTGGCTGCCCCGGCCAGGATACCTGTCCGCCGGGGCGGAGGGTCTCCGCGCGTGGCCCGGCGCGTCTCCCCCGTGGGTCCGGCGACGATGTCTGGAGGAGGTCTATCCGTGTGACACCTTGAATAGGATTTTTGGTCGGGGGCGGAACGGTCCTCGAGATTGTCCGGCCCCCCCCAGGATACCGAAGGAGGAGCGATAGGAGCATGGCTGGAACGCGGTGGCTAAAGTCTCTGCTTGAAGACCCCGAGGCTGGCGCGGTGACGTGGGGCGGTGAGGGTCTGTCCATCCCGTCGGCCCACAGGTACGCCTTGCCCACAGCCCTCTTTTTCGTCCTCTGGGGGCTCGGCTCGTTCGCCACATGGTGGTTCATGGGCCCGCTCTGGTTCCTCGGGTACGGGATCTCGCTGGTGGTGGCCCTCTTTTTCGCGTCGGCCCTGAAGGTGGCGGCCGAGTGGGAACGCATGGCGGTGCTGCGGGCAGGCAAGTTCAGTCGGATGGCCGGGCCGGGGATCCTTTGGCTCCTTCCTATCTTCGATACCGTCCCGTACGTCCTAGACCTGCGGATCATCCCCTACGACGTCCCGAAGCAGAAAACCCTGACCAACGACAACGTCCCGGTCACCGTGGACGCCATCGTCTACTACCGTATCGTCGATCCCAAGGCGGCCATCCTCAACGTCGAGAACTACCGGAAGGCCACCCAGTGGGGCGCCACGACCATCCTCAGGGACGTTATCGGCAAGTCCACCCTGGATCAGATCCTGGCCGAGCGGGAGCACCTCGGCCGCCAGATACGGACGCAGCTTGACGGGCTCACGAAGGACTGGGGCATCCAGGTGCCCAATGTCGAAATCCGCGACGTGATCATCTCCGAGCAGCTCGAGGATGCTATCGCCCGCGAGCCCGCCGCCGAACGTGAGAAGCGGGCCCGCATCAAGCTGGCCGAGGCCGAGAAGCTGACCGCCCAGACCATCTTCGACGCGGCCCGCATCTACGAGCAGGACCCGGTGGCCCTTCAACTCCGGTCGATGAACATGCTCTACGAAATGTGCATGGAGGGCAAGTCCACGGTCATCTTCGTCCCGACCGAGACGAAGACGGGCATGCCCGCCCCGGTGGGTGTGTTCGGCCTGCTGGACAAGCTCGAGCAGGGCACGGGCCCGAAGGGCAACCGTAAGCTGCCGGAGGGTCACGGGGAGTAGGGTCCGGGACGGCTAGCGGACCGGTAAGGACAAGGCGCCGCTGCTCCACACCAGAGCGGCGGCGCCCGCGCTTCCTACGCGGCTTGACCTACGCGACCCGCCGCCAGGCGGGCGAACCCTACCCCGCGCCTGGGCTCGACGGCCCGGCGCCCGCCGGGGGCGTCCCGGTGGGCGCACCCGGACGCGAGGGCGCAGTGGGTGTCGCCGGAGGCGGGGCCGCGGGGGACGGCGCGAGCGGCTGCACGAGGCCGCGGTGCCGCCCGTAGGCCACGAACATCATGAGAAGGGCGAACGGCGCGGCAAAGCAGGTATACACCGCGAACGCCAGGGCGAGCGGGACGGTCCAAGCCGCGACCGTCAAGGCCGCTGGAGCCGCCCCCGGGCCCGTCAGGGACGGTAGGTTGGCGATCACCGGAACGACAAGGATGAGGGCCGGCCCCTGGACCACCAGGGCGGCCAGGACGAGAAGGCCCAGGGCCAGCCAGAAGCGGCGGCCGACGAAATCGAGACCCCGGCTGATGCCCCGCGTGGTCGGGATGTTCTCCAGGGCCGTCGCCGCCCCGCCGAAGCAGAAGAGGAGCGCGATAACCAGCCCGCTGACGGCCCCGTAGACCTGCGTCCACACCAGCGCCTGGGGGCCGAGCGCAGCCGCGGCGCTCGCCGTGGCCGGGTTCAAGCTTAGGAGACGGCTACTACCGACGCCCGGGACCCCGAGCCCGCCGGCAATCAGACCGAAGACCGCTGACGTGAGATTGACCAGGGCGAGGAAGCCCGCCGCCCGCCAGAAGAAGCGCTTCCGTCCCCCCGAGAAGTCCTTCGAGGTCGCCGCCCGGCCGCCGCAGACAGCCGCGCAGACGCCGCCGAGGCCGGCCAGGGCCATGGCCATGTAGGCCCCGACCCCCAGGAGCAGGAGGCCGACGCCGCCGGTGCCGGCCCCGATGAACAGGGAGCCCAGAAACAGTATCCCGAGCACTCCGACGAACGCAAGCTGCAGCGCCTCCTGCCACAGGACCGGGCTGGCCCGGTACCTCCGCCAGCTCTCCTTGAGAACCAGTCCAAGTTCCGCCATACGGAACCCTCCCTTGCGAGCAGGTAAGTTCGGCCAAGGGAGGGCCGAATCCTGTCTCCTACAGGCCGTGCCTAAGTCTCTCAAACCAGGCCAGGCAGAACAGGGCCCAGGCGCCGCCGGCGAGGAAACCGCCGACGACGTCGGAGGGATAGTGGACCCCAAGGTAGACGCGGGTCACCCCCACGAGAAGAACGATCGCGGCGGCCGAGATGGCCAGCCCGGCCGAGTACCACCGGCGCCGCCGGGCCGGTCCCCTCCTCTCCTCCACCGCCAGGCGCCTTCCCCTCAGCAGGGTCACGGCTACGATGTAGGAGGCCACGGCGTAGAAAGCCATCGCCGACATGGAGTGGCCGCTCGGGTAGGCGTACCCGGTGGCCCGCGCGAGGGCGAAGACGTCCGGGCGGGCCCGTTGGAAGAGATACTTGAGCAAGGTGTTCAGCAGGGAGGACCCGGCCAGGGCGACGACGAGGACCAGCGCCCCGAGGCGCGCGCCGCGCCGGTCCGCGGCTGGAGTCCGACGGGGAGGCGTCCCCCAGACCCAGGCCGCCGTGAGGAGGCCCAGCGGCACCAGGACAGCCGCCGAGCCCAGGTAGGTGGCGGCCTGCATGAAGCCGGTCAGGCCGGGGCTGTGCCAACCGACGGCCCATCGGGTGATGAGGGCGTCCAGGCCGACCAGCCACAAGCGGGAGACGGCGTAGGAGAGTAGGGCGAAGGCCGCCAGCCCCGCCCCGGCGAGAACCAAGGCCGTCCCCGGACGGAGCCGCCAGCCCGAGGATCCTGGCTCTCGGCGCGAAAGCCGCCCCCCGCGTCGGCTAGTCATACCGGGTCCCACCCTCCGCGAGGCCACTAGTGCTCACTCTAGCATGGTCGTGAAGCGGAGCCAACTCTCGCCCCACGCTTTTCCGCGACCGCGCCCTGGGCGTCTCCGGAGGATGTTGCGCCACCAGAGACACGGACCCCCGCACCTGGGCGTGTGGGGGCCCGGAGACGCAAGAGGCTGCTCGCCCCTGTCTACCAGATCTTCACGTCGCCGAAGGTCACATTCACGACGATGACCAGACGAGAGGTCTTGTCTTCGGCGGTCTTACCCGCCGCAGCCGGGCCGTCTTCGACCGTCTTCGCTGTCTCGGCCTCGAAATCCATCTCGGCTTCGGACCGGTTGGCCCGGCGGGTGGCCTTGAGGCCCACGCCGATGCCGCCCTTGTGACTCGAGAAGACTCCGAGGTCGCCGGCGGCCGCGGAAGCCTCGGCCACGACGTCGATGCCGTACGGGGCGCGGACATCGATGTCGGCGGCCCAGGCGCTGACGTACAGGTAGTTCATCCCCGGCTCGAACTTGGCCGTCGTGAGGTCGAGATCGATGCTTCCCGCCCACACGTCTACGCGCATCGGGGACTTAAAGTTCCAGGGCTTGCGCCCATACTGGATTTCGCCGACAAGGCTGGAAACGTTACCGTTCGACTCGCCAAAGTCGCGGCCGTGCGACACCCAATGCCAGGTTCCTCCCCGGCGGGTCAGGACGGCGAGGCCCAGGCCGACGAGCAGGAACGGCAGGGTCCAGTAAGCCATGTCGCCCCAAGTGTACGTCCAGAGTCCGACGTTGTGGATGAGTTCGGCCATGGCCCCGGCCAGGATCCAGAAGGCCACAAGGCGGCTGGCGATGCTCGGACCCATGCGGAAACTGCGGCGCCGGCTCCAGTCGCCGATGGTGACAAAGTGCGGACCGCAGACGAGTTTGAGCGCGGGCCAGATGAAGATGATGGGCCAGAGGCCCCACACGCTGAAGGTGCCGATGATCCCGAGGTTGGAGGCCAGGAGTAGGAAACCCACCAGGAGCAGCGCGCTTCCCCAGAAGATGCGTCTTGACATGAGACCCTCTCCCTTCGGTCCGTTGCCTGATCTAACCCTACCAGGAATCAGACCCCCGGCCCATGGACCGAGGTGATAACGCGCCGGTGGACCCGGGAGCCTTGGGATGGTGGACCGGCGGCGCTGGGCGGGCTTGGACCTGGGGACAGCCTACTCTGGGGGCTCGGCCACCCTCCATCCGCCCTCGATGGGCACGATCTCTCCGGCTTCCTTCTTGCGCCGGAACCGGGCGGCCGCCTCCCACCAGACACCCCGGTCGAAGAGGGGGTTCCCGTCCTGGAGGGCATCCCCGAGGATGAGGCGGTCCATGGCCAGGAGTTCAGCGGACGTGACGGAGATGATGTCGGCGGCCTTGAGCGCCGTCCACGACGGAGAGACGCGCTCCCAGCGCTGGATGGGGTTCTGGCCGGCAAACTCGTCGGAGACGACCATGATGTCGTAGTCGCTGTCGGGCCACGCCTCCCCGCGGCCGCGGGAGCCAAACACGGCGACGGCTTCCACGGAAAGCCGGCTCGTGAGGTCCGTGATGAACTGAAGCAGGAGCGGGTCGGCTTTCACGCGAGGTGCCCTCGGACGAAGGCCGCGACATCCTGAGCGTCCCGGATGGCTTCCGCGGTGATGGTCGCGTCGTAGAACCTGTCGGGTGCCCCGCCGACGCCGTTGGGGTAGCGGGAATCGACGTAGTGGCGGTCGAGGCGCCGCACGGACGTTACCAGTGGTCCCGGAGCGGTCAACCCAAACCGGGCGGTGGTTTCGAGTAGTTCCGCGGCCCCCTCGTGGTATTGCAGCCGCTCAAGGTCAACCGCCATCGCCAGGTCGCGCTCGCCCGCTCTGACCCACCACTCCGCGTCCGGCTGCATGGCCGTCACCTCCCGGAACGAGACTCTGCTCCCCTCCGTCCAGCATACCACTCGAACACGACGACCGCACGAGAGGCCCGGCCACCACCTCGGTAAACCCCAGCTTCCGGGCGTAGGCCGCCAGCCGCTCGAACTCCGCGGGGGGCGCGTACCGCGCCACGGGATGGTGTCCCGGAGTGGGGCGCAGATACTGCCCGAGCCAGAGGCGGCGGCAGCCCGCCTGGGCCAGGTCCCGGATGACGTCCAGGACCTCCGCCGTCTCTTCCCCCAGCCCCAGGAGCAGGCCGGAACGCACCGGGACGGGCGAGGCGGATGCGCTGACCACAAGGGCGAGCGACCGTGCGTACCCCGCCCCCGGACGGATTGCCGGGTAGAGGCGCGGGACGGTCTCCAGGTTGTGGCCGATGACGTCGGGTCGGGCCTCGACCACCTGCCGCAGGGCTTCGGGGTGGCCGCGGAAGTCGGGGACGAGAACCTCGACTTCGCTGCCCGGGGCCTGGCGCCGGATGGCCCGGACGGTCGCCGCGAACTGGCTGGCCCCGCCATCCGGAAGGTCGTCGCGCGTGACGGAGGTGACGACCACCTTCCTCCCGCGGCCGGGCGCGGCGACACCCTGGCTCGCGGTGAGGTCCGCCACGGCCCGAGCGATGCGCTCCGGCTCCGACGGGTCCGCGGGCGCCGGTCGCTCGCCCTCCGCCGGGACCCGGCAGAAGGCGCAGGCCCGCGTGCAGCCAGGGCCTAGGATGAGGTAGGTGACCCGGCCCTCTGAGGCGCAGCGGGCTTGGTTGGGGCAGTCGGCCGCGGCGCAGACCGTGGGGAGGCCGGACGGCCGGAGGTCCCCGGACTGGCGGGTCACCAGCCACGGGGGCTTCGCCTCAAGGAGTTCCTCCGACGCCAGGGGCGCCGGACGCCTCCCCAGAAGCCGGGCGAGGTGGGCGGCGATGGACCGGCCCAGAGCCCGTCGGTTCGGGCGGGCGCCGGTGAGGTCGGCCAGGTTCGTCAGACGCAACCCCGGCATCCCGCACGGATGGACCAGCGCGAACCCCGGGCCCGGTTCCGGACCGAGGCACACGGAAAGGCCGTGCCGCGTGACGCCCCTCCGGACCTCAAGGCCAACGGAGGCCAGCTTGGCGCCGCCCGCCCAGAGCCCCTGGTCCGCTCGGACATCGGCGAGACCCCACTCGGCCACGGCCAGTCGAGCCGCTTCCAGAAGTCTGTCGGCGAAATCCACCGGACCGAGACCCGTCTCGGCCAGGTCCACGACCGGATAGACCATGAGTTGCCCTGGGCCGTGGTAGGTCGCGCGGCCACCGCGCCCCACCCGGTAGACCGCGACGGGCCCACTCCCGGGGCGCGCCTGGCCCCGCCAGGCACTCACCCGCAGCTCGGCCTCGGGGTCTGGGCTGTCGCGGCCGACGGTGACCACGGGAAGGTGAGTCGTCGTAACCACGAGGTCCGGCAAGCGCCCGGCCTCGCGCTCGGCGGCCCAGATCTCGGCCAGGCGTAGATACCGGCCGTAGTCCAGGACGCTCAGATGAGTGTGGGCCAAAATACCCGTGACGGCCTGGGCGGCTGAGGTGGCGCTCAAGTCCCGGAGCCTCCCCGGAACACCCGCAGGCCATCGCGGGCGGCGTCTCCGACAGACTCAACGTACGTCGGGTGGGGAAACGGCAGGGCGGCAAGTTCCGCCAGGCCGAGCCCGGCTCCCAGAGCCACAAGACCCGCCGCCACAAGTTCGGTCGCCCGGGGGCAAGCCGCCTCCAACCCAAGGACCAGGCCGGTATCGCGGTCGGCGATGACGCGCACGAAACCTTCCGCGACGCCGGCGGCTCTCGCCCGCGCAGAGCCGGCCATGGGCGCCGTGCCGACCACGACGCGATGCCCGGCCCGTTCCGCCGCCAATCGGCTGAGACCGACCGCCCCGAACTCCGGCTCGCCGAAGACGACGCGAGGAACCTGTTCGGGCCGTGGCCGACGCCGCGGCGCCAGCGCCGCGGTCATGTCCGCTAATCCCTCGAGTTCGCCCAGGGCGTTGTGGGCGGCGACGCGTCCTTCCTCCATGGCCCGGTGGGCCCAGAAGGGCGGGCCGGCGACATCTCCCGCCGCGTAGAGACCGGCTACCCCGGTGCCCAGGAAATCGTCCGCGATCACGAAACCACGTTCGTCCAGAAGCCGCTCGGCCAGACCCAGCGAGGCGGTCCGAGGACGCCGGCCCGCGGCGACGACCACCAGAGCGAACGGTCCGGCCTCGGCGGGCAAGTCGCCGGCGGCGACCCCGGTCAGGACCCTCACCCCGATCCTTTCCAGGCCGCTCCGGACGAGAGCGCCGACGTCTTCCTCCTCGCCGGGCAACAGGGTCGGCAGGCGCTCGGCGAGGGTCACGGCCGACCCCGCCAGGGCGAGGATGCGGGCCGCTTCGATGCCGCCCGTCCCGCCCCCGATGACCAGGACCCGGGCCGCGCCGGTCCCGGAACCGCCAGAGCCCGCGCTGTCTGGCCTACCGGCCGGGACGAGCAGGTCCTCAACCGAGATGACCCTGGCCCGCGGTCCGTCCAGGAGATAGCCCGGCACGTCGACAGGGACCGGGGCGCAGCCGGTGGCCACGATGACGGCCGCACCGCGGAGGAGGCGTTCGCCCACGAAGACCAAGGGGGCGGCCTCGCTACCGGCCGGGGGCGCCGGGGCCTCGGGACCGGCCAGCCGCGCTTCGCCGCGGACAACGGCGACCCCCAGGTCGGTCAAAAGGCCCTCGACCCCGGACCGCACCTCGCGGACGACGCCCTCGACGGCGGAGGCAAGTCCCCCGGTCCCGCTCTGAAGCCTCCGCTCACCTTGCAGGAACTCCAGGGCGGCTTTGGTCGGCACGCAGCCCCGGTTGAGACAGACTCCCCCGACCTCTTCCGCTTCGACCAGGGCCACGCGGGCCCTGCGCTCCGCCCCGTGGACAGCGGCGGCGTAGCCCGCCGGGCCGGCCCCTATGATGACCAGGTCGAACCCGTCGTCACCGGTCGGCCGGGCCCGCAGCGGCGCGGGTAGCCGGGCCCGCCGCGGCGCGGGTAGCCGGGCCCGCCCGCTCAAGAACCAGTCTCCGGGAGGGTCTTCGAGCCGGGCAGCCACCGTGGCCAGGAACGCCGCCGCAGGCGCCCCGTCCACGGCCCGGTGGTCAAAGGTCAGGCTCAGGTTGACGGCCGGCCGGACAACGACGCGGCCATCTTCCACCAAAGGTCGCTCGGCAATCCGCCCCATCCCGAGGACGGCCACCTCAGGCGGGTTGATGATGGGTGTGAAGCCGTCGATGCCGAAAGGCCCAAGGTTCGTGACGGTAAAGGTGCCGCCGCTCACGTCGTCCGGGCCGAGGCTGCCGCCTTTGGCCCTCTCCCAGAGGGAGCGGCGCCGGGTGGCCAGTTCGGCCGCGGACAGACCGGCGCAGTCCCGAAGGACCGGTACGATGAGCCCGGCCGGCAGGGCCAGAGCCACCCCGATGTTCATCTCCCGGTGGCGGACGAGGGCTTCTTCCGTGAAGGTCGCGTTGAGGTCCGGGTGCTCGGTCAAGCCGTCAGCCACCGCCCTCACAACAAGGTCCGCCGGCCCGACGCCGGACTCCTTCGCCGCCGGCGCCCCAAGGAGAGCGGCCGCCCGAGAGAAGTCGACCTCGCGGTGCAGGGTGACCGCGGCCGTGGTCCGGGACGCGGCGGCCATCTTCTCCGCCACGGCCAAACGCCACTCGGAGTGCGGCCGGACCTCGTCGCCCGCGGCCTGCCGCCTCACGTCGTCTTCGGTAATCCGCCCCTCGGGCCCGCCGCCCGCGACCAGGGCGAGGTCGACACCGAGTTCGCGGGCTACTCGCTTCGCGGCCGGGGTGGCCCGGACGGGGCCGACGGCCGGCGCCGCTTTGACGGGAGCGGCCGCCGCGGCGGTTGGGGCTGCGGTCGCAGCGGGCGCGGAGCCGGATGACCCGGCGGCCACGGAAGGTGCGGCCGGCCCGACGGCGACGGCCACGGAAGGGGCGGCCGGTCCGGCCGCCGCCGAGGCCGCCGCCGCCTCCGCCACTTCCACGCGCGCTATCGGTGTTCCGACGGGCACGGTCTGGCCCTCGCCAACCAGGATCTCGACCAGAACCCCGTCGAAGGTCGCGTCCACGTCCACCGCGACCTTCTCCGTCGTCACCTGCAGGACGGACTCGCCGCGCCGGACCTTCTCGCCCGGCCGGCGGTACCAGCGGGTGACCTTGCCCTGCTTCATCGTCAGGCCCAGCCTGGGCATGACGAAGTCGCGCGTCGCGTTCATCGCCCCGCTCCCCGCCTGAGGAGCCCACGGATGGCCGCCGCGATGCGGTCCTCGCTCGGAGCGACCAGGTCTTCGAGGACCGGGCTGAACGGGACGGGCACGTCCGGGGCCGCCACCCTCAGCACGGGCGCGTCAAGGTAGTCGATGGCCTCCCCGGCCGCGATGGCGGCTATCTCCGCCCCCACGCCTCCGGTGATGGCCCCTTCCTCCACGATGACCAGACGCCCTGTCCGCCGGACGGAGTCGAGGATGGTCGCCTTGTCGAGCGGGACGAGGGTCCGCGGGTCCACGACCTCGATGTCGATGCCCTCGGCCGCCAGCGTCTCAGCCACCCGCAGGACGCGCGGGACCATGGCCGAGATGGCCACGACCGTCGCGTCGGTCCCCGGGCGCTTCACGTCGGCCACGCCGAAGGGGATGGGGCCCTGGTCGTCCGGCATCTCGCCGCCCTCGTAGTAGAGGGCCTTGTGCTCGAAGAAGATGACCGGGTTGTCGTCGCGAATGGCGGTCTTGAGGAGCCCTTTGGTGTCGGCCGGCGTCCCGGGGCAGACGACCTTGAGCCCGGGCACGTGGGTGAACATAGCCTCCAGGCACTGCGAGTGCTGGGCCCCGGCGGCGAACCCGGAACCGCCGGGCACGCGCACGACCAGCGGCAGCGTCGCCTGCCCGCCCGTCATGTAGCGCAGCTTGGCGGCTTGGTTCACGATGGGGTCCATGCACTCCATGAGGAAGTCGGCGAACATGATCTCGACGATGGGCCGGAGCCCGGTCATCGCCGCGCCGACGGCGCAGCCGACCATGGCGTTCTCGCTGATGGGCGTGGACCGGACCCGGTCCGGGCCGAACTCCTCGTAGATGAGGGTCGAGACGCCGTAGACTCCCTGGTGCATGTCCTGGCCGAGCATGACCACGGACGGGTCCCGCTCCATCTCCTCGCGCAAGGCCTCCTGCACGGCCTCGAGCCCGGTGACCAGGCGCGGTTCAGCGGCACCGGAGGCGGTGACGCCGGGCTTGGTGGCGCCGGAGGCGGTAGCAGCCGCGGCGGGCGCGCTCGCCGTCAACCCCGGCGGGTCCGGGGCCCAGATGTCCCGGGTCAGGGTCGCTGGATCCGGGTGCGCGGCGGCCAGCGCGGCCGCCGCGGCTCGGTCGAGTTCGGCCGCAAGTTCGGCCTCCAGGGTCCGGTCTCTTGTCTCGTCCCACAGACCGGCCTTGATGAGGCGCTCCTTGAACCGTCGCACGGCGCAGTCCTTCTCACGCGCCGCGACCTCCTCGCGGGTCCGGTAGGTCTCCGGATCCCCCTCGAAGTGGCCGCGCCAGCGGTAGGTCTTGGCCTCGATGAGGGTCGGCCCCCCACCCGCCCTGGCCCGCTCGACGGCCAGGCCGGTTGCCTCGCGCACCGCCAGGACATCGCCGCCGTCGACGATGACCCCCGGCATCCCGTAGGCCACCGCCCGCACGGCGATGTGCTCGATGGGCGTGCTCCAATCCTGCGGTGTGGACTCCCCGAAACCGTTGTTCTCGCAAAAGAAGACGACCGGCAGGCGCCACACGGCCGCCAGGTTGAGGGCCTCGTGGAACTTGCCCTGGTTGGCCGCGCCGTCGCCGAAGAAGCACAGGGTCACGCGGTCCTCTCCGTGGTACTTGGCCGAGAGGCCGGCCCCGTTGGCGATGACCAGGCCGGAGGCCACGATGCCGTTGGCCCCCAGGCTCCCGACCGCCGCGTCCGTGATGTGAAGGCACCCGCCGCGCCCGTGGCAGTAGCCGGTCTCGCGGCCGAAAAGCTCCGCGAACATGGGCTCGAAGCGCGCCCCCCGGGCCAGGTGGTGGCCATGCCCCCGGTGGTAGGAGGTGAACCAGTCGTCGGCCCGCATGACCGCCGCCGCCCCGACCGCGCAGGCCTCCTGACCGATGTAGAGGTGGACGAACCCCGGGATGTGCCCTTCGGCGTAGTGCTCGACGACCCGCTCCTCGAAACGCCTGATGCCCAGCAGGGAGCGGTACATCGCCAGGAGGGTCTCGGCCTCGTTCGGGTCGAGCGGCGGCGCCGGGGCGACCGTCACGCCGGGCGGGAGGGTCGCCGGGTCGGGGAAGCCGGCGCCGGTCGGCCGGCGAGCGGCCGCGTCGCTCATCGCCCACCGCCCCCCTTCTCCCCGAGGCCCTTGGCCTCCAGGAGGTTCTTGTAGACCTTGATGTTGCGCGGCATGAGGCTCGAGAGCTTGAGGATGCCGGCGATGTTACCCTCGGTGCGGACCACCCGCTTCATGAAAGCCATGCCCACGTTCAGGCGGCCCGTGAAGATGTCGTGGAAGGTGTCGCTGGTGAGCTTCATGGCGGCGGCCGGCGGCTTCTCCGGATAGGTCCGGAGAATGACCACCTTGTCGCCGCTGCTGCAGTCGAGGCCGAAACCGAGCCCGAGGTCCTCTATCTTGAACCCGACGACCATGCCCAGCTTCTTCCAAGCCTCAAGCAGCACGGGGTCGGTCTGGGTCGCCTCCAGGTACTCGATGAAGAGGTCCTCGGCCTGCCTTGGGTCTTTGACGGGAAATGGCATGCGTTACGCCCCCTCTCCCCAAAAGCGCTGGGGTCATCCTGTGGCCCGGTACCCGAGGCGGTAAGAGATGGCCTCGGCCGTGCGGCGGACCATGTCACGGACCAGTTCGATCTGTCCGGCGTCCTCGAAGGCCGGTGCCGGCGCGGCCACCGACACGGCGGCGGTCATCTCGCCGTCGGCTCCCCGCACCGGGGCGGCCACGCAGAACACCCCGGGCAGGCTCTCTTCGCGGTCCAGGGCGAACCCGTCCCGCGCCACCTTCTCGATCTCCGCCCGCAGGGCGTCGAACGACGTTATGGTCCCTGGCGTCATTGGTTCCAGGCTCGAGCGCTTCAGAGTCCCGAGCAGCCTGGCCCGCGTCTCGGCCGGCGAACAGGCCAGAAGAACCTTGCCGGCGGCCGATGAGTGGAGCGGCATGGGCGTCCCGACGTCCAGAATCGCCAGGAAAGACAAGGTCGGCGCGGCCTTCTCGACGATGACAGCCCGGTCGGCCAAGAGGACGGCCAGGTACGCCGGGAACGAGGTCTCGCTGTAGAGACGGTGCATGGGCTCCCGGGCGGCCAGCCGCAGGTCGCGCCCGGCGGCCGCCGTCAGGCTGTGGATGGCCGGTCCGAGCTGGAACTTGCCCGTGGCGGCGTCGCGCTCGAGGAAGCCCTCGCCCTCGAGGACCTTGGTCAGAAGGTGGACGGTCCCCTTGGAGAGCCCGAGAGCCCGGCTTATCTCCGAAACGCCCAGGCTGTGCGGTGGGGGCTCGAAGGCTCGCAACGCGGCCAGGGCGCGCCGGACCGAGCGCAGTTGGGCGCCCGACCGGGCCGTGGCGCCGGACGCCCCGCCGCCACCGGTTCCGTCACCCATACACGGTCCCTCCCTGGAACGACACCGTCCCGGGGCGCGCCGCGGAGGGCCGGTGGACGAGAGTCTGGATGCAGGTCGGCCGGTCGCCCAGGATGGCCTGGAGGGCGGCGGCTTTCGGGTGGTCGCCCAGTTGGAGGCGGGCCCGCCAGGGGCCGAAGGCCAGGTGACCGGGCGCTTCCACCCGCATGACGTCGGTCAGGACCTCGTCCGCGCGCCGGCTGATGAGGCGGTAGCCGCGGCGCTCGTAGAGGCCTAGGCCACCGAGGGAGGCCTGAAGGCGAAGGAAGAGGCCCGGCCCCGAACCCTTGCCGGCGGTCCCGGTCGCTGGCGGTGGCGCCGGGACCCGCACCGCGACCTCCCAGCGCCGACGACCTCCCGCAGCGGGCGACCCGGCCTGGCTCGGCTCCCCGGCGACGATGTCCGCCGCCCAGCCGGGCTCGCCCCACACCTCGACGGAGTAGGGCACGGCCGACGGCTCGGAGGCCGGTATCTCCGCCACGTAGAAGTGAAGGTCGCGGTAGACGCGCTCCGTGCTCCCGAGCGACTGCACCAGGAGCGGCAAGAGCAACGGCGCCCGGGGACGTCGCGCCGGGCCGCCCCCAGGCACATGCAACGGCAGCGAGACCGACACCTGCCGGTACGGCCCGACCGGCGAAGCGCCGAACTCCTGATAGGCCACGACGACCAAAGTGCGCCCGGGCAGGAAGAGCGCCGGACGGCCCGGGATGCCGCGCTCGCCCAGCAGACCGGCCGCGCCCTCCGCCCGGCCCAGGAAAGCCGCGGTCACGGCAAAATCAAGCCGGTGGACGGCCGGCCAGGCCACGCGTCGGCCATCGCCCAGAACGAACTCGCCTTGGCTCAAGCCCCCTTCGCCCCCGCCCCGAGCTTGATCGAGGCGTACTGCCCCTCGAACTCGGTCGGGATGGTCCGGAGGAGCTCCACCATGCGCAGGGTCGAGTCCGACCCGGACAGAAGGCGAAGGATGTTCCCCCGGATCTTGAGGCGGCGCGTGGTCATGGCCGCGATGGGCCCCATCCTGCCTTCCAGGATGTCGACCCAAATCGCATACGGGGCGGACAGGACGAAGGTCGTCTTCCGCTCCCCGGTCCAGACATCCGCGACTTTTCCGTTCGCCATGGCGTAACCCAGGATGTAGCGCTCCGCGACGCCCTTGGCCGGCTCGGGCTCCAGGACGAAGAGGTACGAATCGGTCTCCCCTTTGGCCAGGCGGCGGTGTTCGGCGTCGCCGTTCAGGACTTCCTGCAGCTTCTTGGCGTACTCGAGGCTGCCAAACTTCACTGCGGTTCCCCCCTTGTCTCCCCAATTCGGTGGCGGCCGGCGGCATCGGCCGGCGACCGGCATCGGCCGACGACTGGCAATGACCGGCGCTCGCCGCCTAGCGCATCTTCACCAGAATCTTGGCCGCCTTCGTGTCCGGGCGGACCAGGACCTCGAAGCCCTCCTCCACGATCTGGTCCAGGGGAATGACCCCCGAAACGACCGGCGCCACGCGCCAGCGCCCTTGGGCCATGAGGTCGAGGGCCAGCCCGTACTCATCGTAGCTGGCGTAGGTGCCGCGGTACTCCAACTCGTTCATCACCAGGCTGAGGAAGTCGGCCTGGACCGGCTGCTCGCAGATGCCGACCGGCACGACCACCCCGCCCTTCCTAACCAGGGTGAACGTGGACCCCATGGCCTCCGGACTACCCGAGGCGCAGAAGACCACGTCGGCGCCCTGGTCTTCGGTGAGGTCGGCCACCCGAAAGTCGAGGTTCTCCCTGGCGGGGTCGATGACCGCCGCCGCGCCCATCTCCAGGGCCAGCTTGGCCCGGGCCGGGTTCATCTCCGCCACGATGACCATCCTCGCCCCGGCCAACAGGGCGGCCTGCACGGTGAGCAGACCGATGGGGCCCGCCCCCACGACCAAGACCCGGTCCCCGAGCCCCAGCCCGGACCGGCGCACGGCGTGCAGGGCGTTGGAGGACGGGTCAGCCAAGGCGGCCTCGATATCGCTGACCCCGGGGGCCAGCCGGAAGAGAGCCTTGGCGGCCACGGTCATGAACTCGGCGTAGGCGCCGTCGGTCGTAACGCCGGGCATGGTCACGGAATCACAGAGGCTCGGGCGGCCCCGGCGGCAGTAGCGGCACTGGCCGCAGGAGACAACGTCGTTGGCGGTCACCCGGTCGCCGACCTCCCAGCCGGAGACCTCCGGCCCCACGCCGGCCACCTCGGCCGCCAGTTCGTGGCCGATGATGATGCCGGGCTGGTAGAGACCGTACTTGTAAGCTTCGAGGTCGCTGCCGCAGATGCCGCAGAGGTTGATCCTGAGGAGGACCTCGCCCGGTCCGGGCACCGGAACAGGACGGGTCTCCAGCCGGACGTCGCGCTTGCCGCAGAACACGGCGGCCTTCATCGTCTTAGGAACGGTTGCCGTCGGACCCATATCGTCCCCTCCTTTTTGCCTGGCCGGACTTGGCGGCCCCTGGTCGTCTAGTTGAGGAGGAGCTTGCGCCTCGACCAGAGGAACCAGAGGACGAAGACGCCGAAGCCCAGGGTCCAGACGTTGATGAGGGTCTCAAAGACCATCTCGCCGTTCATCACGGCGTACATACCCTGTTCCAGGTTGAACAGAACGTCCATGAGGCCGAGGAAGATCATCGTAGCTCCGGCGCAGATGCCGAAGAGGAGGCCCCAGTGACGCCGGAGGAGAAGGCCGGCGGCCCCGATGAAGCAGGCGGCGGACATCCAGGCGTCGGCGGCGGGGAAGGAGTTCTCGAAGGCGATGTAGACCTCGGACGTCTCGGCCTGGACCGCGCCGGCGGCGAAGTAGAGGACCCAGTAGACGACGGTCATGGCGCCGGTCAGGTCAAGAAGGATCGAAACGACCTTCACCGAGGTGGGCAGGGGCGCGGCGCAGGAGGTGGGCGTCTTGGCGGAAGCGCGCGTCTTGGCGGAAGCGTTGGGAAGGTTCACGAAACTCACCTCCCCCGGGGCCTCGGGCCGGCGCGAAGGAGGGTTCGACGGGACGGAACGGCCGTTCAGGAAGTCCCCAGGAACAAGCCTAGCAGGGATTGTCCGAATCGTCAACCAATGGTGCGGTGCCGGCAATGGCCGAGGGAAGACCGGGATGAAGGGCCGCGGGCGGCGACGGCGTAGAAGAACACAGCCGATATCCCCAAGGAGCGATGCTACGATGTCCTTCGTACCGCACCCGGGTCCCCCGGACATCCCCGCCTGCGCCTGGACACGCCGGCTGGACGAAACCACCGTCCCCAAGCACGGCCGGCCTGTGGGGCCGACCCTGAAGCTGCTTTTGGACATGTTCCCCGGGCTGGTCCGGGCGGTCTTCCACCTTCTCGCCCAGAAGCGTCTCGGCCGCCGGTCCGTGCTCTATGGTAACGCCTGGAAGGCCAAGCCGAACATGGGCGTACCGCTGGGGGGCATCGGCGGGGGCACCGTCACCCGCGGCTGGCGAGGCGATTTCGTGCGCTGGCAGATGCGCCCCGGCCTCTACCACTACGGGGTCGTCCCTGCTGACGCGTTCTCTCTGTGGGTGCGGCGCGAGGACGGCCGCGCGCCCGACGGTGGTCCAGGCGGGCCGGGACAGGCCCTGGTCCTCGGTCCGCGACCCGAAGCCGGGACGGCCGCCGGCGCTAAGGCCAACCGCTCGCGCGCCAACGCCCTCGCCTCCTGGAAGTGGGACCTCGACCCGAGGAAGGCGACCTACCACGCGCTCTTTCCCCGGGCCTGGACGGTCTACGACGAGCCTCTTCCGGGCGTCCGTCTCACCTGCCGCCAGGTTTCTCCGGTCATCCCGCACAACTACCGCGAGTCGAGCTTCCCGGTCGGCGTCTTCGTCTGGACCGTGGAGAACACGGGAACGGACGCCGCCGACGTGGCCCTCATGTTCAGCTTCCAGAACGGCACGGGCGAGGCCGGAGACCTCGCCGGCGGGCACGTCAACCGGGCGTTCGAGGAGCCTCTGGCGAGCGAGCCCAGCCCGTCGCCTGGCGCCAGTCCTGCCGTCATCGGCGTCGAGCTTAGACACAAGCTCCGCTGGCGGCGGCCGCTCGACCCCGGTCAGCGCCGCGACACCGCCCGGACCGTCTACGAGGATCCGCTGGCCTTCGCCATCGCCGCCCGGGCGGACGGCGGGGTCGAGGTGACACGACGGACGCGGTTCACCGCCGGTGGCTCCAGCCAGGGCCGAAGCGCCGCCACCGATGCCGCCCCCCGCGATGCCGCCGCCACCGATGCCGCCGCCCTCTGGCAGGACTTCGCCACCGACGGACGCCTAAACGATGAGCCGGAGGCTGCCCCCGCCGGGACCGCGGCCGCCCCAGCCGCCGCCTCGCCCTCCCTCCCCGGTGAGGCCATCGGGGCCGCTGTCGCCGCCCGGGTCCGCGTGCCGGCCGGCGAGAGCCGTGAGTTGGTCTTCGCCCTGGCCTGGGACATGCCCGTCGCCCGCTTTGAGTCCGGAGCGGCCTGGTACCGCCGGCACACGATGTTCTACGGCCAGGCCGGCGGCGCCGCCCCGGCCCTCGCCCGGGACGCCCTCTTCGCCTACCCCGACTGGGAGGCGGCCATCGAGGCCTGGCAGAAGCCCGTCCTCGCTGACCCCGGCCTCCCCGACTGGTACAAGGGGGCCCTCTTCAACGAGACCTACTACATCACCGACGGCGGCACCATCTGGACGGCCGGGAAGGCCCCTTCCCCCCAGGGGGAAGGGGTAGCCCCTCCCGCCTCAGCCGACCTCCTCCCCGAGCCGGCCATCGGCCATTTCGCCTACCTCGAGGCCCACGAGTACCTCATGTACAACACCTACGACGTCCACTTCACGGCCTCGTTCGCCCTGGCCCGCCTGTGGCCCGAGCTTGAGCTCTCGCTCCAGCGCGACTTCGCCCGAGCCCTCCTAGCCGAGCACCCGGAGACGGTCCGCTTCCTTATCTCCGGCCAGCGCGGACCGCGCAAGACCCGCGGCGTGGTCCCCCACGACCTCGGCGACCCGGGCGACGAGCCCTGGGTCCGCCTCAACGCCTACAACGCCCAGGACATCTCGCGCTGGAAGGACCTCAACCCCAAGTTCGTTCTCCAGCTCTGGCGCGACTACGCCCTCACCCGCGACCGCGCCTTCCTCGCGGAAGTCTGGCCGGCCGCCGAAGAGGCCATGGATTACATGCTCCGCTTTGACCGCGACGGCGACGGCCTCATCGAGAACGAGGGTTTCCCGGACCAGACCTACGATGTCTGGTCGGCCCTCGGCCCCAGCGCCTACTCGGGTGGCCTGTGGCTTGGCGCCCTGGCGGCCGCGGCGGCCCTGGCCGGCGAACTCGGCCACACCGACCGGCAGGCCGCCTACCTGGCCCTCCTGGCCCGGGCCCAGTCGGCCTATGAGTCGCATCTCTGGAACGGCGTCTCCTACGACTACGACGCCAGCGGCAGCCCGCACCACGACAGCGTCATGGCCGACCAACTCTGCGGTCCGTGGTTCGCCGCCGCCTCGGGGCTGGCGCCCGTCGTGTCGGACGAGCACGCCCGCTCGGCCCTGCGCCGCGTCTTCGACCTCAACGTGATGGGCCGGGCCGGCCTGGCCCCCGGCGACCTACCCGGCGAACGTGGCGCGGTGAACGGCATGCGCCCGGATGGCGGCCTCGACCGGACCTGCATGCAGTCGGCTGAGGTCTGGCTGGGCACGACCTACTCCCTGGCCGCGGACATGCTCCGGCACGGGATGACCGAGGAAGCCTTCACCACCGCCCGGGGCGCCTACCTCTCCGTGTGGCGCGACTACGGCCTGTGGTTCCAGACCCCGGAGGCCATCGACGTCGACGGCGTCTACCGGGCCCTGGGTTACATGAGGCCTCTGGCGATTTGGGCGATGCAGTGGGAGTGGGAGAAGCGAAGGAGTGGGCGACATGCGGTGGTTTGAGGAGCTGAGGGGCCCGATCCGGGCGGGCACGGAGGAAGGAACGACCGGCGCCGGGACGGCGGTCGCCGGGTTTGTCACCACGTCGCGCGGCGCGCTTCTCGTCGACGCCTTCACCCTGCCGGCGGACGGCGCCGCCCTCTACCAGGCCGCCCGGCAGATGGCCGGGCAGGTCGCCGGCCTTGTCTACACCCACGAGCACGGCGACCACTTCGTCGGCGGCTCCGGATACCCCAAGGATCTCCTCGTCCTGGCCAGCCAGGCGACGGCGGCCGGGCTGCGCGGCCTGGTCGACCGGAACGCCGCCTACATCCGTGAGCAGGGCCTTGACCTGAGGGTGCCCACGGTGGAGTTCGGGGCCAGGGAGTTCGGGGCGAGGGTCGTCCTGCAATGGGCGCCGCAGGTCGTCCTGGTCGAGCTGGGCGGGCACACCCGGGGCTCGACCGTGGTCCACGTCCCGTCGGAGGACACGGTCTTCGCCGGCGACCTCGTCTTCGCCACGGGCCTCCCCTGGGTGGGCGACGCCGACCTCGACCGCTGGGTGGCCGCCATGAGCGAAATCGAAAGCTGGAACCCCGCCCGCGTCATCCCGGGCCACGGGCCGGTCTCGGGTCCCGAAATCCTGGCCAGGCACAGGGAGTGGCTCGACCGGTTCGCCGGGCGGCTGGGCGAGCTGCGGGCCGGCGGCGCCCCGGCCGGGGAGGCGCTGAACCGGCTGGCGGCGGAGTTCGACCTCTTCACGGCCAGCGGGTACGACGAGCGACTGCGGGTCCCCCTGCTGGCGGCCCTCGGCCAGAGGTTCGGGTTCCCGGCCTAGCCCCGCCCTCAGCCCGGGCCGAGCGCGGCGAGGGCGGCGACCGCCGCCTTCAGTCGCGAGACCGCCTCCTCGACCACGCTGCGGGGACAGGCCAGATTGAAGCGCTGGAACCCCTCTCCCCCGGCTCCGAATATCGCGCCGTAGCTGGTGGCGATGCGGGCTTTGCGGAGCATGAAGTCCTTCAAGGCCTCATCGTCGAGGCCTAGCTCCCGCATGTCCACCCAAGCGAGGTAGGTCCCCTCCGGACCCCCGGGGGGAACGAGGCGCAGGCCCGGGATGCCGGCGACGGCCCCGGCGAAGTACTCGACGTTGCCGGTGATGTAGGCGTTCAGTTGGGCTAGGTAGTCGTCACAATCGCGGAGCGCCGCCTCCATCGCCACCAGACCCAGCACGTTGACCCCGCCCCCGCCGGCGCGGGCTAGCTGGAATCGCTTCCGCAGGCCTGGCTCGGGAATGATGGCGAAGGAAGCCGCCAGCCCGGCCAGGTTGAAGGTCTTGCTCGGAGCCATCAGGGTGATGGTTTTCTGCGCCAACTCGGGAGAGAGGCTCGCGGCCGGCGTGTGCACGGCGCCGCCCACGAGAAGGTCACAGTGAATCTCGTCCGAGACGATGACGCAGTCGTTGGCCAGGCAGATCTCGCCCAGACGCCGCAGTTCGTCGGCGGTCCACACCCGCCCGACCGGGTTGTGAGGGCTGCAAAGGATGAGGCCCTCGATGCGGCGAGTCTTTCCGAAGAAGCTTCCGTCGGGGGCGAAGCTCCGGGCCAGGTCGTCGAAGTCCATCACGTGGTGGTCGCCGTCCAGGCGGAGCGGGTTGTTCACGATCTGGCAGCCGTTGTCGGTCACGGCCGGGAAGAAGGGGAAGTAGACCGGGGGCTGAACGATGATGCCGTCGCCGGGGCGGGCTAGCGCCCGCACGGCGGCATGGACACCGTCCACAACCCCGGGCGTGAAGGATATCCAGTCTCTTTTGACGGCCCACCCGTAGAGGCGCTGCATCCGGTCGACGATAGCCTGGTAGAGGGAATCGGGCGCGAAGCTGTAGCCCAAGATGGGATGGTCCAGCCGGCGCCGGAGAGCTTCAAGAACGGGCTCCGGGCAGGGGAAGTCCATGTCCGCCACCCACATGGCGAGGACGTCCTCCGTCCCGAAGAGCGCGGTGTTGCGGTCGTGCTTGATGCAGTCGGTGTTCCGGCGGTCGATGACCCGGTCGAAGTCGTAGCGCATAGACGTCTTCCCTTCCGCTTGCTTGCCCCCCTCGGTTCGACCTGGGCTGGGGCAGACCTCTCTGAGGGCGGGGCGGTCTGAGCGCCGCCGAGGGGAACACCCTGGTTTAAACGAGGATGTCGAGCCGCGGTCAAGTGGTGATTCCCAAGGCTCTCCGCGAGGCCGCCGGCATCGCCGAGGGCGATGAGCTCGAAGTGGCCTTCGACGGCCAAAGACTGACGCTGGCGGTCTCGCGCCCCGGCCAACCGCTGACCGAGGGCCGGGACTCGGTCCGGGAAACCCAGATTGGCTACGGAACGACCACCGATGACGTGACGCAGGCGTCCCAGCCCGCTCTGCGTCCCTCGAAGATCTGGGCGGATCGAGTGCGGGCGCTGGCGGGTATCGAGCGCCTACGCCCCGAGTATGAGGGCTTGAGCTTCGACGAGCTCTGGTCCGAGGCCCGCCGGGAACGGAAGGGCGGAGACGTTGATGGCTAGGGAGCGGCCGACGGTCTGCATCGACGCGAGCGTCGGGGCCAAGTGGTTCCTCAAGGACGAGGATGACAGCCAGACTGCCCTGGCCTTGCTCGAGCGGTACGTCCAGGGCAAGCTTCACATCCTGGTTCCCGACCTCTTCTTCTACGAGATCGGCAACCTCCTCTCGCTCGCGGTACGCCGGCAGCGGCTTCCGGAGAAGACGGCCCTTCAGAGTCTTGAAGAACTGGAACGGTTTCACCTGGGGCCGGTCAGCCTGCGCGGCGAGGCGGACTCCGCCCTATCTTTCAGCCGGCGCCTGAACTTGTCATTCTATGACGCCGCCTACCTGGCGGCAGCGGAGAGCCGCGGCGTGCCCCTCGTCACCTCGGACAAGAAGCTCCTGAAGGCCGCCGCCACCGAGCTCGGGTGGGTCCTGACCCCGGCGGCAGCGGTCGAACTCTAGCCCCGCAGGTTCCCCCGCCCCGGCGCCGAACCTCCCAGCGGCCGGCCAAGGCCCGGGCCCACGCCCGTGAAAGGGAGGTTTCCCATGCCCCGTCCCCGCCCCGAACTCGGCCGCAGGCTCCTCTACCTCTCCCGCGCCAACGTCGAGTCCGCCGGGGTGACCATGACCGAGGTCATCGACGCGGTGACCCTCGCCCTCCGCGAGAAGGGCGAAGGCCGGGTCGAATTGCCGCCCAAGCCGGGCATCCACACCCGTCCCGACGCCTTCATCCACGCCATGCCCGCCTTCGTACCCGCCGCCAACGCGGCCGGCCTCAAGTGGATCGCCGGCTACCCCGCGAACCTCGCCCGGTACGGCCTCCCCTACATTACCGGGCTCCTCATCCTCAACGACGTCGAGACCGGCATCCCCCTGGCCGTGATGGACGCCACCTGGATCACGGCCGCGCGCACGGGCGCCGTCAGCGGTGTCTCGGCCCGGCTCCTGGCCAGGCCCGGCAGTCGCGTTTTGGCCGTCTTCGGCTGCGGAGTGCAGGCGCGCACCAACCTGGAGGCCTTAGCCCTCACCATTCCCGGGCTGGCCGAAGTGCGGGGCTACGACATCGTCGGCCCCAACCGCGAAAGGTTCATCCGCGAGGGGACGGCGCGCTACCCCGGCCTGCGCTTCGTGGCGGCAGAGACCCCCCAGGCGGCGGCCGACGGGGCCGACATCCTCGTCACGGCGGGTCCCATCCTGAAGAGCCCCTCCCCCACCCTCCGGGCGGAGTGGCTCAAGGAGGGCATCCTCGGGCTCCCCGTCGACTTCGACTCCTACTGGCAGCCGGGGGCCCTCCAACTCTGCGAGCGCTACTACGTCGACGACCGCGCCCAGTACCGCTACTACCAGGGTCAGGGCTACTTCGCCGACGCCCCGGAGGTCCAGGGCGACCTGGGCGACCTTCTAACCGGGAAGGGGCCGGGCCGCGGCAGCGACCGTGAGCGCATCGTGGCCATGAACCTCGGCCTGGCCATCGAGGACGTGGTCACCGCCCGCCTGGTCTACGACCGGGCCCTCGAGCGGGGGCTGGGCGAGGCTCTGGAGCTCTAGACCTGCGGCTTGCGACGCGCCCTGTCGCGCGCGGCAGATGAAGGGAAACGAGAGGGAGGTAGCCGGACATGAAGTGGGTCACCAGGTCGCACGTGCATGTGGATCGCGTGGCTTGCCCGTGGCTCATCCAGCGGTTCGTCGACTCCGAGGCGGAGTTCCTGTTCGTCCCGGCCGGCCGGATCGAAGCCACCGTGAAAGAAGAGGGGGCCATCCCCTTCGACGCGCCCGGCGTCGAACTGGGGCACCACGGCAGCAAGTGCTCTTTCGATGCCCTCGTCACGAAGTACGGGCTGAAGGACCCGGCCTTGCTGCGGCTGGCCGACATCGTGCGGGCGGCCGACACCGGGAACTTCGACAAGGAACCCATCGCCCTCGGCCTGGAGGCCATCGCCGTCGGCTACAGCCTCCGCTATCCCGACGACCTTGAGAACCTCGACGCCCAATTCGAGGTGTACGACGCCCTGTACACCTGGTGCCGGCTGGACGCGGCCAGGCGTTGAAGCGTCTGACCGACTTCCTCGGCCTTCGCCGGAGCATGGTCGGCCTTCTGTCCATGGTCGTCCTGGTCGGCATGGGCGAGAGGATGGCCGAGCGGTTCCTGCCGCTGTACCTGGTGGCTCTCGGCGGCGGGGTCCTCTCGGTGGGGCTTCTGAACGGCCTCGATAACCTCCTTTCCGCCCTCTACTCCTTCCCCGGCGGCTACCTGTCGGACCGACTCGGAGCCAAGAAGACTCTCCTCATCTTCAACCTGGTAGCCATGGCCGGCTTCGCCCTCGTCGCCGCCGTCCCGACCTGGCCGGCGGTCATCGGCGGGGCGTTCCTCTTCATCTCCTGGACGGCCATCTCCCTACCAGCGACAATTAGCCTGGTCGCCAGGGTCCTCCCTAAGTCCAAGCGGACCATGGGCGTCTCCATGCACTCGCTGGTGCGCCGTATCCCCATGACCCTCGGCCCCCTGGTGGGCGGGGCTCTCATCGGCGCCTGGGGCGAGCGGACGGGCGTGCGGCTGGCCTTCGTGGGCGCTTTGGCTCTGGCCGCTGTCGCCCTGGTGATGCAGCAGAGGCTCATCGAGGACGACCGGCCGGCTGGGGCGACGAGGCAGGCCGGCGCCGGAGGGTTCGCCGCGGCGGCGTCGCCCGCTACGGGGGCGGCTGCCGCCAAACGGCCGTCGGCCTTGGCCCTGGCCCGGCAGATGAGCCCAGCCTTGCGTAAGCTGCTCGTCGCCGACATCCTCGTCCGCTTCTGCGAGCAGATACCCTACGCCTTCGTCGTCATCTGGGCCGTGAAGACAATCGCCAACCCGGTCACGGCCTTCCAGTTCGGCGTCCTGACGGCCATCGAGATGGCCACGGCGGTGCTCTGCTACATCCCCGTGGCCTACCTGGCCGACCGGAGCGGCAAGAAACCCTTCGTCCTGATGACCTTCGTCTTCTTCACCGTGTTCCCGGTGGTCCTGTGGTTTGCCCGGTCGTTCTGGGCCCTGGTCCTGGCCTTCGTCGTCCGCGGGCTCAAGGAGTTCGGGGAGCCGACCCGCAAGGCGCTCATCCTCGACCTTTGCCCCCCGGAGCACCAGGCGGGCATGTTCGGCCTCTACTACCTTATCCGCGACCTCATCGTGTCCGTGGCGGCCTTCGGCGGGGCCTTTCTCTGGGGCGTGAGCCCGCTGACCAATTTCCTGGTCGCGGCGGCCTTCGGGGCGGCGGGCACCATCTGGTTCGCCCTGCGCGGGACGGACCTCACGGCCCGCTGAGCGAATGGCGGACCACAAAAGGGGGAGGGGTCGCCCCCTCCCCCGCTCCGTTCACCACTTCAGTCGGACCGCTGACTCGCGTCGCGGCCGCGGCCCGCGTCCAGCCGATTACCCGTCGGGAACCGCTTACCCTCCGGGAACCATCCACGGGGGCAGCTTGTAGGGAACCGTGCCCTCGTAGGTGACGCCGTAGAAGTCTATGGGCCAGCAGGCCACGAGTTCGCCGTCCTGCCACTGCGTCCCGACGGCGGTGACGAAGCCCGGGCCCCACTTGACGTCATGCATCGTGTCGAAGACGATGCGCCCTGCGGACGAGATGAAGTCGGTCTTCTCCATCTCCACGACGATGGCGTCGGGGTCGATGCTGTTGGCGCGCTCGATGGCTTCCTTCCAGATGTAGATGGCGTCATACGTGCCGGCGTTGTAGGTCGGGAACTCAAGACCACCCGTGCGCTCGACGAAAGCATCGTAGTAGGGGATGGTCTTCTCGGTGATCTTCACCCGGGCCATCGTGTTCAGGGTGTACTCCCAGTTGCCCATGTTATTGGTGGCCTGCATGAACCCCTTGGCCTGGGCCTCGACGTTGATGCCGACCGAGGCGGCCGGAATCTGGAGTTCGCCCCACTGCTTGGCGTAGGGCACGCCCGCCGGGCCTGAGAAGTAGGTGTAGATGATGTTGGCCCCGGAGTCCCGGATGGCCGTGAGCTCGGCCGTCACGTCGGTGGCGTTAGGCGAGGGCCGCCAGAGACCCACGAATTCCATGCCGAAGGTGGGGATGAGCGCTTGCGCCGCCGCCGCCAGCGGGTCACCCGCCACGGCCTTCTCGATGATGACGGCCACCTTGGGCTTGGCGATGCCGAGTTGCGCCCTTACCGTCGCCCCGACCTGGTTCAGGAGGATCATTGACGTCTTCACCAGGTTGCCGACGTTGATGGGGGTCACGCGGAACCAGTACTTGTAGCGCTCGTAGTCGGCGCCCACCTTGACCGAGAGCGCGGTGTGCGAGGCGCCGCAGACGATGAAGATGGTCTGGTTGTCCATGGCTATCTCCTGCATGACCAGGGCGGCCTCGGTCCGGATGGAGCCGACGAGCACGTTGACCTTGTCGACGCTGATGGCCCTCTCGATGGCGGCCGCCGCGTCGTCAATGCTCAGGAGCTCGTTCGTGTCGATCTGGACCAGGTCGATGCGGTATTTCTTGCCGTCGATCAGGACGCCGCCGGCCTTGTTGATCTCATCGGCGGCCATCTGGGCTCCCAGCCAGTGGTGCCGGCCCATGATGAACTGCATCGGCCCGGCGACCCCGACCTTCAGGACGTTCTTGGTGTACTTGAGGCCGCAGCCGGCCCCGAAGCCCATGACCATGGTCGACAGGAGCACGAGCACGACCAGTATGGTTACAATCCTTCTCCTCATTGGTGGATCCCCTTTCGCGTTATCTCCCTACCAGATGTTTCGGCGCCCGCCGCGGCGTCGCCCGACCCGCCGACCTCCCTTCCCGTGCCGGGGGAGCCCCTACCCTCCCGAGGGTACTCCCTTCTCCTGCGGGACCCTCAGGGCGGTCCCGCAGACCCGGCAGGCCCGCCGGGTGAAAGCGTTGTGCTCCTTGCAGCGGGGGCACTTCCTCTCCAGGCGGTCGATGACCCAGGGAGCGAGGCCCTCGGGCATGAAGCGGAGCACGAGAACGATGCTGGCAGCGTACAGCAGCATCCGCAGCTCCGGCGCCACGCGAAGGACCTCGACCAACGGGAAGAGAACGAAGACTCCGACGACCGCTCCGTAAATGGTGGCGATGCCCCCGAAAATCACCCAGATGATGGGCTGGAACGAGGTCAAGACACTCAAGGTCGAAGGACCCGCGATGCGCATGTAGTGGGCGTAGAGCCCCCCGGCCAGCCCGGCGAAGAGCCCGCTCAGGCAGAAGGCGAGGACCTTGTAGAGCGGGGTGTTGATGCCCGAAGCCCGCGCGGCGACCTCGTCCTCCCGGATGGCGTGGAAGATGATTCCGACCTTCGAGTCGGTTATCTTCCACACGGCCAGGATGAGGACGATGGCCGCGACCACGGCCACGTAGTACTCCTTAAGGCGCGTCGGGGCCAGGCGGGTCACGCCCGAGACGCCGAGCTCGCCCCCGGTTACGCTGGAGAAGACCATGACCAGTCCGGCCAGGATGATGGGAAAGGCCAGGGTAGCCAGGCTCAGGTACTGGCCCTTCAGCCGGAGGCAGGGAATCCCCACGGCCAGCCCGGCCACCACCGCCGCCAGGGCCCCCAGGGGGATGGTCACGACAGGGGGCAGTCCCGCGTTCAGGTTGAGGAGGGCCGAGGTGTAGGCGGCCGTCCCGAAGAAGATGGCGTGCCCCAGGCTGAGCTGGCCCACGACCCCGGAGATGAGGTCCCAACTCGCCGCGAAGATGGCGAAGATGGAGGCCATGGTGAGGATGCGCAAGGCGTAGGGGTGCCGGAAGACGAGGGGGAGCGCCAGCAGGGCGACCGCCCCGAAGAACAGAATGGACCGACCCGGCAAGACGAGAATCTCACCCTTGAACTCGCGCCACAGCCAATTGAGATACCTGACCACGGTCACCGCTCCTCCTCGAAGGCCACTCCGAACAGCCCCTCGGGCCGGATCAGGAGGACCAGGATCATGATGCCCAGGGAGAAGGCACCCTTGAGGAAGGCCCCCTGGGGAACGAGGAAGACAACCAGGCTCTCGGCCAGGGCGATGATCGCCGCGCCGAAGAGGCTCCCCTTAAGGCTCCCGAGCCCCCCTAGGACGGCGATGGCCAAGACGATGGTCAGGGGGTTGAGCCACATCCGGGGCTCAAGGATGTAGAGCGGGGCCACGATGGCCCCGGCCAGGCCGGCCAGGGCCGAGGCGATGGCCACCGTGAGGGTGGCCGTCCGCGACTCGTCCATCCCCATGACCTCGGCAATCTCCCGGTCTTGGGCCGTGGCCCGGATGGCCAACCCAAGCTTGGTCTTCATGAGGACGAGCCACACGGCGACGAGGGCCCCGGCCAGGACGCCGAGGGTGAGGAGATACTGAAAGCTCACCCGCACCCCCAGGATGGTGGCGTAGCCGGCGGTGGCCGCCGGCACGCTCCGGAAGTACCCGCCGAACCAGAGGAGCATGGCCTCCTGGAGGACCAGGGCCAGGGCGATGGTGAGGATGAGGACGGTCGTCTCGTGCTCCCGCATCGGGTCGATGAGAAGCCGGTAGACGACGACGGCGAGGACCACGACGGCGACGATGGAGATGAGGATGGCTAGGGGCAGAGGCAATCCGGCAGTCGACACGAGGTAGAAGATGCAGTACCCGGCGACCATGTAGAAGGCGGTGTGGGCCAGGTTGATGATGCGAGCCACCCCGAACATCAGGGAGAAGCCCACCGCCAACATAGCGTAGACGCCCGCGTTCATCAAGGCGTTGACCAGGATGTTTCCGAGCACGGTCGTCAGATCAGCTCCTTTGTTCCGACCCGGGCGACCCGGCTGGCCGTCGCCGACCGGCCGGCCGCCTCCGGCCGGCTAGGCCGTGCCGGCCACGCCGAGGTACCGTTGCCGCAGCCTCTCGTCGGCCATCAGTTCTTCGCTCGTCCCCTCGGCCACGACCCGGCTGTGCGAGAGGATGTAGTTGCGCGTCGTCAGGGCGAAGGCCAGGCTTACGTCTTGTTCCACCAGGAGGATGGTGATCCCGGTCCGGCCGATGTCCTTGATCTTCGCCAGGACCTCCCGGCGGACCCGGGGCGAGAGCCCGGTCGAGGGCTCGTCGATGCAGAGAAGGCGCGGCCGCGTCATCAGGGCCCGGCCGATGGCCAGCATCTGCTGCTCGCCGCCGGAGAGGGTGCCGGAGAGCTGCCCGCCGCGCTCGCGCAGGATGGGGAAGAGCCCATAGACCGTCTCCAGGGCCCGGGTTACCTCCTTGGGGTCGCGGACGAGGTAGGCGCCGGCCCGGAGGTTGTCGAGGACCGAGAGTTCGCGGAAGGGCCGCCGGCGCTCGGGAACCAGGACCAAGCCGAGCCGGGCGATTCCGTGCGGCGGCAGCCGGTCGATGCGCTGGCCGCCGAAGACCACCTGACCCTCGATGACGATGTTACCGGCCCGGGTGCCCCGCTTCTTCTCCCGCTCCCAGTGAACCAGGCCGGCTACCGTGCGGAGGAGGGTGGTCTTGCCGGCGCCGTTCGGCCCGACGAGGCCGACCGTCTCCCCAGCGTCCACGCGGAGGGTCACATCGTTGAGGAGCACGGCCGTGTCGTAGCGCACGGAGAGCCCCTTGACTTCCAGGAGGGCCTCGTGGGCCCCGAGGGTCTCAGGGGCCTCAGGCATCGGCGGTTTCCTCCCTCCCCAGGTAGGCCTCGATGACCTGCGGGTCTTTCATGACCTCCGTGGGAGAACCGGAGGCGATGAGGCCGCCGAAATTCATGACCAGGAGACGGTCGACGATGCTCAGGAGGTAGGAGAGCTTGTGGTCGATGATGATCATCCCCATTCCCTCGCTGTGGAGGCGCCCGAAGCGGCCCCCGCGGTGCAGGCGCCGGATGGACTTGGCCAGAAGGTCCGACTCGGCCGGGTTCAGGCCGCCGAAGGGTTCGTCGAGAATGAGGAGGTCGGGGTCGCTGGCGATGGCCCGGGCAATCTCCAGGCGCTTCAACTCACCGTGGGAGAGTTGGTAGGCCGGCTCCAGGGCCAGGTCGGAGATGCCCGCGAACTCCAGGGCGTCCTTCGCCTTGGCCTCGATGCGCTTCACCCACTCGCCGCGCCGCCGCCCGCGGGGGGACAGCAGGGGAACCATGACGTTGGCGATGATGGGCATGCGCCGGAAGGGCCGCGTGTTCTGAAAGGTGCCGGCCACGCCTAGGTTCACGATGCTCCAGGGCGACAGGCCGCGCAGCTCGCGCCCCCGGAAGCGGATGGAACCTCCGTCGGGCCGCAGGATACCCATGACCATCTTGACCAGGGTGCTCTTCCCGGCGCCGTTCGGGCCGATGAGCCCGACTATCTCCCGGTGGCCCACGCCGAAGCTCACCCCGTCGACGGCCACCAGCCCGCCAAAGCGCTTGGTGAGCCCGGCGACCTCGAAGAAGGGGGCGTCCGGCGCGGGGTTCGCTCCCCGCACGGCGCCACCGCCCGAAGGGAAGCCCGCGCTCATGACACGTCCTCCGTTTCCTCGCGGAGCTCGCGGTGGGAAATCTTACCGACGTCGGTCTGCGGCAGCTCGCCCCGGAACTCCACGATGCGGGGGACCTTGTAGTGGGCGAGGCCCTGGCGGCAGTACTCCAGAACCTCGTCCTCGGACATCTTGCCTCGGGACTCTTTCTCGAGGACCACGATGGCCTTGACCAGTTGCCCGACCTTGGGGTCGCGCACGCCGATGACGCCGGCGGCCTTTATCTTGGGATGCTGGTAGAGGTAGTCCTCAACCTCGCGGGCGAAGACGGAGTAGCCCTTGTACTTGATGAGGTCCTTCTTGCGGTCGAAGAAGTAGAAGAACCCGTCCTCGTCCATGCGCACGAGGTCGCCCGTCTTCAGCCAGGTGCGGCCCCCGATGGGTACGAGGGCGCGGGCCGTCTCCTCGGGAGCGTTCCAGTAGCCGTGCATGATGTTGGGACCGCTGAGGATGAGTTCCCCGACCTCGCCGACCGGCACGGGCCTTTCGGTGTCGGGGTCGATGACCGCGGCCCAGACGTTGGGGATGGGGATGCCGAAGGACCCGACCCGGCTTGCCCCCATCGGGTTGGCGTGCGACACGGCCGCCGTCTCCGTGAGGCCGTAGCCCTCCAAGATGTGGCTCCCGGTCCGCTCCTCCCACTTGCGCACGGTGGCCTCGTGGAGCGTGTCGGCCCCGGAGGTCAGGAGCTTCAGGCGCTTCCAGTCGGCGCGGCCGGTCCGCGGGTGCTCCTTCAGGTACTCGAAGAAGGTCGGGACCCCGAAGAGCATGCTCGCCCGGTGGCGGTCAATGGCGTCAATGATGTCGTCAAGGTCGATGGTCGTGAAGAGGACGAGGGTCGCCCCCAGGAACAGGCTGTTGATCATGGCCACGATCTGCCCGTAGATGTGATAGAAGGGCAGGAAGCCGATGACGACCTCCTTGCCCTCCTCCAGCACCGGCCAGAAGGCCAGGGTGTGGTAGTGCGTGGCCAGGATGTTGGCGTGGGTCAGCATCGCGCCCTTGGGGGGGCCGGTCGTGCCGCCGGTGTAGGGGAGGACGGCCAGGTCGCGCTCAGCGTCGATGGCGACGGCCGGAGGCGCCGGTAGGTCCTTCTTTATGAGGTCCTGGAAGCGGTGCACGCCCTCCCGGCCGCCGAGGTCGACGTCGGGTATCTCGATGTCCCGGACCACCTTGGCCAGGAGGCTCTTGCCGAGCGCCTTCTTGACCCAGGGGAGGTACTCGCTGATGCCGGTGACGATCACGGCGTCGAGGGCAAGACCCGTCCCGGCCACGTTATCGAAGAGGATGTCCTGGCAGATGACGACCCGGGCCCCGCTGTTGCCGAGCTGGTGCTTTACCTCCAGGCTCGTGTAGACCGGGCTCACCGGAGTCACCACGGCCCCGAGGCCAAGAATGGCCATGTAGGAGATGATGAACTGCGGCGTGTTAAGGAGGTAGAGGGCGACGCGATCCCCTTTCCTCACCCCGAGCCCGGCCAGGGCGGCCGACAGCCGGCGAACCTGGTCGGCCAGCTCGCGGTACCGCAACTGGGTGCCGTAGAAGTTGACGGCCACGCGGTCGGCGTGACGCTTGGCCCGCTCCTCGAAGAGCTGGCCGATGGGGACCTTGAGGAGCTCGGTGGTGTCGGGTATCCCCACCGGGTAGTGTTTGAGCCACGGCCGGGACAGGTACGAGTGCTTTTCCTCCATGGAGTGCCTCCTCCGCAGGTCGGTTGAAGGGGTGTCGGGAAACCCCTGGCGACACGCGGAAGATGTCCTGGAAGACCTGAGAGTAGTGGAGGCGCCGGTCTAGCGCCCGGCTAGGATGAAGAGTAGAAGGGCGCAGCCCGTCCGGCGCGAGCCAGGGCTTCAGAATCTTCCGCGTTCAACGGTCCCCGGAATCAGAATGTTCAAGCCATTTAGCGGGAGGTATTGGGCAGCTAGGACCGGTTTCCTGCTAGAGGTGCTAGGAAAAGGCGGTTCGCGGGGTCGTATGACCAGAAGAAGGGTCCGCCGATGACCGGGGCCCGGCCGCCCAGGAATGGCCCGAGCGTCGGCGAACATCGGAAGCGCCACCAAGCGCCACGAATGCCGCTCGCCGGAAGGGGGCGCCGTCCACGGCCAGGCCACGCCGCAGCCAGGATGAAGTCGAGCGCGCCAAGCGCGGCATCCTCGAAGCCGCCCTGGACCTTTTCAACGTCCAGACCTACGACCAGGTCTCCATGCGCAAGGTGGCCGCCCGGGCGGGCTACTCGCCGGCGGCCATCTACAACTACTACCGGAACAAGGACGCCCTCTACCTCGACGTCCTACAGACCGGGTTCCAGATCCTCCTCGACACCTTTCGCGCCGCCATCGACCTGGAGCGCCCCGCCGAGAGCATGCGTGAGATGGTCCGCCTGCTCTATGCCTTCAGCCTCAGGCACCCCGCCTACTACGATCTGATGTTCACGCTACCGGTGCCCAAGTACCTCGACTACGTAGGGACCGAACTGGAGCAGGTGGCCCTCAACGAGAAAGTCATCGCCGAGACGAACCTCCACCTGGCCGAGGAAGTCATCCGGGCCGGGGTGGAGAAGGGCGTGTTCTCGCCGGCCGCCGGCGCCCCGCTCGCCGCCCTGGCCGTCCTCGCCGCCGCCCACGGGGTCATCTCGCTGCACCGCTCCAAGGTCCTCGTCGAGCTGGGCCTGGAGGGCGAGGCCACCTATTCCGCGGTCATGGAACAGGTCCTCACGCGGCTCCTCGGGCTGTAAGGGCCGGCTCGCCTTCACATCCCCGCTCATCTCGATAGCGCCCCGCAGGAACGCCCCAGCATAGGCCGAAGATTCATTCTCTTAACGGTGTTCACTTAACCCGTTCGCGCCTGGCGTCTTCCCAAGGGCCAGGCGCAAAGGAGGCGTTCCCGTCTTGAAGACGCATTCGGCTTTCCAGGGCCTCCAGGCGGTCTTCCAGACCCGGTTGGCCCTCGAGCTGATGGCCCTCGGTTTCCGCCTGAGCCCGCGCTTCCGCCGAAGTCTTGTCTGCGAGGGACCCGGTGGGACCAAGAGCTTCTTTCAGGCCACCTTCCTCCTCCGGACCCGCGACCGTCGGCTCGGCGTCTGGGCCCGGTTCGCCGACGGGCGGTTACGAGTGAGCGGAAAAGACCCGCGCGGGAACGGCGTGGCCGCCGGCGCCCCCGTCGGGGCCGCCACCCCCGCCCCGGACATTACGGTCAACTTTCGCGACTGGAAGGTGATGAAGGGCTTCTTCGCCCTCGCCAACCCCCCGGACCAACTGGTCGCCATGCTCAAAGGGGAGGTCGTCGTCGAGGGTAACCTCTCCCACCTCGGCCGCTTCGGCTACTTGTCCAAGGCGCTCACCCTGGCCAAGCCCCTCAAGCCCCGCCCCGCGGTCGAGCCGTCCGCCGACCCCTGGGCCAGCCGCGAACCCATGCGGGAGGTCCGGAGCAGTTGCCCGCCGACCGACAAGGTGCGCTTCCTGACCGACTCTTACCTCGGAACCTACTCCCTGGACAGCTTCCCGCGTCTCAAGGCGGCCCGGGCCAGGCTGTTTGACGCCCCGGCCGAGATCTGCCCCGAGCGGGCCTTGCTCCTGACCGACTACTACCTTGAGCACGGCTTCGAGAACGACCCGGAGGGACGGCCCCGCGACCCCGCCCTACGCCAGGCCGAGGCCCTGCGCCACCTCCTTTCCGCCCGGAAGCCCATCATCCGCGCCGGAGACCTCCTGGCGGGAACGACGACGACCAAGGAGGTCGGCGTGGTCCTCTACCCCGAGTTCCACGGCACGACCATCTGGTCGGAACTCCTCACCAGCCCGGCCCGGGAACTCAACCCCTACCTCATCTCGCCCGGCACAGTCGAGGTCTTAAACGGCAAGGTCTTCCCCTACTGGTCCGGCCTGAACGTCCGGGAGTGGTCCCGGCTCCGGCACGGTAACCCCGAGTGCCAGAAGCTCGACGAGCGCTGGGTCTTTTACTTCATGTGGAAGACGGCCGCCCTCTCCCACACCATCCCGGACTTCGCCATGGTCCTCAGGCGGGGTCTTGGCGACATCGCCCGGGAGGCAAAAGCCAACGAGGACAAGGCAACAAAGACCGCGGCCGGGAACGGCGCCGCCGGCGAGGCCGCGAGCTACTACCGGGCCATGCGTCTGACCCTGGAAGGGGTCATCGAGTACGCCGGCCACCTGGCCGACGAGGCCGAGCGCCAGGCGGCGGGCGGAGACGGGCGGGGCGCGGCCGAAGCCGGCGCACCGCTCACGCCGGAGCGCCGGGCCGAACTCCTCGAAATCGCCCGGGTCTGCCGCAAGGTGCCGGCCGGACCGGCCGAGACGTTCCAGGAGGCCGTCCAGGCCATCTGGACCTTCTGGGTGGCCCTGCACATGGAGAACTCCAATGCCGGCCTGTCCCTGGGCCGCCTCGACCAGGTCCTCCAGCCCTACTTCGCCGCCGAGATCGAGCGGGCGCTCCGCGAGGCGGACACTTCCTCGGGCGGGCCGGCGGCCGCCGAGGCCGTCCGCGAGGCGGCTCGGGCCGAAGCCGTCCGGCGCGTCACCGAGCGGGCCATCGAACTCGTCGGCTGGTTCTTCCTCAAGTGCGACGACCATCTCCCCCTCGTGCCCAACATCGGCAACCTCCTCTTCGCCGGCGCCTCCTCGGACCAGGCCATCACCCTCGGTGGGGTCGACTCCGCCGGCGAGACAGCCGTCTGCGACATGACCTACGTCTTCCTGAAGGTGACCGAACTCGTGGCCCTGCGCGACCCGAACGTCAACGCCCGCTTCGCCCCGGGGGTCAACTCCGTCGAGTACCTCCGCCGCCTCTGCGAGGTGAACCTCATCACGGCGTCCACCCCCTCCCTGCACAACGACAACGCCGTGGTTCCCGCGCTCGAGAACCAGGGCTTCGCTCCCGAGCACGCCCGCGACTGGGGCGCCACCGGGTGCGTCGAGCCAACCAGCATCGGCCGCCACTTCGGGCACACCAACTGCATGCTCCTGAACCTGGTGGCCCCTCTGGAGACGACGCTTTCCGACGGCGTCCACCCGCTGGTCGAGGAGAGGGTCTGCCCCGCCACCGGCGACCCGGCGTCCGGTGCCTTCCCGACGTTTCAGAGCTTCAAGGACGCCTACAAGACCCATCTCCGGTACGTCATCGAGAAGTCCATCGAGTACAACGACCTGCTCGGCCGGGAGCACCAGTATCTCCACCCCACGCCCCTGCTCTCGTCGGTCATCGAGGGTCCGATGGCTAAAGGCATCGACCTCACACAAGGCGGGGCCCGGTACAATTCCTCCGGGGCGGCCCTGGTGGCCCTCACCGACGTGGTCGACAGCCTCATGACCATCAAGCGCCTGGTCTACGAGAAGAAAGAGGTCGACTGGGCCACGCTGCTGGCGGCCCTCCGAACGGACTTCGCCGGCCACGAACCCCTGCACGCCACCATCACGGCCAAGGTGCCCAAGTTCGGCCAGGACGACGAGGAGACGGGGGCTCTGGCCCAGGAACTGATGGACTTCATCTACGAGGTCTACCAGTCCCACACCAACTACCGAGGCGGTCGCTACACCACCGGGTACTGGAGCATGTCCAACCACGTGGCCTTCGGCGTCCTCTCGGGGGCCCTGCCGAGCGGCCGGCGCAAGGGTCTTCCCTTCACGCCGGGCGTCACCCCGGCCCCCGGGGCCTCGGATCAGCTGCTGCCGAGCATCCGGACCATCGCCGCCCTCGACCCCCTGAAGATGCCGAACAACATCGCCTTCAACGTCAAGCTGGTCCCGGGCCCGGGCGACAGCCACGCGAAGACCCTCGACCAGTTCACGGCCTACGCCAAGACCTACTTCGAGCTCGGCGGGATGCAGATGCAGTTCAACGTCGTCTCCACCGCCACGCTCCGGGAGGCCATGGCCCACCCCGAGGCCTACAAGTGGCTTCTCGTCCGCATCTCGGGATACAACGCCTACTTCGTGGACCTGAACCACGACATGCAGCTTGAACTCATCGCCCGGACGGAATACCGGGGATGAAGGCCAACCGGGCGGACACCGCCCCTACCGAGCGGCGGCGTCCGCTCATCGCCGAGGTCAAGCGCAACGCCCTCGACGACGGGCCGGGCATCCGCACGACCATCTTCTTCAAGGGCTGCCCCCTCCGGTGCGTCTGGTGCCACAACCCGGAGACCAAGGACCCCGGGCCGGAGATCCTGCGCGTGAAGGCCGAGTGCCTGCGCTGCGGGCGGTGCGTCAGGGCCTGCCCCACGGGGGCGATGGGGGCGGGGGTCGGGCCGGCGGCGGCGCCGCCATCCCGGGACCCGGCCCTTTGCCGGGCCTGCGGCCGGTGCGTCGAGGCCTGCCCCGGGCGGGGCGTGCAGCTGGTCGGCCGTTACCACGAGCCGGAAGAACTGGCCGCCCTGGCCGCGCGCGACCTTCCTTTCTTCCGGAACTCGGGCGGCGGGGTCACCCTCTCAGGCGGTGAGCCCACCCTCTACCCGGAGTTCGCGGAAGGACTGCTCCTGGCCCTCCGGGCCCGTGGGGTCGCCGTTCTCCTGGAGACCTGCGGTTACTTCGCCTGGCCGGTCTTCGCCCGCCGCCTCCTGCCGCACCTTCACACCGTCTACTACGATCTCAAGCTCGCCGACCCGTCGGCCCACCGGCGATACACCGGCCGCGACAACCGGCTCATCCTCGACAACCTGCGCCGCCTGGCAGACTGCGCCGCCGGGAGGGGGGGCGGCGCCCCCTCCGCCGGGCCCCGCCTTCTCGTCCGGGTGCCCCTGGTCCCAGGAATCACGGCGACCCGGGAGAACCTTGAGGGCCTCGCCGGCCTCCTCCGCGAGTTGGGTCTCGGCGAGGTAGCCCTCCTCCCCTACAACCCGCTCTGGCTGAGCAAGGCCGAAGGTCTGGGCCAGGCCCCGGCCTACGGCCGGGCCGAGTGGATGACCCCCGCCGAGGAGCGGGAGTGCGCCGAGGCGTTCGGGGGGGTCCGGATTGTGAAGTAGGGAGCGGGAACCGAGGGTCGCCGGGCAGCCTACAAGGCCGACGGAGAACCGCCCGGTCGCGGAACTGAAGTCCGCCCTAGTCCCGTAGCACGGCCTGCACCAGGCAGGTCGGGCCGCCGCCCATGTTCAGGCCCAATTCGGCGTCGGGGAACTCCTCGACCCTGACCCGTCTCTTCTCGAGTTCGCGGCGCACCCGGGGGTTGCCGGCCACCACCAGGCAGTGGCGCGGGCCGAGAGCGAGGATGTTGCCGCCCAGGTTCTCGAATTCCCCAGGCGTGATCTCCAGGAGTTCCACCCCCTCCGCGCGGAGCAGTTCCACCGTTTCCACGGCCAGCAGGGGCAGATAGACCACGGCCAAATCCCGGTCGACCAGGCTGAGGAGCGAGAGCAGGTGCATGACCGAACTCTGACCCCGGAAGTGAGGCACCGGCGTGGAGACGACGGTGACCCCGCGCGGCTCCAGAAGAGAGCGCAATTCGGCCAGACCTTCCGCGTTCGTCCGGTAGGTGCGGCCAACCAGGAGGAGGTTCGGGTTGAGCCAAAGGAGGTCGCCGCCCTCGGCCGTCGCGGGAGAGCGCATCCGGTGGAGGACGGGAACCCCGAACTCGCGGAAGGCCGCCTCGGCAATGTCGGCCTCGCGGCGACGCGCCGGCTTCCCAGCGTTGAGGACGATGGCCCCGTCGTTCACGACGATGCCCCAGTCGCAGGCGAAGACCGCGTCATAGACGCCGTCTTGCGCCGTGACATGACGCTCCACGCTGACCCCGGCCCCCGCCAGGACCTCGGCCAGGGCGTCCAACTCAGATGTGGCCTTTCCGAGGTCGGGTGGCGTGGTGTACCCCCAGTAGCCGAGGTCGGCCCGCGCGGCGCCGGCCGCGGTCCAGTCGGGCGGGCAGAGGAGAGCCCGCCGCAACGGAGCTACGGCTGATTGGGCGCCCCATTTCCGACTGGTTCTGGGTGTCTCCTGGAGCATGGACCTTGGCCTCCTCACGGGTTAGGCTGGCGTGAGTCTCCGGCCAAGTTCGTAGGCCGCCTCCATGGCCGCCTGGTTGCCGGCGATGCTGCCCTTCTCCGCCCCCGTCCCGTAGGCGACCCCGACGATCTTGGCCCCAGCGAACGTCGCGGCGTCGCGGATGGTGGCGTAGACGTTGGCGGCGCCGGCGGTGAAGGGGTCTACATCCCCGTAGGTGATGGCCAGAGCCACGCGCTTCCCCTTGAGAGCGTAATCGGGTGTCTTCTCTCCCGGCACGACAAGACAGTACCAGCGGTCAAGGAAGACCTTCGTCTGGGCCGACGGCCCGAACCAGTAGACGGGAGTACCGATGATGAGGGCGTCGCACTCCCGTAGGGACCGGTGGACGGCCGGCATGTCGTCCTTGAGGACGCAGCCTTTGTAGAGGTTCTTGGTCTGGCAGGCGTCACAGGCCTGACAGGGGCGGAGGTCGAGGTCGTTCAGGAAGACCTTCTCGACCTCGGCTCCGGTCGCCCGGGCGCCTTGGATGACGGTCGACCAGCACGTCCGTGTTCCCGCCCTTGCGCGGGCTGCCGACGACGGCGAGGACCTTCACGGGACCACTCCTCTCATCTCAGAGCGAGTCAGCAAATCACCGACTAGGTATACGACGGGTTTGGGGTCTCCGTCAATCCTGTGATGACTATTGGGCGGCTCAGGCGCCGCGCTGTAGAGCCCCGCGAGGCATGTCGCAAGGTCGTGGCGTCCATGGCAGGCTTGTTCGGAAGGAGACGCGGATGCCGCATGGAAAGCACGCCAGAGTTGGCCCAGGCCGCACGGCGGAGGAGGGAAATCAGATGCCCACCGCAGTGCCCCCACGTGCTGACGTGGGGCGGAAGTCACGTCCCGCGAACCGCCCTCGCCCGGGCGCACAGACCGGAGGGGTAGGCCCCGAACCGGATCCTGTGGAGGAGTTGTGCCGGATTGGCGACGCCTACAAGCAGGCCACCGGGCTCACGGCCGACGAAGCCATCGCTCGCATCCTCAGCAAGGTACGGGGCCAGTGAACCCGCGAAGGTAGCGATCGATAGCAACGTTTGGCTGGCTACCATCCTCAGACGCGAGAGGGCAGCCTGCTTCGTTCTTGACCATGTGAAGGCCGGCGTCTTGCGGGTCTGCATGTCGCTTCCTATCATTGGCGAAGTCGTCGGCGTACTGCACGAAATGGGGTTTCCCCTTCGCGACCTCAAGAGAGGCATTGTCGTCCTCATCCGGATTCTGTGCGGCAACTCAGCCTTCTTCCACCCCAGAATCGCGCTCGGCGCCTGTGTGGAAGACCCCAGCGACAACGTCTTCCTCGACTGCGCCTACGAGGCCAACGCCACTGTAGTCAGCAAGAACACCCGCCTGCTTGAGCTTGACTCCGTATGGACCTGCCGCTTCAGTGGACACCAAGGACTTGGTAGTATGTAAGTACAGGGGGTGTTGGAGCGTGAGATCCTAAAAAAAGCCGCGGCCTTCTTCGCCAAGGAGACCGGCCAGAGACGTTAGCCGTGTTCCGGTTCATCGAGCGGGAGAAGGCCAACCATGAAGTGTCGCGGATGTGCGGAGTGCTCGCCGTCTCCAGGAGCGGGTACTACGCCTGGCGCGGGCGCGGCCGGTCGGCCAGGGCCTGCCAAGACGCCGAGCTGCTGTCCCGGATCAGGACTATCCACCAGGAAAGCCGGGGGATCTATGGAGCGCCCCGGGTCCACGCCGAGCTCGTCTTAGGTCAGCGGATACGCTGTTCGCGTAAGCGAGTCGCGAGGTTGATGCGCCTGGCCGGCCTGGTGGGCGTGCACCGCCGAAGGCTTCGCGGCTGCACCAGGCGCAACGAGCGTCAAGAGCCGCGGCCTGACCTAGTGCGGCGGGACTTCACGGCGTCCGGGCCCAACCGCCTCTGGGTGGCCGACTTGACCCAGCACATGACCGGCGAGGGCTGGCTCTACCTTGCCACCGTGCTGGACGTCTTCTCCCGCCGGGTGGTCGGCTGGGCCATGGGCGCCCGCGCCGAGGCGGAACTGGTGCTGAGCGCCTTGAACATGGCTGTGTGGAACCGTGGACCGGGACCGGGAGTCATCCATCACTCCGATCACGGCGGCCAGTACACGTCGGTGGCTTTCACAACGAGGCTGAGGGAGGCCGGCATCCTGGGGTCGATGGGAACCGTCGGGGACGCTTTTGACAACGCGGTGGCCGAAAGCTTCTTCGCCACCCTGCAAACGGAACTTCTGGACCGCGGCCATTGGGCGACAAGACAGTCTCTCACGACGGGGATTTTCAGCTACATCGAGGGTTTCTACAACCGGAAGAGGCGACACTCGACCCTGGGACACCTGAGCCCAAAGGAGTATGAGCAGGCCGCGCTGAACTCGAAGGAGTCTACCGAACCGGCGGCGTCACAGATGGTTGCGTCCTAGCCTTCGGCTGTCCACCAAACCGGGGCAACTCCACCGTAATCAGTTCACGGACTGGCGCCCTGATACGAGTGCTCGCACCGGAGCACTGCATGAGAGAGGCCATGACGCTCGGAGGAACCCGCACCTGACCTGGACTGACGCTGCTCACGTTGGCCGGCTACAGGCGGCCAGGCATGCGGTGAGCGTGGACGGTGCTTCCGTCGCGACCGGTTGGGTCTTCTAGATGATTGACCACTTCGATCCCAGGGTCCAGCACACGTCTGACCCGCACGACCGGCTACACCGGCTCGATTATCGTCGGGCTCCTCCTCGCGGGGAGAATGAAGGCCTGCGGCGCCGCGTCGCTGGAGTACGTCTTCGCCGACCACGACCTCTACGGCAAGCTTCGCGACGAGATGGCCAGGCGAGGGATGATCTTTTCGGAAGGGCAGATCTGAGGCGCGGTCCGCGCATACTCGCTGCGGTTCATGCTCTCACCCGCACCGTGCTCCCGTGCCGGCCGGCCAGGACCTCCACGGTGGCCGCGACGTACTCTTTCAGTTCCGGCACGTGGGAGATGATGCCGACGAGGCGGCCCCCGCGCTGGAGGTCGGCCAGGACCTTGAGGGCGAGGTCGAGGGCCTCGGGGTCAAGGGTGCCGAAACCCTCGTCAATGAAGATGGTCTCGAGGTGAACGCCGCCGGCGTAGCTCTGGACGGTGTCGGCCAGCCCCAGGGCGAGGGCCATCGAGGCGAGAAAGCTCTCCCCACCCGAGAGCGTCGCCGCCGGCCGGCTCACCCCCGTGTAATCGTCGTCGACCTCGATGTCCAGGCCTCCGACCTGCCGGCGGTCGGTCGGACCCCCGGCGACCCTGAGGGCGTAACGGCCCCGGCTCATCTGGCCCAGACGGCTTGAGGCGGCTGCAAGGACGTCCTGGAGCAGGACGGAGAGCACATAGCGCTCCAGGCTGATCTTCGGGGGCCTCGCTCCCGAGGCGGCGTCAGCCAGGCGACCGTAGACCTGCCACTCGGCTTCGGCGCGTTCCCGATGGCCTGAAGCCGCCTGCAGGTCGGCAAGGAAGCGGTCCGTCTGGTCCAGCCCGTCTTTGAGCCGTTGCTGCTCCTGGAGGGCCGCTTCGACTGCGGCTCTGGCCTTAGCGGCGGCTTCCCGCACGGCGTCGATGTCTGGTTCGGCCACGTTCTTGGCTGCCTGTTCGGCCCTCTGGAGCCGCTCCTGGGCGGCCTTGAGGCTGGCGTCGAAGGACAGGACGCGGGCCTCTATGTCCTGCATCTCGACAAGGGGGCGCCTGGCGTCCTCGTAATCACGGACGGTGACGAACCCGGCCGTAGTGAGGAGTTTAGCGAAGAGGGCGGTTTCGTGCTCGGTCGCAGCCGCGGCGTCGGTGGCGGCCTTGGCGGCGCTCCTGGTGGCTTCTTCGGTCGAGGCCAGGTGCACCTTAGCGTTGGTCAGCCGGGCCGCGGCCCCGGTGCGCGCCGTGTCAAGCGCGGCGATGGCCTGTTCGGCCCAGCCGATGGCCTCCTCGATGACCCCGGGCTCACGCAAATGCTCCGGGACCTGCTGCTCGCGTTCGGTGAAGACGCTGCTGGCCCCCTGGACGGCGAGTTCGGAAGCGCGGAGCCGCTCCCCGGAGTCGGTGACCTGGGCTTCGGCCCGGGCGGCGCCTTCCTTCAGGACCTCGATGTCCGTGTCGAGACCGGGCAGAGCTGCCTGGGCCCGGCGCGCCGCGTCGAGTTCCGCCCGGGCCGCAGCGAGTGCGGATTCCGCCCGCCTCAGGCCCTCGGGGGTGGCCGCGTCGCCAACCTGCTCCGCAAGGGCTGTCGCCCTCGCCGCTAGGCCGGCGATTTCGGCCTTCTTCTGGGACAGGTCCTCGCCAAACTGGAGCCTATCTGCCTCGCAGCCCCGGACTTCGGCCTGCCGGACCTGGAGGTCGGCTTCGGCGGGGACATCGCCGATCGAGCGGGCCGGCGCCGGGTGTTCCGCTGAACCACACACGGGACAGGGTAAGCCTGGTACAAGTCCGGCGGCCAGCACGGCCGCTTGCCCGGCAGCCCAGGCGTTGGTCAAAGACTCGAGGTCGTCCCTCGCCCGAGCGAGGGCATCCGTCGCTTCCGCCAGGCGGGCGGCCAGGTGAGCGCAATCGGTCTCGGCCGACTGGAGGGCACCCCTCACCGTGGCCAGTTCGCGCGCGGCCTTCAGAACGGCCTCTGCCTTCTCCACGGTGGCGCCGAGCACGCCGGCCTGGACGGCCGCCTCCCATATCTCCCCGCGCCGGCGGCTCGCGGTGTCCAGGGCGACGACCCGCTCGGTCTGGTCGGTCTTGGCCTTCCCGGCCTGGAGGGCGCAGACCTCAGCCTCGCGCTCAGCCTCGGCAAGAGCGATTCGTGCCGCCTCAAGGACCCCGGCTCGCTCGCCGGCGCCCCGGAGTTCCATGAGTTCCCGCGCGAGGTCTTCCCGCTCCGACGCCCGCAGCTCCTGGACCCGATGTTCTTCCTCTGCGGCCGCGAGGTCCCGCCGGGCTCCTTCCACATCGCCCGCGCGCTCTGCCTGCTCCTTCGTCCGCAGCTCCAGTTCGCCGCGCCGCCGGGCCAGGCTATCTTCCGCCTGGATGAGGGGCGCCGCCTGCCGGGCACGGTCCAAGATCTCGCGCTCGGTCTCCATCTCAGGCTTGCGCTCCAGCAGACTCGCCTGGGCCTGGCGGGATTCTCCGAGTTCGTCAAGGGCGCGCCGATCCGCCTCGGCCCGCTCCAAAGCCTTGGCCGCGAGACCGTCCTCCTCCCGGAGAGACGCGAGCCGCAGAACCATTGTCGCGCCCGCAGCGGCGGCCCCCTCCCGCGCGGCCTCAAGCTCCCCAAGGTTGGTGACACCCGCCTGGCGGAGGACGGCATCGCTTTGCGCGACCAGGCCGTCGAGTTTCGTCTTGAGTTCAACGGCCCGGGCCTTGAGGGCAGACTCTATCCTCTGGTGCCACTCCGTTCCGAAAAGGGTCCGGAGGATGCCCTGCCGCTCGTCCGAGCCGGCCAGGAGGAGGCGCTTGAACTCCCCCTGAGGCAGCATGATGACCTGCCGGAACTGGTCGCTCTCGAAGCCGAGGAGTTCGATGACCTTCTCCGTGACCCGCCGGGGCTGGGTGGCCAGGACGTGGGGCTCCTCGCCGCTCGAAGCGTCGCGGCGGACCTCCCAGATGGTGGCGCTGTGAGGCTCGCCGGTGGTTCCGGCACCGCGTCGGGCCGGCCGCGTCCAGGCGGGCCGCCGCTGCACCCGGTAGTGACGCTCGCCGAGGCGGAAGTCGAAGACGACCTCGGTGGACACCGCAGGGTCGGCGTGGTGGCTGCGCAACTGGGAGTCGGGCCGGTCGCTGCCGCTGGCTCGCCCGTAGAGGGCGAAACAGATGGCGTCAAGGAGGATGGTCTTGCCGGACCCGGTCGGGCCGTAGATGAGGAAGATGGATCGGTCGCCGAGGAGGCTGAAGTCCACGACTTCCTCGCCGGCGTAGGGGCCGAAGGCCCGCATGAAGAGCCTGATGGGCCGCATCTTACTCCTCCCTCTCCTTCTGCCTGAGGTCGTCCACGACCGAGGCAAAGGCGTCTTGCTCCTCGGTGGTCAGTTCCTGGCCGACGGTGTCCCGGAAGAAAGCCTGAAACAGGTCGCCGTCGGTGACCTGCCGGTGGTCGGGCGCCGGGCGCCGGGCCCGCCCGTCCTCCAGAAGCGGCCGGTTGAGATGGAGCACGTTCGGGAAGACCTCCCGCAGCCGGCCGATGGCGTCGTAGATGGGCCCGGGGTCGAGGAGGTCGACCCAGATGTAGTCCTCGCGGCTAACCGGGGCCGTCCCCGGGGGGAGGGATACCCCCTCGGGACCGCGGAGGAGTTGCTCCATCAGGGCGGCCACCTTCCGGACGCGGCGACGGGGCTCGAGGGCCACCGGCTCCAGGGCGACCGTGCCGTCGGCGCGGAGATCGACAAGGGTGACGGACTTCTCGCCCTCCGAGAAGGCGTAGGGGAAGAGCGAGCCGGAGTAGCGGATGGAGTCTTTGCCCACGGCCTGCGGCCGGTGGAGATGGCCGAGGGCCACGTAGGAGAAACCCTCCAGAGCGGAGGCATCGACCTTGCCGGCGCCCCCGAGCGAGAGCGGACGCTCCGACTCGCTCTCCAGCGCCCCAGTGACAAAGGCGTGGGTGACCAGGATGGAGCGGGGGCCAGCGGGCCGTCCGGACCTAGCTCCGGCGGCGGCCACTTCCGGGAGGGCCTCCCGGAGGCGGGACATGGCCACCCGGGTCGCCGAGTCGTGGTCCCAGATGGCCTCGCTCCCGAAAGCATCCTGGGCCGCATCGGGTTCAGTGTAGGGCAAGGCCAGGACGGAGACGGGGCCGTACGCGTCCTCCAAGAGAATGGGCGCTGCGGCGCCGGAGAGGGCACCGACCATGTGGAGGTTCTGTGGCTCCATCAGGCGATAGCCGAAGGAAAGGCGCACCGGCCCGTCGTGGTTCCCGGCGACGACGATGACGGGCAGGCCCAGGCCGAGGACGAGGTCATTGAGCGTCTGGTTAAGGAGAGCGACTGCCTCCACCGGCGGCACCGCCCGGTCGAAGACGTCGCCGGCTACGAGCACAGCCTCGATGTCCGACCGCTTGACCAGGTCTACAATCTGCTCCAGCAGATGCGCCTGGTCTTCGATAAGGTTCGTCCCGTGCAGAGCTCGGCCGAGGTGCCAGTCTGAGGTGTGCAGAAAACGCATGGCATGTCATCCCTCCGGGACAAGCCTACCATGGAGGACCGTCAGGAGGCGACGGAGGTGGCGGAACGTCCGTCCGTTCCGGGCTTTTGGCTCGCTCGGGAACGGAATAGGATGGTTCGGTGTGTACGAAAGGCCCCCCCCTACTAAGGGAACTCTTGTTTTCGGTGATCGGCGACTCGGGCCGCTGTGTTGGGCGGCGTCATGCCTCAGACAGGCCTGGGGCCCCCGTGAGCGCGGACTGGGCAGACGCGATGCCGCGGGCAGTACTTGTCGGTGCACAGACCCGCAGACGGCTCTGACTGGTGCTCGGTCATAAGCCGGCGCCAAAGACAAGTGATGCTGCCGCAACACCAGCTTGCGAGGCAAGGAAGTTGCCCTTCCCCGGTGGAACGGCCTGGCTCCGGTCCACATTTGTGTCTCACCAGCGCACCTCTCCTAATCGCAAGTATCTTCCTATCCTTACTGCAAACCTAAGGTATGCAGCCGGCAATCAATCTGTGATGAGTACTTGAGCGAGGCTTCCCTGGAAGCTCAGGCGGAGGAAACCATTCCACCAATCTCCGGCCCTGTCCGCTGGGACCATGCCGCTAACATTGAGTGCTATGCGGGCTCCAGAGCATATTCATGTGGCACAGGTCAAGTGCCGCGAGTCGGTCGTGGCCCACTTGAAGCGCAGCAAGGTGCGGAAGCTAGCGATTTCGCAACGTCTCCTACCATGGCCGACTTGCGGCGCGACCTGGGTTGTGGGAGTGCGTTGCCAGCGTGGCAGCGGCACTCACGCGAGCCGCCGCCCGGACCGAACATCAACACATGAATCAGTCAGGGTACCAGGACTCCTGGCGTGGGTGTTTCCCGCTGTCTTGGTTCGCGCCACCAGCTCGGCCACAGAGCGGTCGCTTCAAGGAAGCCACAGCCGGATAGCCGCGATCACAACCCTGTCCACACCTGCACCGGCATTGACCCCTCACCTTCAAAGGAGCCAGAGCCGGCTCTCCGCGGTCACCGGGACCTGACCAAGAGGCTTCAGAGGAGCCGCAGCGGTTGGCTGCGGTCACGTCCACCAGATGTCCAAACCGTCTTTCCGGCATTGCCCGCTTCAAGGGAGCTGCGGCCGGTTAGCCGCGGTCACGCGAGTTGAACGCGACCGACCGGACCATAGGGGCGCAGCTTCAAGGGAGCCGCGGCCGGTTAGCCGCGGTCACGGGGCACTCCTACGGGCAAATGGCTGCTGGAAACAGGGGTGCTTCAAGGGAGCCGCGGCCGGTTAGCCGCGGTCACAGCATTGACGGCGCCCCCGTTCCCCACAAACAGCCGGCTTCAAGGGAGCCGCGGCCGGTTAGCCGCGGTCACTAGTCATCCAGCACCCGAAGACGCTCACCCCGCTGGCGCTTCAAGGGAGCCGCGGCCGGTTAGCCGCGGTCACCTCTCTATGTTCCCTTTCTGGTTCAGCTCATCAGGAGCTTCAAGGGAGCCGCGGCCGGTTAGCCGCGGTCACCTCTCTATGTTCCCTTTCTGGTTCACCTCATCAGGAGCTTCAAGGGAGCCGCGGCCGGTTAGCCGCGGTCACGGGCTCGTATACCGGGGTCATGGCCCGCCAGTGCCGCCGGCTTCAAGGGAGCCGCGGCCGGTTAGCCGCGGTCACGCGGGTCCCAGGGGTAAAGGATGACCATATGCTCGGGGCTTCAAGGGAGCCGCAGCCGGTTAGCCGCGGTCACAACATCTCGGAACGTCTGGACGGTGACTGGCAGCGCATGCTTCAAGGGAGCCGCGGCCGGTTAGCCGCGGTCACGGCGGCCATTGCCTGGGTGAGCATGGCTTCTAGGTCGCTTCAAGGGAGCCGCGGCCGGTTAGCCGCGGTCACGGTAGACTCCGCGCCGATGAGGCCCGCTCAGGGCCGGCTTCAAGGGAGCCGCGGCCGGTTAGCCGCGGTCACACGCCATCGCGGACCAGTTGGACAGTGTTCATCTTCGCTTCAAGGGAGCCGCAGCCGGTTAGCCGCGGTCACTCGCCCGACGTGGCCGTGCTCTCGGTCCAGAGGCCGATGCTTCAAGGGAGCCGCGGCCGGTTAGCCGCGGTCACCACCTTCCCGACGGACGGCCTGCTGCAAGATAAGGTGCTTCAAGGGAGCCGCAGCCGGTTAGCCGCGGTCACATCGAGCAGATTGACGCCAAGGTTGCTACCCTGCGCGCTTCAAGGGAGCCGCAGCCGGTTAGCCGCGGTCACTCGCCCGACGTGGCCGTGCTCTCGGTCCAGAGGCCGATGCTTCAAGGGAGCCGCGGCCGGTTAGCCGCGGTCACCACCTTCCCGACGGACGGCCTGCTGCAAGATAAGGTGCTTCAAGGGAGCCGCAGCCGGTTAGCCGCGGTCACATCGAGCAGATTGACGCCAAGGTTGCTACCCTGCGCGCTTCAAGGGAGCCGCGGCCGGTTAGCCGCGGTCACCCGGGTAGCCTTTCGAGGTTTGACCCGTCCATGCAGGCTTCAAGGGAGCCGCGGTCGGTTAGCCGCAGTCACCGTTCCAGCGGATCCGGTTTTTCGTGGCGAAGGTGTTCGCGCTTCAAGGGAGCCGCGGCCGGTTAGCCGCGGTCACGATCGGGCGCGGCGCGACTGTTGGCGGGACCGGTTGGCTTCAAGGGAGCCGCGGCCGGTTAGCCGCGGTCACGGCTATCTGCTCCCCCTGGGTCACGGCCTGGCCGATGGCTTCAAGGGAGCCGCAGCCGGTTAGCCGCGGTCACAGGCGTGCCCGAGGTGCGGGTGGAGCGGGGCGGAAGAGCTTCAAGGGAGCCGCAGCCGGTTAGCCGCGGTCACCCCGCCGTTGAAGGTGGCTGGAACGTCGCCGGAAGTGGCTTCAAGGGAGCCGCGGCCGGTTAGCCGCGGTCACCAGGCCGTCGTCGTGGTTCAGCCGGGTGCTGACCGGGCTTCAAGGGAGCCGCGGCCGGTTAGCCGCAGTCACCACCATGTCGAACACGGCGTCCGCGCCGAGATACCCGCTTCAAGGGAGCCGCGGCCGGTTAGCCGCGGTCACGAGGTCAGCCGGTCCGGAGCCGCCGTAGCCCCACTCGCTTCAAGGGAGCCGCGGCCGGTTAGCCGCGGTCACACCCCGCCCGCGTCGCCAGAAGCGCCCGGTTAGCCTCGCTTCAAGGGAGCCGCGGCCGGTTAGCCGCGGTCACGTGGCGCAACACTCGGAGGGAGGTCGTGATCTACGAGCTTCAAGGGAGCCGCGGCCGGTTAGCCGCGGTCACACTTCTTCGCCGCCGACGTTGCCGTCCTGGCGACCGGGCTTCAAGGGAGCCGCGGCCGGTTAGCCGCGGTCACTTGCGCCCGAGGAACTGGAGGTTGCCCACCTGGGCCATGCTTCAAGGGAGCCGCGGCCGGTTAGCCGCGGTCACTTCGCCGACGTAGGAAGCCGTGCTCCCGGCGTGCAGGCTTCAAGGGAGCCGCGGCCGGTTAGCCGCGGTCACCAGCCTCTGCCGCCGAGGGCGCTCCTGAGTCCTCGGGCTTCAAGGGAGCCGCGGCCGGTTAGCCGCGGTCACCCGAGCTGGATGGTGGCTTTGCTGGAGCCGCTACCCTGGCTTCAAGGGAGCCGCGGCCGGTTAGCCGCGGTCACATGGCCTCGACGTCCTGGGGCGCGTCGTCCCCCAGGTCGCTTCAAGGGAGCCGCGGCCGGTTAGCCGCGGTCATACTCCTCCACCGTCGCCGCTTGGCGCGAACCCTTGGGGCTTCAAGGGAGCCGCGGCCGGTTAGCCGCGGTCACTCCTCGGGGCCACCGAGGGCCACGTTATCGACTACGGGCTTCAAGGGAGCCGCGGCCGGTTAGCTGCGGTCACGCTAAACGACGCCGACCGGACCACGCGGTACACCTAGCTTCAAGGGAACCGCGGCCGGTTAGCCGCGGTCACCAGCTGTGGGGAATACCCGTCGTCGTCGCGGTTGTCCCTGCTTCAAGGGAGCCGCGGCCGGTTAGCCGCGGTCACTCCTCGGGGCCACCGAGGGCCACGTTATCGACTACGGGCTTCAAGGGAGCCGCGGCCGGTTAGCTGCGGTCACGCTAAACGACGCCGACCGGACCACGCGGTACACCTAGCTTCAAGGGAGCCGCGGCCGGTTAGCCGCGGTCACCAGCTGTGGGGAATACCCGTCGTCGTCGCGGTTGTCCCTGCTTCAAGGGAGCCGCAGCCGGTTAGCCGCGGTCACGCTGATGAGGATGTGGTAGAGCAGGTCGGCGGGCGGGGCTTCAAGGGAGCCGCGGCCGGTTAGCCGCGGTCACGGTCGAGGAGGTCCGCGCCCGCGCCGACTCGCTGCGGCGGGAGCTTCAAGGGAGCCGCGGCCGGTTAGCCGCGGTCACTGCAGACCCGGCAAGCGACCTATCGCGGCGAGGACGGCGCTTCAAGGGAGCCGCGGCCGGTTAGCCGCGGTCACAAGGCGACCTCCGGCCCCAACAAGGGCAAGGGGCAGCAGCTTCAAGGGAGCCGCGGCCGGTTAGCCGCGGTCACTCGGCAAGGGCGGTAGGGGCATGGAGTACGCCACCTGGGCTTCAAGGGAGCCGCGGCCGGTTAGCCGCGGTCACGGGGCGGGGGGGCCTCGCGCCGCGCCGCCGTGCGCCCGCTTCAAGGGAGCCGCGGCCGGTTAGCCGCGGTCACGGGGCTGCTGCCGCGACAACAAACCCACCGACGGCTGCTGGCTTCAAGGGAGCCGCGGCCGGTTAGCCGCGGTCACGGGGCGGGGGGGCCTCGCGCCGCGCCGCCGTGCGCCCGCTTCAAGGGAGCCGCGGCCGGTTAGCCGCGGTCACGGGGCTGCTGCCGCGACAACAAACCCACCGACGGCTGCTGGCTTCAAGGGAGCCGCGGCCGGTTAGCCGCGGTCACACGCCTCCGGGGCTATGTCCGCTTTCCGCCTGGCCGCGCTTCAAGGGAGCCGCGGCCGGTTAGCCGCGGTCACATCGTCCACAAGGCCACTGCTGCCGGCGGCTCGAGGTGCTTCAAGGGAGCCGCGGCCGGTTAGCCGCGGTCACGTTGAACTCGGCGATGAGGTTGATTTCGGCGGTCACGCTTCAAGGGAGCCGCGGCCGGTTAGCCGCGGTCACCATACCGAAGGCGACGATGGGAACGGCGAGGATCTTGCTTCAAGGGAGCCGCGGCCGGTTAGCCGCGGTCACACGGCAGACTGGCACACCGGGGGACGCGGGACGCAGCATGCTTCAAGGGAGCCGCGGCCGGTTAGCCGCGGTCACAGCGATTCCGGGAGCGGTGAAGTTCACTCCGGAGCCAGCTTCAAGGGAGCCGCGGCCGGTTAGCCGCGGTCACCGGGCTGCACGATGCCGTGCTCCCGGATGGTCTCCACGCTTCAAGGGAGCCGCGGCCGGTTAGCCGCGGTCACGACCTACGGGGAGGTCGCGACGGTGCTGCATTTCAGCGCTTCAAGGGAGCCGCGGCCGGTTAGCCGCGGTCACTCGTCTCCCAGAACGGGTTCCTCCGGGTCAAGATGGCGCTTCAAGGGAGCCGCGGCCGGTTAGCCGCGGTCACGTCCATCGATGCCGCGCGCGAGCAATCGCCGGCCATCGCTTCAAGGGAGCCGCGGCCGGTTAGCCGCGGTCACCATCTGGCCGCGATGGGCGGCCGGCTCCAGCGTGGCGCGCTTCAAGGGAGCCGCGGCCGGTTAGCCGCGGTCACCCTGGAAGAGGGCGTCGATGTTCATATCCACCAGGCCGCTTCAAGGGAGCCGCGGCCGGTTAGCCGCGGTCACAGGGAAGTTGGGGCGAGTCTCCGCCTTCGCCGACGGTGCTTCAAGGGAGCCGCGGCCGGTTAGCCGCGGTCACGGCATAGTAGGCCCGGCGCTCTTGGGGGGACAGGAGGCGGCTTCAAGGGAGCCGCGGCCGGTTAGCCGCGGTCACACCCTCGACGGCGAGACGTGCTACCTGGAAGACAGTGCTTCAAGGGAGCCGCGGCCGGTTAGCCGCGGTCACCTGTTGACAACTTGTTAGGCATATGCTATACTTTTATGCTTCAAGGGAGCCGCGGCCGGTTAGCCGCGGTCACCGGTCGGCCACCGGGGAACCTGTTCCACAAGGACCCGCTTCAAGGGAGCCGCGGCCGGTTAGCCGCGGTCACCAGCGGGGTCGGTGAGCGGGGCGATGTAAACATTCCGGCTTCAAGGGAGCCGCGGCCGGTTAGCCGCGGTCACCGCCCCGGCGGCGATGATGGAACCCTCGCTCACCCCGCTTCAAGGGAGCCGCGGCCGGTTAGCCGCAGTCACCCGCGCCGCCCTCGGTGCTGGGCGCGCCGCCCCATGTCGCTTCAAGGGAGCCGCGGCCGGTTAGCCGCGGTCACCATGGTTTCCCCCTTATAGGTAGGCTGTAATCTCACGCTTCAAGGGAGCCGCGGCCGGTTAGCCGCGGTCACAGGTCGTCCGCGACCTTCTCGCGCCTATACCTGTCCGCGCTTCAAGGGAGCCGCGGCCGGTTAGCCGCGGTCACCCGCGGAGGCGAGCCCCCGTGTCGCGAGTTCCAGGAGCTTCAAGGGAGCCGCGGCCGGTTAGCCGCGGTCACGAGGCCGAGGAGGATGGGCTCCAGGGTCCGCTCATAGCTTCAAGCGAGCCGCGGCCGGTTAGCCGCGGTCACCCGCCGCGAGATGCTGGAGCTTGAGCGCCAGAGGCTGCTTCAAGGGAGCCGCGGCCGGTTAGCCGCGGTCACGACCGGCGCCGGGTGGAGTTACAGCAGCGCGGCTACATCAGGCTTCAAGGGAGCCGCGGCCGGTTAGCCGCGGTCACCCGGAGAGGGGCCGACCCTCTCCGTTTCGCTGTACAGGGCTTCAAGGGAGCCGCGGCCGGTTAGCCGCGGTCACACCCTGGCCGGGTCGGCGAGCCAGGCGGGGTCAATCGGCTTCAAGGGAGCCGCGGCCGGTTAGCCGCGGTCACGGTGGAAGCGTGGATTAAAACCTATGAGGCGGCGCCGCTTCAAGGGAGCCGCGGCCGGTTAGCCGCGGTCACGAGCCTCGGGCACGTGCAAGACCAAGGGCAGTACACGCTTCAAGGGAGCCGCGGCCGGTTAGCCGCGGTCACCCTCCACGATGATGGAGAGGGCGGGCAGCCTCTCCTCGCTTCAAGGGAGCCGCAGCCGGTTAGCCGCGGTCACTCAGTGTCCGGCTCCGCCGAGCTATCGGACGTTGGGCGCTTCAAGGGAGCCGCGGCCGGTTAGCCGCGGTCACGTAGTCGGCGGGGTCGGTGACATCGCGCCATGTCTCAGCTTCAAGGGAGCCGCGGCCGGTTAGCCGCGGTCACCAGCATCCAGAATCGCCTGCAGCAGCTCCTCGACGGTGCTTCAAGGGAGCCGCGGCCGGTTAGCCGCGGTCACGGAGTGCCTGAGCTACAAGCGGTGCGCCTGGGCCATCGCTTCAAGGGAGCCACGGCCGGTTAGCCGCGGTCACTCCGCACCATCGCCCGGCACGACTTCGGCGCCCGGCAGCTTCAAGGGAGCCGCGGCCGGTTAGCCGCGGTCACGACCCCGGCGGCGGTGTAGAACACCTCGAACCCGATGGCTTCAAGGGAG